>Ga0160452_100009_pt1 | contig 407346 bp, 414 predicted proteins | sample HID1971I_E6MG_FD_108230 | JGI IMG/M metagenome (GOLD analysis project Ga0160452, IMG submission 108230) | Enriched millipede-associated microbial communities from UW Madison campus, WI, USA - HID1971I_E6 MG | ecosystem: Host-associated > Arthropoda: Insects > Digestive system > Unclassified ...
CGACACCAGCGAGCTGACCGACCCCGCCGGCCCGAGGGCGCCGATCGGCCCGACGGACCCCGCGGACCCCACGGACCCGACGGGCCCGACGGACCCGACGGACGAGCCGGGCGCGACGGACGAGCCGGGCACGACGGACGAGCCGGGCACGACGGACCCGACCGGCCCGGTGCAGCCCGCCGAGTCGGCCGAGCCGGCCGAGCCGACCGCGCCGGTGTACGTCAGCCACGAGGGCGTCGTCGTCGCGGCGGAGGACGCGGCGGACCCGGCCAACCTCGGCGCGTCGGACTCGCGACCCGCACCGCAGGCCGTCGCCACCGCTCCCGGGCGGCTGGCGCAGACCGGGAGCGACCCGGCCCTGCTCGCCGCGAGCGCGCTCATCGTGCTCACGGGCACCGGGCTCGTGCTGGCCTCCCGCCGGCGCCGAAGTGCACAGGCCGAGGGCACGGACGCCGAGTGACCCGACGCTGACCGCGCGCGGGCCCCGCACCCTCAGGGTGCGGGGCCCGCGCGTCGTCGCGTCCCCGGTCGCCGACCGGCCGACCTGTCGTCACGGCCCACGCCTCGGCGCGGACCGTCGTCACGCCGGGCTCGCGTTGGCCTCCCGGTCGGTGGCGAGCTGTCGGTACGTGTCCGCGACGGGCGTGCGACGGCGGTCGAGCCCGCCGGAGCCGTCCTCGACCAGGTCCCACAGGCCCATGGTGAGCAGGTAGTCCTCCCGGGGGCCCGTGCCGTGGCGGTAGGTCCACTCGTACATGTCGAACACCGGCCACCAGGTGTACCCGACGACCCGGTGCCCGTCGGCGCGGAGCCGACGGATCGCCTCGACGGAGTCGTGCAGCCAGGCGACGCGGTCGGCGGCGGGCGCGGTCACCGACGTCTCGGTGAGCATCACGGGGACGCCGTGCCGGCGCTCGGCGTCGGTGAGGACCTCCACCAGCCCGGCGACTCCGGCGTCCTGCGTCGGCCGCGGGTCGGCGAACCCGCCGCCGTGGTGCACGCCGTCCTCGAACACCTCCGTCGAGATGCGCGGGTAGTAGTTCATCCCCATCACGTCGGGTCGCACGGCCTGCTCGGCGAACCACGCGAGCGTCGGGTCGTCGAGGCCCTCGGCACGCAGCAGCCCGACGAGGGGGTGCGCGTCGTCGACCCGTCCGGTCACCAGGTCCTCCACGAGGTGCGCCTGGTGACGCAGCCGCTCGACCTGCGCGCGGTGCTCGCCGGCGACGTCGCCGGCGTAGCGCATCGACGCGTCGACGTGCAGGAACGTCGCCCGGTCGCCGAGCACGTCGCCGATGCCCTGCTGGGTGCGGACGAAGCCCTCGGCCAGCGCGCGCACCATCGTGGTCAGCCCCTGGTCGCCGCTCAGGTAGGGCGGCCAGTACCCGTACGCGCCGCTGAACAGCGCATGGATCATGGGCTCGTTCACCGGGGTGTAGTCGGTCACCGTGTCGCCGTACCGCTCGGCGAAGGCGACCGCGTACTCGGCCACCACCTTCGGGTAGTCCGGGTGCGCGAACTGGTCGTCCAGCCACAGCGGCGTGCCGTAGTGCAGCAGGTCGATCACGGGGCGCAGGCCCAGCTCGCCGAACCGGTCGACGACGCGGTCCACCCACGACCAGTCCCACCGGCCGGGGGCCGGGCTGACCCGGTACCAGGGCACGCCCCAGCGCAGGAACGTCGCGCCGGCATCGACGGCCAGCCCGAGGTCCTCGCGGAACCGGCGGTAGTGGTCGGTGAGCTCGTACTCGTCGATGGCCCGCTCGCCCGGCCGGGCCTGCGGCACGAAGGTGTCCTCGATGCCGAGCCCGAAGTGCAGGGCGCCGTCCTCGTACCAGCGCGGCGCGCGCGCGCGGGCCGTCACTTGAGGCCCGTCGTGGCGATGGACTCGATGAACTTGCGCTGCACGAGCATGAACGCCAGCACGAGCGGCACGACGGCGACGAGCGCGCCGGCCATCATGACGCCGTAGGGCACGATGCCCCCGGGGCCGGTGAGCAGGGTCAGTCCAGAGGTGATGGTGCTCATCTCCTGTTCGGTGGTGAAGACCAGCGGCCAGAGCAGGTCGTTCCAGTTGTTGACGAAGACGAAGATCGCCAGGGTCATCAGGGCCGGCCGGGCGTTCGGCAGCACGACCTGCCAGAAGACGCGCAGCTCCGAGGCGCCGTCGATGCGCGCGGCGTTGTCGACGTCGCGGGGCAGGGACAGGAAGAACTGGCGCAGGAAGAAGATCCCGAACGCGTCGGCCGCGCGGGGCGCGATCATCCCGGTGAACGTGTTGACCCAGCCCAGGTCGCTGACGATCTGGTAGACGGGGATGAGCGTGGCCTGGAAGGGGATCATCAGCGTGGCGACGATCCCCACGAGCAGCACCTTGCGCCCGGCGAAGTCGATCCGGGCCAGCGCGTAGGCCGCCAGCGAGTCGAACACGAGGGCGAACAGCGTCACCCCGCCGGCGAACACGAAGCTGTTGGCGATCAGCCGCGCGAACGGCAGCTCGGAGAAGATCCGGTCGAAGTTCGCCGTCGTCCACTCCTGCGGCAGCAGGGTGGGCGGGTAGGCGTTGACCTCGGCCGACGGCTTGAACGCCGTGAACAGCACGATGAACAGCGGGAGCAGCACGACCAGGGTCGCGACGCCGACGCCGAGCGTGAGCAGCACGGTGGACCCGCGGACCCGGCGCCGGCGCGCGGGCGCGCGCAGGGCGGGCGGCGTCGCCGTGGAGGGACGGACGGTGACGGTGGACATCAGGACTCCTCCTCGCGGCGCCCGAAGAACACGAACTGGACGACGCTCAGCAGCAGGGTGGCGATGAGCAGCACGTACGAGAGCGCGGAGGCGAAGCCGAGCTCGAGCTGACGGAAGCCGGACTCGTAGATCTCCATGACCACGGTCTGGGTGCTCCCGTACGGGCCGCCGCCGGTCATCACGTAGATCTGGTCGAAGGCCTGCAGCGCGGCGATCATCGCGAAGATGAGCACGAACGCCGTGGTGTTGGAGAGCATCGGCAGCGTGATGTGGCGCAGCCGGGACCAGGCGCCGGCGCCGTCCATCTTCGCGGCCTCGTAGAGCGAGCCGGGGATGTCCTGCAGGCCGGCCAGGAAGATCACCATGTAGAACCCGAAGTTCTTCCACACGGCGACCAGGGCGACGGCCGGCATCGCGAGCGTCGGGTCCTGCAGCACGTTGCCCAGGTCGATCCCGATGCCGCGCAGCCAGTAGTGCAGCAGCCCCACCTGCGGGTCGATCAGGTACGACCAGGCCAGGGCGGCGACGGCCAGCGAGATGATGAACGGCAGGAACAGCGCCGTGCGGAACAGGCCGCGGAACGGCAGCCGCGGGTCGTTCAGCAGCAGGGCGAGCGCCAGCGCCACCACCACGGCGGTGGGGGTGAACAGCACGGCGTACACCACGGTGTTGACGACCGCGTCGCGCACGTCGGAGTCGGTGAAGATCCGGGCGTAGTTGTCCCAGCCGACCCACTGGGCCTGCCCGAACCCGCTGGCGTCGGTGAACGACATCTGCAGCGCCGACGCCATGGGCCAGACCACGAACACGGCCAGGACGACGAGCGCCGGGGCGAGGAAGGCGAAGGCGATGCGGGTGCTGCGCCCGCGGGAGCTCCGGCCGCGGGGTGCGGGCCTGCGTCCGCCCAGCGGGGCGGGCGCCCGGAAGCTCCGCTTGCGGGGGCCGGCGGCCTGCGCGGTGCTCATGAGGGATGCCTCTCGGACGTCGGGTGGGTGCCCGGGCGGGCCGGGCCTGCGGGGTGCGGTGTGCGGGCGGTCATTCGTCCAGCGCCGCCTGGATCTCGCGCTGGGCCTCGGCCAGGAGGCCGTCGACCGGCTGGCCGGCCATCGCCCGTTGGGTGAGCTTGTCGACCTCTTCGAGCACGTCGGTGTTGTTCACCACGCCGGGCAGCAGCGGGCGCGCGAGGCGCGCCTGCGTCGTGAGCTCGGCGACGACCGGGTTCTCCGCGACCTCGTCCGGCCCGACGTCGGTGCGCAGCGGCGGCCACCCCGAACCGAGCGACCACGTCACCGCCTGGTCGTGGGCGAGGAAGTAGGAGAAGAACTCCTGCGCCGCCGCGCGCTGGTCGTCGTCGGCCTGCACGGTGAGCGCCATCGCGACGCCGATCGCCGAGGCCGCCTGCCCCTGGGGACCGGCCGGGACCGGGGCGATGCCGTAGTCCACGCCGTTCTCCTCGGCCACCGAGGCCATCCACGGCCCGCCCACGTACATCCCGACGCGGCCGCCGGCGAACAGGCTGTCGCCCTTGACGCCGTCCAGCCCGGTGGGGCTGATCGAGTCCGCGGCGATCGCGTCGTGCCAGAACCGGAGCGTCTCGGCGTTCTGGGGCGTGTCGATGACGGCGCGGCCGTCCTCGACGATCCCGCCGCCGTTGCCGTAGAAGAGCGTGGGCCACACGCCGTTGCCCACGGTGGCGTGGTCGGCGAGCGCGAGCCCGTACTGCTCGGGGGTGCCGTCGTGGTCGGCGTCGACGGTCAACGCCTTCGCCGCGGCCACCCACTCGTCCCACGTGGTCGGGACCTCGACGCCCGCCTCGGCGAAGAGCGCCTTGTTGTAGAACATCGTCAGCGGGACGAACCCCGTGGGCACGCCGTAGGCGCCGTCGTCCGTGGTGACCATGTCGAGGGCGCCGGGCTGCAGGTCGGGCGTGGCGGGCTCGTCGGCGTAGAAGCCGTCGAGGTTCACCAGGGCGCGGCGGTCGGCGTAGACGGGGAGGCGCTCGGCCGGCATCGCGACGATCTCCGGGCCGGTCCCCGCCGACAGCGCCGGCAGCACCGTGTCGTCGATGACGTCCCACGGGTTGACCTCCGTGGAGATGACGACGGCGTCCTGCGAGGCGTTGAAGTCGTCGACGATCTGGTTCAGCACGTCGCCGTCGGACTCGGTGTACCCGTGCCAGAAGGTCAGGTGGACGCGGCCGTCGGACGTCTCGGGGTCGGAGGCCGAGCAGCCTGCCAGGACGAGGGTCAGGCAGAGCGGGGCGGCCAGGAACGCAGCGGTGCGCTTCATCGTGCAGGTCCCTCCGTGGTCAATACAACGTTGCAAGACAACGTTGTAAGTGGATCATGGAGGGCCGACGGCGGGCATGTCAACCCGCGGTCCCGGGCTCGCCCGGGCGGCCCGGCCGGGCCCGCACGTCGCCGCGCGGGCTCAGACCCGGGTGGACTCCCGCGTGACCAGGCGGAACGCCGGCGCGACGACCTGGGGCTCGCCCGAGGGGGTCGCGCCCTCCGCGATCCGGTCGCTGAGGAGCTGCACGGCGAGGCGGGCCACCTCGTGGCGACCGGGCTCGACCGTGGTCAGGCTCGGGTAGCTGAAGCGCCCGTCCGGGACGTCGTCGAACCCGACCAGGGCGACGTCGCCCGGCACCGACAGGCCGCGCTCCTGCAGCGAGCGCAGCGCGCCCAGCGCCAGGTCGTCGTTCATCGCGAAGACGGCGTCCGCCCGCAGCCCCGTGTCGAGCGCCCGCGCCATCGCCTCGGCGCCGCTCGGGCGGTCCCAGGTCTCCACCGGGATCACCAGCGCGTCGTCGAGCGCGACGCCCGCCGCCTCGAGGGCTGCTGCGTACCCGGCGTGCCGCAGGCCGGCGACGCTCGACGTCTCGGCGGCGTGCGCGCCGAGCAGCACGACGCGCCTGCGGCCGAGCCCGAGCAGATGCTCGGTGGCGGCGCGCGCGGCGGCCTCGTGCTGCATGGTGACGTGATCGACGGGCCCCGGGAACAGCCGTTCGCCGAGCACCACCAGGGGCGACGCGGGGGTCCAGCTCGGGGGCACGTCGTCGTGGGTGAGGCCCAGCGGGGCGAGGAGCAGCCCGTCGGTGAGCGCCAGCCGGGGGTTGCGCAGCACCTCGAGCTCCCGGTCGCGGTCGCCCCCCGTCTGCTCGACGAGCACGACGAGCCCCTGCTCGGCGGCCACCCGGATCACCTCGTCGGCGAGCTGGGCGAAGAAGACCTGGCTGAGCTCTGGCACCGCCAGCGCGATGACCCCGCTGCGACCGAGGCGCAGGTTCCGGGCGGTCAGGTTGGGGCGGTAGCCGAGCTCCTCGACGGCGGCGAGCACCTTCGCGCGTGTCGTGTCGCGCACCTGCGGGTGGTCGTTGAGCACGTTCGAGACGGTCTTGAACGACACGCCGGCCGCCCGGGCGACGTCGTGCAGCGTGGGTGCGGACCGGTCGTCCCGACGTGGCGCCATGCCTCGGAGGTTACAACGTTAAAGGCCCCGGGTCGGTGCGGCGCCGGAGGTCTCGACCCGCCAGCCCGTCGCGATGGCCCATGCCTCGGCCCGAGCGGTGATCTCCCCGATCAGCCCGCCCTTCGCGTCGGCGTAGTCGTTCATGCTCGGCCAGTCCCGGGCGGCGAGCTCCCGCTTGAGCGCGGCGTAGGCGGCCCGGTCGGCGGGGTCGTGCCGGAGCCGGTCGCGGAACAGCAGGTGGCTCCGCTCCCAGTCGCTGCCCGTCGTGCAGACGTGGACGTGGACGTCGCGGGCGGGCGTGCGGACGAGCCGGTGACCGGGCTCGCGCACGCGCAGCTCGTATCCGGCGCCGAGCAGCGCGGGGAGGTACGCGTCCTCGTCCTCGACGTCCGGCACGCTGAGGTCGATGTCGACGATCGGCTTCGCGGGGAGCCCGGGCACCGCCGTCGACCCGACGTGGTCGACGCGCACCGCGCCGGCGCCCAGCGCCGCGAGGATGCGCTCGCGCTCCCGCTCGAACCGGGCCGGCCACGCCGGGTCGGGCTCGAGGACGACGATCTCGCGCTTCTCGATCCCGCCGATCAGCTCTACGTCGCGCGGCACGCCGCCGGTCATGCGTGCGCCTCCCACTCGGTCGCGAGCACCGACCAGACCTCGATGTCCTGCCGCACCCCACGGTGCTCGTGATGCTCGCGCAGCACGCCGTCGCGGCGCATCCCCAGCCGGCGCGCGACGGCGATGCTCGGCGCATTGCCCGACGCCGCCCACCACTCGACGCGGTGGATGCCGCGCTCGCGGACCGCCCAGTCGATGATGACGCGCGCCGCCCGGGTCACGAGGCCGCGGCCGACGGCCGTGGGCTCCAGCCAGCAGCCTGCCTCCGCCGTGCCCTGCGCGACGTCCATCGTGCGGAACAGGACGCCGCCCACCAGCGTGCCGTCCAGCCAGATCCCGTAGAGGCGCCCGGTGTCGGTCGCCGCCTTCTGGGCGTACGCGGCGAGGAACGACCGGCTCGACTCGAGGTCCGTGATGCGGTCTGGCAGGGGGACGAACCGACCGACGAACTCACGGCCGCGGTCGATGCTGGCCAGCAGCTCCTCCGCGTGCCACGGCTCCAGCGGGCGCAGCTGGGCGCCGTCGTCGCCGAGCGACCTCGCAAACATCGTTCCTCCCCTGGTCACGACCGGCCCGGGCAGGCCAGCACGTCGGGATCCTCCCACGCGGCGCGCCGCCTGCGTCAGCGGCTGCGCGCCCCGTCGAGGGGAAGCGCCGCGAGGACGGCGTCCGCGACCTCGGCCGGGCTCCTGGCCGACGTGTCGATCGTGAGGTCGAACGACTCGCCCGCGGCGACGTCGAGGTGGCCGCGCGCGTTGCCCAGGTGCCGGCCGTGGGCCCGGCCCGCCTCCCGCGCCTCGACGACGTCGAGCGGCGCGGTGAGCCGTACCCACCAGGTCCGGTGGCCTGCGAGCTCGCGCCGCCACGCGGGCAGGATCGTCCGGTCGACCGGCATCTCGTCCAGGACGACGTCGTTCCCCGCGTCGAGCAGCGCCCGCACGGCGGCGCGCTGCCCGACCAGCAGCCGCCGACCCGCGTCGCCGTACCGGATCCGGGCCCGGGGGAGACCGTCCGCGTCGACCGTGTCGTAGTACCAGAATCCCGGCCCTGGGCCGCGCGGGTGCCCGGCCCAGTGGTGGGGGAACATCGAGAAGAAGTGGTCGAGGCCGACCACCAGGTGCGGCGTCGTGAGCCGCTCCTGGAGCTCGTCGGCCACCGCCGACTTCCCCACGCTGGACGTGCCGACGAGAGCGACGAGGTGACCGGCCATGCCTCGAGTGTCGCCGTCCGGCCCGGGATCGACGAGGCAGACGACAAGACACCTGTCTGGATACCATCTCAGGGTGAGTCCGGGGTGGTTCGAGGAGGCGACCGCGCGCAGCGTCGTCGGTCGGGAAGCGCGGTCCGTCGCGTGGGACGCCACGCCGCTCGGGCCCCCGGACACCTGGCCGGTCTCGCTGCAGCACGCGGTGCGGCTGTGCTTCTCCACCCGGTTCCCCGTGATGATGGTGTGGGGTCCGGACCTGACGCTGATCTACAACGACGGCTACCGCGACATGCTCGGCACCCACAAGCACCCGGCCGCCCTCGGCGCCCCGGCGCGCGTCGTGTGGAAAGAGATCTGGGACGACATCGGCCCGCTGTTCGAGCACGTCCTGGAGACCGGGGAACCGACGTGGAGCGAGGACCTGACGCTCCTGATGAACAGGTCGAGCTTCGACGAGGAGACGTACTTCACCTTCTCCTACAGCCCGCTGCTCGACGACGACGGCACGGTGGCGGGCGTCCTCGACATCGCGACCGAGACCACGCACGAGGTCGTCAACCAGCGTCGCCTCATGATGCTGGGGGAGCTGCAGGCCGCGCTGCCCACCGACTACGTGGACCTGTCCTCCTTCGCGGGGCCCGTGATCGACGTGCTGTCCCGCAGCAAGGACCTGATGCGTGCCGCGGTGTACGACGTCGGGAGCCCGCCGGAGATCGTCCTCGAGACCGGCGCCGACCGGGACGAGGGGGAGCTGGCCCTCGTGCAGCGCGCCCTCGCCAGCGGCCAGCGGGAGGTCGGTGACGGCGTCGTCGTCAAGCCCGTGCGCGACGCCGGCCGTCCCGGGCACCTCGCGGTCGTCCTGCTGCGCGCCACCCCGTCCCGCCCCTGGGACGCGGACTACGAGCGCTTCCTGTCCGTGGTCGCGTCGACCACGGCCGCGACGCTGCGCGACGTCGTCCACCGGCGCCGGAGCGACGAGGCGCTGCGACGCCGGGCGGCACGCTCGGAGGAGGAGAGCGCGCGCGCCCGGGAGGTCTCGATGGCGCTGCAGCGGGCCGTGCTCACCGATCCCCCGGAGCTCGACGGGCTCGAGGTGGTGGTGCACTACCAGCCCGCCGCGGCCGAGCGTGACATCGGCGGGGACTGGTACGACGCGTTCGTCACGAGGGACGGCGCCGCGACGGTGGTCATCGGGGACGTCGTCGGTCACGACCTGGACGCGGCCGTCGCCATGGGGCAGCTGCGGGCCCTGGTGCGCGCGATCGGCTACGACAGCCAGGAGACGCCCGCCCGGGTGCTGGAGCGTGTCGACGGGGCCGTCGACGGGCTGGACCTCGCCGGGGCGCTGACGGCCACCGCCCTCGTCGCGCGCATCGAGGGGGACGCCGGGCCGGGCCGGGCCGGGCGCACGGTGCGCTGGTCGAGCGCGGGCCACCTTCCCCCGCTCCTGGTCCGCGGCGACGGGACCGTCGAGATCCTGACCGTGCACAACGACCTCCTGCTGGGCATCAACCCCGCGACCGTGCGCACGGACCACACGGTGCAGGTCTCTCCGGGGGACACGCTCGTGCTCTACACCGACGGTCTGGTCGAGCGCCGCAGCGGCGGCCTGCGTCGCCGCCTCGACGAGCTCGCCCGGCTGCTCGAGGGCAGCCAGACGGTCCCCCTCGAGGACGTCGTCGAGGCCGCCCTGACCGGCATGCTCGCGGGCACCGTGGACGACGACGTCGCCGTCGTGGCGGTCCGCACGAGCCCCGCGCCCGTCGCGGCTGCGACCGTGGCGAGCGCGGACCCCGAGAGCGTCCCGGCTCGGGCGGACGTGCCGGCGTAGGGCGCCAGCGGAACGAGTTAGTGGCGCGAGGCGTCGAGACGGGCGGCGCCCCGGACCTGACGCCCGTCGGGCTCCAGGCGGCAGCCACCGCGCTCCGACCGGGCCCGCGTAGGGTCGTGGCGTGAACCGGACGGACCGCATGTACGCGATCGTCGAGGAGCTGCGGGCGGTCGCTCCACGCCCGCGGAGCGCGTCCTGGTTGGCCGGCCGGTTCGAGGTGAGTCGGCGCACCATCGAGCGGGACATCGGCGCGCTGCAGCAGGCCGGCGTGCCCCTCTGGGCCGAGCCGGGGAGGACCGGGGGCTACTGCCTCGACCGTGCCAGGACACTTCCCCCGGTGAACTTCAGCCCTGGCGAGGCCGTGGCCGTGGCCGTCGCCCTCGGCGGCCTCGCGGGGACGCCGTTCGCGGGCAGCGGGTCGGCCGCGCTGCGCAAGATCCTCGCGGCGATGCGCGACGACGACGCGGCCGCAGCGCACGACCTGGCTGCTCGCGTGCACCTGCTCGGCGCACCGGCCGAGGGGCCTCCGATCCCCGCTGTCCTCGCCGACGCGATCTCCGCACGTCGCGTCCTCCGGCTGAGATACACCGACCGCGAGGGTGCCGAGACCATGCGTGACGTCGAGCCGCTCGGGTTCGTCGGGTCGTCCGCCGGGTGGTATCTGCTGGCGTGGTGCCGGTTGCGCGACGGGATCCGCGCCTTCCGCTTCGATCGGGTGGACCAGGTCTCGGCCACCAGCGAGCGGGCGCCCCGGCGCGCGGTCCGGCCCGAGGACGTCCAGGTTCCGGACGGGGACCTGCGGACGCTCACGCTCCTGGGCTGATGAGCGTGCGGCCGACGGCGCGGGGGACCCGCGCGAGGCGGACTCGTCGAAAACACCGACACCAGGGTGTCGCGGAGCGGCGGCACGCTGGCCGGGAGCCGAGGGGGACCCCGCGGCCACGACCCGGAGGAACACCACCATGAACCACGGCACGAGCCTCGTCTCCATGCGACTCATCACCGAGGACGTCGATCGGCTGACGTCCTTCTACGAGCGGCTCACCGGCCTCACCGCGGACCGGCTTTCGCCGGAGTTCGCCGAGGTGCGCACCCCGAACGGCACCCTCGCCATCGGCAGTACCCGCACCGTCCAGCTGTTCGGCCCGGGTTCGGCGGCGCCCGCGAGCAATCGCACCGCCATCGTGGAGTTCCGCGTCGAGGACGTGGACGCGGTGCACGCCGGGCTCGACGACACGGTCGAGGTCGTCACCCCTCCGACCACCATGCCGTGGGGCAACCGGTCGCTGCTGGTGCGAGACCCGGACGGGACGCTGGTGAACGTCTTCACGCCGGTGAGCCCCGAGGCGCTCGCGTAGCCGCGCCGTAGAGCCGGTCGGCGGTCCCGGACCAGACGGCGACCGCGGCGGCGTCGTCGAGCGGGGGTAGGGCGCGGGCGGTGCGCCCGACGATCTCCGCGTACGGCGCGACGCGCGCGGACATCGGCCAGTCGCTGCCGAACAGCAGCCGGTCGGGACCGAGCAGGTCGACGGCGGCCCGGGCGGCCAGCGCGACGCGGGCGGCGTCGTCCGGCGCGGCGGTGTGCAGGCCGGAGAGCTTGGCGTGGGCGCGGGGGCGTGCGGCGAGCTCGGCGAGAGCGGCGCGCCACGACCGGTCCGGTGCGCCGGTACCGAGCCCGAGGTGGCAGACGACGACGTCGAGGTCCGGGTGCCGGGCGGCGAGGGCCGCGACCGCGGGGAGCTGCTCGGGGCGCACGAGCGTCTCGAGCACGCGGCCGGACGCGGCCAGGCCCTCGCACAGCGGGTCGAGGCCGGCGACGTCGGACAGGTCGGCCGCGCCGCCCGGGACGGCGAGCCGGATGCCGGCGACCCCGGTCGCAGCCGCCGAGGCGTCGTCGATCACCGCCTGCGCCATCCCCGCCCAGGCCGCGGGGTCGGGCCGCGCGTCGTACTGCAGCACGAGCGGGCCGGGCAGCGGACCGCGCGCGGCGGCCTGCCGCCCGAGCCAGCGCGCCTCCGCCTCCGTGTCCGCGGCCTGCACGGCGACGGCCGCCCGCACCGGCACGGGCGACGTCGCGACGGCGCCGGCCAGGTCGTCCGGGCCGACCCGCGCGGGCAGCCCGAGGTCGTCGCGGAACCACGAGATCCGCGTCTCCCCCGTGTCCCACAGGTGCACGTGCGCGTCGACGATCCCGCCAGCCGTCGTGCCGAACACGGGATTGGGATCGCAATCCGGGCCGATAACGGTCGTCACCCCGTGTTCGGCACCAGGGTGTGGCGGGGTCACGAGCGGGTGGCGATCGCGTCGAGGGCCGTCCACAGGTGGTCGGGGACGACGGCGTCGGCGGCGTCGGCGAAGACGTCCACCTCGGCGGGCGTGCGGGCGCCCACGACGACGGCCTCCACGCCGGGCACGCGCAGCGGGTAGCGGGCGGCCGCCGTCGGGAGGTCGACGCCGGCCGCCTCGCACGCGGCCGCCATGCGCAGCGCCCGGTCCACCTGGTCCGGCGACGCCGGGTGGTAGTCGAAGAACGGGGCGGCCACCGGGTCGGCGAGGACGCCGGAGTTGTAGACGCCCGCGGCGACGACGCCGACGCCGCGCTCGCGGGCGGCGGGGAGCAGGTCGTCCAGGGCGGTCCGGTCCAGCAGCGTGACCCGGCCGGCGGGCATGACGACGTCCAGCGCGCCCGCCGCCTCGCGCACGAACCGCGCGACGGGCTCCGTCCACACCATCCCCACGCCGACGGCGCGCACGACGCCCTGGTCGCGCAGCTCCAGCAGCGCGGGCAGCGCGCCGCGCAGCGCGGCGTCGACGTCCTCCGGGTCGTGCAGGTACAGCAGGTCGACGCGGTCGGTCCCGAGGCGCGCGAGGCTGCCCTCGAGCGACCGCAGCACGCCGTCGCGGCTGAGGTCGCCCACGGTGCCCGTGCCGGTGCCGCCGGTCGGGACGGGGATGCCGCCGGCGTCCACGATCGTCCTGCCGATCTTCGTGGCGAGCACGACGGAGTCGCGGTCGACACCGGCCAGCGCGGCGCCGAGGCGCTGCTCGCTCACCCCCGCGCCGTAGTGCGGGGCGGTGTCGAAGAACCGGACGCCGCGCTCGAGCGCGCGCCCGACCGTCGCCTCGGCGTCGCCCTGGGCCACCGGGGTGAAGAGGTTGCCGATGGGCGCACAGCCGAGGCCGAACGACGACGCGGCGACGCTCTCCCCACGACCATCGCCGGACGGCGTCAGAGGGCGGAGCCCTGCGCGGAACGCCATGCCTCGAACTCCCCTCGGGTGTCGGGGGTCAGCGGGTAGTAGTCGCTCAGGCGGGCGCCCTCGTCCAGGCGCTGCCGGCTGAAGCCCTCCCACTCCTCGTGGTCCTGGGCGGACGCGACCACCTGGTCGGCCATCGCCCGGGGCACGATGACGGGGCCGTCGTCGTCCGCGACGACCAGGTCGCCCGGCATGCACAGCACGCCGCCGACGGCGACCGGCACGTCGTAGGCCCAGGGGAACAGCTCGGACTGCGAGGCGTAGTGCGGCGTGACGCCGGTGGACCACACGGGCAGGCCGAGGTCGCGGATCTTGCCCGAGTCGCGGATGCGCCCGTCCACGACCATGCCGGCGCCGCCCCTGCGCTGGAAGTAGCGGGCGAGGATGTCGCCCACGCACCCGGAGAACCGGCTGCCGTAGGCCTGGACCACCAGGACGTCGCCGGGCTGCGCCGCCTCGAGCACGTGCCACAGGGCGGTGTGCCGCTCCACGTACTCCTGCTCGTCGCCGGCGGCGAGGTCCTCGCGCTGCGGCATGAACTGCAGGGTGAGCGCGGACCCGACCACCTGGTACCCCGGCTTGAGCGGCCGCGGCCCCTCGACGAACGAGCGCCGGATGCCGAGCCCGTGCAGCTTGGCGCAGGCCGTCGCCGAGGACACCTGGCCCAGCCGGGCCACGGCCGCGGCGTCGGCCCGCTCGAACGCGGGGCCGCGGACGGGCAGCGAGACGTCGGGCCGCACGAGCCCGGCGGCGGGGTCGAGGGCAAGCCCGTCGGTGGTGAGGGCGTCGGTCATGGTCAGGCTCCTTCGTGGTGCAGACGGTGCTGATGGCGCGGCGTGGCCGCGGCGGGGGAGGTGAGCAGCACGACGTCGGCGCGGTGGCTGGGCGGCAGCTCGACGAGCAGGTCGGGCGCGTCCAGGGGCACGGTGGCCGTGGCCGTGGAGCCCGCGCGCCCGGCCGACGCCGTGGACGGGCCGGGCCAGTCGCCGCCGACCTCGCCCCGCGTCACGACGCCCGTCAGCCGCTCCTGGCCGAACCGCGACGGCCGCACGCGCACGCGCCGGGCGTGCGTGGGGGACAGGTTCACGAGGCTGAGCCCGACGCGCCCGGTGCCGTCGGCGTCGCGGTCGAGGCCGGTGACCAGCGCCGCGACGTCCGGCGGCAGGCCGGGCCGGTCGCGGTCGGCGTCGGTGTACGCGACGGCGGCGAACGGCAGGCCGCCGTTGTAGAGCGTCTGCGGCGTGCCCGTGATCAGCTGCCCCAGCACCTCCGTGACGACGGGGTTGGCCCGCTGCCAGAAGTGCAGGTGCACGGTCTCGGGGTCCACCGGCTCGGCGTCCATCACCGCGACCCGGCGGGCGAGCTGGCCGAGCGCCATCGACAGCGCGCGCTCCGGGTAGTCCGGCAGCGTGCCGTCGAGGAACGCGAGCCACGGGCCCTCGTGCCCGGCCTCGACCTTGTCGCGGAACGGCCGCACCTCGCGCGAGCCGGGGACGCCGTCGAGCACGCGGTCCAGGCGCTTGCGGTCGGCGTCGTCGCGCGTCCACCACCACAGCCAGGTGGGCAGGTCGAGCTGCAGCGGCCCGTAGTCGAACCAGCCTTCGGCGCCGAACCGGTAGGGGACCAGCGTGGCGGGCTCGGCGGCGTGCGGCCCGAGGCGTTCGAGCCAGCTGCCGCGCAGGCTGAACGGCGTCTCGGCGACGGGCGCGGTGATCGCGTGGTCCAGCGCCGTGTCGAGCATGGTGCGCACGAGGTCGAGCGGCCCGTCGTCCCTGCGACCCGACGCCGCGCCCGACACGAACGACGCGTTGATCGCGCCGATCAGCGTGCTCATGCCCACCGAGTGCAGCCCGTGCGGCCACGTCCAGCCGTAGTGGCCGCCGTACCAGGCGCCGTCGTGCAGGCCGCCGACGGCGCCGTCGGGCGCCACGTTGTCCGGCATGAGGCCGCCCGCCGCGGCGGCGCGCTCGCGCCAGCCGTCCACGTACCGCGCGACCCAGGCGGCCGACGCCGCGTCGCCGTCGTACAGCCACCGGTTGGTGACCAGCGACGTCGCGGCGAGGTTCACCGCCGTGTCGCCGGCCGCGCGACGCTGCAGCTCGTCGCCCATGAGCTGCGCCTTGGCCGGGTCCTCGAGGTCGTCCCAGCGGGTGATGCCGGGCAGCCCGTGCAGGGGGAGGCCGTACGCCTCCATGTAGTCGAGCGACGCGGGGTAGGTGAGCCACTCGGTGCCCAGGCCTTCCAGAGGCCCCCGCGCCCCGTTGTGCGGCGCGGTGACGATGTTGCGCGCCGGGTCGTAGTTGCCGTGCGCCGGGTCGGTGTACAGGGCCGCGAACCGGCGGGCGCGGTCGGCGAACCGCTCGTCGCCCGGGTCGGCCGCGCACAGGCCGTAGAAGAACAGCAGCGACTCGCCCTGGTGGAACCAGTCGTACCCGTTCTCGTACTCGCCGGTGAGCATGCCGGCCTCGGTGAGCTGCGCCGTCACGCCCTCGAAGTGGTGCTTCGCCGCGTCGAGGATCGCGTCGCTGCCGCCGAGCGCGTAGAACGCGGGCCAGTTGAAGAACGGCTCGTAGAGGTCGTCCACGCCGTCGCGGTGCTCGAAGCCGCCGGCGTGCAGGATGCGCCCGTCGGGCCCGGTGTAGCGCGCGGCGAACAGGCGCCACGCCTCCTCGGTGGCGTCGAACAGGCGCCGCTCGAGCACGGCCCAGGCGGGGACGTCGTGCAGGGGCGTCGTGGGGACGCGCGGTGCGGTGGTGTCGGTCATCGCGTCAGCCCTTCGTCGCCCCGGCGACCAGGCCGCCGATGATGTGCCGCTGCATGAGGACGAAGAACAGGATCGCCGGGGTGACGGCGAGCAGCAGCGTCGGGAACACGGTGGTGTAGTCGGTGGAGAACTCGCCCACCGCGGCGTACACCCCCGTGGTCACGGTGTAGATGCCGGAGCCCGGGCCGAGGATGATCTGCGGGCTGACGAAGTCGTTCCAGACGCTGATCGAGTTCAGCACGACGATCGTCGCGACCACCGGCCTCATGATCGGGAAGACGCACGACCAGAACGCCCGGATCTTGCTCGCGCCGTCCAGCGCCGCCGCCTCGTCGATCTCGCGCGGCACGGTGCGCAGGTAGGCCGAGAACAGGAAGATCGTCACCGGCAGGGTGGCCGCCGTCTCGAAGAGGATGAAGCCGGGGATGGTGTTGATCAGTCCCAGCACCCGCAGCACGAAGACGACGGGGATCAGCGTCACCTGGCCCGGGATGAACAGCCCGGACACGAAGAGCAGCAGCAGCCCCAGGTGCCATTTCGACCGGCCGCGCGCGATGACGTAGGCGACCGGCGCGGCGAGCGCGATGCCGCACACGTTGACCAGCGCGACGAACAGCAGCGTGATGCCGTACGCCTTCACCACGTTGAACTTCTCGCTGGTGAGCGCGGCCTGCAGGTACTCCAGGCTGAACGTGTCCGGGGTGATCGCCAGCGGCGAGGAGATGATCGCGTCCTGCGGCTTGAAGGCGTTGATCACCATGATGTAGAGCGGCACGAGCATGACCAGCGCCGCGAGGCCGAGCACCACCCACTTGACGACGGTGGCCGGGCCGGGCCGCTGCCGGCGGCGGCGGGAGGTCGCGGGGCGGTCGGCGCCATCGGCCGTCGCGCCGGGCCCGCCCGGGGCGGGGGTGGCGCTCGCGGGCGCCGCGGGCGTCGTCGTCGGGGTCGTCGTCGCCATCAGTCGGCCACCTTCTTCTCCGCGCCGCGTCGTGCGAGCGTCACCGCGAGCCCGAGCACCGCCGTCACGACCAGCAGGATCACGGACTGCGCCGCGCCGAACCCGAGCTCGGACTGGGCGAACGAGTCCCGCAGGATCTGGTACACGATCGTCTGGGTCGACCCGGCCGGACCGCCGTCGGTCAGGGCCAGGACGATGTCGTAGACCTTGAGCAGCCCCACCAGCGTGAGCACGAGGTTCACGGTGAACACGGGGGCGATGAGCGGCAGCGTCACGTTGCGGAACTGCTGCCACCTCGAGGCGCCGTCCACGGTGGCGGCCTCGTAGTACTCGGTGGGCACCGACTTGATGCCCGCGAGGAACAGGATCATGTTGAAGCCGAAGTGCGACCACACGATCGTGAGGATCACGCTCGCCTTGGCGAAGGCGACCTCGGTGAGGAACGGCACGGGCGCGACGCCGAGGTGCCCCAGCAGGCCGTTGACGGCGCCCTCCGGGGCGAGCATCGCCGACCACAGGAAGCCGATGATCAGCGCGCTGATGATGTACGGGTAGAAGAAGATCGTGCGCAGCACCGTGTTCGCGCGGCTGTTGCCCGCGATGAGGGCGGCGATGAGGAGCCCGACGCCGTTGCACAGGACCGTGCCGCAGAACGCGACGACCGCGGTGAAGATCGCGGCGTCCACCGTGCGCGGGTTGCGGAAGGCCTCCGCGTAGTTGTCGAGCCCGATGAACGTGAAGCGCAGGCTGTAGCCGTTCCAGTCGGTCAGGCTCAGCACGAACGCCAGGATCATCGGCACGATGAACATCGCCAGGAAGACGAGGACGGCGGGGCCGCCCATGACGATGCCGGGCAGGCGGTCGCGCCACACGCGTGCCGCGGAGCGGCGGCGCGCGGGCTCGGGCCGGACCGCGTGCGGCGCGGTCGTGAGGGTTGCCATCGCAGGGGCCTCCGTCGTCGGTGGGGGCCCGGGCGCGGCGGCGTCGCCGCGCCCGGGCGGGGTGTGTCGGTGCGGCCGGTCAGCCGGCGGTGGAGGCGAACCAGTCGTCCATCGCGGCGTCGACCTCGTCGGCCGGGGTGCCGCCGATCAGCGCCTGCGTCTGCGCGTTGATCTCGTCCGAGTAGCCCGTCGGCAGCGTGCGCTCGCCGTAGCCCTGGCCGGTCGGCGTGTACGACGCGGCGGGGGTGTCCGCCACGATCTGCAGCAGCTCCTTGCCCAGGTCGTCCATCTCGTACTCGTAGCCGTCGCGGAAGTTGCCGTCGACCTCGAGCTGGCTGGCGACCGCGTCCTGGTCGGTGACCAGGAACTCGACGAGCTGGGCCGCCGCGTCCTGGCTCTCGCTCGCCTGGAGGATCGAGTACGGGCTCGCGATGTTCGCGCCCATCGCCGGGGCGTCCACGCCGTCGACCGCGGGGGCCGCGAAGACGCCGATCTCGGCCTTGTCCTCCGCCTTGGCCTCGGTGCCGGCGAACCAGCTGCCCATCGGGTAGATCGCGCTCTTGCCCGAGAGGAACGCCTGCTCGGCGTCGGGGTACTTGATGCCGAGCGCGTCCTTGGGCACGTAGCCCTTCGCCACCCAGTCGGCGTAGGTGGAGACCGCGTCGCCGTACGTGGCGGAGAACGTGGCCTCGCCGGCGCTCATGCGGGCGTACCAGTCCGGGTCCTCGGCGATGATCGACGGCAGGCCGAGCGCCTGCAGCGAGTGGCTGGTCATCCAGTCGCCGCCGGTCTGGATCGGCGTCCAGCCCGCGTCCTTGAGCTTGCCGAGCGCGGCGGTGAGGTCCTCGACCGTGGTCGGCACCTCGGTGATGCCGGCCTCCTCGAAGGCGGTCTTGTTGTAGAACCACAGGCTCTGCAGCTGGAAGCCGATGCCGGCCATGTAGTACTTGCCGTCGATCGAGTACTGGTCGGCCAGCGGGCCGCTCGTGGCCCAGTCGTACTGGGACAGGTCGACCAGCTCGGGGGCGAGGTCGACCGTCGGCGGCAGCGACTGCACGACGTCGGGCGCGTCGCCCGCGGTGAGCAGGCGGGGGAGCGCGGCGGCCACGCCCTCGGCACCCGGGTTCTGGACGACGACGTCGATGTCCGGGTGGGCGTCCTCGAACGGCTTGACGAGCTCGTTCCAGTACTCCTCGGTGAGGTTCGGGGTCACGTTGACGAGAAGGCTGACCTCGGTGGTGCCGCCGGAGCCGCCGTCGTCGTCGGAGCCGGCGCAGCCGGTGAGCGCGAGGGCGGCCACCGTGATGGTGCCCACGCTCGCCAGGGTGCGGTGCTTGATCATCGTTGATCCTCTCGGGTTGCCCGACGCCCGGGGCACGCTGCTGTGCGTGCCCGCGACGTGGCCTACGACTGTGGAGTGACGTCCGGTGTGGAGTGACGTCCAGGACACTAATCGATAATCGTTCGATTGGGAAGAAGGGTTGCGGAGCAGGTGAGTCTCACACCGGCCGCGGCCCGGGCCGCCCGCCGACGCCCATAGGCTGGACGGGTGACCTCCGCAGCCCCCGCCGTACAGCGGCCGGGCGGTACCCCGAGCGTGCCGCCGCGGCCCTGGTGGCTCGTCGCCGCCGGGCCCGCAGCCGTCCTCGTCGCCGTCCTCGCCGTGCTGTGCGGCGGAGCCTACTCCGGCGCCTTCCAGGCCCTGAGCGGGTTCACCGACCCGGGCGCGCTCGTCCGCTACGGCCTGCCCGTGACCACCGTGCTCACCGAGCTGGGCGTCTCCGTGACGCTCGGCGCGCTCGTGACGGCCGCGTGCCTGCTGCCGCCCGGCCGCGCGCAGACGCGCGTGCTCACGGCCGCCGGCGCCGCGAGCGCCGTGTGGGCCGTGGCGGCCGTCGCCCAGCTCGTGCTGCGCTACGCCAACATCTCGGGCACCTCGCCCACGTCGCCGGCGTTCGGGCAGGGCCTCGCGCAGTTCGTCACGGACCTCGACCTCGGCAGGCTCTACCTCGCGATCATCGTGGTCGCCGCGGTCACCTCGGCCCTGGCGATGGCCGTGCGCGGGCCGGTGGGTGCGCTGTGGACGGCGGCCCTGCCGGTCGCCGCCCTGGCCATGCAGTCCACCACCGGGCACGCCTCGGGCGCGGCCGACCACGAGCTCGCCGTCGGCGCGATGCTGCTGCACCTGGTCGGCGCGGCCGTGTGGGTGGGCGGCCTCGGCGCGCTGCTCGTCGCCGTGCTGACCCGAGGCGAGGGACGGGGGGACGGGCGCGACGGCGGCCGCACCGCCGCGGCCGCCGTCGCGCGGTTCTCCCCGGTCGCAGGCTGGTGCTTCGCCGCGGTGGGCATCTCCGGCGTGCTCAACGCGTGGCTCCGCATGGAGTCCTTCGGCGACCTGCTCACCCCGTACGGCGTGCTGCTGCTCACCAAGGCCGTGCTCATGGTGGCGCTCGGAGCCCTCGGGTTCGCGCACCGGATGTGGGTCGTGGACCGGCTCGGCAAGGCCGCCGGGGCGGTCGCCGTCCGCCGCCTGTTCTGGCGGCTGCTCGCCGTCGAGCTGCTCGTCATCGGCGCCGTCTCCGGCGTGGCCGTCGCGCTGGGTTCCACCGCGCCCCCCGTGCCCGACGAGGTGCCGGTCGACGTCTCGCCCGCGTTCCAGCTCACCGGCGAGGCGCTGCCCCCCGAGCCGACCATGGCCCGCTGGTTCACGGAGTGGAGCCTCGACCCGCTGCTGGCGTTCGCGTGCGTGGCGGGCCTGGTCGTCTACGTGCGCTGGGCGGCGCGGCTCGCGCGGCGCGGGGACAAGTGGCCCGTCGGGCGCACCGTGTCGTGGTGCCTGGGCATGGTCGTGATGTTCTGGGTGACCAGCGGCGGCCCGGCCGTGTACGGGCACGTGATCTTCAGCGGCCACATGGTGCAGCACATGATCCTGGCGATGCTGGTGCCGCTGTTCCTCGTGCTGGCGGCCCCCGTCACGCTGCTGCTGCGGGCCATCCCCGCCCGCAAGGACGGCAGCCGCGGGCCGCGCGAGTGGGTGCTGGGCCTCGTGCACTCCCGGGTCGGCCAGTTCCTCGCGCGCCCCGTGGTGGCCGCGGTCCTCTTCGCCGGCGGCATGATCGCGTTCTACTACACGCCCGCGTTCGAGTTCGCCCTGCGCAACCACGCCGGCCACGTGTGGATGATCGTGCACTTCACGCTCGTGGGGTACCTGTTCGCCAACGCCCTGGTGGGCATCGACCCCGGGCCGAAGCGGCCGCCGTACCCGCAGCGGCTGCTGCTGCTCTTCGCGACGATGGCGTTCCACGCGTTCTTCGGCGTCGTGCTCACCACCGGGACGTCGCTGCTCGTCGCGGACTGGTTCGGCAACATGGGCCGCCCGTGGGGGCTGCCCGCGATCGACGACCAGCAGCGCGGCGGCGGCGTCGCGTGGGGCATCGGCGAGCTGCCGACGCTCGCGCTCGCCATCGCCGTCGCCGTGCAGTGGACGACCTCCGACGAGCGCGAGGCGCGACGCCGCGACCGCAAGGCGGACCGGGACGGCGACGCCGAGCTCAACGCCTACAACGAGATGCTCGCGAAGATGGCCGACCGCGACGAGCAGCAGCCGCCGAGGTAGTCCGAACCTCCGCGAGGTAGTTCCAAGGCTCGCGAGGTAGTGCGAATGTCCGCGAGGTAGTTCGAGCTACCTCGTCGTCACAGCAGGCCGTCGACGACCTTCGCGGCGAGGCCCAGCGCCGTCGTCGTGCCCAGCCCGTCCGCGATGTTCACGACGGTGACCCCCGGCGCCGGGTCGACGACGACGAACGGGGTGCCGGCGAACGGCCCGCGGCGGGGGCGCGGCACGGCCACGTCGGGCACGGACCAGCGCTGGCGCACCTCGACCGGTCGCCCGAGCAGGGCCTCGGCCTCCCGCAGCAGGAGGGCGTCGGCGGCCTCGGACCGCTCGGGGTCGCGGTCGAGACCCGCGTCGGCGCGTCGCTCGGCGTCGGGGCGGCGGGCCTCGCCGAGGAGCAGCGAGGCGCCGCCCGGGCCGGAGTGCGGGGTGAACACCACGTGGACGTCGGCGTCCAGCAGCTCCGGGGCACCGGTGCGCAGCCGCTCGCGCACGTCGGCCAGCGCGGGGCTGTGGGCGTAGGCGGCGTCGCGGAGCAGGGTCGTGCCGCCCAGGACGGCGGGCCCCGCCGGGTCGTGCGCGCGCCCCGGCGCCGCGACGCGCAGCACCTGGCGGACGTCGTGACGCAGGCCGGCGCGCGCCGCCTCGTCCGGGAAGAAGCGGTCGACGTCCGCGCCCACCGCGACCAGCACCCGGCGGGCGACCACCTCGCCGCGCGACGTGCGCACCAGCGTGCGGCCCGTGCCGGCCTCGAAGGTGAGCGCCGTCGTCGACCACGCGACGTCTGCCCGGGGGCGCGAGTCGAGCGCGGCCGCGAGGGCGCGGAGCGCGTCGCGCGGGTCGACCCGCAGGTCGAGCGGGAGGAACGCGCCGCCGACGACGCCGTCCGCGGCCAGGCCGGCGCGATCCGCGGCCTGCGCCGCGTCGAGCAGCCGCGCGTCGCCGTCGCGTGCCGCCACCAGGTCGTCCAGCACGGCCAGCTCGTCGGCCGCCCGCGCGACCACCACGGCGCCCGTGTCCTTGACCCAGAAGCCGGCCTCCCGGCCGAGCTTGAGCCAGCGCTCGCGCGACGCGAGCGCGCACGACAGGGTCGCGGCGTCCTGCGTGGTGACGGCCACGTGGCCGCTGCGCCGCGCGGACGCGCCGTCGGGCCGCGGGTCGCGCTCGACCACCAGCACGGAGTGCCCGCGGGCGTGCGCCTCGAGGGCGTGCGCGAGGCCCACGATCCCCGCGCCCACGACGACGAGGTCGGCGGTGGCGGGCAGCGGCGGGAGGTGGGAGGTGCGGGGCGACGGCGGTCTCACGACGAGACCGTGCCCGATGACGGCGGGCCCGCTCAACCGCAGGGGGCGCCCTGGCGAACAAGTTCAGCGAACGTTCATCCCGCGTTCCCTGTGGCCCCCGGCTCGGCGGCCGACCACAGGGTCCGGGTCCGTGTTCGCCCGCCGAGACGGACCCCGCCCCGTGCTCGGCGCGCGGGCCGACGTCGCGCGAGCGCCTGTGGTAGACCGGGCGCGTGACCCAGGACACCCCCGCGCCCACGCCGTTCCACGACCTCGACCGTTACCTGGAGCTCCCGCGCGTCGGCGGGCTCGCGCTGAGCCCGGATGGCACGCGCCTCGTCACCACCGTCCAGACTCTCGACGCGAAGCGCACCGGCTGGACGACGGCCGTCTGGGAGGTCGACCCGACGGGATGGGCCCCGGCGCGCCGGCTCACGCGCAGCCGCAAGGGCGAGTCGTCGGCCGTGTTCGCGGCGTCGGGCGACGTGCTGTTCACCTCCGCCCGCCCGGACCCGGCGGCGGAGAAGGACGAGGAGGAGCCGAGGTCCGCGCTGTGGCTGCTGCCCGCCGCGGGCGGCGAGGCGCGGGTCGTGGCGACGGCGCCCGGCGGGGTGGGCGGGGTGCTCGCGGCCCGCGAGGCCGACGTCGTCTCCGTCTCCGCGCCGGTGCTGCCGCGCGCGGCCGACCTGGCCGAGGACAAGGAGCTGCGCACCGGGCGCACCGACCGCAAGCTCTCGGCGATCCTGCACGCCGGCTACCCGGTCCGGCACTGGGACCACGACCTCGGGCCGGACGAGGAGCGCCGCTTCGCGGGGACGCTCGCGTCGGGCGACGGTGACCCGCGCCTCGAGCTGCGGCAGCTCACCGGGCCGGGCCGGCAGCTGGACGAGCACGACGCGGCCCTCGCCCCGGACGGCGGCACGCTGGTCGCGACGTGGGGCGTCGCCGACCCCGGCGCCGCCCGCCGCACCGTCCTCGTGGCGGTCGACACCGCGACGGGGGAACGCCGCGTCCTGGTCGACGACCCGGACGGCGAGGTCTTCGGCCCCGCCGTCTCCGCCGACGGCCGGTGGGTCGCCTTCGGGTCGGAGACGATCACGACGCCCGAGGAGGCGCCGGTCGTACGGCTCGGGCTCGTCCCGCTGGACGACGACGACGCCGACCCGGAGATCCTCGCCGACGACTGGGACCGCTGGCCGACGTCCGTCGCGTGGCTGCCGGACGGGTCGGGGCTCGTCGTGACCGCCGACGAGGACGGCTGCGGGCCGGTGTTCCTGCTGACCTTCGGCGCCGGCGGGCCGGGGGCGGGCGAGCCCGTCACCGTGGAGCGCGTGACCTCGGACGACGCGACGTTCTCCGACGTGCGTGTCGCGCCCGACGGGTCCGCCCTGTACGCGCTGCGCACCAGCTACGCCGCGCCGTCCGAGCCGGTGCGGATCGACCTCGCCGGCTTCGCGGCGTCCGGCGACGCGGGCGCGCGCACGCCCGTCGCCGCCGTCGCGCTGCGCGGCCCGGTGCCTGCCCCTGCGCTGCCCGGCACCCTCACCGAGGTGGAGACGACGACGGCGGACGGCGCGCGCGTCCGCGCCTGGCTCGCGCTCCCCGACGGCGCCGCCGCGGACGCCCCCGCGCCCCTGCTGCTGTGGATCCACGGCGGCCCGCTCGGTTCCTGGAACGGGTGGAGCTGGCGCTGGAACCCGTGGCTGATGGTCGCCCGCGGCTACGCCGTCCTGCTGCCCGACCCGGCCCTGTCCACCGGCTACGGCCAGGAGTTCGTCCAGCGCGGCTGGGGCGCCTGGGGCGACGCTCCGTTCACGGACCTCATGGCGATCACCGACGCCGTCGAGGCGCTGCCCGAGATCGACGCGACCCGCACGGCCGCCATGGGCGGGTCGTTCGGCGGGTACATGGCGAACTGGGTGGCCGGGCACACCGACCGCTTCCGCGCGATCGTCACGCACGCCAGCCTGTGGGCGCTCGACCAGTTCGGCCCCACCACCGACCACGGCTACTACTGGCAGCGCGAGATGACGCCGGAGATGGCGGAGGCCAACAGCCCGCACCGGTCCGTCGCCGAGATCCGCACCCCGATGCTCGTCGTGCACGGCGACAAGGACTACCGCGTGCCCGTCGGCGAGGGACTGCGGCTGTGGCAGGAGCTGCTCACCAGGTCCGGCCTGCCCGCCGCCGACGACGGCAGCACCGTGCACCGCTTCCTGTACTTCCCCGACGAGAACCACTGGGTGCTCGCGCCCCAGCACGCGAAGGTCTGGTACCAGGTGGTGCTGGCGTTCCTCGGCGAGCACGTCCTCGACGCCGAGCCGGAGCTGCCCGCGTACCTCTGATCGCCCGTGTACGGCGGCTGGGGGTCAGGCCGGGGCGACGATGAGGTCGACCAGGACCTCGAGCATGGTGCTGGCGTCCCGGCGGGCGGTGGCGGCCGGCAGCATCGCGGCGCGCTGGCCGGCCTCGTGCGCGCCGAGGAGCAGGTCGATGGCGACGTGCTCGTCGATCGCGAAGCGCAGCCCGAGGACGACCATGACGCGGTTCAGCGCCGCGATCATCTCCTCGCGCAGCTGCTGCTGCTGGTCCACGTAGCGCTGCGCGACCTGCGGGTCGCGCAGCGCGAGCAGCTCGAACTCGAGCTCCATGACGCACCACGACGCCTTGGCGGCCGGGTCGGGCAGCACCGACGCGATGACCTCGCGCACCGTGGCGCGGAACCCGTCGGGGGTGTTCAGGGCGGCCGGGTCCACCGTCGACACGGCGCGCTCGAGCGCCCCGAGGTGGCTGCGGGCCTCCCGCTCCGTGAGCGCGAGGAAGAGCTCCTCCTTGCTCGCGAAGTTGGAGTAGAAGGCGCCGCGGGTGAATCCGGCCGCCTCGCAGACGGCCTCGATCGACGCGGCCTGGACACCGACGTGCGCGAACACCTCGAAGGCGGCGTCCAGCAGCCGCGCACGGGTGCGCTCGCGGCGGGGCGAGCGGCCGGGTGCGACCGTAGCCTCGTCGTGGGCCGCGCTCTCGATGGGCAGGGGGTCCTCCTCGGGTCCGCCGGGGTGCCGGCCGGGTGCGGGCAGCGTGCCCGGCCGGGTTCACTGTAGTCAATACAGCGACGTATCGGATACGTTCGTGCATCGGATACAGTGCCGTATCGAACCCTTGCTCCGTCGTCCCGGGAGAGCCTGTGTCCTCCGTCCTCTACTCCCTCGGCCGCTGGGCCGCCCGGGCCCGGCGGCTCGTCGTCCTCGGCTGGGTCGTGGTGCTGGCCCTGGTCGGGGCCGCCGGCGGCCTGCTCTACCAGGGCTTCGACAACTCCGTGACGATCCCGGGCACCGAGTCGCAGGACGCGCTCGACAGCCTGGCCGCCACGTTCCCGCAGGTCAGCGGGTCGTCCGCGCAGATCATCGTCGTGGCTCCGGACGGCTCCACGATCGAGGACGACGCCGTGCGCGGACCGGTCGAGGACGCCGTCGACGAGGTCGGCGACCTCGACCAGGTCGCCGCCGTCACGTCGCCCTACGACGACCAGACGCCCGCCTCGGTGAGCGACGACGAGCAGGCCACGCTGCTGACCATCCAGCTCGACGGCGACCAGTCCGTCATCACCGAGGACACGAAGGACGCGCTGCACGCCGCGAGCGACGACCTCGCCGCCGCGCTGCCCGCGGGCTCCCAGGCGAGCCTGGGCGGGGAGCTGTTCAGCGTCGAGTTCCCGGCCCTGAGCATCATCGAGGCGATCGGCGTCGTCGTCGCCCTCGTCGTCCTCATCATCACGCTCGGGTCGTTCGTGGCCGCGGGCCTGCCGCTGGTCAACGCGCTCATGGGCGTGGGCGTCTCGATGCTCCTGCTGCTCGCCGCGACGGTGCTCGGGCCGATCAACTCGACGACGCCGATGCTCGGCCTCATGCTCGGGCTCGCGGTGGGCATCGACTACGCGCTGTTCATCGTGTCCCGGCACCGCGAGCAGCTCGCAGCCGGGCTCGACGTCGACGAGTCGATCGCGCGCGCCGTCGCGACCGCGGGCTCGGCCGTCATCTTCGCCGGGCTCACCGTGATGATCGCGCTGGTCGGTCTCGGCGTCGCGGGCATCCCGTTCCTCACCGTCATGGGCGTCGCCGCGGCCGTGTCCGTGGGCGTCGCCGTCCTCGTCTCCCTCACGCTCCTGCCCGCGCTGCTGTCGTTCGCCGGGGGGCGGCTGCGGCCGCGCGCGCCCCGCGAGCGCACGAGCAGGAGCAAGAGCAGGAGCAAGGCCAGGCGCGCCGCGGCGCCGGACGACGGCGTGCGCCGGAACCGGTTCTTCGACGGCTGGGTGCGCGGCGCCACCCGCTTCCCCGTGCTCACGATCGTGCTGATCGTGGGGGCCATCGCCGCCCTCACCTGGCCCGCCACCAACCTCCGCCTCGCCCTGCCGGACGCCGGCACACTGCCCGAGGACAACAGCGCCCGGGTCACCTACGACCTCGTGGGCGAGGAGTTCGGCGAGGGCTTCAACGGCCCCCTGATCGTCACGGGCTCGATCGTCACCAGCAACGACCCGGTGAAGCTCATGGACGAGCTCGGCGACGAGATCGGCACGCTCCCCGGGGTCGCCGACGTGCCGCTGTCCACGCCGAACCCCTCCGCCGACACCGGCATCGTCCAGGTGATCCCCGAGGGCGGGCCCACGTCGGAGGAGACGAAGGCCCTCGTCAACGAGATCCGCGCCCAGCACGACCACTACCTCGAGAAGTACGGCGTCGACCTGTCGGTCACCGGCTTCACCGCGGTCGGCATCGACGTCTCCGACAAGCTCGGCGCGGCGCTGCTGCCGTTCGCCTTCGTCGTGGTCGGCCTCTCGCTGGTGCTGCTGACGATGGTGTTCCGGTCGATCTGGGTGCCGATCAAGGCCTCGCTCGGCTACCTGCTGTCCGTCGGGGCGGCGTTCGGCGTGGTGACGCTCGTGTTCGAGAACGGCGTCTTCGCCGACGCGCTCAACGTCACCAAGCTCGGCCCCGTCATCAGCTTCATGCCGATCATCCTCATGGGCGTGCTGTTCGGCCTCGCGATGGACTACGAGGTCTTCCTCGTCTCCCGCATCCGGGAGGACTACGTGCACGGCGGCGACGCCCGCAAGGCCGTGCGCTCCGGGTTCCTCGGGTCGGCCAAGGTGGTCACCGCCGCGGCCGTCATCATGTTCGCCGTGTTCGTCGCCTTCGTGCCCGAGGGAGACATGACGCTGAAACCGATCGCGCTCGGGCTCGCCGTCGGCGTGCTCGTGGACGCGTTCGTCGTCCGCATGACGCTCGTGCCCGCGGTGCTCGCCCTGCTGGGCGAGCGGGCCTGGCACATGCCGCGCTGGCTCGACCGCGCGCTGCCCACGTTCGACGTCGAGGGCGAGGGGCTCACCAAGGAGCTGCGGCTCGCCTCGTGGCCGGAGCCGGACGCCACGGACGCGGTCGCCGCGCGCGACCTCGTGGTCGCCGGCCCGGTCGGCACGGACCCGGCCACCCCGGTCGTGGGGCCGGTCAGCGTGCGCGTGCCGCAGGGCGGCGCGCTCTGCGTGCACGGGGACGCCTCCGCCCCGGTGTCCGCGCTGCTGCTGGCGCTCTCGGGGCGGATGACCCTCGACGACGGCGCGGTCAAGGTGACCGGGCTGGTGCTGCCCGAACGCTCGATGACGGTGCGCGGCCGCGTCGCCCTCGTCGACGCCCTCGAGGAGCGCGGCCGCCCCGCCCCCGCCGTGGACGCGGCGGTGCGCGACGGCGCGCGGGTCGTGGTCGTGGACCGCACCGACGCCGTCGTCGACCGCCCGGCGCGCGAGGCGCTCGCCGCCGCGCTCGCACGGGCGCAGCGCGGGGGCGCGGCGGTGCTGCTCGGCGCCAGCGGGGTCGCCGCGACCGACCTGCTCGACGACGGGCGCGACCTCGACGGGGCCGCCGGGGAGGTCGCCGTGCTCGACGTCGGGGCGGGCTTCGGCGCGCCGAGCGTGCTCACGGGGGCCGACGTGCCGCCGCCCGCGCCCCACGTCCCGGCACCCGGACCGCCCGCGACCGGTGCGGCCGACGACGCCGACGAGGCCGACGACATCGACGAGGACACCCACGTGCAGGAGGTGCGGGCATGACCGCCCCGACCAGCGTCCGGACCATCGACACCCTGGCGCGCCGCAACCCGTGGCGCATCGCCGCCGTCGCGCTGCTGCCGATCATGGTGCTCGGGCTGCTGCTCGCCGCGCTGTGGAACCCGCAGGACCGGCTCGACCAGGTGCCGGCCGCCATCGTCAACCTCGACGAGCCGGTGGAGGTCGACGGCCAGACCGTGCCGCTCGGCCGCCAGCTCGCGTCCGGGCTGGTGAGCGGCGGCGAGACCGCCGACGGCGCCAAGGCCGCGCAGCCCGCCGCCGACGCCACCAACTTCGAGTGGAGCATCACCGACGAGGACAGCGCCGAGGCCGGCCTGGTGGACGGCACGTACTCCGCGGTCGTGACGATCCCGAAGGACTTCTCCGCGGCGGCCACGTCGATGGGCGGGGACGACCCGTCCCAGGCGGTGCAGGCCACCATCGACGTCAGCACCCCGCCCGGCGGCCGCGTGGCCGACGACGCGCTCGCCCGCGTGGTCGCCGCGACCGCGACGTCCGTCATGTCGAGCTCGCTCACCGAGACGTACGTGGACAACGTGCTCGTCGGCTTCGACCAGCTCGCCGACGGCATCGGCCAGGCGGAGGACGGCGCGAACCAGCTCGCCGACGGCGCGGGCCAGTCCGCCGACGGCGCGGACCAGCTCGCCGACGGCGCGGACCAGCTCGCGGACGGCGCGGACCAGGCCGCGGGCGGCGCCGACCAGCTCGCGGACGGCGCGGACCAGCTCGCCTCCGGCGCGAGCACCGCGGCGTCCGGCGCGTCCGACCTCGCCGGCGGCGCGGGAAAGGTCGCGGACGGCGCGCGCGGGATCGCCGGCGGCATCGGCGAGAGCGCCGCCGGCGCCGACGACCTCGCCTCGGGCGGCGACGACCTCGCCGCGGGGGCCCAGCAGGTCGCGGACGGCAACCGCGCGCTGGCCGACCAGGCCGCGGCCGTCGACGACCTCGTCCCCGACGCGGGCGCCATCGAGGAGTCCCTCACGGACGCCCAGGGCCGCGCCGACGAGTTCGCCGAGGCTGCGAACGATGCGCTCCGGTGCGACCTCCGTCCGACCTCGGACGCGTGCACGGCGCTTGCCGGCCTGGTTGAGGAGATGCAGACCAACTCCGACGCGGTCCAGGACACGGTGGACGGCATCGTCGACGCGCGCACGCAGCTCGACGCCCTCGCCGCGTCCACGGACAAGCTCGCCACGGGTTCCCAGGACGTCGTGACGGGGATCGAGGGCATCGCCGACGGCAACCGGGACCTGGCCGACGGCCTGCGCACGCTGCAGGGCGGGGCGACGCAGGTTGCGGGCGGCGCGGACGGCGTCGCCTCGGGAGCGTCGGACCTCTCGTCGGGCGTGGGGCGGCTCGCGACCGGCGCGGACGGCGTCGCCTCGGGTGCCTCCGACCTGTCCTCCGGCGTCGGGGAACTCGCGTCGGGCAACGCCGACCTCGCGTCCGGCGCGGACGACCTGGCGGGCGGAGTCGGCCAGCTCGCGTCCGGCACGGACGACCTGGCCTCCGGGCTCGGGAAGACCAAGGACTCCATCCCGACGTACACGGACGACGAGCGGCAGACGCTGTCGTCGGTGGTCGCGGAGCCCGTCGCGACGCCGTCGGGGTCCGGCATCAGCACGGGCGCGTCGGGTCCGCTGTTCGCCGTCGTGGCGCTGTGGCTCGGGGCGCTGGCCCTCATGACCGTGTTCCCGCCGGTGGTCGCGCGGGCCCTCGGCTCGACGCGCGACTCGCTGCGGCTGGCGCTGTCCGCGTTCGCCCTGCCGGCGGCGGTCGGGGCGGGCACCGGCGCCGCCGTGGGCGTGATCCTCGCCGCGGTGGAGAACCTCGACCTCGGCGGTTGGTTCGGGTCGATCATCGTGGGTGCGGTCGCGTCCGTCGCGTTCGTCGCCGTGCACCAGGGCTTCCTGGGCTGGCTGGGCAACCTGGGGCGCGGGATCAGCCTGCTGATCGCCGTCCTGCTCATCGCCACGGGCATCGTGGCGACCGTGCCCGCCGTGCTGCAGGGGCTGGTCGACGCGCTGCCGATCGGCGCCGCGCGAGACGCCCTGACGGCGGTGGTGGTGCCCGAGGCGGGCGGCCTCGCGATGGGCATCACCCTCGTGGTGCTGTGGGGGCTGGGCGGCCTGGCGCTGGCCGCGCTCGTCACCGCGCGCGGGCGCCGGCTCGGCGTGCGGCGCCTACTGCGCGCCTGACCGCGCGGCGGCGCGCTGCCAGCGCAGCACGATGAGGGCGTCGGCGCGCCGCCGGGCGGCGCGGCCGTGGTGGGCCACCTGACGGTGCTCGATGAGGGCGTGCAGGTCGTGGTCGAGCGCCCAGCAGAGGGCGCGGCCGACGTCGTCGGACTCGGGCGCGAGCGTCGATGGTGCATTTCTCACGCCAGGGAGAGATGTCCGACTCGCCGGTTTGTGACACCGGGTGTGTCACCGGCCTGCAGCAGACTCGCCCGCATGGACCTCACCCAGGCGCGCGAGACCAAGGCACAGCTGTCCGACTTCGCCCGTGACCTGGCCGAACGTCACGGCGTCCCGGTCAGCCCGTACGCGGTGGGCGACGACGCGACGCCCGCCGACGTGGTGCGCGCACCGACCCTCTCGCTCGGCCTCGCGCCGCAGGGGGAGGGCGGCTACGCCATCGCGGTGCGGTACCGGCTCGGCGTCCCGACGGCGCGGTCGTTCGCGCGCAAGCTGGCCGCCGAGGCCGGCGACTCCGTGGACGTGCGCCGCACCGGGCGCATCCGCACCCTCGCCGGCGGCGTGCGCCCCCGGCCGCCGGTCGTGACGGCGCAGGCGGCGGGGGAGACCGACCGGGTGCGGCCGCTGCGGCCGGGGGTGTCGGTCGCGCACGTGGACGTCACCGCGGGCACCCTCGGCGCGTTCGTCGCCAAGGCCGACGGCGCGGCGGAGGGTGCGCGCTACGTGCTGTCCAACTTCCACGTGCTGGCGGGGTCGCCGTCCGCGCAGGTGGGGGACGTCGTCGTGCAGCCGGGGCCGGCCGACGGCGGTCGCGAGCCGGAGGACCGCGTCGGCACCCTGGCGCAGGTGGTGCCGCTGGCCCCGGGCGAGCCCGCCACCGTGGACGCCGCCCTCGCGCTGCTGGACGACGGGCTCGACGCCGACCCGACCTACCCGGTGGGGCGGGTCACCACGACCGCTGTCGCCGCGGGCGGCGAGTCGGTCGCGAAGATCGGCCGCACCACCGCGCGCACGCAGGGCCGGGTCACGGCCATCGAGATGGACGACGTCGTCGTCGGGTACGGCGAGGAGCTCGGCGCCCTGTCCTTCGACCACCAGATCGAGGTGGAGGGCCTCGCCGGCGCGTTCTCCCGCGGTGGCGACTCCGGGTCGCTGGTCTACCGCGAGGACGGCGTCGCCCTGGGCCTGCTCTTCGCCGGCTCGGAGACGGGCGGCTCGGACGGCTCGGGGCTCACGTACTGCAACCCGATCGACGCGGTGCTCGAGGCGCTGGGCGTCCAGCTCGTCTGACCTGGTCCGCCGAGGTAGTTCGAACTACCTCGCGAGATCTGGAACTACCTCGCGGAGGATCGAACTACCTCGGCGAGATCTGGGACGACCTCGGGGGCAGGGGCCTCAGCCCCAGGTGAGCAGGTCCTCGCCGTGCTCGACGAGGGTGCCGACCTGCGCGAGGCTGTCGACGGCGTCGGGCGACGCCTCGAGGGCGACGACGGGGCAGACGGCGGACCGGCCGCCCTCGCGCACCGCGGCCGGGTCCCACGAGACCAGGACGGTGCCGCGCTGCACGACGTCGCCCTCGGAGGCGTGCGTCGTGAAGCCCTCGCCGCCGAGCTTGACCGTGTCGATGCCGAGGTGCACCAGCACGGCGCGGCCGTCGTCGTGCTGCACGACGAACGCGTGCGGGTGCAGCTTCACGATCGTGCCCGTGATGGGCGAGACCGCCTCGTTCCCGCGGACGCCGTCCGGCTCGATCGCGAGGCCGGGGCCGACGAGGCCGGCGGAGAACACCGGGTCGTCCACGTCGGACACGTCGACGACGGTGCCGGTCACGGGCGCGAGCACGGTCAGCGCCGTCATCAGCGCAGGTCCTCGATGTCGGAGGCGAGGGTGTCGGCCTCGGGGCCCACGATCACCTGGATGGCGATACCGGAGCGCACGACCGCGATGGCGCCCGCCGCGGTGAGGGCGGCGTCGTTCACCTTGGCCGGGTCCTCGACCTCGACCCGCAGGCGGGTGATGCAGGGCTCGAGGTCGACGATGTTGTCGTCGCCGCCGAGCGCGTCGAGGATCTGCTGTGCCTTGCTCATGATGCTCCTTGGTCGTTCCTGCTGGAGAAGTTCGGAGTGGGGGCGGCGGCGCTCACGAGGGCCCGCGAGCTCACATGAGCTCCGCGAGGTCGGAGGCGATCGTGTCGACCCGCGGGCCGACGACCACCTGCACGACCCGGCCGTTGATCATCACGCCGAAGGCGCCGGCGCGCTTCAGCAGCGCGGCGTCGACGAGCGCGGGGTCCTTGACGAGGGACCGCAGCCGGGTGGTGCACGGGTCGATCTCCTCGATGTTCGCCACCCCGCCGAGGCCGGCGAGGATCGAGGCCGCGAGCTGCGCGTCGGGATCGCTGGAGGGCGTGCTCATCGGGGGCTCCCTTCGGGGATGCGTCCGGGCTGGACGGGGCCGCCGGCGTCGCCGTCGGCGGGGCGGGTGCGCGGGACCAGCGTCGGTCGCGCCTCGCGCAGGGGCACGAAGACGCTGTACCGGTCGCCGCGGTAGCAGGCGCGGGAGTACATGATCGCGGCGTCGCCGCCGAACGTGCGGCGCGCGGTGCGCATGACGGCGCGCGAGGTCTGCATCTGCAGGGACTCGAGCTCCTCCGGGGTGGCGTCGGCGGCCGTGATGACCTCCTCGCCCCAGGTCGGGTCGAGCCCGCGCTCGCGCAGCGCGGCGTAGAGGCTGTCGGGGACGCCGTCGTCGAGCAGGCCGGGGGCGAGGTCGACGGGGATCCAGGAGTCCTCGATGCTCATGGGGTTGCCGTCGGCGGTGCGCAGCCGGACGACGTGGTGCACGGGGGTGCCGACCTCGCGGTCCAGGGCCTCGGCGACGGGCGCAGGCGCGGGCAGCTCCTCGCACCGCAGCACCGTGGCGCCGGGCTGGAGGCCGCGGCGGCGGGCCTCCTCGCCGAAGGTGGTGAGCCGCATCTCGAAGTCGGCGCGGGGCGGGGCGACGAAGGTGCCGCGGCCCTGCGCGCGCTCCAGCACCCCCTCGGTGACGAGCGCGTCGATCGCCTGGCGCACGGTCATGCGCGAGACCCCGAACTGCTCGGTGAGGCTGCGCTCGGAGGGGATCGCGTCCCCGACGGAGAGCTCGGACGTGACGAGGCCGGCGAGGTGCGCACGCACCGCGAGGTACTTGTGCTCGCCACCGCGAGTGCCGTCCCTGACCATCGTCGTGTCCTGTCCTGCCTGGTGATCTGCATCGATCAGCGTGGTGTCCGACATCGGGACCAGTATCGGGCCTCGCGCCCGGGGTCCCGTCCGAACCGTCCCTGCCCCCGGCCGAAGCGCGGGGTTGACACATCATGAGGTCTAGACCACTCTTCCTGCAAGTGGTCCAGACAACCTGCCGGTGGCAGCGTGTGGAGCACCGGCAATGACGCCCGCACCGACGTCGCGACACTGCCGCCGGACGACGCAGGCCCGGCCCTGCAGGACATGCCCGCCCCCGGGCCATCCATCGGAGGAGAACCATGACCACGGTCGCTGAGACCAAGCAGAAGAGGGGCATCCCCGGCTTCGCCCAGCTGCAGCGGGTCGGCCGCTCGCTGATGCTCCCCATCGCCTCGCTGCCCGCCGCCGCGCTGCTGCTGCGCCTGGGCCAGCCCGACATGCTCGGTGGGCCCGCGGGCGTCGCCGGCACCTTCTCGTGGATGCAGCCGGTGGCGGACGTCCTCGGGGCGGCGGGCAACGCCCTGTTCGCGAACCTGGCGATGATCTTCGCGCTCGGCGTCGCGGTCGGCTACGCCCGCAAGTCGGACGGGTCCACGGCGCTCGCCGCCCTCATCGGCTACCTCGTCTTCACGGGCGTCACCGACGTGCTGTCCCCGTACGTCCTCGGCCTGGACGACAACGGCGAGCAGCTGATGATCGACTACGGCGTGCTCGGCGGCATCGTCATCGGCCTCACGGCCGCGCTGCTGTACCAGAAGTACTACCGGATCAAGCTCCCCCAGTACCTCGCGTTCTTCGGCGGCCGGCGCTTCGTCCCGATCGTCACCGCGGCGATGTCGGTGCTCATCGCCGTCGTCGGCGCACTGATCTACCCGGCCTTCAACTGGCTCATCAACGACCAGATCGGCGGGTTCGTCACCGGCTCCACCGTGCTGGGCGCGTTCGTCTACGGCACCCTCAACCGGCTGCTCGTGCCGATCGGCCTGCACCACCTGCTCAACTCGCTGCCGTGGTTCCAGTTCGGCTCGTACACCGACGCCAACGGCGGCGTGTGGAACGGCGACATCGCCCGCTTCCTGCACGGGGACCCGACCGCGGGCACGTTCATGACCGGCTTCTTCCCGATCATGATGTTCGCCCTCCCTGCCGCCGCGCTCGCCATCATCCACACCGCCAAGCCGCAGAACCGCAAGGTCATCGCGGGCGTCATGGGGTCGGCCGCGCTGGTCGCCTTCGTCACCGGCGTCACGGAGCCGCTCGAGTTCGCGTTCGTCTACGTGGCCTACCCGCTGTACGCGATCCACGCCGTGCTCACCGGCACGTCGATGGCGCTGGTGAACGCGCTCGGCATCCGCGACGGCTTCGGGTTCTCCGCGGGCGTCATCGACTACCTGCTGAACTTCCGCATCGCCGAGATGCCGCTGCTGCTCATCCCGATCGGCCTCGGGTACGCGGTCGTCTACTACTTCCTCTTCCGGTTCGTCATCACGAAGTGGAACCTGCGGACGCCGGGCCGTGAGGACGACCCGGAGGCGGCGGCCGCCGTCGCCGGCGACCAGGTGGCCGCCGAGCGCGAGGAGGCCGCGGCTGCCCCGGCCGACGCCTCCGCCCGGACGCCCGACCGAGCCTCGGTCGGCGCGAAGGAGAAGGGCTCGGCCTGATGAGCATCACCCTCACCGGTGCCCCGGTGAGCCCCGGGCGGGTGGCCGGCGTCGTCGTGACGATGCCGGCCCCCGTCCCGGAGCCCCCGGCGACGACCGACACGTCCGGCGTCGTCGACACCGCCGGTGCCGACGACGCGGTGTCCCGCCTGGGCGCCGCGACGCGGGCCGTCCAGGATCGCCTCACCGCGCAGGCGGCCGAGGCCACGGGGACGGCCGCGGACGTGCTCGCCGTGACCGCGGCGATGGCGGCCGACCCGACGCTCGCCTCCGACGCCGAGCGACGCGTGCGCGAGGGCTCGCTCACCCCGGAGCGCGCGGTCTGGGACGCCGCGAACGCGCTCGCCGCGCAGCTCGAGCCGCTCGGCCCGCCGCTGTCCGAGCGGGCCCGGGACGTGCGCGACGTGCGCGACCGGATCGTCGCCGAGCTCACCGGGGTGCGCCCGCCGGGCGTGCCCTCCCCGGGGCACCCGTTCGTGCTGGTCGCGGACGACCTCGCGCCCGCCGACACGGCGACGCTGGACCCGGCGGTCGTCGTGGGCATCGTCACCAGCGGCGGCGGCCCGACGTCGCACACCGCGATCCTGGCCCGCGCGCTCGGCATCCCCGCCGTCGTCGCGGTGCGCGGGGCCGAGGGGCTCGCCGAGGGCGAGACCGTCGTCGTCGACGGCGGCGCCGGCACGGTGCTGCGCGACCCGTCGGACGCCGAGGTGGAGGCGGCGCGGGACGCCGCCCGCGTGGAGCGCACCTTCGACGGCCACGGTCGCACCGCCGACGGGCACCGGGTGGAGCTGCTCGCCAACGTCGCCGACCCGGAGGCCGCGAGGGCGGCCGTGGCGGCGCACGCCGAGGGCGTGGGCCTGTTCCGCACCGAGTTCTGCTTCCTCGGCCGCGACGTCGAGCCGACCGTCGACGAGCAGGTCGCGGCCTACCGCGGCGTGCTCGGGGCGTTCGCCGGCCGCAAGGTCGTGGTGCGCACCCTCGACGCGGGGGCGGACAAGCCGCTGCCCTTCGTCACCGCCGACGACGAGCCCAACCCGGCGCTCGGCGTACGCGGGCTGCGCACCGCCGCCCGGCACCCCGAGGTGCTCGACCGGCAGCTCCGGGCGATCGCCGAGGCCGCCGCGGCCGAGGAGGCCGACGTCTGGGTCATGGCGCCGATGGTCGCCACGGCCGACGAGGCGCGGTCGTTCGTCGCCGCGTGCGAGCGGCACGGGCTGTCGCGCGCCGGCGCGATGATCGAGGTGCCCGCGGCCGCGCTGCGCTCGCGGTGGGTGTTCGAGCACGCCACGTTCGGCAGCATCGGCACCAACGACCTCACGCAGTACGCGATGGCGGCCGACCGGATGCTGGGCGACCTCGCCGCGCTGTCCACGTCGTGGCAGCCGGCCGTGCTCGAGCTGGTGGGCGCCACCTGCGAGGGCGCGCACTCGCGCGGCCGGCCCGTCGGCGTGTGCGGGGAGGCGGCCGCGGACGCCGTGCTGGCCCCGGTGCTCGTCGGGCTCGGCGTGCGGTCGCTGTCCATGACGCCGCGGGCGCTCGCGGACGTCGCGGCCGTGCTCGCCGAGGTCACGTTCGCGCGGTGCCGCGACCTCGCGCGCGTGGCGCTCGAGCAGCCCGACGCCGACGCCGCCCGCGCCGCCGTCCGGCGCGAGCTGGCCGACGTCCTGGAGCCCCTCGGCCTGTAGTCCGCCGAGATGGAGAACGCGGGTCCGGGTTCTCTGTCTCGGCACTCAGGCGAACAGGGCCGAGCCGTACTTGAGCAGGACGCCGGCGGCGAGGAGCAGGAACCACGCCGCCGTGAGGATGCCGAAGGCGCCGGAGCGCACCAGCGACATCGCCCAGGCCTGCAGCCGGGCGGGCCAGTAGAGGTTGTCCTCGAGGATGTTCCAGTGCAGCATCGACGCGAACACGAGCGTGGTGGAGACGGTGATCGTCAGGCACCACGGGCACAGCGCGCCGATGACGAACATCGACTGGTAGAAGAGCCAGTACGCGAAGAGGAAGCCCAGCAGGTAGACGGTCTGGGCGGCCGTCATGAACCAGCGCGGGAACCGCACCCCCGCCAGCCCGGCGACGGCCACGGTGATGACCACGGACTCGGCGATCAGCCCGAGGAACGCGTTCGGGAACCCGAACAGCCCGGCCTGCCACGACGTGCCGACCGTGCCGCACGAGATGACGGCGTTGACGTTGCACGACAGGGCGGCGTCCGGGTCGGCCGCCAGCTCGACGGCGTCGACCGACAGCACGAAGGCGGCGACCAGGCCGATCAGCGCCCCGACGAGCATCTCGCCGAAGAGCCAGCCGGCCGAGTGGAAGAAGCCGCTCGGCCGGTGGGTCCGGTCCGTCAGGCCACCGCTTCGGAGGAGAGGAACTCGACGAGGGCGTCGAGCGCGGCGGTGGCGTCGTCGCCGTCGTCGTCGGTACGCAGCACGACCTCGTCGCCCACGCCGGCACCGAGCGTCATGATGCCGAGGATGCTCGCGGCGTCCACGGCGTCGCCGCCGACCTTGGCGATCCTCACGGGCACGGGCTGCTGGCCCGCCTTCTGTGCGAAGAGCGCGGCGGGCCGGGCGTGCAGGCCCTCGGTGATGGCGACGACGACGGTGCGTTCCATGGGAAGTCCTCCGTGGACAGTGGTCTGGACCAGTTCATCGTAGGGAGGGCGGGGCGGGATGGGAAGTCCCGCGCGCACGGTCGATCGCCATGCCGACGGAGTCGAGCAGCCGCTCCAGCGAGGAGTCGAACGGGGTGGCCTCCGTGTCGAAGCCGCCGGCCTCCCAGATCCGCAGCATCGTGGGGTAGCGCTCGGGGTCGAAGTGGTCCACCCAGAAGCTGCTCATCGACGTCCAGTACTCGTCGTTGCTCTGGCCCGACGCGTCCTTCTCCGCCGACTCCGCGACGGTGGAGCGCGCCAGCCCACGCACGAACGCGTCCACGAGGCCGACGATCTCGACCACCTGCCGCTCCGGCAGCCCGGTGTCGACGAGGGTGCGCAGCCCGGACTCCTGCGCGTCGAGCACCGCGGGGGTGATCGGCAGCCGCCACATGTTGGTCTGCAGGATCCAGGGGTGGCGCTGGAACAGCTCCCAGTGCGCGCGGGCGTACGCGGCGAGGCCGTCGCGCCACGTCGCGTCGTCGGGCGGCAGGTCGAGCTCGGCGAACGCGCGGTCGACCATGAGGTCCAGCAGCTCGGTGCGGCCCGGCACGTAGGTGTACAAGGACATCGCGCCGACCTCGAGCCGCGCCGCGACCTTGCGCATCGACAGCGCGTCGAGCCCCTCAGTGTCGGCGATCGCGGTGCCGGCGCCGACGACGTCGTCGAGGGTCAGGCGGGCCTTGCGCCCCCGCCCCGACGGCTGCGGGGGGTCCCACAGGAGGGCGAGCCGGCGCACGACCTCGGGCGGGCGCGGGACCTCGTCCGCGCTCTCCGGGCCCGCCGCGGGCTCCCGCCCCGGAGGGCGCGCGGGCTGCGGGTCAGGCGATGTGCTCGGCATGGCTCGTCATCCTCCCACCTCGCGCACCCCGGGGTTGTCGGACCCTGGGGCTAGGCTCGAGACTAGTTCCAGTACAGCGTACGGTTGATTCCGGGAACACCGTGGGTGAGAGGGGTGCGCGCATGATCCGAGCACGCGGGCTGACCAAGACGTTCAGCCGTCACAAGGAGACCGTCGAGGCGGTCAAGGGGATCGACGTCGACGTCGCGGAGGGCGAGCTGGTCGCCTTCCTCGGGCCCAACGGCGCCGGCAAGTCGACGACGCTGCGGATGCTGACGTCGCTCCTGGAGCCGACGGCGGGGGAGGCGACCGTCGCCGGGTACGACGTCGTCGCGCACCCCGCGCAGGTGCGGGCCCGGCTCGGCTTCATCGGGCAGGGCAACGGCGGCGGCTTCAGCTACAAGGTGGCCGACGAGCTGCACAACCAGGGCCGCTTCTACGGTCTGGCCCCCCAGGTCTACAAGGAGCGCGCGGCCGACCTCCTGGGGGCGCTCGAGCTCACCGGTCTCGAGAAGCGGTCCGTGCAGTCGCTGTCCGGCGGGCAGCGCCGTCGGCTCGATGTCGCGCTCGGGCTGATGAACCACCCGCCGCTGCTGTTCCTCGACGAGCCCACCACCGGCCTCGACCCGCACTCGCGGGCCAACCTCTGGGGACACATCGCGGCGATGCGCGAGCGGTACGGGATGACGGTGGTGCTCACCACCCACTACCTCGACGAGGCCGACAGCATGGCCGAGCGGGTCGTCGTCATCGACCACGGCGAGATCATCGCCGACGCCGCGCCCGACGCCCTCAAGCGCCGGTACGCCGACGACACCCTCACCCTGGTGGTCGCGACGGACGACGGCGGTGCCGTGCGCACGGCCCTGCCTGACGACCTCGGCGACGTTGAGCTCACGGCGCACGAGGCCGGGCTGCAGGTGCGGGTCGGCACGGCGCAGGGCGCGGACACCCTGCCCGGCGTCATCGAGGCGCTGCGCGTGGCCGGCATCGCGACGACGTCGGCGAGCGCCCGCCAGGCGAGCCTCGACGACGTGTTCCTCAACCTCACCGGCCGGAGCCTGCGCGAGGAGGCGGCAGCATGACCGAGCAGACCCGCACCACCACCCCCGTCGACGCCGGGCACGAGGCGCCGCGCATCGTCACGCGCACCGGGCCGGGCAAGTTCGTCACCGACACCGCGGCCGTCTTCACCCGCGAGATCCTGCTGACGCTGCGCGACCCGTTCACGCTGATCTTCTCGCTGCTGCAGCCGCTGATCTTCCTCGGGCTGTTCGGCCCGCTGCTCACCGGCACGTTCGGGGGCTTCGGCGGCTCGGGCGCGAGCACGGCGGACACCCTGCAGTGGTTCGTGCCCGGCGTGATCGTGATGATCTCGCTGTTCGGCACGTCGATGACCGGCTCCAACCTGCTGTACGAGATCATGACCGGCTCCTACGAGCGGGTGCTCGCCACCCCGCTGGACCGCTCCGCGATCCTCGTGGGCCGGGCGCTCAAGGAGTTCGCGCCGCTGCTCGTGCAGGGGCTCATCATCGCCCTGGTGTGCATCCCGTTCGGCTTCACGTTCCACGTGCTGCCGGCGCTCGCGGGCCTCGTGCTGCTCGGCGTCTTCGGCGTCGGGATCGGCGCCCTGTCCCACGCGCTGGCGCTCGCGTCGAAGAACCGCGAGTGGCTGTTCTGGGGCGTGCAGCAGTCGCTGCTGTTCCCGCTGCTCATCCTGTCCGGGATGATGCTGCCGCTCGAGGCCGGCCCGGCGTGGATGCAGACGGCCGCGAAGTTCAACCCGCTCACCTACATGGTCGACGCCGAGCGCGTGCTGTTCGGCGGCACCTTCGCCGACACCGCCGTGCTCTGGGGGGTCGTCGCCGCGGCCGTCACGTGCGCCGTCGGCCTGGTCGTCGGGATCCGGTCCACCCGCCGTTCCGTCTGACGTGCTGTGAGCATGGATGTGGCCCCTCGTCGCGGACGGCGGTGGGCCACTTCCATGCTCACAACCTCGCATCGGCCGGGTCAGCGGCCGGTGTCGTTCATCTGGTCGGGGTGGGAGCCGATGCGCTCGTCGCGGTCGAGGCCGGTGACGGCGGCCATGTCCTCGCCCGAGAGCTCGAAGTCGAAGATCTCGAGGTTCTCCCGGATGCGCGACGGCGTGGCGGACTTGGGGAAGACGACGTCGCCGCGCTGCACGTGCCAGCGCAGCACCACCTGGGCGGGGGTGCGGCCGTGCTCGGCGGCGATGCGGGCGAGGGTGGGGTCGTCGAGCACGCGGCCGCGGCCCAGCGGGGACCAGGCCTCGGTGACGATCTCGTGCTCCGCGTCGAAGGCGCGGACGTCCTCGTTGCCGAACCAGGGGTGGATCTCCACCTGGTTGACGGCGGGCACCACGGTGCCCTCGTCCAGGATGCGGCGCAGGTGGTGCGGCTGGAAGTTCGAGGTGCCGATCGCTCGGGCGCGGCCCGAGCGGTACAGCTCCTCGAGCGCCCCCCACGCCTCGGCGAACCGGCCGACGGCGGGCAGGGGCCAGTGGATGAGGAACAGGTCCACGTGGTCGAGGCCGAGCTCCTCGAGCGACCGGTCGAAGGCCTCCAGGGCGGCGTCGTGCTCGTGGAAGGCGTTGTTCAGCTTGGTGGTGACGAACAGGTCGTCGCGCGCCAGGCCGGAGGCCGCGATGGCCTCCCCGACGCCGCGCTCGTTGCGGTACATCTGCGCGGTGTCGATGTGCCGGTAGCCCGCCTCGAGGGCGGTCAGCACCAGCTCGCGGGTCTGCTCCGGCGGGACCTTGAAGACGCCATAGCCGAGCTGCGGGATCGACGTGCCGTTGTTCAGGGGCAGGGACGGGATCGCGGTGCTCATCCCCCCATCCTGTCCCGGGAGCGGCGGTGCTGCAGCGAGGTGGTCGGCGGCGCGGGTGCCGCCGGAGGGTCAGCGCGGACCGGCCGCCCCGCCGTCGCCGGGCGTGCAGCACCCGTCGTCGCACCCGTCGTCGTCGCGCCCGTCGTCGGTCGCGAGCAGCGCCCCGACGGGCGTGCAGCAGGCGTCGCCGCGCCACGCCTCGACGCCCTCCTTCACCGCGAACCCGGCGATGACGAGCGCGGCGAGCGGGTCGGCCCACGACCAGCCGAGGGCGGCGTTGAGCACCAGGCCCAGCAACAGCACGGCGGACAGGTACGTGCACAGCAGGGTCTGCTTCGAGTCCGCGACGGCCGACGCCGAGCCGAGCTCGCGCCCGGTGCGGCGCTCGACCCAGGAGAGGAAGGGCATGACGGCGAGGCTGACGGCCGCGAGGACGATGCCGACGGGGGAGTGGTCGGGCTCCGCCGCGCCGAGCAGGGTGCGGGCGGCGTCGACGGTGACGAACAGCGCCAGCCCGAAGAACGACACCGCGATGAGGCGCAGGGCGACGCGCTCGCGGCGGCGCGGGTCTGGGGCGGCGAACTGCCACGCGACCGCGGCGGCGGACAGCACCTCGACCACCGAGTCGAGGCCGAACCCGACCAGCGCGGCGGACGAGGCCGCGCGCCCGGCGGCGATCGCGACGACGGCCTCGACGACGTTGTAGGCGATCGTCGCAGCGACGATCCAGCGCACCCGGCGCTCGAGGAGCGCGCGGCGCGCGGGCGGCACGGTGCGGAGCGGCAGGGTCGTCACGGGCTCGACGGTACACGGATTCCTGTACCGTCGACCAGGGCCGATGGAGGTGGTTCGGGTGGCAGGCATGCTGTACCCATGTCGAAGAGTCTTCCTCTGGGCCCCACGGTGATCACCGACGACAGCGAGGTGCGGTTCGTCGCAGGGTCGGACCAGTTCGCGATCCGCCTCAAGGACGGCCATCTGCACGTCCGTGCCATCGACGCCGGCGAGGGTGAGGCGCAGATCTCGGTCGCCCCGACGTCGAGGAGCACCCTCGACCTGCGCATCCAGCGCCGGTCGCCCCACGGCCCCGTGGAGATCGAGGGCCCGACCGTGCGATAGCCGGGTGCCCGCGGGGACGCAGGTCACGGTGCCCGGACTGTGGCCCTGCCGGTGGGTGGCGCACAATGGAGGGGTCGGAGGTGTTCCATGGTCACGATCGACGAGGCGCGCGCCGCCAAGCCCGCCCTGCGCGAGGCGCTCGAGAGCGTCGAGGGGGTGCGCGGCGTCGGGCTCGCCCAGCGCGGCGACGAGACGGACTGGGTGCTGCAGGTGAACGTGGTCTCCCTCAGCGCGCGCAAGGACGTACCGCCCGCGGTCGACGGCGTGCCGGTGCAGGTGCAGGTGGTCGGGGCGGTCACCGCCCTCTGACCGCGCCAGCCGGCGACTGCCGTGCGCGGTGGCCGGACGGTGCCGGCTCGCGTCGGGGCTCCGGTTGCGGTGCGGGGGCTCCGGGGCGACGGTCGTCACGGTCGGCGTGGCTGCCACGCACCGCGGGACGACCCGCGGACCAGCCGGGACGCCGCCGGAGGAGCCACCGTGACCTATGCCGCGAAGGGCGCGTCGCCCACGACCGCCACCGTCAACCGGGAGGCGCGGGCGCTGTACGCGCTCGACGACACCGAGGACTTCGAGACCGCGCGCCGCGGCCTCGTGGCCGAGCTCCCCGACGGCAAGGTGCTGCTCGACGACGGCCGCGTGGCGTACGACAGGTCCACCCTCGCGTTCCTCGACGACGACGACGCCGTGCCCCCGGACACCGTGAACCCCAGCCTGTGGCGCCAGTCCCAGGTGATCCACGAGCCGGGCCTGTACAAGGTCGTCGACCGGCTGTACCAGGTGCGCAACAACGACATCGGGAACCTCACGATCGTCGAGGGGGACGACGGGCTGGTCGTCATCGACTGCACGACGGGCGTCGAGCCGGCCGCGCAGGGGCTGGCGCTGTTCCGCGAGCACGTCGCGGACAAGCCGGTGGTCGCCGTGATCTACACCCACACCCACATCGACCACTATGGCGGCGTCAAGGGCATCGTCGACGAGGCGGACGTCGCGTCCGGCGCGGTGCCGATCATCGCGCCGGGGACGATCGCGTCGTTCGACAAGTTCGCGATCGGGGAGAACGTCATCGCGGGGAACGCGATGAGCCGCCGCGCGTCGTACGCGTTCGGGAACCTGCTCGACAACGACCCGCAGCAGATGATCACCAACGGCATCGCGTCGGTCGGCGGTCACGGGATCACGGTCTCGTACATCTCGCCCACGGACCCGATCACCGAGACGGGGACGACCCGGCGCATCGCCGGGCTCACGTTCGAGTTCCTCTACGCCCCGGACACCGAGGCGCCGGAGGAGATGCACGTCTGGATCCCCGAGCTCGGGGCGCTCACCTGCGGCGAGAACGCGAACCACTCGCTGCACAACATCCAGACGCTCCGCGGGGCGCGGACCCGCGACGCCCGGAACTTCGCCCGCTACCTCGACGAGACGCTCGTGCGGTGGGGCGACCAGGTCGAGGTGCACTATGGCCCCCACACGTGGCCCGTGTGGGGCAACGCCGAGGTGGTCGCCTTCCTCGAGTCGCAGCGCGACACCTACAAGTACATCCACGACCAGGCGCTGCGCCTGGCGAACCAGGGGTGGACGCCGCTCGAGGCGGCCGAGGTGATCGAGCTGCCCGAGGTGCTGCGGCGCCGGTGGTTCAACCGCGGCTACCACGGGACGCTCCACCACAACGTGCGCGCCGTCTTCACCAAGGAGCTCGGCATGTGGGACGGCGACCCGGTGTCGCTGCACCCGCACACGCCGACCGACACGGCGGCGCGGTACGTCGCGGCGTTCGGGCGGGACGCGATCCTCGCGGAGGGGCGGCGCGCGGTCGACGCCGGCGACTACCGGTGGGCCGCCCAGGTGCTGCACCACCTCGTCTTCGCCGACGGCGCGGACACGGAGGCCCGCGAGCTGCAGGCCGACGCCTACGAGCAGCTGGGGTACCAGGTGGAGGGCCCGCAGTGGCGCGGGATCTACCTCACCGCGGCGCGCGAGCTGCGCGAGGGGGTCGTCCCGGCACGCTTCGCCGCGGGGAGCGCGGACACGGTCCGGGGCATGCCGATCGACATCCTGTTCGACTTCGCCGCGGTGCACGTCGTCGGGGAGCGGGCCGCCGAGGTCGACCTCAGGTTCGACGTCGTGTTCACGGACAAGGAACAGACGTGGACGGTGTGGATCGCGAACGGCGTCCTCAACGCGCGGCCCGGGGCGAGCAAGGACGCCCCGCTGACCGTGTCGGGGACCAAGCTCGCGCTGACGGGTCTCCTGCTCCAGCCGGCCACGGCCGGCCGGCTCGCGGAGGCGGGGCAGGTCACCCTCGACGGTGACGCGGCCCAGCTGGACGGCTACGCGGGCGTGCTGGAGGAGTTCGACCCGAACTTCGCCATCGTGACGCCCTGACGAGCCGGCCCCGAGGCTCTCGCGCGCACCGGTGCCCCTACGGCGCCGGTGCGCGCCCGCGTCCGGCCAGCTCGACGAGCGCTCCGGCGCGCTCCAGCAACTCGTCGGCGCCCATGACGTCGTCCGGGTCGAGCAGCAGGCGCGACACGGCACCCAGGAGCAGCATCTGGAGCAGCCCGCCGTGCTCGGCGGGGAGCCCGAAGAGCTCCGCCAGCGCCGTGCGGGCGTGCGCGTTCTCGGCGGCCACGGCCGCCGCGCGCTCCGGGTCGCGCGCGGCCGCGGCGACGAGCTCGAGCTGCACCGCCCAGAGCGCCCGGTCGTCGGCGGCCGACGCCATGACGCGGCGCCAGACCGCGCGGAACCGCTCGGCCGGGGACGAGCCGTGGTCCTCGGCGCCGATGGCCTCCAGGGTGTCGCCCCAGTCGCGCACCGCGTCGACGAGGGCCGCGTCGAGCAGGGCCTCCTTGCTGCCGAAGTGGTACCCGATCGCGGCGAGGCTGACACCCGCGGCGGTGGAGATGTCGCGGGCCGTCGTGCGGGCGTAGCCCTTGTCGCGGAGGCAGGTGCGGGCCGCGGCGAGGAGTGCGGCCTTGTTGCCGGTGGGGCTCATCCGGCCATGGTAGCGCGAACGTCTGATACGAATGTCTTGCACAAATGTCTAAGAGTGGTCTAGCGTGGAGCGCACCACCTTCCTCACGGTCAGGAGCAGCCCGATGAACCGCACCGTCCTCATCTCCGGCGGGGGTGTCGCGGGCCTCGCCCTCGCGCACCGGCTCGTCGCCCACGGCGCCGACGTCACCGTCGTCGAGCGCGCGTCCGCCCCCCGCGCGGGCGGCTACAAGGTCGACGTCCGGGGTGCCGCGCTCCAGGTCCTCGACCGCATGGGTCTCCTGGCGGAGGCACGGGGCCTGCGTACCGAGGTCCGCGCCGGCACCGTCGTCGACGCCCGCGGTCGACGGGCCGCCAGCATGGACGGCGACACCTTCGGCGGCCGCGTGCACGACGACGTCGAGCTGCTGCGCGGAGACCTGCACCGACTCCTGCGCGAGGGCGCCGCGGGGGCCGCGGGGGCCGAGCACGTCTTCGGCGACTCGATCGCGACCCTCACGGACACGGGTGACGCCGTCGAGGTCGGCTTCGCCTCGGGCCGCACCGGCCGCTACGACCTCGTGGTCGGCGCCGACGGGCTCCGGTCGGCCACGCGGAACCTCGCGTTCGGGCCCGACGAGCGGTATCTCACCGACCTCGGCCACTACGTCGCCGTCGCGACGGTGCCCAACCGGCTCGGCCTGGACCGCGAGGAGGTGACCTACGTGGGCCCGGGGCGCACCGCCCTGCTGTACGCCACCGCCCGGGAGGAGGGGGCGCGGGCGATGTTCCTGTGGTCGTCGGGCCCGCTGGGCCACGAGCACCTCGACCGCCCCGGCCGCGAGCGCCTGCTGGCGGAGGCATATGCGGGGGAGGGGTGGGAGGTGCCGGCCATGCTGGCGGACGTGCCCGCCTCGCCCGACCTGCTGTTCGACTCGCTCAGCCAGGTGCACATGGACCGCTGGTCGACCGGACGCACCGTGCTCCTCGGCGACGCCGCGCACTGCGCGTCCCCGGCGTCGGGGCAGGGCACGAGCATGGCCCTCGTCGGGGCGTACGTCCTCGCCGCCGCGCTCGACGAGCACGCCGACCATGTCGCCGCGTTCGCCGACCACGAGCGGCGGATGCGCCCCTACGTGGCCGCGAACCAGGCGCTCGGCCCGGCGAACGTCAAGCGGATGGTCGTGCGCACCCGCGGGCAGGTGCGGGCGTCGCTCGCGACGCTGCGGCTCATGGACCGGCTGCCCGGCAAGGAGCGGATGCTCGCCGCGGTCACGGCGCCGATCCACCGGGCGGCGAACGCCGTCGAGCTCCCGGAGGTTCCGGGGCGCGTCGGCTGAGGGTCGTGCGGGCCGTCGGGCGGCGGCTCACGACGCGGCGCTCGCCGCCCTCCACGCCTCGGCCAGCGTGGCGACGGAGGGCCAGCGCGCGCCCCGCTCGTCGCGCACGGCGCGGTCCGCGACGGCGAGCTGGGCCGCCGACCCGACCCACGCCGCCGGGGACCTCGTCGCGTCGTCCCCCAGGAAGGTGTGCGCGAGGGCGCCGAGCGCGACGACGGTGGTGACCTCGTCGATCGCCGCGCCGAGCTCGTGCTCCTCGGGCGACATGAACCGCGACGACCCCCACATGCGCCCCATGCGGTTCACCAGGGGCGCGCGCTCGTAGAAGTCGAGGTCGCACAGGATGACGCGCCCGCTCGCGGGGTCGAGCATGACCGAGCCGTCGTACAGGTCGACGGCCACCCAGCCGTGCGCCGCCGCGTGGACGTGGAAGTCGTAGACCTGCTGCACCGCGTCGGCGCGAGCGGCGAGGGTCAGCGACCGCACGACGTGCGAGCGCTCGAACTGCCGGCCGACGGGGACGGCGTCCGTCCAGTCGAAGACGAGGGCGTGCCCCGCGCCGACGTCGACCGCCTCGCGCAGCACGACCAGGGCGGGGTGGGCGAGGTCCCGGTATACCGCGCCGGCCCGGCGCAGCCGCGCGACCGCCTCCTCGACGACGCCGTCGTAGCGCGCCGTCGCGGCGCCCGCGTACTTGACGAACACCCGGCCGTCGGGGCCCTCCAGCCCGAGGCAGAGGTTCCCCGAGTCCTGGTCGTCGAGCACGGCGAAGACGGTGCCCCAGCGGGCGGTGAACGACAGGTCGTGCGGCTCCCGCAGGCGCACCGGCAGCCCGTCGACCTCCGTCACGACCATGGGCGCGAGGCTAGCAACGGCCGGAGCTCGCCCCGTCGGCCCTCCGACGGGCGTGCCCCCGACATGCCGCAGAATGGATCGGTGAGCTCCTCTTCCCGCCTGCCCCGTGTCCGCGCCTCCGAGCTGGTCGGCCGCGGCTGGCTCAACACCGGCGGCCGGGACGTCACCCTCGCCGACCTGCGCGGCAAGGTCGTGGTGCTCGACTTCTGGACCTTCTGCTGCGTCAACTGCCTGCACGTGCTGGACGAGCTGCGCGAGCTGGAGGAGCGGCACCGCGACGAGCTGGTGATCGTGGGCGTGCACTCGCCCAAGTTCGCGCACGAGGCGGACCCCGACGCGCTGGCGGCCGCCGTCGAGCGGTACGAGGTGCACCACCCGGTGCTCGACGACCCGGAGCTGGTCACCTGGGGCGCGTACACCGCGCGGGCCTGGCCGACGCTCGTCGTCGTCGACCCCGAGGGGTACGTCGTGGCGCAGATGGCGGGGGAGGGGCACGCGTCGGCGATCGAGGCGATCGTGGACGAGCTGGTCGCGGAGCACGACGCCAAGGGCACGCTGCACCGCGGCGACGGCCCGTACGTGCCGCCCGTCCCCGAGCCGAGCACGCTGCGCTTCCCCGCCAAGGCGGTCGCGCTGCCGGGCGGGAACCTGCTCGTCACGGACGCCGGCCACCACTCCCTGGCCGAGCTGGCGCCCGACGGCGAGACGCTGGTGCGCCGCATCGGCTCGGGCGAGCGCGGCCTCGCCGACTCCCGGGGGGCCACGGACCCCGCCGGCGCGCGGTTCAGCGAGCCGAACGGCCTGTGCCTCGTGCCCGCCGAGCTGCGCCCGCACCTCGGGTACGACGTCCTCGTCGCCGACACCGTGAACCACGCGCTGCGGGGCGTGCGGCTCGACGACGGCGCCGTGACCACGGTCGCGGGCACGGGCGAGCAGTTCATGGTGGGCGGGCAGGAGAACGTCGTCGGGCCGGCCGGGCCTTTCGACGCGAGCACGGCCCACCCCGCGACGTCGGTCCGGCTCAGCTCGCCCTGGGACGTCGCGTGGTCCCCGCGGCTCGGCGCGTTCGTCGTCGCGATGGCCGGCCACCACACCCTGTGGGTGTTCGACCCCTTGGAGGGCACGGTCGCGCTGCTCGCCGGCACGATGAACGAAGGGCTGGAGGACGGGCCCGGCGTGCAGGCGTGGTTCGCGCAGCCGTCGGGGCTCGCCCCGGCGACCGGCCCCGACGCCCGCGACGCGCTCTGGCTGGCGGACGCCGAGACGTCCGCGCTGCGCCGCGTCGAGCCGGCCGACGGCGGGCAGGTCGCCGTGACGACCGTCGTCGGGCAGGGACTGTTCGACTTCGGCCACCGTGACGGCCAGGCCGCCGAGGCGCTGCTGCAGCACCCGCTGGGCGTGGCCGCGCTGCCCGACGGCAGCGTCGTCGTGGCCGACACGTACAACGGCGCCCTGCGCCGGTACGACCCCGCGTCGGGCGCCGTCACGACGCTCGCCACCGGCCTCGCGGAGCCGAGCGACGTGCTCGTCGACGCCGCCGACGGCGGCGTCCGCCTGCTGGTCGTGGAGTCCGCCGCGCACCGGCTCACGCGGGTCGCCCTGCCGGCGGACGTCGCGGGCCGGGTGCTCGACGGCGGCGCCCAGCACGTGGCGCGCCCGGCCACGGAGGTCGCGCCCGGGGAGCTGCGGCTGGACGTGCCGTTCGTGCCCGCGCCGGGCCAGAAGCTCGACGACCGGTGGGGCCCGTCCACGGAGCTGCGGGTCAGCGCCACGCCGCCGGAGCTGCTGCTCGACGGCGCGGGGGACGGCGACGACCTCGCCCGCGTCCTCGTGCTCAACCCGGACGTCGCCGAGGGCGTGCTGCACGTGACCGCCAAGGCCGCGTCGTGCGACGAGGTCCCCCTGGGCCCGGACGGCGAGCCCGATCCCGACGTCTTCCCGGCCTGCCACCTGGCCCAGCAGGACTGGGGCGTGCCGGTGCGCGTCACGCCGGACGGCGACGCGGCGCTCACCCTGCCGCTGCGGGGCTGACCGGCGCCCTCGAGCGCGTCTCACGCAGACGACCGGTTCGGGGGCGCGCCGGACCGGGGTTCCGGAGGTTCCGAACCCTCACCTGACTGCCACGGCCCTCACCTCCGTGCCGTCACAGGGGAGCAAGGAGCATGAGGACCTCATCGCGGTCCTCGCCGTCGGCGAGGCGGAGCGCGTCCGGCCATCGGCCGACCTCCTTCCAGCCCAGCTGCCCGTAGAAGGTCTCCAAGCCGACGCCACCGCGCGCGGTGAGGTGCAGCTGCTCGAGGTTCAGCTCGTCGCGAGCGATACGGCGGACCTCGTTCATCAGGGCGGCGCCGATACCTCGCCCTCGCATGGACGTGCGGGTCTGGAGTGGTGAACGGTGCCCCAGTGGCCGGTGAGCCTCCCGCCGTCGCGGCAGAGGTTGACCCAGCCGGCGAACTTTCCCTGAAGGTGCGCGACCAGCAGGTGGCTGTGGTGGGTGTCGAGGTCCTTGATGATCGCGTCGAGGACCGGCATGACATCGATGGCCCCCACCGGGGGGAAGGGGAAACCGGCCGCGCCTCCCGCGTTGGTCACCTCCACCCAGCAGCCGGCCATGGCCTGCCGCAGGTCGGCAGTGATCTGCTCAGGGTCGGCAAGCTGCGTGAAGACAGGGGCGGGGCTGGTCCTGGGCACGATCACGGACCGATCTTCGACTGAACTCCTGGCGCTGTCGATCCGGAAACCTGTTGACCCGAGCGCTGGGGGCGGCGGACGATCGCACCGGCCCATCGGCCCGGACCGACTCACAGAACGGACACCACCATGCGCGAACTCGTGTGCCCCGCGAACTTCGACCTTCACACGAGGAGCCATGGAACGTTCACGCGCACGGAGCTCAGCACGACCTGACGCCGCCACGGCCGGGGGCCCGACCCCCCGGCACCTCAACCTGGGCGTCCTCGCCCACGTCGACGCCGGCAAGACCAGCCTGACCGAGGCACTGCTCCATGCCGGGGGAGCGATCGACCAGATGGGCGGGGTGGACGCCGGCACCACCCAGACGGACACGCTCGCCCTGGAGCGGGCGCGCGGCATCACCATCCGCTCAGCCGTCGCGACCCTCAGGGTCGGTGACGTCGCCGTCAACCTCGTGGACACACCCGGCCATCCGGACTTCATCGCCGAGGTCGACCGGTCGCTGGCAGTCCTCGACGGCGCGGTGCTGGTGCTCTCCGCCGTGGAGGGGGTGCAGGCCCAGACGGTGGTCCTGTACCGAGCGCTGCGGCGCCTCGACGTCCCCGTCGTCGTGTTCGTCAACAAGATCGACCGGTCCGGCGCGGCGCCCGAGCGGGTCCTCGACGAGATCCGTCACCGCCTGACGTCGTCGGCGGTCCCCCTGGCCCGGGTCGCCGGCGCGGGGACCAGCGCGGCGCGGGCCCTACCGCTCGCCTGGCACGACGCGGCCGTCGCGGAGGAGCTGACGGTGCAGCTCGCCGCCCACGACGACGCCCTGCTGGCCGCATGGGTCACCGATCGGGGCCCGGCGCGCGAGTCACGGCTGCGGGCGGTCCTGGAGCGGTCGACGCGCGCCGGGCACGTCCACCCCGTCCTGTTCGGCTCGGCCCGGACGGGCGCCGGGGTCGGGCAGCTGACCGACGCGGTGACGGACCTGCTCACCCCGCCCGCCGGCGCCGACACGGCGCCCGTGTCGGCGCAGGTCTTCAAGGTCGAGCACCCCGCCGCCGGAGGGCGGCAGTGCACCGTGCGGGTGCGTGCGGGGGTGCTGCACCTTCGCGACCGGGTGTCGCTCGGCGACGGCCGGACCGCGAAGGTGACCGGCCTCGAGGTCTTCGAGCCCGGCGGACCGGTGGGACGCGACCGCGCCTCGGCAGGGCAGATCGTCCGGGTCCGCGGCCTGGACTCCGCCCGGATCGGGGACTGGATCGGTGAGCGGCCCGACGCCGATGCCCGGTCGGCGCTGCCGTTGCCGGGCTTCGTGGCCCGCGTGGTCGCTCGTGACCCCGCCCGGCAGGACGACCTGCGCCGCGCGATGACGGAGCTGGCCGACGTGGACCCGCTCATCGCGATCCGGCCCGACCACGGCGCCGTGCGGATCAGCACCTACGGCGAGGTGCAGCAGCAGGTGCTGGCGCAGACGCTCGCGGCCGAGTTCGGCGTCGACGCGGAATTCCTGGGGACGACGGTGGCGTGCGTCGAACGGCCGTCGGGCACCGGCGAGGCCGTGCGGCGCATGGGCGACCCGGAGCACCTCCACCACTACACCCTCGGGGTGCGCATCGAGCCGGCCGCGCCGGGGAGCGGGGTCGAGCTGCGGGTCGCGACGCCCCGGTCCGGCCTCCCGCTGCACGTGTACTCGACCCTCGACGGCTTCCGCGCGGCGATGCTGGGCTACCTGGCCGAGCCGCTCGCGTCGGGTCCCCACGGCTGGCCCGTGACCGACCTGCGGGTCACGGTGACCGAGAGCGGCTACCCGCCGGCGGGGCCGCGCGCCTCGGACGTGCGGCACACGACGGAGGCGGTGGTGCGGGACGCCGTCCGGCACGCGGGCACCACCGTCTGCGAGCCGGTCGACCGGTTCACGGTCGAGGCCCCCGCGGACACGCTGGCACCGGTCCTCGCCCTGCTCGGCCGGCACGGGGCGGTGCCCGACGCCGTCGACGATCAGGGGCGCGTCGTGACGGTGTCCGGCACGGTGCGCTCCGCCCGGGCAGGCGACGTGCGAGCCGGCCTGCACGGGGCCACCAACGGGCACGGTGTCCTGGAGACAGGCCTCGACCACTTCACGCCGGTGGCCGGCGCCCCTTCCTTCGGTACCCAGGGGCCAAAAAACCAGGCGACATCGCGGCAGTTCTCGCCAGGATGACCGGTATGGACGAGGTTGAAGTCGTCGTGGCCCACAGCCAGCGCGCGACGCTGCGCGTCGGCGACGTGTTCCTGAAGATCGACGGCGACCCGGCGCACGCTGAGCTCGAGGCGCGGGCGATGGCCATGGCGCCGATATCGACCCCGGCGGTCCTCTGGCGCGAGCCGCCCGTGCTCGCGATCGCCGCCGTGCCCGGCGAGGCGCTCGGCGTCCTCGGCGAACCGTCGGCCGCGTCGCCGGCGGCGTGGGCGGCGGCGGGTGCCGCCATACGGAAGCTCCACGATGCGCCGTTGCCGCCGTGGCCGGGACCCAGGCTCGAGGACGTGGCGGCGGAGCTCGACCGCGAGTGCGCGTGGTTGCTCGCCCACGCCGTCGTGCCCGCCGAGGTGATCCGGAGAAACCGCGCGATCGCCGAGTGCGCGCTCCGGCCATGGACACCGGTGTTCATCCATGGCGACCTGCAGATCACCCACGTGTTCGTCGACGGCGACGAGGTCACCGGCGTCATCGACTGGTCCGAGGCGGCCCCCGGCGACGCCATGTTCGACCTTGCCATCCTGACGCTGGGGCACGAGGAACGCCTGGACGACGTGCTGGCCGGATACGGCGCCGGCGCGGATCGGGCCGTGATCCGCGCCTGGTGGTCGCTGCGCAGCCTGGTGGCGTCGCGCTGGCTGATCGAGCACGGCTTCGATCCGGACGCACCGGGGTGCGAGTTCGACGTACTCCGATCCCGGATGCGGGAACCCTAGGGTCGGCTGACCGGCGTCGTCGGGGTGCCCGTCCACGTCGCCAGGCGACCGGGGCTCCCGACGTGACGCCGCCACGTGCTCGATGCGAGCCACACCCCTGGATAGAGTCCCGGCCATGATCGTCTGGTTGAACGGCCCCTTCGGGGGCGGCAAGACCACCACCATGGGGGAGCTGCTCGCGCTGCTGCCCGACGCGGTCACTTTCGACACCGAGCAGATCGGGTATGCGATCGCGCCCACTCTGAAGGGCGTGACCAGGGTCCGCGACTTTCAGGACTGGGCACCGTGGAGGGAGATCGCTGTCGCGTCGCTGGTGTCCCTGGAGCGGTTCGCACGGCGCGTGGTCGTCGTCCCGCAGACCATCGTCGTCGAGCAGTACTGGGACGAGATCGTCTCTGGTCTGGCCGATGCCCGCGTCATCGTCAAGGCGTTCACGCTCGACTGCGACCCCGTCGAGCACGAGCGCCGGATCGCCGCAGACGTCGTCGAGGCCCATGCGGCCGGTTGGCGCAGGGAGCGCGCCGATGACTTCTACGCGGCCCGTTCCTGGCTCGGGGTCAAGACCGACATCATCGACACCACGGCGCTTCCGCCGGTCGAGGTCGCGACCAAGATCGCCGCTGAGCTCGACCGCTCATGAGCAGGACCGACCGATCCTGCGACATCGCAGAATCGGGTCGTCGACGTTTCGAAACCCTGCGGCCACGGTCTGGGCCGCGGCCGCCGAGCAAGCACGTCACGAGCGGACCGCGATCCCCGAGGAGCGCATTCCCGCCGGCGAAGACCTACGGCCGGGAGCTGGCACGTCTCTTGTGGTCGTCGTTCGACGGCTCGCCCGTCCTCCGGCGGCCGCTTCGGTAGCGCCCGGGGGTCGTTCCGACGATGTGGGTGAACGCGGTGATGAAGCTGCTGGGGTTGGCCCATCCGCATGCGGCCGCGGTGCGGGTGGTGTCGTGGCCGTCGGCGAGGAGCACGAGCGCGTGGTAGACGCGTAGCTGCGTGCGCCACTCGTAGAACGTCATGCCGAGCTCGTGGCGGAACAACCGGCTGAGGGTGCGGGCGCTGGCTCCGACCGTCTTCCCGAGCTCGGCCAGTGTCGCGTTGTCTGCCGGCGTCTCGTGCAGCCTCCGGGCGACGGCCTGCAGCCGGTCGTCGCGCGGCTCCGGCAGGTGCAGCGGCTGCTCGTGCGCCTCGTGGAGCTCGTCGACGAGGACCCGCAGCAGGCGGGCGCGGGCCGCGCGGCCGTAGACGGGCGCGTCGGCGTCGTCGTTGCGCGGGCCGGTGAGGGCGAGCATGACCTCACGCGCGAGGTCGGAGGCGAGGAACACGGCAGGACGGTCCGGCACGAGCCGGGCGAGGGACGGGGTGAGGAAGACGATCCGCATGTCCGTGTCGCCGTGGGCGCGGTGGTCGTGCGTGAACCCGGCGGGGGTCCAGGCGACCCGGTTGGTGGGAACGATCGAGGTGCCGCGCTCCGTGTGCACCGCCAGGACGCCTCTCGCGGCGAAGACCAGGTGTCCCTGGGCGTGCGACTGCACGGCGCTCGCTCCGCCGGACGGCCAGAGATGGCGCCCGCCGGACGGCCATACGTGCGACGTCACGGTGGTCGGGCGTGGTTGGCGGGGAACAGGCATCGGTTGGCACCTTAGCGGTAGCACGCCACGTGCGGACCCGACGAGACTCCTTTCGTGCGGCGCGACTCGACGCCGCGTCCTGAGCGAAGGAGAAGTTCATGGCGACGTTCGTTCTCGTGCCCGGCGGCTGGAAGGGCGGCTGGGCGTTCGAGGCGGTGGTGCCGCTGCTGGAGCGTGCCGGCCACACCGTGCACGCGCTCACCCTGACCGGTCTGGGGCCGGACGACGACGAGGCGACGGTCGCGACGGCCAACCTCGACACGCACGCCGACGACGTGCTGCGGCACCTCGAGGGGCAGCACATCACCGACGCGACGCTGGTCGGCCACAGCTACGGCGGGATGGTGATCACGGCGGTCGCGGACCGCGCCGGCGACCGGGTCTCGCGACTGGTGCATCTCGACGCCTTCGTCCCGCGCGACGGCGAGTCGTGCTGGTCGGCGGCGAACGGCCACTTCCGGGAGCTGTTCGCCTCCGGCGCGGCGGCCACCGGCTTCTCCGTCTCGCCGCCGGACGGCGGCGATCCCCGCCGCCGTCCCCATCCCCTCGGCGCGTTCCTGCAGGCGGTCCGGCTCACGGGCGCGTTCGCCGAGGTTCCGCGCCGGGAGTTCGTGTACTGCTCGGGATGGGAGGACCGGACGCCGTTCGCCGAGCTCCGCGAACGGCTCCTGGCGGATCCCGGGTGGCAGGTTCACGACCTCCCTACCGGCCACGACGCGATGCACGAGGACCCGGAGGCGGTCGCTGCACTCCTGCTCGACGACGTCGCGCCGACTTCGGTGGACCCAGTGCCTTCGGAAGAGTCGTCGGGCACATGAAGCGAGTGGAGCGGACGGGCCTCGTCCTCGCGCTCGCTCTCGCCGTGTGCGGTTTCGGCGCCTCGTGGAGCCGGCCAACCCTGGTGGGCTACGCCGTCGGGCACGCACCCGCCGGCACGGCCGGAGCGGTCGGCGGCCTGCTCAACGCCACGCGACAGATCGGCGCGACCCCCGGGGCCGGCGGGTCAGTGTTCTTCGAGTTCCACCTGCTGCAGCAGGGCTTGCACCTGGTCGACCACCAGGTCGGGGCGGGAGACGAATGGGTGGTGCCCGGTCGGCAGCTCGACGGAACGCGTCGCTCGACCCGCGTGGATGCGCTGCAGCTCGACCGAGGTGCTGCGATCCCTCCCGCAGACGATGTACGTCGAATCTGCCCCGCGCCAGCCGGCAGCACTGGTCGGCGTCACGAACGCCCCGGCCGCCTGCGGGGTCACCCGCTCCCACGCCTGACGCTGGGTCGTGTCGTCCGCGTCCTGGAGAAATCGGGCGCCGAACGAGGCGGCGTCGTAGCCGGAGACGCTCAGCGTGCCGTCCCCGTTGTCGCCGATCGACACCGGGTCGTTCTCGCCGCTCATGATGGCGCCCTGCGACTGCCCGACTTCGGGCAGGTAGGAGGACACGTAGAGCAGATGTGCGACCGCGGGATGGCGGCCCGCTTCGGCGATGACGGTGCCTCCGTAGGAGTGGCCGACGACGATCGCGGAGTCCACGTCGTCGAGCTCATGGCGAAGCGCCGCCGCGTCGGCGACAAGGCCTCCCGCGACCTGCTCGGGCGCGGTCTCGCCACATGACGGCAGCGCGAGAGCCCGGCTCTGGATCCCCGTACGTTCCCGGAGCAGGTCTGCGGCTCGCCGCCACCACCATTCCCCGTCGCGCACCAGAGCGCCGTGAACGAATATCAGCTCCACAGGGACACCCGAACTCTCTTCATCTCCGTGACCCTACGGATCCAAGCACGGTGAAGGGGCCGAATCTGCTGACGGCGGATTGACGTGCTGAGGTATCCGGCTCTTCGTTCGATCTGGTGGTGGGGAGTGACGTCGGCGAGCCGGGCGAACCTTCGGGCCGGCGTGTCGCCCCTAGCCGTGACGGAGGTGCCGTGCGAGCACATCGAGGGCTTGCGTGACCTCGGTCAGCCGGTGCGGGTCGTCGGGTCCGAGCGCGGCGGTGAGAGCCTCGTCGATCCCGGAAGCCCGGACCTGCGCCACCCGCTCGGACGCCTGAGCGGCCTGCCGCACCAGGACTCGACGCCGGTCGCTCGGATCGGGGACGGTCTCCACCGACCCGGCTTCCTTGAGGCGGGCGACGGCCGACGACACCTGGCTCTGCGGCAGCGTGGTGCGGGAGACGATCTCGCTCACGGTGGTGTCGGGATGGTCGGCGATGTCGCTGGCCACGACGAGCACCATCCGGTCGCTGCCCGCGTAGCGCGCGGTTCCGCCCGGAGGCGGTGGCAGCGCCTCTTCGCCGATCTTCATCAGGGCTCGTCCCAGCAGGAACAGCTCGACTCCGTTCACCCCAGGAGCGTACATCCATCACGATGCATCATCATGGATGCATCCAAATAGATGGAGTAGTCTCCGGAGGGCCGCGGCAGAGGGTCGCGGTCGGAGGGAGTCCCCATGTCCATGACCACCGGCGCGCTCGCCGTGCGCGGCGCAGCCCTGCACTACCAGGTCCGAGGGGCCGGACCCGTGCTGCTGATCTTGCAGAGCGGGGAAGGCGACGCCGACCGCAGCCACGACCTCGTCGCCCAGCTCGTCGACTCCTTCACCGTGGTCACCTACGACCGCCGCGGGCTGTCCCGCAGCCGTCTGGACGACCCGGGTCGCGGGGTGACGATGGCCGAGCACGCCGACGACGTCCACCGGCTGCTGGCTGCCCTCACCGACGCGCCCGCGCTCATGCTCGGGTGCAGCCTCGGCGCCGTCGTCGGCCTGCATGTCGCGGTCGCGCATCCCGAACAGATCCGGACGCTCGTCGCCCACGAGCCCGTGGCTCCCCGCCTGCTGCCCGACGACCGGCGCGTCCGTCACGAGCGCGAGCTCGCCGACCTCCAGGACCACTACCTCCGGGCGGGCCTGGCCGCGACGCTCCCCGAGATCGCGAGCACCTTGGGCATCGACCCCGCGGGCACGGACCGGGAGCCCGACCTGACACCTCAGCCGATGACCGCTCAGCGAGCGACCAACTTCGACCACTTCATCCGCCACGACTTCACCGCGATCCTCCGCGACACGCTGGACGCTGCGGCGTTGAGAGACGTCAGCACGCGGATCGTGCCCGCGGCAGGGCGCACCACGCCGCGGGCCGTCTTCGACCGGCGCGCCGCAGAAGCATTGGCCACCCTGCTCGGCCGAGAGCTGCGGGAGGCTCCCGGCGGGCACAACGGGAACACCACCCACCCGCGGGCCTACGCCCGATGGCTCCGGGAGGTTCTCGATACCGCCGACCGACCGGCGGGCACGCGTGAGGATCGTGACTCGCGTCGCCACGCCGGCCTCGAGGGACCGGTGGTCGAGGGCGCGGATTCAGGGGTGTTGACCTTGACCCAAGGTCAGGGTGGACGGTGATCGCATGAGCACCCCGAACCCGACAGATCCCGCCCGGAACCCGATGGTCGCGGACCGCCCCGCGTGGACCGGCATGGTCCCGGTCGACGACACCGCACTGGCCGTCACGGACTCCGGCGGCCCCGGCATCCCCGTGGTCTACCTCAACGGCTCGTACGCCTCGCAGCGGCACTGGCGGCGCGTCGTCGCCGACCTCGGGCCGGGCTACCGGCACATCACCTTCGACGAGCGGGCCCGTGGCCGTTCGAAGGGAGCGGCCGACTACTCGTTCGAGGCGTGCGTCCGCGACATCGACGCGGTGCTCGCGGCGAGGGGAGTGGACCGGCCGCTGTTGGTGGGCTGGTCGTACGGGGCGCTCCTGGGGGTGCACTGGGCGAGCCGGAACCCGGACCGCGCTGCCGGCGTGGTCGGGGTCGACGGCCCGTACCCGGTCGGCTGGACCGACGAGGCCGGCCACGACGAGATCCGGAAGGTGTTCCGGCGGATCAAGCCGATGATGCCGGTGGCTCGCCGGTTCGGCCTGGCCGCCCGGTTCTCCGCCGAGCAGCACGCGGACCTCGCGATCGAGTCCCACCAGCTCCACGCCGCGCTCGAGCCGCTCCTCGTGGAGCTGACCGTGCCGGTGCGGTACGTGGTGGCCTCCGGGGAGGCGCTGGGCAGCCGTGACGATCTGCAGGAGCAGATGCGTGCGAGCCTCGACCCGCTGCTGGCCCGCAACTCGAACCTCACGGTGAGCGCCAAGGTCGCCAGCAACCACGGCTCGATCCTGCGCAAGGACTCGCCGGCCGTCGCCGAGGCCGTCCGTGAGGTCGCGTCTGTCGGTCGACGGGCACAGTGAGCACATGACCCACACCTCCCGCGGGCTCACGATCGGCCAGGCCGCGGCCTTCGCCGGCGTCACCGTCAAGACCGTGCGGCACTATCACCGGCACGGACTCGTCGACGAACCGGGCCGCGACGGCTCCGGCTACCGGCGGTACGGGTCCGACGACCTGCTGCGCCTCGTGCAGGTCCGGACGCTGGCGACCGCCGGCGTGCCGCTGGCCGAGATCGAGCCCATGCTCGACGCCGACCCCGAGCGGTTCGCCGCCGCCCTCGAGGACGTCGAGCAACGCCTCTCCGAGCGGATCGACGACCTCGTCGCGCGGCGCGACAACCTGCACCGGCTGGCCGACGACCGGGCACTGCTCCCCGACCGGGCGTGCGCGGTCCTCGACCGGCTGCCCGGGCTCGGGTTCGGCCCCGAGTACGTCGCCGGCCAGCGGGAGGCCCTGGTGCTCACCCGCGCCCTGATCCCCGACGGCTTCGACGGCTTCCTCACCCAGCTCGAGCTCCGGCTCGACGACGCCCGGTTCGTCGAGCTGACCCAGCGCAGCATGGAGGCCGAGTCCTGGGCGCCGGACGACCCACGGATCGAGGAGCTCGCGGCCGCCATGGCCGACCACTTCCTGGCCCACCCGGCTCTGCTGGGCGATCCTCGGGCGCAGTCGATGCAGGCGTGGGCCCGCGCCTCTGCCCGGTACCAGGTGATCAACAACCACCGCGAGCACCAGTCCCCGATGGCGGCCCGGCTGACCGCGCTGACGGAGGCGCGGCTCCGCTCCGCCGGCGTGCCCGTCCCGTCCGGCTGACGGGGGAGGGCCTCAGGCGGATCGTCTGTGCAGGGTCGGAGGTGGTGTGGCGCCGCGATCGTGGCGCCACACCACCTCCGGACCGTGCCTAGTTCGTCGCGGCCAGCTGCGGGTAGACGGCTTCGATCGGGGCCGAGAGGCCGGCCTTGGCCTGGACGGAGGTCTCGTCCGCGAGGACCTCCAGCTCGCCGGCCTCGGTCGCGTCGAGCACCTTGGTGACGAGGACGGCGGGGTCGAGCTTCGGGTCCGTGGTGCTGGCCGCCATGGGGGTGTCGACCCAGCCGACGTGCACCCCGACGACCTGGACACCGGAGGGCTGGAGCTCGAGCCGCAGGGAGTTGGTCGCCGACCACAGGGCGGCCTTGGTGGCCGAGTAGATCCCGGCCGTGGCGTACCAGGCGAGGGCCGAGTGGATGTCGATGATCGCCGTGTTCCCGCCCTGGGCGGACAGGACCGGCGCGTAGGCACGGGCGAGGAACAGCGGGCCGAGGAAGTTGGTCTCCACGTTGCGGCGGATCTCCTCGTCGGTGTGCGTGAGGATGCCCGCGCTGGACACGGTCGCGCCGGCGTTGTTGATCAGCACCGTCACGTCGGGGGCTGCGTCGACGGCTGCCTGGACGGAGGCCGGGTCGGTCACGTCCAGGGTGAGCGGCACGACGCGCTCGTCGTCCCAGTCGCGGGGGTGGCGTGCGGTGGCATACACCTTCGCGGCACCGCGGGCGAGCGCTTCGCGGACGAAGTGGGTGCCGATGCCGCCGTTCGCGCCGGTGACGAGGACGACAGCTCCGTTGAGCGAGGTCATGGTGATTCCTGTTCTGTGCGGGTGGTGGGCGTCAGGCGTGGGCGAGGACCGGGTAGTCGGTGTACCCGGTCGCGCCGCCGGTGTAGAGGGTGGCCGGGTCCACCTCGTTGAACGGTGCGCCCTGCTGCAGCCGCTCGACGACGTCGGGGTTGGCGAGAGCGAACCGGCCGAGGGGCTCGACGTCGGCGAGCCCGGCGTCGATGTCTGCGGCGATGTCGTCGCGCTCGCGCCCGTACCGGACGACGAGGACCGCGGTCGGCCACACGTCGCGGAAGGAGCGCAGGAGCTCGTCGTCACCGAGGTGGTGCACGTGCAGGTAGACCAGGTTCAGCGTCGCGAGCTCACCGACGAGATAGCGGTACTGGGCGCGCACGGCCTCGATGTCGCCCTCGTCGAGCCCGCCGAGCGGGAACGCGGGGGAGATGCGGATGCCGGTGCGGTCCGCGCCGATCTCCTCGGCCACGGCCCGGGCGACCTCGATGACGAACCGCGCCCGGTTCTCGACCGACCCGCCGTAGGAGTCGGTGCGCTGGTTGGCGTTCGGGGCGAGGAACTGGTGCAGCAGGTACCCGTTGGCGGCGTGGATCTCCACCCCGTCCGCCCCGGCGGCGATCGCCGAGGCCGCCGCGTGCCGGAACTCGCCGATCACGCCCTGGATCTCCTCGCCGGCGAGCTCACGCGGCACGGGAGTCCGCTGCTTGCCGGTGGGCGTGAAGATGTCCTGCTCGGCGGAGATCGCCGACGGCGCGACCGGCTGCCGGTGGTGCGGGGTGTTGTCCGGGTGGGAGATCCGGCCGACGTGCATCAGCTGGATGAAGAGGTGGCCATCGTCGTCGTGCACGGCGTCGGCGACCTTCCGCCACCCGTCGACGTGCTCGGGCGTGTAGATCCCCGGGGTGCTGAAGTACCCCTGCCCGTCCTCCGAGGGCTGGGTGCCCTCGGTGATCAGCAGTCCCAGCGAGGAGCGCTGGCGGTAGTACTCCGCGGCGAGCTCACCGGGGGTGCCGTCGGGGTGGGCGCGGTTGCGGGTCATGGGAGCAAGCGCCAGACGGTGCGGAAGCTCGAGCCGGCCGAGGGCCAGCGGCTGCCAGAGAGACGAGGGAGTCATGACAGGTGGTGTTCCTTTGCAGCGAACGGATCGTCACCGCCCCCGATGCGCGACCTCGGTGGTCCCCCAGCGGCGTGGAAGGATGAGCAGGGGCACATCCGATCCCACACGACAGTGACTATACTCAGAACTGAGGCAAGTCATAGTCTATTCCTGGAGGAGACCGATGGCAGTGGCGACGACGCCGCTCGGGCGACGCGAGCGGAACAAGCAGGCCAAGCTCGAGCGCATCACCGCGGCTGCCAGCGAGCTGTTCGCCAAGCGCGGGGTCGACGACGTCACCACGCAGCAGATCGCCGACGCGGCGGACATCGGCACCGGCACCCTGTTCCTGTACGCGAAGACCAAGGGTGAGCTGCTGCTTCTGGTGCAGAACACGCACTACTCCGCCGCGCTCGAGCGTGGGTGCGCCGCGGCCGCGGGCGCGGCGACGGCGCTGGACGGGGTGATGGCGCTGGTCGCACCGATCGCGGAGTGCAACCGCGTCCAGGTCGACAACGGCCGCACCTACCTGCGGGAGATGGTCTTCGGCGACCCGGGCGAACCCCATCACGCCGAGGCGCTGTCCATCGTCGCGCGGACCGAGGAGGCCGTCGCCGGCGTCCTGACGAGCCTGGCGCGGCGGCCCGCGGCGGAGGCGGTGGCGCTGGCCCGGGTGGTCTCGGCCATCGTGTTCCTGGAGCTGGGGGCCAGCGTGAACGCGGGCTCGAGCATCCCGGAGCTCGTCGCGAGCATCCGCACCCAGGTCGCAGCGATCCTTCCCCGCTGACCCGAAGCGACGGCCGCGACCCTGTCGAGCCTCCTTGCCGGCGCCCTGGGCGATTACGGGGCGAGGAACCTCGCGGCGACGGGGGCGAAGCTCTCCCAGTACTGGAAGATGCCGCCGTGCCCGGAGTTCGGGTAGATGATCAGCTCCGAGTCCTTGATCCGCTGGTGCAGGTCCGCGGAGAGGATGGAGGGCACCATGCGGTCGTTGTCGCCGTTGGCGATCAGCGTCGGCTGGGTGATCACGGACAGGTCCGACGGCGCCGAACGGCCGTACCGCTGGATGGCCTTCAGCTGGGTGCTGAACGCCTTGGTGCTGATGGGCTTGTCGCGGTCGGCGGTGCGCTCCTTGAGTCGCTCGACGAACTCCTTCCCCGCCGTCTTGCCGACCTTGTCGCGGTGGAAGAAGAGGAACTCCTTCGGGTCTGACCGAGTGATCACGGAGCGGAAGATGTCCCAGTAGGTCACGCCCACGACCTTGTCCATGTTCTTCCCCCCGCGCGGGCCCGTGCCGGTGAGGACGAGCCTGCGGACCAGATCGGGGTGCTTGACGATCAGGTCCTGCGCGATCATGCCGCCCATGGAGAACGAGAAGACGTCGATCGTGTCGAGGCCGAGCGCCGTGATGAACGCGTAGGCGTGGTCGGCCGCCTCCTCGATCGTGTCGGGGACGGTGCCGGACGAGGCGCCGACACCGCGCTGGTCGAACGTGATCACGTGACGGTCCTGCGCGATCGCGTCCACGATGCGCGGGTCCCAGTTGTCCAGGGTCGCGGCCAGGTGCGCGAAGAACACGACGGGGATGTCGCCCTTCGGGCCGAGCTCGCGGTAGGCGAACGTGGTGCCTCCCGCCGTGACGGACTTCGCCGGGGCGTCCGCGTACGAGGTGACGGTCGGTTCGCTGGGGCCGTCGGTGGTGCTCATGAAGCTCGCTCCTTCAGGGTCCGGTGCTTGCGGGGTGCTGGCTTGCCGGTGACGTGCGGCGGCCGGGTCAGGGGCCGGTGATGACGGCCTTGCCTCGGACGCCGCCCAGGGCCAGGGCGTCGAGGGCCTGCGGGGTCTGGTCGAACGAGAAGGTCTTCCCCACCACCGGGCGCAGGGTGCCGTCGTCGACGAGGGCGGCGATCTGACGGAGCTGGTCGCCGCTGGCCGCCATGAAGAGGAACTCGTAGCTCACGCCGAGCCTCTTCGCCTGCCGGCGGATCTTCCCGCTCAGCGCGGCGATCGCCAGGCGCAGCACCGGATTCAGGCCCGCCGCCTTCGCGAACGCCGGGTCGGGCGGGCCGGAGATCCCGACCGCCTTCCCGCCCGGGCGCAGGACGTGCAGCGACTTGGCGAGGCTCTTCCCGCCGAGGCTGTCCAGGACCAGGTCGTAGCCGGAGAGCTCGGCCTCGAAGTCCTGCGTGCGGTAGTCCACGACGACGTCCGCACCGAGGTCGCGGACGAAGTCCGCATTCTTCCCCGAGGCCGTGGTCGCCACCGTGGCACCGAGGTGCTTGGCGAGCTGGATCGTGATCGACCCGACCCCACCTGCGCCGGCGTGCACGAGGACCTTCTGGCCCGGCTTCACGTTGCCCTTGACGACGAGCGCCTGCCACGCCGTCAGCGCCACCAACGGCAGGGAAGCCGCCTCGACGGGGCTGATCGTCTCCGGCGCGAGTGCGAGGTCGGCCTCGTCGATCGCGATGCGTTCGGCGAACGCGCCGATCCGGTGATCGCGCGGGCGGGCGAACACCTGGTCCCCGGTGTTGAACGCCCGCACCTTCGACCCGACGCGGATGACGGTGCCGGCGACGTCGTGACCCAGGGTGAGGGGAGTCTTGTAGGGCAGGATCGCCTTGAACTCGCCGTCCCGGATCTTCTCGTCGAGCTGGTTGACCCCCGCAGCGCCGACGCGCACGAGGACGTCTCGGTCGCCCACGGTCGGCTCGGGCACCTCCGCCTCGTGGACGGGCTGCTTGTACTTGTCGAACACGAACGCTCGCATGATCTCTGTCTCTCCTACGGATCTGTCGGTGGGGTGATCGGCGTGTCAGCGACGCAGGAAGCGGTCGGCGACCATGACGCCGGTCATCCGGGTCAGACCGGGACCGCCCTGCGGGCCGGCCCCGGCGAGGACGACCTTGTCCACCAGGTCGGGAGCGAGGCGGAGCACCTCCTGGGCGACCATTTCGCCCATCGACAACCCGAACAGGTCCACCCGGGACAGGCCCAGCGCGCGGTTCGCCGCGATCGCCACCCTGCCCGCCTGCTCGCTGCCGAACCGCACGGGTTCCTGCGCTGCGCGCTCCATGGTGTCCTTCCCTTTGCTCTCGACACCGGCGGTTCGTGGGCCGTTGAGCGAGTGCACTCAAGTTTGAGGCTACTCACTAATTCTGTCAAGGCGCCGGGGCGGGCGCGTCCGTCCCCTCCATGAGAGGGGCCTCATCCGAGCCCCATGAACAGCTCATCGCCGCGGGCGACGGTCGTCGTGTCCATACCGGAACGACACGGAGGTCCGACGATGAGAACCCAGAAGGCAAGCACACCGGCACTGACCACCCGAACGGCTCGCCCCACCCGGACCCGCCGTCTGGCGGCGCTGTCGCTCGCGACCCTGACCGCGGCGGGGCTGTCCACCGCGGCCCTCGCGTCCTCCGCGCTGGCGGCCATCGACGAGTACCTGGGCCGACTCTTCGCCGAGGCGCCGTGATCGCGCCGCGCCGTCAGGCGCGCCGGGCGGTACCGTCCCGGGCATGACCCGCATCTCGCACGGCGACGGCTCAGGGGTATGGACCGTCGACCGGCACCTGTCGGACCAGCCGGACCAGACTCTCGAGCTCTACGACGCGTTCATGGCACGGGCCGAGGCGATCGGCCCGTTCACGCTCTCCGTCTCGAGGTCGGCGATCACGCTCAAGGGCACCCGGCGCGGGTTCGCGGGCGTCGTGCCGCGGCCCGGTCTGCTGCGGGGCTACCTCGACCTGCAGCGTGTGGTCGAGGACCCGCGCATCACCAACGCCAAGCCCTACACCCGGCGCCTGGTCGTGCACCACTTCCGGGTCACCGACGTCGAGCAGCTCGACGACGACTTCGCCGGGTGGCTGCGCGAGGCGTACGCCGTCGGCGCGGGCGCCCACGTCGGCAAGGCCGGCAGGTGAGGGGGCACGACCGCACGGGCGAGGTGCTGGTGGCCGGCCCCGTGTCCTGGAACCGCATCGTCCACCTCGACGCGCTGCCGGAGCCGACGCCGCACACGGTGTTCGCGCGCGGCGCGTACGACACGGTGGGCGGCACGTCCGCGGGCAAGGCCCTCAACCTGGCGAGCCTGGGGCGCGGCGTCCTCCTGCGCACCGTGCTCGGCGACGACGACGAGGGCGCGGGGGTGCGCGGCGCGCTCGACGCCGCGGGCGTGCGGGTCCTGGCCGAGGCGTCGCCCGACGGGCGCACCGAGAGCCACCTCAACCTCATGGACACCGGCGGCGGGCGGCTGTCCGTCTACCTGCGCGCGCCCGGCGAGGTGCCGACCTCCGGCCCCGGCTGGGACGCGGCGCTCGCGGCCCTCGACGACGCCGCGGCCGTCGTCGTCGACCTCGCCGCGCACTCCCTGCCCGTGCTCGCCGCGGCGGCCGGGCGCGGGCGCGACGTGTGGGTGGACCTGCACGACTACGACGGCGTCGCCGACTTCCACCGGCCCTGGGCGGAGGCGGGCACGCACGTCTTCCTCAGCTCCGACCGGCTGCCCGACCACCGTGCGTTCATGGCCGCGCGGCTCGACGCCGGCGCGCGGCTCGTCGTGTGCACGCACGGCGCGCGCGGGGCGACGGCGCTCACCGCGGACGGCTTCGTCGAGGTCCCGGCCGAGCGCGTGGACGACGTCGTCGACACGAACGGCGCGGGCGACGGCTTCTTCGCGGGCTTCCTCGACGCGCACCTGCGCGGGGCGGACGTCGAGCAGGCGCTCGCCGCGGCCGCCGCGCACGCCGCGCGGGTGGTGCGCAGCCCGGCGCTCGCACCGGCAGGCTGAGCCGGGGCGTCAGGCCAGGCCGGCGTCGCGGGCGACGATCGCCGCCTGCATCCGCGACACCACGCCCAGCTTCGCGAGCACCCGCGACACGTGCGTCTTGGCGGTGGCCTCGGTGATGACGAGCTCGTCGGCGATGCCCTGGTTGGACAGCCCGCGGCCGAGCGCGGCGAGCACGTCCACCTCGCGGGGGGTGAGGTCCGCGAGGCGCGGGTCGCCGGGCGCCGCGTCCGGGACCGGCGTGCCGCCGCGCGACAGCTGCGCGAGCACCCGCCGCGTCACCTCCGGCGCGAGCACGCCGTCCCCGGCCGCCACACGCCGCACGGCGTCGAGCAGTGCCGCCGGCTCGGCCGTCTTCAGCAGGAACCCCGCGGCACCCGCGCGCAGCGCGCCGTCCACGTACTCGTCCAGGTCGAACGTCGTGAGCACCAGCACGTCGGCCACGCCCTCCGCGGCGATGGCGCGGGTCGCGGCGATCCCGTCCGTGCCGGGCATGCGCAGGTCCATGAGCACGACGTCGGGGCGCAGCGCCCGCGCGTTCGTCACGGCGGCGGACCCGTCGGCCGCCTCGCCGACCACCTCCACGTCGTCCGCGGCGTCGAGCAGCAGGCGCAGGCCCGCGCGGATCGCCGCGTGGTCGTCGGCGATGAGCACGCGGACGGGTCCGGCGTCCGTCGTCATCCTGTCTCCCCTCCGACCGGCACCCGGGCGCGTACGGCCCAGCCGCCGTCGTCCGTCGGCGCGGCCTCGAACGTGCCGCCGAGCGCCTCCGCGCGCTCGCGCATCGTCAGCATCCCCGTGCCGGCGCTGAGGGGCGACACGTCGCCCGCGCCCTGCGGCCCGGCGACCGCAGGCGGCGCGTTGCGCACCTCGAGCGCCACCGCGCGGCCGTCCGCGTCCCGGGCGAGGCGCACCGTCACGGCGGCGCCGGGCGCGTGCTTGCGCGCGTTCGTCAGCGCCTCCTGCGCGATGCGGTAGACGGCGTGCCCGGCGGCGGCGGGCAGGCGCGCCCCGGCGACGCCGTCCGGGTCGTCGACGGCCACGGCCGTGCCGGCGGCCCGGGCGGTGGCCAGCAGGTCCTCGAGCCGGTCGAGGCGGCCGGGCGCCGCGAGGGGGTCGCGCCGGGCGTCGGCGCGCAGCAGCTCGATCATCGACCGCATCTCGGTGAGCGACGCGAGGGAGCTCGCGCGGACCTGCTCCAGCGCCGCGCGGTCCCGGTCGGCGTCCGGCGGCGCGGCGAGCGCCGCCCCCGAGTGGATCGCGATCGTGGACAGGTGCGAGGCGATGACGTCGTGCAGGTCGCGCGCCATCGCCGCGCGCTCCGCCTGCACGGCCTCGTGCCGGTCGAGCTGGGCGATGCGCGCGAGGTCGGCGGCACGTACGCGCTCCAGCTCCGCGGCCCGCGCGGCCTCGTCGGCCCGCGACCGCTCCAGCGCGGCCAGCTCGGACTTCTGCCGCACGTTGTCGGCCCACCACATCGGCACCAGCAGGACGGCGCCGAGGTTCAGGCCCCCGTAGACGAAGGCGCGCAGGTCGCGCGACGCCTCGCCCACGGCGACCGCGCCGGCGACGGTCAGGACGATCGCCGTGCCCCACAGCCAGCGGCGCGCGGACGGGCCCGACCACATCGCCGCCGCGTACAGCAGGTCCCACAGCACCAGCAGGATCGCGAGGCTGCCGCCCCAGGTCACGTCGACGAGGGTCACGGCGACGCCGCCGGCGAGCGCCAGCATCGGGTGCGAGCGCTTGGCGAGCGTGAGGGCGCACCCGACGGCGAGGAGCGCGACCCGCCACCACGGCTCGGGCGTCACCGCGCCGGCGGGGCCGCCGCTGAACATGTCGACGAGCCCCACCTGCAGGAAGAGCCAGCCCAGCACGAACAGGGTGAGCGCGGTGCTGACGTCGCTGCGCCGGTCGTCGCCGCCCCACAGCCGCACGACCCTGCCCAGGAGCGTGGGCGCGGCGCGGTCGGTCGTCACGGTGCCATCCCAGCACAGGGCGCCGCGCGGGGGATCGGTCGAAGGGTGTATCCGCGCGGCGCCGGCGGAGCGCGGGCGGTGGGCGGGCGGCCCCAGGATCACTCGTTCGGCGGACGACGACGCCCGCGGTGCGTCGCGAGGATCGGTGCCATGGACTTCCTGGACCTCGGCGGGCTGGAGGGCGTCGGGCTCGGCGCGATGGCCGGCGTGCTCGTGCTGCTGGCCCTCGTCGACTCGACGAGCTTCGGCACCCTGCTCATCCCCGTGTGGCTGCTGATGGCGCCCGGGCGCCCGCGCCCGTCACGCCTGCTCGCCTACCTGGGGACCGTCGCGGGGTTCTACCTCGCGGTGGGCGTCGCGGTGCTGCTCGGCGCCGGCGCGTTCCTGGACCGGTACGGCGACGCGCTGGACTCGCGGCCCGTGCTGATCGTGCAGCTCCTGCTCGGCATCGGGCTGTTCGCGCTGAGCTTCCGCTTCGACGGCAAGCGGGCGCGGGCGCGCGCCGAGCGGGAGGGCGCGCGGCCGGGGCGGCTCGTCCGCTGGCGGGAGCGGGCGATGGGGATCGAGTCGGACGGCGCCGGGTCGGCCGGCCGCGGGCCGGCGGGGGCCGAGGGCGGGGGAGGCGGCCACGGCAGCCAGCCGGCGGGGCCGGTGCCGGGCATGCTCACGGCGTCCGCGACGACGGCGCGGCCGCGCCCGTCGCTGCTGCCCCTCCTGGGCCTGGCCCTCGGCGCGGTGGCGCTGGAGGTCGGCACGATGCTGCCGTACCTGGCCGCGATCGGCCTGGTCACGACGTCGGACCTGACGACCGGGACGAGCGTCGGCGTCCTCGCCGCCTACTGCGTGGTCATGGTGCTCCCGGCGTTGCTCCTGCTGGGGGCGCGGCTGGTCGCGGCGAGGTTCGTCGAGCCGCTGCTGGCCCGGCTGGAGAAGTGGCTGTCCAGGAACGCCGCGGAGATGACGGGCTGGGTGCTCGGCATCCTCGGCGTGCTGCTCGCCCTCAACGCCATGGGCAGCCTGGGCTGGACGGGCTGAGCCGGCGTCAGCCGCGCGGGTCGAGCCCGTCGAGGATCCGCTCCAGGTTGGCGCGCGCGTGCCTCGCCTGCCACTCGCCCCGGTCGCCGGTGTACCCGCGCGGCACGACCTCGACCGTCAGCAGGCAGGCGAAGTAGGCGCGGTACAGCTGCAGCCGGGTCCAGGCGTCGGGGTCGCCCGAGCCGGGCGTGCCGTCGCCGAGCCCCAGCTCGCCGCCCGCCTGGCGGTACCCCGCCAGCAGGTCCGGGTCGACGGCGCCCGCGCCGAACTGGTCGGCCCCGACGAGCTCGAACAGCGGGTCGCCCCACAGCGCCCGCTCGGCGTCGAGCACCCCCGTGACGGTGCCCTCCGACCGGTCCAGCAGGAGGTTCCCCTCCCACAGGTCGGCGTGCACGAGCCTCGGGGTCGTCACGGCGGCGAGCACGTCACGGTGCGCCGCCACGACGTCCGTGAGCCGGGTCGCGGGCAGGTCCACGCCCCAGCGCGCCGCGTCGTCGAGCGCGGCGGCGGTCATCGCCGCGACCGCGTCGGGCCAGGAGCCCGCCGCCAGCCCCGACTCGGGCGCGGGGTAGCCGAACCGGTCGCCGGGCACGATCGTGTGCAGCCGCGCCATGAAGGCGCCGAGCGAGCGGCGGGCCCGGGCGGTGGCGAGCGGGTCGAGCTCGAGGTCGCTCCACAGGTCGCCGTCGAGGAACGTCACGACCATGGCGTCGCCGTCGACGTGCCGGCGCGAGGCGTCGGTGAGCAGCACCCGCGGCAGCGGCAGGCCCGCGTCGTGCCCGACCTGGTTGACCGCGACCTCGGTGCCGAGCAGGCCGTGCTCGTAGCGCAGCAGCCGCGACGTGTCGGCCCCGGTCACCTTGACCACGACCCGGCGGCCGTCGTCCAGGTCGGCGCGCAGCACGCTGGCGAACAGGCCGCCGGACAGCGGCTCGACGCGGCGGACGGTGCCGAGCGGGGCGACGATCGCGGCGACCTGGTCGTCGGTGACCGGCGTCTTGGTGAGCATGCCGCGAGCGTAGCGGGGGTGGTCAGGCCGCCAGGAGCGCGGGCAGCTCGAGCAGCGAGTCGACGACGGTGGCGCGCGCGGCCTCGGGACGCTCGGCGTGCAGGTACCCCCACGGCCCGCGGCGGATCAGGATCGGCCGCATCCCGGCGTCGGCGGCGGGCAGCACGTCGTTGTCCAGGCGGTCGCCGACGTAGGCGATGTCCGACGGCGGGAGCCCGGCGAGCTCCGCGACCCGCGTGAAGAACCCGGGCTCCGGCTTCTGCACGCCCCACTCGTCGGAGGTGCGGATCGCGTCGACGGGCAGGTCCATCGCCTCGAGCGCGGCGCGGGCCTGCGGCGGCTGGTTCCCGGCGACGACGACGGCGAGCCCGGCGGCGCGCAGCGCGGCCAGGGCCTCGCGGACGTCGGGGTACAGGTCGGTGGCGTCGAAGTTCTCCCGCAGCCCGTCGGGGTCGTCCTGGGCCCAGCGCACCATCTCGGCGGGCACGTCCACGTCCGGCCGCACCATCTCGAACGCGTGCCGGTGCGAGAGGTCGAGCGCGGCGCAGCCCCCCAGCACGCCGAGGAACGTCAGGGCCGGCACGCCGAGCCGGTCGGCCCAGCGGGTCCAGATCCGGGTCTCGTCGATCAGGGTCTCGCCGACGTCGAACACCACCGCGCGCACCATGCCCGCGACCCTATCCGCCGCCCGAGGCCCTGCGCCCACCACACCGGCGGCCAGTCGGTTGTCAGTCCCCGTTCAGAGATGGCGGCTATCGTGCGGAGCATGGTCGACACGAGGACACCCGTGACACTGTCGACCGCGTCGGTGTACCCCCGCCGCGCGGCGTTCGCCTTCGAGGCCGCGGCGGAGCTCGGCTACGACGGCGTCGAGGTCATGGTCTGGTCCGACCCGGCGACCCAGGACCCGGCGTCCCTGAAGCACCTCGCCGACGAGCACGGCATGCCCGTCCGGTCGGTCCACGCGCCCACGCTGCTCGTCAGCCAGCGCGTGTGGGGCAGGGCCCCGGCGGACAAGCTGCGCCGCGCCGTCGACATGGCGGGCGAGCTGGGCGCGGAGACCGTCGTCGTGCACCCGCCGTTCCGCTGGCAGTACAAGTACGCCCGCCAGTTCCAGGAGCTGGTGCACGAGCTGAACGAGTCCGGCGGCGTCACCGTGGCCGTGGAGAACATGTACCCCTGGCGCCCGCGCTCCCGCGGTGAGCGCGAGCTCAAGGCCTACCTGCCCGGCTGGGACCCGGCCGAGCACGACTACGACGCCGTCACCCTCGACCTGTCGCACGCCGCGATCGCCCACCAGGACGGGCTCGCCCTCGTGCACGGGTTCGGCGACAAGCTGCGGCACGTGCACCTCGCGGACGGGACGGCGTCGGGACGCGACGAGCACATGGTGCCGGGCCGCGGCGACATGGCCTGCGACAAGGTGCTCGAGGAGCTGTCGCGGCGCGGGTTCGCCGGGGACGTCGTCGTCGAGATCTCCACGCGCAAGGCGCGCACCGCCCACGAGCGGCACGCCGACCTCGAGGCCGCGCTGCACTTCGCCCGGGCCCACCTCGCGCCCGTCCCCGAGCCCTACCAGCCGCCGCCGCCCGAGCACCACCACCTGCCCGCCGACGCGTGGTGACCCGCGGGGCCGTCGTCGACGCGGCCGCGCCGGTCAGCCGTTGAGGTAGGCGAGCACGGCCCGCACCCGGCGGTGGGAGTCGTCCGACGGGGGCAGGTCGAGCTTCGCGAGGATGTTGCTGATGTGCTTCTCGACCGACGCGGGAGCGAGGACGAGCTCCGCGCAGATCGCGGAGTTCGACAGCCCCTGCGCCACGAGCCCGAGGACCTCGCGCTCGCGCGGCGTGAGCGCGGCGACGCCACCGGCCGTGCCCTGTCGCGCGAAGAGCTGGCGGACGACCTCCGGGTCCATGGCGGTGCCGCCGGCGGCGACCCGCTCGACCGCGTCGAGGAAGTCGTCGAGCGCCGTGACCCGGTCCTTGAGCAGGTAGCCCACCGCCCCGCGGCCGTCCGCGACCAGCTCGGCGGCGTACACCCGCTCCACGTACTGGGAGAGGATCAGCACCGGCATGCCCGGCGAGCGGCGGCGGACGGCGAGCGCCGCACGCAGGCCTTCGTCGCGGAAGTCAGGCGGGAGCCGCACGTCCACGATCGCGAGGTCGGGCCGCTGAGTCGCCACCGCCGCCTCCAGCTCCGGGCCGCTGCCCACCGCGGCGACGACCTCGTGCCCCGTGTCGGTGAGCATCCGCACCAGACCCTCGCGGAGCAGCAGCAGGTCCTCGGCGATCACGATGCGCACGGCAGCTCCGTCCGGACGACGGTCGGTCCCCCGACCGGGCTGTGGATCCTCAGCGCGCCGTCGAGCGCCTCGACGCGTCGGCGCAGCCCGTCGAGCCCCGAGCCGGACGGGTCGGCGCCGCCGCGCCCGTCGTCGTGCACCTCGACCGTCAGCAGGTCCTCGGAGCGGTCGATGACGAGGCGGCAGCTGCGCGCGCCGGAGTGCTTGACGACGTTGGCGATCGCCTCGGTGGCGACGAAGTAGGCGGCGGACTCCACCGCCGGCGGGAGGTGGCCGAGCTCGCCGGCCTCGACCGGGACGGGCAGCGGGGCGTCGCCCGCGAGGGCTGCGAGCGCCGCGACCAGCCCGCGATCCGTGAGGATCGGCGGGTGGATGCCCCGCACCAGGTGGCGCAGCTCGGCCAGCGCCTCGTCGAGCTGGCGGCGCGCGGTCCGCAGGTCGTCCGTGGCGGGCAGGCCGGTCCGGCGCATGGTGCGGTCGGCGAGGGCCAGGGTCATCCCCGCCGCGACGATCCGGGCCTGGGCGCCGTCGTGCAGGTCGCGCTCGATCCGGCGCAGCTCGGCGGCCTGGGCGTCGACGACGCGCCGCCGCGTGGCCTCCAGCTCGTGCGCCCGCTCCGCGAGGCGATGCCGCGGCCCCGGCGCGAGGAGCGCGGCGGCCGCCCGGGCCTGCAGCCCGGCCACCGCGACGACCAGCCGTGCCGTGACCGGGGCCAGGGCGATCCCGGCCACGGCGAGCACGACCCGGCCGGCCACGGTGTTGAACAGCCAGTCCGCGACGGGGGGCAGCGACGGGTTGGGCACCGCCCACAGCCAGGCGGGGGCGACGATCATCCCGGCGTTCACCACGCCCACCACCACCCCGGCGAGGCCCAGGAGGGCCGTGGGCAGCAGGAGGAGGAGCCAGGAGAGGTCGCGCCACGTGGCGGGGTCGCGCAGGAGGGCGCGGCCGCGGGCCCACGGGTGGCCGCCGGGGAGCGGCGCGTAGGGCGGCTCGATGTGCCGGCCGAGCACGCGGGACGCGCGCCACCGCTCGAGCGCGGCGAGCCGCCGCGTCACCCAGGTGGCCCCGAGGAACGCGGGCGGGGCGAGGTAGGTGAACGACAGCACGCCGCTGACCAGCGTGGTGCCCAGCGCCCACACGAAGGCGAGGGGAGCGAGCACGACGCTGGTCAGCAGGTGGGCCAGCGCGGCGGCTGCGCGGCGGGTCACGGGCACAACCTAGCCCGAGACCACGGGCAGGGACCGTCGCCGGACCACGAGCCGGGCGGGCACCGCGCCCGCGACGACCCCCAGCGCCCCCACCCCAGCGAGCAGGGTCAGGAACCGGGCGGGGTCGGCGAAGAGCCGCCAGTGGCCGTCCTGCGCCACCGCGAAGGCGCCCACCACGGCGCCGCTCACCACCGTGCCGAGCACGGCCGCCACGACGACGGCGAGGAGGGCCTCGCGGTCGAGCAGGCGGTGCACCTGCCGTCCCGTGGCCCCGGCCAGCCGGAGGTCGGCGAGCTCGTGGCGCCGCGCGCTCGTCGCCACGGCGAAGGTGTTGACCACGGCGATCGCCGTGAACCCGAGCGAGATGACCACCAGGATCTCCCAGGCCGCCTGCTGGTCCTGCAGGTCGGCGGCGCCGGCGCCCGGGCTCGCGGCGTCGGTCGCCGCGAGCGTCGGCCAGCGGTCGGCGACCGCCGCCGCGGTCCCCTCGCCGCCGCCCCGCAGGTACAGCGCGCCGACGAGGCCGACCGGGTCGTGGGCCGCCGCCAGCTCGGCGGGGAGGACCACGTCGCCGAAGCCGCGCCAGCGCGCGTACGTCCCGACGACGGTCAGCTCGGCCTCGGTGCCGTCGGCGAGCCAGAAGGTCGGCCGGTCGCCGACGCTCCAGCCCTGGGCCCGCGCCAGGGTCTCGCTCACGGCGACGCCGTCGTCCGGCAGGCCGTCGAGCCCGCCGCTGACCATGCCGAGGTCGAGCGACGGCTCGCCCGAGGACCACAGGCCCTGGGCCGCGTAGTCCTCCGGCTTGCCGCCGTCGTCGACCACCACCACTCGCGTGCCGACCGTCGCCGCGGCCCCGGTGACCTCCCGGAGGCCCGCCACCTGCCGCGCCGTGCCGAGCGGCATGCCCGGCCCGTGCGCGGGGGCGACCCGCACGTCGGCGGGCGCGGTGCGCGCGGCCTGCTGGTCCGCCGTGGCCGCCGCCTGGAGGTCGCTGCTGAGCAGCATCGTCGCGTTCATCGCGAGCATCAGCGCCATCGGGACCACGACCCCGACGACCCGGCGGGTCTCCGCGCGCGCCACCGCGCCGGCGGTTCGTCCGAGCGGCCCCGTGAGCGCGGAGAGCCGCGAGAGCCCGGCGAGGAGGGGGCGGACGAGGAGGGGCCCGGCGGCGGCCGTCGCGCACAGGAGGAGCGAGCTGGAGACGAACGCCATGCCCATCCCGAGCGGCCCGCCGAGCGGGACCAGCGTCAGCACCGCGACGGCGCCCGCGGTGAGCACGGCGGCGGCCAGCAGTCGCGGCAGCCGGCCCACGGCGCCCGCGACCGCGGTCTCCTGGAGCGCCTGGGTGGGGGCGATCCGCACGGCGCGTCGCGCCGAGAACCACGTGGCGACGACGGTGGCCGCGAGCCCCACGCCGGCGGCGGCGACCAGCACCGGCACGTTCACCGAGACCGTGAACTGCGGGGGGACGGCGCCGAGCGACCGGAACCGGGCGGCCAGGACCTCGGCGATCGCGACGCCCGCCGGCGCCGCCGGCACGGACGCGACCAGGCTCACGAGGACGGCCTCCGTGCGGAGCAGGCGGTGCAGCTGGCGGGGCGTCGCGCCGACCGTGCGCAGCAGCGCGAGCTCGCGCAGGCGCTGGCTGACGGCGAGGGAGATCGTGCCCGTCAGGACGAACACCGCGGCGAAGCCCGTGATCCCGAGCGTGAACCCGAAGATCGAGACGGCGGCCACGTAGTCGGGCACCGCGCCCGGCAGGTCCGCGGCGACCTTGTCGTCGCCGGTGTGCACGGAGGCGGTGTCACCCAGGGCGGCTCCCACGGAGTCGCGCACCGCGCGCACGCCGTCGGGCGTCGCGCGGACGGCGAGCGCCGTCGGCCCGGGCAGCCCGGACAGCGCGGCCACCTGCGAGTCCGCGACGAACACCGCCGCCTGTCCGGGGACGTCGCCGCCGACGGTGCCCGACACCCGGAGCTCGTGCGTGCCGGTGCGGCTGGTCAGCCGCACTACGGTGCCGGGCGGGACGGCGAGGTCCTCCTGGAGCACGACCTCGCCCGGGCGCGGCGCGGCGCCGGTGAGCAGGGGGTACGGGGTGAGGGCGGCGGAGGACCAGCCGTGGGCCACGGAGACGGCGTCCGGCGCGACGACGGGCGCCCCGTCGGCGTCGACCGAGACGGCGAACGCGTGGTCGGCGACGACGTCGTCGACGCCGGGGAGGCCGGCGAGCGTCGCCCGCAGGCCCGCCGGCAGGGGCTCGGCGCCGGTCAGGCGCTCGGTCTTGGTCTTGACCTTGGTCTTGTCGCCCTTGTCGACGGTGGTCGTGACCTCCACGGACCGGGCGCCGGCGACGGTGGCGTCGGCCCGGGCGAACCGGTCCGCGCCGGGCCCGGCCGTGAGCACGGACCAGAGGAGCAGGCCGCCCGCCGCGAGCAGCGCGACCGCGAGGAAGGCCGTGAGGAACGTCCCGACGAAGGTGCCGCGACGGTGCCGGACCCCGGCCGTCGCCAGCCGCGCCGTCATCGGGTCAGCTCCGTCATGCGCGCCGCGACCTGGTCGGCCGTGGGTGCGTGCAGCTCCCCGGCGAGGAGCCCGTCCGCCAGGAGCACGACGCGGTCGGCGCGGGCCGCCGCGGCCGCGTCGTGCGTGACCATGACGACGGTCGCCCCGAGCTCGTCGACGGAGCGGCGCAGCAGGCCCAGGACCTCGCGGCCCGTGGCGAGGTCGAGCGCGCCGGTCGGCTCGTCGCCGAAGATCACGTCCGGCCGCGAGGCGAGGGCGCGGGCCAGCGCGACCCGCTGCTTCTGGCCGCCGGACAGCTGGCCGGGCCTCGACGTCGCGCGCCCGCCCAGCCCGACCCGGTCGAGCAGCTCCCGGGCGTAGGCGTGGTCCGGCCGCACGCCGGCGAGGTGCTGTGGGAGCAGCACGTTGTCCCAGACCGTGAGCGCGTCGACGAGGTTGAACGCCTGGAAGACGAAGCCGACGTGCGCCCGCCGCACCATGGTGAGCCGCGGCTCGCGCAGCGTGCTGACGTCCTCGCCGGCGAGGACGACGCGACCCGAGGTGGGCCGGTCGAGGCCGGCGGCGCAGTGCAGCAGCGTCGACTTCCCGGAGCCGGAGGGTCCCATCACCGCCGTGAAGGTGCCGCGGGGGAAGCCCACGCTCACGCCACGCAGGGCGTGCACGCCGCCGGGATAGGTCTTGGTCACGTCCGCGAGCCGTGCCACCTGCTGGGCGGGTGCCACCGCGGATTCCCTGAGGATCGTCATGACCCTCAGCCTTCAGCGGCGGCGGGCCCCGTCACACCGGGGTGGCGATGATCTCGGGGGTAGGGCTGTCCCTACCCCCGAGCCGGTGGTTCAGGCGACGGCGACGCGGGTGCCGACGGCCCGGAGCACGAACGCCTCGGTGGCGCGGACGGCGCGCTCCCGCGCCTCGGGGTCGTCGGGGACGAGCCGCCCCGACAGGCAGGCGTTGACGAGCTGCACCGTCGGCTCGATGTCCTGCTCGGGGAACTCGCCCTCCGCGATCCCGGCGCGCAGGATCCGCTTGAGGATGGACTCCACGATCTCCGCGTGCTCCCGCAGCCGCGCCTGCGTGGTGCGGGACAGCACGGTGCGCAGGTCCGGGCCGGGGGCGAGGTGGAAGACCCGGGTGAGCTGGGCCTGCTGGCGGATGTACGTCCGGAGCTGCTCCACGGGGTCGGACACCTCGGAGAGCGCCCGCTCCAGGGTCTGCGCGTACTGCTCGGTCTCGTGGGTGATGAAGCCCAGCAGCAGCGCCTCCTTGTCGGGGAAGTGGTTGTAGACCGCGGTGCGCCCGACGCCGGCCGCCGTCGCGATGTCGGCCAGCGTGACGGAGTCGAACCCGCGCTCCGACATCAGCGTGGAGAGCGCGGTGAACAGCTTGTGCCGGGTCATCTGGCGGTGCTCGTGCAGGCTCTTCCCGATGATCTTGGGCATGCTGACATCATAGGCATCCGTTGTCAGCACCTCGGGACGCTAGGGTGCCGGTGTGACCGACCCCACCGGGCCCGCCGCCGCGCAGCCGGACGGCATCGTGCCCGACACGAAGGACTGGACCTGGGTGCTCGCGCGCCCGTGCCCCGAGTGCGGCTTCGTCGCCGCCGACGTCGAGCCGGCGGACGTGGGCCCGGCCGTCCGCGAGTCGCTGCCCCGCTGGCGCGCCGCGCTCGCCCGCCCCGACGTCGCCGCCCGGCCGCGCCCCGACGTCTGGTCGACGCTCGAGTACGCCGCCCACGTGCGCGACGTGTTCCGCGTCTTCGACGAGCGGCTCGGCCTCATGCTGACGCAGGACGACCCGGCGTTCGAGAACTGGGACCAGGACGTCACCGCGGTCGAGGCCGGCTACGGGCGCCAGGGCCCGGCCGCCGTCGCCGACGAGCTGGACGTCGCGGGGCACATGGTCGCGGCGTCGTTCGACGCCGTCCCGGCCGGCCAGGAGGAGCGCACGGGCCGCCGCTCCAACGGGTCGGTGTTCACGGTGCGCACCCTGGGGCAGTACTTCCTGCACGACGTGGTGCACCACCTCCACGACGTGCGCGCCTGACAGGCTGGACGGCGCCCGCACGGGCCGAACCTGCTGGTCACACGATCGCAACACGCCCGTGACGTCCTGGTGACCGCGGGGCCGGTACGGTCCGCGCCATGGCCTCCGTCCCGGCGCTCGTCCCCGCGGAGCACACGTCCGACCACGTGCTCGTCGTGCCCGGGCCGGACGACGCGGCGGAGCGCGCCCTGCCGGCGCTCGCCGGGGCCTGGTTCGACGACGTCGGCTGGCTGCGCGCGCCGACGGCCGCGGCGCCCCGCCGGGGCGGCGGCGGTGCTCGGTTCCACGGCGTGCGGGCCTCGACGGGCCCGGCGGCGGGGGTGCTGCGGCTGGGCGGGGAGCACCGCGCGACGGGGCCGTTCCCGCTCGACGCCGGCGCGGCGGCCGCGCTGGGCTGCCCGCACCCCGCGGCGGCCTGGGCGCTGGGCCGCGAGGACGGCGCGCTCGACCTGCGGGGCGGACGCCCCGCGGCGTACGACGACCGGGACGGGATCGCGCGGGCGTTCGCGGCGGCCCTGCCCGTCGACGAGGAGCTGCGCGTCGTCCGGTGGGGCGTCGCCGTCGCGCGCCGGACCGGTGGCCTGCTGCTCGCCGACGGCCGCCAGGTGCTGCGCCCCGACCCGGCGGCGTCCGTCGACCTGTCCGTCTGGCCCGCCCGCGTCGTGCCCGCGGCCGAGCTGCTCGAGGTGGTGCGCGCCGTGGTGGCGACGTCCGCGCTCGAGGCGGCGCCCGGCGGCGCCCCGGGGCACCGGGTGCGGGCCCGGACGCCCTACGACGGCGACCTCCTGGTGACCCAGGAACCGGCGGACGGCCTGCCGCGCGCCCTCGCGCGCGAGCCGTGGCCCGACGGCGTGCCCGCGACGGTCCACCGCCTCGCGTGGCTGCCGCACGACCCGTACGAGCTGCAGGTCGAGGAGCCGTCCGGCGTGCACGTCATCGCGCGCTCCCGGGCGCGGGCGCTGCTCGCGCGGGTCGCGGCGCAGCTGCAGGGCCGGGCCGGCGGCGCGGTGGCCGACGACGCGGGGTTCGTCGTCGGGGCCGGCGAGCTGGGGCTGCGTCGGGACGCCCCGGCGCCCGGAGCACGCGCCTGGGTGTGAGCGGACGTCGTCCACCGGGATTGTCCACAGCCGTTGTCCACAGCGGCTGTCCACAGCATCGGGTGGTGACGGCCCGCGCCGCCCCCGCGGCGGCCCTCACCTGCGACGTTCCACGGTGGAACGGTGCCCGGGCAGACGCGCGGCCGGTCGGGCGCCGCCTCGCGGGCCTTCGGATTCCGTCGATATCCGCGAGATTCCGCGGTTCCTGCCCGAAATGCGCGGTCGTGCGACGAGCGCGGCCCGGCCGACCCCGGCCACCCGTCGCGCGGGCGGTGCGTGTCGCGCCCGGCGCGTCGTCCACAAATTTCTTCCACAGGCCTGTGGGTGATGTGGGGATTCCGCGGGTCACCCTGTGGACGAACCTGTGGTCAAAGAACCGGGGCCGAAAACCGCCTCCACACCCCTTGCACCGCACCGGATGCAGGTCTAGAAACGTGCGTACCGGTCTTGCGGAGATCGGGCCTCGACACCGCTGAGAAAGCACCGTCGTGCGCCTCCTCCACGGGACACGGTCGACCGGAGAACGACGGGCCGTCCCGTACCGCGGTGCGGGTTGTGGGTGACGACACAGGCGCCTGTACGGGGCCGGAAGACCACCCGCGTCCGGCTGTTCGTGGAGAACGGGTCCTTGAGAGGCGACGACGCACCAGGCCTCGAAGGGGCACGACGAGCGGTCGGGGTCGTGACGTCGCCACGGCACCCCTGGTCCCCGGGACCGTCGATCAGGGGGACGCGGTCGATCTCCGAGGCCCCCCGGCCGCCCCGGGGGGCCTCGGCACCCTCCCGGGCCCGACCCGGCTCCGACGCCAGGTCCGCCGACGCGTCCTACGCTCGGCCCATGAGCAACCTCGAGACGCGCCCCACCGAACGCACCTGCACCGCCGGTGACAGGCCCGCCGGCGTCGAGCTGCTCACCGCCCGGGACGTCCCGCTCGGCGGCCCGCGCGCCATGACCGTGCGGCGCACCATCCCGCAGCGGCAGCGCTCCCTGGTGGGCGCCTGGTGCTTCTGCGACCACTACGGCCCCGACGACGTCTCCCGGTCCGTCGGCATGCAGGTGCCGCCGCACCCGCACATCGGCCTGCAGACGGTCTCGTGGCTGTTCGCCGGGGAGATCCTGCACCGCGACTCGGTGGGCTCGCTGCAGGCGGTACGGCCGGGGGAGCTCAACCTCATGACGGCGGGCGTCGGCATCTCCCACTCCGAGGAGTCGCCGGCCGAGGGCCGCCCGCCGACGCTGCACGGCGTGCAGCTGTGGACGGTGCTGCCGGAGGCCGACCGCGCGACCGCGCCCCACTTCGAGCACCACGGCGACCTGCCCGTCGCGACGACGGGCGGCGTGCGGGTGCAGGTCTTCATGGGCTCCCTCGACGTCGCGGGGGAGCGACTCACCTCGCCGGCCCGCACCTACACACCGCTCGTCGGCGCCCAGCTCGACCTGCCCGCGGGGGCGAGCGTCGCGCTGGGCACGGACCCGACGTTCGAGCACGCGCTGCTCGTGGACGCCGGGGACGCGACCCTCGAGGGCGAGACGGTGCCGCCGGCCGAGCTGGGCTACCTCGCGCCGGGCCGCGACCGGCTCGTCGTGACGGCCGGCGCCACGCCCGTGCGGGCCGTCCTCCTCGGCGGCGAGCCCTTCGCCGAGGACGTCGTCATGTGGTGGAACTTCGTGGGCCGCACGCACGAGGACGTCGCGCGGGCGCGCGCCGACTGGATGGCGCAGGTGGCCGACGACGGCGAGGGGACGCCGACGCGCTACGCCGACGGCGCCACCGACCGCCGGTTCGGGCAGGTGCAGGGGTACGCGAGCGGGCCGCTGCGGGCGCCCGCCCTGCCCGACGTGCGGCTGCGCCCGCGCACCCGCCGCTGAGGGGGGCCGCCCGGCGCGAGGTCGGGCGGGGTCGGGCGGGGCCGGGCCGCGGCGTCAGGTGCGGGGGAAGGTCACCCGCACCGTCGCCACGCCGTCGTCCGCGGACCGCACCGTGAGCCGCAGGGCGCCCGAGCGGGTGGTGAACGACGAGCCCTTGCTCAGGTTCGAGTGCCGGCGCGACTCCTTGCCCATCGGCACGACGAGGTGCTCGCCCGGGTACGCCCAGGTCGAGCCGGACCGGCCGAGCCTGCTCACGGTGACCCCGTACGCGACCGTGTAGTCGCTCGCCGCCCGCCACGGCATCCCGCCGAGGGACGGGTAGCGCGCGCCCGACGGGCGCCGGAACTCCACGTAGTAGTACTGCCCGGTCTTCGGGTCGACGGCGCGCAGCAGCGTGGGCCGGCTGGTGCTGCGGTGCCGCGCGTCGAGCCGCACCGTGCGGGCGCCGCCCTTCTTCGTGACGGTCACGACGTCGGCCGCCGGGAGGACCCCCAGCCGCTTCCGCTGCGCCCCCGACAGCGGCGCGGTGCCGACGGCGGCGAAGTCCGCGCCCATGAGGTCCATCGGGTCCAGGCCCTCGACCGCGCCGCACCGCGAGGACGTGAACGACCGGTCCGGGACGCCGCCGGTGCACCAGCCCACCCCGGAGTGCTCCAGGCCCATGTTGTGGCCGAGCTCGTGCGCGAGCGTCGACACCGCCGTCGCGTACTGGGGGTGGGTGAAGCGCGCACTGCGGGTCGCGCCGTCCGGGCCGCCGAACAGCGAGAACGACCAGCCGCCCGGGTTGTCGCGGCCCGCCGTGCTCGGCAACGACCCGAGGCCGAGCGTGCCGTCGCAGGTGTCGCCCTCGCGCGGCCCACCGGGGCGGTCGCCCCGCAGGTACGGGAACAGGACCACGAGGTGCTCGCGCGTGCCCGGCCCCCGCGTGCGCGACGTGATCCAGTCGGCGCCGTAGTGCGCGCGCCCGCCCCGCTTCACCTGCCGCAGGATGCGGTTCGTCGTTGTGCAGGACCCGTCGCCCGTGTCGACCCGTTCGATGTCCGAGGAGCGCACGAAGCGGATCCGGGCGCCCGACTGCCGCGACCAGTACGCCGACACCTTCGACAGCAGCGCGTCGACGTCGGCGTTGCGCACGAGCTGCGCGGCCCGGTTCCTCGTCATCCAGTGCGGCGTGGCGACGGCGACGTCCACCCGGTGCACGCTGCGGTCCGTCTGGGCGCGGAGGGTGGAGCGCGCCCGGTCGGACGAGCCCGTGACGGCGGACTGCCAGCGCACGGTGTCGTCCAGCGCGGTGTCGTCCAGCGCGGCGTCGTCGAGGGCGGTGCCGTCCCGCGGATCGTCGACCGTCGTCCGGTCGGAGGCCGCGCCCGCCGCGCCCGCCGCCCCGCTCGTCGCCGCGCTCGTCGGTGGTGCGCCTGTCGCCGCGGGCGCGCCGACCGCGGCGAGCGGCTCCGCCAGCAGCGTCGCGGTGACGAGGAGGGCGACGGTGATCGCGCGAGCCTGCATGCTTCCCCCTGGGGCTCCGGGCGTGCCGCGCCAGGAGGGCGCGCAACGACCTCAGCAGCGTAGGCACGCCGCCGGTGCGCCGCGCGCCGGCCGCGGGTGACGTGATCCGGTCCGCGGGTGAATTCCCGGGGCGCTCAGTCGAGCCGCAGCTCGACCACCGGCACCACGCGCAGCCAGTCGCCCTCGCCCTGCTCGCGGGCGAGGGGCTCGGCCCACTCGGCGAGGACGGGCCGCAGCTGCGCCCACGGGCCGGGGTGCGCGGCGGTGTAGGCGCGCAGGACGGCGGCGCCGTCGTCGGGCGGCAGCACGACCGCCCGCGCGCGCACGCCGCGCCGCGTCCCGATCGACACGAGCACGCGCGGGTCGGCCCGCACGTTGCGGAACCACTGCGACCGGGGGCCGAGGCCCGCGACCACGACCGCGCGGTCCGCCGCCGGGCGGGCGACGACCTCGAGCACGACGTACCGGCGCTGCCCGCTGGTGCGCCCGCGGTGCTGCATCATCAGCAGCCGCCCGCCGGCGAGGAAGCCGAGCCCGGCACGGAACAGCCCGATCGGGGCACGGACGAACCACCGCGTGTGCAGGGCGCGGGACGCGAGGCTCATCGTCGGCACGCTACCGGCGCCCCCGCACGAGGGCTCGCCGGCGGCGTGCCCTGCCGATCGGGCGGAGCCGGCCGGAGACCAGGCCGGAGACCAGCCCGGACCTGGGCGGACGGGATAATCGCCCCCGTGGACATCGAGGGCGGTTGCCGTGCGTTCGTCGCGGTCGGCGAGCGCGGGAGCTTCACCGGCGCGGCCGCGGCGATCGGCGTGCCCCAGCCGGTGGTCAGCCGACGGGTCGCCGCCCTCGAGGCGCACCTCGGCGGGAGCCTGTTCGACCGCACGACGCGCGAGGTGCTCCTCACCCCGCTCGGGCGGCGCCTGCTCCCCGCGGCCCGGCGCGTCCTCGAGGCGACGGACGACCTGCGTGCCGCGGCCAGGGTGGGGGAGCAGGCACCGTTCCGGCTCGCGGTGCCCGAGGACCTCTCCCCGTCGGCCGTCGCGACCCTGGTCGCGGACGCGAAGGAGGAGGGGATCCGGCTGCGTGCCGTGGCGGCCCCGCCCGTGCGGCGTGCGGAGCTGGTGCGCGACGCGGTCGTGGACGCCGCGATCGTCACCGCGGCCTCGGGCGGGTCGCGCTGGTCGGCGCCCCTGGGGCTGGCGTCCGGGGACCCCGCCGCCGGCGCGGCGACGTTCCTGGACGAGCTGGCGGTGCGCCGGGGGGACGAGGGGCCCGCGCGGCGCGTCTGGGTCACGCCCGAGGACGACAACGCGCCGGTGGGCGACGCGCTGGTGCGGTCCGCGGTGGCCGCGGGGTGCCGCCCGAGCCAGGTGCGGGTCGCGCCGCTCGTCCCGGCCCTGGCCGACGTCATGACGAGCCGCGACCTGCTCCTGTGCACCGAGGCGCAGGCACGGGACCTCGGGCTCTCCTGGTCGCCGCTGGGCGGTCCCGCCCTGTCCCGCGCCTACCGCGCCGAGGCGCGGCCGGGCGGCGCGCCGGCGGCCGCGGCGGTCCTGGCGGCGCTCGCGGGGGCGGTCGCCCACGCGCTCGGCGCGGCGGAGGTCGTGGCATGACCGGCGCCCTCGGCGCGGCCGCGGTGCACGAGATCCACCGGGTGCGTGCCGACCTGGAGGAGGCCGGCCTCACGGCGGGCATCCTGGTGCGGGACCTCGGCACCGGGCTCGAGGCGGGGATCGACCCCGGCCTCGAGCTGCCCGTCGCCTCCCTGGCGAAGGTGCCCGTGGCGCTGGCGACGCTCGAGCGCATCAGGCGCGGAGAGCTCGACGCGGGGTCGACCGTCGTCGTCGAGCCGGGGCGGGCCTCCGCGCCCGGCCCGCCGGGCATCACCCGCTTCCGTCACCGCGCCGTGGTCGCCCTGGAGGACCTCCTCTACCTGGCCGTCTCCCTCAGCGACAGCAGCGCGTGCGACGCGTTGCTCGACCTGACCCCTCCCGCCCGCGTGGGCGAGGTCCTCCGCGAGCTCGGGGTGGCGGACCTCGAGGTCCGGCACGGCCTGACCGAGCTCGGGGAGACGCCGGCGGAGGCGCTCGAGCACCTGCGTCCGGGGCTCGGGCACGCCTTCGCGGCCGCGGCGACCACGGCCCACGGCGGCAGCGCGCTGCGGTGGCTGGACGTCTCGGTGTCGACGACGGCGTCGGCGCGCACGTACGCCGACCTCCTGACCGCGGTCTGGCGCGAGGAGGGGATCGACGCGGGGGTGGCGGCCCGGCTGCGCGGGCTGCTCGCGGCCAACGTGCACCGCCAGCGGCTGGCGCCCGAGTTCGAGCGGGACGCGTCCACCTGGTCGTCCAAGACGGGCACGGTGCTCACCCTGCGGCACGAGGCCGGGGTGGTCGAGCACGCGGACGGCGGCCGCTTCGTCGTCGCCGTGCTCAGCCGCTCCGACGTGCCCGCCGGGGTGCAGCCGGCCGCGGAGATCGCCCTCGGGCGGGCCGCGCGGCGGCTGCACGACCTGGTCCGCCGCGCCGGGGTCCCCACCGGCGCGCGGGGGCGGGCGGGTCAGAGCAGGTCGAGCGGCGTCCGGTAGTCCGGGAGGACGACGCGCGCCCGCGGCGACGCGCGGCGGACGGCGTCGACGGTGGCGCGCAGCTGGTCCGCCGTCGTGTCGTCCTGGACGGTGGGCGGGCTGGTCGGCGGGGCCTCGAAGTGGTCCCAGTGCACGGGCACCACGGTCCGCGGGTGGTCCAGCGCCTCCATCAGCCGCTCCGCGTAGCGGCTGGTCACCCCGTTCGCGGGGACGGGCACGGCGACCGCGTCCGGCCGCAGGCCGCGCAGGGCGCCGTCGTCGAAGTCGCTCGCCCCCAGCAGGAGCACGCTCCTGCCCGACGGCGCCCGGAGCAGGTAGCCGAGCGTGTCGCCCTCCGGCAGGTCGGCGATGGTCGCGGGGGCCGCCGGGACGGTGTGCCGCACGCCGGGGAACAGGACGCCGCCGTTGCCGGAACGGCTGTGCAGCGAGCGGACCACGCGGACCACGACGTCGCCCACGGTGAGCTCCTCGCCGCCCTTGACCGTCGCGACCTGGGACTCGGCGACCCCCAGGGATCGCGCGAGGTGGTAGCCCGTGAGGGTCGTGAAGACGGTGCCGCCCCGGGTGGCCGCGATGTGCGGGACGTCGCCGAAGTGGTCCCAGTGGGTGTGCGTGACGAAGGTCGCGGTGACCGAGCCCGGCTGCGGCGCGCCGAGCGCTCGGTCGACCGCCGCCGGGTCGACGCTCAGCCGGGTGGCGCGGTCGAACCGGCCCGCCGCGAGGCCCGTGTCGAACCGGGTCAGGTACGGGTCCACGAGCAGGTGGGCCCGAGGCGTGCGGATCTGCCAGCCCGCGACACCCAGCCAGCGGAAGCTGGCGAACGCCGACGCGGGTCGGGCGGAGGCGTGGGCGGGGGCGGCGGGCGCGGACGTCAGGCCGGCGAGCGCCCCGACGGTGGCGGTGCCGGCTGCGGCGAGCACGGACCGGCGGCGGACAGGACGGGTCATGGTGGGCTCCTCGGGTCGTCGAGGTCACGACCGTGCCAGCGGCGCCGCGATGCGCGCCAAGACTCGAGGGGCCGGATCCATGCGCCGGGCGCATGAGTGCGCGCCGGGCCGGGGGTACGACGAAGGCCCGGACCGTGGTGCTGGTCCGGGCCTTCGTGGTGGAGCGGGTGACGGGAATCGAACCCGCGCTATCAGCTTGGGAAGCTGAAGTTCTACCATTGAACTACACCCGCGCCGCAGCACCATGACGGTGTGCGCGCCCCGATCATACCCAACCCGGCCGGATGCTCCGAACCAGGTGGACGTCCCAGGGCGAGCCGGTCGCCTGCACGCCGCGAGCGCGGCGTGCAGGCGCAGGCGTCAGAGCGGGCGGATGTTCGAGGCCTGCGAGCCCTTGGGGCCCTGCGTGACCTCGAACTCGACCTGCTGGCCCTCGTTGAGGGAGCGGAAGCCGTCCGCGACGATCGCGCTGTAGTGCGCGAACACGTCGGCGGTGCCGTCGGAGGGGGCGATGAAGCCGAACCCCTTCTCCTCGTTGAACCACTTCACAGTTCCGGTGGTCATGGTGTCTTCTCTCGTTTGTGCGACGGACCCGCGAACACAGGTCCGGTCGTCGCACCCAGCCGGGTGCGGACGGTGTGGGCGCGGGCTCGGCGAGCGCGCGCGGTGCCGCGGCGGGACGGGGCGTGGAGCCTCGTCGCCTCGGCAAGGGTGGGGACGACGGCGACCGGCCGCGTGTAGCGGTCGTGGACGTGGAACCCGTCGGGAAGTCTGGTGATCATGCCGCCGTACTCGCCGTCGACCGTCGCGACCCACAGGTCGTCGTCGGCGCGGCGCCACACGGGGGCCGGTTCAGCTGCGCCCGTCGCCGCAGGGGCGTACAGGGGCCGTTCGATGGTGGAAGAAGTGATGCTCTCTGCTCTCGCTCCGCGCACTGTGGGCGGAGATCGTCGGTGGACAGCGGGGCTGTCGCGTGCGCCGGACCTGGCTTCGATGCGTAGGTACCGAAGGGTGCCGCAGGATCCTTCCCCGCGGCGTGCGCAACATCCAGGATACACGAGGTTCGTCCGCGTCCCGTCCGGCACCGTCGGGGCACGCGCCCGCGGCGTGCCGGTTACCGTTGCCCCGTGCTGCTCTCCGACCGTGACATCCGGGCCGAGCTCGACGCCGGGCGGGTCGTCCTCGACCCGTACGAGGCGTCGATGCTCCAGCCCTCCAGCATCGACGTCCGCCTCGACCGGTACTTCCGGCTGTTCGACAACCACAAGTACCCGTTCATCGACCCGTCGCAGGAGCAGCCGGAGCTCACGCGGCTCGTCGAGGTCGTTCCGGACGAGCCGTTCGTGCTGCACCCCGGCGAGTTCGTGCTCGGCTCCACGTTCGAGGCCGTGACCCTGCCCGACGACGTCGCGGCGCGGCTCGAGGGCAAGTCGTCGCTCGGGCGCCTCGGGCTGCTCACGCACAGCACGGCCGGGTTCATCGACCCCGGGTTCTCCGGCCACGTGACGCTGGAGCTGAGCAACGTCGCGACGCTGCCGATCACGCTGTGGCCGGGCATGAAGATCGGCCAGATGTGCTTCTTCCGCCTGTCCTCCCCGGCCGAGCACCCGTACGGCTCCGACGCGTACGGGTCGCGCTACCAGGGACAACGCGGCCCGACGGCGAGCCGGTCGTGGCAGTCCTTCCACCGGAGCGACGTCTGAGCGGGCGCCCGGAGCCGGGTGCCGAGGTCACGTCCGGTGGCCGGTCACACGACGGGTCGCGACGTCGCTACGCTCGGTCCCGCCGCGCCGGCACCGGTGCGGGGCGCGCCGCGCCCAGGTCCCGGAAGGAGCTCCGTCAGATGGCCCAGAACCAGCCGGCCCTGCCCCCGCTGCCCGCCGTCTCGGCGCAGGGGCACCAGGCGCGCCACCTGCTCGGTGTGCCCTCGGACGTCGTGGTCGACGAGATCGAGGTGCTGGCCATGTCGCGCTTCGTCGGCACCCGGTGGGACGTGGTCCCGGCGGACCTGCCCGGCGCGGACGTCCCGGTGGGCCGGATGGCGAACCCGGGCGAGCCGGGCGTGCTGCGGCTGTCGCGGCACAGCTCCGTCGCGGGGCCGTACGCGCCGTCGGGCAAGGGCGTCGAGGCCGGGCTGCCGCCCGGGACGGAGCTGGTCTTCGACGTCGTGTGCCCGCGGGAGCGCTGGGACGACGCGACCCGGTTCGGCGGCGACCGGGACGGCGTGGGCCGCGCGTTCCCGGCGGCGCTGCCGAACCGCGAGGAGGAGCGCGTCGTCCAGTGGCTCGTGCAGGCGGCGCGCCGCCTGGGCGGGTCGGTGCGGCTCGACGTCGCGGGCACGTGGGACGAGGCCGACGGCGGCCGGCGCGCCGCGGGCACGGGCGTGGTGCTGACCCCCGACCCGGGCGCGGCCGTGGACCTCACGGTCTACTCCGACATCTGGCTGGACCCGCAGGCCGCGCACCGCGTGCTGCAGGCCGTGCACCCGCGCGTCGTGCTCGCCACCGAGGGCCGGCCGTACCAGGGCCCGCCCCAGGGCATCGCCGACCGGCCCCTGTACCCGGGCGAGCCCCTGGACCCCGAGGTGCGCCAGGCGATCCACGCGCGCGCCGACGACGTCGACATCGACGCGCTGCAGGCGCCGATGGTGCTCGACTCCTACGGCCTGACGAGCGACCTCGGCCTCGACGGGTCCATCACCGTCGAGGTGATCGGGGAAGAGACTCTGCCGCTGCTGGTGCGCGAGCTCCCGTGGGCGGCGGCCGGTGCCATCTGCTACCACGTGCGCTGGGACGCGCCGGACCTGTACGAGGCGAACCAGGAGTTCCCGCAGCCGGCGCACGTCGTCGCGCGACGGCGCGCGACCGACCTCGTGGGGAAGATGGCGGTGGCGATCCATGCTGCCGTCGGCGGGGAGATCGCCGACGAGGCGGACTTCCTGCTCGCCCCCGAGGACCTCTGAGCCGAGGGCCCCGCGCGCTCCCGGGCGCGGGTGGCCTGCCCGTTTGACACCCCCGCGCGCGCCACCTAGCGTTCACGGCGGAAAGCGTATTCCGCTTCTGGCTGTCATCACACTGGCGTGAGGAGCAACATGGCGACGACGACACCGAGGTCGGCGATCGGACAGAGGGACCCAGCGGTCGGAGAGGCGTCGGGCGAGGTGCGCCGCCCACGGGCGGTCCCCGCCCCGGTGCGGTGGGTGGTCGACTCGTGGCGCCCCCTCGTCTTCGTCGTGGTGGTCTTCGCGGTGTGGTGGTTCGTCACCGCGGAAGGACTCGTCGCGCCGTACGTGCTCCCGTCGCCGGCGGACACCTGGGCGGCCGCCACGGAGAACGTCGACTACCTGTTGCACCACACGTACGTCACGACGTACGAGACCGTCGTGGGCTTCGCGATCGCGGTCGTGGTCGGCGTGCTCGTGGCCGTGCTGATGGCCTACTCGCGCGGCACCGAGAAGACGCTCTACCCGATCATCCTCGTGGCGCAGGTGATCCCCAAGATCGCGGTCGCCCCGCTCTTCGTGGTCTGGCTCGGCTTCGGCCTGGCGCCGAAGATCACCGTCGCCGTGCTGATGGCGTTCTTCCCCGTGGTGATCTCCGGCCTCGCCGGCCTGCGCTCGGTGGACCCGGAGATCCTGCAGCTCACCTCGACGATGGGGGCGAGCCGGATCAAGACCTTCGCCAAGGTGATGTTCCCGGCCTCGCTGCCGCAGCTGCTCTCCGGCCTCAAGGTCGCCGCGACGCTGGCCGTCACGGGCGCCGTCGTCGGCGAGTTCGTGGGCGGCAACGACGGGCTCGGCTACGTCATCCTGCAGGCGAACGGCAACATCGACACCGCGATGCTCTTCGCCGCCCTCTTCATCATGTCCGGCCTCGGCATCCTGCTGTTCGCCGTCATCCAGATCGCCGAGCGGTTCCTCATCGGCTGGCACGCGTCGCGCCGCGTCGACTCCGCGGCGACGACCCTCGCGGCCTGACCCCCACGACCCGCGCAACCCGCAGGACCCTCACGTGCAAAGGAGCACCCTCATGTCCTTCCGATCGTCCGTCCGCTCGACGACCGTCACCGTCGCGGCGCTCTCCGCCACCGCGCTGCTGCTGGCCGCCTGCGCGCCGTCCACGAGCAGCGGCACCGAGGCCGAGTCCCCGGCCGCGGCCGACGCGACCGACGTGACCCTGATGCTCAACTGGTACCCGTACGGCGAGCACGCGCCGTTCTACTACGGCCTGGAGGAAGGCATCTTCGCCGACCACGGGATCAACCTCACGATCGAGGCCGGGCAGGGGTCCACCAAGACGGCGCAGGCCGTCGGCGCGGACCAGGTCCAGTTCGGGTGGGCGGACACCCCGGCCGTGCTCGCCAACATCGACAAGGGCGTCACGATCAAGAGCGTGGGCGTGTTCCTGCAGACGACGCCGTCGTCGGTGCAGGTGTTCGCCGACTCCGGCGTGAAGGAGCCGGCCGACCTCGCCGGCAAGACGATCGCCGTCTCGGCGGGCGACGCCCCGACGACGACGTTCCCCCTCTACCTCGAGGCGGCGGGCGTCCCCGAGGACGCGGTGACGCAGCAGAACCTCGACCCGGCCGGCAAGATCTCCGCGATGCTCACCGACAAGGTGGACGGCCTCATCGGGTTCGCGCACGACCAGGGCCCGACGATCGCGGCGAAGAGCGGCCGCGACATCACGTACCTGCGGTACTCCGACGTCGGGCTGAACTTCTACAGCAACGGCCTGATCGCCTCCGACGACACGATCTCGTCCGACCCCGAGCTGGTGAAGGAGATGGTCGCCGCCACGTCGGAGGCGTACGCCGCCGCCGCCGAGGACCCGGACGCCGCGGTCGCGGCCATGGAGGGCAAGGACCCGCAGATGCCGGCGGCCGACGTGCTCACCGAGCAGTGGAAGCAGACGATCGACCTGCTGCACACCGACGCGACCGAGGGCGAGGCGCCCGGGGTGAACTCCCCGGACGACTGGGCCGCCACGCTGGACGTCCTGTCCAGCTCCGGCCTGGTCGCCGAGGGCACGACGGCGGAGGACTACTTCGACGACTCGTTCGCCCCGGCGAACTGAGCAGGGGAGGCGACATGACGAGCACCACCACCGGCGGGCTCTCCGTCCGGGCCGCCACCGGCGACGCCGTCGTCGACATCGAGGACGTGTCGGTGACGTTCCGCAGCAAGCGCGTGTCGACGCCGGCGCTGGGCGCGGTCGACCTCCAGCTCGGCCGCGGGGAGTTCGTCACCATCGCCGGGCCGTCCGGCTGCGGCAAGTCCACCCTGCTGAAGGTCGTCGCCGGGCTCACCGCCCCGACGACCGGGCAGGTGCGGCTGCGCGGCGAGACCGTGCGCGGACCGCGGCAGGACATCGGCTTCGTCTTCCAGCGGGCGGCCCTGCTGGAGTGGCGCGACGTGCGGGCGAACATCCTGCTGCAGGCGGAGATGCGGGGCATGGACCGGGGCACCGCGCGGCGCCGGTGCGACGAGCTCGTCGAGATGACCGGGCTGTCGGGCTTCGAGAAGGCGATGCCGCACGAGCTGTCGGGCGGCATGCAGCAGCGGGTCTCGCTGTGCCGGGCCCTGCTGCACGAGCCGGACGTGCTCCTCATGGACGAGCCGTTCGGCGCCCTCGACGCCCTCACCCGCGAGCGGATGAACGTCGAGCTGCATCGCATCTGGCGCGAGACCGGCGTCTCCGTGCTGCTCGTGACGCACTCCGTGGCGGAGGCCGTGTACCTCGCCAACCGGGTGGTCGTCATGGGGCCGCGACCAGGCACGATCATCGAGGAGCTGACCGTCGACCTGCCGGCCGAGCGGGACTACGGCGAGACGGTGCGGCAGCCGGAGTTCGCGCGGGTCTCGGGCCGCGTGCGCGAGCTGCTCGGGTCGCCGGGCGGGGACTGACCGACCGTCGCGCTCCCGGGCCCGCCGCCTCGCCCCGCAGGGCCCGGCCGGGGCCGGGAGCGCGACCCAGGTCACAGGGCCGTGTCTTCTCCCCACGGCCGGACCATCGCTCGTTGCCGGTAAGGTAAAGCCATCGCCCCGCCCTTCGACCGGACGGAGTGCTGTGCTCCCAGTGCTGCTCTTCACCTTCCTGCTGGCCCTCGCGGCGCCGGCTCTGGTGGCATGGCTGGGCAGACGGGCGTTCTGGGTGCTGGCGCTCGGCCCGGCGTCGGCCGCGGGCTACGCGCTCGCGATGACGCCGCGCGTGACGGCCGGCGACTTCCCCACCACCTCGGTCCCGTGGGTGCCCGGCCTGCACCTGTCGATCACCCTGCAGCTCGACACCCTCGCGTGGTTCATGCTGCTCGTGGTCGGTGGCGTCGGCGCCCTCGTGCTCCTGTACTGCTCGGCCTACTTCGCGCGGGACGCGTTCGGCCTCGGGCGGTTCGCCGCCGTGCTCACGGCGTTCGCCGCCGCGATGGTCGGGCTGGTCGTGGCCGACGACCTGCTGCTCCTGTTCGTGTTCTGGGAGCTCACCACCGTCTTCTCCTACCTGCTCATCGGCCACTACGCCGACCGCAAGGCGTCCCGGCGCGCGGCGATGCAGGCGATCATCATCACGACGGCGGGCGGCCTCGCCATGCTCGTCGGGCTCATCATCCTCGGGGTCGCGGGCGACACCTGGCGGGTCTCCGAGCTCGTCGCGAACCCCCCGTCGGGCACCGCGGTGACGTGCGCGGCGGTGTGCCTCCTCGCCGGCGCCGCGACGAAGTCGGCGCTGATCCCGTTCCACTTCTGGCTGCCCGCGGCGATGGCCGCCCCGACCCCGGTGTCCGCGTACCTGCACGCGGCGGCGATGGTGAAGGCGGGCGTCTACCTCGTCGCCCGCTTCGCTCCCGCGTTCGCCGACCTGCCCGTGTGGCGGTGGCTGGTGCTGGTCCTGGGCGGCGGCACGCTGCTGCTCGGCGGCTACCAGGCGCTGCGCCAGCACGACCTCAAGCTGGTGCTCGCGTTCGGCACGGTCTCCCAGCTCGGCCTGATCGTGCTGCTCCTCGGCCTCGGCAACCAGGCGCTGGCGCTCGCCGGGCTCGCGCTGCTCGGCGCCCACGCCATGTTCAAGGCCGCGCTGTTCCTCGTCGTCGGCGGCATCGACGTCGCGACCGGGACCCGTGACCTGCGCAAGCTCTCCGGCCTGTGGCGCACCATGCCGTTCACCACCGTGGCGGGCGTGCTCGCGACCGCGTCGATGATCGGCTTCCCGCCGTTCGCCGGGTACGTGGCCAAGGAGGCCGCGCTCGAGGGGCTGTGGCACGACGTCACGCACGGCGCCGGCGCCCTCGAGGCGATCGCGCTGGGCGCGGTGCTCGTCGGCTCCGCCCTGACGGTCGGCTACGGCCTGCGCTTCGTGTGGGGCGCGTTCGGCACCAAGCGCCGCCCCGGCGCGGAGGCCGCGGCGGCCGGCGTCACGTGCATCGAGAACCTGGGCCGGGACTCCGCGGCCGAGCCGGCCCCGGCCACGCCCGTGCGGCGCCAGCCGTGGCTGCTCGTCGCCCCGCCGCTCGTGCTCGCGGCGGGCGGCCTGGCGGTCGCCCTCGTGCCGGGGACGGGCGACCGCCTGCTCGCGCCGTACGCGGCGCAGTACCCCTACGGGGAGCCCGGGCACCTGGTGCTGTGGGGCGGCTTCACCCCCGTCCTGGGGCTCACCGTGCTGGTGCTGCTCACCGGCCTGGCGCTCTTCTGGCAGCGGGCCCGCGTGGAGCGGGCGCAGGACGCGCTGTGGTCGCCGCGCGGCGCCGACGTCGTCTACCGGCGCACCATGCGCCGCCTGGACGACCTCGCGGCCGACGTGACCGCTGCCACGCAGCGCGGCTCCCTGCCTGTCTACCTCGGCATGATCCTCGTCGTCCTCGCCGTCGCCCCCGGGATGGTGATCGCCTCCGGCCTGGTCCGCGGCACCCCTGCGCTCGAGGTCGTCCCCTGGGACCGCCCGGCGGACGCCGCCGTCGTCGCGATCATCGTGATCTCCTGCGTGCTCGCCGCCCGGGCGCGCCGCCGCCTCAAGGCCGTCGTGCTCGTGGGCGTCGCCGGGTACGCGAACGCGACCCTGTTCATGCTGCACGGCGCCCCCGACCTCGCGCTCACCCAGGTGCTGTGCGAGACGGTCACGCTGGTCATCATGGTGCTGGTGCTGCGACGCATGCCGCCGTACTTCACCGACCGGCCGCTCGCGGCCAGCCGCTGGGTCCGCCTCGCGCTGGGCGTCGTGAGCGGGCTGGTGATGATGGCCTTCACGGTCGCGGCGCCCCTGGTGCGCGTGGCCGACCCGATCAGCTCCCTCTTCCCGGACGAGGCGGTCGAGTGGGGCGGCGGCAAGAACGTCGTCAACGTGACGCTGGTCGACATCCGCGCCTGGGACACCGTCGGCGAGATCTCCGTGCTGCTCGTCGCCGCCACGGGTGTCGCGTCGCTCATCTTCCTGCGGCAGCGCAGCGGCGAGGTGCTGCGGCTGTCGCGGGTGAAGGACGACGTCAGCCAGTCCGACCCGCACACGCGCCGGGTGTGGCTGGCCGCGGGCCGCACGATGGCGCCCGAGCGTCGCTCCGTGATGTTCGAGGTCATCACGCGCGTGATCTTCCACGCCATGATCGTGTTCGCCCTGTTCCTGCTGTTCAGCGGGCACAACGCGCCCGGCGGCGGCTTCGCGGCGGGGCTCGTGGTGGGGATCGCGTTCGCCGTGCGCTACCTCGCGGGCGGCGGGTACGAGCTCGGCGAGGCCGCACGGGTGAACCCCGGCGTGCTGCTGGGCACCGGCCTGTTCCTCTCCGCCGGCGTGGGTCTCGCGACCCTCGTCGCCGGCCAGGAGGCGCTGCAGAGCACGATCCTGCACTGGTACCACGTGCCCGTCCTCGGCGACGTGCACCTCGTGACGTCGCTCTTCTTCGACATCGGCGTGATGCTCGTCGTCGTCGGGCTCGTGCTCGACCTGCTGCGCACGCTCGGCGCCGAGATCGACCGGCAGGACCCGCGCCCGGCACGCACCGTCGTCGCCGAGGTGCAGGCGCCCGACGCGCAGCGCGCCACGCGCCTCGACCCGCACCACGAGGAGGCCGCCCGATGACCGTCCTCGAGAACACCCCCTCGGCCGTCCTCGTCCTGGCGATCGGCGTCCTGTTCGCCACCGGCGTGTACCTGCTGCTGGAGCGGCCGCTCACCCGCGTGCTGCTCGGGTTCGTGCTCATCGGCAACGGCGTCAACCTCATGCTGCTGGTCATGGGCGGCCGCTCCGGCGCCTCGCCCATCGTCGGCAACGCGCCCGAGGGCGTGCGGATGAGCGACCCGCTCGCCCAGGCGATGGTGCTCACGTCGATCGTCATCACGCTGGCGCTCACCGCGTTCGTGCTGGCCATGGCCTACCGGTCGTGGCAGCTGCACGGGCACGACGAGGTGGCGGACGACGTCGAGGACCGGCGCGTCGCCCGCCACGCCGCGCTCAACGCGCCCGCCTTCCAGGACGCGGACGACACCGAGCCGGACCGGACCCTCGACGAGGAGGCCGCTGACGTCTACGACGACGTCGACGACAGCGGCGACGGCGACGGGTCGCACGACCGCACGCACGACCGCACGCACGACGACCCGGCCGCGCACGACGGCCGCCCGGACCCCGAGGAGCGCCCGTGAACCTCTGGTCCGCCGAGACGCTCGTGCCGCTGCCCGTCATGCTGCCGCTGTTCGCGGCCGGGCTGACGCTCGCCCTGCACCGGTACGCCCGCGTGCAGCGCATCATCAGCGCCACGGCGCTCGCGGCCGCGCTCGCCGCCTCCGTGGGCCTGCTGTTCGCGGCGGACTCCGGGCCGATCGTCGTGGAGATCGGCAGCTGGGCCGCGCCCGTCGGCATCGACCTGGTCGCCGACCGCATCTCCGCGGTGATGCTCACGGTCTCGTTCGTGATGCTGCTGTGCGTGCTCCTGTACTCCCTGGGGCAGGGCGTGCCCGAGGGGGAGGACGAGCCGGGCGCGTCGCGCGGCGACTCGATCCCCGTCGCGATCTTCCACCCGACGTTCCTCATCCTGGCCGCCGGCGTGGCGAACGCGTTCCTCACCGGCGACCTGTTCAACCTCTACGTGGGCTTCGAGATCCTGCTCGCCTCGTCGGCGGTGCTCCTCACCCTGGGTGGCACGGCGGAGCGGATCCGCGCGGGGTCCGTATACATCATCGTGACGCTGATGTCGTCGCTGCTGTTCCTCACGGCCATCGCGCTGATCTACGGCGCCACCGGCACGGTGAACATGGCGCAGCTCGCGGAGCGGCTGCCGGAGATCGACCCGACCGTGCGCACCGCGCTGCAGCTCCTGCTGCTGCTCGCGTTCGGCATCAAGGCCGCGATCTTCCCGCTGTCCGCGTGGCTGCCCGACTCGTACCCGACGGCGCCCGCGCCGGTCACCGCCGTGTTCGCCGGCCTGCTCACCAAGGTGGGCGTGTACTCGATCCTGCGCACGCAGACGCTGATCTTCCCGGACAACCCCACCGTGGACCAGGTGCTCATGGTGCTCGCGCTGCTCACCATGGTGATCGGGATCCTGGGCGCCGTGGCGCAGAACGACGTCAAACGTCTGCTCTCGTTCACCCTGGTGAGCCATATCGGCTACATGATCTTCGGCATCGCGCTCGCCACCGAGGCGGGCACCGCCGCGGCCATCTACTACGTGGTGCACCACATCTCCGTCCAGACGGCCCTGTTCCTCGTGGTGGGGCTCGTCGAGTGGCGGGGCGGGTCCACGTCGCTCGACCGGCTGGGCGGGCTCGCGAAGCTCGCGCCGGGGCTCGCCGTGCTGTTCTTCGTGCCCGCGCTCAACCTGGCGGGCATCCCGCCGCTGTCCGGGTTCCTGGGCAAGGTGGGTCTGCTCACCGAGGGCGCGCGCGTCGGCACGGGGCTCGCGTGGGTGCTCGTCGTCGGGTCGGTCGTGACGTCGCTGCTCACCCTGTACGCCGTGGTGAAGGCGTGGAACAAGGCCTTCTGGCAGGCGCCGTCGGAGGAGATCGAGTCGGACGTGCCGCTGCCGCGCGGGATGGTGCTGCCCACCGGCGCGCTCGTCGCGTTCGGCCTGCTGCTCACCGTCGCGGCCGGGCCCCTGTACGGCTACGCCGAGCGCGCCGCGACCGCGTCGATGGACGGCCACACGTACGTCGACGCCGTCTTCCCCGGCGGGTCGGACCGCGGCCAGGGCGAGTCCGTCGTGAGCTCGGACGAGGGCGACGAGGGCGACGGGGGTGGTGGCCGGTGAGCCTGCACCCGCGCCGACGACCCGCCCGCCTGCTGCGCCGCCTGGGCTCCCAGTGGCACGCCCTCGCGCTGCTCACCGTCGTCTGGGTGATGCTGTGGGGCGACCTGTCGTGGGCCAACGTCCTCGCGGGCGCCCTCATCGGCGTCGTCGTGGTCACCCTGTTCCCGCTGCCGCCCATCACCATGCACGGCACCGTGCGCCCGTGGCGCGCCGCCGTCCTCGCGGGCCGGTTCGTCGCCGACCTGTTCGTCGCGTCCTTCGAGGTGGCGTGGACCGCCGTCCGGCCGGGCCCGACGCCGCACGGCGCCATCGTGGCCGTGCGGCTGCGCAACCCCGAGGACGCCTACCTCACCATCACCGCCGTGATGTCGTCGCTGGTACCCGGGTCGCTGGTCGTGGAGGCGCGCCGCAGCACGGGCGTCGTCTACCTGCACGTGCTCGACATCGACGGCGCGGGCGGGCCGGAGGCCGTGCGTCGGGACACGCTCGCCCTCGAGGAGCGCGTGTTGCGGGCCTTCGCGAGCGACGCCGTGCTGACCCGGTGCGGGCTGGCGCCCGACCACGCCGCCGCGGCCCTCGGGGCCACCACGCAGGGGAGGGACGACGCATGATGCTCGTCGCCGTGATCGCGGCCGCGGTGCTGGTGGCCGTCGCCGCGCTGCTCGCGCTGGTCCGGGTCGAGCGGGGGCCGTCGATGCTCGACCGCGCCGTCGCCCTCGACACCCTGACCATCACCCTCGTGGGCGCCATCGCCGTCGAGGCCGTCTGGTCGCGCCGCACCGAGACCATCCCCATCCTCGTGGCGCTGTCCATGGTCGGCTTCGTGGGCTCCGTGACGATGGCGAGGTTCGCGGCGAAGGAGCCCGAGGACGAGGGCCGCGTGCGGACCCCGGAGGAGGTCGCCGCGCAGGCGCGCGCCGCCGACGTTCCCCGCGGCGAGCAGCGGGGCGGGACGCGCGGTGCCGAGCCCGAGGACGAGGGAGGTGCGGAGCGATGACCCACGTCGACCCGGGGCTGTGGACGACCGTCGCCGACGCCGTCGCCGCCGTGTGCCTCCTCGCCGGCGCCTTCCTCACGCTCGCCGCCGGCGTGGGGCTCCTGCGGTTCCCGTCCCTGCTCGCGCGCATGCACACCGTCACCAAGCCGCAGGTGCTGGGGCTCATCCTCATGCTCGTCGCGCTCGCGCTGCGGGTGCGCAGCTGGTCGGCCGTGGCGATGCTCGTGCTGGTCGTCGCCTTCCAGCTCGTGACCTCGCCGGTCGCCGCGCACATGGTCGGCCGCGCCGGGTTCCGCACGGGCAAGGTCGACCCCGACGACCTGCGCCCCAACGAGTTCGGCGAGCCCGACTGACCGTCGGCTGGTAGACCGGGCGCATGCCCCCTGCCGCGCCCGACCCCTCCGCAGCGCCCGACCCGTTCGACGCCCTCGCGCACCCGGCCGCACCCGAGCCGGGGGCCGCCCCGCCGCAGCCCGGCGTCAGCCCGCGCGTCGTGCAGGACACGCACGCCGGCGGCGAGAGCACCCTCACCGTGGTCATCGCGTTCGCCGCGAACGCGTTCGTCGCCGTCGCGAAGTCCGCCGCCGCCGTCGTCACCGGGTCCGCGTCGATGCTCGCGGAGGCCGTGCACTCCTGGGCCGACACCGGCAACGAGATCTTCCTGCTCATCGCGGACCGGCGCTCCCGCCGCCCCGCCGACCCGCTGCACCCCCTCGGCTTCGGCCGCGAGGCCTACGTCTGGTCCATGTTCGCCGCGATCGGCCTGTTCGCCGTCGGCGCCGGCGTGTCCATCACGCACGGCATCCAGGAGCTCGTGCACCCCGAGCCGGCCAGCGACTTCGGCGTCGCCTACGCCGTGCTCGGCCTCGCGTTCCTGCTCGAGGGCGGCTCGTTCCTCCAGGCCTCCCGGCAGGCGCGCGCCGAGGCGAAGAAGGCCGAGCACGACGTGCTGCACCACGTGCTCGTCACGTCCGACCCCACCCTGCGCGCCGTCTACGCCGAGGACGCCGCCGCCCTGATCGGCCTCGTCGTCGCGTTCGCCGGCGTGCTGGCTCACCAGCTCACCGGCTCGCCGGTGCCCGACGCCCTCGGGTCGATCGTCGTCGGCCTCGTCCTCGCCGTCGTCTCGCTCGTCCTCGTCGACCGCAACCGCCGGTTCCTCGTGGGCGAGGCCGCGCGGCCCGAGACGCGCGGGGCCGTGCTCGCGCACCTCGCGAGCCTGCCCCAGGTGGAGCGGGTGACCTACCTGCGGCTCGAGTACGTCGGCCCGCGGTCGCTGTACCTCGTGGCCAGCGTGGACCTCAGCGGCAACGAGCCCGAGTCGACCGTCGCGCGGCGGCTGGACGACCTCGAGCGCGCGGCGACCCAGGTGCCCGTGATCGCCGGGGCCGTGTTCACGGTCTCGACCCCGGAGGAGCCGTCGCTCTGACCTGAGCGCGGGCCGGGTCCACGCCTCAAGAGCGTTCTCTCGAGAGCGCTTCTTTGAGGGGTGGTCACCGCCGGTCTAGCGTCGCGCCATGCCCACGAACCCTCGTATCCCGGCGCCGGGTCGACGCCCCGCACGGACGTCCCCAGGGGTGGACGACCAGGTCACCGCCGACGCGCGGACGCTGCGTGCCCTCGGGCACCCGGTCCGGCTGGCGCTCGTCGACGCGCTCCTGCCCGGCCCGCTGTCCGCGACGGAGGCGGGCGAGGCCATCGGTGAGAGCGCCACCACCTGTTCGTTCCACCTGCGCCAGCTCGCCAGGTACGGGCTGGTGGAGGAGCACGAGACCGGCCCGGGGCGCCGCCGTACCTGGCGGCTGACAGAGGCGCGGTTTCGCGTGCCGTGGGACCTGCTGCGGCAGGAGGGCACCGCGGTGACCATGTACGAGTCGATCCTGGACGACTTCCTCCAGCGGGCGCGGCGGGGCGCGATGACGCTGGCCGACCCCCGCGAGAAGGCGTGGGACGAGGCGTCCACGACGTCGCGGTCGCCCATGCACCTCACGCGGCAGGAGCTCGCGGAGCTCACGACTGCCCTGGACCGGCTCATGTCGTTCTACCGGGAACGGGTCGGGGACCGGCTCCGGGACCCGGCGGCCCGCCCGGAGGGCAGCCGGCCCGTGGAGGTCGTCCTCTTCGCGGTGCCGAGCGCCGACGATGCCGATGTCTAGCACCCCGGTGGCGCTGCTCCGCGACCGCGGCTACCGCACCTACCTGTCGGCCCACCTCGTCGGCTCGTTCGGCGACTCGATCATGTGGCTCGCCGCCGGGATCTGGGTCCAGAAGCTCACCGGCAGCAACGGCGGCGCCGCCCTGACCTTCCTGTTCGCGCTCCTGCCGGCGCTCGTGGCGCCGCTCGCCGGGGCGATCGTCGACCGGGTCCCGCGGCGCTCGGCGCTCGTCGTCCTCAACCTCGCCGGGGGGCTCTGCGTGCTCCCTCTGCTCGCCGTGTCGGAGGCCGGCCAGGTCTGGCTCGTCTACCTGGTCATGTTCCTCAACGGCCTCGTCTCCGTGGGCATCCGGCCGGCCCAGTCGGCGCAGCTGGTGGAGCTCGCGCACGCCGACGACCTGCCGGCCCTGAACGGGCTGCTGCGCAGCTGCCTGGCGGCGTTCAAGCTCGTCTCCCCGGCGCTCGGCGCCGGCCTCTTCGTCGCCGCCGGGCCGCAGGTCGTCGTCCTCGTCGACTCCGTGACGTCGTTCGTCGCGGCCGCGCTCCTCGCGCGGCTGCCGCGGCGGGTCGCTCCCGAGCGTCAGGGCGGGGGCGGCGACTTCCTCCGGACGTTCCTCGACGGCTTCCGCGCCCTGCACGCCGACCCGGCGCTACGACGGCTCACCGTGGTCGGGTGCGTCTTCATGGGCGCCGCCGGGACCAGCGAGTCCCTGCGCTGGGCGGTGGTGACGGAGGGCCTCGGCAGGTCCGCCGCGTGGATCGGGCCGCTGGTGACGGTGATGGGTCTCGGGTCGGTCGCCACCGGGCTGCTCGCGTCCCGGGTCGTCGGCCGTGCGGGACCGCTCCGGGCCACCGCGCTGTCGCTGACGATGTTCGGCGGGGGATGCGCCCTCTGGCTCGTCGAGCATCCCGTGGCCGTCGGCGTCGGCGCGGTCCTGGTGGGCGGCGGGTCCACGCTGCTCGTGGTCGCGACGCTGGTCCTGCTGCAGCAGAGCACCGCGGACCACCTGCAGGGCAAGGTGTTCTCCGCGTTCGAGCTGCTCACGACAGGTCCGCAGATCGCGAGCGTCGCCCTCGGTGCCGTCCTCGTCACCGTCGTCGACTACCGGGTCACCATGGCTGCCCTGGCGCTGGTCAGTCTCGCGCTCGCCTGGTACGCCACGGCGGGTCCGCGACACCCGCGTCGGGCGGCGAGCCTCGACGGCGACGCCCAGGCCCCGGTCCAGCAGCACGCCTGACCGGGGCGGTGGTGGCGTCAGGCGGCGTGCCGCGCCTCGTGGGCGAGGAGGCTGCGCTTGACGTCGAGGCCGTACCGGAATCCGCCGAGGCTGCCGTCGGTGCGCAGCACGCGGTGGCAGGGCACGAACAGGGCGGCGGCGTTCATCGCGCAGGCGCCGGCCGCGGCGCGGACGGCGGCTGGCCGGCCGGAGAGCTCCGCGTAGCGGGTGTAGGTGACGGGGTCGCCCGCCTCGACGGTGCGCAGCACGTCCCAGGCGTGGGCGCGGTACGGGCCCGAGACCTGGCGGACGGGGACGGCGTCGATCGCGTGCACGTCGCCCGCGTAGTAGGCGCGCACCGCCGCGAGGGCGGGCGCGACGGCGCGGTCGTCGTCGGGGACGGGCGTCGTCCCGGTGGGCCGGACGTCGGGATGGGTGAGGCCGACGAGGGCGTCGGCGTCCGTCGTCCAGCCGGAGGCGAGCACCGTGCCGTCCGGGTCGACGACGACGGTGAACGGGCCGTCCGGGGTCGTGACGGTGGCGGTACGGGCGGTGGTCGTCGTGGTGGTCGTGAGGGTGGTCATCGGGTCCTCCGGGTGGCGTTCTGGTGCCGAGCCACGGTCGGGGTCGGCGGGGTCGGGTGGTCAGGAGCGCGCGGTCGGCGGGAGCGCGGCGCGCCACAGGTGCATGGCCGCGTACGAGCGCCAGGGCGCCCAGCGCTCGGCACGGGCGGCCAGGGCGCGGGACCGGGCGGCGCGCGGGGCGTCGTCGGGCAGGCCGTGGTCGACGCCGGCCGCGGCCGCCCCCGCGAGGAGGGCGACGTCGCCGTCGAGCCAGGCGTCGGGGTCGCGCAGCACGCGCATCGCCACGTACGCGGCGGTCCACGGGCCGATGCCGCGGCGGGCGACCAATGCGGCGCGCAGCTCGTCGCCGTCGTCGCCGACCCCGACGGCGAGGGAGCCGTCGTCGAGCGCCCGGGCCGTGTCGACGACCGTCGCCAGCGACCGCGCGGGCAGGCGCAGGTGGTCCGCCGCGGAGGCCGCGACCTGCGCGGGCGTGGGGAACAGCCGGGTGAGGCCGGGCACGGCCGAGCAGTACGGGGTGCCCGCGCCGGCGGCGAGCCGGCTGAGGTGGGTGCGCGCGGCCGCGACGCTGATCTGCTGCCCGACGATGGCGCGGACCACGATCTCGTGCGGGTCCACGGTGCCGGGCACGCGCAGGCCGGGGGTGCGCGCGACGAGCGGCGCGAGCGCGGGGTCGCCGGCGAGCGTCGTGTCGACGGCCGCGGGGTCGGCGTCGAGGTCGAGCAGCCGCCGCAGGCGCGTGACGGCGACCGAGACGTCCGCAGCGGCCGCGAGCTCCAGCCGCACCGCGACACGCCCGGGGCCGACGCCCGGGCCCGCCACGACCTCCGCGGCGCCCGGGCCGTGGGGGAGGAGCAGCGTGCGGGCGTACCGCGCGTCGTCGCCGTCCAGGTCCGCGACCTCCACCCCGTCGACGGCGCGGGCGGCGAGGAACGCCACGACGCCGCGGGCGTCGAACGGCTCGCGCACCGGCAGCTCGAGGTCGAGGCGCACGCGCGGGACGTCCGCCGCCGCCACCCCTTCGAGCACGCGATCCCTCGCGTCATGCGGGCCGGCGGCGCGAGGGACCGCGTGCTGGAAGGCAGGGGTGGAACGACGGCGGGCGCGGGCGCGCAGGTCGCTCGGCGTCGTGGCGAACACCTCGACCACCGTGTCGTTGAACTGGCGGATCGAGCCGAAGCCTGCGGCGAACGCGACGTCCGCCAGCGGCAGGTCCGTGCCGACGACGAGGCTCCGCGCGGTCTGCGCCCGCTGCGCGCGGGCGAGGGCGAGCGGGCCGGCGCCGAGCTCCGTGGTGAGCAGCCGGTGCACGTGCCGCGCGCTGTACCCGAGGCGGGCCGCGAGCCCGTCCGTGCCCTCCCGGTCGACGACGCCGTCCGCGATGAGACGCATCGCCCGACCGGCGAGGTCGTGGCGCAGGTCCCACGCGGGCGTGCCGGGCGCCGCCTCGGGCAGGCAGCGCCTACAAGCCCGGTACCCGGCCTCGTGCGCGGCCGCCGACGTCAGGTAGAACGTCACGTTCTCCGGCTTCGGCGTCCGCGCCGGGCACGACGGGCGGCAGTAGATGCCGGTGGTCCGCACGGCCGTGAAGAACTGCCCGTCGAACCGGGTGTCACGGGCCTCGATGGCACGGTACCGCTCGGCGAACACCCGCGTGTCCGCCGGGGTGGGGGCCGGCGCGTCGGGCCGGGCTGTCGTGGTCATGCCCCCATCCTCGCGCGCGCCACCGACGGGTGCTAGCGGGAATCGGACACCGCCGTGGTTGGCACGGGAAGGCGCTAGTGGAGGGCCTGGATCCAGTCGAGCACGGTGGTGAGGTAGGCGTCGCGCGCGGGCTGCGGGGACAGTGCGAGGTCGTGGGCCCCGCCGGTGATCGTGCGGACCGTGACGTCGCCGCCGAGGCGGGGTGCGCGCTCGCGGATGTGCACGACGTCGAGCACGGAGTCGGTGGTGACCAGGTCCGGGTGCCACGACCGCGCGGGCCCGGACCGGTCGGACGCGAGCACCAGGACCGGGATCGTCAGGTCCAGCCCGCGGGCCACCCGGCGGTGCGCGCGCCGCACCGAGCGCAGCCAGCCGGCGCGCGCGGGGAACCCGGTGTGCGGCTTCCACGTGAGGTCGAAGTCCCACTCGCCGCCCGTCTCGAGGTGCAGCGCCGCGCCGTAGTGCTCGCCGAGCGACCCCACGACGAGGCGCGGTGCGAACCGCCCGACGACGTCGATCGCCCAGGTCGCGGGGCCGCGCATCAGCCAGCTCTCGTTGAGCTCCAGCCACGGGCTGTTGAGCACCAGCGCGTCCGCCCGGCCGGGCCGGGCGTTCGCCCACAGCGGCGCGACGAGCCCGCCCGTCGAGTGCCCCAGCACGACCAGCCGCTCGTGGCCGGCCGCGCGCACGACGGCGGCCGCGGCGTCGAGGTCCTGCGCGTACAGCGCCAGGTCGTCCACGAGGTTGGGGTCGCGCCCGGCGGTCGTGTGCGCGGCGAGCGCCCGCCCATAGCCGCGGAGGTCCACCGCGTAGAACGCGATCCCGCGTGCGGCGAACGCGCGCGCGACGTGCGGGTGGAAGAAGTAGTCCACGAAGCCGTGCACGTACAGCACGGCCGTACGCGCCGGCCGGGGCGCCGCCGGTCCCGGCGTGGACGGGACGTGCCGCACCAGCACGGCCTCCGCGCCGCCGGGCAGGTCGAGCGTGCGCGCCTGGAACTCCGGCCCGAGGACGTCCTCGCGCCACGCCTCGCCGTCGGGACGGGGCGTGGCGTGCGCGTCAGGCACCCTGCGGCGGGTCGGTCGGGCGGCGCTCGGTGCCGGGGTCGTCGGTGCCGGGCTCGTCGGTACCGGGCTGCTCCGTGGCGGGCTGCTCCGTGGTGGGCTCGATGCCGGGCTCGCGGACGGTGTCCTCCTCGCCGGGGCGGCCGGGCTCCAGCGGCTCGGCGACCGGGCCGGTGGTCGCGCCCGGCGCCGGGGCGGTGTCGGGCGCGGGCTCGGGCTCGTACGGCTCGGCGACCGGGCCGGTCGTCGGCTCCGTCGGCGTGGTCGGCCCGATCGGCCCCGTCGGCGGGGCCGCGGCGGGCGGTGCGCCGAAGACCTGCTCCTCCGGTGTCGGCCCCGCGCCGGGCGCCGGCACCGCACCGGGCGCGGCGCCGGCGGCGAACGCGGCGTCCCCGGACGTGGTGCCGGTGACGGCGGCCGACCGGCGGTTGTTCCGCACGACGAACCAGACGACGAGCCCGATGACGATCAGGCCGACCACGAGCCCGACGATCCACCACGGGAACCCGCCGGCGCCCGCCTCGGCGGCGCCGCGCGCGTGGATCTCGGTGTTCTCGCCGATCGCCGGCGTCCAGGTGACCGTGTTGCCGTCCACCTGCCCGGAGTCGGAGACGTCGCTGACCGCGCCGGGGAACGTGATGGAGATCTGCACGTCGAAGGCGTCCTGCACGTTCTGCGGCAGCTGCTCGATCTGGTCGGCGCCCTCGGACAGGTCCATGGTCCCGTCCACCACGTACTCGTCGCCGTCGCGGGTGATCGTCAGGTCCTCGCCGCCGTCGCCGGAGATGTCGCTGATCGGCGTGTCGGTGAAGGTGTACTTCGTGCCCGTGTAGTCGTCGTCCGAGTAGGGCTCCTGGGTGGCGCCCTCGGGGGCGCCCTGCGCGAGCTCGCCGCCGGCCTGGTCCCAGAGCTCGCCCGGCTCCATCCCCATCGTCTCGGCGAGGCCGTTCGAGACGGCCATGATCATCGAGCCGGAGACGGTGTCGTCCTCGGACAGCGTCATGTCCAGGTCGACCTTCATGCACCCGGCGAGGGCGAGGAGGCCGACGGCGGCGAGCGTCGCCGCGATCGCGGTGCGGAGGCGGCGACGGGGGCCGCGGGCTGGAGTGGTCACCGACCCAGCATCCCGCAGGCGGGAGCGACCAGCCACCCGGCGTCACCAGGGCGCACGTCCCGTCTTGCCATCAAAGTTGAGCGGAATAGACTCAACTTTGGCGACGTTCCCTCAGCAGACGTCTTCCCGTGTCATCCCGGAGGTTCCATGGACATCAAGCTCACGACCATGTCGCAGCAGGCGCTCGGCGACGCCGTCCAGTCGGCGTCGGCCGCGGGCAACCCTCAGCTCGAGCCGGTGCACCTGCTGCAGGCGCTGCTCCAGCAGACCGGCGGTGTCGCCGTCGGCCTGCTCGACGCCGTCGGCGCGAACGCCCAGCAGATCGGCCAGCGCGCCCGCGCCGCCCTCGTCGCCCTGCCGCAGGTCAGCGGCAGCGCCGTCGCCCAGCCCTCGCCGTCGCGCGCGATGAGCGCCGTCCTGGAGAACGCGGGCAAGGAGGCCGAGGGGCTGGGCGACGAGTACGTCTCGACCGAGCACCTGCTCATCGGCCTGGCCGCCGGGCAGTCGCCCGCAGCGCAGGCGCTGACGGAGGCCGGGGCCACCGCGGACGCCCTGCGCGCCGCGCTGCCCGCCGTCCGCGGGTCGTCGCGCGTCACCAGCCCCAATCCCGAGGGCACGTTCAAGGCGCTGGAGCAGTACGGCAGCGACCTCACGCAGCGCGCGCGGGACGGCAAGCTCGACCCCGTCATCGGTCGCGACTCCGAGATCCGCCGCGTCGTGCAGGTGCTCAGCCGCCGTACCAAGAACAACCCGGTCCTCATCGGCGAGCCCGGCGTCGGCAAGACCGCCGTCGTCGAGGGCCTGGCCCAGCGCATCGTCGCGGGCGACGTCCCCACGTCGCTGCAGGGCAAGCGCCTCGTCGCGCTCGACCTGGCCGCCATGGTCGCGGGCGCCAAGTACCGGGGCGAGTTCGAGGAGCGGCTCAAGGCCGTGCTCGAGGAGATCACCGCCTCGGACGGCGAGGTCGTCACCTTCATCGACGAGCTGCACACCGTCGTCGGCGCGGGCGCCGGCGGCGAGGGCGCGATGGACGCGGGCAACATGCTCAAGCCGATGCTCGCCCGCGGCGAGCTCCGCCTGGTCGGCGCCACGACCCTCGACGAGTACCGCGAGCACATCGAGAAGGACCCGGCCCTCGAGCGCCGGTTCCAGCAGGTGTTCGTCGGCGAGCCGTCCGTGGAGGACACGGTGGCCATCCTGCGCGGGCTCAAGGAGCGGTACGAGGCGCACCACAAGGTGACGATCGCCGACTCCGCGCTCGTCGCCGCCGCCGCGCTGTCCGACCGGTACATCACCGGTCGCCAGCTCCCCGACAAGGCGATCGACCTGGTCGACGAGGCGGCGTCGCGCCTGCGGATGGAGATGGACTCCTCGCCGATCGAGATCGACGAGCTGCAGCGCGTCGTCACGCGCCTCGAGATGGAGGAGGTGGTGCTCAAGGAGTCCGACGACGCGGCGTCGAAGGAGCGGCTGGAGCGGCTGCGCGCGGACCTCGCCGACACCCGCGAGCAGCTCGCCGCGCTCACGGCCCGCTGGGAGTCGGAGAAGGCCGGCCACAACCGCGTCGGCGACCTGCGCGCCCGCATCGACGAGCTGCGCACCGAGTCCGACCGGCTGCAGCGCGAGGGCGACCTCGAGGCCGCCGCACGCCTGCTGTACGGGGAGATCCCGCAGGTGGAGCACGAGCTCGCCGAGGCCGAGCGGGTCGAGGCGTCGCAGGAGGCGGGCAGCTCGGACGGCACCGCGCAGCCCCACGAGGCGCCGATGATCGCCGACAAGGTGGGCTCGGACGAGATCGCCGAGGTGGTCTCCGCGTGGACAGGCATCCCCGCGGGGCGCCTGCTGCAGGGCGAGTCCGAGAAGCTCCTGCACATGGAGGACGTGCTCGGCGAGCGGCTCATCGGCCAGACCACCGCCGTGCGCGCCGTCTCCGACGCCGTGCGGCGCTCGCGGGCCGGCGTCGCCGACCCCGACCGGCCCACCGGGTCGTTCCTCTTCCTCGGGCCGACCGGCGTCGGCAAGACGGAGCTGGCGAAGTCCCTCGCGGACTTCCTCTTCGACGACGAGCGGGCCATGGTGCGCATCGACATGTCGGAGTACTCCGAGAAGCACGCGGTGTCCCGGCTGGTCGGCGCCCCTCCGGGGTACGTCGGCTACGAGGAGGGCGGTCAGCTCACCGAGGCCGTGCGGCGGCGCCCGTACTCCGTCGTCCTGCTGGACGAGGTGGAGAAGGCGCACCCGGAGGTCTTCGACATCCTGCTGCAGGTGCTGGACGACGGCCGCCTCACCGATGGCCAGGGCCGCACGGTGGACTTCCGCAACGTCATCCTCGTGCTGACGTCGAACCTGGGCTCGCAGTTCCTCGTGGACCCGGCCCTGGACGACGACGCGCGGCGCGAGGCCGTGATGGCGGCCGTGCGCGCGTCGTTCAAGCCGGAGTTCCTCAACCGGCTCGACGACGTCGTGGTCTTCGACGCGCTGAGCGTCGAGGAGCTCGGCGAGATCGTCGACCTGCAGGTCGCGGCGTTCGCCCAGCGGCTCGCCGACCGCCGCATCACGGTGGACGTCACGCCCGCCGCGCGCGAGTGGCTGGCGCTCGAGGGCTTCGACCCCGCGTACGGGGCCCGGCCGCTGCGCCGCCTGGTGCAGCGGGAGATCGGCGACCGGCTCGCCAAGGAGCTGCTCGCGGGCGTCGTGTCCGACGGCGACTCCGTCGTCGTCGACCTCGACCCCGACGCGTCGGGGCTGGTCGTGACGCCGGTCCCCGCCTCGCCGAGGTAGTGCACGAGCCGCCGAGGTAGTTCACCGACCGCCGAGGTAGTCAGAATTTCGCCGAGGTAGTTCGAGGGCGGGCCGCATCTGATGCGGCCCGCCCTCGAACTACCTCGGCGAGACTGGAACGACCTCGGCGTGTGGTCAGATCGCCTTGCTGCTGACCCGGATGAACGTCGGGTTGGACTGCCAGATGTGGCGCTTGACGACGCCCACGCGCGGGTTGCCGGCGTCGATCTGCTGGCCGTTGCCGATGTAGATGGCCACGTGGCCGGGGGACCAGATCAGGTCGCCGGGCTTGGCGTTGGCGCGCGAGACGCGCTTGCCCACGCTCTTCTGGCCCGAGGAGGTGCGCGGCATCGACTTGCCGATCGCCTTCTTGTACACGTAGCTCGTGAAGCCCGAGCAGTCGAACGACGACGGCCCCGTGGCGCCGGAGACGTAGCGGGCGCCGACCTTCGTCTTCGCGATGGCGACGACGGGCGAGCCCGGCTTCTTCGCGGTGACGCCGGTGGTGCGCGACGACTTGTCGGCGAGGGTGCTCGACGTCGGGTAGACGACGATGCGGACCTTGTTCTTGCCGGTCCGGTACTGGCCCCAGACGGGCTTGAAGGTGGTCTTGCCCCCGTGCAGCGTGTGGGTCGAGACGACCTTGCCGTTCATGACGAGCTTGGCGCGGCCGGCGACGGCCTTGCCGGCGTGGGTCGCCTTCATCGAGAACGCGGGGCGGTGCCTGCCGGCGCCCTTGGTCATCGTGTGCTTCGACGCCGTGAAGACGGTGCGGGGCTTGATCTTGGTAGTGGCCGTGTGGACGGCCACGGTGCCGACGCTCGCGGCGGCGGTGCCGGTCGCGGCGGAGGACTGCGGGGCGGTGGCGACGACGCCGCCGGCGGTGAGCGCCGCGGCGAGGCCGAGGGCGACGAGCGCGCGCCGGGGGCGGGGTGCCGCCACGGCGGTGGCGCGAGGGCGCGCAGGGTCGATGGACGTAGGCATGGGCGTGACCTCCAGCCTGCGAGATGAGCTGTCGGGTGAGGCCGAGATCGTTGGCCCGCCACCAGAGGTGGCTGAACCCCAAGGCCGGGAGCGTCCGGAGCGGTGCGTCCGGGCGGCCGGCCGGAAGTGGGTCTCCCGCTGCTGCCGTGAGTTTCGTGGCACCGGGACGCCGGCAGCACTCGGCTGCGTCCCGGTCGGCCGACACCTGGTGCAGGAGCGGTCGAGGGACGCTAACCCTGCCGACCCCGTCAGGTCACGCTCAGGTAACGATGCCCGCGTGTCGTCCGGGAACGCGTGGCCCGGTGTCCGCCCTGGACGAGACGGGGCATCACGGTGCGAACCGGGCGCGCGGCGGTGATACCGAATGTGACGAAGGTCACTGTAGGAGTCCGACCGTGGGTGGATCCGTCGGTTCCGGCCCGCCGGCCGCGTCAGCGGAGCAGGTCGCGCGTCCCCGGGCCGTCGGTCACGGCGAGGCACAGCCCGGCGCGGTCGCCGTCCGACCAGCCGTCCTCGGACGGGGTCAGCACGACGAACGTCACGCCGTCGACGTCGCGCCCGGACGGCCCGAGCTGCTCCGCGCCGCACACGGCGGACGTCCGGCGTACCAGCGCGTCGTGACCCGGCCAGACGGCGCCCTTCGCCGAGTCGGTGCGGCCGACCACCTGGGCGGCGTGCTCGTCCGAGCAGGGCACCACCGTCAGGCGGCCGACGTCGCCGGGCGGCAGGTCGCGCAGGCACGAGCCGAGCACGAGCTGCACCGCGTTCGCGTCGCGGGCGCCCGTCACCGCGGCGGGCAGCGGGGCCCAGGCCCGGTCGCGCGCCGTCGTGACACCGATCGCGATCGCCCCGCCGACGACGGCGAGGACCACCACCGCCGCGGCCGCGCGCGCGGCGAGACGTCGCGACCGGGCGGTGTCCGCCGGCCGGCCCGAGGAGGTGCGACCCGTTCCGGGCGACGCGTCGCCGCCTCCTGCGTGCGCGGGGGCCGGCAGGTCCAGGTCGGCCAGCCCCTCGGCGGGCAGCACCCCGGGCGGCGTGGGGGCGGCGAACGTCGGCCCCGGCGGGGCGGGCGCGGTCTCGGGCGACGGCTCCCGCGAGGGGTCCGGGCGGGGCGGGTCCTGGGTCACGACGTGCTCCTCGTGCGCCGTCAGGCGGGGTCGGTGAGGTCGAGGACCACCGGGACGTGGTCGCTGGCGCCCTTGCCCTTGCGCTCGTCCCGGTCGATGACGACGCCGGCCACCCGCCGCCGGACGGCGGGGGAGGCGTAGGCGAAGTCGATCCGCAGACCCTTGTTCCGCGGGAACGCCAGCTGCTGGTAGTCCCAGTACGTGTAGGTGTGCTCGGCCGGCAGGTGCTCGCGCGTCACCTCGGTGTACCCCTCGGTGGCGAACGCCGTGAACGCGGCCCTCTCCGCGGGGGTGACGTGCGTGTGCCCGGCGAACGCGGCCGGGTCGTAGACGTCCGTGTCGAGCGGGATCACGTTCCAGTCGCCGACCAGCGCGACCTGCGCGTCGGGGTCGTCGTCGAGCCACCCGGCGGCCGCGTCGTGCAGCGCGCCCAGCCACGCGAGCTTGTAGGCGTAGTGCGGGTCGTCCACAGCCCGGCCGTGCGGCACGTACAGCGACCACACCCGCACACCGCCGCAGGTGGCACCGAGGGCGCGTGCCTCGACCGGCGGCGGGACGTCGAGCAGGGTGGCCGGCTCCGGGTCGGGCGCCTCCGCCGGCGCGTCGTCGTCGGTGCGCGGCGCCGCGGGCTTGGCGAAGCCCGGCTGGCCCGGGAACGACGTCTCGACGTCCGCGATCCCCACCCGCGACGCGATCGCGACGCCGTTCCACGCCGAGTGCCCGACGTGGGCGACCTCGTACCCCGCCGCCTCGAACGCCGCGACGGGGAACTGCTCGTCGCGGCACTTGGTCTCCTGGATCGCGAGCACGTCCGTCTGCGAGCGCTCGAGGAACGCGATCACGCGGTCGACGCGGGCACGGACGGAGTTGACGTTCCAGGTGGCGAGGCGCACGGGCGCCAGGCTACCGGCGGGCGGCCGACGCCCGGAGCCCGCGCCTCACCCCCAGGTCGCGGTCTCCGGGTCGACGCCGTGCGCGCGGGCGTTCGCGTCGATCACCTCGCGCAACCATGCCGTGAGGCCGGGCCGGTAGGCGTCGTGGTTGGCGGTGAAGTCCGCGTCGGCGGCGTACATGCGGCCGATGACCACGTGCATCGCGGGTGTGACGTCGAAGTAGGCGCCGAGCGACGCCCGGTGCCGCTCGGCGAGCGCGTCCGCCTCGTCGCTGCCCGGCCGCACGCCGCGACCCATCGCGTCGGCGAGCGCGGCGAGGACGGCCTCGGCCTCTGCCGCGACGTCCTGCCACTCCGCGGGCGTGCGGTCGGCCGCGCGCTCGGCGAACTGCGCCCACTGGTCGGTGTCGCCCCACTTCTCGCGTGCCCCGGCGGCCCAGGTCGTCTGCCAGCGGTCGCCGAACAGCGCGACCTGCTCCTCGGGGGACAGCAGGACGCCGCGCTCGCGGGCTTCCACCAGGCGGTCCAGGGCGTCGGCCGCGCGTTCCAGGCGGCGCAGCCGCTCGCGCACCAGGTCCCGCTGGCGCCGCAGGGAGGCGTCCGCGCCCTCGGGCGCGTCGAGCAGCGCCCCGATCTCCTCGAGCGGCACGTCGAGCTCGCGGTACAGCACCACGCGGTGCACGCGGGCGAGGTCCGACGCCGTGTACAGGCGGTAGCCCGCGGACGTGCGCGCCGACGGGCGGACGAGCCCCACCGCGTCCCAGTGGTGCAGCGTGCGGACGGTGAGACCGGCCGCCCGCGCGGCGGCGCCGACGGTCATCCCGCCGGCGCCGCCATCGCGTGCGGGTCGGGTCGCCACGACGCCCAGTCTGCCCGCCGGGGAGCCGGCCGCGCCCGCGGGGCCGATCACCCGCGGTCACCCCTCGGCGCCGAAGCCCAGCTCGTCGCGCACGGTCTGCGCCTCCGGGCTGGTGGGGTCCCACGGGCGTGCGGCGGTCATGACCACCCGGGTCCGCTCCGGCGGCACGACCTCCAGGTCCATCGACCCCCACGGCCGCAGCTGCGGGCCGCTCGTCGAGCCGGGGAGGACGTCCTCGCAGGCCGCGGCGATCTGGTCGATCTCGCCCAGCACGCACGAGAAGCTCACCGTGAGCGGGCCGGCCTCGGTGGCGGGCGTGGCGGGCACGAGCAGCACGTCCTGGAACGCCCAGCGGCGCAGGTGCACCACGGTGCCGGGGGCGGCGAAGAGCTCGAAGAAGCCGAGGCCGCGCACCCAGAAGTCGGTGGACGCCTCCAGGTCGTCTGTCGGGACGTTGACGAACATCGGCATGCCGTAGATGCCGCGGAACTGCTCCGGCGGCTGCACGCCGGGGCCGGGCTGCGGCACGGGACTGACGCTGAACGCGGGGAAGGTGGTGTCGGTCATGCGGCCAGCCTGGAGCCTGACGTCGCGTGAGGGTCAAGTGCCGGCCGGGACGCTCTAGGCTGCCCCCATGGGTACCGCGCTCGTCACCGGCGCCACCGCCGGTCTCGGTCTGGAGTTCGTCTGGCAGCTCGCCACCGCGCGACACGACGTCGTCGTCGTCGCGCGCGACAGTGATCGGCTGGAGCAGCTCGCCACCCAGGTGCGCGCCGCCGCGGGCGTGCGGGTGGAGGTGCTGCCCGCGGACCTGTCGGTCCCCGCTGACCTGGACCGCGTCGCGGCCCGGCTCGGCGTCACGGGTGCGGAGGAGGGCGACGACCGGCGCCCGGTGGGGCTGCTCGTCAACAACGCCGGCTTCGCGACGGCGCAGCGGTTCGTCGACGGCGACCTCGCCGTCGAGCTGTCGGCCCTGGACGTCATGGTCCGGGCGGTGCTCGTGCTCTCGCACGCCGCCGCCGGGCAGATGACGTCGCGCGACCGGGGGGCGATCCTCAACGTGGCGTCCGTGGCCGCGCTCACCGCCGGGGGCACGTACGCGGCGGCGAAGGCGTACGTGCGGTCGTTCACGGAGGGGCTCGCCGTGGAGCTCAAGGGCACCGGCGTCACCGCCACCGTGCTGTGCCCCGGCTTCGTGCACACCGAGTTCCACGACCGGGCCGGCGTCGACATGTCCACGGTCCCGGACATCGGCTGGCTGGACGCTCCGCGGGTCGTCGCGGAGGCGCTGGCCGACGTGCGCCGCGGCGTCGTCATCTCCACCCCGTCCGTCCGGTACAAGACGGCGTCGGCCCTGCTGCGCCTCGCCCCGCGCGCGGCCGTCCGCGCCGTCGGCAAGTACCGCTGACCGGGCGTCGTCACGACGGGGACGGCCCCGTACCCTGGTGCCCGTGACGACCACCGACTCCGCCTTCGGCCCGACGCCCCGCGAGCAGCTGCGGGACCTCATCACCGAGCTCGCCGTCGTGCACGGCAAGGTGACGCTGTCCTCCGGCAAGGAGGCCGACTACTACGTCGACCTGCGCCGCATCACGCTGCACCACCGCGCCGCCCCGCTCGTGGGCCACGTGCTGCTCGACCACCTCGAGGAGGTCGGCCTCGGCACCGCGGAGGTCGACGCCGTCGGCGGGCTCACGCTCGGCGCCGACCCGATCGCGGACGCGCTGCTGCACGCCGCGGCGTCGCGCGGGCAGGACCTCGACGCGTTCGTGGTCCGCAAGGCGGCCAAGGCGCACGGCATGCAGCGCCAGATCGAGGGCCCCGAGGTCGCGGGCCGCAAGGTCGTCGTCCTGGAGGACACGACCACCACCGGCGGGTCGCCGATCACGGCCATCGAGGCGCTGCGGGCCGCGGGCGCCGAGGTGCTCGGCTGCGCGACGATCGTCGACCGCGCCACCGGCGCCGGCGAGAAGATCGAGGCGCTCGGCGTGCCGTACCACTACCTCTTCGACCTGGCGGACCTGGGCCTCGCCTGATCCGACGGCGGCAGAGCCTCGCGCCGACGGCCGGGGCTCAGCCGCGCCGGCGGCGGCCGAGCAGGAAGCCCCCGCCCAGCCCGATCAGCAGCGCGCCGACCCCCAGCAGCCCGAACGTGACCGCGAGGCCCGGCGCCACGGGGGAGAACGTCGTGTCGGACAGCGGGGCGTAGGCGAACCAGCCGAAGGACGCGTAGCTGATCGGGCGCGAGAGCGCCCAGCCGACGAGGCCGCCTCCGACCACCATCGAGGCGACGGCCACCCAGGTGCTCCGCCGGGTGGTGCGGCCCGCGGGCGCGGGGCCCGGGGTGTCCTCGGCGTCGTCAGACACGGCCGATGAGGTCCGCGATCGAGTCCACGACGTGCGACGGGCGGAACGGGTAGGTGTCCACCTCGGCGGAGCTCGTGGAGCCGGTCATCACGAGGAACGTCTCCAGGCCGGCCTCGATGCCGGCGACGACGTCGGTGTCCATGCGGTCGCCGATCATGGCGGTGACCTCGGAGTGGGCGTCGATCCGGTTGAGCGCGGAGCGGAACATCATCGGGTTCGGCTTGCCCACGTAGTACGGGGACCGCCCGGTGGCCGCCTGGATCATCGCCGCGACCGCGCCGGTGGCGGGGAGCGGGCCCTCGGCCGACGGGCCCGTGGTGTCGGGGTTCGTGGCGATGAACCGAGCGCCGTCGCGCACGAGGCGGATCGCCTTGGTGATGGCGGTGAACGAGTAGGTGCGCGTCTCGCCGAGCACCACGTAGTCCGGGTTCGACTCGGTGAGCGTGTAGCCCCCCTCGTAGAGGGCGGTCGTGAGGCCGGCCTCGCCGATCACGTACGCCGACCCGTTCGGGATCTGGTCGGTGAGGAACTGGGCCGTCGCGAGCGCCGAGGTCCAGATCGCCTCCTCCGGGACGTCGATGCCCGACGTCGCCAGGCGGGCCCGCAGGTCGCGCGGGGTGAAGATCGAGTTGTTCGTGAGGACGAGGAAGGGCCGCTCCGCCTCGCGCAGCGCGCGCACGAACTCCGGCGCCCCGGGGATCGCCTGGCCCTCGTGCACGAGCACGCCGTCCATGTCGGTCAGCCAGCACTCGATCCGTCGTTCGCTCACGTCGCTCACCCTAGTGGGATCCTGTGCCCGTGACCGCCCGAGCCGACCAGCGCTGGTACACCGCGCGGCGGGGTGCCGACGTCGGCACGGTGGCGCACCTCTGTCGCGCCACGCTGCGCGCCCAGCGCGACCGGGTCGACGTGCTCCAGGTCGACGTGTGCTCGGACGAGCCGTGGCCCGACGAGGTCGCGTGGGCCGTGCGCGAGCTGGACGCGCGCCGGCACGCCCGGCGTCGTCGGTGGGCCGTGTGGCGTGGCGCGGAGCCGTCGGTCTCGCTCACCCTCGACCCGCGGGACGACCACGACGTCGAGCTGGTCCTGGCGGTCGCGCCGTTCACCGTCGGTGGTGACGGCCTGTCGTTCGGGTCGGGCGCCCTGGTCTGGTCGGTGAGCGACACGGGGACCTCCTTGGCCTTCGAGCTCCTGCCGGCGGAGCTGACGGTCGTCCGCGCATCCCTGCGCGAGGGCGGCCGCGACCCCGACGACCTGGTCGCGCTCGACGTCCGGACGCCCCGTCAGCGGCGGCGCGACCTGCGTCGCGAACGCCGCGACGCGGTCTGAGCCGACGCGCCGCCCGTCCCGAGACGTGCGCCAGGATGGGGCCCATGACGACGATCGCGGTGGTGGGCGGCACCGGGCAGGCGGGTCGTGCCGTGGTGCACGAGGCTGCCGGGCGCGGGCACGACGTGCGGGTGGTGTCGCGCCGACGCCCCGAGCACCTCGACGGCGCGGCGCACCACGCGGTGGACCTCCTCGCGGACGACGCCGGACAGGTCGGCGACGCGCTCGCGGCGGTGTTCGACGGCGCGGACGCGGTGGTCGACGCCAGCAACGGGATGTCCCCGCAGGCGCAGGCGGTGTTCACCACCGGCGCGCGGCGCGTCGCGGAGGCCGCCGGGCGCGCGGGCGTGGGGCGCGTCGTCGTGCTGTCGATCGCCGCCGTCGACGAGAGCGCGTACGCCTACTACCGCGCGCACGCCGAGCAGGAGCGCGTCTACGCCGCCGGCCCCGTGCCCGCGACGGTCGTGCGTGCCACCCAGTTCCACGAGTTCCTCGGGATCTTCTTCGGCCCCGACAGCCGGCTCGGCGCGTGGTCGCGGCTGGGCGTGCTGCCGTACCCGCGGGGCTGCCGCTTCCAGACCATCGACGTGCGCGACGTCGCCCGCGCGCTCGTGGACGCGGCCGAGGGCGCCGACCCGCTGGGCGTCGCGCCCGCTCCGGGTCCGTCCGGGGCGCCGACCGCCACGGTCGGCGGGCCGGAGGTCCGCGACGCCCGCAGCATGGCCCGCGCGTGGGGGCGTGCGCACCGCTCCCGCCGCCTGGCCGTGGGCGTGCCGCTGCCCGGGCCGCTCGGCGAGTTCTTCCGCGCCGGTCGCCACCTCGTGCCGGGTGGCGCCGTCGGCGCCACCACCTACGACCAGTGGCTGGCCGGCCGATGACCGGCGCGCCGGGCGGTACCGGGGCGGACGACCCGCGCGAGGTCGGCGTCGGTCCCTGGCCCGGGGGCGCCGCGGCCTGGCCGCGCACCCCCGGCGGCGACCTCGACCCGCGCTACGACGTCGAGGCGCTGTCGGACGGCGACGCGCGCAACGTCGTCGACCGCTACCGCTACTGGACCGTCGAGGCGATCCGCGCCGACCTCGACGCGCGCCGCCCCGCCGACCGGCTGCTGCACGTCGCCATCGAGAACTGGGCGCACGACCTCAACATCGGCTCGGTGGTGCGCACCGCCAACGCGTTCAACGCGGCCGGCGTGCACATCGTGGGGCGGCGCCGGTGGAACCGGCGCGGCGCCATGGTCACCGACCGCTACCTGCACACCCACCACCACCCGGACGCGGCGGCGCTCGCGTCCTGGGCGGCGTCGGCGGACGGGGGCGCGGAGCTGCCGGTCGTCGGGATCGACAACGTGCCCGGGTCGGTGCCGCTGGAGGGCTACGCGCTCCCCGCGCGCTGCGTGCTGCTGTTCGGGCAGGAGTCGACGGGCCTGACCCCGGAGGCGCAGGACGTGTGCGCGGACGTCGTGCACATCACCCAGCACGGGTCCACCCGATCGCTCAACGCGGGCGCCGCGGGCGCGATCGCGATGCACGCCTGGGCGTCGCGGTGGCTCTCCTCACCGCCGCCGCCGTCTCACGGAGCCGACGGCATGTGACTCCGCCGACCCGGACGTGAGAAAATCTGGGTGCATGCGGGTCGGCGCCCGTCGCGACGAAGCATCCCGCTGCATCCTCGTACGCCCCGTCATTGGAGTACCGCAGATGCCTATCGCAACCCCCGAGGTCTACGCCGAGATGATCGACCGGGCGAAGGCCGGCAAGTTCGCCTACCCCGCCGTCAACATCACGTCGTCGCAGACCGTCACCGCCGCGCTCCAGGGCTTCGCCGAGGCCGAGTCGGACGGCATCATCCAGGTCTCCGTGGGCGGTGGCGAGTACGCGTCGGGCTCGACGATCAAGGACCGCGTGGTCGGCTCGCTGGCCCTCGCGGCCTACGCGACCGAGGTCGCGAAGAACTACTCGGTGAACATCGCGATCCACACCGACCACTGCGTCAAGAAGAACCTCGACTCCTGGGTGCGCCCGCTGCTCGCCCTCGAGGCGGAGCAGGTCAAGGCCGGCAAGAACCCGACCTTCCAGTCGCACATGTTCGACGGCTCGGACATCCCGCTGGACGAGAACCTCGTCATCGCCGCGGAGCTCCTCGAGCTCTCGCAGGCGGCGCGCACCATCCTCGAGATCGAGGTCGGCGTCGTCGGTGGCGAGGAGGACGGCCACGAGGCCGCGATCAACGACAAGCTGTACACCACGGCCGAGGACGGCCTGGCCACGGTCAAGGCGCTGGGCGCCGGCGAGAAGGGCCGCTACCTGACGGCTCTCACCTTCGGCAACGTGCACGGCGTGTACAAGCCGGGCGCCGTCAAGCTGCGCCCGTCGATCCTCGCGGACATCCAGAAGGCCGTCGGCGACGAGATCGGCAAGGAGAACCCGTTCGACCTCGTGTTCCACGGCGGGTCGGGCTCCACGGCCGAGGAGATCGCCGAGGCGGTCGACAACGGCGTCATCAAGATGAACATCGACACGGACACGCAGTACGCGTTCACCCGCCCGGTCGTCGAGCACATGTTCAAGAACTACGACGGCGTCCTGAAGATCGACGGCGAGGTCGGCAACAAGAAGGCCTACGACCCGCGCGCCTGGGGCAAGCTGGCCGAGGGTGGCATGGCCGCCCGCATCGTCGAGGCCGCGCAGCAGCTGCGCTCCGCCGGCCACAAGATGTGACACCCGCGCCGAGGTAGTTCACCACTCGGCGAGGTAGTGCGAAGGCCGGCCCGCGACTGTGCGGGCCGGCCTTCGCACTACCTCGGCGCTATCGAGGTGCCGGGGTCTCCAGGTCGAAGCCCGGGTCGACGTCGACGATCTCGAGCAGCTCGCCGATGCGGGTGACCTCGAGGAGGAAGCGCACGGTCGGCGGGGCGCGCAGCACCCGCACGCGGTGCGGGCTGCGCGACGCGAGGCGGGCGAGGAACGCCACGCCGGAGGAGTCCATGAAGGTGACGTGGTGGGCGTCGATCTCGACGGGAAGGCCGGAGCCCTCGGCGTCGGAGATCGCCTCGCCCAGCTCGGCACCGATGTCGGCGTCGATCTCGCCGGACAGCACGACACGGGCGCGGGACGCGCCGACGATGACGTGCACGCTCGCGGGGTCGCCCAGCTCGGGCGCCGCGTCTGCTTCCCTCACGTCCGCACGCCGCAGGTCACGTGGGGTCGAGTTCGATCCGTCGTGCACGGTGCTCCTTCCACGCGCGGGGCGTTCACCTCGAGTCTCGGCGGACACCAATCTACGGTTGAATGACCAGCAAGAACACCAACCAGGGCGGGGAATCTCGGCAGTGGAGGCATTATGACCGAATCATCCGGTCCTGTGCCGCCCCTCCCCGGGGGATTTCTCGACGTCGCGCTCGCACACGCCATCATCCCGGCCTTCGTCACGGGGGCGTGGGACGACGGCATGCCCGTGCTGTGGGTCAACGACGCCTTCGGACGCGAGACCGGCATCGGCGTGACCGACCTCGCCGTGCTCGGGAAGCACCCGCTGCTGGAGCTCGTGGACGACGACGCCGAGCGCGAGCGCAGCCAGGGCGACCTGCGCACCGGGCGACCCACCACGCGGATGGTGCGCGGACGCCGACCCGACGGGGTCGCCACGTGGTGGCAGATCACGATGTCCCCCGTGCCGGACGACGACGGCCCGGCGAACCGATGGTTCGGCACGGCCACCGACGTCTCGACCCACGTGGAGCGCCAGGCCACCCAGCTCGCGTCCCTCGAGGTCGAGCGCCGCGAGCGGGCCGACCTCGACCTCATCGCGCAGACCACCGAGCTGCTCGGCGACCTCGAGTACCCGTACTCCCTGCGCGACATCGCCGACCTGCTGCGGTCGCTCGTCCCGTGGGCCGGCTTCTACGTCAACGACGACGGTCTCCTCTTCGCCGACGGCGTGGACGTGGCCTCGCCCCCGAGCGGGCGCGGGCGCCGGCACGCCCGCTACGTGCCGGAGCCCCCCGAGGACGACGCGGCCGCGGAGGCAGGCGGGACCCACGACGCGCGCGAGCAGCACGAGCCGATCCGTGACGAGGTCCAGGACCTGCTCGAGGGCGTCGTCGAGGGCCCGGTCAAGCTGCGGCTCGACGCCCGCTTCCCCGCGCACTCCGCGTCGGGGTGGCTGCGCCGGGACCTGCTGCGCCGCGTGGTCGAGGAGACCGGAGCCCTGCCGCGCGCCGTCGTCGTGCACGCCGTGGCCGGGCGCCGCCGCGTCCTCGGCCTGCTCGCCACCTGGCACGGGGTCGGCGTGGCCGCCGACGGCACCGTCACCGACGAGCCCCGCCCCGCCCCGTCCGAGCCGCAGCACGTGCACACGGTCATCGAGGTCGTCGCGCGGCGCGCCGGCACCGCGATCGACAACGCCCGCCTCTACGCGCGCGAGCACCGGCTCGCCGAGGCGCTGCAGCGCGCCATGCTGCCCGAGCAGGCCGACGTCTCCGGGCTCGACGTGTGGACCTACTACGCGCCCAACGCCGAGCACGCCCAGGTGGGCGGCGACTGGTACGACGTGCTGCAGATCAACGACGGCACCGTCGGGCTCGTGGTGGGTGACGTGGTCGGGCACGACGTCGAGGCCGCGGCCGCCATGGGCCAGCTCCGGTCCGTCGTGCGGTCGTACGCGTTCGAGCTCGCCACGCCGGGGATCGTCGTGGACCGGGTCGACCAGCTCGTCACGGGCATGCGCATCCCGCGGTCGGCGTCGATGGTCTACGCCACGCTGAGGCACCAGCAGGACGGCGACGCCTGGACCGTGCAGTACACGCGGGCGGGCCACCTGCCGCCCCTGCTGCTGCGGGACGGGAAGGTCACCCAGCTCGCGGGGGGCGCCGGGTCGCTGATCGGCTTCGGATCCCGGCCGCGCACCACGGGGCAGGCCGAGCTGCGCCGCGGCGACGTGCTGCTCTTCTACACGGACGGCCTCATCGAGCGCCGCGACCGGTCGCTCAAGGTGGGCCTCGACGCCCTCGTCGAGACGTCCGCCCGCATCACCGCCCGCGACGCCGCGGGCGTGGGGGAGGAGCTGCTCTCCCGGCTCGCCGACGCCCCCGAGGACGACGTCGCGCTCGTCGTCGTGCGCGTGCCCGACCCGGTCGCCGACGCCCAGGTGCAGCCCCTCAGCCCGCGCTCGCGCCGCTGGCTGCTGCCCAGCGAGCCCGCGTCCATCGGCCGCGCCCGGCACGCCGTGCTGCGCACCTGCCAGGCATGGGGGCTGCCGGAGTCCGCGTCGGCGGAGCTCGTCGTGTCGGAGCTGGTCGCCAACGGCGTGCTGCACGGCTGGGGCAACATCGCGCTCCGGCTCTTCGACACCGGCGACGGGCTGCGCATCGAGGTCGAGGACTCCAACCCCGCCCCGCCCGTCACCACCGACGGCCACCCCAACCGCGTCGGCGGGTTCGGGATGCAGATCGTCGAGCGGCTGGCCGACTGGGGGTGGCGGCCCGCCGGGTCCGGCAAGCTCGTGTGGGCCAAGCTGCACGCGAACGCGGTGGCCCCGCAGTAGCCGTCCCGACCTGTGCCGCGGCGGTCAGTCGCGGAGGGCGCGGACCTCCTCGGCGGAGGTGCCGGAGTCGCGCAGGAACTGCGCGCAGCGGTCGGCCTCGTCGGTCTCGCCGATCTGGCCGGCGGCGGTGGAGAGGGCCGCGAGGGCGCGCAGGAAGCCCTGGTTCGGGGCGTGGTCGGCCGGGATCGGGCCCTGGCCGCGCCAGCCCGCGCGGCGCAGCGCGTCGAGGCCACGGTGGTAGCCGGTGCGGGCGTACGCGTAGGCGGTCACCGACCGGGCGGCGCTCGGCGCGGCCGCCGACCCGTCCAGGGTGAGCTCGGCCAGCACGGCCCAGGCCAGGGACGACGACGGGTGGTCGGCGGCGAGCTGCGACGGGTCCTCGCCGGCGTCCAGGCCGTCGCGCACCTGGGGGTGGTCGTCGGGCAGTCGGGTCGGAGGCGGGCCGGCGAGCAGGTCGTCCACGGGGGAGGTCATGGGGACCATTCTGGCCCGGGTGCGGGAGTCGCGCCTCGACCGTCGCACGGGGCCGGTCGCGGGTACGCTCGGCTCCATGATCGAGATCGCGACGTCATCGACGACGACGACGCTCGTGATCGCCGGAGACCTCGACCTCGCGGAGCGCGACCAGTTTCCGGAGATCGCCACGCGCGTGGTCGGGCTGCGGCGGCAGCTGCTGGTGATCGACATGTGCCGCGTCACGTTCATGGACTCCACGGGCGCCGCGTTCCTCATCTCCCTCGCCGACGCCGGCCGCAAGCGCGGCGGCGCGACCGTGCTGCGGGGGGCGGACGAGCGCGACCTGTTCGTCCTCGAGGTGTGCGGCGCGCTCGACCTGTTCCGGATCGATCGCGACCACCGGTGCGAGTCCGCCCCGGCGCCGTCGGCCCCCGCCTCGCACGGTCCCGCCTGACGGCGTCGGCTTTGGTCACGGGCGGGTAAACTCGGGCCCGGCCCGGCCGAGGAGGCCCGCCTGCTCAGATGACGTGGGTGACATGCCGGGCCTCGTCGACGCGAGGAGATTTCATGCCAGCCGTGGTGCTCGTCGGTGCCCAGTGGGGCGATGAGGGCAAGGGGAAGGCCACGGACCTGCTCGGGTCCCGGGTCGACTACGTCGTGAAGTTCAACGGCGGCAACAACGCGGGTCACACCGTCGTCATCGGCGACGAGAAGTACGCGCTGCACCTGCTGCCGTCCGGCATCCTGTCGCCCGGCGTCGTCCCCGTCATCGGCAACGGCGTCGTCGTGGACATCGACGTGCTGTTCGAGGAGCTGGACGACCTCATCGAGCGCGGCGTGGACGTCTCCCGCCTGCTGGTCTCGAGCCAGGCGCACGTCATCGCCGGGTACCACCGGACGCTCGACAAGGTGACGGAGCGCTTCCTGGGCAAGCGCCGCATCGGCACGACCGGCCGCGGCATCGGGCCGGCGTACGCGGACAAGATCAACCGCGTCGGCATCCGCATCGCGGACCTGTTCGACCCGAAGATCCTGCGGGAGAAGGTCGAGGGCTCCCTCGACCAGAAGAACCACCTGCTGGTGAAGGTCTACAACCGCCGCGCCGTCGAGATCGACGAGACGGTCGACGAGCTGCTGGCGCACGCCGAGCGGCTGCGCCCCATGGTCGCGAACACGCCGCTGGTGCTCAACCAGGCGCTCGACGCCGGCAAGAACGTCCTGTTCGAGGCGGGCCAGGCCACGATGCTCGACATCGACCACGGCACGTACCCGTTCGTCACGTCGTCCAGCGCCACCGCCGGCGGGGCGGTCACCGGCTCGGGGATCGGGCCCACCCGCGTCGACTCCGTCATCGGCGTGATCAAGGCGTACACGACGCGCGTCGGCGAGGGCCCGTTCCCCACCGAGCTCTTCGACGACATGGGCGAGTACCTGCTCAAGACCGGCGGGGAGTACGGCGTCACGACCGGACGCGCGCGCCGCTGCGGCTGGTACGACTCCGTCATCGCGCGCTACGCGGCGCGCATCAACGGGCTCACCGACCTCGTCGTCACCAAGCTGGACGTGCTCACGGGCCTGGAGAAGGTGCCGGTCTGCGTCGCCTACGACGTGGACGGCACCCGGTACGACGAGATGCCCGACGACCAGTCGGCGTTCCACCACGCGAAGCCGATCTACGAGGAGATGCCCGGGTGGTGGGAGGACATCTCCGGCGCCCGCAGCATCGAGGACCTGCCCGCCAACGCGCAGGCGTACCTCGCGCGGCTCGAGGAGCTCTCCGGCTGCCGCATCTCCGCGGTGGGCGTGGGCCCGCGTCGCGACGAGATCATCCCGGTGCACGACCTGATCCACGCGCGCTGACGTGGCGGCCCCCGCGCAGGTCGTGACCGCGCTCGCCCCGCAGGGGGTGCTGCGCGCGGTGGTCAACCTCGGCAACCCCGTGCTGGCGCAGGGCACGCCCGAGGCGCCGTCGGGCGTCACCGTCGACCTGGCGCGGGAGGTCGGGCGCCGGCTCGGCGTCCCGGTGGTGCTGGAGTGCGTCGACGCGGCGCGGTTGTCGTTCGCGGCCGTCGCCGAGGGGCGGGCCGACGTGGGTTTCCTCGCCGTCGAGCCCGAGCGGGCCGCGCAGGTGGCGTTCACCGAGCCGTACGTGCTGATCGAGGGCGTGTTCGCCGTCCCCGAGGGCTCGTGGGTGCGGACGGCCGACGACGTCGACCGGCCCGGCGTGCGGGTGGGGGTCAAGCAGGGCTCGGCCTACGACCTGTTCCTCACCCGCACCCTGCAGCACGCGGAGGTGGTGCGGGGCGCCGACGGGACCGTGGCGTTCGAGGAGCACGCGCTGGAGGTGGCGGCCGGGATCCGGCAGCCGCTCACGCGGTACGTGGCCACCCGCCAGGGGCTGCGCGTCGTCGAGCCGCGCTTCACCGAGATCCGCCAGGCCGTCGCCACCGGTCGCGAGCGCGACCCCGCCGCGGTCGCCTGGCTGCGCGACGTCGTCGCCGGGCTGACGGCGGACGGGTTCGTCGCGGCGTCGCTCGAACGCTCCGGACAGGACGCCACCGTCCCCGGTTAGCATGGCTGCCCGTGAAGATCCTCGTCGTCGGGACCGGTGCCCGCGAGCACGCCATCGTCCACGCCCTCGCGTCCGAGGCCGCCGCTGACGGCGCGCCCGGGTCGGCGCACGAGCTGCACGCCGCCCCCGGCAACCCGGGCATGGCCGCGCAGGCCGCGCTGCACCCCGTGGACGCGAACGACGGCCGCGCCGTCGCCGCCCTCGCGCGGTCGCTCGGGGTCGACCTGGTGGTCGTGGGGCCCGAGGCGCCGCTGGTGGCCGGGGTCGCCGACGCCGTCCGCGAGGCCGGGCTCCCGTGCTTCGGCCCGTCCGGCGAGGCCGCCCGCCTCGAGGGCTCGAAGGCGTTCGCCAAGGACGTCATGGCCGCCGCGAGCGTGCCGACCGCGATGGCGCACGTGTGCACCACCGCGGAGCAGGTCGCCGACGCGCTGGACGCGTTCGGCGCCCCCTACGTCGTCAAGGACGACGGGCTCGCCGCCGGCAAGGGCGTCGTCGTGACGTCGGACCGGGACGCCGCCCTGGCCCACGCCCGCGAGGCCCTCGACGCGCGCGGTGACGACGGCCGCGTGGTGGTCGAGGAGTACCTCGACGGCCCCGAGGTCTCGCTGTTCTGCCTGTGCGACGGGGCCACCGTGGTGCCGATGGTGCCGGCCCAGGACTTCAAGCGCGTGGGCGACGACGACGCCGGCCCGAACACCGGCGGCATGGGCGCGTACACCCCGCTGGACTGGGCGCCGTCGGGCCTGGTCGCCGAGGTGGTCGACCGGATCGCGCAGCCCACCGTGGACGAGATGGCCCGCCGCGGCACCCCGTTCTCCGGCGTGCTGTACGTGGGGCTGGCGCTGACCAGCCGCGGCACGCGCGTGGTCGAGTTCAACGCCCGCTTCGGCGACCCGGAGATCCAGGCCGTGCTCGCGCGGCTGCGCACGCCGCTGTCCGGCGTGCTGCTCGCCGCCGCGACCGGCCGCCTCGACGGCATCGAGCCGCTGCGCTGGTCGGACGACGCCGTGGTGAACGTCGTCGTCGCGTCGCAGGGCTACCCCGAGTCGCCGCGCAAGGGCGACCCGATCACCGGCATCGCCGCCGCCGAGGCGCTGGACGGCGTGCACGTGCTGCACGCGGGCACCGCGCTGGACGACGGCACGCTGGTCTCCGCCGGCGGGCGGGTGCTGTCCGTCGTGGGCCGGGGCGCCGACCTGGCCGCCGCGCGGGCGGCGTCGTACGCCGGGGTCGCCGAGATCGGGCTGGACGGCTCGCACCACCGCAGCGACATCGCTCTCAAGGCCGAGCGCGGCGAGGTCGCCGTCCCCTGACGCCACGGTCGGTTCGGCAGCTCGTCCTCGGTTCGGCGGTCAGGAGTGCCGAACCGAGCACGAGCTGCCGAACCGGGCGCGAGCCTCAGCCGACCAGGAGCTCCTCGCGGACGTCGCGGATCTCGCGCGGGCTGAGGCCCAGGCCCTGCCGGAGGTAGCCGCCGAACGAGCGGTACTCGTCGCGGACCTCGTCGAAGCCCGCGGCCAGGTACTCCGGCCGCACGTCCATCAGGGGCTTGTAGATCGCGGCCTGCTCCGCCGGCATCGAGGCCAGCGCGGCGGCGTTCGCCTCGGCGCGGTAGTCGTTGCTCAGCAGGTAGTCGTCCTCGACGACGTCGCGGGGCACGCCCGCGGTCGTGAGCAGGGCGGCCGCGGCCCAGCCCGTGCGGTCCTTGCCCGCGGTGCAGTGGAAGAGGACGGCGCCCTCGTCGTCGACGGCGTCGAACAACGTCTCGTAGGCCGCGCGGCCGGTGTCGCTGGACACCATGGAGCGCTCGCCGTCGACCATCATCTGCGCCGCCGCCTCGGGGGTCGAGAGGTCGGGCACGGTCGCGCCGCCGCCGCCGATCACGTCGGCCACCTCGTAGCGGGCGCCGTCGGGCACGCGGTCGGGGGCGGTGGTGCGCTCGGCCTGCGTGCGCAGGTCGACGACGGTGCGCACGCCCAGGCCCTCGAGCGCGTCGAGGTCCTCCTCGCTCAGCCGGTCGAGCGCGTCCGACCGGTAGGCCTCGCCCATGGCGACCCACTCGCCGGTGACGGTGCGGTAGCCGCCCATGTCGCGGAGGTTCACGGTGCCGTCGAGCTGCACGAGGCGGTCGGCGAGCGTGAGGCCCTGTCCGCGCTCCGGCACGAGGCGGAACCAGCGGCGGTCGGCGTCCTGCAGGCCGCGCACCGTGACCCTGCCGGAGCTGTCACCGCGCGCGACGACGTGGCGGGTGTCGATGCGGTCCCGGGACGTGCCGGTGTACAGGCGGACGTCGCCGGCGCCGCGGGGGGCGGTCCAGGTGACGGTGAACGAGCCGTCGTCCTCGGCGGTGACCGTCGCGGCGGTGAACGGGACGGCGCCGTGGGCGACGGCGTGGTGGCCGGTCGGGCCGGCGGTGTGGGGCGCCGCGACGGACGCGGCGACGGGGGCAGCGGCGAGCCCGGCGACCAGCACGGACGTGGCGACACAGCGGGTGAGGCGTCTCATGAGCGGCACCGTGGACCCCGCAGGCGAACGCGCGGTGAACGGACAGGGCTGTCCGGTGAGGCGGGCGGTGAACTCTCGTCGCGCCGGGGGGCGCCCGCGCTCAGGGGGCGTCGACGGGGAGCAGGTCCCGCTCGGCGAAGACCTTCTTGGCGACGAACGTGGCGTTGAGCGCCTTCGGCATCCCGCAGTAGACCGCGGAGTGGAGCAGGGCCTCCACGATCTCGGCGGGCGTGAGCCCCACGTTCAGCGCCGCGTTGACGTGCACCTCCAGCTGCGGCTCGCAGCCGCCGAGGGCGGTCAGCATGCCGAGCGTCACCAGCTGGCGGTCGCGCGGCGGCAGGCCGGGCCGGTCGTAGATCTCCCCGAACCCCCACGCCACCACCTGGTGGCCCAGCTCCGGGCTGACGTCGGCGAGCGAGTCGATCACCCGGCGGCCGCCCTCGCCGTCGACGCGGGAGAGCACCTCCATGCCCCGGTCGAAGCGCTCCTGGCGGGTCTCGGCGGCGGTGCTCGCGGTGGAGGTGGTGGTGGCGCTCATGCGTGGTCCGTCCCGGGCTGCGTGGTCAGCAGCCCTTCGTAGTGGCTGATCTTGTCCTGCAGGGCCTGCTCGTGGTCGCGGAGCCGGCGGAGGCGTGCGGCGAGGTCGTCGCGGTGCTCGCGCAGCAGGGTGAGCCGCTCACCCAGGGTGGCGTCGCCCTCGGCCCGCAGCCGGGCGTACCGCTGCATGCCGCTGATCGGCATGCCGGTCTCGCGCAGCCGCAGGAGGAACTCCAGCCACACGAGGTCGGCCGCCGAGTACCGGCGCTGGTTGCCGGTGCTGCGCCCCACCCGGTGGATCAGGCCCGCGCGCTCGTAGTAGCGGAGCGTGTCGGCGGTGAGCCCGGTCCGGTCCGCGACCTCGGCGATCGTGAGTCCGGGGTCGTGCCCCGGGACGGGGTCGTGGGTGGGGTCGGCGTCGCGCATGGCACGACCGTAGAACTTGGAGCGCGCTCCAGGTCAAGGGAGGATCTCGGACGGACCGGGGTGACGTCCCGCCGCGCACGGATGGGACACTGGGCGCCGTGACCGAGACGCGCGACGCCGACCAGCCCGACGCCTTCGCCGGGGGACCGCTCGACCTGCCGGGATGGCGGCACGTCTACTCGGGGAAGGTCCGGGACCTGTACGAGCCGGACCTGCCCGCCCTGGGCGGGGTGCACCCGCTGGGCGACGTGGTGCTCGTCGTCGCGTCCGACCGGGTGTCGGCCTACGACCACACCCTCACCCCCGGTATCCCGGACAAGGGCGTGGTGCTCACGCAGCTCAGCCTCTGGTGGTTCGACCAGCTCGCCGACCTCGTGCCGAACCACGTCGTGTCCACGGAGGCCAGCGCCGAGCCGGGCGACGGCCTCGTGCCCGACGTCGTCGCGGGCCGCGCGATGATCTGCCGCCGGCTCGAGATGTTCCCGGTCGAGTGCGTGGCGCGCGGCTACCTCACCGGCTCCGGCCTCGCGGAGTACCGGGCCTCGGGCGAGGTCACGGGCATCGCGCTGCCCGCGGGCCTGGTCGACGGCTCCCGCCTGCCGGAGGCGATCTTCACGCCCGCCACCAAGGCCGAGGTGGGCGAGCACGACGAGAACGTGCCGTTCGAGGAGGTCGCCCGCCGGATCGGCGACGACGCCGCGGCCCGCCTGCGCGACCTCACCCTCGCGGTCTACTCCCGCGCCGAGCAGGTGGCCCGCGAGCGCGGCGTGATCCTCGCCGACACCAAGCTCGAGTTCGGCGTCGACCCGGCCACGGGCGCCACCGTGCTGGGCGACGAGGTGCTCACGCCCGACTCGTCGCGGTTCTGGCCCGCCGACGCCTGGGAGCCGGGCCACGCCCAGCCGAGCTTCGACAAGCAGTTCGTGCGCGACTGGCTGACCTCGCCGGAGTCGGGCTGGGACCGCTCGTCCGACGCGCCGGCGCCCGAGCTCCCGGCCGACGTCGTCGAGCGCACCCGCGACCGCTACCTCGAGGCGTACCAGCGGCTGACCGGCACGCCCCTGACCTGAGCGTTCGCCCCGCCGCACGAAACACGCGGGGCGCACACTGTGTGCCATGGCCTCATCCCCGAGCGGCGCGCCGTCGCTGCCCCTCGACGGGCCGCAGGACCCCGTCTACCGCTTCCTGCTCCGGGTAGCGCGTGCGACCACGCAGGAGGTGGCCGACGCGACGGCCACGACCGTGGCGACGGCGCGGGCGACGCTCGCCGCGATGGCGGAGTCGGGCCTCGTCGCCCCGGACCTCGACCCCGACGCCTGGGACGTGCCGGCGCCGGGGGCCGCGGAGCGCTGGGCCGTGGTGCCGCCGCACGCGGCGCTCGGCGGCTCGCTCGCCCGGCTGCGCGCGGACCTCGCGCGGGCCGAGCTCGAGCTGGCCGAGCTCGTCGACCTGTCGCGGGCCGCGGTGCCGCTGCGGGGCAGCGAGCTCGTGGAGGTCGTGTCGGGGAGCGCGGCGCAGGCCCGGCGCATCGCGGAGCTCGAGGAGGGCGCGCGCGACACCGTCGACGTGTTCCAGTCGGGGTTCAACACCGTGACGTCCGTGGAGGAGACGATCACGGACGACGACCGCACCGCGGGCCACAGCTACCGGGTGGTCGTCGACGCCGCGTTCCTCAACGAGACCGCGGCCGTGCGCGCCCTGGACGAGCGGGTGGCGTCGGGTCACCGGGTCCGGGTGGTCGACCACGCGCTGGTGAAGCTCGCGATCGCCGACCGGGAGGTCGCGATGACGCAGCTCGACGCGAGCGCGTCCCTGGTGCTGCGCGGCCCCCTCGTCCGCCTGGCGACCGAGCTCTTCGACTCCACCTGGCGGCGCTCGCGCCCGTACCTGCGCGAGGGCGACGGCCTGAGCCGCGACGACCGCCAGCTGCTGCAGCTCATGATGTCCGGCCTCACCGACGCGGCGATGGCGAGCCAGCTCGGCAGCTCGCCCCGCACCGTGCAGCGCCGCCTGCGGGCCCTCATGGACACGGCCGAGGTCAGCACCCGGATGCAGCTGGGCTGGCACGCCCTGCGCAACGACTGGGTGTGACCTCGGCCGTGGGGGCCGCGGGTCGTCGTGACCCGCGGTCACCCCTGCGGTGTCACATGCGGTCCTCGACGTCCTCCAGGGTGGTGCCGCGGGACGACGTCACCGGCGTCGTGATCCGGTCGGACGCCGAGTTCTGGGCGAGGTAGTTGGTCCGCACCCAGGCCAGGTCCGCCCGGTCGACCGTGCCGGAGCGGTCCAGGTCGGCCGCCGGGTCCGCAGTCCCCTTCGCGCCGAGGATCGCGATCGCATCCCGCACGTCGATGACGTCGTCGGCGTTCAAATCGCCGGCCAGGAGCGCGGGCACCGTGCTGACGACCTGCCCGCCCTTCGTCGTGGCGCCGGCGGCGACGTCGCCGGACCAGGAGAAGTGGCCCGGCACGCGGACCTCCAGGCGGTACGCCTCGTCCGTGAGCGGCATGGGGCCGAAGTCATACCGGGAGGTCGAGTCGACCTCGGTGGTCCGCGCGGTGCCGTCCGGCGCGGTGAGCGTCACGGCCGCCCCCGCGGTGGTGTAGTCGACGCCGGAGTCGAACGCGGACGCGTCGGTCAGCATCGCCTGGGGGGCCACGCGGCCGCTGACGAGCGAGTGCGGGTTGACCCGCGCGACCGCACCGTAGAACTGCTGGAGCGACGTGCTCACGCCGTCCACGTCCGTGAACTTCGTCGTGCTGGCGGCCAGGCTGTTCTCCAGCGACCAGCCGGCAGCGTCGAGCACCTCGTAGGACACGGTGAGCAGGGGCATCGCGTCGGCCGTGAGGCCGGCGGCGTCGCCGACGTCGAACGACGCCGTGGTGAGCTTCCACGCCCCCGAGCCGGCGTCCGTGGTGGTCACCTCGACGGGCGTCGGGTCGTGCTCGCCGAGCGTGTCGGTCGGGTCGACCGACAGCAGCTTGATCAGTTTCGAGTCGTACCGGATCTGCGTCTGGAACGAGCCCCAGCTCTTCAGGTCGTGCGCGGTGAGCGTGTAGGTCACGACGTCGCCGGGTGCGGCCTTGGCGGTGTCGGCGGCGCCCACCACGTAGGGGACGCCCTCCTTGATGAAGTTCACCTTGCGCCGGTCGGCCCAGTTGCCCGCCGCGTCGGCCGGCCACATGAACAGGTTGGACACGGCCGGGCCCTTGGGGAAGGTGTACGTGGCGTGCACGTCGCCCTGCGCGTCGGCCATCGTGGTGATCTCGGGAGCGACCGGGCTGTACGCCGACCACTGCAGCTTGTTGTCGCTCTGGTCGACGTCGATCCCCGCCGCCCGGATCTTCGCGACGGACGGGTCGCGCAGCACGCCGTCGAGCGGATAGGTGGTGGCGTCGGCCGGCCGCTCGACGACGGTCGGCACGGCCGGGTCGAAGGCGCCGAAGGCGTCGTCGTAGGTCGGCGCCGTGGTGTCGACGTAGATCGGCGCGCTCTTCGTGAAGGTGGTGCCGTAGGCGTCCACCCCGACGACGGTGAACCGGTAGCCGCCCTCGGCGGCCCAGCGCGCCCGGGGCGAGACCGGGTTGCGCCGGTCGCCCGTGAGCGGGAAGTAGCTGCCGGTGAACGACGCCCCGTAGAGCACGTCGTCCGACAGCCCGACGGTGCTCAGGGTGCCGACGTAGCCGACGTCCCTGCCCCGCAGGTCGGAGAGGAAGATGCGCAGCTCGGTGAGCTGTCCGGCCATGCGGAACGCGAACTGACCCTGCCCGCCGGCCGCGAGCCCGTCGCCGGTGCCCTGGTGCGTGGAGAGCACCGCCTTGGGCATCGTCAGCTCGGCCAGGCCCGTCGTCGCGAGCCGGACCCCGTAGGGCAGGCGCAGCGTCGGCAGGTCCCCGTCGCGCGGCGTGAGGGTCACCATCCCCTGGTAGGAGCCGGCCTCGGCCGACGCGGGAGCGGTGAGGGAGACCTTGACGGAGGCCTTGCCGCGCCCCGCGACGGTGACCGAGGCCGGGGCGGAGAGCCGCACGTCCCCCTGGTCCGCGTCCGGGCCGGTCGTGGTCACCGACACGTCGTAGCGGGTGCTGCCCCGCAGGTCGCCCCGCACGGTGACGGTCGCCTGCTCCGCGACGCGCTTGCCCGCGGGCAGGGTGCCGAAGTCGACGGCCCCGGTCTCGTACCGCAGCACCGACGACTCGCCGGCGGCGTCCACTTGCTCGGTCTCGGCGCTCACGGCGGCCGCGACCGAGGCGTGCACGGCGGCCCACGGGTCCACCTGCCCGGCGCCGACGCCGAAGACGTCGTCGGAGCCCTCGAGCGGGGCGGCCGTGTTCATCAGCGCGACCTTGACGTCGGACGGCGTCCGGCGCGGGTCGTCCTGCAGCAGCAGGGCGGCCACGCCGGCCACGTACGGGGTGGCCATCGAGGTGCCGCTGAGGCGCGCGTAGGCGATCGAGTAGTCGTGTCCCGCGGGGTCGACGACGTCGGCCGGGACCGAGGACATGACGCTCACGCCGGGCGCGGTGATCTCCGGCTTGATGGTGCCCGTGCCGTAGACCGGGCCGCGCGAGCTGAACGACGCGAGCTGGTCGCCGCCGAGCGTGAACGTGCCGTCCGGGGCGAACGCGGCCCTCGCCGCGGGGTCCGTCGCCAGGGCGGCGGCGATCGCGGCGCCGTCGGCGGCGGTCACGGAGAACGCCGGGACGAAGCCGGTGCTCTCGCCCAGATAGCTGGGGACGTGCCCCTCGTCCGCGACGTTGTTGACGAGCAGGACGGCGACGGCGCCCTTGTCCGCCGCACGCTCGACCTTCTCGTTGAGCGTGATCGTGCCGCGCTGGACGACGGCGACCTTCCCGGCTACGTCCTTGCCCGAGTAGTCCGCGGACCGGCCGAGTCCGACGGAGAGCAGGGCGTGGTCGCCGCCGATCGCGTCGTCGACGTCGGCGTAGGAGCGGGCGAGCAGGCGTGCCTCCGCCGTGACGCCCCCGGCGGTGGCCGTGTAGCGGGCCAGCTCCATCGGGGTGTCGTTGGCGCCGACGGTGATCGGCAGGGCCGCGGCGCCCGGGGTGCCGAGGGTGGACGCGGCGGGCCCGCTGTTGCCGGCCGCGATGACGGTCGTGATCCCGGACAGCACCATGTGGTCGGCGGCGAGGGCCTGCGGGCTCATGGGGTCGTTCGACGCGGCGCCGAGCGACATGTTCACGACGTCGACGTCGTCCTGCAGCGCGGCGTCCATGCCGGCGAGCACCGCGGAGGTGGAGCCGCTGCCGTACGGGCCGAGCACCCGGTAGGCGCGGATCTTCGCGCCGGGCGCGACGCCGTGTGCGGCGCGCTCGGTCGCGGTGTCGCCCTGGCCGGCGATGATGCCGGCCACGTGCGTGCCGTGCTCGGTGTAGTACGTCGACCCGTTGGACGTCTCGGGCCTGTTGGTGGCCTGCCAGTCGGCGTAGGTGGTCTCCATCGGGTCGTCGTCGCCGTCGACCAGGTCCCGCCCGCCCGCGTACACGGCGGCGAGGTCCGGGTGGCGGTAGTCGACGCCCGTGTCGATGACGCCGACCGTGACGCCCTTGCCGGTGACGCCCGCGTCGTGCAGGCGCGCCAGCCCGGCGGCGATGGCCGCCTGGTCGTCCTCGTCCTGGGCGGTCGCGGCCGTCGTGGTCGTCGCTGCCGTCGTGGTCGTTGCGGCTCCCGCGGCGACGGGGGTCGAGGTGGCGTGCACCTCCTCGTCCGGCCAGACGGCGGCGACACCCTCGACGCCCGCGAGCGCCTCGAGCTCGGTGCCGGGCACCGTCATGCTCACGCCGTTGAAGGCCTCGGTGTACGTCTCGTCCACCGTCGGCGCGTCCGCCCGAGCGTCGCGCGACGTCGTCGGGAACGCCTCGGAGAGCGCGTCGTCGAACGACTCCTGGGACTCCTCGACGGCCTCCTGCGCGGCGGCGTCCGTCAGGGTCTGGCCCTGCGTCGCGGCCAGCAGCTGCGCGGTGGCCGCCGGCGGCTGGGTGAGGGACACGATGACGTCGACGTCGTCCGCGCTCCCGAGGACGTCGTCGTCGAAGTCCTGGAGCCCGCCGACCTGGAGGGTCGAGAGGCGGTCGAGGACGGCGAGCTGGTCGTCGTCCAGCGACGCGAGCAGCTCCTCGGCGCCGTCGGGCGCGGGCGCGGCGAGCGCGGCCGGCGCCGCGGCGACGCCGCCCAGCGTGAGCGCGGCGAGGCAGGAGGCGGCGACGAGCCGCTGTGAGGCGCGTGGAGCACGATGCATGGTGGGTCCCCCGGAGAGTCGTCAGGCGGGACCAGGGTGGCACCCGCCCGGACGTCCAGGGGGCCGCGGGCGGTGGCGAGAACGCGCCGTGACGCGATGTCGCCACCGCCCGATGGTGCGGCGGGTCGGGCCGTCCCGTGGGCCACCTCGCAGGTGACCCTCGGGCTACAGCCCCGAACCCTGGACGCTGCCCTCGAGGGGCGAGCCGTCCGGGTTCTGCGCCCAGCACATGAGGCGCCGGTCGCCGAGCGTCCACGACGCCTGGGTGGGGTAGAGGTAGATCATGTCGAGGCTGGACGAGTCGTAGTCCGTGCCGATGTAGTCGGCGAACTGCGCGTAGCAGAAGTCCTCCGCGGCCGACACGACCGCGTCGTCCCCGGGGAACGTGGCGTCGGTGAGCTCGTCGGCGCCCACCAGCTCCGCGCCGTGCGGCCCGGCACAGTCCTCCGCGACGACGCCGCTGAGGTCGGTGGCGTCCGCGGGCAGCTCGAAGCAGTCGCCCGGCTGCAGGTTCGCGCCGGTCTGCTCCGCGTAGGCGTCGTCGAAGCCCTGCTGGAAGCTGTCCTGGAAGTCGTCGCTGTTCACCGCGAGGGCGATCAGCCCGACGACGAGCAGCCAGCCCAGCATCCCCAGCGCGCCGAGCACGATGCCGGCGATCGCCAGGCCGCGGCCGGAGCGTCCCGTGCGCCTCGTGCGGCGCAGGCCCGCGATGCCGAAGCCGATCGCGAACGGGCTGAGCCAGAGGATCCCCGTGACCAGGGCGGTGATCGAGAACCCGTCGGTGCCGGGCGCCGCCGGCTGGCCGTAGGGGGCGGGCTGGCCGTAGGGCGTCGGCTGACCGTAGGGCGTCGGCTGACCGTAGGGCGTCGGCTGGTCGTACGGCGGGCCGTAGGGAGTCGGCCCGCCGAACGGGCCCGCCGGGGCGGAGCCGGCCGGCATGGCGGAGGGCCCCTGCGGCTCGGCGGGGACCGCCGGGGCGGCCGGCGACGGCGCGCCGGGATCGGGGGCGGCGAAGGGATCGGGCGTGCTGCCGCCCGCGGGCGGAGGGGTGGGTGCGGACATGGTTCCTCTGCAGGGTGTGCGGTCGTGGGGCGACGCGGGTCGGGGCTCCGGCGTCCGGCGACGCTCCGCGGCGTCCGAAGGCTAGCGCGCCGTGGGTAGAATCGTCGCGGAATCCCGCCGTCGTGCTCCCGCTCTCACGCGCGTCGCCCCCCGAGGCGCCGCTCGTGCGGGATCCCGGAGCGGCGGCCGTCTGACTACCCGGTCACGATCCAAGGAGCACCCGTGGGACGCGTCGTCGTCGAGGTCATGCCCAAGCCCGAGATCCTGGACCCCCAGGGCAAGGCCGTCGTCGGGGCCCTGCCGCGCCTCGGCTTCACCCAGTTCAGCGGGGTGCGTCAGGGCAAGCGGTTCGAGCTCGAGGTGGACGGCGAGGTGACCCCCGAGGTCCTCGCCGCCGCGCAGCAGGCCGCGGAGACGCTGCTGTCGAACCCGGTCATCGAGGACGTCGTGCGGGTCGCGGACGCCGCGACCGACGCCGCCGGGACGATCACCGCCGAGGGCGTCGCCTGATGACCGCCGGCCCCCTCGCGTCGGCGCGGATCGGCGTCATCACATTCCCCGGCACCCTGGACGACCGCGACGCCGCCCGGGCGGTGCGCCTCGCGGGCGGCGAGCCCGTGTCGCTCTGGCACGCCGACGGCGACCTGCGCGGCGTGGACGCCGTCGTCCTGCCCGGCGGGTTCTCCTACGGCGACTACCTGCGCGCCGGTGCGATCTCGCGCTTCGCGCCCGCGATGGACTCCCTCGTGGACGCCGCGAAGGGCGGCATGCCCGTGCTCGGCATCTGCAACGGCTTCCAGGTGCTGACCGAGTCGCACCTGCTGCCCGGCTCGATGGTGAAGAACGACCACCTGCACTTCGTGTGCCGCGAGCAGGTGCTGTCGGTCGAGAGCACCGCCACGGCGTGGACCAACCGGTACGAGCGCGGCCAGCACATCACCATCCCGCTGAAGAACCAGGACGGGCAGTTCGTCGCCGACGAGCGCACGCTCGACGAGCTCGAGGGGGAGGGCCGGGTCGTGTTCCGCTACCAGGGCTGGAACCCGAACGGCTCGCGTCGTGACATCGCGGGGATCTCCAACGAGCGTGGCAACGTGGTCGGCCTCATGCCGCACCCCGAGCACGCGGTCGAGGCCGGGTTCGGCCCCGACGGGCAGGCCGGCCCGCGCTCCGGCACCGACGGCCTCGGCTTCTTCACGTCGGTGCTGGCGTCGCTCGTCCGGGCATGACCGCCACCACCGTCCGGGACACCACCGCCGGCCCCGAGGACCTCGTCCTCGAGGTCGTCGAGTGGGACGACGCGGACGCCGTCGGCCTGCGCGCGGCGCAGGAGGCCGAGATGGCGACGCGCTACGGTGACGACCCGGCGCCCGCGATCGACCCGCGCAGCATCGTCGTCACCCTGGTCGCGCGCCTCGGCGGGGCGCCGGTGGGCACCGCCGCCGTGCGCGACGTCTCCGGTACCGACGACCGGCGGGGCCGCGGCACCACGCACCCCGCGGCGACCGGCGAGGTCAAGCGCGTGTACGTGGACCCCGGGCACCGCGGGCGCGGCGTCGCCCGGCGGCTCATGGCCGAGCTGGAGCGCGCCGCCCGCCAGGTCGGCTTCCGCCGCTTCGTGCTCGAGACCGGCACGGCGCAGCCCGAGGCGATCGGCCTGTACGAGGCCATCGGGTACGAGCCGATCGAGAAGTTCGGCGACCACGCGGAGTTCGACGAGCAGCGCTGCTACGGCAAGCGGCTCTGACCTCGGCGGGCTGACCTCCGCAGACTGACGTCCGCGGCCCTGCCCGGCCGGCGCGACGGGGTCAGCCCGCGGCGCCCGCGGACCACGCCGGCAGCTGCTGCAGGGTCCACGAGTTGCCGTCCGGGTCGGCGAACGTGACGAACCGCCCCCAGGCCTGCTCGTCCACGCCCTGCGCCTCGACGCCCACGCCCCGCAGGTGCGCCAGCGCCTCGTCGGCGTCCGGCACGACCACCTGGATCGTGTCCTGCTGCCCCGGCGCGAGCGTGCCCCCGAGGCCGGTGCCGAACGCGATGGAGCACGCGGACCCGGGCGGCGTCATCTGCACGAACCGGAGCTCGTCGTTCACCTGCTGGTCGTGGTCGGCGTGGAAGCCGACCCGCTCGTAGAACTCCTTCGCCCGGTCCACGTCGCTCACCGGCACGTGGATCAGCTCGATCTTCCAGCTCATGGCCTGCTCCTCGGATTTCTTCGATGGTGTGACGGTCGGTGGGTGCGGCGGTCGCGTGTGACGCCGCGGGGTCAGGCGTGGTCGAGCAGGGGCCGCACCTCGCGGCCGAGCAGCTCGACGAACCCGGCCAGGTCGGGCTCGTCGGCCGTGGGCTGTACCGCGACCGCGGACGCCCCCGCGGCGGCCAGGCGCAGCACGCCGTCCGCGATCGCGCGGGCGTCGCCGGCGGCGCCGATGCCGCGCCCCGGCTCCGCGCCCCACAGGGGCAGCTCGGCGTCCAGGCGCTCCTGGGCGCCGGGGCCCGTCGCGGCGATGAGGGTGGCGTACACGTCGGGCACGGGGCGACCCGCGGGCCCGGCGGCGGCCGTGGCCGCCGCGGCGGCCGCACGCACGTCGCGGGGCGCCAGCGCGTTCGCGAGGATCAGCCCGTCACCGAGCTCGCCCGCGAGCGCGAGCGAGCGGGGGCCCACGCCGCCGAGCACGATCGGGACGTCGGGTGCGGGCCAGTCCAGGCGGACGCGGTCGAGCTGGACGTAGCGGCCCGACGTCGTGACTTCCTCGCCCGCGAGCAGACCGCGCAGCGCCTCGGTGTGCTCGCGCAGCAGGGTGAGCGGGGAGTCCACGCGCACGCCGGACTGGCCCATCCACTCCTGGATGCCGTGCCCCACCGCCGGCACGAACCGACCGGGGAACATCCGCGCGACGGTGGCGATCTCCATCGCCGTCGCGGCGGTGCTGCGCAGCGGCGCCGGCATGAGGCCGATCCCCACGCGGACCCGCTCCGTCCAGGCGAGCGCCGCCGCGGCGGAGGCCACGCCGCTCTGCTTGAAGCAGTCCTCCCACACCCACAGGTCGTCCAGGCCGGCGGCCTCGACCGCCGTGGCGAGGGACCGCAGCGACTCCGGCGGCATCGTGGGCACGAAGGCCATGCCGAGGCGGACGGCGGGGCGGGCTTCCGGGCGCGGGGCAGGGGTGACCGTCATCACGCCATGGTGCCGCGGGGCACCGACACCCGCTCAGCCGCCGTCCTGCCCGTCCGGCCCGTCGGGGCGGCGGTGGATGCCGTGGCCGACGTGGCTCAGGCGGGTTCGTCGCGCAGGTAGGCGAGCTGGGCGAGGACCGACTGCCGCGCGGCGCCCCGCACGGACGGGTCCACGTCCGCGTAGACCTGCGCGACCACGGCGTCGGCGTCCGCCCCCGGGCCGAGCGCGGCCAGCGCGTCGCGCACCTGCGCCAGCCGTTCGAGCCGGTGGGCGCGGTACGCGCGCACGGCCTCGCCGAGGTCGTCGAGGGCGGGACCGTGGGCCGGCAGGCCGACCCGCCCGTCGCCCACCCGCTCCAGCGCGTCGAGGCTGGCGAGGTACTCGCGCAGCGACCCGTCGGGCTCGGCGATGACGGTGGTGCCGCGGCCGAGCACGGTGTCGCCCGTCAGCACGACGGGCTCGTCACCGGGCTCCGTCACGACGAACGACACGGAGTCGGCGGTGTGCCCCGGCGTCGCGACGACGTCGATCCGCACGCCGGCCGCGTCGATCCGCTCGCCGTCGCGCAGCGGCTCGCCGCCGTGGCAGTGCGCCGGGTCGGCCGCGCGCACCGGCGCCCCGGTGAGCTCGCGCAGCCGCGCCGAACCGGCCGTGTGATCGGCGTGCCGGTGCGTCACCAGCACCAGCTCCACCGGACCTGCCTCGGCGAGCGTGGCGAGATGCCGCTCGTCGTCGGGACCCGGGTCCACGACGACGCACGACGACGAGCCGGGCGCGCGCAGCACGTACGAGCGAGTGCCGTCGAGCGTCATCGGGCCGGGGTTGTCCGCGCGGACGACGGTGACGTGGGGCATGGGTGGCTCGCTCTCGTGCGCGGGTCGGATCGGCAGGACGTCCTCGGATCGGCACTCATGATTGCCGAATCGGGGACGTCCTGCCGATCCGAGCGGAGGTCGGCGTCAGGCGGCGAGCGCCTCGACGAGCAGCTCGAGAGTCCGGACGCGGCCCGGCGTCGCGTCGAGCGGCTCGGCCTCGTAGGAGCCGGCGACGGGCACGACCATCACCTCGTCCACGCCGTGGCGCGTCGCGAGGTCGCGGAGCTGCGCGGCGGCCTGGTGCGGCTCGCCGACCACCCAGCGGGAGCGCATGTCCGCGACGATCTGCTCCGCCATCGGGTCCAGCGGCTCGGCAGCAGCCTGCTCGACCGTCTCTGCGCGGCCCATCGGCTTGCCGGTGCGCAGTCGCGCCATCGACCGCAGCTGGGGCAGCGCGCGCTCGTGCGCCTCGACGGCGGTGGGCGCGACGACGACGTTCGCGGTGAGGAACGTCTGCGGCTCGGGGTGGGCGGGGCTGGGGCGGAAGCCGTCGCGGTACAGGGCGAGCACCTGGTCGACGCCCGCGCCGGAGAAGTGGTTCGCGAACACGTACGGCAGGCCCAGCTCGGCGGCGAGGCGGGCGGAGTAGTCGCTGGAGCCGAGCAGCCACACCGTCGGGGTGCCGTCGGCGGCGGGGGTGGCGCGCACGTCGTAGAGGTTGCCGTCGCCGAGGCGCAGGGAGGCGCCGTCGGGGCTCATGAGCGCCAGGATGTCGCGCACGTGCTGCGGGAACCGCTCGACGTCCGACGTCGGGCCGGACTGGCGCAGCAGCGCCGTGACCACCGGGTCCGACCCGGGCGCGCGGCCGATGCCGAGGTCCACCCGCCCCGGCGCGAGCGCCTCCAGCGCGGCGAACTGCTCCGCCACCACGAGCGGCGCGTGGTTGGGCAGCATCACGCCGCCCGAGCCCACCCGGATGCGCTCCGTGACGGCGGCCGCCGCCGCGATCATGACGGGCGGCGTCGACGCGGCCACGGCGGGCATGTTGTGGTGCTCGGCGAACCAGTACCGCTCGAAGCCCAGCTCGTCCGCGCGGCGCGCCAGCGCCAGCGACGCGGCCAGGGCCTGGGGGCTGGACTGGCCGGTGCGGACCGGCACGAGGTCGAGCACGGACAGCCGGGGGGAGGTGGGCGCGGGGGTGGGGTCGTCGGCGTTCATCGACCAGGGCAACCCTCGCGGGAGGGGTGCCTATTCCGCGGCGCCGACCATGGCCTCGGGCGGGAGCCCGGCGGACGCGAGCGCGTCGGCCAGGCGGTCGTCCCCCGTCCAGTGCGCGGCGTGCCACCCGGCGCGGCGAGCGGTGTCGACGTTCCCGGGGTCGTCGTCGATCAGGCAGTGCTCTGCGGGCCGTAGGCCGGTGCGCGACTCCACGACGCGGTAGAACGCGGACTCGCCCTTGCGGTGGCCGACGTCGGCGGCGTAGTGCATCGCGGTGAACCGGTCGCGCAGCGCGACGGTTTCCCACAGGAAGCGCGCGCGGTGGTGCTCCTGCACGGTGGCGAGGTGGAGGTCGACGCCCCGCGCGCGTGTCCCCGCGAGATCGTCGAGCAGCACCGGGTCGAGCGTCGCGTCGTGGGCGAACCAGTATTCGACCAGCTCGGTCGACGTGACCGTGCCGAGCCTCGGCAGTACGCGGTCCAGCCGCTCGTACAGGTCGGCGCGACCCGACAGCACGTCGTCGAAGTGCGGGCGGAAGAACGCGTGCTCGAGGTCGTCAGGGTCGATCCCCAGGTCGGCATGCAGGTCCGCGTCCCAGCGCCTGCCGTCGGGCCGGCGCACGACGACGCCGTCGACATCGACCATGAGCACGCGCACCGTCACGAACGGCCCACAGGGTCACCGGGGAGCGGATCGCGCAGCCCGCTCGCGCGGCGGACGGGGTGCGCGACGGCGGCGCGGACGGCATCGGCGGTGCCGACGACGCGCACGAACTCCTGCGCGCGGGTGACGGCCGTGTACAGCAGCTCGCGGGTGAGCAGGGGCGACGTCGGCGGGGGCAGCACCAGGGAGACGCGGCGGAACTGGCTGCCCTGCGCGCGGTGCACGGTCATGGCGTGCACCGTCTCGACGGGCGGCAGCCGGTGGGTGCGCACGCGCAGCGGGGCGCGCGGGTCGCCGAACGCGGCCACCACCGCGCCGGTCGCCGGGTCCCCGTCGGCGACGAGCACGCCGGTGTCGCCGTTGTACAGGCCGACGTCCGCGTCGTTGCTGGTCACGAGCAGCGGGCGGCCCACGACCCACGGCGTCCCGGCGGCGGCGGGCGGCGCCGTCCCGTCGGCCGTCGCGTCCTCCACCCACGCCTCGACCTGCGCCGCCCAGCGAGCGACGCCGACCGGGCCGCGCCGGTGCGCGACCATGACCCGGTGCGCCGAGAGGGCGTCCAGGGCACCCTCCGCGTCACCGGCCCGCGCCGCGGCGACGAGCCGCCGGCCGGCGTCGATCGCGTCGTCGCGCAGGCCCAGCACGGCGTGCTCGTCGAGGCGCTCGGTGTCGGCCTCGACGAGCTCCACCCCGCCGGAGCCCGCGCGCAGGACGTCGAGCACGGCGTCGGCGTCGCCCTCCCGGATGGCGGCGGCGAGCGGCAGGATCGCCGAGTCGGAGCCCTGCCGGTGCACGGTGACCAGGCGCACGACGCCGTTGCCGAGGCCGTCCCGTTCGTCGGGCCCGAGCGCGGCATCGCCCGGGGCGGAGGCGTCGGACGCGACGACGCCGAGGCAGGCCGGACCGGCGGCGTCGGGCGCCGCGACCGGCGCCCGCGCGACGAGGTCGCCGAGGACGGCACCGGCCTCGACCGAGGCGAGCTGGTCGGGGTCGCCCACGAGAACCAGCCGTGCGTCGGGCCGCAGCGCCTCGAGCAGCCGCGCCATCAGCGACAGGGGCACCATCGAGGTCTCGTCCACGACGACCACGTCGTGCGGCAGGTGGTGGCCCGCGTGGTGCCGGAACCGGGTGGCGCTGCGGTAGCCGAGCAGCCGGTGCACGGTCGTGGCCTCGGGCCGGCCCGTGCGGGCCCGGTCCTCGGGCGGCAGCGCGCCGACGACGTCGCGCACCGCCTCCTGCAGCCGGGCGGCGGCCTTGCCGGTCGGCGCCGCGAGCGCGACCCGCAGGCCCGGCGCGTCGGTGCTCTGCCCGGTGCCGTGCCCGTCGCCCGCCACGTCCTGCAGCACGGCGAGCAGCCGCGCGACGGTCGTGGTCTTGCCCGTGCCCGGGCCGCCGGTGAGCACCGTGAGGCGGCGCCCGGCGGCGTGCGCGGCGGCGAGCCGCTGGCGGACGTCCCCCGCGGCGGGGAACAGCCGGGCGAGGGCGGCGTCGAGGCGGTCGGCGCCCGCGGGCTCGACCGGGGGCGCCTGCAGGCGCGCGTCGACCAGGCGGCGCACGGTGAGCTCGTCGCGCCAGTACCGGTCGAGGTAGAGGCGGCCGCCGACCCAGCGGGCGGGGCGGTCCACCGGCTCGCCCGCGCCGACGGTCACGAGCGGGCTCGCCTCGATCGCGTGCACCCAGGCCGCGTGCTCGGGCCACGGCGGGGGAGCGGCCGGGCCGGCGCCGTCGGCGACGGCGTCGCCCCGGTCCGCGTCCTCGGGGAGCGCGAGCGTCGCGAGCTCGTCCGGGTCGTCCAGGCGCACGCACACCGACCCACCGCGCAGCGCGCGGACGGCCAGCGCGACGGCGAGCAGCACCGTCGCGTCCTCCTCGCCCGTGAGGCGGCCCAGCCGGGTCGCGACGTGCACGTCCGTCGAGGCGACCAGCCCGGCGGCGTTGAACTCCCGCAGCAGGCCGGGGGCCGCAGCAGCGAGGCGCACGTCGCCGCCGGCCTCGACCGGGTCGCCCGGGCGGCGCGTGGCGGTGTCGGTCATGCGTCGCCTCCGTCGTCGAGCAGCGCGGACAGCGCGGGCACCAGCCCGCGCGGCGGCACCCAGGACACGACGCCGTGCGGCGCGCCGTCCGGACCGGTGGGCGTGGCCGGGCCGCACATGCCGCGCACGAACAGATACAGCCCGCCGCCGAGGTGCACGTCCGGGTCGTAGCCGGGCAGCCGCCACGACAGGTACCGGTGCAGCGCGACGAGGTAGAGCACGAGCTGCAGCGGGTAGTGCGCGTGCAGCATCGCGTCCACCGTGGCCTCGGGCCGGTAGTCGTGCGCCGTGAGCGGCGTGTCGGGCACGCCGAGGCGGTTCGTCTTGTAGTCGACGACGAGGAAGCGCGGCGCGCCGTCGTCGCCCGGCACGCGCAGCACCACGTCGATCGACCCGGTGAGGTAGCCGCGCAGCGGCCGCGCCGTGGGGTCGGCCTCCGCGAGCTCGGCGAGGGCCGCGGGGTAGGCGGCGAACGCGTCGTCCTCGCCGAGGAACCGGCCCATCAGCGCGGCGATCCCGGCGAGGGTCGCGCCCTCGGACGTGGCGCCCGAGTCGCCGTCGCCCCCGGCGAGGGGCAGCTCGAACTCGAGCTCGGCGAGCCGGTCGCGGGGCGTGACGTCCGCGAGGGTGCGTCCCGCGGCGAGCGGCCCGAGGGGCGTGCGCGCGACGACGCCCAGCGCGGCGGCCAGCTCGCCCGGGTCGGCGCCGGGCACCCGGGTGGTCGCGGCCGCGGCGCAGCGGGCGAGCAGCTCGGCGTCGAGGTCGGGCGCGGCGGTGTCGGCGTACTCCAGCACCTCGTGCACGAGCGTGCCGAAGCCCGTGCCCGCGGGCAGCCCCGACATGGGGGACGGCAGATCGGCGCCCGGGGCGCCTTCCCCCGAGCTGCTGTCGGGATCGCCTTGCCGCACCGCCGTCGGCGCGGCCTCCGCCGGCTCGTCCTGGACGCCGCCGCCCTCGGGCTCGGACTCGACCCCGCCCGGCCCCGCCCCGGGCGACGCGGCCGCCGGTGCCCCGAGGCCGCCCGGCCGCCCGGTGTGCGCGGCGGCGGTGAGGGCGGAGTACGACGCGCGCCGCCACGACTGGTCGGGCAGCCGGTCCAGGTGCGCGACGTCGAGCGCCGGTTCCTGCTCGGCGGGGGGCCGCCAGCGCTCGGTGGACGGGGTGGCGGGCACCTCCTCGGCGGCGATCGTGCCGCCCGACCGGTCGGCGAGCGCGCCGAACGCGCCCCGGACGGTGTCGTCGCGCATCGCCTGCTGGGAGGCGTGCGGCGCGGGCTCGCCGCCGAGCGTGCGCTCGCCCAGCACCACCCGCGTCAGGCCGCCCTTCGCGGAGTTCGCCTTGGACGGCGCCCAGTGCGCGACGACCTGGTGCCGGGCGCGGGTCAGCGCCACGTAGAGCAGGCGCAGGTCCTCGCCGCCCTCCTCGCGGCGGTGCCGCTCCAGCGCGGCGTCGTACCCGAACGAGCCGGGCCCGCCCACGTGCAGGATGCGGCGGCCGTCGCCGGCGTGGAAGCGCAGCACCTCCGGCTGCCGCGGCTCGAACCGGTCCCACGCGAACGGCACGTACACGACGCCGAACTCGAGGCCCTTGCTGGCGTGCACCGTGACGACCTGCACCGCCGCCGCGTCCGTCTCCAGGCGCCGGCTGCGCTCCTCGTCGTAGTCCTGCGCGGCCTCGCGGATGCGGCGCCGCAGCCACGCCGTGAGCGCCGAGGCGCCCAGGCCCTCCGTGACCGCGGCGACGTGCAGCACCTCGCCGACGTGCCGCAGGTCGGTGAGGCGGCGCTCGCCGGTGCTGGTGGTCAGCAGCCGCTCGGCCAGGCCCTCGCGCGTCACGGCCTCCTGGAGCGCCGCGACCCCGCGCGACCACAGCAGGCGCGACCACCGCCGCACCGTGTCCGCGAGGGCGTCGTGCGCGGCGTCGTCGGCTGTCGCGAGCCGCTCGGCGTCCCACCCGACGAACGGCGTGAGAGCCAGTGCCGCGGCACGCCCGTGCGCGCCCGGCTGCTCCAGCGCGGCGAGCAGCGTGAGCCAGTCGCGGGCCGACGGCGTGGCGAACACGCTCGACAGCCCGGAGACGACGGCGGGCACGCCGCGCGCCACGAGCGCCGAGCGGACGGCCTCGGCCTGCGCGTTCGTGCGGGTCAGCACCGCGACGTCGCGCGGCTCGAGCGGCCGCCAGCCGCCCGCGCCTCCTGAGACCGGCCGGTCGTCGGGCCCGTCGTCCGCGCCGTCGTCGAGCAGCCGGTCGCGCCCCAGGCGCGCGGCGACGTCCGCCGCGACGTCCGCGGCCACGAGCTGGCGCGGCGGGCCCACGGGCGGCGTCTCGCCGGGGGACAGGCCGAGCGCCGCGCGTGTCATCTGCCGCAGCCGCAGCGGCGCGCCGCCGTCGAAACGCGAGCCGCGGTGCGCCGCGTCCACCGGCCGCACGACGATCCGCTCGTCGCCCAGCGCCGCGCCGCCGAGCACGGTGTCCAGGGCGCGCAGCAGCGGCTCGTCGCTGCGCCAGCTGGTGCCGAGCGTCGCGACGGCGGTCGCGTCCTGCTGGGCGTCGAGGTACGCGACGACGTCGGCGCCGCGGAAGGCGTAGATCGCCTGCTTGGGGTCGCCGATGAGCACCAGCGTGCGGTGGCCGTGGAAGGCGGTGCGCAGGATCTCCCACTGCACGGGGTCGGTGTCCTGGAACTCGTCGACCATGACCACGCGGAACCGGGACCGCACGCGCTGGGCCGCCGTCGGGCCGTGCACCGGGTCGGCGAGCGCGTCGCGCAGCATGACGAGCAGGTCGTCGTAGTCCATGAGGTGCTGCGCGCGCTTGCGGCGCAGCGTCTCGGTGCGGGTCTCGAGCGCCACCGCCTGGCGCAGCGCGCCCGGCGTCGACGGTCCGCCGCCGCCCGGCTCGGCGGGCTCGACGACGGCCTGGTGGTCGCTCACCGCCGCGCGGCCGAGGTCGGCGGCCATCGGCGGCGTGAGGGCGGGGTGCGCCTCGCCGGCGAAGCGGCGCACGTACAGGTCGTCGGACACCTCGCGCACCAGGTCGGCGACGTCGGCGACGAACGTGGCGGCGGGGTCGACGTCGGCCGCGATGCCCAGCGACGTGAGCATCTGCTGGCAGAACCCGTGCGTGGTGGTGATCGTCGCGGCGTCCAGCTGCGACAGCGCAGCGGTGAGTCGGGCGCGGCGGCGGTCCAGCTCCGCGGGGTCGACGTCGGCGAGCAGCGCCACCACCGGGTCGGGGTGGGACGCGGGGTCCGGGCCGCGCAGCGCGCGCTCGGTGCTCACGAGGCGCTCGCGCACGCGGTCGCGCAGCTCGGAGGTGGCCGCCCGGCCGAACGTGACGAGCATGAGCTCGCGCAGCTCGGCGCGGCCCTCTGCGACGAACCGGCTCGCGAGCGCCGCGATGGTGAACGTCTTGCCGGTGCCGGCGCTCGCCTCCAGCACCGTGGTGCCCTCCGGCAGCGGCCCGCACACGTCGAAGACCGGTCGGTCCGGCGCGCCGGCGAGGCCGCCCGTCGCGTCGGTGCCGAGGCCCGCCGTGCTGCCCGCCGTCATGACGTGCCCTTCTGCTCGTGCGCCAGCAACGGGTCCCACACGCGCCGGGCGAGCGCGCCCAGCCGCGAGGGCTCGTCGGGGAACCGGCGCCGGTCGTCGTCGTCGGGGACGCCGGCGATCGCGTCGAACGATGCCCCGTCGCCCCACACCAGCAGGTGGTACGGGTCGGACTTCTCGAAGCCGCCGGTCCAGGTGAACCGGGCCTCGCTGGTCGCCTGTCCCGGGTCGCCGGCGCCGCCCCCGCGCGAGACGGCGTACGCATGCGACGCGTCGGGCGGCAGGGGCAGCGGCGCGCGGGTGGCCGCGGCGCGCAGCGCCACGAGGTCGTCGAGCAGCCGGGCGGCGTCCGCCGCGTCGGGGGCCTGCAGCAGGCTCCAGGCCGCCCTGGCCCCGCGGCCCGGCGCCCGGCCGACCGTGCCCGCGTGCCACCGCTCGCCGTCGGGGAGGCCGGCGTCGCCGTCGGACGCCGCGAGCGCGAGCGTCTGCACCCAGGCGCGCAGCCGGTGCTTCGGCCCGAGCTTTGAGTACTCCGCGCGCACCACCCGGCCGCCGTGCACGCCGGGCACGGTGCCGGTGACGAGCACGCCGGACGGCAGGGCGGCGGCGACGTCGACGGCGCGCGCGTCGTGGTCGGCGCGCACCTGCCGCGCCAGCACCTCCACCGGCTGCACCCGCTCGACGACGTCGCGCAGCGCGGTGCGGCCGAGCTCGCGCGGCGGCGCCTGGCCGCGGCGCCACTCCGCCTGGAAGGCGCGGCCCGGGTCGGTGCCGCCGAGCACGGCGGTGAGGATGCGGTCGCCGGCGCCCCACGCGGCGAGCGGCGCCATCGTCAGGGGGAGGCGGTCGTCCACCTCGTCCTCGTCCTGCGCGATGCGCACGTCGAGCGTGGTCCGCAGGAACCAGCGCACCGGGTGCTCGAGCATCGCGACGAGGTCGTCGAGGTCGACCTCCGGGGGCGCCGGGGCGTCGAGGGCGAGCGGCTCGGGCACGAGCAGCCCCGGCTCGACGCGCTCCGCGCGGCCCGCGAGGGCGCCCCGGAACGCGGCGGTGTCGAAGCTGAACGGGCCGGGGGCGCCCAGCGCGCCGTCCTCGAAGTTGCGCTCTCCCACCACCTGCAGCGGGTGCCGCACGACGACCTGCCGCCGCGCGGGCCCGCCGTCGGCGGTGGTGCCGACCCGGTCGAGGGCGTCGAGCAGCTCGGCGACGGGCACGGCGGGCGGCCGGTCGGCGCCGGTGCGCTCGTCGGCGCCGGAGTGCAGCACCACCAGGTGCTCGCGCGCGGCCGTGAGCGCGTCGAGGAAGATCTGCCGGTCCTCGCTGCGCCGGTCCCGCTCGCCGAGGCAGGCGCCGCGGGCCAGCAGGTCGTCGCCGTCGGGCGTGGCCGAGCGGGGGAACGCGCCGTCCTCCATGCCGAGCAGGCAGACCACGCGGTGCGGGACGGCGCGCATCGGCTCCAGCGAGCACACGGTGAGCGCGCCGGTGCGGAAGCCCGCCCGCGTGGGGCGGCCCGCCAGCCGGTCGGCGAGCAGGGCGCGCACGTCCTCCAGCCGCAGCCCGCCGCCCGCGGTCGCGGCGGGGCGGCCCGCGCCCGCCGCCCGGACGTCGCCCAGCACCCGGCGGGCCTGGACCGACTGCCAGGCGTCGTCCGGTGCCGGGTCGGTGAGCAGCGTGACGGCGCGGTCCAGCGTGTCGAGCCAGTGCTCCAGCGGGTGGGTGCCGTCCAGGTCGGCGAGCAGGCCGGTCAGCCGCGACACGAGCTCCGCGAACCGGCCGGCCACGTCCACGTCGGTGGACCCGACGTCGTCCAGCGGCAGCGCGGGCCCCACGAACCGGGAGTCCTCCTCGGCCATCGCGACGCCCAGCAGCACCCGGTCCAGGGCCGCGTCCCAGGTGCCCTGCCGCACGCGCGGGTCGATGCCGAACCGGGCGCGCCGCGAGCCGTCCTCGCCCCAGCGCACGCCTACCTCGACGGCCCAGTCACGCCAGCGGTCGAGGTCGTCGTCGGAGAGGCGGAAGCGGCGGCGCACCGGCTCGGTGGTGGCGAGGTCGAGCACCTCGGAGGCGGTGACGCGGCCGTCGGCCAGGCGCAGCAGCGTGGCCAGGACGCCGAGCACGGGGTTGACGACGCCGGGACCGCGGTCGGCCAGGCTGACCCGCAGCCGCTGGCCGGGATGCACCTGGGTGACGCCGTCGGGCGCCGCCCCGAACGTCGCCGTCACCAGCGGCGCGAACGACTCGACGTCGGGGCACAGCACGATGACGTCGCGCGGCTCCAGCGTGGGGTCGGCGGCGAACATCCCGGTGAGCACCTCGCGCAGCACCTCGACCTGGCGCGCGCGGCCGTGGCACGCGTGCACCTGCACGCTCCGGTCGGCGGGGTCGAGCGCGTGCGCGGGGGCGTCCGGGTCGTCGGCGCGCAGCGCCGCCTGCAGCGCGCCGAGCAGCGTGGCCGGCGGGGTCGGCGCGGGATGGGACGTGATGCTCACCCTGGGGGACTCGTCACCGCCGTCGAGAGCGCCGGACAGCCGCAACTGCAGCTCGACCGAGTCGCGCGCGGTGGACGCGAGCAGCGCGTGCCGGGCGGCCGGGGGCAGGTCGTCCCGTCGAGGGCCGGTGACCACGCCGTCGTCGACGAGCGCGGCGACCGCGTCCCACAGCGCGGGGGAGGGGTGCGGCAGCCAGAGGTGGACGTCGCGGTGCAGCGCGAGCGCGCCCAGCACCTGCCGCTGGTCCTCGGGCAGGCGGGTGGGGCCGAAGACGGAGAGGCGCGCGGGCAGGTCGACGGCCGCCGGGTCGGCGCGCAGCGCGGCGACGGCCTCCGTCAGCACCTCGGCCGGGCCGGGAGCGTCCACGAGGCTGCGGACCTGCCGCCACAGGAGCGGCTGCCACGCCAGGTCGTCGGGGACGGGCGCGCCCGCGCCGTCGTCGTCCGTGCCGTCCAGCCAGCGGGAGAGCAGGCTCGGCCGCTGCTGCGCGTACGCGGCGAACAGCTCGGCCACGCGCTGCGCGAGGGAGAGCCGGCGCGAGCGGCGCACCCCGTCCCCGGCCTCGCCGACGTAGCGCGCGAGCGGTGCCGCCCACGCCTCGTCGAGGGACGCGTCGATCGTCTCCAGCACGGGCCACACGAGCCGGGCCCGGCGCCACGGGTCGTCGTCGGGCTCGACGCCGGTCACGGCCGTGAGCGCGGAGGCGACCAGCCGCGACGGCGACGAGAAGTCCACGTTGGCGCAGACGCCGGCACCGGACGAGCCGGCGACCCCGTCGCCGACCCCGAGGCGGTGTGACAGCCGCTGTGCCAGCCACCGCTCGATGCCGCGCGTGGGCACCGCGACGACGTCCGGGGTGAACGGGTCGTCCGGCGGCGCGGCGAGCACCTCGGCGAGGGGCGCGACGAGCGCGTCGGAGCGCTCGGACCGGTGGACGTGCAGCACGTCGGCCAGGTTACGGGCCCGCGCCGACACGGACATGCGGTCATCCACAGGCGTCGGCCCCGCCGCCCGCCGGCGGCGTGCCAGACTCCGCCCGATGGACCAGATCTTCGTCTTCGAGGTCGAGGATGCGGAAGCCTCCTCCTGGCGCGCCGAGCTCGGCGTGGTCGCCCCTGACAGGGCCACGGCCGCGCGGCGACTTCGGGAGTCCGGGGTCCGCAGGTCCCAGTTCAAGGACGGGCTGAGGCCCGCCCGCGTCCTGAGCCTGTCCGAGGTGGCGCTCGCGGGACTCACCACCGGCACCGTCGTGCGCCGACGCGACGACGACGGATGGACACCGTGGGAGCTCGTGGCGGAGGACCGGACGCTGAACTGGCGGCGATCGGGACGTTTCGTCAGCGACCCCCGCGGGGGGATCCGGCGTCTCCCCTAGTCACGGAGTCACGTCTGCGCCGGCGCGCTGCATGCCTCCCTCCGCCGGGGACGGCGGGCCCGCCGTCCTCCTCAAGGCGCAACACAGGTTCCGACCTCCGCCTCAAGACCCGGCCACCCCGTCCCCGGAAGGCTCGGGGCACCGGCACGACGAGCGCCGGGGACGACGAGGGAGGGACGGATGACCACCATCCGGATCGAAGGTCTGCACAAGTCCTACGGCGGCTTCGAGGCCGTGCACGACGTGGGCTTCATCTCCGGGCCCGGCCGGGTCGTGGGGCTGCTGGGCCCCAACGGCGCGGGCAAGAGCACGACGCTGCACGTGCTGCTCGGGCTGGCGCGCGCGGACGCGGGCACCGCGACGTTCGACGACCGCCGCTACGCGGACCTGGAGCGCCCGGCGCAGGTCGTCGGGGCGCTGCTCGACGCGGGCGGCCTGCACCCGGGGCGCACGGGTCGCGACCACCTGCGGGTGCTGGCGGCGGCGTCCCGCCTGCCCGCCCGCCGGGTGGACGAGGCGCTCGCCGCCGTGGGCATGGTCCCCGCCGCGGACCGCCGCGTGCGCACCTACTCGCTCGGCATGCGGCAGCGCCTCGGCATTGCCGCCGCGCTGCTGGGCCGTCCGGAGGTGCTCGTGCTCGACGAGCCCGCCAACGGCCTCGACCCCGCCGGGATGCGCTGGCTGCGCGAGCTGCTGCGCGCGTTCGCCGACGACGGCGGCACGGTGCTGCTGGCCAGCCACGTGCTCGCCGAGGTCGCGCAGGTCGCCGACGACCTGGTCGTGATCGGCCAGGGCCACGTGGTGGCCGCCGGGCCGCTGCGCGAGCTCGTCGCCGACCGGAGCCTCGAAGACGTGTACCTCGACCTCACCGCCGCCACCGAAGGAGTGCGCTGATGTTCCGCGCCGAGCTGCTCAAGCTGCGCACCACCCGGACGCCGTGGGTCGTCGCGGCCGTCGCCGTCGCCGGCATGGTGCTCACGCAGGTCCTCACCCTCGTGCTGCCGCGCACGCTGCGCACCCTGGAGGCGCTGGGCGCAGGGTCGGGAGCCGACGCCGGGTTCCACGTCGGGGTGCAGATGTCCCCGGGCGACACCACGGAGCTGCTGTCCGGCCTGGCCGCGGCTACCGACCTCGGCACCGCCGGGGCCCAGCGCGCGCTGCTCGACCTGCTCGGCAACGGCCCGGCCGGGTCCGGCTCGAGCGGCACCACCGCGCTGTGCATGCTGCTGCTCGGGGCGCTCGCGGCCACCACCGACTTCCGCACGGGCGGCATCGTGCCCACCGCGCTCGCCGTCCCCGACCGGCTGCGGGTGCTGGCGGGCAAGGCGGGCGCGACGGCGACGGCGGCGCTCGTCACGGGTGCGGCCCTGGCGGTGGTCACGGCGGTCGGCCTGGTCCTCGCGGTCGCGACCACGCCGGGCGCGAGCCTGGCCCTCGGCCCGGGCGAGGCGCTCGGCGTCTGGGCCCGAGGGCTCGCGGTCATGGTCCTGCTCTCGTGGCTGGGCCTCGCCGTCGGTACCCTCGTGCGGGGGCAGGTCGCCGCGGTCGTCGTGGTCGTGGCGCTCGCTCTCGTGGAGCCGATGGTGCAGGCCGCCGCGCTCGTCCTCACCGGGGGCGCGACGACGGCGACGTCGTGGCTGCCGATCACCCTCGGCTCCCTCGCGTCGGCGGGGCAGGGTGCGGCGCAGCTGTTCGGCGCGACGTCGGACGCCGGGGCGGGCCTCGGCGCCGCGGCGGCGCTGGCCGGGCTGCTCGCCTGGGCGGCGGTCCTGCTGGTCGCCGCGGGCACGGTGTTCCGCCGCCGCGACCTCGCCTGACCTGGCCGGACGCGCCGTCCCGCCCGGCCGCGGACGACGTACCGTGTGCCGGGCGGTTCTCGCCCCCGGAACGCCCGACATCTCGCACGACATCGACGGAGGACCTGTGCTCGACGCGCTGCGACGGCGGCTCGACGCCCTGGGCGTCCGGACGGCCACGGGCCGGGACGCGCTGCTCGGCGCCGTGGTCGCCGCGCTGTCGGTGGCGCTGTTCCTCGTGGTGCTGCAGGTGGTGTCGTCGGGCCTGGGGGAGTCGTTCGGCGCCGGCCCGTCGCTCGGCGTCATGAGCACCGGCGCGACGGTCGCGGCGTGCGTGGTGCTCGTCGGGCAGGGGATGGCCCTGACGCTGCGCCGCCGGTGGCCGGTCCTGTGCCTGGCACTGACGCTGCTGGGCCAGCTCGCGCTCGCGCCGCTGCTGCCGCCGTTCGTGGGCTTCCAGGCGCCGGCGGGGCTGGTCGCCGCGTACTCCGTCGGGGTCTACGCCCCGCGGCGCCCGGCCGTCGGCGCCGCGGCCGCGGCCGCCGTCGTGCAGGTGCTGCTCGGGTACGTGCTCGGCGGCCCGGCGTCGGCGGCGGAGCTCGGCGTGCCGGTCGGCACACAGCTCTGGGGCGGCCTCGTGTCCGCGCTGATCACCTACCTCGGCGCGGTCCTCGTCGGCGCCTACGTGGGCACCCGCCGCGAGCTCCTGGCGCAGCTGCGGGCCCGCGTCGCGCAGGCGGAGCGGGAGCGCGAGGCGCTCGCGGCGCAGGCCGTCCTCGCCGAGCGGGGGCGCATGGCGCGCGAGCTGCACGACGTCGCGGCGCACCACCTGTCCGGGATCGTCGTGCAGGCCGCCGCCGCGGAGCGGCTCGTGGACGGCGACCCGGAGCGCGCGCGGGAGTCCCTGCGGTGGATCCGCGCGCAGGGGCGCGACACGCTCGAGAACCTGCGCCTCGTGGTCGGCATCCTGCGCGACTCCGCGGAGCGCGAGGAGGACGCGCCGTCGGCCCCGCAGCCCACCCTGGCGGACGTGCCGGCGCTGCTCGACGACGCCCGCCGCGCCGGCACCCGGGTGCAGGAGACGCGCCGCGGCGAGCCGTTCGAGCTGCCGCCCACGGTGCAGCTCACGGTCTACCGGGTGCTGCAGGAGTCGCTCGCCAACGCGCGGCGGCACGCCCCCGGCAGCCCCGTCGACGTCGAGACGGCGTACGACGAGGACGCGCTGGAGATCGTCGTGCGCAACGGCCGCGGCGACCGGACGGCGGACGCCGGCGACGCGGCCGGAGCGGGGCCCGGCCACGGCGTCATCGGCATGACGGAGCGGGCCGAGCTCGTGGGCGGCCGGCTGACCGCGCGGCGCACGTCGGCGGGCGGCTGGCTGGTGCGGCTCACGGTGCCGAGGCCGGAGGGCGCGCTGCCCGTCGGCGGGCGCGAGGCCCGGAGGGTCCGATGACGCGCGTCGTGCTCGTGGACGACCAGGCGGTGGTGCGCGCCGGGTTCACCGTGATCCTCGAGAGCGAGGGGCTCGAGGTGGTGGGCGAGGCGTCGAACGGGGCGGACGCCGTGCGCGTCGCGCGGCGCGAGCGGCCCGACGTCGTGTGCATGGACGTGCGCATGCCCGGCGGCGACGGCATCACCGCGACGCGCGAGCTCGCCGGGCCGGGCGTCGCCGACCCGGTCCCGGTGCTCGTGGTGAGCACGTTCGACCTCGACGACTACGTGTTCGGCGCCCTCGAGGGCGGCGCGTCGGGCTTCCTGCTCAAGGACGCCGAGCCCGACGTGCTCGTCGACGCCGTCCGCCGCGTCGCGGCCGGGGACGGCCTCGTGGACCAGACGCTCACGCGCCGCGTCATCGACGAGTTCGCGCGCCGCCGCGGCCCGGTGGCGCCGGACGAGGCCGCCGCGGGCCTGCTCACCGCGCGCGAGCGGGAGATCGTCGCGCTGCTGTGCCGCGGGTCGTCCAACGCGGAGATTGCCGCGGCCCTGTTCCTCGAGCCCAGCACCGTGAAGTCGCACCTGAGCCGGATCATGACCAAGACGGGCGCGCGCGACCGCGTGCAGCTCGTGGTGTGGGCGTACGACTCGGGCCTCGTCCTGCCCGGCGCCTGACGCCCCGGGCCCGGCCGTTGCCGGCGTCCTCGATCCGCCATCGGTTCTCGATCGGCCACGGGTTCTCGATCGGCCATGACAGGGAACGCACCGCCCGACTGCGGTCAGGCCGTCGGGGCGTGCCCGTGCATCGAGAAGTCGAGCCGCTCGGGCAGGGGAGCGCCGCCGGCCGCCCGCTCCCAGAGCGCGGCGACGAGCGACTCGCCCTCGCGCAGGTTGGCGGGGACGACGTCGCCGGTCTCGAGGACGTGGCGGGCGGCGCCGCGGTCGCCCAGGCCGAGCAGCGCCTCGACCTCCGCCAGCCGGAACCGGGCGCGCTGGGAGGAAGTGGCGCGCGCGGGCGGCTCTGCCGTCGCGGCGCGGGCGAGCTCCAGCGCGCGGTCGTGGTGCCCGGCGTCGAGCAGGCAGCGCAGCGCCTCCAGGACGAGGACGGGCCGCTCGGCGGAGCCTGGGCCGGCGAGCGCGAGGGCGGCGTCGAGCTCGCGGACCGCGCCGTCGGCGTCCGCCCGGCGCAGGGCGACGTGGGCGAGCGCGCGGTGCGCGGCGGCGCTCGTCGCGGCGTCCACCGACGCGCGCAGGTGCCGCTCGGCGGCGTCCGGGTCCCCGTCGACGTGCTCGAGGACGCCGAGGTGGTACTGCGCGAAGGCGCCGCCGTCGCGGGCGGCGTCCACCAGCCGGTCCCGCCAGTGGCGGCCGCGCACGTGCGCGCGGGCGTCCACGGCCGGCGGGGCGATGCGGTCGGTCACGAGGTCCTGCCAGGGGCGGTGCGGCCCGTCGGCGACGTCGGGGAACGGCGTCGCCGTCTCGTCGACCCAGCCGGCGGGGCCGCGGAGCAGCGCCTCCACGTGCCCCCAGCCCGACGCCACCACGACGCTCTCGCCGGGTGCCCGGCGCGCGGCGCGCGCCAGCTCGGCGTCGAGCGCCGCCAGGTCCGCGGCGCTCACGCGGGCCGACGCCGCGGCGCCCGCCCGGGCGAGCCCGTCCTCGGGGCCGGTGGTGGCGGGCACGGGGCCCAGGTCGACCTTGCCGAGCACCTCGGTCCACGACCATTCCTCGCGGCCGCCCAGCTCGAGGTACTCGAGCTGGGTGGTGGCGAGGCCCGCCTGGATCTCGGCGTACCGGCCGCCGTCGGGCGAGAGCCGCTCCTGCCAGTGCCGCGACCCGCGGCCGGAGCCCCAGCAGAACAGCTTGCAGGCCGCGAGCCGCGGCGTGCTGGCGTGCAGCAGCCCGGCGCCCGTCGGGTCCACCGCCACGACCCACGGGACGTCGACGCCCCGGCAGTCCACGAAGTAGTCCGCCGCTCCGGGGTGGCGGCCCGGGCGGGTGATGTCGACGTCGCCGCGCCACGGCGCCGTGATCCCCGTGAGGCCGACGGTGTCGTCGGAGAGGTAGACGTCGCGCGACGCCGCGAACACCCGTGTGTCGTCCTCCTCGGGCACCGCGACGTTGGTCCACCAGTACATCGGGACCGGCGTGTCGCCGGGGTTGGTCACGCGTACGTGCACCGCGAGCATCGTCGCGTCGTGGCCCAGGTGGACATCGATCTGCACGACGACGCCGCGCACCCGCTCGTACTCCCACATCCGCAGGCCGGGAGCGCCGTCGGGGCCGGTCACGACGGCCGCGTGCAGCGGCGAGCAGGTCGTGGGGGAGTGGCCGCGCGTGCCGACGTTGAACTCGACGCCGCCGGCGAACCACGCGTCGCGCAGGGCCAGGTTCGCGGGCTGCAGCACCCGGTTCGCGTAGACGAGGTCCGTGCCGGTGGGGACGTCGACGAGCGACCAGATCCGGCCCCCGAGCCCCGGCACGACCGTCGCGCGCAGGTGCGCGTTCTCCAGCACGACGACGTCGAGGCGGCCGGGAGCGCGGGAGCGGTCGTAGTCGGACTGCGGGTGGTACGGGAACACCCAGGGCGGGGCGGCCGCCTCCACCCGGTCGGCGATGTCGGCCGGGACGGTGCCGCGGTCCGGGGGCAGGTGGGGCGCCGTCTCCGGCTCCAGCGGCGGGAAGGGGCCCTCCGCGCCGACCGCCGCCATGGGCAGCTCCATCGTCTCGTGCCGCAAGGCCGTGGTCATCGGCGTCCTCTCGGGTCCTGCGGTGACGCGTCGCCGTCGAGCGCGTCCACCGACGGCACGAGCATGCCATCCGGCCTGCCCTGCGTCGTCGCTCGCCCGATGCCCGTCCGCCACCGCCTGCGCACGGACGAGCCCGGCGCGCGTCGGGCGACGCGGGCCGGGCTCGTCAGGCTCGTGCGGGCGCGGTCAGTCGGCGTCCTCCCAGCCGTAGTCGGGAAGCTCGAAGAAGGCGTCGCCGTCGAGCGTGTCGACCTCGCCGGTGGCCATCGCGTCGATGAGGGACTCGACGCCGGTGCGGACGCTCTGCACGAGCATGCCGTGCAGCTTCTGGCCGAGGTCGTCCTGCTGGCCGCGCACCTCGAACAGCACGGTCGCCGACCCGTTGAGGGCGAACGCCGACCGGCCCTGGCCCGCGTACTCGCGCTCGTCGGGGTGGAAGTAGCGCCCGACGGCGGCCAGCGGCGACTGGGAGCCGTACTGCTCCTGGATGCCGTCCGCCACGGCCAGCGCGTACCGGCGCGACTTGTCCTGGTCGAGCAGCGGCCACACGTCCAGGTATGCGGCGCCGTCCTCCACGCCGAGCGGCGGGTAGTCGAGCGACACGGAGATGGGCTTGCCGTCCTGCGGCCCGCCCGTCAGGTCGTCGCAGGGGCCCATGTGGTGCAGGTCGACGACAGCGTCCACGGCGCCGAACTCCTCCTGGAGCCCGACGTAGACGTCGCGGATCGCCTGCGACTCCGGGGACAGGAAGAACCCGGCGTCGGTCTGCTCGCCGGGCAGGTCCTCCGGCCGCGGCACGTAGTCGAGGTCGGGGTTGAAGTCGCGGTTGAGGTCGAAGCCGGGCTGCTCGATGCCGTCGCTCCGCAGGGAGTGGTACCAGGCGCGCGGCGCCCCGGCGAGCTGCGGGTGGTCGGACACGACGTCGTCCCACGCGACGACGTTCGCGCGCCGGTTGAGCTCCCCGCCGTCGGGGTTGACCATCGGCATCGCGACGAGCGTGACGTTGTCGAGCGCGCGCCGCGTGGCGGGGTCGTTCCCGCTGCCGAGCTTCTTGAGGATGCCGAGCAGGGCCTCGGTGCCGGTGCGCTCGTTGCCGTGGATGGCGCTCTGCACCAGCAGCACGCGGTCGCCGGTGCCGACGCGCGCGGTGTACAGCTCGCGTCCCTGGTGGGTACGGCCCGCGACGTCGACCTGGACGCGGCCGTCGGTGGTGCGCTCGAGCTGCGCGAGCTCGCGCTTCAGCTCGGAGTGCGTGGTCCAGCCGTTGAACTGCGGGTCGTCGAACGTCTTGCAGGTGCCCTTCTCGTCCGGCTCGGGCGGGGCCGTCCGGACGGGCGCCGCCGCCGCCGAGGTGGCGGCGAGTCCGGCGACGGTGGCCCCCGCGGCGAGCGCGGCGACGAGTCGTCGTGGGCGTGGGGAGAGATGACGCACGTGAACCTCCGGTAGTGGGTGGTCGTCCGTGGTGCGTCCGGCACGTCGTCGTGCCGGGTGGACAGCATCCTTGCGTCGAGCACCGGAATCGGCACGTCGGGGAGCACGGACCGGCCCCTGCCGTCGGGACTCGCGGTGCTCAGGCGCGGCGCGCGTCGTCCAGCAGCGCGACGGCGGTGTCCAGGCAGTGCAGCGCGCTGGGCGGGTCCACCCGCACGAGGGTGAACGCGCTGATCACGAGGGCCGTGCACACGTCGGCCAGCCGGTCGGCCTCGGTGGCCCCGGCGTCCGGGAGGTGGGCGGCGACCCCGCGCGCGAGGGCGTCGTGCAGCTCGGCGCGGTAGTCGGCCACGGTCTGCCGGACGGCGTCGTCGCGGGCGATGGGGGCGCTGGAGGTGTTGACGAGCAGGCAGCCGGAGGTGCCCTGGATCTCGTCGGCGCGGGCGAGCGCGGCGCGCAGCCCGGTGAGGTAGCCGACGATCGCGCCGGCCTCGACGTCGGCGCCGACGAGGGGGCGCAGGCGGGGGCGCACGACCTCGTCGAGGTAGCTCTGCACGGCGGCGTCGAAGAGTCCGCGCTTGGAGCCGAAGGCGTGGTAGATGCTCGACCGGTTCAGCCCGGTGGCCCGCTCGAGGGCGGGGACGGACGCCTCGGCGTAGCCGTCGCGCCAGAAGACCTCGCGGGCGGCGCGGACCGCGTGCCCGGTCTCGAATCCCTGGGCCCTGCCCATCCGTGCCTCCAAGTTGTGTAACGGTCGTTGCAGTATATACAGTGAACCGACCGTTACAGAATCGACCCGGCATCCCGCCGGGCAGGCAGCAGGGGGCACCGATGGTCGCGACCGGACTCGTCCTGGCGGGGGTCGCCGCCGCGCTCCACGTCTTCATCTTCTGGCTGGAGTCGCTCGCGTGGACCACGCCCCGGGCGCGGGCCACGTTCGGCACCACCGAGGAGGAGGCCGTCGCCACGCGTGAGCTGGCCTTCAACCAGGGCTTCTACAACCTGTTCCTCGCCGTCGTGACCGCGGTCGGCATCGCGCTCGTCGCCGCGGGGACCACGGGAGCGGGGGCGGCCCTGGTCCTCGCCGGCACGGGCAGCATGCTCGCCGCCGCGCTCGTCCTGTTCCTGTCCTCCCCCGGCAAGCGCGGGGCGGCCCTCAAGCAGGGCACCGTGCCGCTGCTCGCCGTCGTCGCGCTCGTCGTGGGCCTCGCGCTCTGACCGGCGCCCCGCCCGTCCTCACCTCACCGGAAGAAGGCTCCACCCGCATGTCCTCGATCGTCTCCACCCAGGTCCAGCTCGCCGCCCGCCCCACCGGGTGGCCGGCGCCCGAGGACTTCCGCACCGTCCAGGTCACCTACGGCGACCTCGAGCCCGGGCAGGTCCGCGTCGCCAACGAGTTCGTCTCCGTCGACCCGTACATGCGCGGGCGGATGAACGACGTCAAGAGCTACGTGCCGCCCTTCGCGCTCGGCGAGACCATGACGGGCGGCGCGGTCGGCCGCGTCGTGGAGTCGGCGTCCGACGACGTGCCCGTGGGCGCCGTCGTGTCGCACCAGCACGGCTGGCGCGACGTCGTGCAGGAGGACGCGCGCGGCTTCCAGGTGCTGCCGGAGATCCCCGGCGTCCCGCTGTCGCTCTACCTGGGCATGCTCGGCATGACCGGCCTCACCGCATACGTGGGCCTCACCGCGATCGCCGGCATCAAGGAGGGCGACACCGTCTTCGTCTCCGGCGCCGCGGGTGCCGTCGGCACCGCGGTCGGCCAGATCGCGCGGCTGCTCGGCGCCTCGCGCGTCGTCGGCTCCGCCGGGTCGGCCGAGAAGGTCGAGCTGCTCACCTCGAAGTACGGCTACGACGCCGCCCTCAACTACAAGGACGCGCCCGTGCGCGAGCAGCTCCCGGACCTCGTGCCGGGCGGCGTCGACGTCTTCTTCGACAACGTCGGCGGCGACCACCTCACCGCGGCGCTCGACGTGATGAACGACGGCGGCCGCGTCGCGCTGTGCGGCGCCATCGCCGCGTACAACACCACCGACCGCGTGCCCGGCCCCGACAACATGGGGAACCTCATCACGCGCGGCCTGAAGCTCCAGGGCTTCACGCTCGGCGGCTACCTCCACCACGCGCCCGAGTTCCGCGAGCTCATGACCGGGTGGTTCGCCGACGGGAAGATCGCCTACGACGAGACCGTCGTCGACGGCATCGAGAACGCCCCGCAGGCGTTCGTCGACATGATGCGCGGCGCCAACACCGGAAAGATGGTCGTTCGCACCGCCGTCTGAGCGGCCGTCAGGCCTGCCCGGCGCGGGCGACGAAGACCCACTCCAGCCCGGGGCGGTCCGGGACGTCGCGCACCTGCTCGACGACGTACCCGGCCGCCTCGAGCGACGCCTCGATCTCGTCGTGCTCGCGGAACCGCAGCGTGGAGTCGGAGTGCAGCACACGCCCGTCCGCGAGGAGGGTCGTGTCGTGGAACGTGACGAGCGGCCCGGACACGTCCGTGACCTCCGTCCAGGACTCGACGACGCCGAACCCCGGCACGTCGGCCCGCACGACGGTGCGCTCGCGCGTCCACCCCTCCCACGCCCGGCGCGCCGGGTCGCGGGTCTCGAAGACCAGGTGGCCACCGGGGACCACCGCCGCGCGGACGCCCTCGAGCGTCGCCGCCCAGGCCTCGTCGGTGAGGAAGACCTGTGCCACGTTGGCGGTCATCGTCGCGAGGTCCACCTGCAACGGCGGGAGCGTGGTGGCGTCGCCGTGCAGCCAGCGCACCTTCCCCGCGCCCGGCTTGCCGCGCGCGACGTCGAGCGACGCGGCCGCCGGGTCCACGCCGACGACGTCGAACCCCTCGCCCGCCAGCAGCACCCCGAACGTGCCCGTGCCGCAGCCGACGTCGAGCACGCTGCGGGCGCCGAGCTCGCGGGCCAGCGCGAGATAGGCGTCGAGGTCGCTGCGGTCCGGGTCGAGCGGGTCGTACAGCCGGGCGAGCGTGGGGTCGGCGAAGATCGCGTCGGGCATGTCGCGACAGTAGGCACTGCCCGGCCCGGGGACCCAGCGATTTCCGGACGCCTGACGCGCAGGCTCGCGTGCCGGTGGCGGTCAGGTGATGCGCGGAGCCGGGGGAAGCACCTGGACGAGGTGGTCGAACGGATGGAAGTCGTCCAGGTTCGCGGTCATGACGGCCGCGCCGTACCGGTGTGCCTGCGCGACGATCAGCGCGTCCTTGCTGCGCACCCGGGCACCGGTCGCGCGCGCCCCCGCGGCGATGATCCCGTACGAGCGGGTGCACGCGACATCGAACTCGATCCAGCGAAACCGGTCGTCGAGCTCGGCCAGCCGGCGGGCGCGGACCGCCATGGACTCGGCCGACGGCGCGACCTGCACGCCGAACTCGAGCTCTGCGCGGGAGAGGATGCTCGCGCCGTAGGCCTCGCGAGTGTCGAAGCGGTACCGGTCCAGATCGATCAGGACGTTCGTGTCGAGCAGGATCATGCCCGGCCGCCCCAGGGGTCGCGGATCTCGTCGGTGCGGTCCGGCTCGGAGTCGGCGTGCCACCGTTCGGCCTCGGCCGGGTCGAGCGGGGTCAGGTCGGCGAGGGCCGCGCCGGGCACCCAGCGGTCGGGCAGCGCCTGTTCCGGTGCGAGGACGACGCCGGTGGGGTGCCCGTAGGCGGTGATCTCGAGGCTCTCCCCGGACTCGAGGACGCGTTGGATCGCGGCGGCGGGGTTCTGCTTGAGGTCGCGGGTGCCGACGGTATGCATGCCAGCCATGCTAGGCCGGGTGTAGACGCACGTCTACACCCGGCCCGAGCGGTCAGGCGCGCAGGGCCTGCTCGACGTCCTCGACGATGTCCCGCGGGTCCTCGAGCCCGATCGACAGGCGCACCGTCGTCTCCGCGATGCCGACCTTCGCGCGGCCCTCGGGGCCGAGCTTGCGGTGCGTCGTGGTGGCGGGGTGCGTGATGATCGACTTCGCGTCACCGAGGTTGTTGGAGATGTCGACGATCTGCAGGGCGTCGAGGAACGCAAACGTGCGCTTCTTCGCCGCCTCCGGATCCGTGCCCTCGGGCACGGCGAGGTCGAACGTCACGACCGTGCCGCCGCCCGACTGCTGGGACTTCGCCAGCTCGTGCTGCGGGTGCGACGGCAGGTACGGGTAGCGGACCGCGGCGATCTGGTCGAGGCCCTCCAGGGCCGTCGCGATCTCGAGCGCGGCGGCGTTCTGCGCGCGCACCCGGAGGTCGAGGGTCTCCAGGCCCTTGGCCAGCACCCACGCGTTGAACGGGCTGAGCGACGGGCCGGTGTTGCGGATGAAGGTCTGCACCGGGCCCTCGAGGAACTCCTTCGGCCCGAGGATGGCGCCGCCGAGCACGCGCCCCTGCCCGTCGATGTGCTTGGTCGCGGAGTAGACGACGATGTCGGCGCCGAGGGTCAGCGGCTGCTGCAGGATCGGCGTCGCGAACACGTTGTCCACCACCACCTGCGCGCCGGCGGCGTGGGCCAGCTCGGCCACCCGCCGCACGTCGACGAGGTCCTGCATGGGGTTGGACGGCGACTCGAAGAAGACGACGTCGGCCGGGGTGGCCAGCGCCTCCTCCCACTGGGAGGTGATGTGGCCGTCCACGTAGTCGACCCGCACGCCCCACTTGGCGAGGATCTCCTCGTAGATGACGTTGGTGGAGCCGAACAACGCCCGTGCGGACACGATGCGCGAGCCGCTGGACACCAGCGCTGCGAGCGTCGTGAAGACGGCCGACATGCCGGACGCCGTCGCGTAGCAGGCCTCGGCGCCCTCGAGCAGGCGCAGGCGCTCCTCGAACGTGTGCACGGTCGGGTTGCCGTACCGGGAGTACACGAACCGCGACAGGTCGCCGGAGAACGACGCCTCGGCGTCGGCCGCGGTGTCGTAGACGTAGCCCTGCGTGAGGAACAGCGCCTCGGACGTCTCCTGGAACTCCGAGCGCCGGTGACCGCCGCGGACGGCGAGCGTCGCCGGGCGGGCGGTGGCGGGCAGCGGCCCGCGGCCCGACCCGCCGTGCACGACGTCGTCCGCGGCCGGCCCGGTGGGGATGTCCTTGCCGGTGTGCGCGGCGCTCACGCGCGGGACTCCGTCGTGGTGCCCTCGGAGGTGCCCTCGGCGGCGAGCTCGCCCCACGGCAGGCCGCGGACCTTCCAGCCCTCGCGGTCGCGGACGCCGTCGAAGCCGGGCCCGCCCTCGAAGCCCTCGAGCACGTTGTACGCCGGGCCGAGGCCGGACGCCGTGGCGAGCCGGGCCGCGCCGATCGAGCGCTGGCCGGAGCGGCACAGGAAGACGATCGGACGGTGCGCGGTCACACCCTCGGCGGCGAGCTCGGCGAGGAAGCCGGGGTTCGGGCGTCCGCCCGCCTGCACCCACTCGACGAAGAGGGGGCGCTTGCCTGCCTGCGCGGTGTCGGGCACGCCGATGGCACGCCACTCGCCCTCGGTGCGCACGTCCACGAGGACGGCCTCGGGGTCGCCGGCGAGGAGGTCCCAGGCCTGCTGCGGCGTGAGGTCTCCGGCATATCCCTCTGCGGGGCGGGGGTCGATCTGGGTGGTCATCGCATTCCTCCCATCGGTCGTGGCGGTAGCACCCTCGTCCGTGCCGCGCCGCCGCCACGAGGGCGGCGACCGGCCCGCGGGTTGCTGCGGCGTCGACGTGCCACGTCACTCGGCCGCTCGGGATGGTCGTGGCGATCGTACGCCCGCTGTCCGCGTGCTGGTCACCCCGTCTCGCGACGTGAACGGCGGCTCCTGACGGTCAGCCGCCGTAGCGGATCTCGACGCGACGGTTCTCCGCGCGCGCCTGGGCCACGGCCTCGCTGTCGCCCGTCTCGGGCTCCTTGAGCTGCGTCTCGCCGTACCCGTACACGTCGAGCTTGAGGTCGGCGCGGGCGTCGCCGACCGCACCCGCCACGGCCTTCGCCCGTCGTTCGGACAGGTCCTGGTTGAACGCGTCGGTGTCGACCGTGTCGGTGTGGCCGTCGATCGTCACGGCGGCGCCCTCCGGCACGTCCTCGACGAGGCCGGCGAGCTTGGACTTCGCCGCCTTCGACAGGGAGGCGTCGCTGGGGTCGAAGAGGATGTCGGACGAGAGGGTGACGACGGTCTCGCCGCCGTCCTTCGTCGTGTCGTCGACCGGGTCGACCGAGCCCTCGACCACGTACCGCGTGACGGAGCCGTCGGCGACGTAGGCCGTCACGGAGGCCACGCGCTGCTCCTGGGCGGGCTCGCCGAGGTCGAGGGCGTCGATGGTCGGCCAGTCGTAGGAGTCCGCGGACGTGGCGGACGCTGCGGAGCCGAGGGTGGCCGTGGTGAGCGCGACGGTCAGGACCGTCGCGAGCGGCGCCGTCCGGCGCGCGAGAGGTGAGCGTCGCACGTCAGTCCTCGAAGGTCAGGGGGACGTCCTCGAACACCGGCCACGAGTCGGTCAGCTTGACGTCGACCGTCGTGACGTCGTCCTCCGGCGCGGCGAAGAACGACTGGTAGCCCACGGACTGGCCGGGCAGCGCCTTGGCGTACACCGGGTCGGTCCGGTACCACCGGCCGCCCCCGTCCGCCTCGAGCACCTGGTACTCCTTGAGGTTCTCCCGGTCGATCAGCGCGACGCTCATCTGCTCGCCGAACGCGTCGTAGACGGACGCGGCCCTGCCGCCGTCGTCGTACTCGGGGGTCACGACGAGGCGCAGCTCCATGGTCCCGCCCGACACCACGATCGACTCGACCCCGATGCGGACCTCGTCCTTCTCCGTCCCCGGCACCGTGAACGTCGCGTCCGCGACCACGTCCTCCGGGTCCGGGAAGTCGACCCCCGCGGTGCCCTCTGAGGCGTCGGTGCCGCCGTCGTCGGCGGCCCCGGTGGCGTCGTCCGTGGTGGCGTCGTCCGACTTCGGCGTGGCGTCGGCGGTCGAGCCGGCGTCGTCGAACTCGGCGTCGGTGCCGCCCGGCGAGCAGGCTCCGAGGGCGAGCAGGCCGACGACGGCGATCGGTGCCAGTCGGCGGGGCAGGTGTCGCATGATCTCTCCTGACCGGAAGGGGTCGAGCTGCTGGTGTCTGACAGAGGTGAGTCGTGCGGGACGGCGAAATAGTTGCATGGCGGCCCAAGATTTTTTCGACGTGCTCTGCGGTGCCGGCGCCCGGTGTCGGCCCGGTGTGTCAGCCCGGTGTGTCAGCCCGGGTCGATCACGTCGAGGCGGTGCACCGCCGTGAGGGCCGTCCCGTCGGGGGCTCGTGCCTCGAGCACCACCTCGGCGCGTCCGGGGGCGCTCGCGGTGAGCTCGACCGAGCCGTCGTCGGCCGTGTACGCCCCGGTGGGCAGGGTCCACACCCAGTGGTCGGCGCCGGTGACCTGTGCCGTGAGCGTGACGGGCTCGCCGACGACGGCGGACGCCGGCCCGGAGATCGCGACGCCGGCCGCTCCGGCGGTCGCACGGGGACGGTCGTCGAGCCACGCGGCTGCGCCCAGCCCGGCGCCGAGGCCGACACCGGCGCCCAGCACGACGGCGACGACGGCCGCCGTCGTCGTGCGCCGCCGCCCGCGTGTCCGCGGGGCGGGCACGCCGGGCGCCTCGTCCGCGGGCGCGAGCGCGGCCTCCACGTCCGCGAGCCACGCGGCGACGTCGGGGTGGCGCCTCGACGGGGCGTCCGCGAGGCTGTGGCGCAGCGCCCGCGGCAGGGCCCGCGGCAGGTCGGCGCCGTCGGCGAGCCAGGCGAGCAGCGCGGACATCGCCCACAGGTCCGCGCGGGTGTCGACCGTGCCCGGGCCGTCCTGCTCGGGCGGCCGGAAGCCGCTGGTGCCGCCCGCGACGGTGAGCCCCGAGCTGAGGGCCAGGTCCTTGCACATGCCGAGGTCGGCGACGACGAGCCGCTCGTCGGGGCGCACGACGGCGGACGGTGAGTCACCGGGCGGGGAGCCGCCGGGCAGGGGGTCGGCGGCGGGCGCGTCCGGGCCGGTGCGCAGCAGCACGTTGCCGGGGCTGAGGTCACGATGCACCAGGCGGGCGGCGTGGACCGCCTCGACCGCCGCGGCGAGCCCGCGGGCCACGGCGAGCACGTCCGCCCGCTCGGCGGTCCAGCCGGCCGCCCGCAGATCGCGCACCCGCTCGGCGAGCGTGCCGCGGTCGGCGTGCTCGAGCACGAGGTACGGCTGCTGGCGGTCGCTCTCGCCGATGTCGTAGACGGTGACGACGTGCGGGCTCGCGACCCGGCGCAGCGCCCGCCCCTCGGCGATGAAGCGCTCGCGGATCTCCGGGTTGAGGCTGTGGTTCTCCGCGAGGACCTTCACGACCACGGTGTCGTCGAGCCGCTCGTCGACGGCGCGGTGCACGGTGGCGAACGACCCGACGCCGATGACGTCCCCGACCCGGTACCGCCCCATCAGCTCCCGGCCGACCATCAGAGCGCGCCCCCGAGCGCGGCGGCGACCAGCGCCCGGCCGCGCGACACCTGGGACTTCACGGTCCCCAGGCTGCGGCCCAGCCGGTCGGCGACCTCGGCGTACGGCAGGCCCTCGATGTCTCGGAGCGTCACGGGCTCACGGTAGAGGTCCGGGAGGGCCGCGAGGGCGTCGCGCACCGTGGCCCGCGTGGCGATGAGCGAGCTCATGCGCGCGCCGGGCGCGAGGTCGTCGTCGGGCAGGGGAGCGGTGGCCCGCTGCCGGCGCAGGTGGTCGACCACCCGGTGGCGCACGATCCCGTGCACCCAGGTGGTGACCTTCGAGGCGCCGGCGAACGACCCCACCGAGCCCGCGACGGAGATCAGCACGTCCTGGCAGACGTCGTCCACCGCCGACTCGTCGAGGAGCGCGCCGCGCACGAACCGGCGCACCACGCCCGACTCGTCCAGCAGCTCGACCAGCAGCTCGGTGCCGAGCGCGGAGCCCGCGGCGGCGTGCCGGCCGAGCACGTCGAGCACGTCGTCCGGCCCGGCGGTCGCCACCGCCTCGGCCCCGGCGCGGCGGCACGCGTGCGCGTCTCCGGACCGCAGCGCGGCGTCGAGCTCCGCGCCGAGCGCGCCGTCGAGCCCGCCGTCGATCCTGGACATCGCCGCGGCCCTCAGCCGAGGGGGAGGGTGTAGGTGACGAACTCGCGCTCGCGCACGAACCCCTCGGCCTCGTAGAGGGACTGTGCCCGCGTGTTGTCCCACGCGGTGCTCAGCTGGAGGTTCCGCACCCCCGCCTCGCGCGCGGCGGCGGCGACCGCGCGCACCAGCGCACGGCCGGCCCCGGTGCCCCGCGCGCCGGGGTCGACGTAGAGGTCGTTGAGCGTCCACACGGGCCGCAGACCCAGGGACGAGAACGTGGGATACACCTGAGCCAGGCCGACGGGCCGTGCGTCGGCCTCCGCGAGGAACGCGACGGCGTCGCCGCCCCCCAGGCGCTCGGCGAGGAACGCGCGGGCGTCCTCGCTCGGGCGCTCGACCCCGTAGAACCCGAGGTAGCCCAGGAAGAGGGGCAGGAGCGCGTCGACGTCGGACGGTGCGGCGCGGCGGACGGAAACCATGCCCGGACTCTCCCGGGCGGCGCGCGCGGGTGCCACCCCGTGCCCGCATCGTGAGAAGGCCGTCCCACCGCTTGACGACGCGCGCCGCTCACCGCACGATGGGCGGCAGGTCAAGAGCGCCAGCGCGAAGCCCCGGCTCGCTGGCCGGCAACCCTCCTCTCGCGGCGGGGTGCCCCGGGTGACGACCTGGCCCCGCGCCGTCCGGCGTGCGGGCAAGCGCGGGGAGCCACCTCCCCGGCACGACCGAGGAGGACCACGCATGACCACGCTCACCACCGCGCCCGCCCCGGCGCCCGTCGCCGCCCCGGCGCCCGTCGCCGCCCCGGCGCCCGTCGCCGCCCCGGCGCCCGTCGCCGCCCCGGTGCACGACGTCGCACCCGTGCTGCCCGTCGTCGGGGCCGACACGCTCGTGCCGCTCGTCGACGGCCGCCAGGTGCCGTACGCCAACCTCGACGTCGCGGCGTCGGCCCCCGCCCTGGAGGCGGTCGCCGACCGCGTCACGCGCGTGCTGCCGCTGTACGCCAGCGTGCACCGCGGCGCCGGCTACCTGTCGCAGGTCTCGACCGCCCTGTACGAGACGGCACGCCGCACCATCGGCGCTTTCGTCGGCGCCCGGGACGACGACCTGACGATCGTCACGCGCAACACCACGGACTCGCTCAACCTGCTCGCGGGCTGCGTGCCCGCCGACCCGGTGACGGGCGAGCCGGGCCGCGTGCTCGTGCTCGACATCGAGCACCACGCCAACCTGCTGCCCTGGCAGCGCGTCACCGACGCGACCGTCGTGACGGGCGGCCCCTCGGTCGCCGCGACGCTGGCGGAGATCGAGGGCGAGCTGGCCGCCGGTGTCGCCGACGGCCGCCCCTACGCGCTGCTGGCGCTCACCGGCGCGTCCAACGTCACGGGCGAGGCGCTGCCCGTGGCCGACGTCGTCGCCGCGGCGCACGGCGCCGGCGCGCGGGTCGTGCTCGACGGCGCGCAGCTGGTGCCGCACCGCCGCTTCTCCCTGGCCGATACCGGCGTCGACTACGTCGCGTTCTCCGGCCACAAGACCTACGCGCCGTTCGGCGCGGGCGCGCTCGTCGGCCGCCGCGACTGGCTCGACGTCGGCACGCCCTACCTCGCCGGCGGCGGCGCCGTGCGCCGCGTGCGTACCACGCGCACCGAGTGGCACGAGGGGCCGGCGCGGCACGAGGCCGGGTCGCCCAACGTCGTCGGCGCGGTGGCCCTCGCGGCCGCCTGCGACGAGCTCGCCGCCCTCGACCCGCGGGTCGCCGGCGAGCACGAGGACGCGCTCCGGCGCCGGCTCGTGGACGGCCTCGGCGCGCTGGACCGGGTGGAGGTCGTGCACGTCTGGGACGACGCCGTCGACCCGGTCGGCGTCGTGACGTTCACCGTCTCCGGCTACGACCCGGGGCTGGTCGCCGCGTACCTGTCGGCCGAGCACGGCATCGGCGTGCGCGACGGGCGGTTCTGCGCGCACCCGCTGCTGGGGCGGCTCGGGTTCGACGCCGGCGCCGTGCGCGCGTCGGTGGGCCTCGGCACCGCGGGCGAGGAGGTGGAGCGGCTGGTCGCCGCCGTGCGGTCGCTCGTCGACGAGGGGCCGCAGGCGCGCTACGACGTGGTCGACGGCCTGTGGGTCGTCGTCGACGACCCGCGCCCGGTCCCGGCGGGCTCCGGGCTCGAGGGCCTGCTCGCCACGGCCGCCCTCGGTGCCGACGAGGCCTTCGGCTGCCTGCCCGACGACCTCTGACCGCGCCCGGCGCCGCCCGGCGTCGAGGCCCGGACATGACGACGGGGCGCCACCGTGCGGTGGCGCCCCGTCGTCGTCAGCAGGTCACTTCTTGAACGCGTCCTTGACGTCGTCGCCGGCCTGCTTGAGGTTGGCGCCGGCCTGCTGGGACTTGCCCTCGGACTCCAGCTTCTCGTCGTCGGTGAGCTTGCCCGTCGCCTCCTTGGCCTTGCCCTCGGCTTCTTCCGCGAGGTGCTTGGCCTTGTCTCCGACTCCCATCGGGGCTCCTTCCGTCGTCGATCGACCTCAAGAAACGAGATTAGGCGTGGGAGCGCGGACTCGCACCCGCCCGTCCCGGGGCCGTCGTCCGGGGCCGGCCGTCGGGGCAGGTCAGGGCGTCGGCCTGCCGAACTCCTCGATCAGCACCGGGTACTGCTCGGACCCGTGCCCCGCGGCGATCGCCCGGTCCGCCAGTGCCTTGAACAGCCTCGGCAGCTCGGTGCTCACGCCGAGCGCCGCACTCTCGTGCAGCAGGTGCGACATCGCCCGCGCGTCGGTCTCCAGGGCCGAGACCTCCGCGGGGAACGAGCCGCGGTCGACCTGCTCCGCGTACCCCGGCAGCCAGCCGGCCACGCCCACCGCGATCTGCTGGGCGAAGGGGGCGTACGACGCGGCGTCCACACCGGCCGTGCGGAGCATGGCGGTGCCGTGCAGCCAGGCGTTGAGCACGCTCCACATCATCGTGAGGCCGGCCGCGTCGTAGAGCGACGCGAGCCCGGGGTCGTCGCCGAGGTACGTGACGGTGCCGAGCGCGGCGAGGGTCGGCTCGTGCGCCTCGAAGTCGGTCCTCGGACCGCTGTGCAGGATCACGGCCTCGGCCGTCCCGATCGCCGGGGGGACGGCCATGATCGCGCCGTCGAGGTAGCGCGCGCCGCGCTGCACGGCCCATCGGGCGGTCTCCCGGGCCTGCGCCGAGCTGGCGGACGTGAGGTTGACCAGTGTGGTGCCCGCCAGGACGACGCCGTCCTGACCGAGCAGCCCGCGCACGGCCTCGTCGTCGGTGAGGCAGAGGATCGTCAGGTCGGCGGATCGGAGCGCGTCGCCCGCCGAGGGAGCCAGGCGCGCGCCGTCCGCCACGAGCGCGGCGGCCTTGGCGGGGGTGCGGTTCCAGACGGTGACGTGGTGCCCGGCCCGCAGGAGGGCCTGGGCGAGGGCGCGGCCCATGAGGCCGAGGCCGACGACGGAGACGGCCGTGGGGGACGAGTGGTGGATTCCGGTGGTCATGGCAGCATCGTCGACGTTCATACCGGTGTGAAGGTCAAGGGGGACAGGATGCGGATCGGGGAGCTGAGCCGACGCACGGGCGTCCGGGCCCACCAGCTGCGCTACTACGAGTCCCAGGGTCTCCTGGAGGCGGCGCGGAGCGGGAACGGCTACCGCGTGTTCGACGAGGGCGCCGTGCTGCGCGTGCGGCAGATCCGGCACCTGCTCGACGCGGGGCTCTCGTCCGAGGACATCGCCTTCGTGCTCCCCTGTGCGGTCGGGGAGGCGCCGGAGCTGCTCGGATGCCCCGAGCTCGTGACGGCGATGCGCGCACGGCTGCAGCGGGTGGAGGACCAGATGTCCAGGCTCGCCCGGTCTCGCTCCGCGCTGGCCGGGTACATCGCCGCGGCGGAGCAGACCGGCGGCGAGGGCTACGCGCCGCTGGGCAGCACCGAACCGGAGCCGGTCTACGCCTGAGGCGCGCGCCTGCGGGTCACCACACGGGCGGGTGCCGGTCCGCCCAGTGCAGCCGGTCCTCGAGCTGTGCGGCGAGCGCGAGCAGCGTCGCCTCCCCGCCGGGGCGGCCGATCAGCTGGATGCCCATGGGGAGGCCGTCGTCGGTCGGGCGCGTCGGCACGGTGATCGCGGGCAGGCCCGCCACGTTGAGCATCGACGTCCACGGCGTGTACTGGCACTGCTGCTCGAAGTTGCGCTCCGGGTCCTCGGGGTCGAACCAGCCGAGCGGCCGCGGCGTCATCGCCAGCGCCGGGGTCACGACGGCGTCGAACCGCGACACCTGCGCCACGAGCCGGCGCTCGAACCCGGTGAGCGCGCGCAGCGCCTCCGCGAGCTCGCGCGCGGGCACCTGCCGGCCGCGGGCGATCAGCCAGCGGGTGAGGGGCTCGAGCCGGTCGAGGCGCCCGGGGTCGTCGAGGGGCACCGCCGACGCGCCGGCCATCCACAGGGTGCGGAACGCCGGTCCGTAGGCCGGGTCCGGCTGGAGGGCGAGCTCCTCGACCTCGTGCCCGAGGCCGGCGAGCTCGCGGACCCCGGCGTCCAGCGCCGCGCGCGCGGCGTCCGACGTCGTGATCGCGTAGAAGTCGTCCCACGCCGAGTCGGTCGTCACGGCCACCCGGAACCGGCCCCGCACGTCCTCCCCGCCGCTGCCCGCGACCTCGCCGCGGCGCGCCGCCGCCAGGTAGTCCCCGGCGCGGGCCGACGGCGCGCGCAGCGTCAGGGGGTGGGCCACCCGGCCGTCGGGCGTCCACGTGAGCATGCCCTCGAGCAGCAGCGCCGTGTCCTCGGTCGTGCGCGCGAGCGGGCCGTTCACCACCAGCCCGCCCAGGGACTCCTGCCCCGACCCCGCCGGGACGAGGCCCCGGCTGGGCTTCAGCCCCACCACGCCGCAGGCGGCCGCCGGGATGCGCACCGACCCGCCGCCGTCCGACCCGGGCGCGCACGGCAGCAGCCCGGCCGCGACGGCCACGGCCGCGCCGCCGCTCGACCCGCCGGCGCCCAGCCCTAGGTCCCAGGGGTTGCGTGCCACGGGCCCGGCGAGCGGCTCCGTGTACGCGGGGAAGCCGAGCTCGGGCGCCGTCGTGCGGCCGAGGCTCACGACCCCCGCCGCGTCGAGCACCTCGACGATCTCGTCGCTCACGGGCGGCACGACGGCGTCGTCCCCGGCGAAGGCGCGCGAGCCGAGGCCGGCCGGCACGCCGGCCCGCATCCACAGGTCCTTGTCGCCGCCGGGCAGCCCCCACAGGGGCGCCCGGCCCTGCACGCCGTCGCGCTCGAGGCGCGCCGCCCGCTTCCGCGCGGCCCCCGGGCTGACCGAGACGAACGCACCCAGCTCCGGGTTGGCGCGCTCGATGCGCGCCAGGAAGTGGTCGGCCACCTCGGTGGGGGTGAGCTCGCCCGACCGCAGGAGGTCGCGCAGGCGGGCGGCGGTCAGCTCGTGCAGGGCGTCCATGCTCCGCACGCTACCCACCTCCGCCGGCGAGCGAGGTCAGCCGGCGACCTCGATGCGGACGAGGTGGGGGACGCGGACGCGGCGCTGCGCGGAGTCGGGCGGCCCTGGTCGGAGCGATCGGCCTCGCGGGGGAGGGGCCGGCGTGTGGTTGACTGTGTGAGGTTTCAGAAACGCACAGAGTCACACACGCGGAGGTCGTCATGGTCGCTGCCGCCCGGCACGACGCCATCCTGCGGGAGCTCGAGCTGCGGGGCTCGCTCCGGATCGCCGCGCTGTCCCCGCGGCTGCACGTGTCCGAGATGACCCTGCGGCGCGACCTGGCCGAGCTGGAGTCCCGCGGCCTGCTCGTGCGCGTGCACGGCGGGGCGGTGTCGAGCGCCGTGGCTCGGCAGCAGGAGCGGGCGACCGACCGCGCCGGCCGCCGGCAGGAGCGCCCGGTCGCCACGATCGGGATGATCGCGCCCTCGGCGAGCTACTACTACCCGCAGGTGATCCGGGGCGCGAGCGACGCGGCCCGGGAGCTCAACTGCCGGCTCGTCCTCGGCACGACGAACTACTCCGAGCGCGAGGAGCTGCGCCAGGCCGAGCGCATGATCGCCGGCGGGGTCGACGCGCTCATGATCACGCCGCGGGGCAGCCTCGTGGAGGGCTCGGACCTGCACGCGCTGCTGACCGGGGCGACGATCCCGGTCGTGGTCGTCGAGCGTGCCATCGACGAGCGCGGCGCGGGACGGCTCGAGTGGGTGCGCAGCGACCACGCCTACGGCGCCGAGCTCGCGGTCCGCCACCTCGCCGGGCTGGGGCACCGTCGCATCGCCCTCGCCGCGCGCGAGACGCCGACCTCCGAACCCCTCGGCGAGGGGTACGAGAGCACGATGGCGCGCCTGGGCCTGCAGGAGCACGCGCTCCAGCGGGTGCTGCCCGCGCCGGGGGTCGGCGAGGACGTGACGATCGAGGAGATCGAGCGGTTCCTCGACGTCTGCGTGGAGCGGGAGGTGACCGCGGCGCTGGTGCTGGGCGACGTGGACTCGATGGCGCTCGCGGACCTCGCGGCGGAGCGCGGCATCCGGATCCCGGAGGACTTCGCGCTCGTCGCCTACGACGACGAGTTCTCCGCCCTCGCGGCCGTGCCGCTCACCGCGGTGGCCCCACCGAAGCACGACCTCGGGTACGCCGCGCTGCGCCTGTGCGTCGACCACCTCCGGCAGGCGGAGCGGGCCAGCCGTGCGGTCGTGCGGATGATGCTGCTGCCGACCCTCGTCGAGCGGGAGTCCACCAGAACCGCCCCGTAGATGTGCGGTGATGTTCGAATGTCTCCTTCTGCTTGTGTGGCGAGGCCCGGCTCGGGTTCAGTGGCGACAGCTCGCTTCACGTTCAAAGGAGAATCCCATGAGCCTGCGTCGCGCTCCGCTCACCGCGGCCGCCTTCCTCGCCGCCGGCGCCCTGCTGGCCGGCTGCACGTCCGGCTCCGCGGCCACGCCCGCGGCCTCCGAGCCCGCCGGTGAGATCACGTTCTGGTCGTCGCTGAGCGGCATGGCCGACGTCGCCGCCGCGTTCAACGAGAGCCAGGACGACATCACGGTCGACTTCGAGGAGATCCCGAACGGCGCCAACGGCGGCTACACCAAGCTCTCCGCGGCGATCGACTCGGGGACCGGCCCCGACGTGGTCGGCGTCGAGTACTACCGGCTCCCCGGCTTCGCCGCCTCCGGCCAGGTCGTCCCCGTCGACGACCTCGTCCCCGCGGCGACGCTGGACGAGTACTCCGGCCAGGTGCGCGGCCTCGTCACCTTCGGCGACGAGACCTACGGCATGCCCTACGACGCGCCGCCGCTGGTCATGTGGTACCGCCAGGACGTCCTCGACGCCGCGGGCGTCGGGGTCCCGACGACGTGGGACGAGTTCGAGGCCGCGGCGCGTGCCGTGCGCAAGGCGGACCCCGACGCCTACCTCACGAGCTTCTTCACGAACGAGCCCCCGCTCGCGCCGCTGGCGTGGCAGGCGGGCGCGAGCTGGTTCGGCGTGGAGGGCGACCACTGGAAGGTCTCGATCGACGACGAGGCCAGCACGAAAGTCGCCGACTACTGGCAGAAGCTCGTCGACGAGGACCTCGTCAAGGAGCAGGTCGGGTTCAGCGACGAGTGGAACGCCGACCTCAACGACGGCGTCGTGAACGGCTGGGTGGGCGGCTCGTGGAGCGCGTCGGGCCTGATGACCCGCACCGAGGCCGCGGGGCAGAAGGGCAAGTGGATCGCGGCGGTGCCGCCGTCGTGGGACGGCGAGCCGTCCGGCGCCCTCAGCGGCGGCACGAGCTTCGCCGTCACGAAGAACTCCGAGAACCCGGCCGCGGCCGCGAAGTTCCTCGAGTTCCTCACCACCGACCCGGCCGCCGTCGAGGCGCGCGGCGACGTCGGTACGGCCTACCTCGCCTACCCCGGCCTGAACGACGTCGCCGAGAAGGTGGCGCCCACGGGCTACTTCGGGAACGACATCTACCAGGTCTTCGACCAGGCGTCCGCGCAGGTCGCGCCCGGCTGGGCGTGGGGGCCGGACTACGACATCACCAACACGGCGCTGGTCGACGCGGTGACCGGCGCGCCGACGCTCGGGGCCGCGCTCGAGAAGACGCAGGGCGCGACCGTCGGCGGGCTCGAGCAGCTCGGGCTCGACGTCAGCGAGTAGGCCGGCCGGTGCCGGCGCGGCGCGGCCGCGCCGGCACCACTCATCGAAAGGCACCACCATGACCGTGCGCGTCGACGACTCGCCGCAGCGCCTGCGGCGCCGGCCGATCCGGGGCACCGGGGGCCGCACCGCCGCACTCTTCCTGACCCCGTTCTTCCTGGTCTTCCTCGTGGCCATGATCGCGCCCGTGATCTACGCGATCGGCCTGAGCCTGTTCGCCGAGCGGCGCAGCGGGCTCGGGTTCGGCGGCGCCGAGAAGGTCTTCGTCGGGCTCGGCAACTACGCCGACGTCCTCGCGAGCGAGACGTTCGTCGCCGGCTTCGGGCGGCTCGCGCTCTACTGCGTGCTCTACGTCCCGACGCTGCTGTGCGTCGCCCTCGCCCTCGCGCTCCTGCTCGACGCGGCCGTGGCGAAGGCGCGGCGGCTGTTCCAGGTCCTGCTGTTCCTGCCGCACGCCGTCCCGGGCGTCATCGCGGCCCTGATCTGGGCCTACCTCTACACGCCCGGCGTGAGCCCGATCGTCTCCGCGCTCTCGTCCGGGGGGATCCAGATCGACTTCCTGTCGGTGCACATGGTGCTGCCGTCGATGGTGAACGTCGCGGTGTGGGAGTGGGCGGGCTACAACGTCATCATCCTGTTCACGGCCCTGCAGGCCGTGCCGCGCGAGGTGCTCGAGGCGGCCCGCGTCGACGGGGCGGGGGAGATCCGCGCCGCCCTCGCGATCAAGGCGCCCCTCATCGCTCCCGCGCTCGGGGTCGCGCTGCTGTTCACGATCATCGGGTCCCTGCAGCTCTTCACCGAGCCCAAGATCCTCTCGACCGCGACGACCGCGGTCACGAGCACCTGGGTCCCGAACATGTGGGCCTACGACGCGGCGTTCAACCGCAACAACCTCCCTCAGGCGGCGGCCGCGTCGATCGTCCTCGCGCTCCTCGCGGGCGCGCTGTCCTGGGTGGTCAGCCACCTCACCTCGAAGGGAGGCGCGCGATGAGCGCGACCGTCGCGGCGCCGCCGCGCAGCTCCGACGGCGCCGCCGTCGTCCGACCGCCGGCGCCCGCCGGCCGCCACCGCACCCGCCGACCGCGACGCCGGCTCGGGGCGACGCTCGGCACGAACGGGATCCTGGTCGTGGGCGCGGCGTACATGGTGCTGCCCCTGCTGTGGCTCGTCTTCGCCACCACCAAGGACGCCTCGACGCTCTACGGCGCGAGCGTCTTCACCCCCGGCGGGTCGTTCGTCGCGAACCTCCAGCGGCTCCTCGCCGAGGACGGCGGGATCTTCCTCCGCTGGCTCGGCAACAGCATCCTGTACGCGGGTGCGGGAGCCCTGGTGGCCGCCTTCATCTCCCTCCTGGCGGGGTACGCCTTCGACAAGCTCGCGTTCCGCGGCAAGGGCGCCCTGTACGGCACGGTGCTGGTCGGGGTGCTCATCCCGAACACCGCCACCGTGATCCCGCTGTACCTGCTCGCCGCGTCGGTCGGCCTGACGAACACGATGTGGGCGGTGCTGATCCCCGCGTTCTGCAACCCGTTCAGCGTGTACCTGGCCCGCGTGTTCAGCTCCGGCTACCTGCCGGACCCGGTGCTCGAGGCCGCGCGGGTCGACGGCGCGGGGCCCGTGCGCACCTTCCTGAGCGTCGGGCTCCCGATGCTCGTGCCGGGGTTCGTGACGATCGCGCTGTTCCAGTTCGTCGCGATCTGGAACAACTTCATGCTGCCGCTGATCATGCTGCAGGACCGCAGCCTCTTCCCGACGAGCGTCGGCATCTTCCTCTGGCAGAGCCAGGTGCAGCAGAACCCGGAGTACTCGCCGCTCGTGATCGCCGGGTCGTTCCTGTCGATCGTGCCGCTGGTGGTCGCCTTCGTGCTGCTGCAGCGCTTCTGGCGGGCCGGCCTGGCGGCGGGGAGCGTCAAGTGAGCGCGCGGGTCACGATCGCGTTCGCGATGGCCCCCGAGGCGCGCGAGCGGGTCTTCCCCCCGGCGCGGACCGCGCAGTTCGAGGAGGTCGCCGACGTCCGCGGTTTCCTCACCGAGCTCGATTCCCCCGAGGCGCACCGCGTGCTGGCCGACGTGGAGGTGCTCGTCACGGGCTGGGGCGCCCCGTTCGTCGACGCGGCCGTGCTCGAGGCGGCACCGCGGCTGCGGGCGGTGCTGCACGCCGCCGGCACCGTGAAGCCGTACGTCGCGGACGAGGTGCTCCGCCGGGGCGTGCGGGTCAGCTCCGCGGCGGAGGCGAACGCGGTGCCGGTCGCCGAGTACACGGTCGCGATGATCGTCCTCGCGAACAAGAAGGTGCTGCCGATCGCGGCCCGCTACCAGCAGTCGCGCCGGGAGTTCGACGTCGAGCAGGCCTTCCCGGGCCTGGGGAACTTCGGCCAGCGGGTCGGCATCGTGGGCGCGTCGAGGATCGGGCGCAAGGTCGTCGAGCTGCTGCGGCCGTACGAGCTCGAGGTCGTCGCCTACGACCCCTACCTGACGGAGGCGGACGCGGCCGGGCTCGGGGTCGAGCGGCTCGGCCTCGACGAGCTGCTGTCCACGTCGGACGTCGTCTCGGTGCACGCCCCGTCCCTGCCCTCGACGCGGCACCTGCTCGACGCGCGCGGCATCGGCCTCATGCGCGCCGGGTCGACCCTCGTGAACACGGCGCGCGGCGAGATCGTGGACCAGGACGCGCTGACGGCACGGGTCGTGGCCGGGGACCTGTTCGCGATCCTCGACGTCACCACCCCGTGGGTGCTCGCCCACGACCACCCCCTGTACGCCCACGACCACGCGCTGCTGACCCCGCACATCGCCGGGTCGCTCGGCGTCGAGCTCGGGCGGCTCGCGGCCGTCGTCCTCGAGGAGCTGCAGCGCCTCGTGCACGGGCGCCCGCTCGCGCACGAGATCCAGGCCGACCAGATGGCGATCACGGCCTGACCCTCGGACCCGCCGTCCGGGGAGTCCCGCACCATCCGCTGACGAACGAAGGAGTTCAGATGACCACGCACCCCACGCCCTCCCGACGGGTGGTCCTCCAGGCCGGCGGCGTCGGCGTCCTGGCCGCGGTCGCGACGGCCGTCGCGGGGAGCCCTGCCGGCGCGCTCGGGCTCTCCGCGGCGCGGTCCGCCGGGCCGACGGTCGTCGACCTCGGCCCCGCCGTGGAGCAGTTCGCGCTGATGAGCGCCGAGCTCGTCGGCGACACGGTGTACATCGGCACCCGCAACGTCGAGCCCGCGGGGGTGGTCGCGTTCCACGTGCCGACGCGCACCGTGACGGCGACGGCGACGGTGGCGACCGGGTACGCGATCCAGGCGATGGCCGGGGACCCGACGGGCCGGTACCTGTACTTCGGGATGCTCAAGAAGGCGGACGGTCCCGAGGCGAACCTCTACCGCTGGGACCTGACGACGCCGGACGGCCCCGCCGAGGAGCTCGGCCGGATCGGCGACCGCGACGTGCGGGCCGTGGCGGTGGCTCCCGACGGCACCGTGTTCGCCGTGGGCGGCGGGAGCCCGACCCCGCCGGAGCTCTGGCAGTACGACCCCGCGACGCGCGAGGTGACCTCCCTCGGCGTCCCCGACGCGGCCTCCACGCTCGCGCGGGCGGTCGCCGCGACCGACGCGACGGTCTACGTCGGCGCCGGCACCACCTTCGGCGGGGGCGGGGGCACGAGCCGCGCGTCGCTCGTGGCGTACGACCGCGCGTCCGGGGCCTTCAGCCAGGTCGTGCCCGACGAGCTGACCGTCGACCCGAGCATCCGCGACCTGGCCGTCGTGGGCGACCGGCTCGTCGCCTCGACCGCCGCGTCGACCGCCAGCTCGAAGGTCGCGCTGATCGACCTGTCGGACCCGGCGTCGGCCACGGTCACGACCTCGATCGGGAAGACGGCGAAGAACTTCGCGGCCGACGGCGACACGCTCTACTTCGCCAACGAGACCGGCATCCTCGTCCGCAGGCCGGACGGCACGATCGAGCAGCTCGACCTCGGCACCCTGGAGCTCGGGGAGATCTGGGGCGTGGACCTGCGGGACGGCAGGCTCCACGTCACGTCGGCCTTCGGCTTCGTGGCGGAGATCGACCTCGCGACCCGGGAGTGGACGACGACCGACCTCGCGGAGGCCGGCGCGCCGGTCTCCGCGCAGACGTGCATGGGCATCGCCGCCGGCGCGGGCTGCGTGTACGTCGGCGGCAACGGCGTGATCGCCCGGCACTCCGTCGCGACCGGCGAGGTCGTGAACCTCCGCGTGCCGGGGGAGGCGAAGGACGCCGACGTCGTCGACGGCGTGCTGTACACCGGCCAGTACAACTCCCAGGGGATCTGGTCCTACGACCCCCGGGGCGGCGGCCCGGCGCAGGTCGCCGCCTTCTCGTCGGAGCAGAACCGCCCCCTCGACACGGCGTGGGACGACGTCAACCGGCTCCTGCTGGTCGGCGTGCAGTCGGACACGGAGGGCGGCGGGTCGCTCTGGACCTACCGCCCGGGCACCGGCGGGTCGTCGATCGCGACCGACCCGATCGACGACATCCAGCTCGTCCGCGCGGTCGCGACCGCGGACGGCGTCGCCTACCTCGGCGGCGACAACGCCCAGAAGACCGGCCCGCGCGGCACCGTCGTCGCGTGGGACCCGGTGGCGGGCGCCGAGCTCTGGCGGATCGAGACGGGGCAGCCCAAGGGCATCGCCGCCCTGGCCGTGCAGGGTCGCCACCTGTACGCGCTCACCATCGGCGGCACGCTCGTCGTCGTCGACCGCGTCCGGCGCACGGTGGTCCACACGGCGAGCCACAAGGCGCTCGTGCCCGGCTTCGCGGCGATGGTCACGAACCGCGGCGTCGTCTACGCGGTCTCCGACACCACGCTGTTCCGGTTCGACCCCCGGTCGTTCGCGGCGACGGTCGTGATGGCGGACACCGCCGGCGGCTGGTACAGCGGGTCGCACCTCAACGTGGACGAGGACGGTCGGATCTACACCCTGCGCGGCCGGAACCTGGTGCGGGTCGACGACCGACCGCGTCGCTGACGGCGCGCGCGGGACTGGTGCCCGGGATGTGGCCCCGGTCCGGGCGCCGCGGCGCGGTCGGCGAGGATGGGCGCGTGAACCACGACCTCGTCCTCGCCGGCCACGGCGTGCGCCTGGAGCCGCTGGGCCCGCAGCACGCCGCGGCGCTGTTCCCCCTCGTCGACGCCGACCTGTGGTTCGGCATGACCTCACCCGTCCCCGCCTCGGTGGCGGACCTCGAGGCCTGGATCGACGCGGGCGTCGCCACGCCCGGCACGATGGCGTTCGCCGTCGTGGGCGACGACGGCACGGGCGGCGAGGGAACCGTGCGCGGGTCCACCCGGTTCTACGACCTCGCACCCGGGCCGGGCCGGGTGGAGATCGGGACCACGTTCTACGGCCGGGACTGGTGGGGCGGCACCACGAACCCGGCGTGCAAGCTGCTCCTGCTGCGGCACGCGTTCGAGGAGTGGGGGCTGCGCCGCGTCGCGCTGCGGGCCGACTCGCGCAACGCCCGGTCGTGCGCCGCCATCCAGCGGCTCGGGGCGAAGCCCGAGGGCGTGCTGCGCAGGCACCGCGTCGCCGCCGACGGCACGGTGGGGGACACCGCGTACTTCTCGATCGTCGACGACGAGTGGCCGGACGTGCGCGACGGGCTCCGGCGGCGGCTCGCGGCGGTCTGACCGTTCGACGGGTCCCGCCAGCCGGGCGGTGAGACCCTGGCGGGAGGACGACAGGTAGGGTCGACGGCCGGCCCGGGCCAGGCGCGACGTCGCCGGCTCGCCGCCAGACCTGTCCCCGAGCCCTGGAGAGCCTGTGACCACCGAGGACGCCCCTGCCGTCGACCCGGCACCCGAACGCGAGCAGCACGAGGGCCGGACCTTCTTCGGCCATCCGCGCGGCCTCGCCACGCTGTTCAGCCTCGAGGTGTGGGAGCGGTTCTCCTTCCTCGGGATGCAGGCCATCCTGGTCCTCTACTTCACCGCCTCGGTCGCCGACGACGGCCTCGCGATGGAGCCCGGCAACGCGGCGTCGATCGCGGCCGGGTACGGCACGATGGTCTACCTGGTGTCCGTGGGCGGCGGCTGGATCGCGGACCGGGTGCTCGGCTCCTACCGGAGCGTGCTGTGGGGCGGCATCCTCATCGCCGCGGGCCACTACACGATGGCGATCCCGGCGGAGTTCTCCACGTGGGTGGGCCTGGTGCTCATCAGCCTCGGCACCGGGCTGCTCAAGCCGAACGTGTCGACGCTCGTCGGCAAGCTCTACTCGACGGACGACGAGCGGCGCGACGCCGGGTTCGCCCTCTACTACATGGGCATCAACGTGGGCGCCTTCTTCGGCCCCCTCGTCACCGGTTGGCTGGGCGCGGAGGTCGGCTGGCACTGGGGCTTCTCCGCCGCCGCGATCGGCATGACGGCGGGGCTGATCCAGTACGTCGTGGGCCGACGCGGCATCCCCGGCTACGGCCGCGCGGCGGAGGCGCCGCTGCCGCCCGACGCCGCGCGCCGCATGCGCTGGATCCTCGGGGGCTCGGCCGCCGCCGTGGTCGTCGTCCTCGTCGTGCTCGCCCTCGTGGGGCGGCTCAGCGTCGACGGCGTCGTGGACGCCCTCACCGTGATCGCGATGGTCGCGCCGATCGTCTACTTCACCGTGATGTTCCGCAGCCCGCGCGTGACGGGCGAGGAGCGCGGCCGGCTGCGCCCGTTCCTCGTGCTGTGGATCGCGTCGGTCGCGTTCAACTTCGTGCTGTTCCAGGCGTACTCGGTGCTCATCCTGCTGGCCGAGGACCACGTGGACCGCACCATCTTCGGCTGGGACGTCCCGTCCTCCTGGTTCAGCTCCTACCTCGGCGCGGCCGAGGTGCTGGTCGCCCCGCTCGTCGCCGCCCTGTGGACCTGGCTGGGACCGCGGCAGCCGCACGCCTCGAAGAAGGTCGCGTTCGGTGCGCTGCTCGGCGGCCTGTCCTACCTGATCCTCGTCCCGGCCGTCAGCGGGCAGTCCGGCGACTGGCGGATCGCGGTCTGGTGGATGCTCGTCTCGCTGCTGCTGCTGGGCCTCGGCGACGTGCTGCTGCAGACCACCGGCCTGTCCGCCACCACCAAGCTCGCCCCGGCCGCCTTCTCCAGCCAGTCGATGGCGGTCTGGTTCCTGTCCATCGCGCTGGCCAACGGCATCCAGGCGCAGACGGTCCGCTTCTACGGCGAGGTCCCGGAGGGCGTGTACTTCGCGGTCAACGGCGCCGTGCCCGTGGTCGTCGCCGTCGTCGTGCTCGCCCTGTCGCCCTGGATGAAGCGCACCATGCACCCCGTCCACTAGCGACTGCCGAGCCGCCGCCCACCCGTCGTCGAGCGCCCCGGAGGACACCATGCGCCACGTCACCGACCTGCCCCACGAGACCACCGTCGAGGACCACTGGATCCCGCTGGCGGACGGCACCCGGCTCGCCGCCCGCGTCTGGCGGCCCGTCGACCCCACGCCCGTCCCGGCGATCCTGGAGTACCTGCCCTACCGGCTGTCCGACTGGACGGCCCCGCGCGACGCGCAGCGCCACCCGTACTACGCCGGGCACGGCTACGCGTCGGTCCGCGTGGACATCCGCGGCAGCGGCAACTCCGACGGGCACCAGGACGACGAGTACTCGCCGACGGAGCTCGCGGACGGCGTGGCCGTCGTGGAGTGGCTGGCGGCCCAGGACTGGTGCGACGGGGCGGTCGGGATGTTCGGCATCTCGTGGGGCGGGTTCAACTCCCTGCAGATCGCGGCGCTCGCGCCCGAGCCGCTCAAGGCGATCGTCACCGTCTGCTCCACCGACGACCGCTACGACAACGACGTGCACTACACCGGCGGCTCCGTGCTGGCGGTCGACATGCACGCCTGGGCGGCCACGATGCTCGCCTTCTGCTCGCGCCCGCCGGACCCGGCGTACGTGGGGGAGGGCTGGCGCGAGCAGTGGGTCGACCGGCTCGAGCACACCGAGCCGTTCGTCCACACCTGGCTCGACCACCAGACGCGCGACGACTACTGGCGGCACGGCAGCGTCATCGAGGACTACTCGACGATCGAGGCCGCGGTCCTCGCCGTCGGCGGCTGGAACGACCCCTACCGCGACACGGTGCTGCGGCTGGCCGCCGCCGGCGACGAGGGCACGCTCCGCGCCCCGGTGCGCGGGCTCCTCGGGCCGTGGTCGCACCAGTACCCCGACCGCGGCCTGCCGCCCGGACCGGCCATCGGCTTCCTCCAGGAGACGCTGCGCTGGTGGGACCACTGGCTCAAGGGCGCCGACCGTGGCGTCCTCGACGACCCGCCCCTGCGGGCGTGGATCAGCGAGTCCGTGCCGCCGGCCACCGTCTACGACGAGCTGCCGGGGCGGTGGGTCGGCGAGCCGTCGTGGCCGTCGCCGCACGTGTTCACCCGCGACCTGCCGCTCGTCGGCGACCGGGCCGACGACCAGCCCGAGGGAGCGCTGCGGACGACCGCGCCGACGATCGAGGCGCTGGCGGGCGGCCACCCCGTGCCGACCTCGTGGCTGGTGGACTCGCCGTCGCACACCGGCGTCGACGCCGGGCGCTTCTTCCCGTTCGGGAACGACGCCGACCTGCCGCCCGACCAGCGGGAGGAGGACGGCCGGTCGCTCTGCTTCGACTCCGCGCCGCTGACCGCGCCCCTGGAGATCCTCGGCCGCGCCCGCGTGCGGCTGCGGCTCACCTGCTCGGGGCCGAAGGGGCAGGTCGTGGCGCGGCTGTGCGACGTCGGCCCCGACGGGTCGTCGACGCTCGTCACGCGCGGCGTGCTCAACCTGTCGGCGCGGCACGGCCGGGACCGGGCCGTCGCGTGGACGCCGGGCGCCACGGAGGAGGTGTCGTTCGAGCTCACGGGCACCGGCTACGCGCTGGCGCCGGGCCACCGGCTGCGGCTCGCGGTGTCCTCCGCGTACTGGCCGTGGGTCTGGCCGCAGCCGGGCGACGCCGTGCTGGCCGTCGCGGTCGGGGACGGGGCCGTCGAGCTGCCGGTGCACGACCGCGCGTCGTCACACCCGCCGGTCGTGTTCGAGGAGCCCGAGCAGGCGCCGCCGCTGGGCGTCGTCTTCGGGGAGGGCACCGAGACGCGCCCGGAGCGCCGCGTGGTGCGGGACGTGGCGGAGGGCCGCTGGCTCCTCGAGGTCGACCCTCGGTACGGCGGCACGCGCACCTACCCCGACGGTCTGGAGTTCACCGAGGACGCGCTCGAGCGGTACTGGATCGGGCCGGACGCGACGAGCGCGCGCACCCGCTCGGACTGGACGGTCGGGCTGCGGCGCGCGCCGGGCGCGCCGCTGCCGGAGGGGATGACCGGCGGGTGGGACGCGAGCGTCCGCACCCGCTCGGAGATCACCTGCGACGCCGAGAACTTCTTCACGGAGAACGAGGTCGTGGCGCGCGACGGCGACGAGATCGTCTTCGAGCGTCGCTGGACCTGCACGATCCCCCGCACCGCGGGCTGACCGCGTGGCCTACCGCAGCAGCGGCGCGACCTCCTGGCCGAGGAACGCCGCGAACCCGTCGAGGTCGGGGTCGTCGAGGGTCGGCTGCGCGACGACCGTCGACACGCCGAGCGCGGCGAAGCGGCGGAGCCCGTCGGCGACCTCCTCCGCGGAGCCCCAGGTGGCGTGGTCGGCGAGCGCCTCGTCGGAGGAGGCGTCGACCTCCCACCGGGCCAGGGACGACCGCAGCCGGTCGGCCGCGCCCTCGCCGGTGGCGGTCTGCGCGAAGGCGATCGCCCGGAACGGGTGCTCGCTGTCCGGCCCGGACTCGGCGACCGGCGGGAGCCCGGCCGCCGCGCGGCCCTCGTCCAGCAGGGCGATCGCCCGCCGCGCACCGGAGACCCCGGAGTCGCCGTCGATGACGACGCCCTGGGCGACCTCCCCGACCAGGCGCAGCGTCTTGGGCCCCTTCGCCGCCGCGACCACGGGCGGGGCGACGGCCGGCGGCCAGTCCAGGGCGACGTCGTCGAGCGTGACGTACCGGCCGGACGTCGTGACACGCTCGCCCGCGAGCAGCGCCCGCAGGGCGGTGACCTGCTCGCGCAGGAGCGTCAGGGGCGAGGCCACCCTCGCGCCGACCTGCCCCATCCAGTCCTGCACGCCGTGCCCGACGCCGGGGACGAAGCGGCCGGGGAACATGCCGTCGATCGTCGCGGTCTCCATCGCCGTGGCCGCCACGTTGCGCAGCGGCAGGGGCATGACGCCGATCCCGACGCGCAGCCGCTCGGTGGCGCTGAGCATGGCCGCGGCCGCGGACGGCCCGGACTCGAGGAAGCAGTCCTCCCACAGCCACACCTCGTCGAGACCGGCGGCCTCGGCGGTGCGGGCGAACGGGACGAACCGGGAGGGCGGGTTGCCGTAGGGCGCGAGGATGCAGCCGAGGGTGGTCATGCGCCGATCCTGCCGCACCTCGACGTCGCGCGGGAGGTCAGCGGCGGCGGACCTGCAGGACGGCGGAGTCCACGCGCGGCGGCGGCCGGAACGCGTGGCGCGGCACGGCCTGCCCGACGCCGAGGAGGTAGCGGCGCGCGTGCCGGCCGCCGGGCGGTTCGTCCGCCAGGCGCGCGGCGGCGGACCGCTGCAGCACGAGGTCGGCCGACAGCAGCCGGTCGGTGCCCAGCAGCGTGCGGACCAGGCGGGTGGACAGCTGGTACGGCGGGCTCGCCACGACGCGGAACGGCCGGCGCGGCAGGCGCAGCTCGGCGAGGTCGTGCGTCACTACCGTCACCGGGGCGTCGGCGAACCGGCGGCGCAGGGCCGCGGCGCGCCCGGGGTGCAGCTCCACGGCCAGCACCCGCGCTCCCGCGTCCAGCAGCGGTCGGGTGAGCGCGCCGTCCCCGGCGCCCAGGTCGAGCACCAGGTCCCCCGCTCGCACGGGCGCCTGCTCGACGACGCGGGTCGCCCAGTCAGCGCGGAGCGGGTGCCATCCCCAGTCGCGTCGTGACGCGCGCGCCTGCCCGGACGCGCGCACGGCGGATCACCATGAAGATCGACATGCCCGCGACCCTACGAACCACCCCGCCGTCGTCGCACGCCCTTTTCCGTCGTCCTCCTCGGCCGACCGCCCTGCCGGCCGAGGAGCGGACGGTCAGAGCGGGGTGACGGTGCCGCGGAAGTGCTGGCGGCCCCGCCCGCCGTTCCAGCCCACGTACGCGAAGCCCTGCGAGCCCGGCTCCGGGTCGGGGGTGACGGCCACGTCGACGGTGCCGGGCAGCAGCACCGGGGACGCGAACTCGACCGTCCAGCGGTAGGCGTCGCCGCGCGCGTTCCCGACGTCGGCCAGCGCGCGGGCGGCCGTGTACATGCCGTGCGCGATGGCGCGGGGGAAGCCGAACGCCTTGGCCGACAGGGCCGACAGGTGGATCGGGTTCCGGTCGCCCGAGACCGCGCCGTACGCGCGCCCCGTGCCGGGCCCCAGGGCCCAGCGGGCCGTGGGCAGCGGGGGCGTCCACGTGCCCGCGGGCGCCCGGTCCTCGCCGTCGTCCGCCGGCTCCGTCTCCGCGGCGTCCGACTCGTCCGTCCAGGGCAGGTGAAAGCCCTTCGCGAGGTACGTCGACGTGCCCCGCCACACGGGGGCGGCGGTGGGATCGGCCTGCGAGCGCACCTCGGCGACGAGGTCCACCTGCACCCCGCGCTTGTGGGGGCGCAGGTTCTCGGCCCAGGCGCGGACCTCCAGCACGTCGCCGAGGCGCACGGGCCCGCGCACCTCGACGTCGTTCGCCAGGTGCACCATGCCCAGCAGCGGCAGGGGGAAGTCGCCGCGCACCATGACCGCCGTCGCCAGCGGGAAGGCGAGCACGTGCAGGTACCCCGCGGGCAGCACGTCGGTCACGGGCTCGTGCAGCAGCCGCTGGTAGTCGTGCAGGTGGTGGGCGAGCTCCGCCGTCGGCACCCCGGTGACGCGGTACACGACGTCGGGGAGGGTGAGGGGCGGCGCCTCCCCGTCCCCGTCGCCGGAGCGGGCCTGGCCGATGACGGGCAGGCCGGGCATCGCCCGGCCGGCGGCGATGCGCCCGGACGAGGCGGCCCCCCGGGCGTACAGGCCGCCGAGGCCCGGCAGCGTCGGGAGCGTCTCGACCCGCAGCGGGTCACCGGCGCTCGTCGCCGGCGCGGCGGCCGTCACCGGCCCACCAGGTTCTGCCCGCACACGCGCAGCACCTGGCCGTTCACGCCCGCGGACGCCGGCGAGCACAGGAAGACGATCGCCTCGGCGACGTCGACGGGCCGGCCGCCCTGCTGCAGCGAGTTGAGCCGGCGGGCCACCTCGCGGGTGGCGAACGGGATCGAGGCCGTCATCTCGGTCTCGATGAAGCCCGGCGCGACGGCGTTCGCGGTGCCGCCGCGCGCGCCGACCAGCGGGGCGGTGGCCCGGGTGTGCCCGATGACGCCCGCCTTGGTGAAGCCGTAGTTGGTCTGGCCCTTGTTGCCGGCGATGCCGGAGGTCGAGGCGAGGGACACGATCCGCAGCCCGTCGACGCCGGCCTCCAGCAGCTGGTCGTTGATCCGCAGCTGCGCCTCGACGTTGACCGCCACGACGGAGTCCCACTGCGCGGGCTTCATGTTGGCCAGCAGCTTGTCGCGCAGAATCCCGGCGTTGTGCACGACGACGTCGAGCCGGCCGTGGCGCGACCGGGCGTGCTCGAGGATGCGGCGGCCGGCGTCGTCGGCCGTGACGTCGAGCTGCAGCGTGGTGCCGCCCACGGCGTTGGCGGTGCGGGCCAGGCCCTCGCCGGCGGCCGGGACGTCCACGCACACGACGGTGGCGCCGTCGCGGGCGAGCGTCTTCGCGATGGCGGCGCCGATGCCCCGCGCGGCGCCGGTGACGACGGCGACCTGCCCGGCGAGCGGCTGGTCCCAGTCGCCGGGCAGGTCGGCGTCCGCCGGCCCGACCGGCAGCAGCTGCCCGTCCACGTACGCCGAGCGGGCGGAGAGGAAGAACCGCAGCGTGGCCAGCGTGGAGGTGCCGTCGACGGGGGCGTCGTCGGTGAGCACGATCCCGTTGGCGGTGGCGCCGCCGCGCAGCTCCTTGCCGAGCGAGCGCAGGAAGCCGTCCACCCCGTGGCGGACCGCGGCGAGCGCCGGGGCGTCGCCGGCGGCGGCCTCGCGCGAGACGGTGACGACCCGGCCGTTCGTCGCGAGCCGACGCAGCACCGACCCGACCGCGAGGACGGCCCCGGAGACGTCGGTGGGCCGCGCGGCCTGCGTGAGCACGAGGAGGACCGCGCCCCAGCGGGCGTCGTCGGCGGGCTCGCGGCGCACGTCGAGGCCCCAGCCGAGCAGCTCCTTGGCGAGCGTGTCCGCGTCGCCGGTGGACGCGGCGTCGGACACGACGAGCACGGGCCCGACGGTCAGCGGGTCGCCGGCGCGGAAGCGGCGCAGGACGGCGGGGCGGGGGAGGCCCAGCTTCTTCGCGAGGGTCTTGGTGATGCCGGAGTTGACGGCCTTGGTGTAGGAGTCGGTCATCGGGCTCCCTCTCAGACGGACTCGACGATGGCGGTGGCGCCGAGCCCGCCCGCCGCGCAGACGGAGATGAGCGCGCGGGCCGGCGCGCCGGTCTCGGCAGCCTTCCCTGCGACGAGCTTGGCAGCCGTGGCGAGGATGCGCCCGCCGGTGGCGGCGAACGGGTGGCCCGCGGCGAGCGACGAGCCGTTCACGTTGAGCCGGTCGCGGTCGATGCTGCCGAGCGGCTCGTCGAGGCCGAGCTCGGCCTTGCAGTAGTCGGGGTCCTCCCAGGCGGCGAGCGTCGTGAGGACCGTGGACGCGAACGCCTCGTGGATCTCGACGAAGTCGAAGTCGCCGAGGGCGAGGCCGTTGCGGGCGAGCAGGCGCGGCACGGCGTGCACCGGCGCCATGAGCAGGCCGTCGTGGCCGTGCACGAAGTCGACCGCGGCCGTCTCGGCGTCGACCAGCCGCGCGAGCACCGGCAGGTCGCGCTCGGCGGCCCACGCGGCGGACGACAGCAGCACGGTGGACGCGCCGTCGGTGAGCGGCGTGGAGTTGCCGGCCGTCATGGTGGGCTCGGCCGGCTCGGCGAGGCCACGGCCGAACACCGGCTTGAGGCTCGCGAGCTTCTCGATCGACGTGTCGGCCCGCAGGTTGTCGTCGCGGACCAGGCCCCGGAACGGCGTGACGAGGTCGTCGAAGAACCCGGCGTCCCACGCGGCGGCGAGGTGCTGGTGGCTCGCGAGCGCGACCTCGTCCTGCGCGGCGCGGGAGATGCCCCAGCGCGCGGTGGTGATCGCCTGGTGCTCGCCCATCGACAGCCCGGTGCGCGGCTCGTCGGTCGCGGGGGTGAGCGGCTTGAGGTCGGACGGGCGGATCTTCGCGAAGGCCTTGAGTCGCGCCTGGAGCGTCTTGGCGTGCGAGGCGTCGAGCAGCGCGCGGCGCAGCCCCTCGCTCACGGCGACGGGGGCGTCGGAGATCGTGTCGGTGCCGCCGGCGATGCCGGAGTCGATCTGGCCCAGGCGGATCTTGTTCGCCACGGTGATGGCGGCCTCGAGCCCGGTGGCGCACGCCTGCTGGAGGTCGAAGGCGGCGGTCTGGGGGGACAGCGACGACCCGAGGACGGACTCGCGCACGAGGTTGAAGTCGCGCGAGTGCTTGAGGACGGCGCCGCCCACGACCTCCCCGATGCGCTCGCCCTGCAGCCCGTAGCGGGCGACGAGGCCCTCGAGGGCGGCGGTGAACATCTCCTGGTTGGAGGCGTCGGCGTACTTCTTGCCGGCTCGCGAGAACGGGATGCGGTTGCCGCCCACGATCACGGCGTCGCGCACGCCCGCGGGGGCGGACGGGTTCGCGGCGCGGGCGGTGCTCCGGGACGTGCTCCTCGAGGAGCCGTCGGACGGCTTGCGTGTGGCCACAGCGATAGATCCTTCACTCCGTCGGTCAGGTAGGACTCACAGTACCTGATACTCTCAGTCCCGTGAGACGAGTCACAAGGTGCGGCCGATGACGGCCGCAGGTCAGCAGCTCGACGGCCGTTCGGCCCTCGATGGTCGTTCGACACGGTGGGACGACCATCGTGCCGCGCGGCGGGCGCAGCTCGTCAACGCCGCGCGCAAGGCCGTGCACCGCGGAGGCCCCGGGGTCTCAATGGACGAGATCGCGGGCGAGGCGGGCACGTCCAAGTCGATCGTCTACCGGTACTTCGAGGACAAGGCCGGGCTGCGCCTGGCGGTGGCCGCGCACGTCGTGGCGACGATGCACGACGCGCTCCGCGAGGCGGCCGAGGCCGCGCCGACCCCGCACGCCGCGCTGCGCGCGATGGTCCGCGTCTACCTCGAGATGATCGAGCACTCGCCCAACGTCTACTGGTTCGTGACGCGCACGGCCATCGGCGGCAACGAGCCCGCGCCGGCCGCCGCCGGGACCGGGCAGGTCGAGGCGCTGGGCGCCTACCTCGACTCCGTCATCGAGCTGGTGGCCGAGCCGTTCGCCCGCGCCGTCCAGGTGCCCCCGGCGCTCGCGGCCGCGTGGGCCGCGGGGGCCGTCGGCTTCGTGCGCGGCGCCGGCGAGTGGTGGCTCGGTCACGACGGCCCCGACCGGCTCACCCGGGAGGAGCTCACCGAGAAGGTGACGCTCTGGCTGTGGACCGGCCCCGTCGGTGTCCTCCACCACGAGGACCCCGCGCCCGCCCTCTCGTCCCCGACCGACCCCTCCCCGACCCCCTACCCCGCACAACCGCAGGAGAACCGATGACCACGACGTCCGACCGTCCCGCGACGACGCACGCCGCCGGCACGCCCGCCCCCGCGGGGCACTCCGGCAAGGCGACCCCGCGCGTCGACGTCGCCGGCCTGTCCGAGCAGCTGCTCGGCCGGTGGCCGGAGTGGCGCCGGCACGCCCGCGCGCGCTCGAGCGACCCGACCTTCTGGAAGGACGAGTCGCTGTCGATGGACGAGCACCGCGAGCGCGTGCTCGAGCAGATGCGCCTGCTCGCGAACGCGGACGAGAAGCACCAGGTGTGGCTCGCGTTCCCCGAGCGCCTCGGCGGCGGGGACTCGCCGGGCGCCAACCTCGCGGGCTTCGAGGAGCTCGTCGTGGCCGACCCGTCGCTGCAGATCAAGGCGGGCGTGCAGTGGGGCCTGTTCTCCTCGGCGATCCTGCACCTGGGCACCCCCGAGCAGCAGGACCGCCTGCTGCCCGGCGCGATGGACCTGACGGTGCCGGGCGCGTTCGCGATGACGGAGATCGGGCACGGCTCCGACGTGGCGTCGGTCGGCACGACGGCCACCTACGACCCGGAGACCGAGGAGTTCGTCGTCCACACGCCGTTCCGCGCGGCGTGGAAGGAGTTCCTCGGCAACGCGGCCGTGCACGCCACGGCTGCCACCGTGTTCGCGCAGCTGATCACGAACGGCGTCAACCACGGCGTGCACTGCTTCTACGTGCCGGTGCGCGACCCGGAGACCATGGAGTTCCTGCCCGGGATCAGCGGGCACGACGACGGGCTCAAGGGCGGCCTGCGCGGCGTCGACAACGGGCGCCTCGCGTTCGACCACGTGCGCATCCCGCGCACCGACCTGCTGGCCCGCTACGGGTCGGTGGCCGCCGACGGCACGTACGCGTCGTCGATCGACAGCCCCGGCCGCCGCTTCTTCACGATGCTCGGCTCGCTGGTGCAGGGCCGCGTGTCGCTCGACGGCGCGGCGTCGACGGCGTCCAAGCTGGGCCTCGCCATCGCCGTGCGGTACGGCGCCGAGCGCCGGCAGTTCACGTCGTCCTCGCCCGTCGAGGAGACGGTGCTGCTCGACTACGCCACCCACCGCCGCCGCCTCTTCCCGCGCATCGCCGAGACGTACGCGACGCACTTCGCGCACGACCGCCTGCTCGACCTGTTCGACGACGTGTTCTCCGGCGAGAAGGACACCCCCGAGAACCGGGAGGACCTCGAGACGATGGCGGCGGCGCTCAAGGCGACGTCGACCACGTTCGTGCTCGAGACCCTGCAGGAGTGCCGCGTCGCGTGCGGCGGCGCGGGGTTCATCACCGAGAACCGCATCACGAGCCTGCACCACGACATGGACGTGTACGCCACGTTCGAGGGCGACAACACGGTGCTGCTGCAGCTCGTGGCCAAGCGCCTCGTGGGCGACTACGCGAAGGCGCTCAAGGGCGCGACGTCGACGCCCGCCGGCATCGCCCGGTTCGTCGTCGACCGGGCCGCCGACGCCGCCCTGCACCGCACCGGCCTGCGCCGAGCGGGTCAGGCCCTCGCGGACGCCGGCGACCCGCGCCGCGCCGCCGGTCACCTGCGCGACGCCGAGACCCAGCGCGAGCTGCTCGCCGACCGCGTCGCGACGCTGGTCGAGGAGGTCGCGATGGGCCTGCGCCCCGCGCAGAAGGCCGACCCGGTGACGGCGGCGAAGATCTTCGACGAGAACCAGGTGCAGCTCGTCGAGGCCGCTCGGGCGCACGCGGACCTGCTGCGCTGGTCGGCGTTCACCGAGGCGCTCGAGCAGGTCGAGGACCCGGGCACGCGCCGCGTCATGACCTGGGTGCGCGACGTCTTCGGGCTCACGCTCATCGAGCGCAACCTGGCCTGGTACCTGATCCACGGGCGGCTGTCCGTGCAGCGCGCGCGCACCGTGACGTCGTACGTCGAGCGGCTGCTGGAGCGCCTGCGTCCCCACGCCGTCGACCTCGTGGACGCGTGGGGCTATGGCCCGGGCCACCTGCGGGCCGTGATCGCGTCGGGCATCGAGGCCGAGCGGCAGGACGAGGCGCGGGCGTACTACGCGCAGCAGCGGGCCGACGGCTCCGCGCCGGTCAGCGAGAAGGCGCTGAAGAAGAAGCAGCGCTGACCGGGCCGGCCAGCCGGTTCGCCGACGCCGGTCGGGCCTGTCGAAACGTGGTTTCGACAGGCCCGACCGGCGTTCCGGCGTCTCAGGCGGCGGCGGGCGTGGGCTCGCCCGTACGGGCCGGTACCGGCTGCGGGTACTCCTCGAGGACGGACGGCGGGCTCCCGCCGTCGGACGGTGCCTGGGCGGGGACGAGCACGGCGTCCTCGGCCGCCTGCTCGTCGCGCAGCGGCAGCCCGAGGGTCACGGTGGCCGGCCGCGCGACGCGCGGTGGCGGGACGGCCAGGGCCACCAGGGCGGCGCCCACGAGCCCCACCATGAGGGCGGCCCACGCCACCCATGCCCAGCCGAGCGCTGCCGACGCACCCAGCAGCGCCCCGTCCACGACCCCGACGACGAGCCCGACGACGAGCACCCGTCTCATGCCTACCTCCCACGGTCCGCCTCATCCGTGCCTTTCCAGGAGACGACACGTCGGGCGGTCGTGCATCCGCTGGGCGGACCGTGCAGGTCACAGGTGCGTCACGGTCGGCCCGCGGCCCCCGGTTCCCAGGCGGGCACGGGGCGCGGGGCGTCGACGTGGCCGAGCAGGAGCGGCGACGGCGACGCGTCCTGGGCCGCCCGGAGCTGGTGGTGCATCTCCCCGGTGAGCCGCAGGGCGAGCTCGAACCGGACCGGCGTCACGTGGTCCGCGTGGAGGCGGCCGCCCAGCGCCGGGTGCGGGGAGAAGGTCAGGACCTCGTCGGGGCGGGGTGGCGGGGCCGCCCCGAGGACCTCGCGGCAGAGGTCCTCGAGGAGGAGGTCGGCGCGCCCGTCGGGGGAGTCGAGCTCGGTGTACATCTCGACGGCCGTGGCCCAGCGGAGCTCGAGCGACCCCTCGATGGTGTCGAGGAACCACCACCCCTCGAGGGACTCGAGAAAGACGTCGCCGAAGGCGGTCGTGAAGCGGGGCGTCTTGCCGTGGACCCCCAGCCACGACCAGGACGCGAGCCCGTACGCGAACGCGCCGGGTGCGAAGGTTCGAAGGAGTTCCACGTGCGCATCAAACCACCTTGTGGTAATCGACAAAACCCCCGTGCGCTCGGGGGATGACCGTGGTGCGGCTCACGGAGAATCGTCACCTGCTCGTGCCCTCGGTCAAGAATGTGACGACAGAGGTCAAGAATCGGCCATCTCTGCTGGTGGCGATCCCGCGGTCCGTGGGCGACGGAACTTCGCCCGTCCGCCGCCCGTTGACCCACGGGCGGGGCGACGACCTCGTCGCCGCCCGGACGACCGTGCCCCCGACCCCGGAGGTTGATCATGGAGACCCCGACCGAGAGCCGGCGGGTCGATGCCCGCAGCGTCGCGATCACCGGCCTCACGACCCTCGCCTGGTATGCCGTGCCGGACGTCGTGGGCCCGCGCTGGGCGCGCGCCCTGACCAAGGCGGGGGTGCTGGCCGGCGGGCTCGCGCTCGGCCTCGCCGCGACCTCCGAGGGGCGTGCCGCAGTCGACGGCGTCCGCGGCGTGCGAGACGAGCTCCGTGACCTCCGCGCCGTGGAGGAACGTGACGGGCGGGGCGACGGGGAGGGCGCGGCCGAGGCCGACGACGAGGACAACGTGCTCGTGGCGGACCCCGACGGCGCGGACCCCGTGCCGGACCCCGTGGTGGTCGGCGCCGCGGCGGCGGGCGTGGTCGCGCTCGTCGCGACCGTCGCGGTCGCGGGGGAGAAGTGGGCCTACCGGAGCGGCGAGCGGTGGCGCGAGCGCGGGCTCCGCCTGCCGCACACGCGGGTGGGCGTGATCCTCGGGGTGCTGGCCGCCGGGTTCACCGCCCTCGACCCCTCGGCCGCGAAGGGCGCCTGACCGGGGAGCTCAGGCGTCGCCGGTCGTGGAGCCGCGCACGACGAGCCGTGGCGGCGAGAGCTCCGGGCCCTGCGCGGGGCGGCCGTCGATGGCGGCGAGCAGGAGCTCGGCGGCGCGCTGGCCGAGGCGGTCGAGCTGCGGGTCCACGGTGGTGAGCGGGGGGCGGCTGGCGAGCGCCATGACGTCCCAGTCGTCGTACCCCGTGACGGCCACGTCCTCGGGCACGCGCACGCCGCGGTCGCGCAGCCGGTCGCAGCCGCCGCGCGCGAGCTGGTCGGAGGCGAAGGCGATCGCGTCGACGGGGAGCGGGTCGCCGGGCCGGTGGTCGCCGAGCACGAGGTCGACGGCGAGCCGGCCCCAGCGCTCGGACCACTCGCCGAAGAGGGGCTCGCCCACGAGCTCGTGCCCGTGCTCGCCGAGCGCCGCCGCCAGCGCCCGGTGGCGCAGGGTCGACGCGGCCTGGTCGCCGCGCCCGCCGACGTAGGCGACGCGCCGCCGGCCCAGCGCGACCAGGTGCGCGGCGACGGCGGCCATCCCGGCGGCGTCGTCCGGCACGACGGACGCGTCGCGCGGGTCCTGCGACGGCGAGTAGGCGTACACGACCGGCATCGGCACCTGGATGGGCGGGCGGGGGTCGGTGGTGCGGCCGGTGACGATGATGCCGTCCACGCGGCGGGCGACCAGGCTGCGCACGTGGTGCTGCTCGCGCACCGGGTCGTGCCGGGCCGTGGCGAGCAGCGCGGAGATCTGTCCGCCGACGAGCGCGTTCTCGGCGCCGAGCACCACGGGCAGCGAGAAGCGCCCGGCGGAGTCCGTGCTGAGCAGGCCGACGGTGAAGCTGCGGCGCGCCGACAGCGACCTCGCCTGGGCGTCGGGGACGAACCCCAGCCGCTCCGCCGCCTCCCGGACCCGCGCCCGCGTGGCGGGCCGCAGGGAGCCGGTGTCGTTCAGGGCTTTCGAGACGGTGCTGGGGGACACCCCTGCCAGCGCGGCCACGTCGGTGATCCGCACGACGCCCGGAGCCTCCGCCATGAGACCTCCTCGAAGTTTCCTGTCGTTCCGCCGAACGCCCGGCGGCTGGCTCGATGGTACGCGATACCGCTTGTCGGGATGGTGGTTGACGGCTTCGTCGACGCTCCCTACGGTAAGGAAAACGGATTCCTAGTTTCCTTCCTCGAGGGAGAGGTGCATGACGACGACGACGTTCCGGACCGACCGAGGGCCGGCCGAGCCCACCGCCGCGGCGATCGCGACCCTGCGTCCGCTGGCGCCCGGCAGCGCGAGGATCGACGGCGGGCTGTGGGGCCACCGGCTCCGCGTGAACCGCGAGGCGTCCGTGCCCGAAGGCCTGGGACACCTGCGCGAGTACGGGAACCTGCGCAACCTCGAGATCGCCGCGGGCCTCGCCGAGGGCGAGGCGACCGGCCCGATCTTCGCCGACTCCGACGTGCACAAGTGGCTCGAGGCCGCGGCCTGGGAGTACGGGCGCGAGCCCGACGAGGCGCTGCTGGCCGACATCCTCGAGGTCACGCGCGCCGTCGCCGGCGCCCAGGCCTCCGACGGCTACCTCGACTCCGTGCCGCAGCTGCGCGACGTCCCGCGCTACTCCGACCTGCCCTGGAGCCACGAGCACTACTGCGCGGGCCACCTCATCCAGGCGGCCGTCGCGCAGGTGCGCGCCACCGGGCGGCGCGACCTGCTCGACGTCGCGGTCCGCCTCGCCGACCACCTCGTCGAGACGTTCGGCGACGGGGAGGGGCAGCTGCGCGAGGTGGACGGCCACCCGGTCGTGGAGACGGCCCTCGTCGAGCTCTACCGCGAGACAGGGACGCAGGCCTACCTGGTCCTCGCGGGCTGGTTCGTCGAGGCGCGCGGCACCGGGATCATCGCGGGCCACGACAAGCAGCCCACGTACTTCTCCGACCGCGTGCGGGTCCGCGAGGCCACCACCGTCGAGGGGCACGCGGTCCGCGCCGTCTACCTGGGCGCGGGGGCCACCGACGTCGCCGTGGAGACGGGCGACCGCGAGCTGCTCGCCGCGCTGGAGCGGCAGTACGCGGCGATGGTCGACGGCAAGCAGTACCTCACCGGCGGGCTCGGCTCCCGCTGGGACGGCGAGTCGTTCGGCGACCCGCACGAGCTGCCGAACGACCGCGCCTACGCGGAGACGTGCGCGGCGATCGGCGGCGTGCAGTGGGCCTGGCGCCTGCTGCTCGCGACCGGCGACGCGCGCTACGCCGACCAGATCGAGCGCATGCTCCTCAACGGCTTCCTCGCGGGCCTCTCGCTGGGCGGCACCGAGTACTTCTACGTCAACCCGCTGCAGCTGCGCACCGGCGCGCACGCCGAGGAGGAGCGCAACCCCGCCGCGGGCCGTCGCCCGTGGTTCGGCTGCGCCTGCTGCCCGCCCAACATCATGCGCACGCTCTCCAGCCTGGAGGGCTACCTCGCGACGGTCACCGACGACGCGCTCCAGGTGCACCAGTACGCGCCCGGCACGATCGCGGCCGAGCTGCCCGCGGGGACGCTGCGCGTGCGCGTCGAGACGGACTACCCGCACGACGGTCGCGTGACGCTGCACGTCGAGGAGGCGCCCGCGGGCGCCGGGCTCGCGCTGCGGGTGCCGGGGTGGGCGCAGGGCGCCACGCTCGACGGCGCCCCCGTCGCCGCAGGCGCGTACGCCGCCGTGGGCCGGGGGCTCGCGGCGGGCGACGCCGTCGTCCTCGAGCTGCCGGTCGTGCCGCGCCTCACGGCCGCCGACCCGCGCGTGGACGACGTGCGCGGCTGCGTCGCGATCGAGCGCGGGCCGCTCGTGTACGCCCTGGAGCAGGAGGACCAGGACCCGGGCGCCGTCGTGGACGACGTGCGGATCGACGTCGCCGGCCCGCTCGGCGAGGAGTCGCGGCCCGACCTGCTCGGCGGGGTGGTCGTCGTGACGGCCACGGGCACGGTGCAGGGCCGCCCCGGCGGCAGCGCGGGCGACGGCCCCTACCGGCCGGCGTCGGCGCCGGCCCCGGCGACCTCCGGCAGCGTGACGCTGCGGGCGATCCCGTACCACCTGTGGGCCAACCGGGGCCCCCAGGCCATGCGGGTCTGGGTCCCGCTGGCCTGACCGGCAGCACCTCGTGCGGGGCGCCCGGCAGCGGGCGCCCCGCGCACCCCGCGGGCACCGGCGCCCGCGGGCCGGAGACGGGGCGCCCGGACGGGCGCGGAGGAGGAGAGCGATGGAGCTCACCAGACGGCAGCTGCTCGCGCTGCTCGGCGCGGGCGGTGCGGCCGCGGCCACCGGCGTGGGGCTGGCCGGCTGCGCGCGCGACGTCACCGCCGTCGACGTCGGCGCCGCGGGGTTCGGGGACGGCGCGCGTGGCACGGTCGAGATGTGGTGCCGCTCGGACACGGTCAACGGCGTGCAGGCGGTCGTGGACGCGTTCCACGCGGCGCAGGACCGCATCCGGGTCGAGCTCACGCCGATCCAGAACGGCCAGTACGTCACCAAGGTCGCCACGGCGATCCGCGGCGGGCGGGTGCCCGACGTCATCGACATCGACGACATCTACTCGACGATGTTCGCGTTCCGCGACGTGTTCACCGACCTCACGCCGCTGGTCGAGGACCTCGCCCTCGGCGACACCCTCAGCCCCGGCCACCTGGCCCTCGCCACCAAGGACGGCCGGCACTACGGCGTCCCGTTCCTGGGCGACTTCTCCGTGCTGTTCTGCAACACGGAGCTGTTCGACGAGGCGGGGCTGGACGTCGACGAGCACACGGCGTCGTTCGACGGGATCCTCGAGGCCGCCCGCGCGATCTCCTCGCTCGACGACGACACGTACGGCTGGTCGTTCCCGGGCAACGCGTCCGGCGCGCTCGGGTTCACGGTGCAGCCGCACGTGTGGGCCACGGGCACCGACCTCATCGACGGCGAGGTGGGCGACCAGCGGGGGAACGTCGCGGGGAACGACGCCCTGCGCCGGACGCTCGACCTCGAGCGCACCCTCTGGGAGGAGAAGCTGGTGCCGTCCGGCTGCTTCTCCGACGACGCGTCGCGCTGGTCGGCCGACTACGTCGCCGGGCGCCTCGGGATGTTCCCCGCCGGGTACGGCGTGGTGGCGCCGAACGCGTCGCCCGAGCTGCTGGAGCGCAGCCGCGTGGTGCTGCTGCCCGGCCCGGACGGCGGCCGCGCGTTCTTCGACGGCGGCGACAACCTGTGCATGCCCGAGGGCGGGAAGAACCCGGAGGCGGCGACCGAGCTCATCCGGTTCGCCGTCTCCCTCGAGCAGCAGTCCCGGATGCCCGACGGGTTCTACTCGCCGATCCGCTCCGACGTCGTGACGCCCGAGTTCGACGCCGAGCACCCGCTCGTCGTGCCGACGCTGAAGTCCCTCGACTCCGGGTACGCCCCCACCACGCTCGCCTACAACCTCATCTACAACCAGCAGGACGGGCCCTGGCTGCGGATGTTCCGCCGGGCCGTCTTCGACGGGGAGGTCGATGCCGCCATGGACGAGGCCCAGACCACGTACGACCGCATCCTGCGGCAGGCCCAGGCATGAGCGCCCCGGCCGTCGCGCGGACCGGCCCCGCCGCGGGACGGGTGCGCGCGGGCGCCGCGCGCGGCCCCGCCCGCCGCCACGGCACCCTCACGCACCCCGCCCGCACCGGCCTGCTGCTCGTCGCCCCTGCCGTCGCGTTCGTCGTGGTGTTCGTGCTGGTCCCGCTCGTCTCCGCCGTCGGGATCTCGTTCACGAACCTCCCGCTGATCGGGCCGTGGCGGTTCGTCGGGCTGGAGAACTACGCGTCGGTGCTCACCGACCCCACGTTCTGGCGGGCCGTCGGGTACACGCTGCTGTACACGGCGATCGTCACCCTGCCGATCCTCGCGCTCGGCTACGCCCTGGCCGTGATCGTCAGGTCGAACCGGCGCGGCGCCACCCTGCTGCGCACGGTCTTCTTCGTCCCGTACGTCATCGGCCTCACGACGCTCAGCTTCCTCATGCTGCTCGAGGCGCAGCCGAACAGCGGCATGGTCAACGTCGTCCTCAAGGCCCTCGGGATCACCGACGGCACGACGGCGTGGCTGGTCGACGGCCCGCTCGCCACGGGTCTCCTGTGCGTCATGGTGGTCTGGGCCGTCTCGGGCCTCACGATGGTGCTGCTCATGTCCGGGATGCAGGGCATCCCGCGCGAGGTCTACGAGTCGGCCGAGCTGGACGGCGCGTCCTGGTGGGTGCGGGAGCGCTCGATCACGGTCCCCATGCTGCGGCGCACCATCGCCATGACCGTCGTGCTGTCGGTCATCGGGTCGCTGCTGGCGTTCACGCAGTTCTACATCCTGACCCAGGGCGGCCCCGGCTCCGACACCACCACCGTCGTGATGGCGATCTACCGGCGGGCGTTCGTGCAGCTGCAGCTGGGGGCGGCGACGGCGATGTCGCTCGTCCTGGTCGTCATCACCGGACTGGTCACCGCGGCGCAGTTCTGGCTGCTGCGGGAGAGGAGCTGACATGGCTGGCACGGCAAGCACGGCCCCCACGGCCGAGGCGGCCCACGCGGCCGCACCGGCCGGAGGCCTCCGCGGCGCGGCACCGAGCGGCTCCTCCTCCGGCGCCACCCGGCCGGCGTCGGGCCCGGAGCGCGACACCCGCGTGCGGCGCACGCTGTACGCGGTGGGCGGCACCCTCGCCGCGCTCGTCTTCGTGGTGCCGCTGCTGCTCGCACTCGTCCGGGCCGGCCAGCCCGGCGAGGTCGTCGTCGCCGCGCCCGACGGGCGCTTCCTCGACCTGTCGTGGGGCAACTTCGGGCTGATCCTCGACCAGCCGGAGATCTGGCGCGGCATCGTGAACTCGGTCGTGGTGTCCGTGTCGACGGCGGTGCTCACCGCGGTGCTCGCGACGCTCGCCGGCTACGGGTTCGCCAAGTTCGGCTTCCGCGGCCGGGGTCTGCTGTTCGGGCTGGTGCTGGTGACGCTCATGGTGCCCTTCCAGGCCATCCTCACCCCGCTGTACCTGCAGATGAACGCCATGCGGCTCACGGACAGCCTGTTCGGCCTCGTGCTCTTCTACACGACGGTCAACCTGCCGTTCTGCGTGTTCGTCATGCGCAACGCGTTCGAGGCGGTACCCGGCGAGATCGAGGACTCGGCGCACGTCGACGGCGCGGGGACGATCCGGATGATCGTCTCGGTGCTGCGGCCGCTCGTGCTGCCCGGCGCCGCGACCGCCGCGCTGTACGCGTTCCTCGCCTCGTGGACCGAGTTCCTCGGCGCGCTGACGTTCCTCACCGACTCGTCCCTGTACACGCTGCCCGTGTCCCTCGTGAACCTGCAGCAGGGCGCGTACGGGCAGGTGGACTTCGGGCTCCTGGCCGCCGGGTCGGTGGTCGCGATGATCCCGTGCGTCGTGCTCTACGTGGCGCTGCAGCGGTACTACGTGGCGGGGCTCGCGTCGGGGGCGGTCAAGGGCTGACGGCTGCCGACGACCCTCGACCCTCAGTCGTCGAAGACGTCCCAGCAGATCGCGCTGCGGGCCCGCTGGTCGTCGAGGACCGGGTCGCGCAGCTCGGCGGGCACCTGCTCGCGCTGCCAGTCGCGCTCCCGGAGGCGGGCGGCCTCCCGCTCCGCCTCCGGGGCCGCGGCGCTCGCGGCCCGGATCGCGTACGCGGCGGCGCCCAGGTCGTGCGCGGCGACGTGGGCGACCGCCACGGCCTGACCGGCCGCGAGGGCGGCGAACCGCGCCGGGTCGGGCAGGTCCTTCCCCGCGGCGTTCGCCACGAAGGCCGTGCGGTGCGCCTCGCGCATCGGTACCTCGCCGCGGATCCAGCCGCGGGCCACGTCGAGGGCGTCGCGCGGGCGGGGGTCGTCGGGCCGCTCGCGCTCGAAGAGGGGCAGCACGTGCTCCGCGCAGGCCACGGCCCACACGGCCAGCAGCTGGTGATGGGCGTCGGTGAGCGTGCCGCCCCGGCGCACCGTGATCAGCCGGGGGTCGCGGACGGTCGGGAGGATCGGCATCACCCCATCCTGCCCGTCGCGCCCGACGTGGTTACGCCCGACGCGTCAGCACGAACGCGACGACGCCGACGCCGGTCACGCCGAGCCCCCACCAGGGCAGGCCCGCGGCCGCCGCGAGCGCGCCGGCGGCGGCGAACAGGACGACCTGCACGGTGAGCCGCCACGGCTGGGGCAGGCGGTGGGCGGTGGTGCGGGCCAGCCAGCGGCCCCACACCGCCACGGCCACCGCCGGCAGCGCCAGCAGCAGGACGACGCCGGCCACCACGCCCGCCGCGCCGCCCCCGGTGCCCGAGCCGAGCCGCCAGCCGGCCACGGCCAGCAGCGCGAGCAGGGCGAGCTCGCACAGGAACGCGAGGAGGTCGGCCGGGCCGACGGCGTCGGGGGGAGTCGGACGGGTCGGGTCGTCCCGCGCGGGAGCGGTCATGCCGCGCACCCTAGCGGCACAGGGGATCGCTCGTCGGGCCGCCGCCGGACCGCCGTCGGAGGAGGTGCCCGGCGCCGGTAGACTGGCGGCGCGCCGCGAGGCGCCCCCGCACGGACCGACGCCGGATGCCGGCACCCCGCGGTGCGGTGATCACCCGGTCCGAGCCCAGAGCTCTGCAGTACTCGCGCGACCCGAGGGAAGTTGATGACCGCCGCTGCCGACCGAGCCGAAGCCGTGTCCGCCCCCCGCCCGCAGCTCGACACCGTCGAGCGCGCCGCGTCCACGCCCGACGAGGCCCAGCCGTTCGCGGAGCTCGGGCTGAAGCCGGACGAGTACCAGCGCATCCGCGACCTGCTGGGGCGCCGTCCCACGGCCGCCGAGCTGGCCATGTACTCGGTGATGTGGTCCGAGCACTGCTCGTACAAGTCGTCCAAGGTGCACCTGAAGAAGTTCGGCGACCGGGTCACGGACGCCATGAAGGAGCACCTGCTCGTCGGCATCGGCGAGAACGCGGGCGTCGTCGACGTCGGCGACGGCTGGGCCGTGACGTTCAAGGTCGAGTCGCACAACCACCCGTCGTTCGTCGAGCCCTACCAGGGCGCGGCCACCGGCGTCGGCGGCATCGTGCGCGACATCATCTCGATGGGCGCGCGCCCGGTGGCGGTCATGGACCAGCTCCGCTTCGGCGCCGTCGACCACCCGGACACCGCCCGCGTGGTGCACGGCGTCGTGAGCGGCGTCGGCGGCTACGGCAACAGCCTGGGCCTGCCCAACATCGGCGGCGAGCTCGTCTTCGACGGCTCCTACCAGGGCAACCCGCTCGTCAACGCGCTGTGCCTGGGCGTGCTGCGGCACGAGGACATCCACCTCGCCAACGCGTCCGGCACGGGCAACAAGGTCATCCTCTTCGGCGCCCGCACCGGCGGCGACGGCATCGGCGGCGCCTCCATCCTCGCGTCGGAGACGTTCGAGGACGGCGTGCCGGCCAAGCGGCCGAGCGTGCAGGTGGGCGACCCCTTCATGGAGAAGGTGCTCATCGAGTGCTGCCTGGAGCTCTACGCCGCCCAGGTGGTGGAGGGCATCCAGGACCTCGGCGCGGCGGGCATCTCCTGCGCCACGAGCGAGCTGGCGTCGAACGGCGACGGCGGCATGCACGTCTGGCTCGACGACGTGCTGCTGCGCGACCCCACCCTCAACGCCGGCGAGATCCTCATGTCGGAGTCGCAGGAGCGCATGATGGCGGTGGTCACGCCGGAGAAGCTCGACGAGTTCCTCGCGATCACCGGCAAGTGGGACGTCGAGACCGCCGTCATCGGCGAGGTCAACGGCTCCGGCCGCCTCACCATCGACCACCACGGGCAGCGGATCGTGGACGTGGACCCGAAGACCGTCGCGCACGAGGGCCCGGTCTACGAGCGCCCCTACGCCCGCCCGGCCTGGCAGGACGGCCTGCAGGCCGACACCACCGTGGCCGCCGGCCTGGCGCGCCCGACGTCGGCCGAGGACCTGCGCGCCACCGCGCTGCGCCTGCTCGCGTCGCCCAACCTCGCCTCCAAGGCGTGGGTCACGAACCAGTACGACCGCTTCGTGCAGGGCAACACCGCGCTCGCCCAGCCCGACGACGGCGGCGTGGTCCGCATCGACGAGAGCACCGGCCGCGGCGTGGCCCTCGCGACCGACGCCAACGGCCGCTACGGCAAGCTCGACCCCCGCGCGGGCGCGCAGCTCGCCCTCGCGGAGGCGTACCGGAACGTCGCGACGGCCGGCGCGACGCCGCTCGCCGTGACGGACTGCCTCAACTTCGGCTCGCCCGAGCACCCGGACTCGATGTGGCAGCTCGTCGAGGCGATCGAGGGCCTGGCCGACGCCTGCCAGGAGCTCGGCGTCCCGGTCACCGGCGGCAACGTCTCGCTGTACAACGGCACGGGCGAGCCCGGCCAGGTCGACTCGTCGATCCACCCGACGCCGGTGGTCGGCGTCCTCGGCGTGATCGACGACGTCCGCACCGCGGTGCCGTCCGGCTGGCGCGCCGAGGGCCTGTCGATCCTCCTGCTCGGCCGCACGGCCGACGAGCTCGACGGCTCCGCCTGGGCCGACGTCGAGCACGGTCACCTCGGCGGCCTGCCGCCGCGGGTGGACCTGGCCGCCGAGAGGGCGCTGGCGTCCACGTTGGTCGCGGCCCGCGAGCAGGGTCTCGTGGCGGCCGCGCACGACCTCTCCGAGGGCGGCCTCGCGCAGGCGCTGATCGAGGCGTCGCTGCGCTACGGCGTCGGCGCGGACGTCGCGCTCGACGGCATCACCGGCCGCGACGGCGTCTCGCCGTTCGCCGCGCTGTTCAGCGAGTCGACCGCGCGCGCCCTGGTGGCGGTGGACCAGGAGCACGAGTCGGAGCTGGTCGCGGTGGCCGAGTCCGCCGGCGTCCCGGTGCTGCGGCTCGGCCGCACCGGCGGCGGCGCCCTGGCCGTGGCCGGCGGCTTCGACGGCGAGACCTTCACCGTGCCGCTGGACGAGGCCCGCGAGGCGCACGAGGGCACCCTGCCGCGCATCTTCGGCTGAGACCGGACGGACGAGGGCCGGGCAGGACGTCGTGGACGTCCTGCCCGGCCCTCGTCGTCCGCCCGCTCAGCGAGCCGGGCCGGTCACCGGGCGAAAGGGTCGGTCGTCACCTGGTAGGGCGGTGTGGCGGGGCCGTCGCCGAACTCGCTCTCGACGAAGAGGACCCGGCCGCGCAGCTCCTTGGCCGTCGTGAAGACCTTCGCCGGGTCGGTCGCCTGCTCGCGCACGAGGCGCGCGCGGGAGCCGTCGGCGGACAGGCGCAGCGTGGCGACCGCATGGTCGAAATTACGCACGACCGTCAGGCGGTCGCCCTGGCGCACGAGGCCGTCCGCGTTCACCAGGTTCGCGTCGCCGGTGTCGATCGCGCGGACCGACCCGTCGAGCCCGAAGCGCCACAGGTCGCCCGTGTTGCCCTGCGCGACGACGAACGCGCTGCGGTCGGGGGACAGCACGATGCCGCCCAGGTTGAAGCCCTCCCGGCGCTCGACGGTGCCCGTGGCGTCGGCCCAGACCTCGGCCTCCCAGCCGTCGACACCTTCGGCGACCCGGTAGACGCGCGGGTCGTTCGAGTCCGTGACGTACGCGGCGCCGTCGGGGCCGATCGCGACGTCGTTGAGGAAGGCCTCGTCGGCGGGCACGCGCAGCGCCGCGAGCAGCTCACCCTCGGGGGAGTACACCCACAGGTCGGGGCGGTCGCCCGTGAGGCCGTTCGGGCCGCCGGCGACGTACACGTTGCCGGCGCGGTCGACGGTGATGCCGCGCGCGGTGGTGCGGCCGTCGGCGCCCTCGGGCAGCCACTCCTCGGTGCGGCCGTCGCGGACGTCGCCCCGGTGGATCTCGCCGCCGGTCACCTCGCTGACGTAGAAGGTGCCGCGGCGCTCGTCGGCGCCGATGCCCTCGAACCGGCTGCCCTCGGGGTCGCCGGCGAGGGCGTAGGACGCGGGGCGTCCGTGGTCGTGCCCGTGGGCGAGGGCGGGCTGGGCGCCCACGAGCCCCAGTCCGCCGAGGGCGGCCGCGGCGGTGACGGTGGCGACGAGTCGCTTCATCGAGGTCTCCTGACTTCCGTGCGCGAGCCGTGTCTCGGCTCCTGCGTCCAGGGTGGGCGGCCGGAGCGGCGCGGGGCATCGGACGGCCGGCGACGGGCGTCTCGTCCGAACGGATGAGGGTCCGTCTCGCGGCGTGAGACGACGTCTCGCGAGCGCATACGCTGCCAAGGTCGTGCGCGTGCCGCGCAGCCCCCCTCGGGGCCCGCCGGGCGCGCTCCCTCAAGTCCGGAGGAGCCCCATGGAAGACCGCCTGCAGCCCGTGTTCGCCGAGGTGCTGCGCCGCAATCCCGGCGAGGTGGAGTTCCACCAGGCCGTGCGGGAGGTCTTCGAGTCGCTCGGCCCGGTGCTGCGCAAGAACCCGCAGTACGTGGAGGCGGCCGTCCTCGAGCGCATCTGCGAGCCGGAGCGGCAGATCATCTTCCGGGTGCCGTGGGTGGACGACACCGGCCGCGTGCGGATCAACCGCGGCTTCCGCGTCGAGTACAACTCGGCCCTCGGCCCGTTCAAGGGCGGGCTGCGCTTCCACCCCTCGGTGTACCTGGGGATCGTGAAGTTCCTCGGCTTCGAACAGATCTTCAAGAACGCCCTCACGGGCCTGCCGATCGGCGGCGGCAAGGGCGGCTCCGACTTCGACCCCCGCGGCCGCTCCGACGGCGAGATCATGCGGTTCTGCCAGTCCTTCATGACGGAGCTGTACCGGCACATCGGCGAGTACACGGACGTGCCCGCCGGCGACATCGGCGTGGGCGCCCGCGAGATCGGCTACCTCTTCGGGCAGTACAAGCGGATCACCAACCGCTACGAGTCCGGCGTGCTCACCGGCAAGGGCCTCACCTGGGGCGGATCGCTCGTGCGCCGCGAGGCCACCGGCTACGGCGCGGTGCTCTTCGCGCAGAGCATGCTCGGCACGCAGGGGGAGAGCCTCGACGGCCGGAGCGTCTCCGTGTCGGGCTCGGGCAACGTGGCGATCTATGCCGCCGAGAAGGCGCAGCAGCTCGGCGGGCGGGTCGTGACGTTCTCCGACTCCTCGGGCTACGTGGTCGACGAGGCCGGCGTCGACCTCGGCCTGCTCAAGGAGGTCAAGGAGGTCGAGCGCGGCCGCGTCGCGGACTACGTGCAGCGCCGCCCCGGCGCACGCCTGGTGACCGACGGCAGCATCTGGGACGTGCCCACCGACGTCGCCCTCCCGTGCGCCACGCAGAACGAGCTCACCGAGACCGACGCGAAGCAGCTCGTCGCGAACGGCGTCCGCGCGGTGGCCGAGGGCGCGAACATGCCCACGACGCCGGCCGCCGTGGCGCTCCTGCGCGAGGCCGGCGTGCTGTTCGGTCCGGGCAAGGCCGCCAACGCGGGCGGCGTCGCGACGTCGGCGCTGGAGATGCAGCAGAACGCGTCGCGCGACTCGTGGAGCTTCGAGCACACCGAGGCGCGGCTCGCCGAGATCATGACCGGCATCCACGACCGCTGTCTCGCGACCGCCGACGAGTACGACGCACCCGGCGACTACGTGGCCGGCGCCAACATCACGGGCTTCACCCACGTGGCCGACGCGATGATCGCCCTCGGCGTCGTCTGAGGTCGCGGCCTAGGCTGGCGGCGTGAGGTGGCTGCCGGTGGTGCTGGGCGTCCTCGCGACCCTGGTGGTCGTGGTGGTGCTGACGGAACGCCTCGCGAACGCGCGGCGTCCGGCGCCCCGCGACGGCGGCGAGAGCGCGGGCTCCGGGATGCTCGGCGAGCTGGTCGAGATCTTCCAGCCCAGCCACGCCCACGTGACGGCCGAGAAGGAGCGGCAGCGCCTCGACATCGTGCAGACCCCGGCCGAGGGGGCGCCGTTCGGCGTCGATCTGGACGCGGGGGTCGCCTACATTCCCGCGCCGGGCGCCGACGGCCCCGAGCCGCGGACGGACGACGACGGCGCGGCCCCGGGCGGGGTCGCGCCGTCGTCGTGAGGGGCCGGTCCTGCCGGCCCTGTCCCGGGTCGATCAGACCTCGGTGTTCTCCGAGGAGATCATCCAGGCCTGCTTCTCGAGGTCGGTGATGATCTCGTGCAGCAGGTCGGCCGTGGTCGGGTCCTCCGCGTCGACGTCGTCGTGCACCTCGCGCGCGACCTCGACGGTCTGCGCGACCCGCTCGACGATCGCCTCGACCGTGTCCTCGACGGACACGAGGCCGGCCGGGTAGGGCGACAGGTCGGTCGTGGTCGCGACGGTCTCGGTGCGGCCGTCCGGCACGGCCTGCAGCGCCCGGAGGCGCTCGGCGACGGTGTCACTGTGCTCGCGCGCGACGTCGACCAGCTCGTCGAGCTGGAGGTGCAGGTCGCGGAAGCCGCGGCCCGTCACGTTCCAGTGGGCCTGCTTGCCCTGGACGTGCAGGTCGACCAGCGCGACGAGGACGCGCTGCAGGTGGGCGCGGAGCTTGTCGGACGCCTCGGCGCGGGGGGTGTGGCGCTTCATCGTGGGTGCGGTCATGGTGCGCTCGCTTCCTCGGGGATCCGTCCGGAACCTGGGGCGGTCACCCGCGTGCTCGTCGTGTCGTCCTGACGAACGACCCGTTCTCTTGAACCATTCCAGACTAGGGATCGATCGCCAGGTCTGCCAGCAAGGGCAGGCAGGCCTTGGGTCTCGGTCCTGACGCCGGGGTGCGCGGGAGCGGCCGGCTCAGCCGACGCCGGTGACGGCGTCGAGCACCGCGTCCGCGAAGCCGCCGCTCGGTTCCGGAGCGTGGCCCGCCCCTGCGATCGACCACAGCTCGACGCGCGCGCCCGGCGCGCAGCCGGACCAGGCCGTCACGGTGGTCTCCGCGCCGGGGGACGTCGTCCAGAGGTCGCGCGAGGACGGGGCGACGGCCGGCCCGGCGGCGCAGCCGTCGAACCTCGCCCAGGCCTCCGCGGACTCGGGGGCCGACGGGTAGGCGTGTCCCTCCCGTCGCCCGCCGCCGGCGGCGATGACGGCGTCGTCCGTGCCGTGCGCCTGGACGACGGTCACCGGCCGGGAGGGGCGGCAGGCGTCGTCGTCGGCCGGCATCGCGCCGGCGAGCGACACCACGACCGAGACGAGGTCGGCGTGGTCGCAGGCCGTCCGGTACGCCATGAAGCCCCCGTTGGAGTATCCGACGACCGCGACGCGGGCGGGGTCGACGGCGTAGGTCGCGGCGAGGGTACGGATCACCAGCGCCAGGTAGGCGGAGTCGTCGACGCCGGACCGGTCCCGGCCGCAGCAGGCGTCGCTCGCGTTCCAGAAGCGCCGCCCGTCGGCGCCCAGGGTGCCCTCGGGGACGGCGTACAGCACGCCGCGCGCCGCGGCCTCCTCCCGGAGCCCGAGCTGGGCGTCGACGCGGGCGGGATCGGAGCCGAACCCGTGCAGGAGGACCAGCAGCGGCGCCGGCTCGGCCGGGTCGGCGGTCGGGGGCACCCCGAGATCCACCGGCCGTCCGCCGATCTCCATCACCCCCCACGCTCCCGCCGTGGGCGCCTCCGCGGCCGCGAGCACGAGCGCCGGCTCCGCGGCAGGCGGCGACGCGGGCGTCCCGCACGCGGCCGCGAGCAGGATCGCGAGGGCGACGACGGCCGACCGGATCCGGCGGGGGACGGGCATGCCGCAGATTCTCGCGTACGGGACGTCGTGGGCCTAGGCTGAAATCGGACCGGTGGAGGTGCTCCGATGACGGTGCAGCTGACGCTCGCGGCGGTGACGTTCGCGCTGGTCGCGACGATCGCCGTCCGGTCCTGGCTGTGCTCGGACGACCACCGGGGCGCGGTCGCGCGCCGCCGGCGTCGTCGCGCCGTCGGTGGCGACCCGTTGGTGACGCTCACGGTCCAGGTGCGGCTCGGGGAGCTCGCCCGCGAGCTGCGCGCCATCGACGACGACCCGCAGGTCTACGCGCGGGCCCACCACGCCCGCGCGGCGCAGGGTGCCTACGACGCGCTGCTGCGCGAGGCCTGCCGCCTCGCCGGGCTGAGCGTCGTCGACCTGCCGATGCGGGCGGGGGAGCGTGCCGAGTCCGAGGAGCGGATGCGCGAGGAGCTGGAGCTCAGCTCCCGCGGCTGGTCCTGGTAGCTGCCGAGATAGAGAAGCCCGGACGGGCCGCAGCCAGCGCGGCCCGTCCGGGCTTCTCTATCTCGCGGGTTCGCCTTCTCTATCTCGGCGTTCCGTGCGCTCTACCTCGGCGTCAGAGGGCCTCGAGCGCCGTGTTGAACGTGGCGGACGGGCGCATCACCGCAGCGGCCTTGGCCGCGTCCGGGCGGAAGTAGCCGCCGACGTCGGCGGGCGAGCCCTGCACGCCCACGAGCTCGTCGACGATCGTCTGCTCCTGCTCGGCGAGCGACGCGGCCAGCGGGCCGAACGCGGCGGCCAGCTCGGCGTCGTCCGACTGCGCGGCGAGCTCCTGCGCCCAGTACAGGGCGAGGTAGAAGTGCGAGCCGCGGTTGTCGATGCCGCCGACGCGGCGCGTCGGGGACTTGTCCTGGTCGAGGAAGGTGCCCGTGGCGCGGTCGAGGGTGTCCGCGAGCACCTGGGCGCGCGCGTTGTCGGTGACGGTGGCCAGGTGCTCGAACGACGCGGCGAGCGCGAAGAACTCGCCGAGGGAGTCCCAGCGCAGGTAGTTCTCCGCGAGGAGCTGCTGCACGTGCTTCGGGGCCGAGCCGCCGGCGCCGGTCTCGAAGAGTCCGCCGCCGTTCATCAGCGGCACGACGGACAGCATCTTGGCGGACGTGCCCAGCTCGAGGATGGGGAACAGGTCCGTGTTGTAGTCGCGCAGCACGTTGCCGGTCACCGAGATGGTGTCCAGGCCCTGGCGGATCCGCGCGAGCGAGAACGCGGTCGCCTCGGCCGGCGCCATGACGTGGATGTCCAGGCCGTCGGTGTCGTGGTCGCCCAGGTACTCCTCCACCTTGGCGATGAGCTGTGCGTCGTGGGCGCGCTGCGCGTCGAGCCAGAACACGGCGGGGGAGCCGGTGGCCCGGGCGCGGTTGACGGCGAGCTTGACCCAGTCGCGGATCGCGACGTCCTTGGTGGTGCAGGCGCGCCACACGTCGCCGGCCTGCACGTCGTGGCTCAGCAGCACGTCGCCGCCCGCGTTCACGACCTCGACGGTGCCGTCGGCCGGGATCTCGAACGTCTTGTCGTGCGAGCCGTACTCCTCGGCCTTCTTGGCCATGAGGCCCACGTTGGGCACGGAGCCCATCGTGGCCGGGTCGAGGGCGCCGTGCGCACGGCAGTCGTCGATGACGGTCTGGTACACGCCGGCGTACGACGAGTCGGGGATGACGGCGAGCGTGTCGTGCTCCTTGCCGTCGGGGCCCCACATGTGGCCGCCGCCGCGGATCATCGCGGGCATGGACGCGTCGATGATGACGTCGGACGGCACGTGCAGGTTGGTGATGCCGCGGTCGGAGTCGACCATGGCGAGCGCCGGGCCGTCGGCCAGGCCCTGCTCGACGGCGGCCCGGATCTCTGCGCCGTCGGGCAGCGTGTCGACGGTGGCGAGGAGCCCGCCGAGGCCGTCGTTGGGGGAGACGCCCGCGGCCTTGAGCTGGTCGCCGTACTTCTCGAAGAGGGCCGGGAAGAAGGCCTGCACCACGTGGCCGAAGATGATCGGGTCGGAGACCTTCATCATCGTGGCCTTGAGGTGGGCGGAGAACAGCACGCCCTCGGCCTTGGCCCGCGCGATCTGCTCGGCGAGGAAGGTGTTCAGCGCGGCGACGGACATGAAGGTCGCGTCGACGACCTCGCCCGCGTCGACCGTGAGGCCGTCCTTGAGGACGGTGGCGCCGGCCGGGGTGACCAGGCGGATCGTCAGCGTGTCGGCGGAGGGGATCACGACGGACTTCTCGTGGGAGAAGAAGTCACCGGAGCCCATCGTCGCGACGTTCGTCTTCGAGTCGGCCGACCAGGCGCCCATGCGGTGCGGGTGCGCCTTGGCGTAGTTCTTCACCGAGGCAGGGGCGCGACGGTCCGAGTTGCCCTCGCGCAGCACCGGGTTGACCGCGGAGCCCTTGACCTTGTCGTACCGGGCGCGGACGTCCTTGGCGGCGTCGGTCTGCGGGTCCTCGGGGTAGTCCGGGATGTCGTAGCCCTGACCCTGCAGCTCGGTGATCGCGGCCTTGAGCTGCGGCACGGAGGCCGAGATGTTCGGCAGCTTGATGATGTTGGCCCCGGGGGTGGTCGCCAGCGCGCCCAGCTCACCGAGGTCGTCGGCCACCCGCTGGTCGTCGGCGAGGCGCTCGGGGAACAGGGCGAGGATGCGCCCGGCGAGGGAGATGTCGCGCGTCTCGAGGCGCACCCCGGCCTGGGCGGCGTACGCCTCGACGATCGGGAGGAACGAGTAGGTCGCGAGCAGCGGCGCCTCGTCGGTGTGGGTGTAGATGATCGTGGCGGCCTCGGGCCGGGACTCGGTGGTCATGCGGCGTTGCTCCCTAGGCAGGGCTGTGGTGGACGAGAGATTGTTTGACATCAAGATATCTGGCCACGGCGGAGCCTGTCGAAAACGCGACGCACGCCATACCCGCGGGAGGGCTGCTCGCCGCGCGCGCCGGACGGCGCGCCGTTACGGTCGAGCCGTGCCGACGCGTCAGCTCCATCTTGCTCTCGCCGGGCCGGCCGAGGTCGCGGACGCCCTCGCCGCCCTCCGCGCCGAGGTCGGCCTGCCCGCGATGTTCCCCACCGCCGTCCGCGAGGAGGCCGAGGAGTCGGCCGAGGGCGGCGGCACGGCCCCGGTCGACGGCGCCAAGGCGCGCCAGGACCGTCGGGACGTGGAGCTCGTCACCATCGACCCGCCCGGCTCCATGGACCTCGACCAGGCGGTGCACGTCGCGTCGTCGGGCCGCGGGTACATCGTGCGGTACGCCATCGCGGACGTCGCCGCGTTCGTCCGGCCGGGCGGTGCGCTCGACGCCGAGACGCACCGGCGGGGGACCACGGTGTACGGGCCGGACGTGCGCACGCCCCTGCACCCGACCGTCCTCTCCGAGGGGGCCGCGAGCCTGCTGCCCGACGAGGACCGGCCGGCCGTGCTGTGGACGATCGGCCTGGACGCCGACGGCGAGATCACCAGCCGCTCCGTGACCCGCGCGACCGTACGGTCGCGGGCCCGCCTCACCTACGGCGAGGCCCAGGCCCAGCTCGACGCGGGGGCCGCGTCGGACTCGCTGGCCCTGCTGGCCGACGTCGGGCGCCTGCGGCAGGAGCGCGAGCGTGACCGCGGAGGGGTGTCGCTGGAGGTGCCCGAGCAGGAGATCGTGCCGCAGCGCGACGGGTCGTTCGCGCTGGAGCTGCGTCGCACGCTGCCCGTGGAGGGGTGGAACGCGCAGATCTCGCTCCTCACCGGGATCGCGGCGGCCGCGATGATGCGGGAGGCCGGCGTCGGTCTGCTGCGCACGCTCCCGCCGGCCGACGACCGCGACGTCGCGCGCCTGCGCCGCACGGCCGCCGCGCTCGGCATCGAGTGGTCCGACGACGCCTCGTACGCGCAGCTCGTCCCGACGCTCGAGTCGCGACGGCCCGCGCACGCGGCGTTCCTCAGCGAGGCGACGACGCTGTTCCGTGGAGCGGGCTACCTGGCGTTCGGCGTCCCCGGCCCCGACGACGGGGCGTCCGCCGCGCTCCCGGCCGACGCCCGGCACGCCGCGATCGGGGCCGAGTACGCCCACGTCACGGCGCCGCTGCGCCGGCTCGCGGACCGCTACGCGACCGAGGTGTGCCTCGCGCACGCCGCGGGCCGGGAGGTGCCCGCCTGGGTGACCGAGGCCCTGCCCGCCCTGCCCGAGACCATGGCGACGGCGTCCCGCACGGCCGGCGCCTTCGAGCGGGGCAGCATCGACATCGTCGAGGCGGCGCTGCTCGCCGGGCGCGAGGGCGAGGAGTTCGACGGTGTCGTCGTCGACGTGCGGGACGGGAAGGGCGGCGACGACGACGGCCCCCGGCGCGGCGAGGTGATGCTGCGCGACCCGGCCGTCCGGGCCCGGCTGGAGGGCGACGACCTGCCGCTCGGCGAGCGCGTCCGGGCCACGCTGGCCGAGGCGTCCGTGCCCGACCGGACGGTGCGCTTCACCCTGCCCTGACCGCCGTCCAGAACGCGATCCCTCGCGCCGACGGCTCGCGTCCCGCGACCGGTCCCGTGCTCGAAGGTCAGGGTTCGAGGTCGGTCAGGCCCGCGCCGCTGCGCAGGTCGAGCGGCACGGACACCTGGTCGTGCGCGATCAGCCAGCGCCCGTCGGCCCTGCGGAGGCCGAACGTGGCGCGCACCCACATGCCCTCCGTGGTCGTCCCGTCCCGCAGCGTGCCGCCGAGGCGCCCGAAGGCGTGGGCGAACGCGACGGAGCCGCCCGCCGCGACGGTCAGGTCGCGGAGCTCGTAGCGCACCTCCGCGAAGACCGCGAGGACGTTCGACCAGTTCCGCAGCTTCGCCTCGACCCCGACGTGCTGGAGCGGCGGCTCGACGTCGAAGGAGACGACGTCGGTCGTGTACAGGCGCCGTAGGTCGTCGACGCTCCGCGCCTCGAGGCCGGTGGCGATCGCGCCCACCTGCCGCCGGATCGCGGCCTCGTCGGTCTCGTGCTGCCCGGTCGGTGCCGTCATCGGTCCTCGTCCTCTCGTCGGTGTCGCGGGGTCCCGTGCCCCTGCGTCAGGACGACGAGGTAGCGCGGCGCGCCGTGACGTCGAGGGCCGCACCGTCGGTCACGAGCCCAGATGACGGTTTGATAACACTCCTGCCTTATAACGATTCAAGCTCTAGCGGCGCCCCCCGATCTATTCGTTAAGGTCCCTTCCCTACGGACAGTGCGGTGACCACCGCGGCGTGATGACGCGCCGCCGACCGGAAGGACCCACGATGAACCGACGTACGACGCGAGGTCGCTGGCTGATGGCGGCCGCCGCGCTCACGAGCGTGACCCTCCTGGCCGCCGGGTGCTCCGGGGCCGCAGGAGACGACGGCGGCGACAGCACCGGCGCCCCCGCGGCCGAGGGCAAGGCCACGGATCAGGAGCTGGTGATCTGGGCAGGCTCCCAGACGCCGATCACCCCCAACTTCAACCCGTACTCGGTGGGCGTGCTGCACCTCGCCAACGGCGGCATCTACGAGACGCTGTTCGCCTACAACAAGCTCGAGGACGTGGACCCGACGCCGATGCTGGCCGAGTCCTTCGAGTGGAACGAGGACGGCACCGAGCTGACGGTGAAGATCCGCCCGGAGGTGACCTGGAACGACGGCGAGCCGTTCACGGCGGACGACGTCGTCTACTCCTTCACCAACGACACGGCCAAGCCGGCGTACCTCAAGGACGCCGTCGCCCAGGACGAGTCCACCGTGGTGTTCTCGTTCGCCGAGCCCGCGTACGCGAACGAGTTCGCCATCCTCGGCAGCACGTACATCGTGCCGAAGCACGTGTTCTCCGAGCACGAGGCCGACTCCGGCGAGGACGCCGAGGGCAACGCCCTCGAGGGCCTCGTGGCCTGGGACAACGCCGAGGCTCCCGTCGGCACCGGCCCGTACGTGCTCGACACCGCGTCCAACGCGGCGTACACGGCGAAGGCGAACCCGACCTACTGGGGCGGCGAGCCGAAGGTGGCCGCGCTGCGGTACGTCGGCATCGACGCGAACCAGTCCGCGGAGGACCTGCTCACCACCGGCGAGATCGACTGGACCACGATGTTCGTGCCGGACCCCGACCGCGTCACGTCCACGGGCGGGTTCGGGTACGTCAACACCCCCGTCGACCCGGTGGTGCTCTACACCTGCGCCAACACCGACCTCGGCTGCGAGGGCGCGCAGACGGACGTCGCCGTGCGCCAGGCGCTCAACGCCGCGATCGACCGCGGCGCGATCACCGAGAAGGCGTTCGTCGGCCTCGCGAAGCCGATCTCGCCCACGTACGCGCTGCTCGGCCGCGACGACAAGTGGATCGCCGACGGCATGCCGAAGGAGTCCCCGCAGACCGCGGACGCCGCGGCCGCAGGGAAGATCCTCGAGGAGGCCGGCTACACCAAGGACGCCGACGGCTTCTACGGCAAGGGCGGCAAGCCGATCGACCTGACCCTCACCTCGGTCGACGGCTGGTCGGACTTCAACAACGCCGCCAAGCTCATCGAGGAGCAGGCCAAGGCCGCGGGCATCAAGGTCACCGCGTCGACCATCTCCTGGAACGAGTTCGCCGACGCCCGTGTGTCGGGCGAGTTCGAGCTGATCATGGGCGGCGTCGTCGGCACCTCGCTGGCCGACCCGTTCCAGATCTACCGCGAGTGGTTCACCGGCGACTACACCCAGAAGGTGGGCACCGCCCTCGAGCCGGGCGAGTGGAACATCTCGCGGTACGACAACGACGACGTGAACGCCGCCGTCCAGGCCGCCTCCGAGACCAACGACGAGGCCGCCAAGAAGGAGGCCTACGCCACCGTCCAGGAGCACATCGTCGAGGACCTGCCGTACATCCCGATCGTGGTGAACGGGACGCAGACCTTCTACAACACGACGAAGTTCACGGGCTGGCCGACGGAGGAGGACATGTACATGTTCCCGCCGTCGTGGCAGGGCCCGTCGTCGGGCGTCATCCTCGGCAAGCTCGGCGGCGCCGAGTAACCAGCCGTACCGACCGGTGACCGGCGGGCCACTCGGCCCGCCGGTCGCCCGTCGCGACGCACCCGCACCCGCACCTGCACCCGCGAGGCCAGCACCGCGCACGACCAGCACCACGACTCGAGGAGGAGCCGCATGCCCCGGACACCGAAGGGCGGCCCGACCCCATGAAGTTCTACCTGAGGCGGATCGGCTTCTACGCGATCACGCTCTGGGCGGCGATCTCGCTCAACTTCCTCATCCCGCGCCTGCTGCCGGGCGACCCGTTCTCCATCCTCATGGCCAAGCTGCAGCGCGCCGGCGGGATCCCGGCGGGCACGGAGAACAGCATCCGGCTCCTGCTCGGGGCCGCCGAGGACCAGACCCTGTGGGAGCAGTACGTCACCTACTGGGGCAACCTGCTGCGCGGCGACCTGGGGGTGTCCGTCACCAACTTCCCCGCGCCGGTCACCCAGCTCATCGGCGACGCCCTGCCGTGGACCCTCGGCCTCGTCGGCACCGCCACGGTCATCTCGTTCGTGCTCGGCATCGGCCTCGGCGCCTTCGCCGGCTGGAAGCGCGGCACCTGGGTGGACAGCCTGGTCCCCAGCACCACGATGCTGCAGTCGCTGCCCTACTTCTGGGTGGCGCTCGTGCTCATCTTCGTGTTCGCCGTGAGCCTCCAGTGGTTCCCGATCATCGGCGCGTACGACGTCTTCCACTTCAACGGACCCGAGTGGAGCTGGGCCTTCGTCGGCTCCGTGATCTACCACGCGTTCCTGCCCGCAGTGACGATCGTGATCTCGTCCGTGGGCGGCTGGCTGCTCGGGATGCGCAACATGATGGTCTCGACGCTGTCGGAGGACTACGTCACGACGGCGGAGGCCAAGGGGCTGCGCCCGCGCCGCGTCTTCATGACCTACGCCGTGCGCAACGCCTCCCTGCCCTCCGTGGCGGGCTTCGGGGTGTCCCTCGGGTTCGTCGTCGCCGGGTCCCTCGTCATGGAGCAGGTCTTCACCTACCCGGGCGTCGGCAAGCTCATGATCACCGCGGTGCGCAACAACGACTACGCCCTGATGCAGGGCGTGTTCCTCGTGATCACCCTCGCGGTCCTGGCGGCACTGTTCCTCATGGACCTCATCTACGGCTTCATCGACCCGAGGACGCGGCACCATGACTGACCTGCAGACCGCACCGCAGAACGCCCAGCAGAAGGCGCCGTCGAAGCCCGCCCGCTCGGGCGTCCGGCAGATGCTGCCCTCGAGGTCGGGCAAGCTGATCGCCGGCCTGGTCCTGGTCGGCGCGATCCTCCTCTTCGCCGTCGTCGGGCCGTGGGTCACGCAGGACCCGCGCAGCTCTGCCAACGACGCGATGCTGCCGCCGCAGCCCGGCCACTGGCTCGGCACCACCGGGCTCGGCTACGACGTGCTCGCCCAGCTCGCCGAGGGCGCCCGTGGCTCCCTCCTCATCGGCGTCACCGCCGGCCTCATCGCCATCGTGCTCGCGCTGCTGTTCGGCGTCGTCGCCGGGTACATGCGGGGCTGGACCGACGAGGTCCTGTCCCTGATCACCAACATCATGATCGTCATCCCCGGCCTGCCGCTGATGATCGTCATCGCCAGCTACCTCCAGGTGCGCAGCACCATGCTCGTCGCGCTGATCCTCGGGATCACGGGATGGGCCGGGGCGGCCGTCGTGCTGCGGTCCCAGGCCCGGTCGCTGCGCGTGCGCGACTACGTCTCCGCGGCCCGGGTGGCCGGCGAGAGGACGCCGCGGATCATCCTCGTCGAGGTGCTGCCGAACCTGCTGCCCCTGCTCGCGGCGCAGTTCCTCTTCGCGATCGTCCTCGCGATCCTCGGCGAGGCGGGGCTGTCCTACCTCGGCCTCGGCCCGAACGGCGCGATCACCTGGGGCACGATGCTGAACGAGGCGCAGGGCGGCGGGGCGCTGACCCGCGGCGCCTGGTGGTGGTTCGTGCCGCCGGGCCTGATGATCGCCCTCTTCGGCACCGGGCTCTCCCTGATCAACTTCGCCATCGACGAGATCGTCAACCCGAAGCTGCGCCTCGCACCCGCGGCCGCCAAGCGCGTCCGCGAGGCCCGCCGGTCCGGCAAGGACAAGCTCGGGCGCAGCGCGGCGGCGCAGCCCGTCGCCCAGAAGGAGAGGGTCGACGCATGACGGCCACCACCACCGGCCCGCTGTCCTCCGCGACGCACGCCGAGCACGTCGGCCGGCTCGACCCGGTCCTCACCGCCTCGCACGTCACCATCGAGTACGAGGTGGACCCGCCCGTCCGCGCCGTGCAGGACGTGTCCCTCACGCTGCACCGCGGCGAGATCCTCGGCCTCGCCGGCGAGTCCGGCTGCGGCAAGACCACCCTCGCCTACGGGCTCAACCGGCTGCTCAAGCCGCCGGCGATCCTCCGCTCCGGCGAGGTGACGTTCCACGACGCGAGCGGCACCGACATCGACGTCGTCGGCCTCACGGGCGACTCCCTGCGGGCCTTCCGGTGGGACAAGGTGTCCATGGTGTTCCAGGGGGCGATGAACTCGCTCAACCCCGTGATCAGCGTGCGCAAGCAGCTCGGCGACGTCCTGACCACCCACCGGCCGCAGATGGGCAAGACAGAGCGCGCCGCACGATCGGCCGAGCTGCTCGAGCTCGTCGGCGTCGACCCGGGGCGCCTCGACAGCTTCGCCCACGAGCTGTCCGGCGGCATGCGCCAGCGCGTCATGATCGCCATGGCGATGGCGCTCAACCCGCAGGTCATGATCATGGACGAGCCCACCACGGCGCTCGACGTCGTCGTCCAGCGCGGCATCCTGCGCGAGATCATGCGCCTGCGGGAGCGGTTCAACTTCGCCGTCGTCTTCATCACCCACGACCTGCCGCTGCTGCTCGAGATCAGCGACCGGATCGCCGTCATGCGCGCCGGCGAGATCGTCGAGCTCGACACGTCCGAGTCGATCTACGCGCGGGCCCAGCACCCGTACACCCGGCAGCTGCTGAACTCGTTCCCGAGCCTCACGGGCGACCGCGGCTCGTTCGTCCGCACCGGCGTCTCCCAGGACGTCGCAGAGGAGGCGTCATGAGCAGCCTCGAGGTCCGCAACCTCGTCAAGGAGTTCAAGGTCCGCAGCGGGCTGCACAGCAGCACCCTGCGCGCCGTGAACGACGTGTCGTTCACGCTGGAGCCCGGCCGGACCATCGCCCTCGTCGGCGAGTCCGGGTCCGGCAAGTCCACCGTGGCGAGGATGATCTCCCAGCTCGAGACCCCGACGTCGGGCGAGATCCTGCTCGACGGCGCGCCGATCGGGCGCCACGGCCGCGCGCTGGCGGGCTACCGGCACCAGGTGCAGATGGTCTTCCAGGACCCGTTCGCGTCGCTCAACCCGTACCACACGGTGGCGCACCACCTGGAGCGACCGCTGAAGATCCACGGCGTCGCGACCGGCGACGCGCTGGAGCCGGCCGTGCACGGGCTGCTCGAGCGCGTGAACCTCACCCCGGCCGAGGTGTACGCCGCCAAGCGGCCCCACGAGATGTCCGGCGGGCAGCGGCAGCGCGTCGCCATCGCCCGGGCCCTGGCCCCCGGCGCGCGGTTCCTCGTCGCCGACGAGCCCGTGTCCATGCTCGACGTGTCCATCCGGCTCGGGGTGCTCAACCTGCTCGCCCGGCTGCAGCGCGAGGAGAACCTCGGCGTCCTGTACATCACCCACGACCTCGCCACCGCGCGGCACTTCAGCGACGAGATCATCGTCATGTACCGGGGCGACATCGTGGAGCGGGGGCCGTCCGACGAGGTCATCCTCGACCCGCAGCACGACTACACGAAGACGCTGCTGGCCGCCGCCCCCGAGCCGGCGCGTCATGGGCGGCTGCGGGAAGAGGTCCGGGCGGAGCTCGCTTCGTAGGTACTGGTTCGTCGATCGCGTCCTCTGTTGCGGTCGCGCGGGTCAGCGGCTTCTTCGCGCGGACGCGTTCACGGGCGCCAGGGCGCCCTCCACTTCGGGAGGGATACGTCCGCGCGAAGAAGTCGCAGCCCCGCGCTTCGTCGTTCGTCTCGCCGTGGCCTTCGGGTCTTCCTCGACCCGGACGCCCCGGTCGGTGGAGGCGGCCGGGTGCAGGGTTGGCGTGCCGTATCGGGCTGGGTGAGGGCGGACGACCACGCGGCCGGTGGGTGGATCTAGGGTGGCGGCATGCCTGCTCGACGACGGACGGACCCTGTGGCGGGGCGCGCCGCCGTGGCCTCGTGGCTGGGTGGGGACACCGCTCGGCCGGTGACGACCACGGCCGTGCGGTTCACGCTGGAGGAGCTGGCCGACGTCGCGCCGGGGAACTCCGTGGAGGTGCGGGTGCCGCCCGCCGGGGCCGTGCAGGCCGTGGCCGGGCCGCGGCACACGCGGGGGACGCCGCCCAACGTGGTGGAGACCGACGTCGAGACATGGCTCGGCCTCGCCACGGGGCGCCTGACCTGGGACGAGGCCCTGGCGTCGGGGCGGGTGAGCGCGTCGGGCGAGCGCGCCGACCTGTCCGCGCTGCTGCCGCTGCAGGCCGCCCGGCCCCGCCCCTGACCAAGCCGCGCCGAGGTAGTGCGGGTCGCGCCGAGGTAGTCCGGGGGCCCGCGAGGTAGTCCGGGGGCCCGCGAGGTAGTGCGGGCCGCGCCGAGGTAGTTCCGGAACGCGCGAGGTCGTTCGCGCGGCGTGCGATAGCGGCCGTCGGCTCGGTCCGCTACGTTCGGCGGCACCGGGCAGGCGCGCGCCGGCCAGCGGACGACGACGTCCGGTGACCTGGGGTTCAACCGTGGTTCACACGGGTCTGCTGAGGTGACGCCACCCGTACGTCCCGCCGCGAAGGAGCCACCGTGACCCGCACCCGCCCCGCCCGCCCACGAGGACCGCTCGTGGCCGCCACCGCGGCCGCGCTCGTCCTCCCCGTCGGCGTCGCCCTCGCCGCCCCGGCGTCGGCCGCCGTCTCTCCCGACGCGCCCGTCGTCATCGACGAGGTGTACGGCGGCGGCGGCAACAGCGGCGCCGCGTTCAACCAGGACTTCGTCGAGCTGTACAACCCGACCGACCAGCCCGTGTCCCTCGACGGCTGGTCGGTGCAGTACGCGTCCGCGACCGGGGCCTGGGCCAACGGGGCGCAGACGAACCTGTCGGGCGAGGTGCCTGCGGGCGGGTCGTTCCTCGTCGGCGAGGCGCTCGGCGCGAACACGTCCCTGCCCCCGCTGCCCACCCCCGACACGGTCGGCACGATCGCGATGTCCGGCACGGGCGCCAAGGTCGCGCTGGTCCGCTCGACGGACCGCCTCGCCTGCGCCGGCGCCGGCTGCGCCCTGGCCGAGGACGTCGTCGACCTCGTCGGCTGGGGACCGACGGCCAACGCCTGGGCCGGCTCCGGCCCCGCCCCCGCGACGACCAACGCGACGTCGGTCGCGCTCCGGGACCACGCGCACACCGCCGACAACGCCGCGGACTTCGCTGCCGGACCTCCCACGCCGACGGCGAGCGGCACCGACCCGGGCACGGACCCGGGCCCCGCCGAGGACGCGACGATCGCGGAGGTCCAGGGTGTGGGCGCGACGTCGCCGCTGGTCGGCAAGGCCGTGACGACCACGGGCGTCGTCACCGCCACCTACCCCACGGGCGGTTTCGACGGGCTCTACCTGCAGACGGCCGGCTCCGGCGGCGACCCTGCCGACGACGCGACGCCGGGGGCCTCCGACGCCGTCTTCGTCTACTCCCGCGCGGCGGCGGCCGAGCTCGAGGTGGGCGACCACGTCGAGGTCACCGGCGAGGTCAGCGAGCACGAGGGCCTGACCGAGATCACGGCCGACGACTGGACCCCGCTCGACGAGCCCGGCGCGGTCGAGCCGCTGGCCACGGCGTGGCCCGCGACCGACGCCGGCCGGGAGGCGCTGGAGGGCATGCTCCTGGCCCCGCAGGGCGACTTCACGGTCACGGACAACTACGACACGAACTTCTACGGCACGGTCGGGCTGGCGGCCGGTGGCTCCCCGCTCGTCCAGCCGACGTCGGTCGGCCGCCCCGGGTCGCCGGAGGCGAAGGAGCAGGCCGAGGACAACGCGGCCCGCGCCGTGCTGCTGGACGACGGGGCGTCGACGAACTACGGCTCCGCCGCGAACTCGTCCCTGCCGGTGCCGTGGCTGACCGGCGGCGAGCCGGTCCGGGTCGGCGCCGCCGTCACGTTCACGCGGCCCGTCGTCCTCGACTACCGCTACGACGCCTGGGGCCTGCAGCCGCAGCACCGGCTCACGCCGGACGTCGCCCCGGACGTGCAGCCCGCCACGTTCGAGGACACGCGCGAGGCGTCGCCGCAGGACGTGGGCGGCACGCTGCAGGTAGGCACGTTCAACGTGCTCAACTACTTCACCACCACCGGCGACCAGCTCACCGGCTGCCGGTACTACTCCGACCGCGCCGGCGACCCGGTCACCGTCCGCGACGGCTGCGACGCCCGCGGCGCGGCCGAGGCCGAGGACCTGCAGCGCCAGGAGACCAAGATCGTCGCCGCGCTCTCGACCCTCGGGGCCGACGTCGTCGGGCTCGAGGAGATCGAGAACTCCGCGGCGTTCGGCAAGGACCGCGACCAGGCGCTCTCCGACCTCGTGGACGCGCTGAACGCGCACGACGGCGCGGGCACGTGGGCGTACGTCGCGTCGCCCGACGCTCTGCCGGCCCGCGAGGACGTGATCCGCACCGCGTTCGTCTACCGCACGGCCGCGGCCGAGCCGGTCGGGGAGTCGCGGATCCTGGACGACCCGGAGGCGTTCGGCAACGCCCGCCAGCCCCTCGCGCAGGTGTTCCAGCCGGCCGGCGGGGTGGCGGCCGACCCGGGCGACGACGTGGTGGTCGTCACGAACCACTTCAAGTCCAAGGGCTCGGCCGGCCCCTGGCCCGGCGACGCGGACACCGGCGACGGCCAGGGCGCGTCCAACGAGTCCCGCGTGCGGCAGGCGACCGCGCTGGTGGCCTTCGCCGCCGACGTCGCCGAGGACGCCGGCACCGACGCGGTCCTGCTGGTGGGCGACCTCAACTCCTACGAGCAGGAGGACCCGGTCGTCGTCCTGACCGACGCCGGTTACACCGACCTGGGCCCCACCACCGGCGAGTACAGCTACGCGTTCGACGGCGCGGTGGGCTCGCTGGACCACGCGCTCGCGTCGCCGGGCCTGATCGACCGGGTGACCGACACGGACATCTGGAACATCAACGCGTACGAGCCGGTGGCGAACGAGTACAGCCGCTACAACTACAACGCCACGATCCTCTACGACGAGACGCCGTTCCGGTCGTCCGACCACGACCCGCTGCTCGTCGGCCTCGACCTCGCTCCGTCGGCCCCCGCGTGGGGGGCGCGGACCACCTACGCGAAGGGCGACCGCGTCACCTTCGAGGGCGGTCTGTTCGAGGCGCTCTGGTGGTCGCGCGGCGACCGGCCCGGGGCCTCGGCCTACGGGCCGTGGGCCGAGGTCGGGGCGCCCGTCGTGACGTCCGCCGGGATCTTCCCCGCGTGGACGGGCACCTGGGTGTACGGCAAGGGCGACGTGGTCGTGCACGACGGCCACCGCTGGGAGGCGCGCTGGTACTCCCGGCACGACGAGCCCGGCGCGACGCCGTGGGGCCCGTGGCGGGACCTGGGCGCCGTCTGACGCCGTCCCGGCCGAGTCGGCCGCCCGACAGCGCCGTGGCATCGCCCGACCCGCCCGGGTCGGGCGGTGCCACGGGTGGCTTAGGCTCGTGGGGTGAGCAGCTCCACCCCCGACGGCCCCGCGGGCGACCGCCCGGCGACGCCCGACCCGGCGCCCCTCGAGGCCGACCACGTCCCTGCCGACGCCGCGCCGGCCGACGACCGCGCCCCGGCCGCGGCCGCCGACACCGACGGCTCGTCGGAGGGCGACGCCCCGGCGTCGGAGGAGCCGCAGGACGTGACGCTGCTGGTCGACCCCGACCGGGTCCGCCGCGCGCCCAAGGTCACGGTCTTCCTCTGGGTGGGCGCGCTCGTCGGCGCCGTCGTCGGGCTGATCTTCTCGACGTGGCTCATCGACGTCTCCGGTTCGGCCGAGACCCTGATGAAGCCGGGCGTCTACGTGTCGGTCACGGTGCTCGGCGGGATCGCGCTCGGCCTCGGCGTCGCGGGCCTGCTCGCGGTGATCGCCGACCGGCGCAGCCTGCGTCGCCGCTGACGCGTCGGCGCCGGTCGGTCGCCCGGGTGGCTGTGGAATACTCGGACCATGCCCTTGCGCCCTGACGGCCGCCTGAACCATGACCTCATGCCCGGCGAGAAGGGCCCCCAGGACGCCTGCGGCGTCTTCGGGGTCTGGGCCCCCGGTGAGGAGGTCGCCAAGCTCGCCTACTTCGGTCTCTACGCCCTGCAGCACCGCGGACAGGAGTCCGCCGGCATCGCGACCAGCAACGGCGAGCAGATCCTCGTCTACAAGGACATGGGCCTCGTGTCCCAGGTCTTCGACGAGACCGCGCTCGACGCGCTCACCGGCCACCTCGCCGTCGGCCACTGCCGGTACTCCACCACCGGCGGCGTGACCTGGGAGAACGCCCAGCCCACCCTCGGTGCGACCGCGGGCGGCACCGTCGCCCTCGGGCACAACGGCAACCTCACCAACTCCGCCGAGCTCGTGAACCTCGTCGCCGAGCGCTACGGCGCACAGCGCCGCGGCGAGCTCGCGCGCGGCAACACCACCGACACCGCGCTCATCACGGCGCTGCTCGCGGGGGACGCCGACCACACGCTCGCGCAGACGGCGCTCGAGGTGCTGCCGAGGCTGCGCGGGGCGTTCTCGCTCGTCTTCATGGACGAGGGCACGCTCTACGCCGCGCGCGACCCGCAGGGCGTGCGCCCGCTGGTTCTGGGCCGCCTGCAGCGCGGCTGGGTGGTCGCCTCCGAGACGCCGGCCCTCGACATCGTCGGCGCGTCGTACGTGCGCGACGTCGAGCCGGGCGAGCTCATCACGATCGACGCCGACGGCCTGCGCTCGGAGAAGTTCGCCGAGCCGGAGCGCGCGGGCTGCGTCTTCGAGTACGTGTACCTCGCCCGCCCGGACAACACGATCAACGGCCGCTCCGTGCACGCGTCGCGCGTCGAGATGGGCCGCACGCTCGCTCGCGAGCACCCGGTCGAGGCGGACCTCGTCATCCCGACGCCGGAGTCCGGCACGCCGGCCGCCGTCGGGTACGCCGCCGAGTCGGGCATCCCGTTCGGCCAGGGCCTCACCAAGAACGCGTACGTGGGCCGCACGTTCATCCAGCCGTCCGACACGCTGCGCCAGCTCGGCATCCGGCTCAAGCTCAACCCGCTGCGCGAGGTCATCCGCGGCAAGCGCCTCGTCGTCGTCGACGACTCGATCGTGCGCGGGAACACGCAGCGGGCCCTGATCCGCATGCTCCGCGAGGCCGGGGCGGCCGAGGTGCACGTGCGCATCTCGTCCCCGCCGGTCAAGTGGCCGTGCTTCTACGGCATCGACTTCGCGTCGCGCGCCGAGCTCATCGCGAACGGGCTGAGCCCGGCGGAGATCGGCCAGTCCCTCGGAGCGGACTCGCTCGGCTACATCTCCGTCGAGGGCATGATCGCCGCCACGGAGCAGCCTGCCTCCCAGCTGTGCGCGGCCTGCTTCACGGGCAAGTACCCGATCGAGCTGCCGACCGCCGACCAGCTCGGCAAGCACCTCCTGGAGCAGGCGGAGCTGCCGCTCGGCGCCCCCGAGGACGGGCTCCGCCAGGTGACCGTCGGCGCCGGTGCGTCGAACGCCCTCGACCACCCCTGACAGCCGACGAACGGTGAGCAACACGTGACGAACGAACCCCTGACCTACGCCGCGGCCGGCGTCGACACCGAGGCGGGCGACAAGGCCGTCGAGCTGATGAAGGACGCGGTGCGCCGCACGCACGGCCCCGCCGTCCTCGGCGGGGTGGGCGGGTTCGCCGGGCTCTTCGACCTCTCTGCGATCCGCGAGTACCGCAAGCCGCTGCTCGCGACCTCGACGGACGGCGTCGGCACCAAGGTGGCGATCGCCCAGGCGCTCGACAAGCACGACACGATCGGCTTCGACCTCGTCGGCATGGTCGTGGACGACATCGTCGTGGTCGGCGCGGAGCCGCTGTTCATGACCGACTACATCGCCACCGGCAAGGTGGTCCCGGAGCGTGTGGCCGACATCGTGCGCGGCATCGCCCAGGCCTGCGAGGTGGCCGGCACGGCCCTCGTCGGCGGTGAGACGGCCGAGCACCCCGGCCTGCTGGAGCCGGACGAGTACGACGTCGCGGGCGCCGCGACCGGCATCGTCGAGGCCGACGCCGTCCTGGGCCCGGAGCGGGTGCGCGCCGGCGACGTGCTGGTGGCCATGGGCTCGAGCGGCCTGCACTCCAACGGCTACTCGCTGGTGCGCGCGGTCGTGAAGCACGCGGGCTGGGCGCTGGACCGCCACGTCGAGGAGTTCGGCCGCACCCTGGGCGAGGAGCTGCTGGAGCCGACCCGCGTGTACGCGCGGGACGTGCTCGCCCTCGCGCAGGACCCGGCCGCGCAGGTGCACGCGGTGACCCACGTGACGGGCGGCGGGCTCGCGGCGAACCTCGCGCGCGTCCTGCCCGCGGGCACGGTGGCGACCGTGGACCGCGCGTCCTGGGAGGTGCCGGCCGTCTTCCGCACGGTCCGCGACCTCGGCTCGGTGCCGCGGGGCGACCTGGAGAACACCCTCAACCTGGGCGTCGGCATGGTGGCCGTCGTCGGCGCCGACGGCGTGGACGCCGCGCTCGCGACGCTGGTGGCGCGCGGGGTGCCCGCCTGGGTGCTGGGCTCCGTGGCGGACCTGGACCCGGCCGCCCCGGCCGAGCACCTGGTGGCCGGCACCAAGGGCGTGCACGGCGGCGCGGTGCGGATGACGGGCGACTACCGCTGACAGACGGTGGCGGGGGAGGGGAACCTCCCCCGCACGGACGAAGGGCCGGACGGCTGCTGCCGTTCGGCCCTTCGCGCGCTACGCAGGATCCCGTGATCGAGGACGGGACCCTGACGCCGGGGACTCAGCGGTCGTCGCCCCAGGCGTTGTATCGGTTGTCGTACTCCTCGTCGTCGGCGGAGAAACGATCCTCCGTGGCGACATCGGTTCGACTGCCCTCGCTGCCCCTGAGCTCTTGCTCGAGCGCGTGGTAGTTCGTCTCGGGGCTGTAGTACTTCAGCTCGCGAGCGACCTTAGTCTGCTTTGCCTTCTGACGGCCGCGGCCCATGGCTGAGACCCCCTCAACGTAGGAGCGGGGCTGGCGACGTCGCAGACGGCGGCCCCGTGCGTAAGTAGTCTGTTCAGATCCCAACGGTACATGCTCGCGCGCCATTCCCTCCACTCCGCAGCGCGTGCCGGACGCATCGGAGGACGTCGGAGCGGGTGACGCCCCCGCGATCGTGTCTCAGGTCACGAGACCGAACGGTGCGCGTGGCGGTCCGCGCGGCCCCGTAGCCAGGCAGAACGGGACGCACGGCGCGACTCGGGCCATGCCCGTACGATCCGGACGATTTCATCCGGCTCCCAAGTCGCCTCAATCCCGCTTTCTGCCCACAATGGATGAGCGAGACCGTGTAGCACTCCGGGCGCCGCCCGGGCCGGTCACGCACCAGGAGGTGCAGGGGATGTCGCTCCACGGAGACTCCGAGGTTCTGCTGACGCCTGCCGAGGTGGCCAGCCTCTTCCGCGTCGACCCGAAGACGGTGACCCGCTGGGCCAAGGCGGGGAAGCTCTCGTCGATCCGCACCCTCGGGGGGCACCGTCGTTACAAGGAGTCGGAGGTGCGCGCGCTGCTCGGCGCCGCCTCCGAGGAGGCGACGCCGGACAACAAGTAGCGGCGTCCGGGCGGGAGCCTCAGCGGCGCCGGGCGCGAACGACGACGATCACGACCAGCGCCAGGCCCGCCGCGGCCGCGCCGAGCAGCGCCTGCGCGTTGCGCTTGCGTCGGGGTTCGCCGCCGGGCAGCCCGCCACCGGTGACGAACGCGCCGGCGTCGCTCGCCGCCTGCTTGGTCGCCCTCGCGAACTGGTTCGCCTGGTAGGACGGGGACACCCGCGTCACGAGCTGGTCGAGGGTCTCGCTGAGCTCCGCTCGGGTACGGGTCACCTCGTCCTGCAGCTCCCGCGCGGTCGGGGACGGGACCCGGTCCTGGGGCGTCGTGGACTCGGTCACCTGCGGACCCCCTTCTTCAGCGTCTCGACGTCTTCCTTGACCCGGTCGATCGTCTCGGGCCGGCGGGCCGCCTTCTTGAGCTGACCGACGGCGATCGCCGCCGCGACTCCCGCCACGAGCAGCAGGGCCACGCCGACGACCAGCGCCGACAGCCACAGCGGCCACGCCTCGGCCAGGCCGGTGATCCCGGCCCAGATGAGCACGCCCACCGCGTACAGCACGACGACGAGGGCGAATCCGATCAACCCGATCCCGATGCCGGACCGCTTCGCCTTCTCTGTGACCTCGGCCTTGGCGAGCGCGACCTCGGCGCGCACGAGCCGCGTGGCCTGTTCCGACAGCTGCTCCACGAGCCGCCCCATGGAGGGTGGCTGTTCGGCGGGCGGCGTGCGTCCGTCGTCCCAGTCCGTCATCGGCTGCTCCGATCCTGCGTGATGTGATCGTCCGTGCGATCCCACTCAACCCGTCCCTGCTGGTCCAGGCAATTCCTACGGCGCACGACGGCGTGCCGGGAACGACGAAACCCCCGCGCCGAAGGGCGCGGGGGTTTCTGAGGTGGCTCCGACCGGCGTCGATCCGGTGACCTTTCGATTTTCAGTCGAACGCTCTACCAACTGAGCTACAGAGCCGTGACACGAACGCCCGGGCGCCGTTTCCGACGAACCGGGCGCATCATGCGCGACCCTGACGGGACTTGAACCCGCGACCTCCGCCGTGACAGGGCGGCGCGCTAACCAACTGCGCTACAGGGCCATGGTGGGGAGAAATCTCCGCACCTGGAAGCTCGTTTCGAGCCGAGAAGAAGCGTACCCCATGCTCGCCGGGATCTTGAAATCGGATCCTGACCAGCAAGAACGCCCCGTTTCGCGGGCCTTCGGACGTCGCCGCCGCCCCGCTGACGTACCCCCAACGGGATTCGAACCCGTGCTACCGCCGTGAAAGGGCGGGGTCCTAGGCCGCTAGACGATGGGGGCTGGACCGGGCAAGCATACCCAGGCGTCGCGGGCGGCCGACGTCCGCGGGTGGGCGAGGATGGGACCTGTGGTGGAGATGACGCGCGAGGAGTTCGAGGACGCGGTCCGGGACGGCCTCGACCAGGTGCCGGCCGACCTGGCCGCGATGATGGACAACGTCGTCGTCCTCGTGGAGGACGACGCCCCCGCGGGCGACCCCGAGCTCCTCGGGTTGTACGAGGGCGTGCCGCTCACGGAGCGCGACCTGCACTGGGCCGCCGGGTCGCTCCCGGACCGGATCACCGTCTATCGGCATCCGACCCTCGCGATCTGCGACACGCGCGACGACGTCGTCGAGGAGGTCGCCATCACCGTGGTGCACGAGATCGCCCACCACTTCGGCATCGACGACGCGCGCCTGCACGAGCTCGGCTGGGCCTAGGAGACCTCGAGCGCCGGTGCCGGCCCGTCGCGGTCGAGCAGTGTCGCGAAGCCGGCCACGAGGGCCTGCACGGTGAGGTCGAGGCGGGCGTCGGGGGAGGCCGGCCGGGCGGCGAGGGCGGCGGCCACCAGCGGCGGGGTCGCGACGTCCTCAGGGACCGCTGCCGCGGCGCCTCCGCTCTCTGCGAGGTGGTGCCAGACGACGGCGCTGCCCACTGCGTGGACGAGCTGCAGCGCGGTGCCCGGGGCGAAGCCGGCGCCCGTGAGCGTCTCGAGCAGGGCCTCGAGCTCGTCCAGGTTGCGCGCGGTCAGGGCCGGTCGAGAGGCGAACAGGGGGACGACGCCGGGGTGCGCGGCGAGCCCGTGGTGCAGGGCTCGCGCGTGCTGGGCGAGGACGTCCTGCCAGGGCCCGGACGCGCGGGAACCCGGTAGCGCGTCCGCGAGGACCTGCTCCACGAGGGCGTCCTCGAGGGCCTGCTTGTTCCGGACGTGGTGGTAGAGCGTCATCGCCTCGACGCCGAGGTCGCGCGCGAGGCGGCGCATCGACAGCGCGCCGGCGCCCTCGCGGTCGACGAGCGCGAGCGCCGCGCGCAGCACCTGCTCCCTGGTGAGGCCGGCGTGCCGGCCCTGGGCGCGTGCCTGGGTCACGGCCACCTCCCTTGCATCTCTTACAGCGTATGCCTACTTTGGCAGAGACATACACCGTAAGAGAGGATCTCCCATGGACGCATCGCACCAGCGCAGCGCCGTGCGCGCCCTGTACGCCGGCCTCGTGCTCACCGTCGCCGTGACGGTCTACCCCTTCGTCGACCGCGCCACCACCCATGTGCTCGCCGACCACGTCCGGGCGGGCTACCCCGCGGCCACGGCGGGGGAGGTCGACGCGGCGGTCGGCACCTACCTCGTCATCCTCACGGTGCTCGGTGCGCTCGGGGTCGCCGGGTGGGTGGCCTCCGTCCGCGCGGTCCGCGCCGGCCGGCCCTGGGCGCGTTGGACGGCCCTCGGCCTGCTCGCCGCGGGGCTCGTCGCAGCCCTCGCCGGCCTGGGCGTGCGGGACACGTCCGGGGACGTCGGCCTGGCGCCGCTGCTGGCCTGGGTGGGCCTGCTGCCCTGCGTGGCGGGCGCCGTCGCCGTCGGGGCCCTGTGGCGGGCGTCGTCGGCGCGCCGGCCGGGGCGCGACGATGCGGTCGTGACGAGCCGGTCGTGACGAGCCGGTCGTGACGAGCCGGGGGTGAGGAGAACGACGACGCCCGGGACCGACCGGTCCCGGGCGTCGTCGTGCGCTGCGACGTGCGTCGCTCAGAGCGGGCTGTACTCCCAGTGCCACGCCTCCGGCTTGCGGCCGTCGGCCTGGGCCCAGTCCGGGTTCGCCCAGCCGAACTTCGAGGCGTTCTTGACCATCCACGCGTGCTGCACGCTGCCGAAGGTCTGGATGCCGCCGCTGAGGTCGACGGCGATGCCCCAGCCGTGGTCCGAGTAGCCCGGCACGGCGGCGAGGTAGCCGCGGCTCGCCTTGACGGACACCTGCGAGGCGTAGGAGCGGTACGAGTCCTTGATCGCCAGGTGCTTGCCGAAGCGCGCCTTGTACGCGGCGTCCAGGCGCTCGAGCTGCTCGGCCGCGTCGCAGCGCAGCGTCTCGCCGGGGGCGAACGACAGCTCGCACAGGTCGCCGGCGGGGATGCGGCCGTTCTCGTAGCCCTCGGTGTCGTCGGCGTGCTTCTTGAGGGCGGCCGCCGCCTTGCTGGCCTTCGCGGCCTCGGCGCCGAGGATGTCCGCCGGCGTCGCCGGCGCGGGCTCGATGCTGACCGCGCTGGACTCCGTCTTGTCGAGCAGCGCGGTGAGCGAGTCCGTCGCCTCCGCGACGTCCGCCGCGTCCGCGGTGCGCACGTCGAGGGAGGTGCGCTCGCCGGCGCGGGACGCCGCCTCCGCGTCCGTCCGGTCGGCGACGAGCTCGCGCAGCTGCGCCGCGCTCTTCGCCACGGACCGGCGCTGGTCGCGCGGGACCGCCCGCGACTCGGAGGCCACCTGGTCGGCGCGGGCGAGGACCGCCTGGGCGGCCGAGAGCGCCTCGTCGCCGGACGGGGCCGCGGCCGCGTCCTTCGCCGTCGCGGTGTCGGCGTCCTCGGCCGTCGCGCCCGAGCCGACGGCGCCCGACGTCGCGGACGCGGCGCCGGCGAGGGCGGGGCGCACGATCGCCGTCGTGGCGGCGGTCGCGTCCGTCGTGCCGAAGGCGCCCGTGCCGATCCTGCCCACCGAGCTCGACTCGGGGGTGGTCGACGCGGCGGCGCGCGGCTCGCCGGAGGCGTGGGTGAGCCCGGTCGCCAAACCGGTCGTCAGCGCCATCACGGTGAGCGCGACGGGGACGCCGGCGCGCACGGCGCGGCGGCGCTGCTGGGGCTGCGCGGCACGGTCGGGGCGCCGGGTGCGGGCGGGGCGGTGGATGTCACGGCGCCGCGGCAGGGGCGCAGGGGCGTGCTCGGTCACGTGGGAAGGTCCTCGGGGTCGGGAGTTCGGGAGCTCGAACCTGTCGGGAGCTCACACCGGTCGGAAGCTCATTCCATCTTCAACCGTTCTCACGGGTGCTCCGGGCCAACGAGGGGACCAGACGACACGAATCCCGTGCGGGCCACGGGGACGAGATGTGAAGCCGGGACATCCCGGGGCGTTCGGTCGGCCTCCGTGGGCCCCGATCCGGATGCTGGGACGAGCCGTCCCGCCCCGCCGGCCGCCGCCGCGCCGCGGCCCGGCGCGCCTCAGGATGCTCGGATGAGCTCCGCACCCGTGACCGTCGCGGTCCACCGTGTCGTCAGCCAGGACCGCGTGCCCGAGGTGACCGCCTGGGTGCAGTCCGGCGTCCGCCTCGCGAACCGGTGGGACGGCTTCCTCGGCTCCGGCTGGATCCGCGCCTCCGAGGGCGCCGCCGACTGGATCATGCTCTACCGGTTCGCCGACGCGGCGCGGCTCGACGCCTGGGAGGGCTCGGAGGAGCGCCGCCGGTGGCTCGCCGCGGGCGAAGGGCTCGTCGAGGAGCGGCGCGTGGAGAAGCGCACCGGCATCGAGGGCTGGTTCGACGCGCCGCTGCGGCAGGACGAGCCCGCCGGCCCGCCGCTGCTCGCGGCGCCGCCCCGCTGGAAGCAGTCGGTGGCCATCTGGCTCGGCTTCTTCCCCGTGAACCTGGCGTTCACGGCGCTGGTCGGGTGGCTCCTGCCGCCGTTCGCGGACCTGCACGTGGTGCCGCGGGTGCTGGTCACGACCCTGGTGCTCACGCCGATCATGTCGTTCTGGGTGCTGCCCTGGGTCACCGGACGGCTGTCCGGCTGGCTGCACGCGCCGCGGCGCTGAGCCGGGCGCGCGGGAGCCTCAGCGGGAGGTCGGCACGGGCGCCTCGTCGAGCCACTCCCGCAGCCGCGCCGGGTGGTCGGTGATGATGCCGTCCACCCCGGCGTCCCGCAGGAGCTCCCAGGCGGGCTCGTCGTTGGCGGTCCACCCGAACACCCGCAGGCCGGCGGCGTGGGCGGTCGGCACGAGCGCCGGGTCGTCGGCGATCAGGGCGGCGCCCGGGCTGACGGCGGCGGCGCCGAGCTCGCCGAGGAGCTCGGACAGGTCGTCGCGCGGGTGCTCGACCAGCAGGGACCGCGGCACCTGCGGGGCGACGTCGCGCAGCGCGGCGACGGTGACGGGGTCGAACCCCTGCACCATCAGCCGGTCCTCGAGGCCGGCCTCCGCCACCACCCGCATCGTCACGGCGACGTCGTCGGCGGTCCACCGGCCCTTGTACTCGCACAGGACGTCGAGACCCGGGTGCGTCGCGACGAGCTCCAGCACCTCGGCGAGGGTCGGGATGCGCTGGCCGGCGAACTCCGGCCCGAACCAGGCCCCCGCGTCGAGGGACTGCAGCCCCGCCCGGGTGAACCCGCGGACCTCGCCGGTGCCGTCGGTCGTGGCGTCCACCGTGCCGTCGTGGATCACCATCGGGACGCCGTCGGCGCTGAGGTGCACGTCGATCTCGATCATCCTCGCCCCGGCGCGGGCGGCGGCGTCGAACGCTGCCAGGGTGTTCTGCGGTGCGTCGGCGGAGGCGCCGCGGTGGGCGATGACGGCGGGGGCAGGGGTGCGGGCGGGCACGGAGCTCCTTCGGACGACGGCGGCGGCGGGTGGGCCACGTGGGGATCGAACCCACAACCCACGGAGAACCGTGCCGGTTCGGCCGCGTGTCACGTGTGCGGGTTGCTGGACTGGCCTGCGTCGATGGTATGCCGAGGTGCCCGACGATCGTCGTTCATGCTGGGCGTTTCCCGTTCGACGCGGGGGCGTCGTGGACACACGGCGCCGCCCGGATCGCCTGGATCGACAGGTCGGACCGATGACGTGTCGCATCTGGTCGCCCGTGGACCTGTCCCGTCAACGGAAGCGTCGCACGTGGTCATCGGCCGGACCCCCGCGCTCCTCAGCTCGTCGACGGCGCTCGTGACAGAACCCGCACGACGCTGGCGACGCCTGCAGCCGCATCGTGGGCGTCGTCCCATGCGGGGTACACCTTTGCTGCTCGTTCGAGCATCGTGCGCTGCAGCGTGACGGCTTGCCACCCTGCACGCCTCACCGCCGGTGTGACGTGGCCGCGGATCTTGAACACGCCGATCGCGACACCGACCGCGGTCTGTGCCACCGAGTCCACGACGTAGTCCAAGTCCTCGGGTACGGCTTCGGCCCACGCTCGCGCATCGTCGGAGTCCGCTGACCACAATCCCGGCGGCACGTCGTACCCGTAGCCGGCAAGGGCCCCGGCGAGAAAGCGGGGAACGTCATCGTCCCGGCCGCCGTCGAGGTACCAGTCCTCGAGAGCACCCAGGATGTCGTGACCGTTGTCGTTGCCGAAGGGGGCGTACTCGTCCGTCTCTGAATAGAACGACTCGGGAGCGACGGCCACGTACGCCGGATGGCTCGACTCAGGCGAGAGTCCCCTGGCGTAGATGTCCAGGTCACGCCAGTACGCCCGAGGATGCACAGCCAGGCAAGTTACCCCAGGTATCAGACATCGGACCGGTGGTCAGCCATTCTGGGCAGAACGTGAGTGCGTCAGGCACCCGGTCACCATTTCCGTCCGCGCGTCGAGTATGCGCACGCCCGCCCGTGTCGGTGCCCACCCCTACGTTCTGGCGCGTGACGACAACCGCACCCGCTCCATGGCATGACCGCCCGTTCTTCGCGCTGCAGGTCGGTCGCCCGAACGGGGGTGCCTATCCGCAGACCGTCCAGGCTCTCGGCGTGGTCCATCTCCCGTCCGGGCGTCTGGAGGCGTCGGACCCCTACGTGTGCCTGGGCGAGGGGTGCGTCATCTCGGTTCCCGCCGGCTCGTACCGGGTGTTCGTGACGGTTGCCGATGTGTCCGAGGCGGGGGACGGGTCGCACCTGCGCGAGTCGTACCTGTCCGTGGTCCTGCGAGACGACTCCCCGGTCGCGGCGGTGCGCCTCGGAGTCCCCGACGGTGAAGGTCCGCCGGCCGAGGGCACCTGGTACGGAACCGGCGTGGATGCGGGCACGGTCGCGTTTGCCGATGCCGCCGCCAGCGCCACGCTGCCCACGTCCTACGACGAGTCGCTGGAGGCGACCCACGACGCCTGGATGGCCCTGCAGGACGACCCGACCCACTTCGGCAAGGGTCTCGCCAACGTCCCCCTGCCCGGTGCCGGGAACGGCGAGAACGTCGTCCTCTCGCACTCCGGGTGGGGCGACGGCTTCTATCCCGTCGTCACGACGCACGACGCCGAAGGCCGACTCCTGGGAGTCCACCTGGACCTCCTCGTCGCCGACACGGTCCACTGGATGGAGTCACGCGACCAGACATAGGTTGCACGGTCTGCGGAGGGTTTCCTGGACGGGGCGACAAGGAAGTGCCGATGAGAGACGTCGACGATGACGAGTTTTTTCGAGGGCTGATCTGGAACCAGCTGCCCGAGGCCCGAGACCTGATGAAAGAGCTCGAACGCGACGAGCTCGAGCTCGCCGCGGATCTCGGGATGCCTCAGAACGGTCGCGTGGGGTCCTACTCATACGCGTCGATCGTTCTTGTCGACGGCGTGCTCGAACCGGCATTGAAGAGCGCGCCCAGGAATGCCGACCTGCTCGCTCGGGTGGCACGCGTCCTCGAGGCGGCGGTCGATTCAGGCAGGTCCTACCTCCAGGAGGCCGTCAGCCTTCGGGTCACCGACTTCCTGGTCGGCTCGCCGGAGTACTGGTTGGCGTTCCGTGAACACGCCGGGCCTGCGCTCAGCGCCGACGCGCGAGAGCGAGGCCGGTACGTCGAGTGGTGGGCCGACGCTCCCGCACCGCGGGAACCATGACGGCAGTGGCGCCCCCGGGTACCGGTAGGTTGCGCCCGTGCGCCGTTCCTCCTGGTACCTGGTCGGCTGTGTCGCACTGGTGGTGGGCGCCGTCGTCGCGGTGGCCCTGCCGGTGGGCGGGAGCCCCCTCGGATCGCCGTACGGGTTCGGCCCGCCGGACCCACCGCCAGGAGGGCGGTGCCCCGACCCGCCGATCGCAGGCTCGCCGCCGGAGTCCTGGGAGGTCAGCTACGGCCTCGGCTGGGACTCGGGCCTCGTCGAACCGATCACGCCAGCGGCCGCTCGAGGGCGCGATGCGGCGGGAGATCCGTACGTCGCTGTTCTGCACGACGGCGCCGGCCCCGGGGTCGTGATCCGCACGGCATGGTCGGCTCGGCGTCTTGAGCTGCTCGCCCTGGACGACGAGGGCCGGTCGAGGGTGCGCCTCGACCTGCGGGCGATCGACGACGGCCTGGTGCTTCGCGAGCACGAAGAGTGGTCCCCGAGCGATCAGGTCGCACGCCGCGTGATCACGTACGGCCCGGACGGGACGTGCTGGGACGATGCCGAGCGAGCCGACGGCGGCAGCCTGCAGCAGGTGGGCCGGGCCGTACGCCCGGCGATGGGCCGGCCCGAGCCCGGGCGCTGGGACGACGTGCTGGACCTCGTCGGGCTGGCGGCTCCGGTCGTGCCTACCGGCCGGCACGATCCCGGTGTGCGGGTCGTCGACGGTGCACCGTGGACTCCGCCCGGTCCGCTCGCTCCGGGCGACATCGACCGGATGTTCGACACGGGCGCGCGGGTCCGCACCAGCGCCGGCGAGGCGACCATCAGGGTGCACGAGGCGGGACGGGTCAAGGTTCCGTCGGGTCGGCTCGTGGTCATGGACCCGACCTACCTCCCGGACGCCGCCGCCGAGCTGACGGTCGAGGTCCCGGTCCCGCCCGGCACCCATCCGGTCACGCTCGCCGTGGCCCGTCACGACACCGGCGAGACGGTGGTCGGCGCTCGGCTCACCGTCGGCCAGGAACCCGCCGTGACGTGGGACATGGCGCGACGCGAGGGGCAGGAGCTGGTCGAGCTCGGCGACGGCGAGTACTACGACTTCGGCGTCGACTCCGGCACCGCGTCCTTCGCCGACGCCGCGGCCGTGGATTCCCTGGCCGACGCGGCCGTCGACGCCGCCGCCGCGCGCCTGGACCTCAGCGCGAGCGTCGGCGACGACGACATGATCCTGTTCCCGAGCGGTGACGGCGACGGCGGCTACCCGGTCTGGGTCGGCCGGGACGCCGACGGAGGCGTCGTCGCCGTCGTCGCGGACATGCTCGTCCTCGAGGGCCCCGACGAGTTCACCGCGGGCCCGTGATCCGGCCACCCACCGCGGTCCTCCATCCGCAGGCGGTCCGACCTGCGAAGGAGTGGGCCCCCAGGGGCTCGAACCCTGAACCCGCGGATTAAAAGTCCGCTGCTCTGCCAGTTGAGCTAGAGGCCCGCCGCCGTCCGCCCGGGGGCTGGTCGTCGGCTGCGGGACAGCGTACGCGGGAGCGCGGGGACCGTGCCGCGGAGCGCCGGGAAGATCACGATCCGGTGACGGAGGGCAACCTATCCGTGCCGTGGTCGGGCTGTCACCCGAGGTCTCACCCACCGGGAGATCTCGTCCCGATCGCGTCTCAGCGTTGCGCCCGGCCCCCTCATGCTGTTTCGGTGGACAGGTTCGCAAGGACCGACGAGAGGAGCGTCCATGCTCACCGTGACCGACAACGCCCGTACCGCAGTCGAGGATCTCGCGCAGCAGGCGGGGGTGCCCGACGAGGGCGGGCTGCGGATCGCGCAGTCCGCCGGCCAGCCCGGCAACTTCGAGCTCGCGCTCGTCCCCGCGCCCCAGCCCGACGACCAGCTGGTCGACGAGGGCGGCGCCACGCACGTCTTCGTCGAGGCGGAGGCGGCGCCCGCGCTCGAGACCCTGACGCTCGACACCGACCCGGCAGCGCAGGGCCCGGGCTTCGTGCTCACGCCGCAGGGCTGAGCGCGCAGCAGGAGGCTCCCGGCGTCACCGACGGCCGGTCGTGGGATCCGTCCCGCGGCCGGCCGTCGCGCGTCCCCGGCGCCCGCCACGGTCCGCCATACTCGAGAACCCCGGGGGCGCCGCGCTCCAGGGAGGCGACGGCGACACGGTCGCCGCGCCACGTGCCGTCCGCAGCCCCAGGAGGTCGTCTGTGTCGTCCGCCCCCGCCCGTACCGCCGGTCGCGCCGCCCGGAACGCCCGACGCAGCACCGCGCTGCGGCTGCTCGCCCGCTCGGGCTATGCGGCGTCCGGGGTGGTGCACCTGCTCCTGGGCTACCTCGCCGTGCGGGTGGCCTTCGGCTCCGCGCCCGCGGGGAGCGCCGACCAGGCCGGGGTGTTCCGCCAGCTGGCGAGCACCCCTGGGGGCGTCGTCCTGCTGTGGTCCGTCGCCGTCGGCTTCGCGGCGCTCGCCCTCTGGCAGCTCGCCGAGGCGATCCTCGGCGTGCCCGGGCCGGACGCCGCGAAGCAGACGGCGTCTCGCGGCAAGGCGGCCGCAAAGGCCGTCCTCTACGCCGTGCTCGCCGGCACCGCCGCGCGGTACGCCCAGGGCGGCACCAGCGGCGGGAGCCAGCAAGAGGAGGGGCTGACGGCCGACCTCATGGCGGCCCCGGCCGGGCGGTGGCTCGTCGCGGCGGTGGGGCTCGTCATCGTCGGCGTCGGTGTCTTCCACGTCGTCAAGGGGTGGCGCAAGACGTTCCTCGAGGACCTCCGCGGCACGGGCGGCGGCGCGGTGGGCCAGGCCGTCGTGCGCGCAGGCCAGGTGGGGTACGCGGCCAAGGGCGTCGCGCTCGGCGTGCTCGGCGGGCTGTTCGTCGCGGCGGCCTGGACGTCGGACGCCGAGAAGGCCGGGGGACTGGACGACGCACTGCGGACCATCCGCGACCAGCCGTACGGCACCGTGCTGCTCGTGGTGGTCGGGATCGGCATCGCGGCATACGGCGCGTACTCGTTCGCCCGGGCCCGGTACGCGCGGCTCTGACCGGCGGTCCGTGCTGTCCCGGGGAGGGCCGGCTCAGGCGGGGACGACGGGGCCCACGATCCAGCTCGCGCCGAGGACGAGGCAGCCCAGCGTGAACAGCAGGAAGACCACCACCCACAGGATGCCGGCGGTGCGGGTCAGTGCCGCGAGCTGGTCGGCGTCGGACCGGCGCGCGCGGCCCCGGGAGCGCTGCGCCTGGAGCTCGAGCACCGGCCGCACCGACCCGATGAGCAGGAACCAGGTGACGGCGTACGCCACGGCGGACTGGGCGGCCGGGTCCAGCCACCAGGAGACCGCGACCAGCGCGGCGCCGCTCACGAGGATCGACCACAGCCCGAACCAGTTGCGGATCTTGAGCAGCAGCAGGGCGAGCAGCAGCACCAGCAGCCACAGCAGGCCGACGGCGTAGCCCTGCCGCAGCAGCCAGGCGGCGCCCAGGCCCGTGAGGCCGGGCCCGACGTAGCCGGCGAACGCGGTGACGATCATGCCGAAGCCCCGGGGACGCCCGGCGGAGACCGTCAGCCCCGACGTGTCCGAGTGCAGCTGGATGCCGTCCAGCCGCCGCCCCGTGAGCATGGCGGCGACGGCGTGCGCGCCCTCGTGCGCGATCGTCACGACGTGCCGCGCGACCCGCCACACGGGGGTCACGAGCACGACGGCGAGCGCGGCGAGGCCCGCGGCCAGCACCACCGGTTGTGCCGGGGCCGGCACGGGGGTGGTGGCGGCCGTCCAGATCTGCGTCAGCACGTCGCCGACGGTCGCGAGGAAGTCGTCCACGGCGGTCATTCCACCACGACCACCTGAGGGCGGGCCGGACGCGCGCCCCCGGCTGCCCGACGTGGCCCCACGGGCCCCCGGGTGACGCACGCCGCGTCCGAGACCCTGGGGTCATGCCTCCGGACGTGCGACAATGCTGGAGGTGGCTGCGCGTCCGCGCGCCCCGCGTCGTGGAGATCCCCCCGGATTACGTGCGGCGGACCCCGACCATCGACGTCTCCGACGTCCCAGCCCGAGAGGCCCTCTTTCTTGACTACCTTTGCCGACTTCGGCCTGCCCGCCCCTGTCGTCCGTGAGCTCACGGACCAGGGCATCACCACCCCGTTCCCCATCCAGACGGCGTCGCTGAACGACACCCTCGCCGGCACCGACGTGCTCGGCCGCGGCCGCACCGGCTCCGGCAAGACCCTCGCGTTCTCGCTGCCCGTCGTGACGCGGCTCGCGACGTCCGCCGCGCAGGCCGCGGCCGCGGGCCGCCCGCGCCGCCGTCCCGGCCGCCCGCGCGCCCTCGTGCTCTGCCCGACCCGCGAGCTCGCCAACCAGATCAACGCCACCATGGAGCCGCTGGCGAAGACCCTCGGCCTCGTCACGACGACCGTCTTCGGCGGCGTCGCCCAGTCGCGCCAGGTGACCGCCCTCAATGCCGGGGTCGACGTCCTCATCGCGTGCCCCGGCCGGCTCGAGGACCTGCTCGGCCAGAAGCACCTCTCGCTCGACGAGGTCGAGATCACCGTGCTCGACGAGGCCGACCACATGGCCGACCTCGGCTTCCTGCCCGGCGTGAAGCGGATCATGGACCGCACGCCGCGCGAGGGCCAGCGCCTGCTGTTCTCCGCCACGCTGGACAACGGCGTCGACGTCCTCGTCAAGCGCTACCTCAAGAACCCGGTCACCCACTCGGTGGACGAGGCCGCGGCCCCGCCGCCCCAGATGACCCACCACATCCTCGCCGTCGCCGACGCTGACGCGAAGAAGGACGTGGTGCACGAGCTCGCCTCCGGGACGGGCCGCCGCGTGCTGTTCACGCGCACCAAGCACCAGGCCAAGAAGCTCGCCAAGCAGCTCACCGGCGCCGGCGTGCCCGCCGTCGACCTGCACGGCAACCTCGGGCAGGGCGCGCGCGAGCGGAACCTCGCGGCGTTCTCCTCCGGGGACGTCAAGGTGCTAGTCGCCACGGACATCGCGGCGCGCGGCATCCACGTGGACGACGTCGAGCTCGTGGTGCACGTGGACCCGCCCGCCGAGCACAAGGCGTACCTGCACCGGTCGGGCCGTACGGCCCGCGCCGGCTCTGTCGGCGACGTCGTGACCGTGATGCTCCCCGAGCAGCGCGGCGACGTCCGCGACCTCACGCGCAAGGCCAAGATCAGCGCCCGCCCGCAGCAGGTGGCCCCGGGCGACGCGACCGTCTCCGCCCTGGTGGGCGAGGTGGCCGCGTACGTCGCGCCCCCCGCCCCCGTGGCTCAGGCGCCGCAGCGCCGCAAGGGCTCCGGGCAGCCCCAGGGCGGCGGCCGGTCGCAGGGCGGTCGCTCGCAGGGCGGTCAGGGCGGACGGCCGCAGGGCGGCGGCCAGGGCCAGCGCGCCCAGGCCCGTCCGGCGTCGTCCGGCGGGAGCGCCCCGCAGGCGGTCCGCGCGGACGGTTCCGCCCCGGCGCGCCGCCGGCGTCGCCGCGGCGGCCGCGGCCGGGGGCCGGGCGGCACGCCCACGGCCTGAGCCGCTCGACGACGGACGGAACAGCCGCGACCCCGCCAGGGTTGTGCACGACGGAGGTGTCAGATGACGTACGAAGTCACCAAGTCCGACGAGCAGTGGCAGGTGGAGCTCTCTCCCCAGGAGTTCACGGTGCTGCGGCAGGCGGGTACCGAACGACCCTGGACCGGTGAGCTGCTCGACGAGAAGCGCGTCGGCGTCTACCGCTGTCGCGCCTGCAGCCACGAGCTGTTCCGCAGCGAGACCAAGTTCGACTCGCACTGCGGCTGGCCGTCGTTCTACACGCCGCTGGCCGGCGACAGCGTGGAGCTGCTCGAGGACCGGTCGCTCGGCATGGTCCGCACCGAGGTGCGCTGCGCGCGCTGCGGCTCGCACCTGGGGCACGTCTTCGACGACGCGCCGCAGACGCCCACCGGCGACCGGTTCTGCATGAACTCGCTGAGCCTCACGTTCGAGGCCGCGGAGGGCTGACGCGGCTAGGGTCGGGCACGTGACCGACTCCGTGTCCGACCACGTGTCCGACCATCTCGTCAACCTGCGCGACGTCGCGACGGCCGCCCCGGGCCTCAGGCCCGGGGCGTTGCTGCGCTCGGACGCGCCCCGCTCCGGCGACCGGGACCCGCACGGCGTCGCGTGGCCGCCCCGCACGGTGCTCGACCTGCGCGACCCGGGCGAGAGCGGCGAGGCGCACCCCTTGGCGACGACGGCGAAGGTGGTGCCGCTGCCCGTGCTGGACGGCACCGCGATGGAGGGCGCGGGCGTGCCCGCCGCGATCCCCGGCCTGGGGGAGCTCTACCTGCAGATGCTCGACGAGCCGGGCGCGGGGCACCTCGTCGAGGCGGTGCGGCTGATCGCGACGGACGCCGCTCCCGTCCTCGTGCACTGCACGGCAGGCAAGGACCGCACGGGCGTCACGGTCGCCCTCGTGCTGGCCCTGCTGGGGGTGGACCGCGCGGCGATCGTCGCGGACTACGAGCGGACGGGGCCGCACATGGCGCAGGTGCTGGCGCGGGCCGCGGTCACCGCCAACCTCGCCGTGCCGGACGCGCACCTGCTGGCGAGGCTGCCCCCGGAGCTCGTGACCGCGCCGGGATGGGCGATCGAGACGGTGCTGGACCGGCTCGAGGCGCACGACGACGGGGCGCGGGGCTGGTTCCTCGCGCACGGCGGGGACGCCGGGACGCTGGACGCCCTGCGCGCGCGGCTGACGGCCTGACCCGCGGGCGGTGGGTACGACGAGGGGCGAGAACCCGAGGCGGGGTTCTCGCCCCTCGTCGTACCCGCGACGAGCGGGCGGGGAGGTCAGGAGCGCGCGTCCCGCCAGCGCACGAAGTCCTCGGAGTAGCGGTGCAGCAGCGTCGCGAGCTGGGAGACGTCGGCCTCGTCCCACTCGCCGAACGCGTCCTTGTACATGTCGATGCGGCGGTCGCGCGCGCGGGCGAACCGCTGGGCGCCGTCCGCGGTCAGGGTGATCCGCTGGCCGCGCGTGTCCTCCGGGTCGACCTCGCGGTGCACGAGGCCCAGCTCCACGAGGCGGCTCAGCTGCCGCGACACCGTGGCCCGCCCGACGCCGAAGTGGGCGGCGAGGTCGGAGCCGCGGATCCCCGGGTGGGAGTCGATGTGCGCGAGGATCGGGTACGCCGACGCCTCGAGCTCGGGGTGCACCCGCCGGGCGGTCTGTGCCGCCGACGACTGGGCGCGCCGGATCAGGACCCGGATCTCGCGTTCGAGAGCACCGAACGGGTCGGTGGCCGGGTCGGGCATGGACTGGGCGGCTGCGTCGTGCATGCGCCCATCATGAGGCTTCGCCGGGGCAAACGGGAGTGCCGCCAGCGGGGGAAGTTGTGCCCGGACGGGGCCTGAGCGGGTGAAATCGGCCCCGTCCGGGGTTTTGGCCGGTGTCAGGCCCGCTCGGCGACGGGCTCGACGGCGCCCTTCTCCTCGTCGAGCACCTGCTCGATGCCCGAGCGGTGACCCAGCGGGATCTCCTTGATGAAGAGGACCGCGACGAGAGAGATCACGGCCATCGGCACCGCGTACAGGAAGATCGTCGTGATGCCGTGGGAGTAGGCGGACTCGACCACGGTCTGCACCGGCAGCGGCAGCGACGCCAGGTCCGGCACGGCGCCCGAGCCGGCTCCCATGGCGTCCGAGGCGATGCCGAGCTTCGCGAGGCCCGTCGTCAGGTCGCTCTTGATCTGCGACGCCATCACCGCGCCCAGGGCCGACACGCCGATCGCGCCGCCGAGCGAGCGGAAGAACGCGACGCCCGAGGTGCCGGAGCCCATCTCGTGCACGTCCAGCGTGTTCTGCGTGGCGAGCACGAGGTTCTGCATCAGGGCGCCCACGGAGAGTCCCAGGCCGAACAGGTACACCGAGATGAGCACGAAGCTCGTGTCCACCTCGATGGTGGACAGGCCGAAGAGCGACGCGGTGAGGACGACGGCGCCGCCCACCATGATCGCCTTGTACCGGCCGGTGTTCGAGATGATCCGGCCGAGCACGATGCCGGCGAGCATCGTGCCGACCACCATCGGGATGGTGAGCAGGCCGGACTCGGTCGGCGTCTTGCCGCGGGCCAGCTGGAAGTACTGGCTGAGGAACACGGCGGTGCCGAACATCGCGACGCCCACCGAGGCGGAGGCGATGACCGCGAGCACGAAGGTGCGGTTCTTGAACAGGTGCAGCGGGATGATCGGCTCGGCGGCGGCACGCTCGACGAAGCCGACGGCGAGGAGCGCCAGGACGGCCCCACCGACCATCGCGGCCGTCTGCCACGAGGCCCAGGCGAACTGGTCGCCGGCGAAGGTGACCCACAGCAGCAGCAGCGCGACGGCGACGGCGATGAGCACCGCGCCCGCGTAGTCGATCTTCACGACGCGCTTGGCCAGGGCGGGCAGGTGCAGGGTCTTCTGCAGCACGATGAACGCGGCGACGGCGAACGGGACGCCGACGAAGAACGTCCAGCGCCAGCCGATCGAGTCCGTGAGCACGCCACCGAGCAGCGGGCCGCCGATCTGCGCGACGGCCATGACGCCGCCCATGAGGCCCATGTACTTGCCGCGCTCGCGGGGGCTGATGATGTCGGCCATCAGCACGGTCGCGAGGGCGGTGAGGCCGCCGGCGCCGATGCCCTGCAGGGCGCGGAAGCCGATGAGCATCTCGATGTTCTGGGAGAGGCCGGCCGCGGCGGCGGAGACCACGGTGATGGCGAGGGCGACCTGCATGAGGACCTTGCGGTTCGTCAGGTCGGCGAGCTTGCCCCACAGCGGGGTCGAGATCGTCATCGTCAGCAGCATGGCCGTGACGACCCAGGTGTACGAGTGCTGGGAGCCGCCGAGCTCGCTCACGATCTTCGGCAGCGAGGTCGAGACGATGGTGGTGGCCAGCAGCGAGACGAAGACGCCGAGGAGGATGCCCGAGAGGGCCTCGAGCACCTCGCGGCGGTTCATCGCCGGGGCCGGCGTGGCGGAGAGCCCCGGCGCCACGGGCGCCGGGCTGGGGGACTGACTCATCGGGCGGGGATCTCCTCTGGCGCCGAGGCGCGGTCGTGGGTGGAGGTGAGTGCGGCCGCGACGCTGCGGATCCGGGTGGTGGCGTCGGCGAGGTCCTCGTCCGACCAGTCGGAGAACGCCTCGGAGACGAGGTCGTCGATGCGGCGGAAGGACGCCTCCGCGAACTCGCGGCCGTCGTCCGTCAGCTCGAGCGTCCGGGCGCGCCGGTCGTCGTCGTCCACCGTGCGGCGCACGAGGCCGGCGTCGACGAGGGCGCTGACCTGGCGGCTCGCGACCGAGACGTCGACGCGGAGCTTGGCGGCGACGTCGGTGAGCTGAACGCGCCCGCACCGCGTGAGCATGTGCAGGGCGCCGAGCCCGGCGCGCGGCAGGTCCAGGTCGCGCGCGACGCGCATGGCGGCCTCGCGCTGGGCGCGGGAGAGCTCCTCGAGCGTCTCCACGAGCTCGCGGGCCGCGGTGCGGGGTACGGGCATGGCAGGGCCTTTGCAGGAAGAGGGGAGTGCTCGGGGCCGGGGTGGCCGGAGCGGTGCGGCCCGGAGCAGGCCGACTGATTGCAGAGAGCAAACATACGCCCGGTGCTTGCAGCAAGCAAATGTCCTGGTCGCAGACAGACGACGGCCCGCGACGTCGGGGACGTCGCGGGCCGTCGTGGGCGAGAGAGTGCCGTCAGGCGCGCTTGTAGGCCTCTCCCGCCATGTCCTCGAGCTCGACGCCCTTCGTCTCGGGGATCTTGCCCAGCACGAAGAAGAACGAGAGCACCGCGAAGATCGCGTACATGAGGTAAGGGATCGCCGGGCCGAACGTGTCCAGCATGGGCGGGAACGTCAGCGTGATCGCGAAGTTCGCGATCCAGTTGGCCGCCGCGCCGACGCCGAGCGCCGCGGCGCGGATGCGGTTGGGGAACATCTCGCCCAGCAGCACCCACATCAGCGGGCCCCACGTGGCCCCGAAGAAGACGACGAAGGCGTTGGCCGACACCAGCGCGATGCCGCTCCACGGGGCGGCGATGCTGAGGCTGTCCCCGCTCCCGGTGGCCTGCGTGAAGGCGACCGCCATCAGCCCCAGCGCCACGGCCATCCCCGCGGAGCCGATGAGGAGCAGCGGGCGGCGCCCCACCTTGTCGATGAGCGCGATCGCGATGAAGGTCACGGCCACGTTGGTCACCGACGTGATCGTCGAGACCAGGAACGCCTGCGACTCGTCGAAGCCGACGGCCTGCCACAGCGTCGTGGAGTAGTAGAAGATCACGTTGATCCCGACGAACTGCTGGAAGATCGCCATGACGATGCCGACCCACACGATGGGCTTGAGGCCGAACCGGTCACCCTTGAGGCTGCCCAGATCCGCGTTCTTCTCGTCGACGGCGATCGACCGGTGGATCTCGGAGACGCGTTGCTCCACGTCCTCGTCGGGGCCCAGCACCGACGACAGCACCTGCCGGGCCTCGTCGTCGCGTCCCTTGGTGACGAGGTAGCGGGGGGACTCCGGCATCCGTAGCGCGAGGATCCCGTACACCGCCGCCGGGACCACGGCGACGAGGAACATCCAGCGCCAGGCCTCCCAGCCGAACCAGAGCTCGTTCGCCGCGCCGCCCGCGACCGTCGCCAGGATCTGGTCGGACAGCAGGGCGGCGAAGATACCGACCGTGATGGCGAGCTGCTGCAGGGACCCCAGCCGGCCGCGCATGACGGCCGGCGCGATCTCCGCGATGTAGGCGGGGGCGATCACCGACGCGATGCCGATCCCGACGCCCGCCATGAAGCGCCAGAGGGCGAGGTCCCAGGCGCTCCACGCGATCGCCGACAGGATCGACGAGGCGAAGAAGAGCACGGCGCCCAGCACCATCACGTGCGTGCGGCCCCACCGGTCGGCCAGCTTGCCGCCGGACCACGCGCCCAGCGCGCACCCGAGCAGGGCGATGGCCACCACGAGGCCCGTGACGGTGGAGTTGAGGTCGAACTGCCCCTCGATCGCGTCGACGGCGCCGTTGATGACCGACGAGTCGAAACCGAAGAGGAATCCTCCGACCGCCGCCGCGGTCGCGAGTGCGGTGGCCTTCCGGTGGGCGCTGTGCGCGGCCGCCTGACCTGGTGTGGAGGTGGACATGAGTCTCCTAAGTCCGGGATTGCTTCGATGCTAGATCCGCGATCGTGTCTCGGCTCGGGGAGCGGGCGGCGGGCCGTCCGGTGCCGCCCGGACGCGGACCGCGGGAGACTGTACCGGTGAGCGACGTACCCGACCCGCGCCGGCACCGGCGGCCCGCCATGCTCGACCCCCAGACCGCGGAACAGATCCCCGGGTCCCTCGACCCCGCGCTGCGCGACGAGGTGGCGCACACCACAGCGCGCGCCGTCGTGCACCGGGCGCGGGCGGCGGAGGACCCGGAGGTCGTGGACCGGCTCGTGCGCCTCGTCGAGCGGGAGGGGCTCGACGTCGTCGCCGCCCTGTGGTCGGACGCCGCGCCTGCGTCGCTGCCCGGCGCGCTGTGGCGGCTGTACGTGCTGCGCGAGTGGGTGCGTCGCGACCCGCGCACGGTGGGGCTGCGCTATCGCCTCGGCGTCGACGCCGCGCCCGTGCACGAGGCCGTGGCCGGCGTGCCGCGCCCGCCGGGGCCCGAGGACCTGCGGGCGCTCGCCGACGACGTGCTGTCCGGCGTCTACGCGGGGGACCTGGCCGTGGCGCTCGAGCGCGCCGCCTCGTTCTGCCGGATCCTCGCCACCGGCGCCGCCTTCGACGCCGACGCGCGCGAGGTGGCGGACCCCGACGGCGCCACCCGCATGACCCGTGGCGCGGCCGACCTCGTGCGCACGGCCGAGGAGCTGGAGCGGGCCGCGGCGAGCTGGCGCTCGGGCACGCTCGACTGACCGATTCCCCCGGGTTGACCTGCGTGTTCGGAGCCCACGGACCACCGGGCTTACGATGTTCGGGCGACGTCGGGCCGCGGTAGCCCCGGGCTCCATCTTCAGCCGCTACGAGCGGCCACGCGCCGAGAGGCGCTCCCGGTCCGGCGTCGCTCACCACCAGGGCAGAACCCAGTCCGTGGCATGTGATCGTTCAGCGCATGTTCAACTGGTCGCGCCATGATGGCCACCCCTAGTCTGAGTAACGTCTCAGCGACCTCGACACTCCGGAGCCACACGTGCGCCTGCGCCTGACACCGCGCGACACGACCTACTTCGACATGCTGGCGACGCTCGCGCAGCACAACGTGACGGGGGCCTCGCTCCTGGCCGAGCTGCTCGGGGCGTCGCGGCAGGAGAGGGACGGGATCGCTCGGCGGCTCTCGGAGGCGGAGCACGTCGCCGACGACGCCACGCACTCGATCATGCGGCGCCTGAACCAGACGTTCGTCACCCCGTTCGACCGGGACGACATCTACGGCCTGGCCTCCGCCCTCGACGACTGCATGGACGCCATGGAGGAGGCGGGCGACCTCATCGTCCTGTACAAGGTCGACGAGCTGCCGCTGCGGGTGTCGGAGCAGGTGCAGGTGCTGCAGCGGTGCGCCGAGCTCACGGCGGAGGCCATGCCCCGCCTGCGCTCCATGGACCAGCTCTCCGACTACTGGGTCGAGATCAACCGGCTGGAGAACCAGGGCGACAAGCTGCACCGCGAGCTCATCGCCCACCTCTTCGACGAGCTCACCGACCCGATCCTGCTCATGAAGCTCAAGGAGATCGTCGACATGCTCGAGGAAGGCGCCGACGCCTTCGAGCGGGTCGCGAACATGGTCGAGACCATCGCCCTCAAGGAGTCCTGACCGTGGAGGTGGCGCTGGTCGTTCTCGTTGTCGCGCTCGCGCTCGGCTTCGACTACACCAACGGCTTCCACGACGCGGCCAACGCGATCGCCACCTCGGTCTCGACGCGGGCGCTCACGCCCCGCATCGCGCTGCTGATGGCGGCCGTCATGAACTTCGTCGGTGCGCTGCTCGGCACCGAGGTCGCCGAGACCATCGCGACGTCGATCGTGGACCTGCAGGACGCGTCCAACCACACCGCGCTCACGGTGGTCGTGTGCGCGCTGGTCGGCGCCATCGTGTGGAACCTCATCACGTGGTGGTTCGGGCTGCCGTCGTCCTCCACGCACTCGCTCATCGGCGGGCTCGTGGGCGCCGGTCTCGCGGCGGGGCTGCCCATCTACGGCCAGTCGATCGTCGACAAGGTCGTGCTGCCGATGATCTTCTCCCCGCTGATCGGCTTCATCGGCGCGTACGTCGTGATGGTCGGGGTGCTGTGGATCTTCCGCAACGCCTCCCCGTCGCGGGTCACCCGCCGGTTCCGCCTGGCCCAGACCGCGTCCGCCGCAGCGATGGCGCTGGGCCACGGCCTGCAGGACGCGCAGAAGACGATGGGCGTCATCTTCATGGCGCTCCTGACGGTCGGCTGGGCCGACCCGGACGCCGGCATCCCGCTGTGGGTCAAGCTCGCCGCGGCCGGCGCGATCTCCCTCGGCACCGCGTCCGGCGGCTGGCGGATCATGCGCACGCTGGGCCGCCGCATCATCGAGCTCGACCCGGCGCGCGGCTTCGTCGCCGAGTCGGTGTCGGCGCTGGTGCTGTATGCCAACGCGTTCGTGCTGCACGCCCCCGTCTCGACGACGCACACCATCACCTCCGCGATCATGGGCGTCGGCGCCACCCGGCGGTTGTCGGCCGTGCGCTGGGGCGTGGCGAAGAACATCGGGATCGCGTGGGTGCTGACCATGCCGGCCGCCGCGCTCGTGGCCGCCCTGGCGACCTGGCTGCTGCACCCGATCTTCACCTGACGCCGGGAGCGGCTCGTCGCGGTCAGTAGACGGGCGGGGTGACCTTCTCGACGGCGACGACGCGCGGGCCCTTGCCGGTGGCGGCGACGTGCGCGACGAGCAGGTCGCCGGGCTCGAGGAACGGGTCCCGCGAGGGCAGCACGTCCGCGACGGCGCGGCGGGAGTGCTGTCCGAGCACGTCCAGGACGGTCGGGAGCACCGGCCGGTGGGTGCAGAGCACCGACGACCGCCCCGACTCGAGCAGGTCGCGCACGGTGACCGCGACGCGGGCGGGGGAGCGCTCGTGCTCCGCCTCGCCGAGCTGGTCGCTGAACTCCGGCCGCGCGCGCGACGCCTCCACGTAGGGCTCGATGGTCGCCGCGCAGCGCTCCCAGCGGCTCGACACCACCGACGTGACCCCGTACGCCGCGAGGACGGGCACGAGCGCCGCGCCCTGCGCGTGGCCCGTCGGGGTGAGCGGGCGGTCCTGCTCCGCGCCGTGCCAGGCCGCCCGGGGCACGGCCTTGCCGTGCCGCACGATGACGACGGCGTGGGTCGCCAGCCGGCCCTGCGCGTGCGCCTCGACCAGCGCGTCGAGCGGGCCGCGGTCCGCCGCCCGGGTCAGTCGGGGCGCCGCGTCGTCGACGTCGAGCCACGCCTTCCTGTCGACCTCGTCCCTCGAGGGCGGCTGCACGGGGAACCGCGCGGTGAGCGCCGGCCCGTCGTCGGTGCGCGTCGCGCGCCGGGCCGCCCAGTAGTGCACCCGCTTCACGCGGCCCTCGGGGGTCAGGTATTGCAGGCCGGGCAGCGGGACGCCGAGGACCACCGGCTTGCCCGTCTCCTCCGCGACCTCGCGGGCCGCCGCCGTGTTCAGCGCCTCGCCGGTCTCGAGCTTGCCCTTGGGCCAGGACCAGTCGTCGTAGCGCGGCCGGTGGACGAGCTGCACCTGCAGGCGTCCTTCCCGCTCGCGCCACACGAGGCAGCCCGCGGACTCGATCACCGGCGCGTGCTCCACCGAGGTCGCCCCCAGCCTGTTCACGAGCGGGGCCGCGGTCACGCCCGCCGGCCGTCGCGCCACCCGCGCCCTCACCGGGCCCGTCACCGGGCCCGCTCGGGCCGGCGGCGGTGCCGGTCGACGAGACTGGCCTGCAGGTCCTCCAGCGGCTGCCCGTCGGGGCCGACGGCGTGGCGCACCCAGGTGTCGTCCGGCCGCAGGTGCCAGGTCGAGGTGCGGTCCGACATCGAGCGGTCCATGAGCTCCAGCAGCTCGGCGACCTGGCCCTCGTCCGCGATCCGCACCAGCGCCTCGACGCGCCGGTCCAGGTTGCGGTGCATGAGGTCGGCCGAGCCGATGTACACCTCCGGCCCGGACTCCGGGCCCTCGCCGATCGCCGGGCCCGCCGCGTTGGCGAACGCGAAGATCCGCGAGTGCTCCAGGAACCGGCCGAGGATGGACCGGACGCGGATGTTCTCGCTCAGCCCCGGCACGCCCGGGCGCAGCGCGCAGATGCCGCGCACCACGAGGTCCACCTGCACGCCCGCCTGCGAGGCGCGGTAGAGGGCGTCGATCGTGGCCTCGTCCACCGCCGAGTTCACCTTGATGCGCACCCACGCCTCGTGGCCCGCCCGGGCCGCCGCGGCCTCCCGCTCGATGCGCTCGATGAGGCCCGAGCGCACCGTGCGCGGCGCCACCAGCAGGCGGTGGAACCGCGACTGCGGGGCGTACCCGGAGAGCTGGTTGAACAGGCGCGTGAGGTCCTGGCCGACGTCGCGGTCGCAGGTGAGCAGGCCGTGGTCGGTGTACATGCGCGCCGTCTTCGGGTGGTAGTTCCCCGTGCCGATGTGGCAGTACCGGCGCAGCCCGTCCGACTCCTGGCGGACGACGAGCGAGAGCTTGCTGTGCGTCTTGAGGCCCACGATCCCGTACACCACGTGCACGCCCGCCTCCTCGAGCTTGCGGGCCCAGGAGATGTTGGCCTGCTCGTCGAACCGGGCCTTGATCTCGACGAGCGCGAGCACCTGCTTGCCGGCCTCGGCCGCGTCGATGAGCGCGTCGACGATGGGGGAGTCGCCCGACGTGCGGTAGAGCGTCTGCTTGATGGCGAGCACCGCCGGGTCGGCCGCCGCCTGCTCGAGGAACGTCTGCACGGAGGTGGAGAACGAGTCGTACGGGTGGTGCAGCAGGACGTCGCGCTCCCGGATGGCGCCGAAGACGTCGCGGGCGGTGGCGGACTCCACCTCCGCGAGCTGGCGGTGCGTGGTCGGGACGAACGGGGGGTAGTGCAGCGAGGCCCGCTCGATGTCGGCGATGACGTTCAGACCGGTGAGGTCCAGCGGCGCCGGCAGCTCGTACACCTCCTCCTCCGCGACCCCGAGCTCGCGGACCAGCAGGTCCCGGATGCGCGGCGAGATGCCGTGCGCGAGCTCGAGCCGTACGGGCGGGCCGAAGCGGCGGCGCAGCAGCTCCTTCTCCATCGCCTGCAGCAGGTTCTCGGCGTCGTCCTCCTCGACCTCCACGTCCTCGTTGCGCGTGACGCGGAACGTGTGGCTCTCCCGCACCTCCATGCCGGGGAACAGGTGGTCGAGGTGCTGCGCGATGACCTCCTCGAGCGGCACGAACGCCCGCTGGGTGCCGCCGCCCTGCGTGGGCGTGGGGGCGGACGGACGGCCGCGGTCGTCCACCGCGATGAAGCGCGGCAGCAGCGGCGGCACCTTGACGCGGGCGAAGTGCTCCTTGCCCGTCAGGGGGTTCGCCACGACGACCGCCAGGTTGAGCGACAGCCCCGAGATGTACGGGAAGGGGTGCGCCGGGTCCACCGCCAGCGGGGTCAGCACCGGGAAGATCTGCTTGCGGAAGAACTTGTGCAGCCGCTCCTGCTCGCGCACCTCCAGCTCGTCCCAGTGCACGATCGTGATGCCCTCGGCGTCGAGCGCCGGCTGCACGTCACCCCGGAACACCTCCGCGTGCCGCGTCATGAGGCGGTGGGCGCCCTCGCCGATCGCCTCCAGCACCTGGCGGGGGCTCATGCCCGACGCCGCCGTGACCGCGATGCCCGTGGCGATGCGGCGCTTCAGGCCGGCCACGCGGACCATGAAGAACTCGTCCAGGTTGGACGCGAAGATGGCGAGGAACCGGGCCCGCTCCAGCAGGGGCATCGTGGTGTCCTCGGCGAGCTCCAGCACCCGCTCGTTGAACGCCAGCCAGCTCAGCTCGCGCTCCGCGAACCGGTCGTCGGGCAGCGGCTCGAGCTCGACCGGGACGGCGGCCACCTCGGCGCCCGGCTCCTCCGCGATGTGCTCGGCGATGTGGGCCGCGAGCTGGGGGTCCAGGGGGCGCGACGGCGCGACGGCGGTGGACCGCGGACGGCTGTCCGTCACCTCGGCCGCCGTGACGGCGGAGTCCGGTGCGACGGGGGAGAACCTGCCGCGACCGTCGCGGGTCCGGGGCGGTCGGGGGCGCGACGCTGTCATGCCCCCCATCGTGGCACCGATGGGTGAACGGCGGGTGACGAACCGGCGCGGTGGGACGGCCGGCGACGAGGCCGGGCTACGAGGTCGCCGGCCGCGCGTACTGGACGTCGGCGGCCGCCCGCTCGAAGCCCGCTCCCGCGTACGTGGCCAGCGCGGCCGCGTTGTCGCCGTCCACGTACAGCACCGCGCGGTCGCAGCCGACGCGCGCGAGGTGGCGCAGCCCGACGGCGGTGAGCGCGCGGCCCAGGCCGCGGCCCTGCGCGTCGGGGGAGACCCCGACGGCGTAGATCTCGCCGTCGCGCGCACCCTCGGCCTGGGCCGGCTCGACCTTCGTCCACAGGTACCCGAGCGGCTCGCCGCCGTCCTGGTCGGCGGGCTCGACGAGGAAGAAGCCCTCGGCGTCGAACCAGGGCTCCCGCTGCCGGTCGTGCAGGTCGTCGACCGTGAGGCGGCCCTGCTCGGGGTGGTCGGCGAACGCCCGCGCGTTCAGCCGCACCCACGCCTCGTCGTCGACCCCCGGTCGGACGTTGCGCAGGGTGAGGCCCGGCAGGCCGGGCAGGTCGCGCTCCGCGTCGTCCTGCCCCAGCGGGCGGGCCAGCACCAGCAGCTCCCGCACGACCTCGTAGCCGCGCGCCGCGGAGAACTCCCGTGCGTCGGGCAGGTCGCCGTGCGCCCACACCCGCAGCGGCTTGCCGCGCTGCCCCGGCGCGCCCGAGAACATGGGCAGCCGCGCGTCGCGCTCGACCGTGCCCAGCAGCAGGCTGCCCGCCCCGCGGCGGCGGTGCTCCGGGTGCACCACGAGCTCCGCGCTCGCGTCGTCGCCGCCGCGGTCCACCTGCGCGTAGCCGACCGTCGCGCCGTCGGCGTCGTGCGCGAGGACGTGCGTCAGCCAGTCGGCGTCGGTGCCGAGGCGCAGCAGGGGCTGCTCCGACAGCGGTGCGACGCCGTCGTGCGTCGCCGCCGCGGCGGCGAGCGCGCGCACGGCGTCCTGCGCGGAGTCGTCGAGGGGTCCGAAGCTCAGGGGGTACGAGGTGGCCACGGCCCCATTGTCGCCGCCCGCGACGTTCACACACCCGCGCCGCGACAGATACGTGGTGGAAACAGGCCGCCCCTACGGTTCTGAATGTTCCTCTGATCAACATTTCTGCCCGGTCGACGCTCGGTGAGAGGAGACGTCGTGCAGCACGACGCCACAGGGTCCGCGCCGCTCCCGGTCGGGCCGCCCGACGGGTCCGCGACGCTCGCGGGAGCAGAGGCCGCCGCCCTGCTGCAGGTGCGGACGGTCGACGGCGCGCTCGTCGACGTCGAGCTCTCCCGGGGCAGGGTCGCCGCGGTGGCACCGAGCGGCTCACGACCGCTCGCCGCCGGCCGCGGCCCCGTGCTGGACGCTCGCGGATGGCGTGCCCTGCCCGCCGCCTGCGAGCCGCACGCCCACCTCGACAAGGCGTTCACCGCCGCCCGGGTCCCGGCGGGGACGGGGGAGGACCTCGAGGGTGCCGTCGCCCGGTGGCGCGAGCTCGCCCCGGGGATCGACGGCGCCGACGTCCTGGACCGCGCGACGCGGGCGGTCGAGCGCTACGCGAGCCGCGGCATCACGACGATCCGCACCCACGTGGACGCCCCCGCCGAGGGCGACCCGCTGCGCATGCTCGACGCGCTGCTGGCGCTGCGCGACGAGCTGGCGGGGTCCGTGACCCTCCAGGTCTGCCTCCTCGGCGGGTGGCTCACGCCCACGGCGGTCCTCGTCGAGGCGGCGGCCCGTGGCGTGGACGTGCTGGGCGGGTGCCCGCACCTCTCGCCCGACCCCGCGGCGGAGATCACGCGGGTGCTCGACGTCGCCGAGCGCACGGGGCTCCCCGTCGACCTGCACGCCGACGAGCAGACGGGCCTCCCGGGCGACGGGGCGCTCGACGTCGAGGACCTCGCCCGGCAGGTGATCGCCCGCGGGCTGACGCAGCGGGTGACCGCGAGCCACGCCGTCCGGCTCGGGTCGCTGCCGCCGGAGCGGCTCGCCCCGGTCGTCGATCTCGTGGCGCGCGCCGGCCTCGGCGTCGTGACGCTGCCGATCACCAACCTGTACCTGCAGGGCCGCGACGCCACGCACCTCGCCCCCCGGGGCCTCACCGCGGTGCGCGCCCTGCTCGACGCCGGGGTCCCCGTGGCGGCCGGGGCCGACAACGTGCGCGACCCGTTCAACCCCGCCGGCAGCGGCGACCCGTTCGAGACGACGTCGCTGCTCATGACCGCGGCGCACCTGACCGCCCGCGAGGCGCTGGACGCCGTGACCGCGGGAGCGCGGACGGTGCTCGGCGAGCCGGCGGCGGGGTTGTCCGTCGGGGACCGGGCCGACCTGGTCCTCGTGCCGGACGTCCCGCTCGGCGACGTGCTCGCCGGCGCGGAGCACGCGCGCGTGGTCCTGGTGGGCGGGCGCGTCGTGGCGGACACGCGCGTGCACCGCAGCCTCGCCCTCGGGCCGACGTCCCCGTCGGCCGTCATGCGGGTTCCCGCACCGGTCTCCCGACCCGACCAGCTCGTGAGGTGACACCAATGAGCACAGCAACCACGACGACGACCACGACCCCGCGGCCGAAGTCCATGACGCGCACGCTCGTGCTCGACGACGTGACGAAGGCGTTCCCCACGGGCACCGTCGCGCTCGAGGGGGTGAGCCTCTCGGTCGCGGCCGGCGAGTTCGTCTCCGTCGTCGGGCCGTCCGGGTGCGGCAAGTCGACCCTCCTGCGCCTGGCCTCGGGGCTCGACGAGGTGACCGGCGGGGAGATCGAGGTGAACGCCACCTCGACCTCGTACGTGTTCCAGGAGCCGACGCTCCTCGAGTGGCGCAGCGCGCAGCGCAACGTCGAGCTCGTCGGGGAGCTGAAGGGCGTCGGCAAGCCGGACCGGCGCCGGCGCGCGCAGGAGGCGCTCGACCTCGTGGGGCTGTCCGGCTTCGAGAGGCAGCACCCGCGCCAGCTCTCCGGCGGCATGCGGATGCGGGTGTCGATCGCCAGGGCGCTCGTCGCCGAGCCGGACCTCGCGCTGTTCGACGAGCCGTTCGGGGCGCTCGACGAGATCACCCGCCTGCGGATGCAGACGGAGCTGCAGAACCTCTTCGCGCTCAAGGGCTTCGCCGGCCTGTTCATCACCCACTCCGTGTCCGAGGCCGTCTACCTGTCGACGCGGGTCGTCGTCATGAGCGGCCGGCCCGGGCGGGTCGTGGCCGACGTCCCCGTCCCCTGGGCGTACCCGCGCATGCCCGAGCTGCGCTACGAGCCCGAGTTCGCGGCGCTCACCGGCGAGGTCTCCGCCGCGCTCGGGGAGCACTCATGAGCACCACCGCCCCGCCCGAGTCCGCCGCACACCCCCAGAACGGGTCCGGTCCCCAGGAGGCCACCGTGCCGTCTTCCGCCAGCCCCGTGGCCGCTGCTGCCACGACGACCGACACGACGTCCGACACGACGACCGACGGTCCGACCGCCACGACCACCGCCGGCACGGGCGCCGCGACGGGCGCCCCGACCACCGCCCCACGGGCGACGCCCGGCGTCCGACGCCGGCTGGTCGCGGCGGGTGCCAAGGTCGGCCCGCTCCTCGCCGCCGTCGCCGGCATCGTCGCCGTCTGGTACGCCGTCACCTACCTCGTCCTCAGCCCCGAGCGCCGCTTCCTGCTGCCGCCGCTCCACCAGGTCCTCGGCGCGACGCTCGGCAACCCCCTCGTCATGGGCCCCATGCTCGACGCGCTGTGGCAGACCGTGGGCGTCGCCCTGTGCGGGCTGGCGATCGCCGTCGTCCTCGGCATCGGGTACGCCGTGGTCATGGTGCAGGCGGGGTGGGTCGAGAAGGTCCTCTACCCGTACGCGGTGATCCTGCAGACCATCCCGATCCTCGCGCTCACGCCGCTCATCGGGATCTGGATGGGCTACGGCTTCAGCGCCCGCATCGTGGTGTGCGTGATCATCGCCCTGTTCCCGATGATCGCGAACACGCTGTTCGGGCTCCAGTCCGCCAGCCCCGCCGCTCACGACCTGTTCACGCTGAACCGGGCCACCCGCGCGCAGCGGCTCTTCAAGCTCCAGTTCCCGGCCGCGCTCCCGTCCATCTTCACGGGCCTGCGCAACGCCGCCGGCCTGAGCGTCATCGGGGCCATCGTCGGCGACTTCTTCTTCCAGCAGGGCTCGCCGGGGATCGGCGGGCTGCTGCGCACCTACACGCTGCGGCTCAACATGGACGCCCTGTTCATGGCGATCATCCTCACCGCGCTGTTCGGTGTCGCGATGTTCTCCGTCTTCGCGGCGCTGGACCGCGCGGTGATCGGCCGCTGGTACGGCCGCGGCGCCGCCTGACCGACGACGCCCGCCGCCGCGCCCTCCGACACCCCCGCTCCGACCCTCCCGCGAGCCGAACCAGGTCGACCAGGTCGACCAGGTCGACCAGGTCGACCAGGTCGACCAGGTCGACCAGGTCGACCAGGTTCGCGGGGCGCCCCCGCACGCCTTCGCCCATCCACCCCAGGAGTCACCATGGCCCTCTCCCGACCCCGAAGGTTCGCCTTCGCCGCGCTGTCCGTGGTCCCGCTGCTCGCCCTGACCGCGTGCGGCGGCACCGACGCCGCCGACGAGCAGGCGGGCGGCACCGCCCAGGTCGACGTCCCGGCCGCCGAGGCCGACGGACCGCTGGACCTCTCCGGCGTGTGCCCGGACACCGTCGTCATGCAGCAGGACTGGCAGCCCGAGGCGGAGCACGGGGCGATGTACTCGCTGGTCGGCACGGACTACACGGTCGACGCCGAGGCCAAGTCGGTCACGGGCTCCCTGGTGGCTCAGGGCGTCGACACCGGGGTGGACGTGGAGGTGCGACCTGGCGGGCCCAACGTCAACTTCCAGCCGGTGCCGTCGCTGATGTACCTCGACGACTCGATCCTCCTCGGCGCCGTGACGACCGACGCCCAGATCACCGCGCTGGCGGACAACCCCGTGGTCACGGTGGCGTCCCAGCTCACCACCAGCCCGCAGATCGTCATGTGGGACCCGGCGAGCCACGACGGCGCGACGACGATCGAGGCGGCCGCCGCGGGCGGCGACCCCGTCGTGTCCTCGGGCGACGTGTTCCCGCGGCTGCTGGCGTCGCAGGGCATCATCGACGACGCCCAGATCGACCTCAGCTACGAGGGCACGCCGCAGCGGTTCGTCTCCGACCCGAGCATCCTGCAGCAGGGCTTCGCGACGGCCGAGCCCTACATCTACGAGAACGAGATCCCGCAGTGGGGCAAGCCGGTCGGGTACCAGCTGCTCGCGGACGTCGGCTACTCCGTGTACCCGGAGGCCCTCACCGTGCGGGCCGACAAGGTCGAGGAGAACGCCGACTGCCTCGCCAGGCTCGTGCCGATCCTCCAGCAGGCGCAGATCGACTACCTCGAGCACCCGAAGGCCACGAACGAGCTGATCGTCGCCCTCGTGGACGCCTATCAGACCGGCTGGACCTACTCGCTCGGTGTGGCCGACTTCTCCGTCCAGGCCCAGAAGGAGCTCGAGCTCGTCACGGACGACCCGGCGTCGGGCGTGTTCGGCAAGCTCGACCCCGAGCGGATGACGGAGATTGTCGACACCTTCGCCCCCATCCTCGTGGACGCCGGACAGATCGGGTCCGCCGACATCGACCCCGAGTCGCTGTACACCAACGAGTTCATCGACGACGCGATCTCGATGGGCAGCTGAGGAGCAGACCATGACCAGCACCACCCTGTCCGTCTCCGCACGGGCCGCGCAGGCCGCCACCGAGATCGCGGCCCGGCTCGGGCCCGAGCTCGTCTCCACCGACGCGGAGCTGCTGCTCAAGACCTCGTCCGACTGGTCGCGGATGTCGCCGATCCTGCAGGAGAAGGTGCCCGCCGGCCGCTACCTGCCGGACGCCGTCGTCCGGCCGCGCTCGGCGGCCGAGGTGGCCGAGGTCCTGCGGATCGCCTACAAGCACGACGTCCCCGTGACCCCCCGGGGCTCGGGCACCGGCAACTACGGGCAGGCGACGCCGTTCGACGGCGGGCTCGTGCTCGACCTGCGCGGCCTCGACGCGATCCGCGTGAACGACTCCGGCACGGTGACGGCGGGCGCGGGCGCGAAGATCACCGCGATCGACGCCGCCGCCCGGGCGGCGGGCCGGGACATCTGGATCTACCCCTCGACGAAGGGGTCGACGATCGGCGGGTTCGTGGGCGGCGGCTCGGCCGGGACCGGCACGATCGAGCGCGGCTCCACCTCCGACGGCTTCGTCCTCTCCCTCACCGTGGCGCCCATGGACGGCAGCGGCACCACGTTCACCGTCACGGGCCCCGACGTCACGCCGTACGTGCACGTGTACGGGGTGACCGGGGTGGTCGTGGAGCTGGAGGTCGCCACCGACCCGGCGCGCGACTGGGTCGCGATCTACGCCGCGTTCGACGACTGGGCGTCCATGACGGGCGTGCACCGCTCGCTGCTCGACCTGCCCGTGCTGCCGCGGCTGGCGTCCGCCGACCCGCCCGCCCTGGTGCCGAGCCTGCCGGCCGCCGTGCCGCTCGACCCGGCGCGGCACAGCCTGCGCGTGATCGCGGAGGCGTCGACGGTGGCGGAGATCGAGGCGCGGGTGGTCGCCGCGGGCGGCACCGTCGTCGCGAGCCTCGCGGACTACGCGGAGACGGACAAGCTGTCGTCGATGTCGTACAACCACCCGGTGTACTTCCTGCAGAAGGCGCACCCGGAGCGCACGTGGTTCCACATGGAGACCGGAGGGCTCGCGCACTGGGAGCGCCCGGAGGAGGTGCGCGCGGTCTACGCCGGCGACGTGCACCTGCACCTGGAGCTCATGGGCTCCGCGCCGCTCGCGATGGTCGTCGCGGACTACGTGTCCGAGGAGGACGTGCTCGCCGGGATCCCGCGCCTCGAGGCGCTGGGGCTGGGCGTGCACTCGCCGCACCAGTGGTACGTGGACCGGCACGTGGACCTCGCGCGCGAGGTCGCCCGGACCGCGGACCCGAAGGGCCTGCTCAACCCCGGCAAGCTCGTCGACGCGCCGCCGGTCGACACCCGCGTCAACATCGGGGTGCGCTGATGCCCGCCCCGCGGTTCGCCGACCTGACGTGGCGGGAGATCGACGCGTTGCCGGCCGACACGGTCGCGGTGCTGCCCCTCGGCGCGATCGAGCAGCACGGCCCCCACCTGCCGGTGTCGACGGACCTGGTCACCGCGTCGGAGACCGCGGCGGCGGCGGTCGAGACGGTCGCCGTGTCCGGCGGGGCCTCGGTCGTGCTGCTGGAGCCGCTCGCGTACACGAAGTCGGACGAGCACGCGGGGTTCCCGGGCACGATCTGGCTGTCCTGGGACACGCTCATGCGGGTGCTTTCCGACGTCGGCCGGTCGCTGGCCGCCTCGGGGATCACGCGGCTGGTGTTCGTCAACGGCCACGGCGGCAACTCCGCGCTCGGCCAGGTCGCGAACCGCGAGCTGCGCCGCCGGTTCGGGCTCCGCACCTTCTTCGCGCACGTCGCGACGCCGCGCGACCAGGGCGGCGTCCCGGCGTCCGGCGACGAGCACGGGCTCGGCGTGCACGGCGGGCACGGGGAGACGTCGCTCATGCTGCACCTGCGCCCCGAGCTGGTGCACCTGGACCTCGCGGAGCGTCGTGTGCCGGAGGACCTGCTCGCCTTCGAGCAGATCGGGTTCGGCCGCGCGACGTCGTTCGGCTGGCTGTCGAGCGACTTCGGCCCCGACGGCCACGTCGGCGACCCGACCACCGCGACGGCCGAGGCCGGCAAGGAGATGTTCGAGCGTGCGGTCGAACAGCTGGCGCGCACGCTCGTCGAGGCGTCCCGGTTCACGACGCCCGCCGACGGTGCCGCGGCGCTGGTCGCGCGGGACCGCGCGTGAGCCCGGCCGACCCCGGCTCGCGCGCGCCCCTGACGACGCCGCTCCTGGTGGTCCGCGGGGCGCTCGCGGTACGCACGGGGCCGGGCGCGGGGGACGACGAGCGGGCCGGCGACGTCGTCGTCGGCGGTGACGGCCGGGTGCGGAGCGTCGGCGCCGGGCCCGGCGGCGTCCCCGTGGGGGCGGAGGAGCTCGACGCGTCTGGATGCGTGGTGACGCCGGGCCTGGTGAACGCGCACCACCACCTGCTCCAGACGGCGTTCCGCACGCTGCCCGGCACCCGCGGCGTGCCGATGCGCCGGTGGCTCGCCCTGATGGCGGCGGCCTACGAGCGTGCCGGCGTGGACGCGGAGCTGGTGGGCGCCGCGGCGCGGGCCGGCCTCGCCGAGGCGCTGCTCAGCGGGGTCACGACCGTCGCCGACCATCACCTGACCTGGCCGGCGTCGCTCGGCCCCGCCGACACGGTGGACCTGGCGCGGGCGGCCGCCGCCGCGGCCGACGAGCTCGGGGCGCGCCTCGTCCTCGTGCGCGGCACCGCGGGGGACGACCCGGAGGGCGCCGCGCTGAGCGCCGACGCCATCGCGGCCGAGCTGGTCGGCGACGCCCCCGGCGGGGTGCGCGCGGACGGCGGCGTGCAGGTCGCCGTCGGCCCGGCCGGGGTGCACAGCGACGGCGAGGCGACCTTCCGGCTGCTGGGGGAGGTGGCGGCGCGCCGCGGGCTGCGGCGCCGCACCCAGGCCAACGAGCAGGTCGACGTCGTCGCGTCGCTCGAGCGGTACGGCCGGCGCCCGCTGGACCTGCTGGACGAGTGGGGCTGGCTCGCCCCCGACGTCACGGTCGCGCACCTCTGCGACGTCACCGACGCGGAGATCGGCCGGCTCGCGGCGTCCGGGGCGCACGCGACCCACGCGCCGGGGTGCGACGTGCCTATGGGCTGGGGCGTGGCGCCGGTGGCCCGGCTCCTGGCCGCGGGGGTCGACGTCGGCCTCGGCACGAGCGGCGGGGGGTCGAACGACGCCGGGCACCTGCTCGCGGACGCACGGCTCGCGATGCAGGTCTCGGCGCTCGTCGGGCGTCAGCTCACGGCCCGCGAGCTCCTGGACGCCGCCACCGCGGGCTCGGCGGGAGGGCTCGGCCGGCCGGAGCTCGGACGGCTCGAGCCCGGCTCGGCGGCGGACCTGTGCGTCTGGGACGTCGGCGGCGTCGCCGACGCCGGGGTGGCGGACCCGGTCGCGGGGCTGCTCTGGGCGGCTCCGGGCAGGCGGCCCCGGCACGTGGTCGTCGGGGGCCGGGTGGTCGTCCGGGACGGCCGCCTCGTGGCGGCCGACGAGCGCGAGGTCGCCCGGGGCCTCAGCCGCCTGCTGGCGCGAGCCGCTGCTTGACGACGAGCAGGCGGTAGGGCGCGCCGTCGGCGCTGGCCCAGCGGTGGCGCGTCCCCCCGCGGTAGAAGGCGGAGTCGCCCGCCGCCACCTGGTCCAGTCTGCCGTCGAGGTCGAGCAGCACGCGGCCCTCCACGACGTACGCGAACTCGTCCTCGTCGTGCACCCAGTACCGGCCCAGGTCGCGGGACGTCCCCGCGTACTCCAGCGGGTCGAACGGCCGCTCCCCGGCGGGGGCGAGGGCGCGGACCGTGCCCCCGCCCGCGGAGGCCGAGGCGTCGTCGGTCCGGCGCAGCACCGACGTGCTGCCGGCTGCCGGCACGGTCGCCTCCGCGAGCAGGATCTGCTGGGTGGTGCCGAGCGTGGTCGCGACGCGGAACAGCGACGACATGCTCAGCCGCGCGCGGCCCCGCTCGACCTGGCTGAGGAACGAGTGGGAGAGGTCCGTCGCCGCGGCGAGCTGCACGAGCGTCAGCCCCTGGGCGTGCCGCAGCGTGCGGATCCGCTCCCCGAGGCGGGTGACCGAGCGATCGAGAGGGTCGGTGGCCTCGTCGATGCGCGCGTCCATGCCCCGATGCTAGGGGAGCAGGACCCTGCGGCGCCCCCGCGCGGCGGCCGCCCGCGACCGTCCTGCCAGCCGTAACAGAACCCGCCCGCCGGGGTGACCCCGGCGAAACATGCTGCACCGAGGATGACAGCATGTTGATGACATCAACATCGCCTCGCGGGTCCGTCGCCGACGGTTTCCGGGACGCGATGGCCGGGCTGGCGAGCGGCGTGTGCGTGGTCACGACGGCGGCGGACGGGGTCCCGGCCGGGCTGACCACCACGGCGGTGATGAGCGTCAGCCTCGATCCGCCGCTGGTCGCCGTCGGGGTCGGGCGGTCCAGCCGCACGCTCGGGCCGCTGCGCGTCGCGCGGCGGTTCGCCGTGCACGTGCTGCCCCACGACCGCGAGGAGGTGGCGACCGTCTTCGCCTCGAAGGCCCCGGACAAGTTCGCGGGCCTCACGGTCCGGCCGGGCGCCGGCGACGTCCCCGTGCTCGCGGACGACGCGCGCCACGTCCTCGAGTGCGAGACGTGGGCGGAGGTCGAGGCGGGGGACCACGTGCTGCTCGTCGGACGGGTCGTGCGCGTGCACGCGGCCGAGGCCGACGACCGGCGCGCGCTGGTGCACTTCGACCGGCGGTTCCACGAGGTCGGGAACGCCCCTGCCGGCGGGCGGCGCGGGTGACGGAACCGTCCGTCGTCGAGAGCGTGCACGCGGCCGCGGACGAGGCCGTCGACCCGCCCGCGGCGGCTGCCCGGCCGGGAGACGTCGGGTACGAGGCGCGACGCCGCCGGCTCGCGGTGTCCGGCTGGGTCCCCCAGGACCGGCCGGCCCTCGTCGTCGCGGCCACCGACGCCGCCGACGTCGCGTCCGCCGTCCGGCACGCCGCCGAGCACGGCCTGCCCGTGACGGTCCGCTCCGGCGGGCACGGCACCGCGTTCACCGCCCTGGCCGAGGACGCCCTCGCGCTGGACGTCTCGGCGCTCGCCGAGGCCGTCGTCGACCCCGCGTCGCGGACGGCGCGGGTCGGCCCGGGCGTGACGTCGCTCGCGCTCGCGGACGCGCTGGGCGGCACGGGGCTCGCGTTCCCGGTGGGGCACAAGGCGGACGTCGGCCTCGGCGGGTTCCTGCTCGCCGGGGGCAACGGCTGGAACCAGGGCGCGTGGGGCAGCGCCTGCGAGTCCGTCCGCGACGCCGAGGTGGTGCTGGCCGACGGCCGGAGCATCGTGCTCGACGCCGCCGCCGACCCCGAGGCGTTCGCGGTGCTGCGCGGCGCCGGCCCGGCCTTCCCGGGCGTGGTCACGTCGTACGGGCTCCGCCTGTGGCCCGAGCCCGTCGTGCGCCGCCGCTCCGTGCGGGTGCGGGCCGCCGGCCCGGCCGGGCTCGCGGCGGTCGGGGCGTGGGCCGACGCGCTCGCCGGCACCCTCGCCCCGGAGGTCGAGCTCACGCTGGTGCTGGGACGCACCGACGGCGTTCCCGGGGTCGTCGCGTCCGTGACGGCGTTCGGCGCCGACGACCGGCATGCCGACGAGCTGCTCGAACCCGTCTCCCGGGCACTGCCGACCGGGACCAGCGCCGTGGTGTCCAGCGCGACGAGCCTGCCCGGCCTGCTCCGTGCCGAGCCGGCCCGGCCCGGCTCGGGTTGCGTGGCCCAGCAGGCGTGGACCCGTGCCGGCTACGCCGACGTGCTGCCGCTGCTGGCACCGCACCTCGCCGCGGCGCCGTCGGCCGCGTCCAGCGTGCTCGTGAGCTCGGCCTCGTACCGCAGGGCGGCCCCGCCCGCGTCGGACACCCTGCACCGGCCGCTCGGCACGCTGACCGTGGCCGCGTACGCGGTGTGGTGGCCGGGCGAGGACGACGACGCGAACCTCGCCTGGCCCACCGCGACCCTCGACTCCCTCGCCGACATGACGACCGGCCACTACGTCGGCGAGACCGACCTGCGCCGGACCCCCGAGCGGCTCGCCCGCTGCTGGGCGGCCGGGGGGATCGACCGCGTCCGCGCGGTGCGCGACCGGCTCGACCCCGCCGGCGTCTTCCGCGCCCCACCCGGCCTGGCCTGAGACCCGCGTCCCGCGCGCCGTCCCCGCCGCACCCACCCTCGCCCGCCTCGAAGGAGCTCCCGTGAGCCGCACCGCACCGATCGCCCTCACCGTCGTCGACGCCCTGCTCCTGCCGGGTGCGGACGCCGGGCCGGAATGGTTCTTCGGCTGGCTCCAGGTCGGGGACGACGGGCGCATCGTCGCCATGGGGCCCGGGGAACCCCCGCCCGACGCGCACGCCACGCCGGTGCTCGACGCCGGCGGCGCGATCGTGGCCCCCGGCTTCGTCTCCGCGCACTCGCACCTGTTCACGTCCGGGCTGCGGGGCATCGCCCCCGACTCGACCCTGTACCCCTGGGTGCGCTCCATGATGGAGCTGTTCCGCCACACCGAGGCCGAGGACATGTACTGGGCGACGCTGCACGGGTCGCTCGACTTCCTGGCCAACGGCGTGACCAGCGCGTACAACTTCATGCAGTCCGGGGTCACCTGGCTGTACGACCCGAGCACCGCGCGCAACGTGCTCGGCCGCGTGCATCCCGACGAGTACACGACGCGCCAGATGGACGGCACCGTCGACGCCGGGCTGCGTGCGGTGCACGCGATCCGGCTGGACGACGAGTCCGGGCCGGAGGAGCAGGTGCTGGAGCGCTTCGGCCGCATGGTCGACGCGGCGCGTGCGCCGGAGCGCGCCGGCCGCGACCAGCACCTCGGGGTGTCCGTGATGGGCGCCGTGCAGTGGGCGGCGGCGCCGCGCACCGCGGAGCTCGAGGCCCTGGTGATGCGCGAGCACGGGGTCACCGACCAGGCGCACTTCGTGGAGACGGCCGAGGGCCTCGACGTGCAGCGCGCCAAGTTCGCCTGGTACGACGACGCCGGGGCGCTCGGCCCGGACCTGCTCCTGGGGCACTTCGTGCACCCGACCGACGCGATGGTCCACCGGGTCGCGGAGGCCGGCAGCCCCGTGGTCTGGCAGCCGACGTCGAACGGTCGGCTGGGGTCCGGCGTCGCGGACGTCGTGCGCTACCGCGCGGCGGGCATCGACGTCGGGATCGGGCTGGACGACCAGTCCTGCACCGACGTCTCCGACCCCTGGTCGAACATGCGCCTGGGCCTGTACTCCCAGCGGGCGCTGCACCAGGACGCCGCGGTGCTGTCCGCCCGCGACGTGCTCCGCATGCACACGCTCGGGTCCGCCGAGGTGCTCGGCGTCGCCGACCGGGTCGGCAGCCTCGAGGTCGGCAAGCACGCGGACTTCGTGCTCGTCGACCACCGCGCACCGAGCACCGGCCCCGTGTGGGACGTCGTCGCGACCTACGTCCTGGCGTGCGGACTGCGGAACCTGCGGGCGACCTATGTGGGCGGGCGGTGCGTCGCCCGCGACGGGCGCGCGACGACGCCGCTCGCCGAGCGCGCCGACGCCGAGCTGGCCGAGCGGATCGAGCGGGCCGCCCACGCCGACGGGCGCAGGCTCGCGGTCACCGCGGAGCAGCTCGTGTCCGCCCGCGCACGGGGCGTGGAGGCCGCGCGCGGCGTGGCGGGTCCGGGTCGGCTGACCGCCCCGGAGGGGGCGCGCGCCTAGCGGGCGGAGCCCGCCGCACCGCCGGCGGTGCGGGACGTGCGCCACCGGTGCATCCGCACCGAGATCGCGGCGACGTGGGCGCTCGCCGCCCGGCGCGCGCCGTCGGCGTCCCCGGCCGCCACCGCGTCCGCGATGCGGCGGTGCTCGACCACCGCGATCCGGCGGTTCGACTCCTCGGCCCACATGCCCGAGGTGTACAGGTGCGCCTGCGCGTCGAGCCGCCGCAGCGCGTCGGCGAGCGGCCGGTTCCCGGAGATCTCGCGCACCCGGGTGTGCAGCTCGACGTCGAGCCGGGCGTCGCGCAGCGTGTCGGCGTCCTCGTCGAGCAGCAGGGCCTGGCGTTCCACGAGCGCGACGAGCTCGGCCACGTCGTCGGCCGAGGCGCGCCGTGCCGCCTCCTGGGCGGCGAGCCCGTCCAGGGCCTCGCGGACGGCGAGCACGTCGCGCACGGCGTCCTCGTCGAGCTGCAGCACCCGCGCCCCGGCGTGCGGCACGTGCACCGCGAGGCCCTCGTGGATGAGGCGCTGGACGGACTCCCGCACGGGGCTGCGGCTCACGTCGAGCCGGGCGGCGAGGGCGGGGACGCTCAAGGGGGCGCCCGGCGGTAGCGCCCCCTCGAAGATCTGGTCGACGAGCGTGCGGTAGACGGACTCGGCGAGCAGGGCGCCGGACTCGGCGGTGGTCATGCGGCACTGTAACCGGGCCCGGCACCCATCGGCTCAGCCCTTGCGGTAGTTGGCGCGCACCCGCTCCTGCAGGTAGTCGTGCGCCGTGATCGGCGGGTAGGTGCCCTGGGGCGTCTCGATGACGACGTCCCGGTTCGCCTGCGCGAAGAACGGCATGGAGAAGCGGGAGCCCGTGTAGTCGCCCCGGCCGGGCAGCTTCACGCGGTGGAAGTTCGACAGGAGCTGGTCGTCGCTCCAGCGCATGAGCATGTCGCCGATGTTGCAGGTGATCGCGTCGTCGGACGGCGTGACGGGCGTCCACTCCTCGGCGTCGGCGTCGCGGCCCGGGCACACCTGCAGGCCTCCCTGCCCATCCCGCTGGAAGAGGAGGGTCAGGCAGTCGAAGTCCGTGTGCGCTCCGGCCCGCCACACCCCGGGGCGCTCCTTCTGGTCCGCGGGGAGGGGCAGGTAGTGGATGAGGCGCAGCGTCGACTGGTACGCGGCGGACGCCGGGTCGTGCGCGCGGGCGAAGAAGTCGCGCTCGAAGCCCAGCTTGTCCGCGAAGCAGGACAGCACGCGCATCGCGAGGTCCCAGCACTGCGCCTCGAAGCCGAGCACGAAGTCCCGGAACCCCGGCAGCTCGTCGTCCGGCCACAGGTCGTCCATGCGCGGGCGGGTGACCTGGTACGACTCCTTCTGGTCGGGGGTTCCCACGGACGGGCGGGTCTGGGAGAGCTTCTCCCACCCCGCGTTGGTGCCGCTCGCGAGCGGGTAGCGGCCCTTGACGTCGTCGGGCAGCGAGAAGAACCGGGCCGACTCGGCGAACGCGCGGTCGACCTGGTCCTGGGGGATGCCGTGCCCGACCAGCTGGAAGAAGCCGATCTCGGTGGCGGCCGTCCACAGCTGCTCGGTGATCTCGGCCCGGCGCTCGTCGAAGTCCGACAGGTCGATGCGGGGGATGGTGCGGTCGGCGTTCTCGGTGCCGACGCCCCCCATCCGCGACTCCTTCTGGAGCTCGGCGAGTGCGTAGGTGTCCGTCATGGTGTTCTCCCTCGGCGGGTACGGTCCCTGGCGATGTCGCTGGACAGTGATGTCATGTAATTGCCTGCCTTGCAGCCCTGTCAACACCGATGACGGTCTTCGATCAAGAGTTAACAGTGCCGCAACACCGAGGTATTGCATGTAATACGCCCTGTCGGGAGAGTGGTGGCGCCAGCGTCCCTCCCAGAGAGCGAGCCCCCCATGGCCCTGTCCCGCCCCCACCTCGTCCCCCTGGCCGCGGTCCTCGGCCTCGTCACCCTCGCGGGGTGCGGCGCCGGCGCCACCGCGGACGCCGCGTCGTCCGGCGCGTCGGCGGCGCCGGCCCCTGCGGGCGGCGGCATCCTCGCCGGCACCTGTCCGGACGAGGTGGTGGTCCAGCTGCAGTGGCAGCCGCAGTCGGACCAGGGCGCCGTGTTCGGCCTGCTCGGCGGGGGCTGGACCCTCGACACGGACCAGCACTCGGTCACCGGGCCGCTCGTGGCGGACGGCGAGGACACCGGCGTCGACCTCACGCTGCGGGCGGGCGGGCCGGCGATCGGGTTCCAGTCCGTGCCCTCGCAGATGTACGTCGACGACGCCGTGACGCTGGGCCTGGTGCACGGCGACCAGCTCGTGGCCGCGGCGGCAGAGGCCCCCGTCGTCGGCGTCGCGCCGCTGCTCAAGCACAGCCCCGCGATCCTCATGTGGGACCCGGAGTCCCACCCCGAGATCACGGGCGTCGAGGACGTGCGGGCGTCGGGCGCCTCGGTCGTGGTGTCCGCCGACCAGATCTACCCGGCCTGGATGGTGGCGCACGACCTCCTCGACGCCGACCAGATCGACACGAGCTACGACGGGAACCCCGCGCGGTTCGTCGGCGACCCGACCGTCGTGCAGCAGGGCTTCGGCAACTCCGAGCCGTACACGTACGAGAACGAGGTGCCCGAGTGGGGCCGGTCGGTCGGGTTCGGCTACGTCAAGGACGTCGGCTACGACGTCTACGCCTCGAACGTCTCGGTCCGCGCTGACCGCCTCGAGGAGCTCGCCCCGTGCCTCGAGCTGCTGGTCCCGATGATCCAGCAGGCCAACGCGGACTACGTCGCCGCGCCGCAGGCGGTGAACGACCTGATCGTCGACGTCGTCGCGCAGGACCCCTCGTACTCGCCGTACTCGGCGGGGGAGGCGGCGTACAGCGCCGAGACGCTGGCGAAGGAGGGGCTGATCGGCGCTGAGGAGGACGGGTCGGTCAGCACGTACGACATGGACCGGGTGGAGTCGTTCGTGGCGGACCTGGTCGACGTGCTCGAGGGCGAGGGGACGGACCTCGGCGACCCCGCGGCCGACACGCTGTTCACTGACCGGTTCACCGACCACGACGTGACGACGGACTGAGCGAGGGCGGCCGCCTCCCGGGGGAGGCGGCCGCCCTCGTCGGGGGCCGTGCAGGTCCTGGTGTCAGTCCTCGGTGGCCGCCGACGGCTTCGCCAGCCCCGCGGAGATGAGGTCCATCACCGACGAGTCGGCGAGCGTGGTCGCGTCGCCCACGGTGCGGTTCTCGGCGACGTCCCGCAGCAGGCGGCGCATGATCTTGCCGGACCGCGTCTTGGGCAGCTCCGGCACGACGAGGATGCGGCGCGGCTTGGCGATCGGGCCGATCTCCTTGGCGACGTGCGCGCGCAGCTCCTCCTGCACCTCGGCGGCGCCCTCGGGGGTCGCCCCGCGGTCGGCGTGCTCGCCGCGCAGGATGACGAACGCGACCACGGCCTGGCCGGTGGTCTCGTCGTTGGCGCCGACGACGGCGGCCTCGGCCACGACGTCGTGCGACACGAGCGCGGACTCGATCTCCGTCGTGGACAGGCGGTGGCCGGAGACGTTCATGACGTCGTCCACGCGGCCCAGCAGCCAGATGTCGCCGTCCTCGTCCTTCTTCGCGCCGTCGCCGGCGAAGTACAGGCCCTCGAACCGCGACCAGTAGGTGTCCTTGAAGCGCTGCAGGTCGCCCCAGATGCCGCGCAGCATGGACGGCCACGGCTCGGAGAGCACGAGGTACCCGCCGCCGCCGTCCGGCACGGAGTGCGCCTCGTCGTCCACCACGTCGGCCACGATGCCGGGCAGCGCGACCTGCGCGGAGCCGGGCTTGGTGGCCGTGACCCCGGGCAGCGGGCTGATCATGATGGCGCCGGTCTCGGTCTGCCACCAGGTGTCGACGATGGGCGCGGTGTCGCCGCCGATGACGCGGCGATACCACATCCACGCCTCGGGGTTGATGGGCTCGCCCACGGAGCCGAGCACGCGCAGGCTCGACAGGTCGAAGCCGGCGGGGATGTCCTCGCCCCACTTCATGCAGGTGCGGATCGCGGTGGGCGCGGTGTAGAGGATCGAGACCTGGTACTTCTCGACCAGCTCCCACCAGCGGCCGCGGTGCGGGGTGTCGGGGGTGCCTTCGTAGATCACCTGGGTGGCGCCGTTGGTCAGCGGCCCGTAGACGACGTACGTGTGGCCGGTGACCCAGCCGATGTCGGCGGTGCACCAGTAGACGTCGGACTCGGCCTTGAGGTCGAAGACGTTCTTGTGCGTGTACGCGGCCTGGGTGAGGTAGCCGCCGGTGGTGTGCAGGATGCCCTTCGGCTTCCCCGTGGTCCCCGAGGTGTAGAGGATGAACAGCGGGTGCTCGGCGTCCACCGCCACGGGCTCGTGGAACGTGTCGGCGTCCGCCAGGGCGTCGTGCCACCAGACGTCCCGGCCCTCGGTCCAGGCGACGTCCTGCTCGGTGCGCCGCACGACGAGCACGTGCTGGACGGTGGACGCGGGCTCGCCGTCCTTGGGGGCGATCGCGTCGTCGACGGCGGGCTTGAGCGCGGACGGTGCGCCGCGGCGGTAGCCGCCGTCGGCCGTGATGACGAGCTTCGCCTCGGCGTCGGCGATGCGGCTGCGCAGCGCGTCCGCGGAGAAGCCGCCGAAGACGACCGAGTGCGGGGCGCCGATGCGGGCGCACGCGAGCATCGCGACGACCGACTCGACGAGCATCGGCAGGTAGATCACGACGCGGTCGCCCTTGGCGACGCCGAGCGCGGTGAGCGCGTTCGCGGCGCGGGAGACCTCGCGCTGCAGGTCGGCGTAGGTGACGGTGCGGGTGTCGCCCGGCTCGCCCTCGAAGTGGAGAGCGACCCGGTCGCCGAGCCCGGCCTCGACGTGCCGGTCCACCGCGTTGTACGCGGCGTTCAGCTTCCCGTCGGCGAACCACTTCGCGACGGGGGCCTCGGACCAGTCGAGCGTCTGGGTGAAGGGCGTGGACCAGCTGACGAGCTCTCGCGCCTGCGCGGCCCAGAACCCGAGCCGGTCGGCCGTCGCCTCGTCGTACAGGGACGCCTGCGCGTTCGCCTGCGCCGCGAACGCGGGGCTGGGCGGGAACGCTCGCGTCTCGTGCAGCAGGTTCTCGAGGCTGGGGGCGGTGGTCTCGTTCTCTGGCACGCTTACCTCCGGTTGCGCATCGTCGCTGGTGCGGTCCCCGTCGGGACGCGAGGCGTCGCGCCCGGGGACGACGAGGCCCCGCGGGGCCCGCCGACGGGAGTCTAGACCTCGCGCGTGACCGGGGTCACGCCGTCCCACGGTTGGGCCGCACTCCTCGCAAAACGCTGGGCCGCGGGGCGGCGACCGGCGTCGTCCGAACAATCCCCTGGGCCTGCGACCGGCCGGCCTGGTAGACGTCGAGCATGGCGATACCCCACGTGACCTGGCCGCGGCAGGCCGGCCCGCTCGTCCTCCGCCCGCCGTCGCGCGAGGACCTCGACCAGGTGCTGGTGTGGCGCAACCGCCCCGACGTGACGCGCTGGCTGCTGCGCACCGAGGTGGACCCGGACGGGTTCCACGAGTCGTGGCAGGCGAGGGCCGACGACCCGGCCGACCACTCGGTCGTCGCCGACCTGGACGGCGTCGTCGTCGGAACGGGGACGCTGTCCGTGAGCGACGGGATGGGGCAGTCGCAGGGCGACGTCTGGCGGGGCGCCGAGGGGTCGCTCGGCTACCTGATCGACCCGGCGTACGCAGGCCGCGGGTTCGCGACCGCCGTCGCGGACGCCCTCCTCGACGTCGCGTTCGACGACCTGGGTCTGCACCGCGTGACCGCAGGCTGCTTCGCCGCCAACACGGCGTCGTGGCGCGTCATGGAGAAGCTCGGCATGCGGCGCGAGCAGCACGGCGTCGAGGACTCGTGGCACGCCGAGCTGGGCTGGGTCGACGGCTTCACCTACGGCATCCTCGCGGGGGAGCGGCGCGCGACCTGAGGGCCGGGCACGAGGACGGCGCCCGGGAGATGTCGACCGAGCGCCGTGCTCGCCAGCCCGGACGCGGGTAGCAGGCGCGAATCCGATCACTCGGCGGGGTCGTTCCCGCCGAGTGGGTCCTCAACCGTGGACTTCCTGTGCGTGGGTCCTGCGTCCGGCTGTCGTCCCTCCATGGAACGTCACCCGCTCGGGGAGCGCAAGCGGTCAGCCGCGATGCCTCGTCCACCAGCGGCGGAGCAGCCATGCGGCGATCCCGGCGGCCGCGACGCCCCCCGCGACGAGGGCGACGGCGGGCGGCCGGAGGGCGGAACGCAGGGCCACGGGACGGGAGAAGGTGAGCACGCCCCAGCCGTGCTCGGCGGCGACGCGGCGCAGCGTCTTGTCGGGGTTGACGGCGAAGCCGTGCCCGACGGCGCCGAGCATCGGCGCGTCCGTGACGGAGTCGGAGTAGGCGTAGCTGCGGTCGAGGTCGTACCCGCGCTCGGCGGCGAGACGCTGCACGGCCTCCGCCTTCTGCTCGCCGTACGCGTAGAACTCGATCTCGCCGGTGTAGCGGCCGTCCTCGACCGCCATCTGCGTCGCGATGACGTGGTCGGCGCCGAGCACGGTGGCGATCGGCTCGACGAGCTCCGCCCCGGACGCGGACACGATGACGACGTCGTGGCCGAGCTCGTGGTGCTCGGCGATGAGGTCGACGGCCTCGGCGTAGACGTAGGGGTCGATGAGCTCGTGCACCGTCTCGGCGACGATCTGCTGCACCTTGCTCACCTCCCAGCCGGTCGCGAGCTCGGACAGGTGCTTGCGCATCCGCTCCGTCTGGTCCGCGTCGGCGTTGCCGGCGTAGAAGAGGAGGTGCGCGTACGCGCTGCGCAGCACGTCGCCGCGGGTGATGAGGCCGCCGGCGTAGAACGGCTTGGAGAAGGCTGCCGACGAGCTCGTGGCGATGATCGTCTTGTCCAGGTCGAAGAACGCGGCCGCGCGCGCCCGCGGGGTCGCCGCCACGGGCGGTGACGTCTCGCGCGGGCCTCGATCCGGACCCCGTCCCTGGTCGGTCACGCGCCAGAGCCTAGTCGTGCGCGGTCTCCCGTCGACCCGGCGTCCATGCACAACTCTTGTGCACAAGAGTTGTGCAGAGTTATTGTGCACGCATGGATCCGACGCCGGAGCGCCCGTACACCCACCTCGAGCTGACCGCTGAGGCCGCCAAGGTGCTCGCCCACCCCCTGCGGTCCCGGCTGCTCGGCGCGCTGCGCCGCAGCGGCCCGGCGTCGGCGACGGCGCTCGCGGCCGAGCTGTCGACCAACACCGGCGCCACCAGCTACCACCTCCGCAAGATGGAGTCCGTCGGCCTCGTCACCGACACCGGGGAGGGGCGAGGCAAGGAGCGGCTCTGGCGGGCGGCCACGGAGAGCCACGGCTGGAGCGACCCCGACTTCGGCGGCGACGAGGACGCGCAGACCGCGCTCGGCTGGCTGGTGCGCAATTACCACCGACAGTTCGACACGGACTACGCGCACTGGCTCGACGTCGCGGACAGCTGGCCGAGGGAGTGGACCGACGTCGCGGGGATGACCGACACCTGGGTGGACGTCACGCCCGAGCAGGCGCGGGCGATGGAGGACGAGCTCGAGGCCGTCGTCAACAAGTACCTGCGTATCGGCACCGGTGACCCCCGGGCCCGACGCCTGCACCTGTGGCGTTTCTCGTTCCCCCTCGACGCCGACGACGTCCCTGGTGCCGCGGACGACACCGGGGGCGAGGACGAGTCATGAGCCCGCAGAAGGTCTTCCTCCTGCTCACCGCGACCCGGTGGTTCCCTGTGGGGCTGGTCGTGACGGTGACCACCCTGATCCCGATCGAGCGCGGTCTCACGGTGGGCCAGACGCTCACCCTCGCGTCGGTCACCGGGCTCGTGGTGTTCGCGCTCGAGCTTCCGACCGGAGGGACCGCCGACGCCGTCGGGCGGCGCCCGATGCTGGTCGCCTCGGCAGTCGTGCAGGTGCTGGCCGCCACGACGTTCCTGCTGGCGCAGGAGGTCTGGTCGTTCGTCGTCGCGGCCGCGCTCATGGGGATGTTCCGGGCGCTCGACTCCGGCCCGCTCGAGTCGTGGTTCGTCGACGCCGTGCACGCCGAGCACCCGGGGGCCGACGTGGACCGCACCCTGGCGCACCAGGGCACCGTGCTCGGTGCGTCGATCGCGCTCGGTGCCCTCGTCTCCGGCGGGCTCGTCTGGTGGCACCCGTTCACGGCGTGGTCGGCGCTGGCGCTCCCGTACGCCACCTACTGCGTGCTCGCCGTCGTGCACCTCGTGATGGTCGTCGTCATGGTGCGGGAGGCCCGCGAGCGGCCGGTCGCGCCCGTCGAGGCGAGGGCCGGGCGCCGCTGGGAGGTGGCGCTGCGCTCCGTCGCGAGCTCGGCGCGCCAGGCGCCGGCGGCCATCGCTTCCGGTCTGCGGCTCGCCCGGGACAACCGGGTGCTGCGCGGGCTGCTCCTCGTGGAGCTCTTCACCTCGACGGCGATGGTGGTCTTCGAGTCCCTGCAGCCCGTGCGCCTGGCCGAGCTGCTCGGCGGCGAGGCGCAGGCGGGGGCGGTCATGGGCCCGGTGGCGTCGATCGGGTGGGGGGCGTTCGCGCTCGGGGCTGCGCTGTGCGGCGTCACCTCCCGGCGGTTCGGGGTGGCCCGCACGGCGATGGCGGCCCGCGTCCTGAACGGCCTCGGCGCCGTGTGGATGGGGCTCGCCGGCGGCCCCGTGATGCTGGTGGTCGCGTATCTCGTCACGTACGGGCTGCACGGCAGCTCGGGGCCGGGGTACAACGCGCTGCTGCACCGCGAGGCCAGCCGGGAGAACCGCTCCACCGTGCTGTCCATGGCGTCGATGATGGCGTTCGTGGCGTACGCCGCCGCGTCCCCGGCGCTGGGCTGGGTGGCGCAGGGCTGGTCCACGCCGCTCGCGATGATGCTCGGTGGCGGGTTCAGCGTGTTCGGCGTCTTCTGCTTCCTTCCGGCGCTGCGCGCCGAGCGGCAGCGGTCGCGGCAGACCGTCGAGGACGCGGTCGCGGCCTGACGCCGCCCGGACGCCGCCCCCAGGGCACGGCCGTCCACAGATCGCGACCGGCGGCCGCGACGGCTCGGCCCGGCGGCCCAGCCTGGGCGCATGGACGACGCACCCACCCGCACCCAGCCCCGCCCCGCGGCGGTCCCTCCGGCCGACGACGGTTCCCCGGCCCCCTGGCCGCCCGCCGGTCGCGCGCCCTGGGCGCCGGGACGCACGCGCCGGACGGTCGCCGTCGTCGGCGCGTGCGGCGGGGCCGGTGTCAGCACCCTCGCGGCGGCGCTCGCGCACGGCCTGCGCCGGTCGGGCGAGGGCGGGGTGCTCGTCGACCTCGACCTCCCCGGGCCCGGCGCCGACGTGCTGCTCGGCATCGAGTACGAGCCCGGCGCGCGGTGGCCCGAGCTCGCCGCCGCCCGCGGCGACGTCGACGGGGTCGGCCTGGTCGCGGCGCTGCCGCGGTGGCGCTCCGTCCCGGTGCTCTCCGGCGCCCGCCTGCGGCCCGAGCGGCCCGACGACGCCGTGGTCGTCGACGTGTGCACGGGCCTGCTGCGCGGCGGCGAGACGGTGGTGCTCGACCTGCCCCGCCCCGGTTCCTGGACCGCGGCCGCCCGCATGCTCGTCGCCGCGGCGGACGCGGTGCTGCTCGTGACGCCGTGCACCGCACCCGGGGTCGCGGGGGCGCTCGCCGTGCGTGCCGAGCTTGCCGACCTGGGCGTGCCGGAGCCGTGGCTCGTCGCGCGTCAGCCGGCACCCGGCCGCATCGACGCCGCGGCGCTCGAGGACGCCCTCGGGCTGCGGGTCGTCGCGGCGCTGCGGTGGGACCCGCGGCTCGCGGCCGCCGTCGACCGGGGCGACGGGCCGACCGTCGGGCGCCGCGCGCCGCTCGGGCGCGCGGTGGGCACGCTCGTCGGCGCGCTGGCGGGGGCGTCGTGACCGCGCGAGGGTTCGCGCCACGGGGACCGGTGGACCTGGGTCTGGTGGACCCGGGGCTGCTGGACGACGTGCGCGCCCGCGTGGGCGCCGCCGGGACCTCGCTGGACGACGCCGCCGTGCGCGACGCGCTGCGCGCCACCGGCCGCGTCTTCGGGTCGGACGCGCTGACGGACCTCACCCGCGCGGCGCGGGCCGAGCTCACCGGCGCGGGGCCGCTGCAGCGGCTCCTGGACGCACCGGACGTCACCGACGTGCTCGTCAACGGCCCGCGCGACGTATGGGTGGACCGCGGCGACGGGCTGCGGCGCACCGACCTCGACCTCGGCAGCCCCGACGCCGTGCGCGCGCTCGCCGTGCGGATGGCCGCCGTCGCCGGGCAGCGCCTCGACGACGCCGCCCCGACGGTCGACGCACGGATGCCCGACGGCACCCGTCTGCACGCCGTCGTCGAGCCCGTCGCGAGCGCCGGCGCCGTGATCGCGCTGCGCGTGCTGCGCCAGGCGACGCACTCCGTGGCGACCCTGGTGGCCGGCGGGGGCCTGCCCGCGCCGTGGGAGGGCATGCTGCGCGGCCTGGTCACCGGGAGGGCGAACCTGCTGGTGACCGGGGGCACCGGCACCGGCAAGACGACCCTGCTCGCCGCGCTGCTCTCCCTCGTGCCGCCCGACGAGCGCGTGCTCGTGGTCGAGGAGGCGCGCGAGCTCGCGCCGCAGCACCGGCACGTGGTGTCGCTCGCCGCGCGGCGCCCCAACGTCGAGGGGGTGGGCGAGGTGACGCTCACCGACCTGGTGCGCGGCGCGCTGCGGATGCGGCCCGACCGGATCGTGGTGGGTGAGTGCCGCGGTGCGGAGGTGCGGGAGCTGCTGCTCGCGATGAACACCGGGCACGACGGCGGGATGGCCACCGTGCACGCGAACGCCGTCGAGCACGTGCCCGCGCGGCTCGAGGCGCTCGCCGCCCTCGCCGGGATGCCGCGCGACGCCGTGGCCGCCCAGGCGGCCGCCGCCCTGGACGTGGTGCTGCACCTGCGGCGCCGGGGCGGGCGGCGTCACCTCGCCGAGATCGGGCTCGTCGACCGCGCGGACGACGGGCGGCTGGTCGTCCGGCGTGCTGCCGTCTGGGAGCCCGGGGCCGATGCGCGTCCCGATACCGCGTGGGACGAGCTGGTCGGGCGGTGGGCGTCGTGACGGGCGGCCTGACGGCAGCCGTGGCGGCAGCCGTGACCGAAGGCGTGGCCGGGGGCGCGGCGCCGGGGCTCGGCGCCGGGCTCTCTCCGGGGCTGACGGCCGGAGGGTGGGTGGCGCTCGCCGTCTGGCTGGCGCTGGCCCGAGCCGGGCGGAGCGCGGCGGGCCTCGTGCGTGCGGGCGTCGCGCGGCGGCGGGTCGGACCCGGCCGGCTGCTGGGCCGGAGGCGGGAGGTCTCCGCGGGGGCCGAGGCGGTGCGGGTGGCCGTCGCGCAGGTCGTCGCGCTGTTGCGCGCGGGCGCGCCGCCCGCGGCCGCGTGGTCGCGGGCGCTCGGGGTACCGGTGGATGCCGCCGGGGTGCCGGACGCCGCGGCGCTGGCGCCGGTGGTCGGGGGTGTCGGGCACGCCAGGTCGGTGGTCGCCGCCGCGGTCCTGGCGCGCGACGTCGGGGCCCCGCTCGCGGCGGTGCTCGACGCGGTGTCCGGGGCGCTGGTCGCCGAGGCCGAGGCGCTCGCGGAGCGCGAGGCGTCCCTGGCCGGACCGCGCGCCACGGCCCGGGTGCTGATGTGGCTCCCGCTGCTCGGCGCCCTGCTCGGCTGGTTGCTGGGCGCGGACCCGCTGGGGACCGCGCTCGACGGTGGCGCGGGCACGGCCGCGGTCTGTCTCGGGCTGCTGCTGCTCGCGGCCGGACGCGCGTGGACCGGTCGGCTCGTCGTCACGGCACGCGCGGCGGGGACGGAGGCGGCATGAGCGGGCTGCTCATGGTCGGGACGTCCGACGCGGCCGCATGGGCGGTCGTGGCGGCGGTGCTGCTCGGGGTCCTGCCCTGGTGGACGGCTCAGGCCGCGGTCGGCCGGCGGGCGGCGCGCCTCGCGACCGACCGTCGTCCGTCGGTGTCCACCGGTGGGCCGCGCGGCGACCCGGTGGACGTCCCGGTGATGCTCGAGCTGCTGGGTGCCGCGCTGCGGGCCGGTGCCGGCGTGCCGCGCGCACTGGAGGCGACCGGGACGGCCGTGGACCGGGCCGCCGGCCCGGCTGGGGGCTCGGCCGCCGGGACGTCCGCCGACGGGACCGCGCTGCGCGCCGCCGCCGACGCCCTGCGCCTGGGCGCGGACTGGGACGGCGCGTGGCGGCGCGCGCCCGCACGGCTCGGTCCCGTGCACCGGTCGCTGCGCGGGGCGTGGACCGATGGCGCGTCCCCGTCCGGGGCGCTGCGGGCTGCGGGGGAGGAGCTGCTGCGCGCACGCCGGTCGGCCGCCCGCACCGCCGCGGCCCGGTTGGCCGTCCGTCTGGTGCTGCCGCTCGGCGCCTGCTTCCTGCCGGCGTTCGTGCTGGTCGGGCTGGTGCCCGTGCTGCTCGCGCTCGGCATCGACCTGTTGTCCGGGTGAGCGCGCCCGGCCCACGACCACCCGGGGCCACCCGGGTCACCGCGCCGCCCGACCGGGCGGACGCGTCAACGACCGGCCGACGTCGGTCACCCCAGGGAACACGGAGGAGACATGAGGCACGACATCGAGGGACACGAGGACACGGAGGGCGAGCACGCCGTCCGCGAGGGAGCCGTCCACGAGGGCGACGGCCGCGGGCCGGCCGAGCCGGAGCGGCCGGACCCCGAGGCCGGGCTCGCGACCGCGGAGTACGCCGTCGCCACGGTGGCCGCGGTCGGGTTCGCCGGCCTGCTCATCGCGGTGCTCAAGAGCGACACCGTGCGGGGGCTCCTGGAGAACATCATCAGCTCGGCGCTGTCGGTCTGATGGCCGCGCACCGCAGCAGCAGGCCTGCCCGTGCCACGGGTCGGTCGCCGGACAGGGGCCGGCCGGCCGGTGGTCGGGCGGACGAGGTCCGGACGGGCCGAGGACCGTCGGACCGGGGTCGCCGGGGCCGGTTCGGGGTCGACGGGCAGCGCGGCGCGGTCACGGCCGAGCTGGCGGTCGGGCTGCCGGTGGTGGTGTTCCTGCTGGTCGCGGTGCTCAGCCTCGCGGCCGCGTCCACGGCACAGATGCGTGCCCTGGACGCGGCCCGGGCCGGGGCGCGCATGTATGCGATCGGGGAGGACGACGCGGCCGCGCGGCAGGCGGTCGCACAGGTCGGCGGCGAGGGCACCGAGCTCAGCGTCACCCGCGACGGCACCTGGGTGCGTGTGACGGTCACGCGGCCGGTCGTGGGCGGATGGTTCGCCGGCGCGCCCGTGCGGGCGTCCGGGGACGCGACCGCGTGGGCCGAGCCGTGAGAGACGTGGGTCGAGCCGTGAGGGGACGGAGAGCCGCCGCGCCGCCCGGCGCCGGATCGAGCCCTCGGGCCTCGAGGGCGGGAGACTCCGGCGGCGGCGGGGAGCGCGGCGCGGGGACCGTCGTCGTGCTGGCGCTGGCCGCGGTGGTCGTGCTGCTCGCGCTCGCCGTCGGCGCGCTGGGGTCCGCTCAGCGTGCCCGGGGCTCGGCGCAGGCCGCGGCGGACCTGGGCGCCCTCGCGGCCGCCACCGCGTGGCGGCAGGGCGCTGACCCGTGCGCGACGGCGGCCGAGGCCGTGCGCCGCAACGGCGCCGAGGTGGTGGCGTGCGTCCCGGAGGGCGGCGGCGCCGTCGGCGTCCGGGCGTCGCGGGCCGCCGTGGGCCCGGACGCCGGGCCGTGGGCGGGGTGGCTCGGCGACGCCACCGCCGGCGCGCGCGCCGGGCCGCGGCAGGAGGTCGGCCCGGACGCCGATCCGGACGCCGATCCGGACGCCGATCCGGACACCGGGCCGGAGCCGGGCCCGTGAGGCGCGCGGCCCCGGTCAGGCGCCGGGCGCCCCGGGTGGTCCCGTCAGGAGGGGTTGACGTGGAACAGCGCGGCGCGCTCGCTGATCTTGCGGGCGCGGGCCAGGCGAGGCTTGTCGGAGCCGTCGCGGATCACGGAGCCCGAGGCCTCGAAGTCGGCGAGGAAGTCGACCGCCCACGCGACGTCCGCGCTGGACGGGCTGAAGGACTCGTTGATGACGGCCGGCGTCTCGAGGTCCAGGCAGAGCTTGCCGGTGAGGCCGAGGGACACGCCGTCGGCGGACTGCTCACGCAGCAGCGCGTGGCTGGTGCCGACGGTGGGGCCGTCGATCGGGCCGGGGAGCCCGCCGATGCGGCTCGCGGTGACGAGACGCGAGCGCGGGTACGCCATCGCGAGCGACTCGTTGGCGGTCCCCGTGTCACGACGGTAGTCGCCGGACCCGAACGCCAGGCGGAACGCCCCCGGGGCGCGCGCGATGCTCACGGCGTCCTCGATGCCCAGGGCGGACTCGACCAGCGGGATCACGGGCACGCTGCCGCCGAGCCGCTGGGCGGTGTCGATCACCTGGTCGGCCGACTCGGTCTTGGCGAGCATGACGCCGCACAGCCCCTGCGAGTCCCACAGGGCGCGGACGTCGTCGGCCCACGCCTGCGACCCGCGCTCGTTGATCCGCACCCAGGCGCGGCCGCCCTGGGCGAACCAGTCGAGCACCTTCTGCCGGGCCTCGTCCTTGAGGCTGTCGTCGACCGCGTCCTCGCAGTCGAGGATCACCTGGTCGGCGCGGGAGAGCTGGGCGGCGTCGAACGTGTCGTCGCGCAGGGCCGACAGCAGCAGCCACGAGCGGGCGTTGGCGGGGTCGACGCGCGTCTCCTCGCGGGAACGGCGTCGTTCGGCGAGGTCGATCTCGATAGTCACCTCACGATGGTAGGTTCCGCCGGCGCGTGGCTCAGCACGGCATCCAACAAGCGCACGGCCGCGGACTTGTCGAGAGGCGCGTTGTCGCTGCCGCACTTGGGCGACTGGACGCACGCCGGGCAGCCGTCCGCGCACGTGCAGGAAGCGATGGCGTCGCGGGTCGCCCGCAGCCAGCGGGCGCCCAGCTCGTACCCGCGCTCGGCGAAGCCGGCCCCGCCGGGGTACGCGTCGTACACGAAGACGGTGGCCTCCCCGGTGTCGGGGTGCACCTCGGTGGACACCCCGCCCAGGTCCCAGCGGTCGCAGGTCGCGAGCAGCGGCAGCAGCCCGATCGACGCGTGCTCGGCCGCGTGCAGGGCCCCCGGCGTCTCGTCCGGCGAGACGCCCGCGGCCCGCAGCACGAAGTCCGGCACGGACCACCAGACCGCGGTGGTGGCGAGCGTCCGCGACGGGAGGTCGAGCGGCTCGGTGCCGAGCACCTGCATGTCGGGCAGGCGGCGGCGCTGGAAGCTGACCACCTGGCTCGTGACCTCCACCGGGCCGAGCCCCCAGCGCACCGGGCCCCACGCGCGCTCCTCGACGGGCCGGTGGCCCGCCTCGTCGATCGCGATCTCCATGACCTCGCGCGACCAGGTGCCGTGCTCCACGTCCTTGCGCACCACGAGCGCCACGTGGTCGGCGAGGTCCAGGTGGTCCACGACGAACGTCGCCCCCTGGTGCACGTACACCGCGCCGTCGTGCACCTGCCCGTCCGCCGACCCGGCGTCCACCGTGCCGAGCAGCCGGCCGGTCGTCGCCTCGACCACCCGCACGGGGCGCCCGCCGGTGCCGCGCAGGTCCGCCATGCCCGACGCGGGCTGCGCGTGCGTCCAGTACCAGCCCGACGGCCGCCGGCGCAGGGCTCCGCGCGAGACGAGCACGTCGAGCACCTCGCGCACGGCCCGTGGGTCGCCGAACGCCGCGAGGTCCTCGGCGCGCAGCGGCACCTCCTGCGCGGCGGCGCAGAGCTGCGGCGCGAGCACGTGCGGGTTCGCGGGGTCGAAGACGGTGGCCTCGAGGCCGGCGTCGAAGACCGCCTCGGGATGGGTCACGAGGTAGGTGTCGAGGGGGTCCTCGCGGGCGACGAACGCGACCAGGCCCTCCGCGCCGGCCCGGCCCGCGCGGCCGGCCTGCTGCCAGAGCGACACCCGGGTGCCGGGCCAGCCGGCCACGAGCACGGCGTCGAGGCCAGAGATGTCGACGCCCAGCTCGAGCGCGTTCGTGGTGGCCAGCCCGCGCAGCTCGCCCGTGCGCAGCGCCTGCTCCAGGGCCCGGCGCTCCTCCGGCAGGTAGCCGCCGCGGTAGCTCGCCACGCGCGCGACCAGCTCGGTCGCGACCGGTCGCAGGTGGTCGCGCGCCTGCTGCGCCACCGACTCGGCGCCTCGGCGCGACCGCGTGAACGCGAGCGTGCGGGCGCCGTGGGCGGTGAGGTCGGCGAGCAGGTCCGCCGTCTCCGCCGTCGCCGACCGGCGCGGGTGGGCGGCCGCCCCGCGCGTCGTGAGCACGGCCTCCGACTCCTGCTCGGTGTGCGTCGCGTCGAGCGGATCGGGCAGGGCCCACGGGTCATCGGCGTGCGACGGCGCCTCGCCCGCGACGGCGCGCGAGCGCTCGAAGCCGGCCACCTCCGGCGGCTGCCAGAGCGCGAAGGTGCGGCGGCCCGCGGGCGAGGCGTCCTCGGTGACCGCCTCGACCTCCTCGGGCGCCACCCCCGCCAGCCGCGCGGTGCTCGCCGCGGGCTCCGCCGTCGTCGCACTGGCCACCACGAACACGGGCCCGGCGGGCGCGGAGCGGGCCGCGGGCGCGAACCGGTCCGACGGGCGGTAGTGGGCGGCCAGGCGGGTGAGCCGTCGCAGCACGAGCGAGACGTGGGCGCCGAAGACGCCCCGGTAGGCGTGCCCCTCGTCGACGACGACGTACCGCAGCCCGCGCAGCAGGCGCGCCCAGCGCCGGTGGCCGGGCAGCAGGGAGAAGTGCAGGAAGTCGGGGTTGGTGAGTACGACGTCGGCGTGCTCGGTCACCCAGCGCCGCTCGTCGGTCGGGGTGTCGCCGTCGCACGTGGCCACGCGTGGGCGCGGAGCGTCGCCGGGCATCGCGGCGACCAGCCGCTCGAGCCCCGCGAGCTGGTCGGCCGCCAGCGCCTTGGTCGGGGACAGGTACAGCACGGTGGCGGGCTCGGGATCTCGCACGGCCGTGAGGGCGGGCAGCCAGAACGCGAGCGACTTGCCCGACCCGGTCGACGTCGCGAGCGCCACGTGCCGCCCCCGCCATGCGGCGTCGGCGGCCGCGACCTGGTGCGCCCACGGCCGCTCGACACCCAGCGCGCGGTAGCCGTCGACCACGGCCGGGTCGGCCCAGCCGGGCCAGTCCTCGGTGACGCCCGCGCGGGCGGGGAACGTGCGCACGTGCGTGAGGCGGTCGGCCCGCGCGCCGCGCGCGGTCAGCACGTCCAGCAGCGGGTGCTGCTCGGGTGCGGAGGAGGGGGCGGCGGGCACGGCGACAGTCTCGCACCGCGCGCCGCAGGCCCCGACGCGCGCCGTGGCCGGGCGGCGGGTTGATGGACGCCGGAACAGGTCGGGCATGTCCGCCAAGAGGACATCCGTGGCAAACGAGCGCCCTATCGGATTTTGAGCCGGAATGGCACCCCGTTTCGGTGGAGAACGTGTGAGTATCCAAGATCTGGCTTGGTGATCCGATCGTGACATCGTTCCCTGGAACGCATGCCTCGATCCACCGCCCGTCGCTCCGTCGTGGCCGCAGTCGCCGGCGCGCTCGTCACCTCCGCCATGGTGGTGCCCGCCGCGGCCACCGCGTCCCCCGCCGCCGCAGCCACCTCCACGCCCGCCGCCGTCTCGTCCACGCCCGTGCGCACCGCCGCCTCCGCCGGCGGCGTCCGCTGGGTCAAGTGGAACAAGGCGCCGCTGACCACGACGCAGTCCAGCAGGTCCCGCACGGTCGCCCGCCCCGACGACGGCACGCGGCTGCGCGTCCTCGCCCGCGGCACGTACCGCCTCCAGGTGCGCACCTCCGGCGGCGCGACCGGCTGGGTGTCCAAGAACGCCGTCACCCCGGTCAAGCTGAAGGACGTCTCCGGCACCCGCTACACGACCAAGCGGGTCGCGCTCACCAAGGACATCGGCTCGGGGTCCAAGGTCGTCAAGAAGGTCCACCTGGGAACCAAGGTCACCGTGCTGGCGCGCACCACCGGGCGGGACGCCAACCGCGTCAAGGTGCGCGTGCCCGGCGGGAAGACCGGCTGGATCTCGACCAGCCGCATCACGAAGCGCAACGTGTGGGGCAAGCTCGCCCGCTGCGAGTCGGGCGGCAACCCGCGCACCAACACCGGCAACGGGTTCTACGGCATGTACCAGTTCACGGGCCGCACGTGGCGGGCCGTCGGCGGCAAGGGCCTGCCGCACCGCCACAGCGCGGCCGAGCAGACCAAGCGGGCGCAGATCCTGCAGGACCGCGCCGGCTGGGGGCAGTGGCCGCACTGCACCCGCACGCTCGGGCTGCGCTGACCAGCACCGCTGTGAGCATGGAAGTGGCCCGGTCTCGTCGAGGAGACCGGGCCACTTCCATGCTCACAGCGGTGCGGGTCAGCCGGCGAGGACGGCCTGCATGGCCCGCGAGAGGTACCAGGGGTCGACGACGGCGGTGAGCTCGCGCGCGGAGTGCATCGACAGGATCGCGGCGCCGACGTCGACCACGCGGATGCCCAGGCGGGTGGCGGTGATCGGGCCGGTGGTGGACCCGCAGGGCACCGTGTTGTTCGAGACGAACTCCTGGCTCGGCACCCCGGCCGCCGCGCACGCGCCCTGCCAGCGCGCGGCCCCGTGGGCGTCCGTCGCGTAGCGCTGGTTCGCGTTGATCTTGAGGATCGGGCCCTCGCCCGCGTGCGGGTGGTTGGCCGGGTCGTGCCGCTCGGGGTAGTTCGGGTGCACCGCGTGTCCGACGTCGGACGAGACGCACAGGGACGCCGCGAAGGCGCGCGCCCGCTCGTCCTCCGACGCCCCCAGCCCGGCGGAGACCCGCCGCAGCACGTCCTCCAGGAACGGCCCCGCGGCGCCCGACCGCGACCCCGACCCGATCTCCTCGTGGTCGAACGCCGCCACGACGCCGATCCCGGCGAGGTCCTCGCTCGCGACGCCGAGCAGCGCGGTGATCGCGGCGTGCGTCGAGAGCTGGTTGTCCAGGCGGGGCGACGCCCACAGCGCGGCGCCGATGCCGAACGCGCGCGGCGCCTGCGTCTCGGCGAGCACGACGTCGTAGCCGAGCACGGCCGCGGCGGAGACGCCGTCGCCCGCGGCGGCGGCGAGCTCGGCCAGCACGTCGGCCTGCGAGACGTCGCCGAGCCCGACGACGGGCTGGGTGTGCCGCTGCTTGTCGAGCGTGAGGCCGTCGTTGGCCGAGCGGTCCAGGTGGATGGCGAGCTGCGGGATCCGCGCGATCGGGCCGGTGCGCACCAGGTGCTCCGCGCCGTCGGAGGTGACGAGGCGCCCGGCGAGCTCCACCTCGCGGTCGAGCCAGGAGTTGAGCAGCGGCCCGCCGTACACCTCGACGCCGGCCTGCACCCAGCCGTCGCGACCGGTGGTGGGCTTCGGCTTGAGCTTGAACCCCGTCGAGTCGGTGTGCGTGCCCAGGATCGTGAACGGCGTCGTGGCGCCGGCCGACGGGGGCAGGGCGAACGCGATCGCCGAGCCGTCGCGGACGACGACGTAGCGTCCGCCGGGCACGACCTCCCACGCGGCGGTCTCGTCGAGCCGGACGTACCCGGCCGCCTCCGCGCGGCGCGCCACCTCCTCCGCTGCGTGGTACGACGACGGCGAGGCGGCGACGAAGGCGCCGAGGTCCTCGGTGTGGGCGCGGGCGGCTGCGGGAACGACGTCGGGCATGACCGTCATCCTCCCACGCGCTCCGCAGCGGGTCGGCGGGGTCGGTCAGCCGCGCGGCGGGCCCAGGTAGCCGTCGACGAGCTGCTGCCACTCGCCGTCGGCGGTGATGGTGAGCCGCCAGCCCTCGTAGCCCTCCGACCCAGGTCCCTGCATCGCGTCCGACTCCTGCGCCGTGATCGCGCCGGCGTCCACCGCGTCCTGCCAGTCCTGCGGACCGGTCGCGCACGTCCCGTCCCCCGCGACGGCCGGCCACTCGGTCGGCGCGCCGTCGACGACGCCGAGCCCCTCTGGCGTGCACCACCGCGTCCCGGCGAGCAGCCGCGCGAGGATCGCGTACAGGTCCTCGTCCTCCTCGGCGCCGGGTAGCCCGAGAAGTTCCTCGGCCGGCCGGCCGTCCCAGTTGGCGTCGGTCGCGCGGGGGTACTCCTGCGCGAGCGCGATCAGCGTCTCGTCGTCGCAGGCCAGAGCGGCATCCAGCATCGCCCGCGCCGTGTCCCGGACGGGGGCCGGGAGCGCGGACAGGTCCGCGTCCGGCAGGTCGAGGCCCGCCGCGGAGCATGCCGCGTCCCCTGACCCCGATCCCGAGCCGGACGCCGCGTTCCGCGCGGTGCCGGCGCCCGCGGCGCCGACCTCTACGGCGACGGGGTCGCTCAGCACCAGCTCGGCGGCCGTGAAGCCCGGGTCCCAGAGCTGCACGAACGCGCGCACCTGGTACTCCCCTGCAGGGAGCTCTGTCTCGTAGGTGTCCGGCGACGAGCCGTCGTCCGCGTGCACCGGCGCGCAGGACATCAGCGACGAGTCCTCGGCGGTGCGCTTCGCGGGCGCGTCGCCCACCTGGTCCATCCCCGCCTCGGTGACGTTCACGCCGACGTCCACCACCCGGCCACCCTGCGTCCACAGCAGCGACGGGAGGCTCACCCGGTGACCGGCCTCGGCCGGGTCCGCGACCGTGAGGCGCGTCGGCGCCCGCCAGGTCTGCACCGTCTCGGTGCTGTCGGCGCTGGTGTCGTCCTCGATCGCGGGGGCGTCGAGGAGGTCCAGCCGCCGGCCGTCGGCGTTCGCCGGAAGGTCGTCGGCCGCCATACCGCACGTGAGGCCCACGCCCTCGAGCCACGACGGGCTGTAGCCGTCCTCGACGAGCCCGACGGCGGCGTCGTCGGCCCGGGCGTCGTCCGACGGGTCGTCGGACGACGTGGGTGTCGACGTCGGGCTGCTCGCCGGCCCGGGCAGCGGCTGCGGGGCGTCGGGCATCAGCGCGGCCCCGCCCAGCACCAGGCCGGCGGCGACGGCGAGCGTCGTCGCGCCGATCCCGGCCTGCTTGGCGGTGCGCCGTCGTCGCACCCGGCGGCGCACCGAACCCAGCGCGTCGTCCAGGCCCGAGGCCGCGGCCCCGAGGCCGGCCAGCGAGTCCAGCTCGCGGCGCAGCGTCTCGTCGGTGCGCGCGTCGGCCCAGTCGTCCCGCGCGTGGTTCGTGCTCATCGTCCGGCCCTCCGCCCGTTCGTCGCGCCCGCCGTGATCGTGCTCGCCGTCCTCGCGGTGCCCGTGACGCGCGGCGCGACGGGTCCGTCGTCGGGGACCCGGAGCACGTCGCGCAGCGTCGCCGTGGCGTCCGCCAGGTAGCGCTTGACCGTGCCCTGCGCGAGCCCGAGCGACTCGGCCACCTGCGGCACGGTGAGGTCCTCGAGGTAGCGCAGGACGACGCACGCCCGCTCGCGGGGGGCGAGGCGCCCGAGCGCCGCCGCGACGTCCGCCCGCGCCGTCGCCCCCGACGCCGCGCCGCGGACCCGGTCGGCCGTCGCGACGAGGGGCCGCGCCGCCGCCCACCTCTTGCGCCGCCGGTGCTCGTCGAGGAACAGCGTGAGGATCGCGCGCCGCACGTACGCCTCGCTCGTCCCGCCCCCGCCCAACGGGTGCACGCCCGGCCGGTCCGCGCCGCCGCGGCGGAGCCGCGCGAACACCTTGACCAGCGCGTCCTGCACCAGGTCCTCGGCGAGCCGCTGGTCCCCGCACAGCACGTACGCGTAGCCCACCAGGGCGCGTCCTCGTGCCCGTGCGAGCTCCGCGAGCTCGTCCTCCCAGCGACTCATGGTCCCCTCCTGTGCCGTCCTCACCCACCCAGACGGTCGGGAGCGACGAACCGTTGGGTCGGGACCGGGCCGAGCCCGCCGGCGGTTCGTGACGGCCGTCACATATGGGTAGACTCCCCGGCATCCCGCCGTCAACGGCGACGGCGGGACCTTACCGACGGGCGGTCACCGCCGTCCCCGCCGGGTCGAGGAAGCACGTCAAGGAGGACGGATGCTCACGTTCGGGTCCAGCAGCCTCGCGATCGTCGCCGTGATCGGGGTGATCGCCCTTCTCGCCCTGGTGTGCGCGGTCGTCCTGCGCAGACAGGTGCTCGCCGCCCCCGAGGGCACCCCGGGCATGCAAGAGATCGCGCGCGCGGTGCAGGAGGGCGCCTCGGCGTACCTCAGCCGGCAGTTCCGCACCCTCGCGCTCTTCGCGGTCGTGGTCTTCGCGCTGCTGTTCCTCCTGCCGGGGGACGGCGGGGTGCGCGTCGGCCGGTCGATCGCCTTCCTCGTGGGCGCCGGGTTCTCCGCCTCGATCGGCTACCTGGGCATGTCGCTCGCGGTGCGGGCCAACGTGCGCGTGGCCGCGGCCGCGACCCGGCCCGACGGGCGGGCAGAAGGCGCGCGGATCGCGTTCCGCACCGGCGGGGTCGTGGGGATGTCCGTGGTGGGGCTCGGCCTGCTGGGGGCCGCGATCGTCGTCTTCGTCTACCGCACCGACGCGCCGGCCGTGCTGGAGGGCTTCGGCTTCGGCGCCGCGCTGCTCGCCATGTTCATGCGCGTGGGCGGGGGCATCTTCACCAAGGCCGCCGACGTCGGCGCCGACCTCGTCGGCAAGGTCGAGCAGGGCATCCCGGAGGACGACCCGCGCAACGCCGCCACCATCGCCGACAACGTGGGCGACAACGTCGGTGACTGCGCCGGCATGGCCGCCGACCTCTTCGAGTCCTACGCCGTGACCCTCGTGGCCGCGCTCATCCTCGGCAAGGCGGTGATGGGCGAGCAGGGGCTCGTCTTCCCGCTGATCGTCACCACCGTCGGCGCGTTCGTCGCCCTGCTCGGCGTGCTGGTCACCCGCATGCGCGGGAACGAGAACGGCCTCGCCGCGATCAACCGCGGCTTCTACATCTCCGCCGTCGTCGGCGCGCTCCTGGCCGCCGTCGCCGCGTTCGTCTACCTGCCGTCGTCGTTCTCCGAGCTGTCCGGCACCGCCGAGCTCGGCGACGTCACCTCGGACCCGCGGGTCGTCGCGTCGCTCGCCGTGGTCATCGGCGTCGTCCTCGCGGGGATCATCCTGTGGATCACCGGCTACTTCACGGGCACGACGTCGAAGCCGACGCTGCACGTGGCGGCCACCTCGCGCACCGGCGCGGCGACCGTCGTGCTGTCCGGCATCGGCGTGGGGTTCGAGTCCGCCGTGTACACGGCCGGCGTCATCGCCGCCGCGATCTGCGGGGTCTTCCTGCTCGCGGGCGGCTCGATCTGGCTCTCGCTGTTCCTCGTGGCGCTGGCCGGCTGCGGCCTGCTCACCACGGTGGGCGTGATCGTCGCGATGGACACCTTCGGGCCGGTGAGCGACAACGCCCAGGGCATCGCGGAGATGTCGGGCGAGGTCGACGAGAAGGCCGCGCAGATCCTCACCGACCTGGACGCGGTCGGCAACACCACGAAGGCGATCACCAAGGGCATCGCGATCGCGACGGCCGTCCTCGCGGCCACCGCGCTCTTCGGCTCCTACGCGGACGCCGTGGCGGGGGCGCTGGGCGAGGTCCAGCAGGTCGGCGCCGGCCTGGTGCCCGCGATGCTCAGCTTCGAGATCGTCTCGCCCGTCACGCTCGTGGGCGTCATCCTCGGCGCCGCGACGGTGTTCCTGTTCTCGGGCCTCGCCATCGACGCCGTGACCCGCGCCGCCGGCGCGATCGTCTTCGAGGTGCGCCGCCAGTTCCGCGAGCACCCCGGCATCATGACGTTCGAGGAGCGTCCGGAGTACGGCAAGGTCGTCGACATCTGCACCCGCGACTCCCTGCGCGAGCTCGCCACCCCCGGACTGCTCGCCGCGTTCGCGCCGATCGCCGTCGGCTTCGGCCTCGGCGTCGGCCCGCTCGCCGGCTTCCTCGCCGGCGCGATCGGCGCCGGCGTGCTGATGGCCGTGTTCCTCGCCAACTCCGGCGGGGCGTGGGACAACGCGAAGAAGATCGTCGAGGACGGAGCCTACGGCGGCAAGGGGTCCGAGGCGCACGAGGCGACGATCATCGGCGACACCGTGGGGGACCCGTTCAAGGACACCGCCGGCCCGGCGATCAACCCGCTGATCAAGGTGATGAACCTGGTGTCCGTGCTCATCGCGCCGGCGGTCGTGATGATGAGCGTGCCCGCCGACGCGAACCAGGCGCTCCGCATCGGGATCGCCGTCCTCGCCGCCGCGGTCGCCTTCGGGGCGGTCATCATGTCCCGCCTGCGGGCGGCCCGCGTCGACCGCGAGCAGGCCGACGAGGCCGCGAGCGTCCCCGCGAGATAGCGAACCCCGGGTCGCGCGGGAGAAGCACGGACCAGGCCGCACCCGCGTGCGGCCTGGTCCGAGCCTCGCTCTCGCGCGGGCGGGGCTACTGGCCCGTGCGGCCGTCGATGCACTCGCGCAGCAGGTCGGCGTGGCCGGCGTGGCGCGCGTACTCCTCGACGAGGTGCTCGAGGACGTCGCGGACGGGGAGCAGCTCGCCCTCGCGCTCGACGGTGCGCCCCATGTCGGCGTCCGTCTGGGTGGCGAGCCAGGCGTCGGCGGCCTCGGTCTCGCGACGCCAGGTGGCCCACGCCTCCGCCACGACGGCGGGGTCGGCGACGGCGCCGTCGAAGTCCGCGTCCGGGCCCCCGTCGGCCGTGTAGAGCGGCGGCAGGTGGGGCTGCCCCTGGAGCCGGCGGCGGAACCAGGTGTGCTCCACCTTCGCCAGGTGCCGCACGAGCCCGAGCAGCGACAGGGTCGACGGCGGCACGGAGCGGCGCGCCATCTGCTCGGCGTCGAGCCCGTCGCACTTCATGGCGATCGTGGCGCGGTACGACTTCAGGTAGAACCAGTGGGTCTGCAGCTCGCCCACCGGGTCGGCCCACCGCTCGCGGGGGTCAGCCTCGGGGTCCACCCACATGTCGGGGAACCGGCGGGCCTCGGGCGTGGTGACGGGATCGGTCATGACGGACATCCGACTCCACGCGCGGGGCGAGCACAAGGGAATTGAGCCGGGCGTGCGGTGTGGGCGTGAGCTAGCGTCACGACGTGCCCGACGACGACGTCGACCCGCTGGAGCGCGTGCGCGCGCTGTGCCTCGCGCTGCCCGGGGCCACCGAGCGGCTGAGCCACGGCGAGCCCACCTGGTTCGCGGGGCGGTCGTTCGTCATGTACTCCGACCACCACCACGGGGGGCCGCTGGCCGTGTGGTGCGCCGCGGCGCCCGGTGTGCTCGAGGAGCAGGTCGAGCGCGAGCCGGAGCGGTTCTTCCGGCCGCCGTACGTCGGCGTGCGCGGGTGGCTGGGGGTGCGGCTCGACGTCGACGTCGACTGGGACGAGATGGCGCGGATCGTCGCGGACGCCTACCGGCAGGTCGCGCCGGCCCGCCTTGTCGCGCGGCTCGGCGGCGCGCACGGCGGGTCGTGAGCCCGCGGCATCGCCCTGTGAACGTCGTGTTTCCGGCCGTGCCGAGCGGGCCGCCGCACGCCATGCTGGGGCCGGGGCGGCGCGTCGACGCCGGGCCCCGGGCGGGACGACGGAGTCCACGCCGACGACGAGGAGAAGGAGACCCATGAAGCTCCCACGCACCGTCGCGGTGCTCGCCACCGCCGCCCTCGCGGCGACGACCTTCACGGCGACGGCCACGGCCGACGACCGCAGCGACCGGCCGGGGCGCGGCCCCGAGCGGGACGCCGGGGCGGTGGGCGCCACGTCGTTCGCCGACCTGGCGCGCACGGCACAGCGGTCCGGGCCCGGCAGCAGCACGACGAGGGGCACGACGAGCGGCACGACGAGCGGCGCGATCGACATGCCCCGCGCGTACCCGTTCCAGCCCGACCTGACCGTGTTCCCGCCGGCCGACGACGACGCCACCGACCTCAACGGCACCATCGGCTATGACGAGATCGCCCCGCGGCTGACGGCGCTCATGGCATCGAGCGACCGCGTCTCGACGCAGGTCGTGGGGCGCTCCACGGCCGGCCGCGACCTGTACCTGGTGACCGTCACCGCCCCGGAGTCCCGCCGGGAGACGGCGCAGCAGACGGCGTGGCGGGACGAGATCCGCACCGATCCCGACGACGCCGCGCGTGACCGCCGGCTCGCCCGGGGCTACAAGACGCCGCTGTGGATCAGCGCGAACATCCACGGCAACGAGTGGGAGGGGACGGACGCCGCGATGCAGGTCATCGAGGACCTGGCGGCGTCGGACGACCGGGCCACGGCCGCCCTCCTCGAGGACCACCGGCTCTACTTCTCGCTGACGCTGAACCCCGACGGCCGCACGATCGGGCAGCGCGCCACGAGCCTGAGCCTCGACGCCAACCGCGACATGATCACCGGGGCGACGCCCGAGTCGCGGTCGTTCGTCGCGACCGCGCAGGCCCTGCAGCCGCTCTACGCGGCCGACTTCCACGGGTACACCGGGGTGCTGCAGGTGGAGCCGTGCGGTCCGCCCCACGGGCAGAACTACGAGTACGACCTGTTCATCCCGCACGGCTACGCGATCGCGCGCCAGGTGGAGGACGACGTGGTCGCGGCCGAGATCCCCGGGAACACGTACTACGACCCGGCCACCGACGACGCCGTCGACGAGAACACCGGCTTCATCAAGATCCCCTACCGCGACACCCCGTCCGGCTGGGACGACTACCCGCCGATCTTCACCGCGCAGTACGCGGCGTTCCACGGCGCCACGACGAGCACCGTCGAGCTGCCGAAAGGCCGCACCGGCCCGACGACCACGCCCGCGGACGCGGTCGTCAACACGGCCGTGGCGAAGCAGACGATGACGTCGATGATCGACTACGTGGCCGAGCACGACGACGCGATGCTGGCCGACCAGGTCGAGTCGTTCCGGCGCGGGGTGGCGGGGGAGCCGAAGGACGCGCTGACCGTCGACGACGTCGCCGCCGTGCCGGGGCCCGACGAGTGGAAGCAGCACTGGGACGTCGTCGACGACCAGGACCCGGTGGACCTGCCGCGCGCCTACGTCATCCCCGTCGGCGACGGGCAGCGGTCTGCCGCGGACGCCGAGGCGCTGGTGGACCAGCTGCTGTTCCACGGCGTCGAGGTCGGCACGCTGACCCGCACCACCCGCGTCGACGGCACGACGTACCCGCGCGGGTCGTTAGTCGTGGACCTGCACCAGCCGCTGCGCGGCCTGGCGAACGCCCTGCTCGACCTCGGGACCGACATCTCCGACAAGGTCCCGTCGATGTACGACATCTCAGCGTGGAGCCTGTCGTCGCTGTGGGGCGCGACGGTCGACCGCGTCGGGTCCACCACGGACCGGCCCCTCGGGAAGGTCGTGCCGCTGCGCCGCGAGCCGTCGGACGCGCGGGTGCCGCACGGCGCGGGCTACGTGGCCTTCGACGTCGCGGGGGTCGAGGACTACCGGGCGCTCAACGCGCTGCTCGAGGAGGACGTCCCGGTCTGGCTGCTGGACGGCGGCCGGGCCGTCGTCGGGCGCGGCGAGGGGCCAACGGTGCGCGAGGTCGCGCGCGAGCACGACGTCCCGTTCGCGGCCGCCACCCGTGCCGAGCTGCGCGGGCTCGACGAGGCGGCGGAGCTCGACGACCTCACGGTCGCGTACGCCGGCACCCAGGACGACCTGCTGTCCCTCACCGAGCTGGGCTTCGACGACCTGGTCCGCGTGACGGCGGCCGGGATCGAGGCGGGCGCGGCGACCGGGACCACGGGGCTCGAGGACGCCGACGTGCTGTGGGTCGGCTCGTCCCTGTCGCTGCCCGCCGGGAGCGCGGGCCGCTCGGCGGTGCAGGACTGGGTGGACGACGGCGGCTCCGTCGTCGGCCGCACGGCCGCGGCGTTCGCCGTGGCGGAGACGTACGGGCTGGTCGAGGGCGAGGCGGTCTCGGGCGACCGGGACAGCAACGGCATCGTCGACGTCACCACCCCCGACGGCTCGATCCTGGAGGCGCACGAGCAGGACCAGGCGTTCGTCTACCCGGCCACGTGGTTCACCGGCCTCGGCGCGGGTACCACGGTCGAGCAGACCTACGACGCGGAGCGGCCGTTCCTCGCCGGGCACTGGGTCCCCACGGGCTCGGGGGCGGACGGCCCCGCCGCAGCCGCGGGGCAGGCGGCCGTCGTCTCCGGCGAGGCGGGGTCGGGGGCGCGCGCCGTCGTCTTCGGCACGTCGGTGTTCTTCCGCACCCACCCCAAGGGCGGGCTCGGCCAGGCCGCCCAGGCCCTCTTCTGGGCGACCTCCGGCGACTGACCGGGGCCCTGCCGCCCGGGCGCGTCCCGGGCGGCAGGGCCGGCACGGTCAGGCGGCGCCGCGGGCCCGGCGCGTCACGCCGGCCGCGACCCCCGACCCGACGCACACCGCGGCGGCGACGCCGAACGCCCACCAGAGCTGCGTGCGCAGCGGGACGAGCAGGGCGTCGACGACGTCGTCCACGACCTGCCGCCCCGACGTACCGACGTCGAGCCCGGCGAAGCCCGCCTGCACGGCTTCGGGGAGCAGCACCAGGAGCACGAGCATCGCCGCGGCGACGAGCGCTCCCGTGACGGCTGCGGTCACCAGGCGCCGCCCGGGCCGGGCGACGAGCACGGCCAGGGCGGCGAGGAGGACCGTGACGGGCAGCGCCCACGGCGTCCACCGGTCGACCAGCCCGACCGCGGACTGCGCGGTCGACAGGTCCTCCGACGCGTAGAGCACGATCGTCTGCCCCGTCGTCGCGAAGCCCTCCGAGACCGGCAGGCCCCGGTCGCGCAGCGACTGCCCGATCCCCTCCAGGAACGGGTCGAGCGGGAGGGTCACCACGCCGTCGGCGGCGTCGACCACGTCGCTCTCGTCGCGCAGCACGCGCACGGCGGCGGCGTGGCCCTCCCGGTTCGCCTCCGTCCACACGGGGGCGAACGAGTCGGAGCGGACGAAGGCGTCGGCCACCTCCCCGACGAGCGGCCGCGCCGCCGCGGCGAGCAGCCCGGAGTCGACCTGACCGGTCACGACGTCCGTGAGCGCCTCCGCGACCGCGTCCTGGGTGGTGATCTCCGCGGCGAGGGGCGCCGTCGCGCGCACGTAGGCGTCGGTGTCCAGCAGGGTGCTCTCCGCGTACCGGGCCGGCACCGCCACCACCGCCGCGACGACGGCGAGCAGGACCAGGACACCGCTGACGAAGCTCCGCATGGTGGGCACGCTACGCGGCCCGCACGACGGGGGCGGCTAGAGGCCGGTGCGCCCGTCGATGCACTCGCGCAGCAGGTCCACGTGCCCCATGTGGCGGGCGTACTCCTCGAGCACGTGCAGCAGCACGTCGCGCGCCTCGACGGTGCCGCCGTCGTACGGCACCTCCCGGTCCAGGTCCTCGCCGGCGAACCAGTCGTCCGCCACCTCGACGGACCGGTGCCAGGCGTCCCAGGCCTCGGCCACGCAGGTCTGGTCGGGCAGGGCGCCGTCGAAGTCCACGTCGGGGTAGCCGGGCAGCTCGAACGGGCCGCGGTCGGCGCTGCCCTGCAGCACCCGTCGGAACCAGTGGTGCTCGACGTTCGCGAGGTGGCGCACCAGCCCGAGGAGCGACAGCGTGGACGGCGGCACGGAGCGGCGCGCGAGCTGGGACGCGTCGAGCCCCTCGCACTTCATGACGAGAGTCATGCGGTACCGGCAGAGGTACTCCCAGAGGGTCTCCTTCTCGCCGACCGGGTCGACGCCCGTCGCGCGAGGGTCGTTCTCGGGATGCACCCACAGGCCGGGCGTGGTAGAGGTCACGCGCGTAATCTGGCCGAACGCCCGCCGCGGGTCAAGCGGCCCCCGCTCACCTGCGGCGACGTTCCGCCGGCGCGGGTGCTGCCGGTAGCCTTCGCGACCATGAGGGCCAGCCGGACACGAGCTCCTGCCAGGCGCCGCGGTCTGACGGGCCCGGTGCCGGGGGCGTGGCGTCGTCGGTCGTCGCTGGCCGCGGCCGGGGCGGTGGCGCTCCTGACCGGGCTCGGCGCCGGGTTCGCGTCCGGCCTCGTCGCCGGGCCCGGCACGTCCGCCGAGGGGGGCGGCACCGTGGGGCCCGCCGACGCGTGCACGGTGGTGCAGGCCGCGTGGTCGCGGTCCGCGACCCTGCAGCTCGGGATGTCGGTGGACGACCCGGCCACGCTGCGCCGCGGGTTCGTCGGGGCGCGCGACGCGCTCGTCGAGGTGCACCCGCCGGCGGCCGTCGCGGAGGACTGGCAGACGGTAGGGACGTATGTCGGCACGGTCGCCGACGAGATCGAGGCCGCCGACGAGGCGGACACGGCATCGGCGGTGGCCGGCGCCCTGGCCGACCTGGACACCGCCGCGATGACGCAGGCCTCGGACCGCATCACCACGTTCCTCAAGGGTGGCTGCGGCGCCGGCGAGGACGACGCCGACGCCGACACCTCCGGACCGCCCGAGGACTGACAGGACGCGGACGCGCGCCGCGGATTTCCACGCGCGCGAGCGGTGGTTCACCATAGGGGGATGCCCCGCGCCCGCCTCCTGTCCCGCCAGCTCCCGGTCGTCGCCGTGGGGATGCTCGTCGCGGGGGCCGCCCTCGCGGGATGCGGCCAGAGCGGCGGCGCCGCGGAGCCCGTGGCGGAGCCCGCGCCCGCGGTGTCCGTCCCGGGCGACCTGAGCATGGGCGTCGAGGGCCAGCCGGCCGGGTCGAAGGCGGCCACCCCGTCCCCCGGCGCGGGCGACGCCGAGGAGCCCGCCGTGGACGCGGAGCAGTGCGCCGCGCTGCAGCTGGCGTGGTCGTCGACCAACCGTGCGCTCGTCGACCTCAGCCCCGAGCACCCGCGCGCGCTGGTGCAGAGCTTCCGCACCGCGGACCACGCGATGGCCGAGGCGGAGCCGCCCGCAGACATCGCCGCCGCCTGGGGCACGATGTCCGACTACCTGGGCAGCGCGGTGACCGCGTTCGAGGAGGTCGACGAGGACGACGCGAACGCGGTGAGCTCGGCGATGGCGGGCGCGATCGGGGCGGACGACACGGCGGACGCGACCGCGGCCGCCAAGGACATCACGGGGTTCCTCGCGACGTCCTGCTCGGGCCGATGACGCCCGCCGCCTCCACCCCCGTCCCCGGCGCCGCGAGCGGCGGCGCGCCGCTCGTCGACGTCCTGCGTGCCGGCCTCGAGGCGGCCGGGTACACGGTGGACGGGGTGGGCGAGGCGCTCGGCGAGGTGGCGTCCGCGGCCCTGCACCGCGAGCAGACCGTGCCCGCCCGGCGGGCGCTCGCCGCGGCGGCGCCGGCGCACGAGCCGCGGGCGACGCTCGCCCGCCTGTTCCTGCTCGGCGACCCCGTCAGGCGGTCGGACCTGGACCGCGCGCTGCCGGGGCTCGGCACCTCGGGCTCCCGCCGCCTCGGCCTGGTGGACGCGGCCGGCGAGGGGGACGACGACGCGGTGCGCGCCGTCGTCGACCTGCGCCCGTACGCGGCCGTCGACGCCGGGGGCGAGGCGTCGTGGTGGCTGTCGAGCGACCTCGCGGAGCTGGCCACGGGCGGCCGGCTCGCGACCGACCACGTGCTGGGCGCGGGCGGCGCGTCCACGACGCTGGCGCAGGTCACGACGCGTACGCCGGTGGACCGCGTGCTCGACCTCGGCACCGGCTGCGGCGTCCAGGCGCTGCACGCGGCCCGGCACGCGCGCCGGGTGGTGGGCACGGACCTGTCGCGGCGCGCGCTCGGCTTCGCGCGGTTCAACCTCGCGCTCAACGCGCCCTCCGCGCACCGGTCCGTCGCGGTGGAGCTGCGGCAGGGCTCGATGCTCGAGCCGGTGGCCGACGAGCGCTTCGACCTCGTGGTGTCGAACCCGCCGTTCGTCATCACCCCGCACGCGGGCGCGGCGGGCGAGGCCGTGGCGCAGGCGCTGGGTGACTACGAGTACCGCGACGGCGGCCGGTCGGGCGACGACCTGGTGCGCGACCTGGTGCGCGACGTCGCGCAGGTGCTCGCCCCCGGGGGCGTCGCCCAGCTGCTCGGCAACTGGGAGCACCGCCGCGGGGAGCCGTGGACGGAGCGCGTGGGCGCGTGGCTCGACGCGTCCGGCCTCGACGGCTGGGTGATCCAGCGCGAGGTGCTCGACCCCGCCGAGTACGCCGAGACCTGGATCCGCGACGGCGGCACCACCGCGGAGCGGGAGCCCGCCGCGTGGGCCGCCGCGTACGGGGCGTGGCTCGACGACTTCGCCTCCCGCGACGTCGAGGCGGTCGGCTTCGGCATCGTCACGCTGCGCCGCCCGTCCGAGGGCGGTCGCCCGACGCTGCGCCGGCTGGAGGAGCACACGGGCTCCGTGCACCAGCCGCTGGGCGCACACGTCGCGGCGTCGCTCGCCGCGCACGACTGGCTCGAGGCGCGTGACGACGCGGCGCTGGCGGACGCGCACCTCGTGGTGGCCGACGACGTGTCCGAGGAGCGGTTCCACACGCCCGGCCAGGGGGACCCGAACGTCGTCGTGGTCCGGCAGGGCGACGGGCTGGGTCGAGGCGTGCACGCCTCGACCGGGCTCGCGGCGTTCGTCGGGGTGTGCGACGGCGAGCTGGCGGTCGGGCAGATCGTCGGGGCGCTCGGCGCGCTGCTGGACGTCCCGGTCGACGACCTGCGCGCCGAGCTGCTGCCCGCGGTGCGCGGGCTGGTGCGCGACGGGTTCCTGCGCCCGGAGTGACGCCCGCCACATGGGGAGGTCTCCCCGTGGGGCGGGGGAGCGTGTGCGCCGCGGGTCCGTCACCATGGGACCCATGCGCAACCGACAGACCATGACCCGTGCCACCGCGGTGGCCGCGAGCGCCCTGATCGCGCTCGGCCTGGCCGCGTGCAGCGGCTCGGGCGACTCCGACGCCGGCTCGACCGGCGCGGGCACCGCTGCCGAGGAGCAGGCGACCGAGGAGACCCCGGCCGAGGAGTCCCCGGCCGAGGAGGTGGCGGGCGACGACGTCTGCGGCGCCGTCCAGGCCCTCACGGACGCGTCGTCCGCGATGAGCGACGTCGACCCGTCCGACCTGCAGCCCACCCTCGACAAGCTGGAGGAGATCACCACCACGCTCGAGGCCGTCGACGAGCCGCCGGCCGAGATCGCCGACGACTGGGAGACCCTCACCACGTCCTTCCGCACCGCGACGGACGGGCTCAGCACGGCGGTCGAGAACCCCACCGACGCCGACGCGATGTCCAAGATCAACGACGCCATGACCGCGATGACCGGCCAGGAGTTCCAGGACGCCGCCCAGGCCGTCGGCACGTACGCCGGCACCCACTGCTGACGCCGACCGACCCGACGTCGAGCCCCGCCGAGCCCCGCTCGGCGGGGCTCGGTGCGTCCGGGCGGCCGCGCCGGTGCGGCCGAGCCGGCGGGGCCGTCAGCCGATGACGACGGCGGCCTCGGGCCGCCGGTACCGCCGCTGCCGGTCGCGCATCGCCAGGCCGGTGCCGAGCGTGATGGGGCCGAGCCTGCCCAGGAACATCAGGGCGACGAGCACGAGCTGGTGCCAGGGCTGCATGTCCGCGGTGATGCCGGTGGACAGGCCGGTCGTGCTGAACGCCGAGACCACCTCGTACAGCACCTGGTCGAGGGTGAACAGGCTGGTGGAGAGGGTGATCGCCAGGGTGGGCAGCACGACGGCGGCCACCCCGACGAGCGCCACGGTGAGCGCCTGGCGCTGGGTGCCGGGCGTCAGCCTCCGGTCGAAGACCGTGGCGTCGGGGTCGCCGCGCAGCTCGGCCCAGATGGCGACGGCGAGCACCGCGAACGTGGTGACCTTGATGCCGCCGGCGGTGCCGCCGGACCCGGCGCCCACGAACATGAGCATGTCGGTGAAGAACCACGTCCCGTTGTTGAGCTGCGAGACGTCCACCGAGTTGAAGCCGGCGGTGCGCGGCATGACGGCCTGCGTGAACGCCGCCAGCACCTTGGCCGGCGGGTCGAGCGGGCCGAAGGTGCCGGGGTTGCGCCACTCGGCGGCGAGGAAGAACCCGGTGCCCACCGCCAGCAGCACGGCGGTGAGCAGCACGGTGAGGCGCGTGTGCACGCTCCACCGCGAGAGCCGCCGCAGGTCGCTGGGGCCGTCCTCGGTGCGGCGCGTGCGGTGCAGCCGCCACAGCTCCAGCAGGACGGGGAACCCGAGCCCGCCCACGATGATCGCGGCGCAGATCGGGAGGCAGACCCACGGGTCGGCGACGAACGGCACGAGGTTCTGGCTGTAGATCGAGAACCCGGCGTTGTTGAACGCCGAGACGGCGTGGAACAGCCCCGACCAGGCGGCGTGGCCGAGGGGCTCGTCGTAGGCGGTCGCGAAGCGGGCGGTCAGCAGCACGGCCACGACCAGCTCGGTGACCACGGTGAAGCGCAGCACCCCGAGCAGCACGCGGCGCACGTCGCCCATGCCGACCGAGCGCGTGGACTCGGTGGCCACGAGGCGGGTCCCCAGCCCGAGGCGCCGGGTGAGGAGCAGGCCGAGCAGCGACGCGAGGGTCATGACGCCGAACCCGCCCACCTGGATGAGCAGCAGGATCACGACCTGCCCGAACGGCGTCCAGAACGTCTCGGTGTCCACGACGGCCAGGCCGGTCACGCAGGCGGCCGACGTGGCGGTGAACAGGGCCTCGACGAAGCTGGCGTTCCGGCCCGTGGCGCTGACGGGCAGGCTCAGCAGGGCCGTGCCTGCGGCGATGGTCGCGAGGAACGCGAGGGTGACCACCTGGGCCGGGCGTCGCCGGATGCCGGCGGCGGAGGCGGGGGCGGTCACGGGCGGCCGGCGGGGCCGGAACCACGGGGGCTGGCGCACGAACGCCCAGTCTGGCACCCCGACGGGGCACGTGGGTCGTCCTGGACGGGCCCTGGCCGTGCGCTGGTCGCCCCCGTAGCGTGAGGTGCGCCGGGCAACCGTCCGGCACCTGACGGAAGGAAAGCTCCGATGAGACGAACGACCTTCAGGACGCTGGCCGCCACGGCCGCCGGGCTCGCGCTCGCGGCGACCGCGGCGACGGCACAGGCCGCGGGTCCGTCCCCCGACGACGACGTCGCGGGCGCGGACCGATATCCGGCCGGGCTCCTGCGGGCCATGCAGGACGACCTCGGCGTGCCCCGGGACCGTGCCGTGGAACGGCTCGACTTCCAGGACGCGGCGGCGGCGGCCGAGGATCGGCTGCGGGAGGCGCTCGGCGACGACTTCGCCGGCGCCTGGCTCGACCCCGAGCGGGACCGCCTCTACGTGGCGACCGCCGGCGGCGCCGACGCCGCCGCGGTGCGTGCCGCGGGCGCCCGGGTGGTCGACGCCCGCTACTCGCTGGACCAGCTGGAGGGGTGGGCCGCCGACCTGGGCGACGCCGCCGGGCGCGGCGTGACCGGCTGGCACGTGGACGTGCGCGACAACACCCTGGTGGTGGAGACGCTGGCCGGGTCGGGGGCCGCCGCGCAGGGCGGGCTGGCCGACGTGCTGGACGACGCGGGCGTGCCGAGCGCCGCCGTCACCGTCGAGACGACGGCCCAGCGCCCGCGCGTGCTCGACGACGTGGTCGGCGGCAACCCGTACCTCATCAACGACGCCGCGCGGTGCTCGGTCGGGTTCGCCGTGACCGACGGGTTCGTGACCGCGGGGCACTGCGGCTCCGTGGGGGACACGACGTCGACGCCGACGGGCACGTTCGCGGGCTCGAGCTTCCCGGGCGACGACTACGGGTACGTGCAGGTGGGCGTGGGCAGCACGCCCGTCGGCGCCGTGAACGACTGGTCCGGCGGCCAGGTCGCCGTCGCCGGCTCCACCCCGGCGCCGGTGGGCGCCCGGGTGTGCCGCTCCGGGTCCACGTCCGGCTGGCACTGCGGCACGGTCGAGGCGCTCGACGTGTCGGTCTCGTACGCCGAGGGCACGGTCGACGGGCTCATCCGCACCGACGTGTGCGCCGAGCCGGGCGACTCCGGCGGGTCGCTGCTCGCGGGCGACCAGGCGCAGGGCGTCACGTCCGGCGGGTCCGGGGACTGCACGTCCGGCGGCACGACGTTCTTCCAGCCGGTGGGCGAGATCCTCGACGTCTACGGCCTCACCCTGGTGACCGGCTGACCCCGGCGAGGTAGTCCAGAATTCCGCGAGGTAGTTCGAGACACCGCGAGGTAGTTCACTTCGGGCGGAGGTGAACTACCTCGCCGAGGCTCGAACTACCTCGCGGAATTCTGGACTACCTCACGGGCTCTTGGACTACCTCGCGGGCTCTCGGACTACCTCGCGGGGACGGTGCGCGGGGCGTCCGGGCCCGCCAGCGCGGCGGCGAGGATCGCCTCGATCGCGAACGCGGTGTCCTCGGCGAGGTCGACGGCGTCGGGGTCGAGCAGCCACTGCACCTGGAGGCCGTCCATGACGCCGATGACGGCGCTCGCGGCCCGGCGCGCGCGACGGTCGTCGAGCTCGACGTCGCGGTCCTGCGCCACCTGCAGGAGCGCCCCGGTGATCTCGCCGCGCAGCACCGCGAAGCGCTCGGTGACCCAGGTGGCGGCAGGGTGGCCGTCGGTCACGGACTCGCCGGTGAGGACCGCGTAGGCCTGCACGATGCCGCGCCGCCCGGCGTTCATGCGCGCGGTGGTCATGAGGTGGCGGAACAGGTCGAGCCCGCCGGGGATGTGCTGCCCCTCGAGGTGCTCGACGTCCACCCGGTCGCGGTACTCGAGGACGGCCCACAGGAGCTTGTCCTTGCTGCCGAAGTGGTGCAGCACGCCGGCGTGCGTGATGCCCACCTGCTCGGCGACGTCCACCAGCGACCCCGCGTGGTAGCCCTTCGAGCCGAACACGCGCGTCGCCGCGGCGAGGATCTCCTCGCGCCGCTGGGCCTTCGAGGGGCGGGTCCGTCGCGGGGCGCTGCCGTCTGCCATGGCGTCACCATACTGTGACCTTCGTCTACTTACTTACCTGTCAGTAACTGTGCTTCACTGGGCGCAGTCGACGCCGACCGGGACGAAGGAGTGCCACCGCGTGTCATCGCAGACCGCCGCCACCAGCACCGACGCCGCCGTGCGCGTCGCGGGCCCCGCCGGGGACGCCCGCGCCGAGCGCGAGCCGTCGGCATCGACGATCGACGCGCTGGTCGCCGACCTGAGCGTCGAGGAGAAGGCCGCCCTCGTCGTCGGCGCGTCGATGTGGTCGACCGCCCCCGTCGAGCGCCTCGGCCTGGAGCCCGTCGTCATGTCCGACGGGCCCGTGGGCGTCCGCGACCCGCACGGCCGCGGCACCTCCGCCATGCTGCCCGCGCCGTCGGCGCTCGCGGCCACCTGGGACGTGGCCCTGGCCCGCCGCGCCGGGGAGCTGTTCGCGACGGAGGCCCGACGGCACGGGGTGGACGTGGTGCTGGCGCCGCAGGTCAACCTGCAGCGCACGCCCGTGGGCGGCCGCCACTTCGAGTGCTACTCCGAGGACCCGCACCTCACGGCCGAGATCGCCGTCGCCCTCGTCACCGCGGCGCAGGAGCGCGGGGTGGGCATGTGCGTGAAGCACTACGTGGCCAACGACTCGGAGACGGACCGCACCCGCTACCTCGCCCGCGTGGACGCGCGGAGCCTCCGTGAGGTGTACCTCGCGCCGTTCGAGCGCCTCGTCGCCGCCGGGGCCTGGAGCGTCATGGGCGCGTACAGCGGGGTCGACGACGGGACGACGGCGGCCCCCGCTCTCGAGCACCGCCCGCTGCTCACCGGCGTGCTCAAGGAGGAGTGGGGCTTCGACGGCCTCGTCGTGAGCGACTGGGTGGCCACGCAGTCCGTGGCCCCCGCCGTCCGCGGCGGCCTCGACCTGCAGATGCCCGGCCCGGACGGCCCGTGGGGCGACGGCCTGCTCGACGCCGTGCGCGCCGGCGACCTGGACGCCGCCGACCTCGACGACAAGGCGCGGAGGCTGCTGCGCCTGGCGCACCGCGTCGGGCGGCTCGCGCTTCCGGGCGCCCCGGCCGCGCCCGTCGCGCCCCCGTCCGCCCCGGCGCAGACCGAGGCGCTGCTCCGGGAGCTCGTGGCCCGGTCCGTCGTCGTGCTCAAGGACGACGCCGGCCTCGTGCCGCTCGTGGACGGGCCCGGCGCCGCGCCGCTGCGGGTCGCGCTGCTCGGGGCGCACGCGGCGGAGCCGTTCTTCCAGGGCGGGGGCTCGTCGTTCGTCCTGCCCGACCGCCTCGCCTACCCCGCGGACGCCCTGCGCGACGCGCTCCCCGTGGGCTCCGTCGTCGAGCTCGTCCCCGGGTCCCGGGTGCTGCGCAACCCGCCGCCGCTCGACCTGGCCCGCTGCGCCGACCCCGTCACCGGCGCCCCGGGCGTGCGGGTCGAGCTGCTCGGCGCCGACGGCGTCGTGCGGCGCGCCGAGACCCGCGCCACGTGGGACGGCTGGTGCGGCGACGTCGGCCCCGACGACGTGACGCTGCGGCTCACCGCCCGGGTGCGCGCCGACGAGCCGGGCACGCACGAGCTGGGCGTCGGCACGGTCGGCGTGCACCGGGTCGCGGTGGACGGTCGGGTCGTGTCCGCCGGCGACGTCGCGGTGGCCGAGGACGTCATCCTCGCCTCCGGGCACAACCACCCCCTGGCGGAGACGGTCGCCGTCGAGGGCGGGCCGGAGGGCGTGCTCCTGGAGGCCGACCTGCAGGTGGTGCACCCCGTCGGCTACGAACGGTTCGTGCGCGGGGCCCTGGTGCACCGGCTGCCCGGCCCGTCGGCCGAGGACGAGCTCGACGCCGCGGCGGCCGCGGCGCGCGCGGCCGACGTCGCGGTCGTCGTCGTGGGCACCACCCACGAGGTCGAGTCCGAGGGGTTCGACCGCGCCGACCTGGCCCTGCCCGGCACCCAGGACGAGCTGGTGCGGCGGGTGCTCGCCGCCAACCCGCGCACCGTGGTGGTCGTCAACGCCGGCGCCCCCGTGGTGCTGCCCTGGTACGCCGACGTCCCCGTGGTGCTGTGGGGCTGGCTGCCGGGCCAGGAGGCGGGCACCGGCCTCGCCGACGTGCTGACCGGCGTCACCGAGCCGTCCGGCCGCCTGCCGTGGACGCTGCCCGCCCGCGCCGAGGACGTGCCCGTGCCCGACGCGATCCCCGTCCGCGGCGTCGTGGACTACGCCGAGGGGCTGGACGTCGGCTACCGCGCCTGGGAGCGCCGGCTCGACGACGCCGCCGGCGGGCCCGCGCCCGCCGCCCCGCTCGGCCACGGCCTCGGCTGGACGACGTGGGACTACGAGGCCGCGGACGCCGACGCCGACGCGGCCGGCGGGGACGACGTCGTCCTGCGCGTGACCGTGCGGAACACGGGCGCCCGCCCGGGGCGCGAGGTCGTGCAGGTCTACGTCACCCCGCCCGCCGGCACCGCTGCGGCGGACCCCGAGCGCCCCGTGCGCTGGCTCGGCGGCTTCGCCCTCGTCGACGCCGGGCCCGGCGAGCGGGCCATCGCCGAGGTGCACGTGCCCCGGCGCGCCCTCCAGACGTGGGACGCCGCCGCCGGCGGCTGGACCACCCCGCCCGGCACCTACCGGCTCACCGCGAGCCGGTCGGTGCGCGACCGGCGGCTCGGCGTCGAGGTCGACGTCGCGCCCGACACGCCATCACTGACCACAGCCATCACTGACCACCCACCCATCGCCCCGCCACCGGTGGCGGGGCTCGTGCAAGGAGGCACACCGTGAGAATCCGCAAGCTCAGCACGGCGGTCGCGAGCGCGGCGGTCGTCGCCCTGCTGGCCGCGGCCTGCGGCGGAGGCAGCGCCGGCGACGGCGACCCGTCCGCCTCCGCCGGCGGGGTCGGGACCGAGACCCTGACGGTCGGCATGCCCAACGGCGTGCAGACCGAGAACCAGTCGCCGTTCGCCACCGGCTCGTCCGCGCTCTCGCTCGGCTACGCGTTCGTCATCTACGAGCCGCTCATGATGCGCAACCAGGCCAAGCCGTCGGAGGACCCGAAGCCCTGGCTGGCCGACAGCATCGAGTGGAACGAGGACTACACGCAGGCCGTCATCACGCCCCGCCAGGGCGTGACCTGGTCCGACGGCGAGGACTTCACCGCCGAGGACGTCGCGTTCTCCATCCAGCTGCGCATCGACAACGAGGGCCTCAACGCGGCCGCGCTGCCGTACGACTCCGTCGAGACCGACGGGACCACGGTGACCGTGTCGTTCACCGCCCCGCAGTACGTCAACCAGTCCAAGCTGTACGACCTGCTCATGGTGCCGGAGCACCTGTGGAAGGACGTCGACGACCCGACCACGTTCACCAACACCGAGCCCGTCGGCACCGGCCCCTACACGCTGAAGTCGTGGACGCCGCAGGCCGCCACCGTCGTCGCCCGCGACGACTACTGGGGCGGCCAGCCGAAGGTGCCGGAGATCCGGTACTCGTCGTACAACGACAACAACGCCCTGACCACGGCGCTGACCACCGGCGAGGCCCAGTGGGGCTGGACCTTCATCGCCGACTACGAGAACGTCTACATCGCCCAGGACCCGGATCACTACCACCAGTACGCCGCCGCCGGCCTCGGCATCGACGCGCTGTTCCTCAACACCGAGAAGAAGCCGTTCGACGACGTCGCCTTCCGCAGGGCCTTGAACATGGTGATCGACCGGCAGGAGCTGGTGGACGTCGCGACGTCGGGCGTCAACCCGCCGCTCACCAACGTCACCGGCCTGCCGCTGCCCGCCGGCGAGGAGTTCCTCTCCGACGCGTACGCGGGCACCGACCTCGCGGTCGACGTCGACGGCGCGAAGGCGCTGCTCACCGACGCCGGCTACACGTGGGAGGGCGACAAGCTCGTCGACCCGGACGGCGAGAAGGTCACGTTCGAGCTCACCAACCCGGCGGGATGGAACGACTACCTCACCGCGCTCGACCTCATCAAGAACGCCGCCGCGAAGCTCGGCGTCGACGCCACCGTCAACCCCGTCAACCAGGACGGCTGGTTCGCCGACGTGATCCCGCCGGGGAACTTCCAGGCCTCCCTGCACTGGACCGACGGCGGCGCCACCCCGTGGGACATGTACGCCGACCAGTTCGACGGCGCGCAGTACAAGAAGCTGGGCGAGGCGGCGTCGTGGAACTTCGGCCGCTTCCAGGACGACGACGCGACGAAGGCGTTCGCCGACTACGCCGCGGCCACCGACGACGCCACGCGCCAGGCGGCGATGGACACCATCCAGAAGGTCTACGTGGAGCAGGTGCCGGCCATCCCGATCTGGTCGCGGCCCGCCACCGCGCAGTACTCGTCGCTGAACTACACCGGCTGGCCGTCCGAGGACGACCCGTACAACCAGCCGCAGCCCACGGGGGTCCAGGCCGCCCAGATCGTCATGAACCTGGAGCCCGCGTCCTGATGCCCGTCCACACCACCACCCCCGGGGCGCCCGCCGGCGCCCCGGGGGCCACCCCCCGGCCCGACCCGGGCCCGCCCGTGCTCGAGGCGGTCGGGCTCACCAAGCACTACCCGGTCAAGGGCGGCCGCGGCACGCGCGGCGCCGTCGTGCACGCCGTCGACGGCGTGGACCTCGCGCTGCACCGCGGCCGCGTGGTCGCCCTCGTCGGCGAGTCCGGCTCCGGCAAGTCGACCGTGGCCCGCCTGCTCGCCCAGCTCCAGCCCGCCACCGCGGGCCGGCTGCTGCTCGGCGGCGCCGACGCCCGCGCCCGCGGCCGCCGTGCCTTCCGGCGGTACGTGAACCGGGTCCAGATGATCTTCCAGGACCCGTTCGCCTCCCTGAACCCCGTGCACCCCGTGCGCTACACGCTCACGCGGGCGCTGCGCATCCACCGCGGCCGCCTGCGCGGCCAGGAGCTGGAGCAGGCGCTGACCGAGCTGCTCGAGCGCGTGCACCTCACGCCCGCCGAGCGGTACGTGGACAAGTACCCGCACGAGCTGTCCGGCGGGCAGCGCCAGCGCATCGCGATCGCGCGGGCGCTCGCGGCCGACCCCGAGGTGCTGCTGGCCGACGAGCCCATCTCCATGCTCGACGTGTCGATCCGGCTCGGGATCCTCAACCTGCTCGCCGACCTGCGCGACCGGCTGCACCTGGCGATCCTCTACATCACGCACGACATCGCCTCCGCCCGGTACTTCGCCGACACCACCCTCGTGATGTACGCGGGGCAGGTCGTGGAGTCGGGGGACAGCGAGTCCGTCACCCAGGACCCCAAGCACCCGTACACGCGGCTGCTGCTGTCGTCCGCCCCCGACCCGGAGAACCTGGCCGAGCGGCCCGAGGGCGCCCCCCGCGGGGAGCCGCCCAGCCTCGTGCGGCCGCCGAGCGGCTGCCGGTTCCACCCGCGCTGCCCGTTCGCCACCGAGCTGTGCCGCACCGAGGCGCCGCCCCTGCTCGACGTCGGGCACGGCCCGGCCGGCGAGCCGCGGCAGGCCGCCTGCTGGGGGTACGCCGACCGGGCCGACGCCCCGGCGGTGCCGCTGACGGGAGGAGAGTCGTGAGGTTCGTGCTGCGGCGCGCGGCGTTCTACCTGTTCACCGCCTGGGCCGCCATCACCATCAACTTCGTCGTCCCGCGCCTGCTGCCGGGCGACCCGGTCACCGCGCTCATGGGGCGCATGCAGGGGCGCATCGACTCGAACGCCGAGCAGTCGCTGCGCGTGCTGTTCGGCCTCGACCAGGACATGTCGCTGTGGGACCAGTACGTGCAGTACTGGCGGATGCTGCTGCACGGCGACCTGGGCCTGAGCTTCACGCACTTCCCGACCCCGGTGGCGGAGATCGTCACGCAGGCGCTGCCCTGGACCGTGGGGCTCGTCGGCATCGCCACGATCATCGCGTTCCTGCTCGGCACGGCCGTGGGCACCGGCATCGGCTGGCGGCGCGGCACGTGGGCGGACTCCCTGCTGCCGATCACCACGTTCTTCTCCGCCGTGCCGTACTTCTGGCTCGGCCTCATCGCCATCGCCGTCTTCGCCGTCAACCTGGGCTGGTTCCCGTCCAACGGCAGCTACGACCGCGGCATGGTGCCGTCGCTGAGCTGGGAGTTCGTGGGCTCGGTGATCTACTACGGCACCCTGCCGGCGCTGACCATCGTCGTGTCGTCGATCTCCGGCTGGATCCTCGGGATGCGCAACATGATGGTCACCGTCTCCAGCGAGGACTTCGTCACCGTGGCCCACGCCAAGGGCCTGCCCGCCCGGGCGGTCGTCGTGGGGTACGCGGCGCGCAACGCGATCCTGCCGCAGGTGTCGAGCTTCGCGCTCGCCCTCGGGTTCGTCGTCGGCGGCACGCTCGTCATGGAGATGGTCTTCAGCTACCAGGGCATCGGCTACACGCTCTACCAGGCGGTCTCCACCCACGACTACCCGCTGATGCAGGGCTGCTTCCTCGTCATCACGCTGTCCGTGCTGGTCGCCAACCTCGTGGCCGACCTCGCCTACGCGGCGCTCGACCCCCGCACCCGGCAGGAGGGCTGACATGGCCACATCGACCACCGCGATCGAGGTCGCGGCACCGAGCGGGGCGGACGACGTCGGCCCCGGCGTCGCGCGCCCCGGGCGGCGCCCGCGGCTGCTGTTCCTGCGCAACTCCAAGGCGCTGGCCGGCATCGCGATCCTCGTCTTCTTCGGCGTCCTCGCCGTCGTCGGCCCGTGGATCGCCCCCTACGACCCCAACCAGGTGAGCACCGCCCTGCTGCAGCCGCCGTCGGGCGCGCACTGGCTGGGCACCGACCACACGGGGCGCGACATCCTGTCGCAGATCATCGTCGGCACCCGCGGCGTGCTCGTCGTCGGTCTGGTCGCCGGGCTCGGTGCCACCGTGCTCGGCGTGATCGTCGGGGTCACCGCCGGGTTCGTGGGCGGGCTCGGCGACGAGGGGCTGTCGGCGCTGTCGAACGTCTTCCTCGTCATCCCGCAGCTGCCGCTCATCATCATCATCGCGGCCCAGCTGCCCAGCGCGGGCGGCCTCACGGTGGCGCTCGTCATCGGCGCCACGGGCTGGGCGTGGGGGGCGCGCGTGCTGCGCGCCCAGACGCTGTCGCTGCGCAAGCGGGACTTCGTCGAGGCCGCGCGGGCCACGGGCGAGCGCACGTGGCGCATCGTCCTGGCCGAGGTGATGCCCAACCTCACGGCCATCATCGCCGCCGGGTTCGTCGGCACGGTGACGTTCGCGGTGCTGAGCCAGGTGACGCTCGCGTTCATCGGGATCACCCCGGTGAGCGAGTGGAACTGGGGCACCATCCTGTTCTGGGCCCAGAACAACCTGGCGCTGCAGCGCGGCGCCTGGTGGTGGTTCGTCCCCGCCGGGCTGTGCATCGCCCTGCTCGGCATGGCCCTCACCCTGATCAACTTCGGCATCGACGAGCTGGTCAACCCGCGCCTGCGCAGCACCGGCATGCACGCCCGCACCCTGCGCCGCCGGGGCATCCGCCCGCGCGTCGGCTTCACCCCGGTGGCCCGGCCCGCGCGGCCCGCGGCCGAACGACCCCGCGACCACGCCGAGGAGGCCCAATGATGAGCGAGCCCGTGCTGGAGATCCGCGACCTGCGCGTGGACTACGGCTTCGGCGACGACCCGACGCACGTGCTGCGCGGCGTCGACCTCACGCTCCACCGCGGCGAGGTGCTGGGGCTGGCGGGGGAGTCGGGCTGCGGCAAGTCGACCCTCGCGTACGCGGCGACGCGGCTGCTGCCGCCGCCCGGCCTCATCACCGGCGGGGAGGTGTGGCTCACCGACCGCGACGGCCGGCGCAGCGACATCCTCGGCCTCACCGACGCGCAGCTGCGGGCCGCCCGGTGGCGCGACGTCGCCATCGTGTTCCAGGGCGCGATGAGCTCGCTCAACCCGGTCTACCGGATCGGGCGCCAGCTCACCGACGGCATCCGCGCCCACCGGCCGGGGCTCTCGCCGCGGGACCTGGAGGCGCGCGCCGCCGAGCTGCTCGAGATGGTCGGCATCTCCGCCGACCGGCTCCGGGCGTACCCGCACCAGCTGTCGGGCGGCATGCGGCAGCGCGTGATGATCGCGATGGCGCTCGCCCTCGAGCCGCAGGTGCTGCTCATGGACGAGCCGACGACGGCGCTGGACGTCGTCATGCAGCGCCAGATCCTCGAGCAGATCATGGAGCTGCGCGACCGGCTCGGGTTCTCCGTGGTGCTCATCACCCACGACGTGTCGCTGCTGGTGGAGGTCGCCGACCGCATCGCGATCATGTACGCGGGGGAGATCGTCGAGGAGGCCACCGCCCAGGAGGTCTACCGGCGCCCCCGGCACCCGTACTCCGCTGGCCTGCTCGGCTCGTTCCCGCCGCTGCACGGCCCGCGGCGCGAGCTGTCCGGCATCCCGGGCGCCCCGCCGGACCTGCAGCGGCTCGGCGGCGGCTGCCCCTTCGCGCCCCGCTGCCCGCACGCGATGGACGTGTGCCGCGACGTGCGGCCCGTGCTCGGCCCGCCGCGCACGGGGGAGGCGCGGCGGGTCGCCTGCCACCTGCACGACGCGGGTCTCGTCGGCGCGGGCCTGCCCGCCGACCTCGGCCGCTGACCGACCTTCCAGCACGCGATCCGTACCGCCAGAGGACGTCGTGGCGGTACGGATCGCGTGCTCGAAGGTGACGGCGCTCAGCGCGCGTCCGCCCCGACGGTCGCGGCGGATGCCTCGTCGACGCCGTCGGCCGCGGGCGTCCGCGGCTGCCTGCCGAGCAGGACGGCGCTCAGCACGGCGCCCACCAGGGCGATCGCCGCCGCTCCGGCGAAGACCGCGGAGAACCCGTCGGTGAGTGCCACGGCGTCACCGAGGGCGGTCGCCCCGAACGCCGCCCCCACGGCCGTCATCGCCGCGAGCCCGAGGGCCGAGCCCACCTGGTAGCTGGTGTTGACGATGCCCGACGCGAGCCCGCCCTCCGACGGGGCCGCGCTGGAGATCGCGGTGCCGAGCGACGGGATGAACGCCAGCGACATGCCGAGTGCCGCGACGAGCGTGGCCGGCAGCACGTCGACGAGGTAGCTGCCGTCGGGGCGGACGAGGGCGAGCCAGCCCAGCCCGACCCCCAGCAGGGCCAGTCCGGTCACCGTGGTGGTGGTCGTTCCGAACCGGGCGATCACCCGCGGCGCGAGCACCACCATCCCGAGCATGACCAGCGCCGTCATCGGCACGAGCGCCGCACCCGAGGCGAAGGCGTCGAACCCGAGCACCTGCTGCAGGTACAGGTTCAGGAAGAACCACATCGGGATCCAGGCTGCCCCGAGCATGAGCTGGGCCAGGTTCGCGGCACCCAGCCGGGGCGTGCGGAAGATGCGCAGCGGCACGAGGGGGTCGCGCCGGACGGCCTGGCTCACGACGAACAGCACCAGCAGGACGGCGGCCCCGCCCAGCACCAGCCAGGTCTGCGGGGCGTCCCAGCCGACCTCCGGCGCCCGGACGACGCCGAAGACGAGGGCGCCGAGGCCGCCGGTGACGGTCAGCGCGCCCACGAGGTCGACCGATCCCGACGCGCCGGCCCGGGCCGCCGGCAGGAGGCGCGGGGTCAGGACCAGGATGACGACCGCGACCGGCACGTTGAGGTAGAACACCCACGGCCAGCTCAGGTACTGGGTGATCAGGCCGCCGAGGAAGACGCCCGCGGTGCCGCCCGCGGGGGCGGCGGCGCCGTAGACGGCGAGCGCCCCGGTGAGCTCGCGCGGGCTGGACCCGAAGACGGTCATGAGGAGCGTGAGCGCCGCGGGCGCGATCATCGCCGCGCCGACGCCCTGGACGGCGCGTCCGGCGAGCTCCGCGGTCACCGTGCCGGCCGCTCCGGCGAGCACCGAGCCACCGAGCAGCACGACCCAGCCGAGGGTGAAGAGCCGGCGGGCGCCGAAGAGGTCGGACAGGCGGCCGCCGAGCAGCAGGAGGCCGCCGAAGGCGACGACGTACGCGTTGAAGACCCAGGAGAGGTTCTCCTGCGAGAAGCCCAGGTCGTCCTGGATGCGGGGGAGGGCGACCCCGATGATCGACGTGTCCATGATGACCATGAACTGCGCGGCGGCGATGAGGGCGAGCGCTCCGCCGCGTGCGGTGGGGGTGGGCATGAGGTTCCGTTCCGGCTCCGGCGGGTGGCCGTCGAGCCTGTGGTGGGTGCGCCAGGGCGCGGGGTCAACGGGGGACGGGCGACTGTCGGGCGGGCGAGCACGGCACGGGAACCACCTCCTCTCATACCCCGGTGGGGTATGGCGGAGAACGTAACGTACCCCCGAGGGGTATGCAAGGGCCGTGTGAAGACCGGCCGGCCGGGAACGCGGGAAGGTGTACGCGAGCGGGGAGAGGTCCCCACGCCCCGCGTACGTTTCCGTCACACCGAGTAGGTAGCGTGATCCCGTGCTCACCGAGACGCGCCCGCTGCCGCCGCCGACCCCCTCGCGGGGGACGTCGGGCGTCGGCGCGCCGATCCTGCCGGTCGGCGCGTGGCGCGGGGAGCGGCCCGTGCCGCAGGGACGCACCGCGCCGCGCGTCGTCGCGGCGGTCGCGGCGCTGCTGGCCGTGGTCGGGGTCTGGCTCGTCTGGCGGTTCTTCGTCGGGACGGCCGTGGGCCAGCGGGTGGACGAGCTCGCGTTCCTCGGTGCCACGCACGGTCAGGGCCGGCTGTGGCAGGTCGCGGAGCCGGTGCTCGACGTCGTGTCCGTGGCGTTCGTCGTCGCGGGCGTGGGCGTCGCGATGCTGGTCGCCGTGGTGCGACGGCGCTGGGTGATCGCCCTGCAGGTCGCCGTGCTCGTGGGCGGCGCCAACGTCACGACGCAGGTGCTCAAGCACGGCGTCCTCGACCGCCCGGAGCTGCTGGCCGGCTGGACGGGCCCCAACACGCTCCCCAGCGGGCACACCACCGTGGCCGCGTCGGTCTCGGTCGCGCTGCTGCTCGTCACGCCGCGCGCCTGGCGACCGGTGGTCGCGCTGCTCGGCGCCGCCTACACGGGCGCGACCGGGGTCTCGACGCTGGTGGGGCAGTGGCACCGCCCGTCGGACGTCGTCGCCGCGCTGCTCGTCGTCCTCGCGTGGGGCGCCGCGGTGTGCGCCCTCACGCCGGCGTCGTCCACCGACGAGCTGCGCAAGCCGGGCGCGTCGTACGCGGCGCCGGGGTCGTACGTCGTCGCGGGGCTGCTGCTGCTCGCGTCGCTGGCCGCCGGCCTCGTCTCCGGCGCGACGCTCGTGGGCCTGGTCACGCGGGGCGACCCCGTGCCGCTGTCGCCGGACCTCACCGCGTACGCCGCGGGGGCGCTCGGCGTGCTCGCGGTGACGGGCGCCGTGTTCGCCGTCCTGCTCGTGCTGCGGCAGCTCACCGCGCAGCCCCGCCTCGCCCCTCGGTAGAGTGCCGCCCGACGGCCCGTGTCGGGGAAGTGACGAGCGGATGTCGTACCGTGACATGACCGGTCGGCCGGCCACGCCCGCACCGCCGCAGCAACAGGGAAAGCAGGAACGGATGCCCCAGCCACGCAAGCTCGTGATCGTCGAGTCGCCCACCAAGGCTCGCAAGATCCAGGGCTACCTCGGCGACGACTTCGAGGTCGAGGCGAGCGTCGGGCACATCCGCGACCTGCCGCAGCCGCGCGACCTGCCCGCGGACATGAAGAAGGGGCCGTACGGCAAGTTCGCCGTCGACGTCGACAACGGGTTCGACCCCTACTACGAGGTGCACGCGGACAAGAAGCAGAAGGTCCGCGAGCTGAAGAAGGCGCTCAAGGAGGCCGACGAGCTCTTCCTCGCCACCGATGAGGACCGCGAGGGCGAGGCCATCGCCTGGCACCTCATCCAGGAGCTCAAGCCCAAGGTGCCGGTCAAGCGGATGGTGTTCCACGAGATCACCCGCGAGGCGATCCTGCGGGCCCTCGAGAACACCCGCGAGCTCGACACGGACCTGGTCGACGCGCAGGAGACCCGCCGCATCCTCGACCGGCTCTACGGCTACGAGGTGTCGCCGGTGCTGTGGCGCAAGGTGCGTCAGGGCCTGTCCGCGGGCCGCGTGCAGTCCGTCGCGACGCGGCTGGTCGTCGAGCGCGAGCGCGAGCGGATGGCGTTCGTCTCCGCGGACTACTGGGACGTGACGGGGCAGTTCGCCCCGACGACGGGCGACGACGCCGGGCAGGCGTTCCGCGCCCGCCTCACCGGGCTGGGGGCGGACCGGGTGGCCGTGGGCCGCGACTTCGACGACCGCGGGCGCCTCAAGGTGCGCACCGGCGTCGTGCAGCTCGACGAGGCGTCGGCGAACGCCGTCGTCGCCGGCCTGGCGGAGGCGTCGTTCGCGGTCCGCTCGCTCGAGACGAAGCCGTACTCCCGCAAGCCCGCGGCGCCGTTCACCACCTCGACGCTGCAGCAGGAGGCGAGCCGCAAGCTCCGCATGAGCTCGCGGCAGACGATGCGCACCGCGCAGGCGCTGTACGAGAACGGCTACATCACCTACATGCGTACCGACTCGCCGTCGCTGTCGTCGGAGGCGACGGACGCGGCCCGGCGGCAGGCGGCGGAGCTGTACGGCCCCGAGTACGTGCCGGGCGCGCCGCGGCTGTACGCGCCGAAGAACAAGGGCGCGCAGGAGGCGCACGAGGCGATCCGCCCCGCCGGCGACTCGTTCCGCACCCCCGCGCAGGTGGCGCGCGAGATCTCCGGCGACCAGTTCAAGCTGTACGAGCTCGTCTGGAAGCGCACCGTGGCCTCGCAGATGGCCGACGCCAAGGGCTCGACGGCGTCGGTGCGCGTCGTCGCCGCGCTCGCCGACGCGGCGGGCGAGCTCGCCGGCCGCGACGCCGTCTTCTCGGCCTCCGGCACGGTCATCACCTTCCGCGGCTTCCTCGCGGCCTACGAGGAGGGCACGGACGTCGCGGAGGGCGCGGACGCCTCCGCGAAGGAGGCCCGCCTGCCGCGCATGGGAGAGGGCGACCCGCTGCGCGGCGACGACCTCGCGGCCGAGGGGCACTCGACCACGCCGCCCGCCCGGTACACGGAGGCGTCGCTGGTCAAGGCCCTGGAGGAGCTCGGCATCGGCCGCCCGTCCACGTACGCGGCGACCATCTCGACCATCCAGGACCGCGGCTACGTGCGCACCAAGGGTCAGGCGATGGTGCCGACGTGGCTGGCGTTCGCCGTCGTGCGGCTGCTCGAGGAGCACTTCCGCTGGCTCGTGGACTACGACTTCACGGCCGAGATGGAGGCCGACCTCGACCAGATCGCGTCGGGCAGCCGGGACCGCGTGGCCTGGCTGACGCGGTTCTACTTCGGCGACGGCTCGGGCGAGAGCACGGGCTGGGGCCTGCACGAGCTGGTCGAGAACCTGGGCGAGATCGACCCCGTAGCGATCAACTCGGTGGAGATCGGCGAGGGCATCCGGGTGCGCGTGGGGCGCTACGGCCCGTACGTCGAGGACCTGGGCGCCGAGGTGGCGGAGGGCCAGAACCCGCCGCGCGCGTCGATCCCGGAGGACGTCGCCCCCGACGAGCTCACCGTGGCCATGGCGCGCGAGCTCCTGGCCGCGGGTGCCGACGACGGCAAGCAGCTCGGCGTCGACCCCGCGTCGGGCCACCAGATCATCGCCAAGTCCGGTCGGTACGGGCCGTTCGTCACCGAGGTGCTGGACCTGCCGGAGATCGACCCCGGCCTGTCGGCGGCCGCGCAGAAGAAGGCGAAGGCCGCGCAGCCGAAGCCGCGCACGGCGTCGCTGTTCAAGGACATGTCGCTGGAGACGGTGACCCTGGACGACGCGCTGAAGCTGCTGTCGCTGCCGCGCGTCGTGGGCACCGACCCGGAGTCGGGCGACGAGATCACCGCGCAGAACGGGCGCTACGGGCCGTACCTCAAGAAGGGCACGGACTCGCGCACCATCGCGTCGGAGGAGCAGCTCTTCACGATCACGCTGGACGAGGCGCTGAAGATCTACGCCGAGCCCAAGCGCGGCCGCGGCGCCCGCGCCGCCACGCCGCCGCTGCGCGAGCTGGGCGACGACCCGACCAGCGGCAAGCCGATCGTCGTCAAGGACGGCCGCTTCGGCGCGTACGTGACCGACGGCGAGACCAACCGGACCCTGCCGCGCGACGTCACGCCGGAGAGCATCACGCCCGAGCGGGCGATCGAGCTGCTGGCCGAGAAGCGCGCGGCCGGCCCGGCGAAGAAGCGCCGCACGACGACGACCAAGGCGCCGGCGAAGAAGGCGACCACCCGGAAGTCGACGGCGAAGAAGTAGCCCGCCGCTGGTGGTGGGCGCGAGAAAGGGGACTGTCCGGCCGCGGACAGTCCCCTTTCTCGCGCCCACGACCAGCGGGGCGTCAGGTGTCGCGCTCCACGAGATAGACGTGCCCGTCGGCACGGGTGACGCGCTCGAGGGTGCGCCGCAGCTGGGTGTCCCGGGCGATGTCCTCCGCCGTCGGGGGGATCGGTGGGGTCTTCCGGATCGACGCCGGCCCGAAGAAGGGCAGGAAGAACTCGGTGGCCTTCATCCCCCAGGTCCGGTCGTCGTCCTCGCGACGTGCACGCCGTGCCATGAGACTCCTCGTGAAATCACTTGGTGGTCCAACTATTGGTGCGCCAACTATATCCGGAAACGTAGGCTGGGCGCATGGACCTGCCCGCCGACCCCCTGCGCCTCGAGGCCCAGGTGTGCTTCTCGCTCTCGGCGGCCGCCCGCGCGATGGTGTCGATCTACCGGCCCATCCTGGAGCCGCTGGGCCTCACGCACCCGCAGTACCTCGTGATGCTGGGCCTGTGGCAGGACGACCGGGCCGGCGCCACGACCACGGTCACGGGCCTGTCCGCCCGGCTCCTGCTCGACCCGGGCACGCTGTCGCCGCTGCTCAAGCGGCTGGAGCGGCAGGGGATGCTCGAGCGCCGGCGCGGCAGCGGCGACGCGCGCGTCGTCGAGCTTCACCTCACCGACGCCGGCCGCGACCTGCGCGCCGAGGCGGAGAAGGTGCCGGCCGCCGTGGTCGCGGCGAGCGGCCTGGACCTCGCCGAGCTCGAGCAGGTGCGCGACGTCGCGAACCGGGTGGTCGCCGCCTCGGGCGGCGTGCCCGCGCCGACGCCCTCCTGAGGCCCCGGGCAACCAGGTCCCGCGCCTGGGGCGGTGGTGGTTTCATGAGCGATGACCGCACAAGGACGTGCGGCCGCGCGGCTCGGGTCCCGACGACCCGGCGCGTCCACCACCGGCCCCCGCCCGGTACCCCGGGACCGGCAGGCCGCCCAGAGGGGAACCGCCCATGCTCCGTGCACGACGCAGAGCCACCATTCTCCTGAGCGGCGCAGGCGCGCTGCTCCTGACCACCGTCGCGGCGCTGCCCGCGGGCGCGGCGGCCGACCCGGACAACCTGCCCGGCGACGACGCGATCACGCTGCCGATCAACGACAGCGCGGCGGGCGGCACGTACGACCAGGACTTCGACCGCGCGTACACGGGGGAGACCCCCGACGGCACTCCCGTCTACATCTACGTCCCCGCGGGCACGCCGCTCGACGGCAGCGCCCCGGTCGGGGTGGACAGCCTCGACCCGACGTTCGATCACGCGCCGGACGACGAGTTCGTGCCGTGCACCGACCTCACGGCCGAGGACTTCACCCTCACCCAGGCGCAGATCGACTTCCTCGGCGACGAGCTGTCGAGCCAGATCGTCGCCGTGGACGAGGAGCACTTCGGCCCGATGGAGGCGGCCGACCCCGCCGAGCCGGCGACGGACTCGCTGGTCATGGTCGTCTACAACGTCCAGGACGAGCTGTACTACGACTGCGCGCAGGAGTCGTACACGGCCGGCTACTTCGCGCCCGATTTCATCGACTCGGTGGGCATGAACGCCATCGTGATCGACGCCTTCGACTGGCAGAACCGGCTCGGCGGCGCCGACTCGCCGTGGAACGACGACGACCCGGACAACGACCAGGCGGAGCTGTACGAGGGCGTCGTGGCGCACGAGCTGGAGCACCTGCTGCACCACTACAGCGACCCCGGCGAGCTGTCCTGGGTGGACGAGGGCCTGGCCGACTTCGCCGTCTTCCTCAACGGGTACGACGTCGGTGGCTCGCACCTGACGTACCACCAGGTGTTCTACGCCGAGACGTCCCTGACCCGGTGGGCCGGGGGCCTGGAGAACTACGGGGCGTCGTACACGTTCTTCCAGTACCTCTGGGAGCGCGCGGGCGGCAACGGCGACGGCACGTACACCCCGGACCTGACGGACGACGGCGCCGGCGGGGACCTGCTGATCCAGCAGATCTTCGCGAACCAGGCCGACGGCATGGACGGCGTGCAGGCCGCGATCGACCAGTTCAACGCCGCCACGGGCGGAGACCTGCCCGACGTCGCCACGCTCTACCAGGACTGGGCCGTGGCCGTGTACCTGGACGACGAGGACAGCGATCGGTTCGACATCAAGGCGGTCGACTTCGGCGACCCCGCGTTCACGGACTGGACGATCGACATCGCGGACGACCAGTACTGGGAGGGTCGCGGCGCCAACCAGGGCGCCCAGCCGGGCGCCAAGTGGGACCGGCGCGCGAACGGGCAGTCGCCCGTGGCCCTGCCGTACGGGATCCAGGTGGAGCGGTTCCGCAACCCGGGCCCGCGCGTCACGGTCGGCCTCGACGGGGAGGACACGTCCGAGGTGGCCCCGCACTCCGGCGACACGCACTGGTACGGCGGGTACGAGAGCCAGGCGGACAACGTCCTCGACGTCGCCACCGACGGGTCGGTGTCCAGCCTGGACTTCTGGACCTGGCACTTCATCGAGGAGGGCTGGGACTACGGCTTCGTCGAGGCGCAGGTGGGCGGCGAGTGGGTCACCGTGCCGCTCGTGGACGACGCCGGCGCCACGGTCACCACGGACGACGACCCGCACGGGAACAACGCGGAGGGCAACGGCCTGACCGGCACGTCGGGGGGCGCCTACTTCGTGGACGAGCCCGAGTACGTGCACCTCACCGCGCAGCTGCCTGCCGGCACGACGGACGTGCGGCTCCGCTACTCGACGGACGCGGCCTACCTCGACACGGGGTGGTTCGTGGACGACGTCATGGTGGACGGCGCGGCGGCGGCCGCCTCGTCGGAGGCGGGCCAGTGGGTCGAGACCACCGGCGTCCAGGACAACAACTGGACGCTGCAGGTGGTCGCGACGTGCGACCTCACCCCCGGCGTGACGAGCTCGTTCGAGATCACCGACGGGGCCGGCAACTTCGTGTACCGGCTCTCGGGCGACCAGATCTCCCAGGGCGGGTTCTCGACGAAGTGCGCCAACGGCAAGCAGCGCGACTTCGCGACCCTCGTGTCCAACCTGCCCACGGGCGACCTGACGTTCCTCGACGCCGGGTACACCCTGTCGGTCCGCAACCAGAAGTAGGCGGGACGCGGGGCCCGTGGTCGACGTCCCGGACGTCGACCCCGGGCCCCCACCCCGTCCTCGTGGCTCGGCGGGTACGGTGGCGCCCATGACCGACGTCACACCCGCCTCGTTCGCGCCCGGCCTGACCTCCGACGACCTCGCGGGCACGGTGCCCGACCCGCGGACGGCCCCCGCCGTGCGCTGGGGCGTGCTGGGCGCCGGCAACATCGCCGGGTCGTTCTCGGACGGCGTCCGGGAGCACACGGCGTCGAGCGTCGTCGCCGTCGGGTCGCGCGACGTGGCCAAGGCCGAGGCGTTCGCCGCGGCGCACGCGCCGGGGGCACGGGCGCACGGCGACTACGCGGCGCTGGTGTCCGACCCGGAGGTCGACGTCGTGTACGTCGCGACGCCGCACTCCCACCACCACGAGCACGCGCTGCTCGCGGTCCGCGCCGGCAAGCACGTGCTCGTGGAGAAGGCGTTCACCCAGGACGCCGCCCAGGCCCGCGAGGTGCTCGACGCCGCCCGCGACGCCGGCGTGTTCGTCATGGAGGCGATGTGGACGCGCTTCCTGCCGCACGTGGCGGCGCTGCGCGGCGTGATCGCGCGCGGAGAGATCGGCCGCGTCGTCAGCGTCGTCGCCGACCACGGGCAGTACTTCCCCCTGGTGCCCGAGCACCGCCTGTACGCCCCCGGCCTGGCGGGCGGCGCGCTGCTGGACCTCGGCGTCTACCCGGTGTCGTTCGCGCACGACCTGCTCGGCGCGCCCGAGTCCGTCGCGGCCGTCGGTGCGCTCACCGAGACGGGCGTGGACGGGCAGGTCGGCATGGTGCTCGCCTATCCGCAGGGCGTCCAGGCCACGCTGTCGACGACGCTCTGGTCGCGCACCGCGAACACGGCCGTCATCTCCGGGACCGAGGGGCGCATCGAGGTCGCCCGCACGTTCTACGCCCCGACGTCGTTCACGGTCGAGCGGCACGACGGCGCCACGTGGGCCTACGACGGGTTCCGCGGCGAGGGCAAGCAGTTCCAGGCCGCCGAGGTGGCGCGCCGGGTCGCGGCGGGGGACACGCAGAGCCCGCGCATGTCCTGGGACGGCACGCTCGAGGTCATGGACACCCTGGACGAGGTGCGCCGCCAGGCGGGGGTCGTCTACCCGGGGGAGTGACGGTCGGCGCTCAGCCGCGCTCGAGCCGACGCCCGCTGAGCTCGGCAGGGGTGATGCTCACCCACACGTTCTTGTCGTCGTCCTGGTAGCTCACGAGGCCGGTGGCCCGGGCCGCCTCGAGCTCGGCGTCCGTCTCGAGGATGCGGGCGGTGCCCTTCACCACCACGCTCGTCGCGACGGTCTCGCCCCACTCGTCGGCCTCGAACGCCACGCGCGAGTTGACCGTGAGCTCGACGAGCTTGGTGCCCGGCCGGGTGCGGAAGTACAGGACGCCGTCGCCGACGGCGAAGCTGACCGGGAAGATCTCCGCCTCGCCGCCGACGGCCGTCGCCAGGCGTCCGACCGACTGGGTGCGGAGGAACTCCCAGGAGTCGTCCTCGGTGAGCAGGGTGACCGGCGCGGTGGGCATGCGACCTCCAGGGGTGACGTGCGGTGTCCCTCCCATCGTGACGCCGTCCGGGCAGCGCCGCCCGCCGGGGGAGCGTGGGGGTGGTCACGACTAGGGTGTCCGGAGTGAGCAGCGCACCCGGGTACTTCGTCTCGTTCGAGGGCGGCGACGGCGTCGGCAAGTCCACGCACGTGCGCCTGCTCGGGGAGTGGCTGCGCGAGGTCACCGGGCGCGAGGTCGTCGTGACGCGCGAGCCGGGCGGCACCGACCTGGGCGCCACGCTGCGGCGGGAGGTGCTGCACGGCGGCGACATGGACCCCCGCACGGAGGCGCTGCTCTACGCGGCCGACCGCGCCCACCACGTCGCGACGGTCGTGCGGCCGGCGCTCGAGCGCGGCGCCGTGGTGATCACGGACCGCTACCTCGACTCCTCGGTGGCCTACCAGGCCGGGGGCCGCGCGCTCTCCGAGGACGAGGTCGAGGGCCTGTCCCGGTGGGCCACGGGCGACCTGATGCCCCACGTCACCGTGCTCCTCGACCTCGACCCCGTGGTCGGCGCCGCCCGCCTGTCCGGCGAGCCCGACCGGCTGGAGCGGGCCGGCGACGAGTTCCACCGCCGCACCCGCGAGACGTTCCTGCGCCGCGCCGCCGCCGACCCCGTCCGCTGGATGGTGGTGGACGCGTCCGCCCCCCTGGACGACGTGCAGGCGCAGGTGCGGGTCGACCTCGCGGCCCGCCTGGACCTCACGCCGGTGGTCGAGGAGGCCGTCTCCGAGCCGGTGGCGGGGCCGGACGAGACCCGGGAGGGACGCGCATGAGCGTGTGGGACGACGTCGTCGGGCAGCCCGACGCGGTGGCGCTGCTGCGCCGCGCCGCGACCCACCCGGCCGCGATGACGCACGCCTGGCTGCTCACCGGTCCGCCCGGCTCCGGCCGCTCGGTCGCGGCGCGCGCCTTCGCGGCCGCGCTGCAGTGCACCGGCTCCGACGGCGAGACCGGCGGCTGCGGGCGGTGTCACGCCTGCACGACGACCCTGGCCGGCACCCACCCGGACCTCACCGTCGTCGCCACGGACAAGGTGGTCATCACCATCGACGAGGTGCGCGACCTCATCATGACGGCCGCGCGCACGCCGTCGTCGGGCCGCTTCCGGGTGATCGTCGTCGAGGACGCCGACCGGATGGCCGAGCGCACCACGAACGTGCTGCTCAAGGCGATCGAGGAGCCCCCGCCACACACCGTGTGGGTGCTGTGCGCCCCGAGCGCGCAGGACGTGCTGCCCACCATCCGCTCGCGCTGCCGGGGCGTCGTGCTGCGGGTGCCGCCCGCCCGGGACGTCGCCGACCTGCTCGTGCGCCGCGACGGGATCGACCCGGACGTGGCCCTCGTCGCGGCCCGCGCCGCGCAGTCGCACGTCGGGCTGGCGCGCCGGCTCGCCCGCGACTCCGACGCGCGCGAGCGTCGCGACGCGGTGCTGGAGGTCGCGCGCCGCATCCGCGGCGTGGGCGACGCCGTGCTGGCGGCGGGCGAGCTGGTGGACGTGGCCAAGGCCGAGGCGGTCGCGGCCACGGCGGAGCGGGACGCCGTCGAGAAGGCCGAGCTGCTGCGCGCGCTCGGCGTGCAGGACGGCGACACGCTGCCGCCCCGCCTGCGCTCGCAGCTCAGGCAGCTCGAGGACGACCAGAAGCGGCGCGCGACGCGGCGCCAGCGCGACGTCCTCGACCGGTCGATGGTGGACCTGCTGTCGCTCTACCGGGACGTGCTCGTGGTGCAGCTCGGCGCGACGGTCGACCTGGTGAACGCGGAGCACGACGGGACCGTGCGGGCCCTCGCCGCCGACTCGACCCCGGAGCAGATGATCCGCCGGATGGACGCGATCGGCACGGCGCGCGAGCGGCTCGAGGGCAACGTGGCGCCGCTGCTGGCGCTGGAGGCCATGACGGTCGCGCTGCGTCCGCAGGGCTGAGCCCGAGGCGTGAGCTCTCGCGGCCGACAGTTGCCTGATCACCCCTTCATGCGGTGAGGTGTTCCGCGGCGGGGGCCACGGTGACTCCCGTGACCTGACTGGGGGTTGGCATGAGGATCCTGCTGCTCGTCTCGGCGTTCAACGGGCTCACGCAACGCGTGTGGGGCCATCTGGTGGACCGGGGGCACGACGTCGGCGTGGAGCTGGCGCCCACCTTCGCGACCCCGGAGGACCTGACGGCCCGCGTCGAGGAGATCGGTCCGGACCTCGTCCTGGCGCCGTTCCTCAAGCACCGCGTGCCCGAGGACGTGTGGCGGCGCTGGACCACCGTCGTCGTGCACCCCGGCCCGGTCGGGGACCGCGGCCCGTCGTCGCTGGACCACGCCATCCTCGACGGCCGCGAGCGGTGGGGCGTCACGGCCCTGTCCACGGTGGAGGAGATGGACGCCGGCCCGGTGTGGGCGACGTCGACGTTCGCCCTGCCGACGCCGCCGGTCGCCAAGAGCGCGCTGTACAACGGGCTCGTCGCGGACGCGGCGCTGGCGTGCGTCGAGGAGGTGCTGCGCAAGGTCGCCGCGGGCGAGCCGCCGGTGCCGGCCGACCAGCTGGTGCGCGAGGTGCCCGGCACGGGCGAGCTGCCGCTGCTGCGCCGGGCCGCGTTCGAGCTCGACCTCGCGCGCCCCGCCGCGGAGCTGGCGCGCACGGTCGCGGCCGCCGACGGCGCGCCCGGCGCGCCCGCGACGGTGCGGGGCGAGCGGGTGTGCCTGTTCGACGCCGTGGCGACCGCGGAGACGATCGACCCCGGCGCCGCGCCGGGCACCGTGGTGGGCCGGGACGAGGACGCCGTGGCCCTGGCGACCGGCGACGGCACCCTCTGGGTCGGCTACGCCGCGACCCTCGCCGAGAAGCGCGGCACCAAGCTGCCCGCGGCGTGGGTGCTCGACGTCGCCGGCGTCGCGTTCCGCCCGGCGCCCGCCGCGCTCGCGGAGTCGGCCTACGAGCGGGTCGGGGACGTCGGCTACCTGACGATCCGGTCGTACAGCGGCGCGATGCACACGGAGCAGTGCCGCAGGCTGACGACGGCCGTCGAGAAGGCGCTGACGGAGGACACGACCGTGCTCGTGGTGCGTGGCACCGAGCACGCGTTCTCCAACGGCATCCACCTCGGCGCGATCGAGGCGGCGCCCGACCCGGCGGCCGAGGCGTGGGCCAACATCCGGGCCATCGACGACCTGTGCGAGGCGATCGCGTCCGCCGACCAGCTCACCGTGGCCGCGTTCACCGCGAACGCCGGCGCGGGCGGCGTGATGGCCGGCCTGTGCGCCGACGTCGTCCTCGCGCGCGACGGGGTGGTGCTCAACCCGTACTACGACATGGGCATCTTCGGTTCCGAGCTGCACACGTGGACGGTCGCCGCCCGGCTCGGGGAGGTGGACGCCGACCGGATGCTGAGCGACAAGCTGCCGGTGTCCGTCGCGGAGGCGGCGACGGTGGGCCTGGTGGACGCCGTCGGGCCGCGCGAGCCGGGGCGGTTCGCCGCCTGGCTGGCCGACCGGGCCGCGGAGCTGACGACGCCCGAGGGGCGGGCGGAGGCGCTCGCCGCCGCCCGCGTGCGCGCACCGCGCCGCCCGCTGTCGTACTACCGGACCATCGAGCTGGCGGAGATGGCGCGCGACCTCTTCGACGACCGTCGCGGGTTCGCGGCCAAGCGTCGCGACTTCCTGCGCAAGGCGGCGCCGCAGGCCACGCCGGAGCGGTTGCGCTTCGCGGACGTCCGCGAGACGGTCGCCGGGTGACGACCCCGGCGTTCTCCCCGGTCCGCAGCCCGGTCCGCGGCCTCGTGCTGGCCGGCGTCGCGGGCGCCCTGGCGCTCCTCGTGACCGCGTGCGCGTCCGGCGCGCCGTCCGGCGACGGGTCGTCGGGCCCGTCGTCGCCGTCCGCCTCGCCGTCACCCTCGCCGTCGGGCGAGGTGACCGGCGTGCCGGCCCCGGGCGAGCACGTGCGCGGCCTGCCCGAGGGGGCGGAGGGCACGTTCGACAGCCCGGCCGGGGTGGCCTGGTCGCCCACGCCCGGCGTGCTGCTCGTCGTGACGTACGGGTCCAGCTCCTGCCCCCGCCTCGCCGAGGCGGAGGCGGGGTGGGACGACGCGCACGAGGCGCTCGACGTCGGCATGGTCGACCCTGACCCCGGCCCCTGCACGATGGACTACGCCCCGACGACCAGCGCCGTCGCCGTCCCGCAGGACGCCGACGCCGGCGCGCCCGTGACGGTGCGGCTCGGCGACCTCGGGACGGTCGAGGTGCCGGCCCGCGCCGCCGCCGGCGAGACCGGCCCGGTCGGCTGGGTCGCGGCCGCCGGCTGAGCACGTCGAGGGCCCCGGCCGGGCGACGGTAGGTTGGGCTGGTGAATTCCGACGAGCGCCGTCCGACCGCCCGCCGCACGACCACCAGCACCGCCCGCGGCATCGCCGCCGCCCTCGTCGCCGGCGCCCTGCTGCTCGCGGGGTGCACGGCTCCCGCCAAGGACCAGGCGCCGGTGGGGGCCACCACCGGCCCGGCCGCCGAGCAGGCGCCCGAGGGCTTCGAGGAGTACTACGGGCAGACGCTCGAGTGGACGGACTGCAAGGACGGCTTCGAGTGCGCGACGGCGTCGGCGCCGATGTCGTGGCAGGACCCGGACGCGGGCAGCATCGAGCTCGCGCTGGTCCGCAACCCCGCCGACGGCAAGGACCCCGAGGGGGCGCTGCTGGTGAACCCGGGCGGCCCGGGGGCGTCCGGCGTCGACTTCGTGCGCAGCGACGCCACCGGCGCGGACCCCGTCTTCGGCAAGCGGCTGCACGACGCGTTCGACATCGTCGGCTTCGACCCGCGCGGCGTGCAGGACTCCACGGCCGTGAAGTGCTTCGACGACGCCCGCAAGGACGAGTCGCTGGCCAAGGACTTCGACACCAGCACCGACGAGGGCGTCGAGGCGATGGCCGCCGAGGCGCGGGCCTGGGGCGAGGCGTGCGCGCAGAACTCCGGTGACCTGGTCGGCGAGGTCGACACGCAGAGCGCCGCGCGGGACATGGACATGCTGCGCGCCGTGCTGGGCGACGACCAGCTGAACTACCTGGGCTTCTCCTACGGCACCCAGCTCGGCGCGACCTACGCGGGGCTGTTCCCGGACCGGGCGGGCCGCCTGGTGCTCGACGGCGCGATCGACACCACCCTCTCGGCGGACGAGATCTCGAAGGGGCAGGCGGTCGGCTTCGAGAACGCCCTGCGCGCGTACGTGGCGGACTGCCAGGCGGGCGGCGGCTGCCCGCTCACCGGGTCGGTGGACGACGGCATGACGCAGATCCGCACCCTCCTGGACTCGGCGTACGAGCGGCCGATCCCCACGTCGGACGCCGACCGCCCGGTGACCCGGAACCTCGCGTTCTACGGCGTCGCCATCACGCTGTACAACCAGGCGAACTGGCCGGTGCTCACGCAGGCGCTGGACGAGGCGATCAACAGCGGGACGGGCGACACGCTGCTCTACCTCGCCGACACCTACAACGACCGGAACGCGGACGGGACCTTCTCGACCAACTCGACCGAGGCCTTCCGCGCCGTCGGGTGCCTCGACGACCGCGGCACCTCGGACCTCGACGAGATGCGCGCCGAGGCGGCGGAGATCGAGAAGGCGGCCCCCACGGTCGGCACGTTCTTCGCCTACGGGGGCACGTCGTGCACCGACTGGCCGGCCCCGGTGGCGGAGAAGGAGTTCGACCTGCACGCGAAGGGCGCGCCGCCCATCGTCGTCGTCGGCACCACCAACGACCCGGCCACCCCGTACGTGTGGGCGGAGGGCCTGGCGAAGACGCTCGACTCCGGCGTGCTCGTCACCTACGAGGGCGAGGGGCACACGGCGTACTCGCCGTCGCGCGAGTGCGTGGCGGACGCCGTCGAGTCCTACCTCGTGGACGGCGACGTGCCGAAGGAGGGCACGACCTGCTGACGGCCTCCTGACGGGCTGCCGGCGGTCGTTGCCGGCCCCGCGTCAGGCGGTCCGCGCCGTCCTGCGGTCCGAGCGCGACCAGTGCCGCAGGGCGAGCACGCCCAGCACGGAGATGACGGCGAGCCCGAGCACGTAGAACACCGTGGACCAGGTCGACGCGTTGTCCGCGGTGGTCGGCAGGAGCTGGCCGTAGGCGAGCACGTAGTGCAGGCCGCCGGTGACCTTGACCGCCAGGTAGGCGGAGATAAAGCCCATGGAGTCCCACGCCGCGTGCAGGACGACGACGGTCAGGTAGGCGAGCAGCACGCCGCCGGTGAACCGGTACTTCCCGGCCGCCGAGGCCGCGCCGAAGATCGCGGCGCCCAGGATCGCCGTCCACAGCACGTGGCCGACGGGCGTGAGCAGGCCGCGCACGGCCTCCGTCTGCAACAGGGCGTTCAGGTCGATCTGGCCCAGCCGGGTGAGGCTCGCGTTGAACGCGTAGCCCGCGGACTCGAACGCCGCGAACCCCGCGCCGACGGTCGCGCCGAGCAGCGCGCCCTTGAGCCCCGTCTTCTCCGCGACCCGTGCCCCGACCACGAGGAAGACGACCGCCTTGACGAGCTCCTCGATCGCGCCGACGCCCACGTAGATCCACAGCGACGGCGACAGGTGCGACTCGAGGATCGACGCGCCCAGCACGCCGAAGATGCCGCCGAAAAAGAACGCCCCGAGCAGCAGCAGGATGTCGATCGATCCGTGCGCCTTCTCGACGACGTACAGCACCACGCTGAACGGCACGAGGAAGCTGCCGAGCAGGATGACCGTCGGGATGAGGTTCGAGTTCTGCGTGCCGAACGTCACCGCCGCCGTCACGGCCCACAACAGGACGCCGAGGACCAGCGTCTTCCACCACCAGCCTCGGCCGGTCTGCACGGTCGTGACCTGCGGCGCAGGGGTGGGGTGCATCGTCGTCCTCCAGACGGTTCGGCAGGGTCCGGGCGCGGTCGCGCGCCGGGCTGCAGGGTGCTGGGCACGAGTATGGGCAGGTCGTGGCGCGCTGTCGCGCGGAAGCGGACGGGCGGCCGCTCCCCGGTTTTGGAGACCGCCCCGCGCGTCAGGTACTGTAGGCGCGCTCGTTGATCCGGCAGCACGCCGGGTGACGGCCCGCCGCCTTAGCTCAGTCGGTAGAGCGATTCACTCGTAATGAATAGGTCGTCGGTTCGATTCCGACAGGCGGCTCCACCACGAAGGCCCCGGATTTCCAACGATCCGGGGCCTTCGTCATGCCCGGGGTGCGTGGGCCGTCGAGGGCCAGGGTGGGCCAAGTGGTGGGCCAACTGTCCTCGCGCGTGCCCGCCGGCCGGGCACGGTGCCAGAATCGCTCCGTGACCGACTCGCCTCGCTTCATCTCCGTCGAGACCGTCGCGACGGAGCTCGCGATCTCGAACAGCCAGGTCTACACCCTCCTACGCTCGGGCGACCTGCCCGCGATCCAGGTGGGTCCGAAACGTGTGTGGCGGATCGAGCGCACGAAGCTCGAGGAGTACATCGAGCAGCAGTACGCGGCCGCGCGCGACGCCGTCGCCAAGGGTCAGGTCGAGCCCGACCAGGACTAGGTCAGCCAGCTCGGGCGGCCGTGGTCCGTGCAGAGGCCTGGTCCAGTCGGCAGCGGCGGCAGCGGCGACGCCCGTCAGCGAACGTGTAGGTGTTCTCCGGCGTGTAGGGGTGCCCCTTGGGGCAGTGCGTCTTGGCGCGCTGGTTCTCCCCTGGCAGAGGTCGCTCGAGTGAGCCGTGCCGTCGCAGTCGCTGGTGATGCAGGGCGCACAGCTCGGCGCGCCGACTCATCCGCAGCCGGTCGCAGCCAGCCACACTGCACGGCCCCGGTGGGGGTGGAGTCCTGCGTGCGGCGAAGTAGGCGCGCATCTGCGCCTCGGTGTCCGGGTCGATCCGGTAGAAGCCGTCGGCGTCCTTCGGGTAGCCGTTTCGCTTCAGCCACGCGCGCACGCCCTGGCGTGTGATGCCGAGGTCGGCCGCCAGGACGGGCGGCGAGGTCCACACGGTCTGCACCGGTCGAGCGTAGGTCGGGGTCAGGCACCGACGACCCGCACCGTGATGAGCCGCTCGTCGTCGTGCAGCTGCTCGTCGAGGAGTGCGCGTCCGCCGTCGTACGTCGCCGCCTCGACCTCGACGTCACGCACCACGTGCTCGTGTGCGCCCGTGTTGTCGGGCGGGATGGTCTCGACGTGCGCGCGGATCTTCACGACCGGATCGTAGACCGCTGTGCCCGACGGCCCGGGCTAGTCCGGGTCAGGAGAATATGCCCAGGGTGGCCGCGAGGTCACGATTCATCGTGACGCGGAGCGTCTCGCCGTCCTCGTCCTCGAAGTCGACGACGAGGGTGTTCCATCCCAGGGCGCTGTCCCCGTCCATTCGCTGGGCCACCGATGCGTCGGTTGCAACGAAACGACCGTCTCCGGTGCGGTCGGAGCCCATGAGCATGCGGCGCTCCTTACCTTCCCACGCCCAGCGTTCGCCAGCGATGATCGCGTCGTGGTGGCTCCGGCACACGGTCACCTCGCCACCCATGCCTGGCAGACGCAGGACGTACGTCTCCTCGCCGCCGCCGCATCGCAGCACCGCGCAGGGGACACCAGGCGCGGGGACGGGTCCTTCGAAGTTGAGACTCATCTGCCGAGTATGGGGCGAACGCATAGCCGATGCATGTACGTCACAGCCGCTCGACGTCGGACGGCAGCAGCCACGCGCCGCCGATTCCGAAGCGCCGCGAGTCGACCTCGACGAGCACGAGCCGCGGCGTCCACGCCGACGCGAGCGTCTCTCCGATCTCCTCGCCGTCGAGCTCCCACACGAGCCGGGCGCGAACCCGGACGTGGCAGTCGTGCTGCAGCCCGCGCCGGGGAATCGGGTGGGCGTTGAGGATGCGCTGGTGCGGCCGGTCCCAGTGCTGTGCCTCACGACGGGCGAGGTCGCGCTCAAAGTCGAACCCGGGCTCTGGCGTGGGGCCGCGCATGAGGCCAGCGTCGCGCGAGGGTCTGACACTTCACCCGTCACGATTCGGTCGGCTGGTGTTCCCTACGTTCATGTACACGTACACGAGGCGGGCCGCGACTCTGACGGCGGCAGTGATGATCGCCGGTGCGCTCGCCGCGTGCAGTGGCGAGCCCGAGCCCGAGCGGACCCCGATGGAGGAGTGCGTCGAGGCCATCAGTGCCGACAACACGTACGACATGCCGGCGGACGAGGCTTGCAGGTGGCAGCTCGCCATCTCCGCCGACGACTTCGCCGTCATGTACGACGAAGACGCCAGTGACGCCGAGAGGGACGCCGCGTCCGAACGACTTCAGGCCACGGCATCCGAGCTCGAGGCGTACGCAGACGAGGCGCTTGAGGACGCGCCCGCAGCCGAGATGCCGATCGGTTGGCCCGACACCGCCACATTGGGAGATCTCGCGAGCGCCGACGTCTTGAAGGTGGACGAGATCTACATCGACTACGTGCGCGAGGCATACCCTGACCAGACCGTCGAGCTCGACGACGAGACGATCACCAGCACAGGTCACGGTGCCTGCCTCGCGCTCGACGACGGCGCCACCCTGGAGGAGATCACCCAGTCGACCCTTGAGGCCGTCGGCGACCCCGAAGTGGGCGCGTACATCATCGGCGGGGGCCTTGCTACCTACTGTGCCGAGTGGATCGACGCGCTCGCCGCCACTGACTGACTTTCACCCGGTGCCCTTGTCACCACTCGCCCGGGGAAGTCATGGGAACGCAGGTACGACAAGAAGCCCCCGTCCTCCCAGGTTGGGAAGACGGGGGCTTCGATGGCGCGGTGGCGGATGCGCCGTGAGGACCGCCGCGCCAGGCGTGAAGCACGGAACGCCGCGAGACGGTCGGTGTTCGAGGAGACGGACGCCGAGCGGGAGATGCGCCGGGCCGCGCTGTACGACCGGAAGATGTTCCTCTGCGACCGGGACTAGACCGGCGTGTCCCGGGCCGCCTGGATGGCCGTGGCGTCCAGAGCCTCGGGGTAGAACCGGAGGTCGTCGATCTCGAAGGCCGAGCCGGCGTCGAAGATCAGCACCTCGTCCGCCGATGCCAGCGTGCCGGACAGTGCCTGCGACGAGAACTGCGTCCCGTTCAGGTAGGCCCGGAACGTGGTGCCGTCGTAGGTGATCGCGACGTGGACGTAGGTGCCGACGGCCGGGGCCGTAGTGGTGAGCGCCGTGTTCGACCCGCCGATTCGCGCCCGGCCGAGGAGCTGGCCGCCGATGCGCCCGATGCCCCACGCCGCGGTGTCGCCGGACGTGATGTGGAACTGGACCCACCAGCCGTCCGAGGTCGTGGTCGGCTTGGCCCAGAACATGAGCGTCCGCGCGGCCGTCTGCAGCCCGGCGTACGACGGCACCGGGACGGGGCCGCCGGACTTCGCGAGCGCGCTGCCAGTGTGGCCGGCGGACGCCCACGAGGCAGACGAGCCCAGCCCGGTGAGGTGGCGGCTGCCGATCGCGTCGGCGGCCGTCGTGCCGGAGCCCTCGTTGAAGGCGTAGGCCGCGAGCGGGGTGCCGCCACCGCCGCCGCCGGAGGACAGCGTGGTGAACGTGTGCGCCGTCGTCCAAGCGGAGAAGTTGCCCGCCGCGTCGCCCGCCCGGACGCGCACAGACTGCAGCGTCGCCGCGGTGAGGCCGGTGAGCGCCCGGGACAGCGAGGTGGACTCGTCGCCCAGCGTGACGCCGTTGACCTCGACCTGGTACTTCGTGACGCCGACGGCGTCCGTCGAGGCGGTCCACGCAACGGTGGCGCCGGTCTGCGTGATGCCGGACGAGCCGAGCCCGGTCGGCACCGTGGGCGCCGTGGTGTCGCCACCAGACGCAGCCGTGGTGACCGCGACCGCGGTCGACCAGGCGGAGACGTTGCCGGCGTTGTCCCGCGCGCGGACGCGGCACTGGTGCACCGTGGACGGCGTGCGACCAGTGATGGTGACGGCCGTAGTCGGGGCGGTGACGACGGTGTAGACCGTCGCGCCGTTGTCGATGCTGACGTCGTAGTTCTTCACGCCACTAGGCATCGGAGGACTCCTCCCAGTCGAGGCCGAACGAGGTCGCGCCCACGCTGGACGACACGAGGCCCGCCGGGACGCTGGGGGCGAGTTCGTCGGGGTCCTCGTCGGCGTCGACCGACGCGTCCCAGGACAGGACGAACGACGTCGCCGTTGGCGAGCCGAGCGCGCTGACGCTCTCCGGCACGCTCGGCGGGGCGGTGTCGGACGCGGAGTCGAAGCCAGAGGCGCGCAGCTCCGTGAGCGACCCGTCGGCCTCCTTGCGCCAGGCGCGCGCGGGCTTGCCGCCGGCCATGAAGATCCCCGACGGTGGGGTGTCGTAGATCGCGAGCTCGGGGAGCGTGTTGATCGCCCCGGCCGTGATCCAGTTGGAGATGATCCGCAGGTCGTCGATCGCGACTCCGGCGCCGGTGCGGATCTGCGTGATCCCGGTGAAGGACGGCAGGTTGATCGGGTTGATGGTCGAGCCGCCCGACGCCGTCTGGATGGGCACGCCGTCGACGACGATGCGCATGTCCGACGCCCACGCCTGCACGACGACCCGGTGCCAGACGCCGGCCGTGAACGGGGCCGCGGTCGTGGTGAAGTCCGTGGTGCCCGTGCTGCCGGTGTCGCGCACGCACTTCCCGCGCAGCCGGCCGCCGGTCGTGTGCGCGAGGGAGAACTTCTCCGTCGAGCCGGCGTACAGCGACAGGATCTCGCCGAGCCCGGTCAGCGTGTCCGCCTTCGCCCGGAACATCGCCGTGATGCGGTCCATCGGGCCGGGGCTGTAGGGCGCCGACCAGGCCGACGTCGGGCGCAGCGCGTTGCCGTGGTAGCCGGCGACGAGCGCCCCCGCGCCGGCGGCGAGGTGGTTCCCGTGCTCCGAGGAGTCGCGGTACTGGCCGCCCGTGGTGGAGTCGAAGGCGAACAGGCCGCGCTGGTAGTCCGTGACCGGCAGGTCGCGCAGGTACGTCGCCTCGTTCTCGAAGACCGGGTCGTTCCAGATGCGCACGTCGCCGATGTCCGCGTTCGCAGGCTCCCCGGCGACGGCGCGCCCGACGTACGCGTACTCGTTCGCCGACTCCGTGTAGGAGAGCGCGCGCTGCATCTCGGCTACCTTGACGCCGTCGATCCACCAGCGGTGCATGTCGTCGGGCGTCGAGCCGGTGGCGCTGTTCCACGAGTAGAGCAGGTGATGCCACTGCCCGTCGCACACGTTGATGCCCGTGGAGAACATCGAGCCCTGTACGAACACGCCGACGTCGCCCGCCGGCGTCGCGAGGTAGACCTTGAAGTTGCCCCGGTCGTACAGCACGCGGGTCTGGCCGGCGGGACCAGGGCTCGCCTTCACCCAGAACCCGAAGCTCTTCCCACCCGACGTGTCGAGGTAGTACGACCCTGTCGGGTAGAAGATCGTCATCCCGTTGCCGTCGAAGCAGCGCAGGGCGCTACCGAAGCGGCCGGCCACGAGGGTCGGTGTGCCGACGAGCGCCGTGGTGTGCGCGTAGCCCGAGACGTCCTTGATGCCGCTCTTGAACGAGAGCGCGACGGGGATCGCCATCAGGCGCCCGCGGCCGGGTTGAGGAAGACGTCGATGGGCCCTGCGTTCGCAGGGTTCCCGCCGGCGTAGCCTGCCGAGGCCACCCAGAAGACGATCGTGGCGTTCGGGCGTGCCTCGGCGCCCGTCACGACGACGACGCCGGTGATCTTGGCCAGCAGCGCGGCGTCGAGGCCGCCCACCTGCGCGGTGCTGTGCGTGTGCCCTGTGCCCGACTTCTGGTCGAGGGCCTCCTGCGTCTTGATGGACACAGGGAGGTCGGCCGGAGCCGTGTTCGCCACGAAGCCGAGCCCGAGGTCCGTCTTCGTCAGGGGCACGTTCCCCGTGCCGTCGGGAGGCACGCTGGCGACCTTCGTCACCGTGCCGATCCCGCCGCCCCCGCCTCCGCTGCCCGCGGCAGCCTGCTGGGCCGCCGCCTGGGCCGCCTCCGCTGCCTCGCGAGCTGCCTGGGCAGCAGCGGCGGAGGTCGCTGCTGCCGATGCGGCAGCGTTCGCGTCGGCCTTGATCCCGGACACCGACTCCCAGGAGATGATGCGCTGGACGGGGACGGACGGGTCGGTCGACTTCATGAACAGGAACGGCTCGTTGGACCCGGCGACGTTGACGATGTTGATGCGGCTCTTGGCGTTCGCCGTCACGAGCGCGATCGGGTTCCCGGTCACGAGGTCCGTGACGGCGAGGGGTGCCGTGAGCGAGGTGTCGGTCGACGCGTGCAGCGTGAACGCCGACGCCGGGGCCGGGTTGCCGAACTGGTCCTCGACGTCGACGGGGCCGTACGTAGCCACGGTGCCTCCTGGGTGTGGTGATGGGCCGTGGGCCTACAGGCCCGGCCAGCGGCGGTAGTTGGCAAGCTGCTCGCGGGCGCCGTTGACGGCGCCGAGCACGGTGAAGAACGCGGCGCCGGCGATGTACACGGCGACGTCGCGGGCGGTGGTGACTGCTGTCCGGGTGGTCATGGCGTCAGTCCATGAAGGGCGGCAGGTCGCACGACCCGTCGCAGCCGATGGGGGCGCAGTCACGGCACATGACGCCGCGGGGCTGCGGGTGACGGAGGCTGGTGGTGCCGGACGTCGCGCGGGATGAGCCCACCGCGGCGCCCTGGCCGGAGACGTAGACGTTCGGGCAGGGCGCCGCCCGCAGGGCTGCGGCGAGCTCGGCCACGGACTCGGGCGACACGACGCCGCCCGACGCGAAGGGCTGGGGCTCGCCGGGGCAGACAGGGCGGAGGGCGCACGGCGCGCCCCCGCACTCGGGGCACACGCCGCGCGCCATCGGTCAGGCCTCCGGCTCGGCGGGCGGGTTGACGGGCAGGATGCGCGCCGTCGGGCGCTGTGTGTTCGGCACGACGCCGACGCCGACGGCGCCGAGGAGGGCGAGCAGGATCAGCAGCCAGCCCGTGGGGGTGATCGCGCCCTCGGTGACCAGCGGGACGGCGGCCTGCAGGCCGGTGCCGACGACGGCGACGATCGCCTTCGCGTATCGCCCGACGCCGCTCGGCAGGTTCGGCACCAGGTAGACGCCGACGGCGGTGACGACCGCGACCGCCACGGCGAGCAGCTCGACCAGGGTCACGGTGCTGTCGGCCAGCGCGGTGACGAGCACGGACAGCGCGGCCGTGGCGATCGCGATGAGCGCCTTGGCGTAGCGCGAGGGGAGCTCGACAGGCTCGAAGGTGGTCATGGGTCAGCCCTTCTTCTCGAGTGCGTCGGTGGTCTTGGATCCGACGACGCCGTCGGCGGGGACGTCGAGGCCGCGCTGGATCTCCTGCCAGCGCGCCTGGGTCCTGGGCCCGAAGCCGCCGGGGACCGACAGGCCGGTGTATCCGGCGACGCGCTTGGCGATGCGCACGCGGGCCGTGTTTCCCTGGCCGCGGCGGGCGCCCCAGCACAGGCGGTACCAGGTCTTGTAGCCCACGACGCCGTCGACCTTGAGTCCCGCGTCGTCCTGGAACTCGCGCACCGCGGCGTCGGTGGTGGCGCCGAACGCCCCGTCGATCTTCCCGACCTTGTAGCCCCGGTCGGCGAGCGCGGGCTGCAGGAGGTTGCGGACCTTCCAGTCGCGCGAGCCCAGGCGCACGGTGCCGAGACGGACCGGCTTGCGGGTCCTGCCCAGGGGCGGGCGGTCGTCGTCGCGCGAGGCGCCGCCGGCGGGCCGACGCTCCGCCAGGATCCGCTTGTACAGTGCGGAGTCGCCGCCGGGGTAGCGGGGCTTGAGCCCACGGCTACTGATCGGCGTGTCGTCGACGTGCAGGTGGTCGCGGTGGTTCGCGTTCGTCGCGGGGTTCGGGTGCGGGCGGTAGTACGCATAGATCGCGTTCAGCCCCGCCGCCTCGGCCAGACGAGCCGCCCAGAGCAGCACGGGGCGCTCCTCGGCGGGCGCACCGGGGACGCCGAAGTTCAGGTCGCCGGCGTGACCAGTGGCGTGCGCGGACCCCCTCATGTGCAGGGCGTTGTTCACGCCGCCGTACCTGGGGTGCTCGGCGATGCGGACGCCACGCGCGTGGACGTCGGCGAGGTACTGGGTCAGGCTCACCATGGCGATGCCTCCTGGCATGACGAAGGGCTCGCCGGTCGGCGAGCCCTCGGGGGATGGGTTGGGTCAGTGGCGGTCGGCGCCGCGACGCTGCCGGCGCTCCATCTGCGCGGTGCGCTGCACGGCGAGCGCGGCCAGGTAGACGTACACGCCCAGCACGACCCAGTCGCGCGCGGCGTAGTCCGGCCAGATGTAGGAGGCGTTCACCATGCCGAGGGCGACGACGAGAGCCGAGGCCACGCCCCAGACGTTGCGGCCCTCGGGCGACTTCCACCACTTCGCGCGGAGGGAGTACCAGACAAGGAACGTCAGCCAGCCGACGAGAGCGACGAACGCCGCCACGTGGATGAAGTCGCGGATCATGACTCGCTCCCGCCGTACACGTGCGCGATGCTCGGACCGAAGTGGTTCTCCTGCTGGATCTTGCGCAGTCGAGCGCCGAGGCGCCGCGCCTCGGGACCGCGCGTAGCGGAGTCCTCGATCCGATCGACGACCGCCTCGTGCAGCAGGTCGACTGCTTCCTTGAGTGCCTGGTCCGCCTCGGCCTGCGCGGCTGCGCGGTGCTTGTGCCGTCGCCAGATCATGAGGTCGCCTCCGTGCCGGGAGGGTGCTCGTCCGGGACGGCCGTCAGGCGCCGGACCTGCTCGTCACGCGCCGCCTGCAGGACCTCGAGGACGCGGACCGTGGTGCGCGAGTTCTCGATGAGCTCGTCCTCACGCTTCTCGCGCTTGCCGTCGTGCTCGGCCTTCTCCCGGAGCGCGGAGACTGCGGTCTCCATCGCGATCCTGTAAGTCTCCGCGCGCTTCTCGGCGGCGTCGACCTCGCGTCGAGTGGCGAGCCCCTTGCCCGTGATGAGCAGTAGGAAGGCGACGCCGACGAGGCCCCAGCCAGAGAGGTCCGACGCCCACTGGGGGAGGAACTCCATCAGGCCCACCCCGCCGCGTCGGGCCGGCGCACGCTCATGCGGTGAACCACTCGGCGGAGAAGCGGAAGCTCCAACTGCCAGCCAGAGCGCCCGCCATCGTGGCCGAGCCGCCGAAGGCGCAAAGGACCACGGCCCCTGACGGGTTGACCACCACCGTGCAGCCGTAGTCCGCACCGTTGTCGGCGAGGTATAGCCCCTGGCACACGACGGGGGTCAGCGGCTTGTCGCCCTCGGCGAGGGTGAAGGTCGTCTCGTTCGGGATGCTCCCGCTCGCGGTCGGCGTGATGGGCCCGCCGGCGACCCTCCGCTGCTCGAGGTACATCTTGCGCTCACGGCCGCGGCGGAACATGTAGGACTGGTTGAGCGTGCTCCCGCCGGTCCAGTTTGGGGTGACCGAGTTGCCGAACGACGCGACCTGCTCGATCGGCGACGCGATCTCCTCCCACGCGCCGGCCGCCGTCCGCAGGTAGTCCGTGCCGGCGATACGCACGACGTAGCCGGGGTGGTCGACGTAGCCGGGGATGTCGAGCACGAGCTTGCTCGTCGCCTCGTACCGACCCTTGTTCCCGACGACGCGCAGGTCGGCGACGAGGTACGGCACAGGGTCGTCCTTCGCCACGCGGTAGAGAGCGAGCGGTTGGTCGTCGCGGGTGTTCCCCGGGTTCGTGTACGGGCGAGCAGGGACCGTCGGCGAGCTCGTTCCGGTGACCGTCTCGATCGACGACGCGTTCGTCGTCTCCCACCGCCGGCGGCACGTCACCAGATGGTGAACCGACCCGGACGACGGGTTCGGGAACGCCACCAGCAGCTGCGCAGCCTGCGTGTCGCCGACGAGGGTGTCGACCACGCCGAACGCGCCGATGCGGCCCTTCCCGATGCTGACCGTCCGGGCGAGCGACGGCACCCGGACGACCTCGCCCGCGCTCTGGGACTCGACCCAGTACCGCTCGCCGAGACCCGGCTGCGCGATGGCCCACTCCGCGGTGTCGTAGGTGTCGTCCGCCGTCGTGGCGACGTACCCAATGGACGACCCGCCGTTGGTCGTGATCGCTACCATGTCAGCCCCTCGCTCGATCGATGCGCACGCTTCTCGCGACCTGCTCCATTGCCTTCGCCATGGCCTTGTCCGGCGCCAGTGGCCGTTCGCCGACCCGTGACGTGACCTTGATGCCCTTGCTCCACGCGATCTCCACCTCGGTGATCGAGTGCGTCCCGAGGTCCACGCCGCCCGCTGCGACGGACACCTCGTCTCCGAGGCTGTAGAACTCCTCGCCCTCGCCGAAGCGCCAGGCGTCGGTCTCGAGGAGCTCGATGCTCAGAGACGCCTGCCGGGCGCCCGCGTTGAGCACCTCCCAGCCCTTCGCGTCCAGGTAGGCCGCCGTCGTCGACTCAGGAACGTCGACCAGCGCCCACCCGCAGTAGCCCCACACGGCCTCGACCGCCGTGTTCACCACGAGCCGGAACACCGAGGCGTCGTCCGGGCCCCCGCGGACCGTCACCCGGGAGACCGTGGGCCGCAGCAACGACCCTTCGAGCTTCGAGATGATCCCCGACTCGGGGGTGAGCGGCTCCGCGTGCACGGTCGGCTCGTAGGCATCCAGGACCAGGCCTGCCTCGCCCTGCCGCACCGAGATCCCGACGTGCGCGTAGTTCAGGGCGGGGAAGATCTTGTCGACGAGCACGTTCGACCGGACCTGCACCGTGATGTCCTCGCCCCAACCGTGCGTCGGCACGACGCTGATCGGTGTCGGCACGAGAGCCTTGTTCTTGTCGACCAGGTCCTTCACGACGGTCTCGGCCGGCCCGGTCGAGGTGTAGATCGACGACGCCGTGCCTTGCGAAGCCCAGCCCGTCGAGGTGGGGACGCCGCGGCACGGGAAGGTGCTCAGGATGTCCCAGTGGTCCTTCACGGTGAACGCGCGCGTGGGCGCCGAGAGGACACCGCCGAGGTCGACCTGCGTCACGGGCCCGCCGAGGAAGTACATCGGGGCGAGCGGGTTGTCCGGGTCGTGCCGGTAGTGGGCCACCATGAGTGCGCCCGGCTCGGCGAGAGCCTCGACCGGCTCGGCGTCCTCCTTCGCATCGAGCGCGAACGCCCCGGTTCCAACCGCGTTCTTGCGCGCCGTCATCACGAGCGCCTGCGGGCGCCCCACCGTCGCCAGGTACTGGAAGTCCTTGTCGAAGACCTCGAGCACCAGCGGCTGCAGCCCCTCCATCAGGTAGCCCGGAAGAACGACGGCGTGAGCACGGCCTGGATCTCGCCCGTGCCCGAGACATCGATCACGAGGTCGTTCGCCTGGCCGGCGGGCACCGGGACCGGGTTCCGCGGCGTGAGGAACCGCGAGACCCGCACGCCGTTCAGCCGGGCCGTCATCTCGCGCGTGTTCACCACGAGGACGTCACCGGCAGTGAGCGGCTGCGAGAACCCGACGAGGTTCTCCCCGACGCCGAACTTCGCCCCAGCGGCGATCCCGGCGCCGGTCGCCTTCGCCGTCCACGTCACGTACTCGTCCACGTTGCCCGGGTTGTCGATCGTCGCCGTGGCGGTCGTGCGCGCGCGAGCCAGGCGGAGCCCGTTCGGGCCGATGAACGAGACCGAGTCGGCGCCGATCGGCCACGACCGCACCTCGGGAGTGCCCCGCCAGTACGGCTGCTCCGCCTGCATCGCGATCGCGTAGTGCATCCAGTGGAACAGGCCGGGGGAGTGCGACAACTCGTGGCCGCCGTCGTCCGCGTACCGGCAGGGCAGCGACCGCGTCGTCCCATCCGGCTTCGTCGCGATGAGCTGGCCGGGCTTCTCAGGGTGCAGCGTCTCCCACCACGAGTCGTCGTAGTCGATCCAGTCCTGCGACGAGGTGTCCTGGTAGACGCCGACCTGCCAGAGCATCTCGCGCTTGAGCGTCCGGGAGGAGATCCACCGCGAGCCCGGGCGGGCCTCGGTCTCGGACTCGTGGTGCTCGATCGGCGGCATGTTCAGCCCGCGCGTGCCCTCCCGCAGCGCCACGCCCGTCGCATGGTCGCCGCCGGCGAGGTCGAACGCGCGCCCGTTCCACCCGATCCACGTGAACTTCGTCCCGGGCCACGGGTTCACAGGAGGGCTCGGCGGAGCCTCAGGGGCGCCCTGCGCCTTGACCGGGAACGACGACATCAGGCCCCCACTCCCTGGACGAGACGGTCCAGACCGTGCGTGTAGATCGCGTCCGTCATCTGCGTGCGCAGCTCGCGCACGCCCCGGTCGACGTCGGCCGTGACCATCTCCTTGACCGTGACCTGCACAAGCGGGCCCGTGTGCACGGTCTGGCTCGAGGCCGTCACGGTCGGGGTCGATGTCGCCAGCCGGCGGGTCTGGTCCGCGGTCAGGATGTAGCCGTTGACGTTCGGCACGAACGTCTCGGTCCCGAGCTCGTTCACGCGGTACATCTCGCCAGCGGAGACCGGCCCGCCCGACGCTCGCTTCTTCAGCGACGTGCCCTTCCCGGTCAGCGCCTGCGAGACCGCGTTGGCCATCACGACGCCCCAGTTGTAGACCCGCTTCTCGAGGCTGGCCTTCTGCCGTTCGAGGCCTGCCTCGAACGCCTTCGCCGCCGAGAGCCCGCCCTTCTCGTACCCCTCCGTGACGTACTGCCCGGCCTTCCCCGCGTAGTAGTCGATGACGCGGTACTGCTGGTTGAGGTCCTTGATCGCGCCCTTGTCGGCCAAGAGCGCGTCAGCGACCTGCGCGCCCTCGACCGACCCCAGGCCGGCGATCTCCTCGAGGAGCACCCCCGACAGGCCTGCCTTCCGCAGCGCCGACAGCTTCCCCGCGAACGCCCGCAGACCCGCAGCCTTCGAAGTCGCTGCCGACAGCAGAGACTTCGCCGACGTGCCGCCGGCGTCCCACATCTGCTCAGTCCACGTCTCGCCACGCGAGTTCGTCCGCACGACGTCACGCATCTGCGCCGCCTGCACCTCGAGCTTCTGCTCGCCCGCGAGCGCGTTCTTCACGCTGTCGGAGATGCCCTGCAGCTTCTCGACCCGGCCGGCCGCGGACTCGAGCCGCTTGTCGACCTTGTCGACCTCGCGGTACAGGCCGCGCATCGCCGTCTCAGCCCGGCCCGCCTGCTTCGCGAGCCGGTTCGACTGCGACTTCGAGAGGTTCCCCGACCGCGCGAGGTCAACCATCTCGTCGACCACGCCGTATGCACCGTCCGCGCCCGACGTCGCCGAGTCGAGGAGGTTCCCCCGGCGCAGGTCCCGCCCGATCTCGGTGCGGTCCGAACGAAGGGTCGAGAGCCGCTCGCGCTGCTTCGACACCTCTTCCTTGCGCCGTTCAAGGTCGGCCTCAGCCTTGTCGAGCCGCTTCTCGGCGGCCCTGTCGTCGGCGTCCTTCTTCGTCTTCCGGGCACGCTTGACCGCCTCGCGGGCCTCCCGCACCTTGCGAGCGGCTGCGTCTCGGCGCGCCTCCGCGGTCTTGAGCGCGCGCTCCGTCGTGCCGACCGCGCCGCCTCCGGCCAGGCCGGGCAGGGCCGCCGCCAGGTCGTCGCGCGGGATGCGCCGCGAGTTGATCGCGCCCATGAGGCCGTCGCCGTAGTAGTCCGACGCCGGCTGGTTGACGACCCACTCGCGCGAACGCACCCGGGCCATCGGCATCCCGTGCTCGTCCACCCCGAGGAGGTTGTCCTCGTGAGGGTCTGCCGGTGAGGCGCCGGGCAGCCGACCACCAGAGGCCAGTGCCAGGTGCACGTGCGAGCGGTGCGTACGCCGCGTGACCGCTGCGACGTCGTTCGTCAGGTGTCCGTTCCGGATGAACCCACGCGGTGTGTAGTAGAGCTCCTTCGCCGACGTGCCGAACGCACTCCGCAGCATGTCCCACGTGCGGCCCATGTCCGCCGAGACGATGTCTACCGCACGGTTCATCCCATGAAATGAGGGGTACCCGGTCGCCGTGACCGCACCCGGGCGATACCCCGAGGTGATCCGTGCGGTCGGGTCCATCGCCTTGACCGCCTGCGACATCTGGCCGACGCCGCGCGGCAGCTTGCCGGACCAGCCCGCACCCTCACCGTCACCCCACGGCAGGCCGCCGGTCGTCATGCCCGGACCGGTCACCCGCGTGTCCGCGGTGACCGTGATCTTCTTGTCCGGGAGCTGCAGCACCTGCTTGCGGAGCTTGCCGATCTTGTCCTTCGCGTCCGACGTGTCCGCGTCGACCTTGATCGCCGAGCCCTGGTCGCCAACCCAGGAGGTCAGCTTGAGCACCGTCTCGCGCCCCTGCTTGTCCTTCCCCTTGATCGTGACCGTGCCGTCCGACTCGTCCACCTTCGCGGTGTAGTCGGACAGCGTGGCGATCGCCTTGCCGTCCTTCGCCCGGATCGTGACCGACCCGTCGGCCTCGTTCACCTGCGTGGTGACTTCGTCCAGCTTCCGCTCCGCCGGCGCTCCGTCGCCCTTGATCGTGATCGTGCCGTTCGCGGACTCGAGCTTCGTCAGGAAGTCGCGCAGGGCGGTCTCGGCGGCGGCCGTGTTGACCGAGGCGTCCGCCACGTAGTTCCCCGGGATCAGGCCGAGGGAGTCCGCGAGCGCGCGAGCCTTCTCGATCGGCACGCCCATGTCGGTGGCCATGTCGATGTAGTCCTTGCGGGCGCGCTTGATGACGCCCTGGACCTTCTCCTGAGACTTGCCGTTCGCCTCCATGCTCGAGGCGACCGCGAGGGCCTTCTCGGAGATGCCGTCGAGCACCTCCTGGTTCGCGCGGCCCTTCTCCGTCGTGATGTCGAGGGTCTCGCCGTTCTCCTCCAGGGACTTCTTCGCCGCGTCGAGCTGCTCCTGGTACTGACGACGCGCCTCACGCTCGTCGAGGACGACGCCGGCGGCCTTCTGCTGCGCCTCGATGAGGTCGGCGAGGGACGCGACCTGCTCGTCGATCGCGCCCGTCGTGGTCGCGTAGTTCGCCTGCAGCTCCGCCTGCGCCGTCCCCGCAGCCCTGTCGGCCTCGGCCTTCTGCGCCTGCTCCTTCTGCGCATCCGAGAGGCGCCCCGACTGCTCATCGATCGCCGCGGTGAACTGCTCGGCGTACTGGGAGCTGTTCAGCATCGTGTCAGCGACGCGCGCCTCGTTCGTGGCTGCGTACCGCTCGGCAGCGGAGGTGACTTCCTCGTACGCCTGCTTGTTTCCGAGGATCGCCGCCTGCACCGTCTCGGTCGCGACGCCGATCTCCTTGGCCTGGTCCAGGATCGACCCGGGGTTCTTCCCGAAGATGTCCTGCACCCAGTTGCCCTGGTCCTCTGAGAGGCGGGTGCTCAGGGTGCGCATCGTGGCGTCGGTGACCTGGCCGAGCGAGTCGAGGGTGGCGATGTACTCGTCGGTCTGCGAGCGGGCCGTGGCCGCCTCCTGGGCCCACACCTGCAGCCCGATGGCCGCCACGCCGACGAGGCCGCCGCCGACCGCCGCGGCCTTCCCGACCGTCTTCCACGAGGTGCCGAGCTCCTTGAGCGCTGTGTTCGCGTTGTTCAGCCCGATGGCGAGCTTCCCGGCGCCGGCAGCGCCGAGCGCGAGCGTCCCACCCGCCCCGAGCGCGAGCGTGAGGCCAGACAGCACGCTGCCGTCGATCTGCCCCAGGACGTTCACAAGGTCGGTCGCGCCCTGCGTCATCCCGCGGAGGAAGTCGTTCCCGCCAGACCCTGACCGGATCATCAGGGACTCGAGTGCGCCTCCGAGTCCCTCGAGGTCACCGTGCAGGTTGTCGAGGCGCGCCGCGGCGGTCTTGGCCGCGTACCCCTGGTCGTCGACGGCGGCGGTCCACTTCTGCACGGCCTCCGCCCCGCCGTCGTAGAGCACGTTCGCGGCCTGGAGCGACTCGTTCCCGAAGATCCGGCCGAGAGCTGCAGCACGCTCCGCGTCCGAGAGGCCGCTCATCCTCGACTGCAGCTGGCCCGCCACGCCCGCGAGGCCCACGAACTTGTCCTGGCCGTCGAAGACGCTGATCCCGAGGCGCTCCATCTCGCTTGCCGCGAGCTTGGACGGCGACGTGAGGGAGGAGACCATGGATCGCAGGGACGTGCCGGCCTGCTCGCCCACGATCGCGTTCGACGCGAACAGGGCCAGGGTGCCGGTCGTCTCCTCGAGCGACACCCCGAGCTGAGCGACGGGCACGCCCGCGTACTTCAGCGCGCCCGCGAGGTCCGCGACGCCGCCCTGCGCCTTCCCGGCGCCGGCGGCGAGCAAGTCCGCGATGTGGGTGACGTCCTCGCCACCGAGCTTGAACTGCGTCATCGCCCCGGCGGCGATCTCCGCAGCGTCCGCCACGGAGAGGGCGCCCGACGCGGCCAGGTCCAGCGTGCCGTTCAGGCCACCGCCGAGGACGTCCTGAGCCGAGACGCCCGCCTTCAGCAGGTTCTCGACACCGGCCGCCGCCTCGGTCGCCGAGAACGACGTCTTCGCGCCAGCCTCGATGGCAGCATCCCGCAGCCGGCCGAGCTCTGCCGCCGTCGCACCGCCGGTCGCCTTCACCGCGGACATCTGCTTGTCGAAGTCGGCGTACGTCTTGATCGCCAGACCGGCGCCAGCGACCGCCGCAGCACCGACCAGGCCGAGCCCGGTCGTGACGTCCCGCGCCGACTGCTCGTACTTCGCCATGAACGACTCGGCGGACTGCCCGTTCTTCGCCAGGTCGACGTTCAGCTCACGGACCGCGGTCCGCGCCATCTTCATGCCGCCGACGAACCCCGAGGTGTTGGCGCTCAGGACGTACTTCACGCTGCGATCGGCCACGGATTCACCCCCCGAGGTGCGCGGTTCTGCGAGACGATGGGCGGATGACACAGGCAGCAGAGCGGCATGCAGCGGCCCCTCAGCGCACTGAGCGGCGCCTGCCCTGGCAGCAGATCGCGGCGACGATCGTGGGGGTCGTCATCCTGATCGCGGCGGCGATCGGTTGGGCCATCACGAACTGAGGCCGGGCAGGACCGCGCCGGGCTTCACGTACGCACCCCAGATGAGCGCGTCGTCGTGCTTCGCCGCGGGGCCCGCCTGCCGTGCCTCCTGCGCGCGGCGGATGGCTGTCACGACGTGGCAGCGGGTCGGCGGGCCGACCTCGAGCGCGTTCTCCGCCTCGCGCGCCTGGCAGACGTCCTTGGGCCACCCGCACATCGGGCAGACCTCGGTCGCCTCCCACTCGGCGAGCGTGAGCATCCACTCGCGCTCGGTGTCGTCCCACTCGACCTCGGGCCGCGACGACACGAGCCGGCCGGCCTCGTCGTACTCGTAGAACGTCGTCGGCTCCCAGCCGAGGAACCGCTTGTAGCTGATGTGCTGGGCGCGCGCGGCCGTGACCTCCGCGCGCACCCTGGGGTCGCGGAGGCGCGCGATCAGAAAGGGCGGGAGCCGTTCCTGTTGAGGTCCAGGATGGTGAGCGCGAGCGTCGTGTACTGGCCGTCGCTGATCTCGTCGAGCGCCTCGACCCACTCCGCGGCCGACACCTCGACGACTGCACCGGTCGCGCGCTCCTTCACAGACTTCACCGACTCGGGCAGAGCCTCCGAGAGGAAGGCGTCCCAGTTCAGCGAGTAGTGCTCGTCCGTCTTGTCGCCCTCGCGCGGCGGGTGGTTCGCGACGACCTCAGCGAACCGCTTCCGCGACAGGGCCTCGAGCTCGACATCGAGCACCGAGGACGTGCCGCGCTCGGTCGCCTCGTCGAACGCCGTCTGCGCCTCGCGCACGGCCTTCGACGCGAGCCGGTCGCCGGCCGACTTCTTCGCCGCGACCAGGACGTCCGACGCGGCCTCGATCTCCGCTGCGACGGCGCTGTCCGGGTAGAACGGGATCGTCCGACGGGCGCGCTTGATGTTCAGGGGCATGGCTTCTCCCAGGGGGTTGGGTCAGGGGGTGACGGGGTGGAGCCCGGCGGCCGCGACCCCCTGGTGCGCGGCCGCCGGGGGTCTTGGTCAGCCGGCGGTCGCGACCTTCACCGGGCCGGCGAAGTCCATGACGAACGTGTTGAACACGCTCCGGGAGTAGGAGTTCGCCTCCGGCGCCATCGGCGCCTTCTGGCCCACCTTGAACTTCACGATGAACAGCTCGTCGTCCGCGGCGTACGCGGCGTCCCACGGCTTGTTCCGACGCTCGACGTAGTAGTGCACCGAGCCCTCGATCAGCAGCTTGGCGAGCTCGTTCGACGCCGTGGCGGCCGGGCTGTTGGTGTTGTCGACACCCGTGATACCGAGCGTGACCGTCTTGCGGCCCGGCTCGTTGCGGTCCACGGTCTGGCACAGCAGCTGCACCGAGATCGTGGCCTGCTCGATGCCGATCAGGGCGCTGTCAGCCGTGACGTAGCACGACGCGTTCAGCCCCGTGCCGCCCGAGACGTTCAGCTCGGTCAGCGTCGGCGCGTCGATGCTCGCGATCGCGGGCAGGATGTCGATGCGGACGTTCCCGTCGACCGGGGTCACGGGCAGGTCGGGAGTACCGGCCATGGTGGATCACTCCTTCTCGGTGGCCTCATCCGCAGGCGCGGGCGCGTCCTGCGGCTCCGGCTTGGCGGACGCCTTACCGGTCTCACGCGAGGCCGTCCGGCCCGCGAGCTTCGGGGGGCAGTGCTTGGGGTGGCGGATGATCTCCGACGGCGGCCACTGCTTCTCCGACATGCGCCGGAGGCGCCCGTCGGGGAGTCGGGGGTCCGTCTCCGGCACGTCGAACTGGTGCCCGGTCGAGGGATCGATGACGCGGATGAACACGGCGCACCTCCGGGCACGACGACGAGCCCCGCGCCGGGATCGACGGGGGGCTGGGGGAGTAGGTGGTCAGGCCGTCCGGGAGACGGTCAGGTCGAACTCGAGGACGACGACCTGGAACCGCAGGTCGGTGTCGGTCGCGGTCAGGCCGGCGGCGTACGGGCCCGTGACGCGAGGCGGCCGCAGTGCCCCGACCTCGTAGCCGCCGACGCCGATGCGCGCGCCCTTCCAGGCCTGCTCCGCCTCGTCGGCCAGGACGAGCGCCTGCACCCCGGTCTTCGCCGAGATGGTCACCCGCCACGTGGCGCGAGCGCCGTGCGCGTTCGCGACCAGGCCGGGGATCGACTCCGGCATCTGCAGGTTGCCGACCAGCCACGGTGCCGTGGCCGTGTTCGGCGCCTGGAAGTCGTGGAACGTCCGAGTGGGCGGGCGGAGCGCCTTCAGCGCCTCGAACAGGTGGCCCGGCGTGCTCACAGCAGGCCGTCCAGGACCTCGCCGATGTACTTCTCGACCTGCTGCGCCTCGGCCTTCGCGGGCGTGTCGATGTCGACTGAGCCGCCGCCCCCGTTCGCCCCGCCGTCGACCGCGACGCCGGCGAGCGAGCCCGCACCGCCGATCGTCGGGCCGACCTCGTAGCCGACCATGCCGGCGCCGAACCGCCGGTCGTAGGAGACCGTGCGACCAGCCCCGGCGAACCATACCGACTCGCCGAACGCCGACTGCATCTCGCGCTTGAGGTTGGTCGCGCCCTTCTTCAGCACCTTGTCGACCTCGGGCAGGACCTTCGCAGTCGCCCGGGCGAGGCCCGCCTCTATGCGGCGCAGGTCGTCGGAGCCAGCCATCAGGGTCCCTCCTCGACCGCGAGCCGGTACGCGGTGGCCCGGCTCTTGTGCAGCGGCGCCTTCACCTGGAACTCGCGGCCCACGAGGTGCGGGTCGTTCTCGGCTGCCGTGATCGTCACGTCGTCGCCGGGCTCCGGCTCGTAGCCCTGCGCGGTCTTCGCGACGGGAACGCTCACCGTGTACCGCTGCAGCGTGAACACACCCGTCGCAGCCTCGGGCGTGGACTCCTGCGCTGCCCACGACTGCACCCGGCACGGGCCGTCGTAGACCACGTTCGGGGTCGTGGTGACCTCGCCCGTCGTAGGGTCGGTCGCCGGCACGCCGGCGCCGCGCGCGATCTGGCAGCGGTCCGGCATGAGCTCCTCGGCGATCTCCCGCCCGAGGTCCAGCGCGAACGCTGCCAGGTCAGCAACCACCGGGGACCCTCCACGCCGGTACGCCGAGCCGGATGCTGCCGACGCGCGCGCTCGCCCTCGGCTCGAGGAGAGCCTTCTCCTCGGCGCTCACGTACAGCAGCCCTGTCGACGTCGAGTTGTCGATCGTGGCCTGGAAGTCGTCGAGACCCACCGAGCGGAGGGCCTTCGGGTTCCGCACGACGCGGAGCACCATGTCCTCGACGACGCCCTGTACGAGCTCCACCGCGAGCGTGCCCTCCTCGATGCGGGAGGGCACGCTCGGCACGGCGGCCACGAGACGGAGCTCGGCCTTCGCGATGAGCGCGTCGAGCTGGGCGTCGACGGCCTCGCCCGCGGGGATCGTGATGCCGTAGGCGGCCGATCGGATGCTGGCCGCGGTCACCTCGAACATCACGCCTCCCCAGGGTCAGGACTCGTCGGAGCCGTCGTCGTCGCTGTCGTCGTCGCCGGAGACCGTGGGGACGGTCTCGGCGGCCTCGATCGCGGCGATGAGGTCGGCCTTCTTCGTGGCGCCGTCGAGGTCGATCCCGGCCTCATCGGCGAGAGCCTTGAGCTCCTTCACGCTGAGCTTCTCGAGCGGCTGGCCTTCGACGTTCTCCTCGTCCGTCGGGGCCGGGGCGTCGGTCAGGTGGTCGCCCACCGTGACGCCGTCGGGCACCTCGTCGCCGCCGGCCAGGCGGACGGTCTTGCCGCCCTCGTCGTATGCGTACACGACCCCGTCGAGGTCGTCGCGGATCTTGCGCGCCATGGCGGCGCTCCCTTCGGTCGGTCAGCTCGGGGGTGGTGCGGTGCGGGCCGGGCCGGAGCACGGCCCGCACCGTGACGGGTCAGGCCAGAACGGTCGCCTTGAGCGAGAGGTTCGCGTTGGCGAGGACCGGCATGCCGATCGCGTCCGACACGACCTCCGCGATCATCGGCGGCTTCTCGGCCCGGTAGACGCCGACGACGACGCCCGGCTGGTCCGCCTCCGCGATGCCCCAGTCCGCCTCCTGCGAGGACAGGGTCTGCCCCCAGAAGGTGGCCCCGAGCTGCGTCTGCTCCCAGGCGTCCGGCTCGACCGGCTCGGGCAGCATGAGCAGCTCGTTGTCGGGCAGCACGAGGCCGCTCGACGTGCGCCGCGTGTAGACCTCGACCGGGGGGGAGCCCCTGGCCCTCGATCGTGGACGCGAGCTCCGCGACCGTCGCCGGCCGGGATCCGCCACCCACGAGGGACGTCTTGAACTCGTTGCCCGCCGCCATCACGCGGGCGACGCGACGCGACATGAGGATGACGCCCGGCGGGACGCCGTTCGTCTCCTCGTACTTGTCGGCCCACGTCTGCAGGTCGGTGAGGCGCGACGTGGCGACGTCGGCGCTCCACAGCGCGGACGCGGTCACGGTGTGGGCCGCGTCGCGCCCGAACGAGTCGGCTGCGCCGAGCTCGGGGATGGTCGCCACGCCCGTGCGGAGCACGATGCCGCGCAGCTTCTCCATGCGGTCGGAGATCGCCTGCGCGACCTGCCGAGCCACACCGAGGATCGCGTTGAGCACCGTCTCGTCGGACGCGCCGCGCGAACGCAGCTGCTCGTACTCCGAGACCGGGATGTTCTTCCCGATCGCGGGGAGCTCGAGCGTGACCCGCTTGCCCGGCTGCTTGCCGCCGACCGAGGGCTCGGCGTCGTAGGCCCGGAACTCGGCCTCCGCCACCAGGCCGTTCGAGCCCATGCGGAAGCGGACGTTGATGTCCGCCACGTCACGGTTCGGCAGGAAGCGCGACAGGTTGCCCTTGCGCGCCTCGATGTCGCTGAGCGCCTCCCGGACGTACCCCGTGAGGGTCGCCGGGTCGATGATGTCAGTCCAGAGAGCCATGATCCGACTCCTCCTCTCAGACGAAGACGAACGTCGTCGCGGCGCGCTTGGCGGCGGCCGTCGGGGCGGTGAACGCGGCCGGCAGCTTCGCCGTCCGGACGCGTCCGTGGTCGAGGACGGGCACGCCGAAGTCGGCGGTGCCGACGACGGGCTGGTCCGTCAGGACGAACCCGGCGAGGACGCCGGCGCCCGTCACGGTGGCCTCCGTCGCGTCGTAGGGGACGAGCACGCCCCCGACCTTCGCGACGGGGGTGCCCGACGGGATGTACCCGTTCGGGTAGTGCGTGCCGGCGGTGAAGGTGGAGATGTCGAGGACTTCGGTGCGCGCGTTGGCGATGCCGTGAGCGGACCCGAGCCAGGACAGGTCGCCACCGCCGAACGTCTCGTTCTTGAGACGAGGCATGGTCATTCCTTCCCTTGGTGGGGGTGGGTGAGGGACTACTTCTTCTTGTGCCGGTCGCCGTAAAGGTCACGGCCGGCACCCACGCCCGAGGTCTTCCCGGGCTTGTGGTGTCCCTGGCCCATGTCGGGCCACTTCCCGCCGGCGGGCGCGAGCCCGTCGACGTACTGCTGCACCTTGTCGGTGTCGACCTCGCCGCCGTCGGCGGTGAGGAACTTGGTGAGGTCGAGCGGCGCGAGGATCGTCGCGAGCTTGTCGCTCGGGATCCGGCCTGCGGCCGCGACCTTGAACTCGGCGGTGACGTGGCGGGGGAGGTGCTCGCGGAGCGCCTCCGCGCGGGCCTCCGTCTTCGCCTCGGCCTTCGCCTGCTCGAGCGCCTTCTCGGCGTCGGTCTGCGTGGCCGCCTTGAGCTGGTCGCGCTCGGCGACCACCTGCTCGTAGTCGGCGTACTTCTGGGCGCGGCCCTCGTGCTTGCGGGCCTTGTGGCGCCAATACTCCGCCTGCTGGTCGGCCGTCATGTCCTTGACGGGCGTCTTCGCGGGGAACGCGTACGTCTCGCCCGTGTCCGGGTCCTTGAACTTCCCGTCCTCGCCGGCGCCGTCGGCCCCCGTGGGCGGGTCGCCAGCCGGCGGGTCACCTGCGGGCGGGTCGGCCTCCATGACGGCGTCGCCGAATGTGCGGCGGTGGAACGCGAGCAGGGCGTCGATCCCGCCCGGCGCGGCGATGTCGATGACGTCGGTGCCGGGCTTGTACAGGCGTGCGCGCATGATGCTCCCCATGTCGGGTCGGTGGTGGTTCGCCCTCGCGGGGCGGACGCGTCAGGCCCTGGCGGTCTGACGCGTGGTCTGGTTGCGGAGCCGGCGGGCCGCCGCGAGCTCCTGCTGCGACGCCGCGCTCGTGTCGGGGCGCTGCACCGGCGGCAGCCCGCGCTCCTCGCGCGCACGGCGGTTCCGGCCGGGGTCCGTGGACCGCTGCCGCGCCACGAGCACAGGCCCGAGCTCGCCGTGCTCGTCGACCTCGTACGCGACCCGGGTCTCCTTCAGGTCCCGCGCGCTGGTCGACGCCGACAGCCCGTACGTCTCCCGGAACGCGTCGTCCATGTCCCACGGGCTGCCCGGGTCCGCCGCGCGCGTCACCGGCAGCGTCGTGCACTTGCACCGGTGGTGGATCGGCATCAGGTTCTCCCGGCTGTACACCCGGTCCGCCGCCGCGACACAGAGGCCGCACGCGCCCGACCGGGACAGCTCCGGGTGCACCACACGCCGGTACCCGATCACCGCGGTCGAGCCCATGTACGACGTCCGCGCCTGCGCGCGCCGCGCGAGCCCCAGGTCGATCCGCGTCGTCGCGTCGGCGCGCTGCAGCCCCATCGCGACGGCGTCCTCGAGCGGCCTCCCCTTCGACAGCTCGAACCGCACGGTGTCCGCGATGCGCCCGTACGCGGTAGACCACGACGCGACGTCCCCGCGCTGGGGGTCAACGATCGTGAGCGTGCGCCCCTGCGGCGCCGTGCCGGCCGTCTCGCGGATCGCCCGGGTGAGGTAGGCCGACGTGAGCGACGCCGCGGTGCGGGACGCGGAATGGACAGCGGTACCCGCCGCCGCCGCGGCCGCCGTGATCGCCACGTGGTCGTACCAGTCGAGGCCGTCGTACGCCGCCTGCACCTGCGCGACCGTGGACTCCTCGAGCACGGCCTGGTTGTCGGCGTCCGCCTTCGACAGCGCGGCGACCGTCTCCCAGTCCATCAGGCCTCCGTCGTCTCCTCGGAGCCGTCGTCACCCGCGGCGGGCGCGGGCGGCTCCTGCGGGGCGGCCGGCTTCTGCGCGGCGGCGGCCTGCGCCGCCAGGGTCGCGGCGAGCGTCATGTCGTCGGCGCGCTCGGTGCGCATGAGCTCGATCTGCGCTGGGGAGTACTGCCAGATGTCCCGCATGCGGGTCTCCCACGGCACGTCGGCAGCCTTCGCCTTCACCGCGGCGTCGGCCTTCTCCGTGAGGCCGTACCGCTCCGCCGGCCGCCACACGATGTCGATGTCCGCGGCCTGGGCGCGCTCCGTGTCCCCGGCCATCAGGAACAGGGCAGCCAGCGCCGCAGCGTGCACCGTGCCGAACCGGTCCTGCCGGTCCTCGATCTTGAACGTGCGGCCCTCGCGCGCGAACGCCGCGCCGGCCGCCGACTGGTTCTGCCCCTCGGGGGAGAACATCGCGAGCGGGGTGAACGTCACCGCGGACAGCTGCTGGATGAACTTGTCGACGCCCGTCCACACCGGCGTCAGGTCGACGGCGCCCGACTCCCACATCTCCGCGGAGGCGGGCAGCCGCCACAGGGCGCCCGGGTCGGCCGAGAAGACCTCGTTGTAGTCGATCCGCTCGCCGGTCTCCGGGTCACGTTCGGGGAGGTCCTTGTCGCTGTCGACCTTGATCCCGCGCTGGCGGAACGCCTGCAGCGTCGCGATCGTCATGCCCTGCAGCACCATGTGGTCGAGCCGGTCGAGCAGGTCGCGGTGACGCTGGAACTCGCCGATGCCCTCCTCGTTCCGGTACCGGAACACGGGCACGAGGGTCTCGGCGCCGGGGGGCAGTGCCTCGCCCGCCTCGCCGCCGGCGTCTTCGTCCCACTCCCACGAGCTCGAGAACCGGGCGCCGTCCTTCGACGCCGTCTTCCGGTCGTGGAACGCGCGCCACACCCGGCCCGCGCGGTACAGGTACGCGTAGTCCCGCTCGTCCTCCTCGTGGTGGAAGAACTTGCCAGCCGCGACGACCTTCGCCTGCACGACCGGGTCGTGGATCGTGACGACCTGCCGCGGGTCCTCCGCGGTGTACCGCGGCTCGCCGTCGTACACGCCGACGATCGCGTACGCGTTGCCCGCCGAGAGGGCGAGACGGTGCACGTCGTCCGACTCGTCCTTCATCCCCGAGCGCTTCACCATGCGCCACGCCTCGGGGTCGCCCGTCACCGCGTTGTCGACCGCCGTCATCACGGACTGCACCCGCAGCGGGTACTTCACCGCCTTGACGACCATCTCCGCGAACGCCGTGCGGGACGCCTTGAAGAACCGCTTCGCCGAGTCGGGGGCGTCCTTCAGCGACGACGGGATCGGCGCGTTGCCCTCGTACCGCGCGAACAGCTCGTCGACGCCGCCGCCACCCTCCGACTCCGGCTTGCGGCGCTTCTCGAGCTTGTCCGACAGCCGCTTCAGGTACCAGCCGGGGGAGTCCTTCGTGGTGATGTCGATCGTCACGGGGCCTCCCTCCTCACCTGAGTCGGCGCGGGCGTCCTGCCCGGCGCTGGATGTGCTCTCCGGCCTTCACCGCGTCGAGGTAGGCCTGCCACGACAGCAGGGCCGCCATCGCGGCGTCGAACTTCCGGTCGGGGTGGATCTTCCCGAGGATGAACATCGGGTCGCCGTTGTCGTCGACGAAGTTCGTCTTCGCCTGCCCCGCGTTCGCGATGTGCCGGCCGAAGTCCTCGTGCAGCGGGTCGTCCGCGGTCCACCCGAGGGCGCCCGACGCGATCGCCTCCTGGTAGGCGCGGATCGCGTAGGCCGTCGTCTTGTAGCGGTTCGTCCACCACTCCTCGACGCGGCCCTTGTGCTCGCCGGCCCACGTCCCGACCTCGGTCACCCAGTAAGGCGGGTCGCAGTACATGCGCCACACCTCGTACCGGTCGAACAGCTCGTCGACCTTCTGGTTCACCTCGTCCTCGGGGACTTCCCAGTCCTCGACGTCGAGGTCCCGCTCCCAGATTGCGGCGAGCTCCTGAGTGCCCGTCGCGAGGTCCGTGACGACGAACGCCGTCGAGTCACGCCGGCGAGCGCCGTCGAACCCGGCCACGACCTTCGCTCCGGCCGGGATCCGCGTACGCAGGGCGCCCTCGTCGCGGCCACCCACCCGCAGCAGCTCGCGCCACCGCTTCGTGTCGAACGCCTGCTGGCCGGACCGCACCCACCGGTTCAGCCACACCCGCTCGAGGTACGACGTGTCCGCGCCCGGCCGGTCCCACTTCGACGCGATCTCGTCGAACTGGCCCGGCCCGAACTCGCCCGCCGGCCCCGTCGCCTCGTCGACCGCCTGAATCCGCTCGGCCTTGTCCGTGAGGTCGTGACCGCCGTCGTCCGTCCGGTACACGTAGAACAGGTCCGGCCGCTCGATCTTGCCGTCTCGAATGGCCTCGGCCTCGGTGTGCACCTGCTCGGCGACCGAGCCCTGACCGAGCTCACCCGCCGTGCCGACGTACAGCGACCACGGGTCGTCCAGCGGCCGCTTCGGAAGGTTCGCGTCCATCGTCTGGTGCGCCTCGAGCTGGCGAGGCAGGTACAGGCGGTGCGGCTCGTCGAAGCAGTTCAGCGTCGTGCGGGCGCCGTCACGCGACCCCGGGCTGTTCGCCAGGGGAACCGCCTTGCCGTCCGCGCGCCCGTACTCGTCGATCCGGACGATGCGCTCCTGCGAGACGTCGAACAGGTCCGCGTCGGGCCCGTTCTCGATGATGTACGTCAGCGCGCCGAACGCGAGCTCCTCCACCTGCTCGACCGTCACGGCGAGCATCGGGATGTACGGGGACCGCACCGGCCGGCCGACCGGGTTCCCGTCGGCGTCCCAGCCGTCGAACCGCGTCGGACCCTCGGCGTGCAGCTCGCAGAACGCGATGAGCGCCATCTTCTCGGTCTTCGCGAGGCCCTTCCGCACCGACAGCCCGCACCGCTTGAACCGGCGCCGGCCCTCCCACGGGTGGCCCTTCGGGTACACCTCGAACGCCCGGTACAGAAACGCCCGGAACTCCGGATCGATCTCGTACGGCTGCCCCTGCAGCGAGCCCGGCCCGTAGACCGCGCGCTCCTCGATCAGGTCACAGATCTGCGGGCCCAGGGTCGGCCAGTACTCCTCGTCCGGCCCCGGGACGACCAGGAGCACGTCAGCTCACGACGCGCAGACCCCCGCGAGGGTCGTCGCCGTCGCCGTCCTTCTTCGGCCTCTGCGTTCGCGGCGCCTCGCGGCGACGCTCGCCGCGGTCCTCGACCTCGTCCGTGCGCTCGACCTCCGCGCGCAGCCGCATCAGCGCCAGCGGGTTCAGACCCAGCCGGTCGGACAGCATGCGCGCCTCGGTGCCAGCCGCGAGGTTCCCCTGCTCCGCGCGGATCTTCCACCGCACGTACTGGGCGACCTCGCGGTGCGCCTGCGCTTCCTCCCAGATCACCGCCTGAGGCGTCGCCCACAGCTCCGTCCACAGCGCGACCTCAGCGTCCGTCGCCTGCTCGATCTGCAGCGTGAGCGTCGCGGCGACCAACTCGTTCGTGTTGAGCTCCCGGCGCAGACGGCCCTTCTTCCGACCGTCGTCCTCCTCAGAGATCTCGACCTGTAGCGCCGCCACGCGGTCGCGAGCCAGCTCGAGCCGCGCCGTCAACGTCACGTCGGCCGGCAGCGGCCACGCCGGCGCCGCACCCTCACGCCCCTTCGACGGCAGCGTCCGGAAGTCGGCCTTCGGGTTGTTCCGCCGAGCACGGGTGCTCGGATGCTTCGGCGCAGGACCAGGCATGACGACCTCCCATGGCGGGGGAACGAACGGGCCCGCCCATGTCGGGTCAGCCCGGAGCCAGCGCCTGCCGGCTGTTGCACGAGCGGCACAGCACCGCGAGACGCGACGTCGTGCCACCCAGCGCGACCGCGGTCGAGTGCGCCGCGGTCAGATCGTGCGAGGGATGCTCGGGGCGCTCCCACCCGGGACACACCCACCCGTTCGCGGCCACCCACACGGCGACGGCCTGACGCCGACGCTCGCGCTCCCTCGGGTTCCGCGCCGCCACCGAACTCGGCGACGGCGGCCGCCGCGAGTGCTCCGCGCAGTACGTCCTGCCGACGACCCGCGCCTCACACCCAGTCCGGCCACACGGCTTCGGCGCTCGCGGCACGGCACCTCCCCGGGCCAGATGTGACCACCACCGAAGACCCTCCGAACCCGTACAGCCGAAAATCTGCAGACCCCAGCGGTACGGGGCGGTGGTGGGGGGAGGGGGTGGTGGCCCCCCTCCCCGTTGGCGGTGGGCCCGTCGAGACTTCACCCTCGTCATCCAGGCGCTTCGATGCGATCGTTGGCCGCGCGAACTGGTTCACGATCGAGGGGGATCTGATGGCGGAGCGTTTGGTTTACCAGCGGTCAGACGGCAAGTGGGCGTGGCGCCTGAGTGCCGACAACGGTGCGGTCATCGCGACCGACGGCGGGCAGGGATACGACAACGTTGATGACTGTCGGAGCATCGCCGACCGGATCACCAGTGGGGAGTTCGCTAACGCGGAGCGACTCTGGATCGAGCCGAAGTCCTAGGCGTCTGCCTCCTGGCGTGAGGAAGCCCCCGGTGCGCGTCGTGCGCTCGGGGGCTTCCTGGTTCCGGGGTCGGTGAAGCCTCGGAGACGTTGCACCCAGGATAACCACAAATCTGCGAAGTCTGCTGGGACCCTCCTCCGGGGCGTGGCGATGCCCCGCCGTCCTGGCTTGCTGGGGTGGGCACCACGGTTGACCGTCTTCGGAATGGCGGCTGACGCGAGGGAGAGTGCATCCGCGTGCGACGACGTCGATGAAAGGTAAGCCAGCATCTTGCCGCGGCCGCGCTACGGGTGGGGCAGGCGAAGGATCGCAGATCCCGACCCTTCGCCTGCCCGCGTCACATCCTGAAGACGAGCGTCCCCGCGCTGATCAGGCCGATCACCAAGACGGCGATGCCGAGCCACCCAACCGCGATTCCGGCGATCGCGAGGCGGCGCGGATTCTGCAGGTCGGTGCGATGAAGCACAACATGGCCAAGAATGATCCCGGCTACGGATCCAATTGCATTGATCCACAGTGCCGAGAGCAAGATTGACACTGCCGCCAGGATCCAAGCAAGCTTTCGAGAAATCGGACGCGACTTCGTGGCGTTCAAGTTCTCGCTAGAGCTTTCCATCGTCATGTTTCTCCTCAGTCGTGCTGCAGGTCACGCGCTATTTGCCCTCGTTCATGGAACGATCTGGTGGCACTGCTCGCCCTTGTAGTAGCCGTTCACGTAGAGGCGAGCGCATTGCAGGCCGCGCTTCACTGCGCGGTCGGTCGGGTTGATCCACTCGAAGTAGCTGCCGCAGCCATAGATGGGACCGGACACGGTTGAGTAGATCGTGCCGCCGTAGCGGTTCTGGAACTTGAACTGAACGTTGCAGGGGCGAGCGGCGACCGTGTAGCTGGCGCCCTCGCTGGTGAGCTTCAGGCCCGACCCCTTGACGATGTGGGTGATCTGACCCTTCGGGATGGGGATGGTCACACCCTTCCAGGAGAACGGGAACGCCGAGATGTACGCAAAGCCAGTCGCGCTCATCGGGGTGATCTCAGGGGTGCACGAGCTGTTCGGAAGCGGGACGTAGTCGTCCCGGGTGGGGTCGGTGTGCTGGACGGTTCCGCCGAGAGTAACTTCTTCGGCGGGCGCATCTGCTGCGCCGGATTCGGCGTCATAGATCCCGTCGTCCATGACGATGTCGGGCTGAATGCCCAGGTCGTCAGGCACCAAGGCCTCCGGGCACAAGTCAGCAGGGCTGCTCGGCTCGACCGGGAGGGTGTCGGCCTGCGCTGGTGTTGTGGTTCCTGCGATTGCAAAAGTAACGGTGAGGAGTGCCGCGGCTGCCGTAGCAAACGCTCGTCGTCGTGCAAGCACCTTCATGGTATACAAAGGCCTCTCTTGTAATATCAACGTTGACATGAATCGCACAGAAATGCGCTTCGTTGCGCTTTCAGTGGCGACGGCGGCACTCTAGCATGTGCTCAGGCAACAAAGAGGGAACGCTCGGCCTCGCGTATGACGTGGTGTACGCCCGCCTCATGCGACGTGTCCTTCCAAGCGGTGGGTGATGTCTCCGAGGCGGTACAGGTCGGCGCCGCGCACGTCCGTGCCGGCGGGCGGGAGGTGGCCGCGGTGGATCCAGGAGCGGAGGGTGGCGGCGTTCAGGCGGGGGTAGATGCGGCGGGCCTGCTCGGTGGTGACGAGGGCGTCGGGGTGGGTGTCGGGGAGCTGCTGGTGGACGAGCATGTTGGTGTGGTGGAGGCGGGCCTCGCTGGGCCACTCCATGCGGCAGCGGGTGCACTTTCGGACGTCGTCGAGCCCGTCGGTGGTCCAGTCGCGGATGATGCGACCGCCGCAGTGGACGCAGGGCACGGGCTCGCGCTCGGGGGCGATGCCGAGGAGGCGGCGCACGGTGGCGCGGACCTGCAGGGCCTCGCCGCGGTAGTCGGCCCACGCGGAGTCGGCGGGGTTCTGCATGGCCCAGAGGGTGCGGTCGAGCAGGTAGCCGAGGGGGTCGTCGCCGGTGGTCTCGTCGCGGGCGGTGGCCCACGTCTCGGCCCAGTCGCGGAGGTAGGCGACGGCGTCGTCGGGATGCTTGACGGCGGCGATGCGGGTGTCCTCGGGGTCCTCGATGATCTGGTCGAGGCCGAAGGGGAGGCGGGCGGCATCGTCCGAGCCGGTTACCTTGTCGCGGTCGTAGCGGATGGCGCGCAGGTTGATGAGCTGGACGCCGAACTCGAAGGTGGTGATCCACTCGGCGACGTCGGCGACGATGCGCCGGGCGCGGGTGACGCACCGGTCGCAGACGGTGTTCGCGGTCTCGAGCGGGTCGCCGCACTGGGTGCAGGGCATGGCGGTGTCGCCGCACTGGGTGCACGCGTACTCGGCGGCGGTGATGGCGATCCACTCGTGGTGGCAGCGGGTGTCGGTCACGTGGCGTCCTCCTTGCTTGCCGGATGAAGGGGGCGAAGCACCTCGACCGTCGGCGTGGTCTGCTGGGAGGCTTCGTCCGTGGAGTTCTCGGAGGGGATGAGCGGGTGGGTAGCGGGGCTGCTCGCGGCGGCGGTCACGATCGGGTTCACGGCGTGGTGGGACTCGCGTGTCCGCCGACAGGAACGGCTCGAAGACGCGGTGTCCCGGTTAGAAGCGGCGGCGTCGGCCATGACGTTTGCTGCGATCTCGGTGCGGCACAGGTCGGAGGACGCCAAGGTGCTGCTGGCCGCGAATCGGGAACTCGGCATGGCCTTCGTCACCGTGCGGGGGCTGGCGTGGCGGTCCGCATTTTTCCTGGTCCCCGCGCGGTGGGTAGCGCCCGCCCGGTACGGCTTCGGGATGACGGTGGCGGTCCTGTTCAAGTGGTGGCGCGAGGGAGTGACCCTTGAGTCGGGGAACGAAGAGCCGTACCTCGAACACGTCGTCGAGTCGTGTCTGGCGACGAACGCCGCCTGCGCGATCTGGACGTCGACGCCGCGGAGGTACTGGCCGGGGCGCGATATTTCGGCGCGGTTGCTGAAGTCGGTCCGTGAGGACGACGGAGACGTTCCGCTGTAGGTGGCGGGGGTCACCGGATCTCCTTCGCGGTGAGCTTGAGGCGGGCGTCCAGCAGGGTGTCGAGGTCGGGGTGCTCGGGGTCGACGGTCCGCAGGCGGCGGAGGGCCCGGTCGATCGACGTGATGCCCGCGGTGATCTCGTAGGTGAAGCCGGAGGCGCCGCGGACGTAGGGGGGAGTGGCGTCGAGGTAGACGCCGGCGGTGTCGGTCACAGGGGCCTCCACTGGTAGGTGAACGGGCTGGTCTTGCATCCGCCGCAGTAGGTCGAGGTGAAGGTGGGGAACACCCAGTCGACGCGGCGGGCGTGTTCGCGGCAGGCGGGGCGGCCGCGCTTCCCGCAGCAGGTGTTGACGGCGATGAGGGTGGCTTCGTGGTCGCAGTTGGGGAGGGCGCAGACGACGGGCTGTTCGAGGTCGACGTCCAGGTCGACGAGCTCGTCGGTGGCGGTCACAGGTACTCCCTCGTGGTGTAGCCGCCGTCGCGGATGCGGAGGATGTAGGCGAGCCCGTCGTCGTCGTGCTCGACGGGGTACTGCTGGCCGTCGCGGTAGACGAAGACGTCAGGGCCGGTGAGCTTGTCGCGGTACGGGCGGGTCATGACGCGCTCCCGAGCTCGTCGAGGACCATCAGCGCGGAGAGCCGGGTGCCGTTCTGCCGCGCGTCCTCCGCCAGCGCCCGCACGGCGTCCAGCGCCTCCGACAGTCGGTGGTTCTCCACCATGCGGTCGGCGGAGCGCTGGCCCACCTCGTCAAGCTCGGTGCGGGCCGCGTTGTAGAGCCGCCGCCACTCCTCGCGCACGAGCTGCAGCCGCTCGACCTCGACCAGCAGCAGGCGTACCTCGTCGCGCCACCGGTTCGTCCGGGTCTCGCCGCACGCGCAGCCGACGTACGGGTCGCGGTCCGGGTCCGGGTAGCAGTCGTCGGCATGCTCCTGGTGCGCCACCCTCGCGCGGATGGCGTCGAGGTCGATGTCGGTCATGAGTCCTCCGAGCGCTCGGGCCAGGCGACCTTCGCCATGGCTTCCAGGTGGGTCTTGGGCAGGTCGTCGATCGGGTGGCCCAGCGCGCGGGCTCCCATGGCGGCGAGCACGAGCGCGTCGGTCTCGTCGTTGCCGCGGGTCTCGACGTCGGGGTACCGGCGGACGACGGCGGCAAGCACCTCGTCCTTGCCCGCGTTGCCCTTCCCGGTGGCGTACTTCGCGCGCGCCGCCGGGCTGACGACGGCGACGGGGATGTCTCGGGCGAGCAGGCTGTCGATGACCAGCCACCACAGCCCGGCACGCTCCGACGCCTGGCCGCTCCGTGACGAGAACGCGAGGCCCTCGACAACGGCGAGGTCGGTCCGAGTGCGAGTCCAGTCGCCGACAGCGTCGACGATCGTGAGCAAGCGGATCCGGCGGTCGCCGAGGCTCGATCCGAGCGGCTTGGTCCGGATGCGGTCGACGACGGCCGGCGCGACCGCGTCAGGGACGACGGACGCGAGGCCGGTGCTCGTGAGGGACAGGTCCAGGCCGACGATCTTCATCCCGTCACCTCCACATGCTCGCCGAGGTGCCCGAGCGCCTTCATGAGCGCCTCAGCCTGCGAGGCGAACCACCACGAGCACGGCGTCGTCGGCACGAGCGCGCCGAGCTCCGCCGCCTCGGTGTTCACCTCGAGCCGGCAGCAGCACACGTGGCAGTGCGCGTTCCACGGCGTGCCGGTTGCTGCCTTCGTAGGGACGCGCTCCACTCGCGTGTACGCGTGGCGTCTGTGGGTCACGAGTCCTCCTCGGGCATCTGCGGCAGGCGGTCGACCTGCCAGTCGTCAGGGTTGGCGCCAGCGGCCGCGATGATCCGGTCGCGCTCGGTGGCGTCCAGGTAGCGTCCGGCTGCCGCGGACTCCTCGAGTGCGTCGCGGGCGGCGTAGGGCAAGCCGTGGAGGTCCTGCGGCAGCACGGTGGTCCACGGGTCGCCGGTCATGACGCCCACTCCTGCCCGATGCTCGCGGGGCCGATGTTCTCGGGCGTCCACGGGAACGGGTTGCGCGGGTCGGCGTACATGACGCTCGGCCAGGCGCGCCCGGTCTCCCGATCGCCACGCCACCGCACGACGTCGACCATGCGGTGCGCGTCGTCCGCTGGTCCGCCCTCGGCCTCGGTGCGGCGTCGCAGCCCGAAGCCGAACTCTGGCCACCCGAGGAGGGCCGACGAGCCGCGGGGACGCAGGTCCCGCTCGCCGCCGCCGGACTGCGTGTGCCCGGCGTGCGCCTCGATCGCCAGAGCGACACCGCGGGCACGGAACCCGTCGAGCGCGCTGATGATCGGGGCAGCGTCGTCGTCCGACGTGATCGCCCGGTTCGAGAGCTTGTACAGCGGACCGATGACGAGCAGGTCCGGCGTGTGCTGGTCGATCAGGCGGTGCACGGCGCCGGCATCGCGGGGGTCGCTCACGATGACGCGCCCCTTCGGCAGGTCCTCGACGGTGGTGACGTGCATGTGCTGACGCGGGTCGGTGCCGAAGCGGGCTGCCGCCCCGGCGATGTGCCGGGCCTGGCGTCGCCACTGCCGCTGGTTGTTCTCGGCGTCGACCACGAGCACACGGATGGGCTCGGTGTGCTTAAACGTTGCCGGGTGGACGCCGGCGGCCGCGCAGATGGCGAGCTGACGCATGAACGTCGTCTTGCCGCCGCCCTCGCCACCGGTGAGCACGAGGCGGTCCATGCGCTCGAGCAGGTCGGGGATCAGCCAGTCGTAGGGCTCGTCCTCGGCGTCGAGCAGGTCCCCGAGGGTGCGGGTGGTGATCGCGGACGACCCCGCCTTGCTCAGGGCCTCCCACTCGCCGCGCGCGGCCTCCATCTTGTCGGCGTGCGACATGTCGGCGTCGGACAGCTGCTGCATGCGCACGCCGAGGGCGTTGAGGGCCCGGGAGTCGGCGGCCTCGGACACGATGCGGGCGTACCGGGCGGCGTTCGCGGTGACGGGTGTCTTCTCGACGAGGCGGAACAGTTCAAGCCCGTCGATGCCGCGCTGCCCCCGCTCGCGCAGGGCCGCGTCGACCGTGACGGCGTCGACGGCCTGCCCGGACGACCAGAGCGCGGCGGCCGTCTCAAACACGACGCCGAGGACGGGGGAGGCGAACGACGCCTCGGTGACGAGGGTGGTCGTCTCCCGCATGGTGTCCGGGGCGCGGAGGGTGGCGCCGACGAGGGCGCGTTCCGCGGTGCTGGTGTCGGTCACGTCCCCTCCTAGCGGTACTTGTACGGGTTGAGGCGCATGTCGCGGGCGAGCTCCGGTGAGATCTCGGGGCCCCGGGCTTCGCGCCACTCGGCGATGCGGTCGGTGAGCTGGTCGTTGGCGTCGAGCGACAGGACCACCGCGCTCGGCGATCGGGCACCGGCGGCCCGCAGGTGTGCGACGAACGCCTTGCGGTCGTCCTCCCCGAGCCCGGCGGCGAGGAGGACGGCGTTGGAGTTGGTGCGCTCCGGCTTGGGCTTCGGCTCCTCGGCGGCGGCGTTCGTCGGGGAGCCGGAGCTAGGAGTAGGAGTAGGAGTAGTAGTAGGGGGTACCGAAACGGGACCCAAACCGTCGGATACGTTTGCCCCAAACGGAACCGAAACGGGACCCAAACGGGTACCGAAACCGGACCCAAACGGGTCGTCGGGCAGCGTCCGTGTGCGCGGGTCGAGCGGCTCACGCTCGAGCAGCTCGGCGACCGACGGCTTGCTCCACCCGGCGAGGTCCGGCTCCCGCTTCTGGATCTTCCGGGCCTCGTGCACGAGGACGCCGCGGATGATCGGGGAGGCGACGCCGGCGAAGGCGTTCGCGAAGGAGACGGCCATGCGGGGCTGCCGCATGAGGCCGTCGAACCGGGCCCACGACCGGACGAGCACCTCCTCGGTGTCGTGGTCGATCACGATGAACAGGCGCGCCTCGAGGCAGCGGGCGATCGTCTCGAGGTCGTCGCGCGTGCGCCCGGTCATGAACCCGGTGAGCTTCCCGGGCCGCCAGTCGACGACGCCGCAGTAGGTGAGCTCGGGGTGGGTCCAGAGCAGGAAGTACAGGTGCTGGGCGTCGGCAGGCAGGGCGCGGAGGTCGTCGTCCTGCCACATGGCGACGTTGAAGCGGGCGTACTCGCGGGCCATCAGGTGTGCACCTCCTGCGGTGTGGCCGTGGCGGCGAGGATCTCGTCGCGCAAGATCTCGACCGACTGGATCGTGCGGCGCAGGACGTCGAACTGCTGCAGTGTGTACCGGCCGGCGAGCCCGCGGCGGGCCTCGTCGAGGTCGGCGTGTTCGCGCAGGAGGGCGGCGACGTCGGCGAGGTCGAGGACGGTGGTCCGCTCGCCCGCCCACGCGTACTGCTCGTACCCGTCCTCCGAGTGCACGGCGACGACGTGGCCGACGCCGAGCGCCCGGTGGATCAGGTCGAGCTCGGCCTGCAGGGCCTCGGCCTCGGGCATGGAGCGCATCCGCATCGCGACGGCGGCCTTGATGCGCTCGTCGTCGGCGGCGCACATCTTCTGCCGCGCGGCGTCGACCTCGGCGCGGATCGCCTCAGCGCGGAGCGTGTCCTGCCGGGCGATGATCGACCGCGTCGCCGCCCACGACGGCGTGCGCTCCGGGTGCCGGCGGGCCGGGGTGACGACCTTCATGCGCGTCGTCGACCGGCCCGGGACCATGAGGCCCCACCCGTCAGGCAGCTCGCCCTCCTGGACGACGCCCGGCACGGTGACGAGCCACCACTCGTGGCACTGGTCAGCCCACGCGTCGGCCTTGCCCGGCTTGTTCAGCTCGTTGAGCCAGTCGGAGCGGGATGCCTTCACCTCGTGGCCGACGAGCAGGCGGCCTGACGTGCCCGTGAACCCGACGTACAGGGCGTCGCAGCGCGTCGAGTGCGTGCCGCCGTTCCACCCGACCTCGGGGAGGAACACGCCGCCGGGAAGCGGGGCGCCCGGCTTGATGTAGTGGCGGCGCAGGCGGCCCATGAGGTCGGCCGTGATGGTGCGGTCGGAGGGCTTGGGCTCGATGGTCTCGAACAGGTCGGTCATCGGGTCACCGCCTCGGGCTTCTCGGGCACGGGCGTGTGCCCGTTGATGACGCGGTGGTTGTGGCGGCCCGACGAGGTGTTCTCATAGCGGGTGCCGCACGTGTTGCAGGTCGGCTGCTTCATGCGGCGGCCCTCCACTGGTCGAGCGGGATCACGGGGACGCCGAGCGCGTGCGCGACGTGCACCTCGAGCTGGGCGCCACGGGAGGCCTCCCAGCCGGGGAGCACGGCGAGCGCGTCGGCGACCAGCACGTCGATGAGGTCGAGGCGGAGGTACGCCTCCCAGGACTCCTGCTCCGGGTGTCGTGCCGGGTTCGAGACGACGTGCCCGAAGTTGGTGAGCGCGTCCTCGGCGGCGAAGAACGCCGGGTAGTTGTGCTCGGGGTAACCGGTCATGGGGCCGGAGATGTAGACCTTCACGCCGCCACCGCCTCGCCCGTGATGGCGGCCACGACGGTCGCGACGAGGTCGCGGGCGGCCGGCGGCGTGACGGCGTTGCCCGAGAGCTTCACTTGCTCGCGGCGGTTGCCGACCATGCGGTAGTCGGCGGGGAACGCCATCGCCTGCTTGATCTCGTCGGGCTCGAGCATCCGGAAGCGGACGTCGTCGAGGTCTAGCGTGGGGCGCGCGGCCTGCAGCACGGACTGGTGGCCCGCGGTGGTCACGGTGCGCACGGGCTCGCTGGCCGGCGTGGTCATCTCGGGCCCGCCGCCGTTGTTCCGGTGGATGAGGGCGTGGTGGTTGCCCGACGCCGTGACCGTGGCGAGCGGGTCCGCAGCCGGCCGGGCCGTCGACCCGCCGCCCCGGAGCTCCGCGAGGAACGGCGGGAACGCAAGGCCGGTCTCGTTGCGCGTCGTCTGCGCGCGCAGCGCCCGGTCGGTCGACGTCGCGACCTTGCCCTCCCGGCCCTCGACGGGCACCGCGAGGGGGTGCCACGCGAGGCCCTTCGACACGGTCGTGTGCACGGTGCGCGTCGGGTCGGTGATCGGCCAGACCCGGTAGTAGCTGCTCGGGTCGCCGTAGCCGGGGTGACGCGGGTTCGTGGCGTCGTAGGTGTTCCCGGCCGCCTCAGCGATCATCGGGCCCCAGTACCGCTCGATGCCCACCTGGATGCGGCGCATCGTCTTCTCGGCGAGCGGCTTGTCGCGGTCGCCGAGCCGGATACCCGGGTTCGACCAGTCGATGATCGAGCTCGCCGGGAGCCACGCGGGCTCGACGACCTCGTTCCGGCATGCGGCGTTCGGGCACCGGTAGAGGTACTGCGAGCGGTAGCGGCCCGGGCGGGTCTGGCCGTTGCGCTTCTTCCACCACTGCATGGCGTCCACGACCTCGTCGCAGCGCGGGCAGTACGCGCGGGGGCGCTGCATGCGCTCGAAGTCCGGGGCCCGCTCGCCATCGCGCCAGAACGTGACGTAGACACGGTCGCGGGACTGCGGAGCCGGGGCACCGAACGCCTGCGCGTGCATGCTGTTCATCGACACGATGCGGTGCCGGTAGCCCATGGCGTACATGGCGCCGAGCCATGACTGGAACAGGCCGCCCTTCACGCCGCGGGGGGACGACCAGTCGACGACCTCGACCACGTTCTCCACGAGCACGGCGCGGTACTCGTGCGCCTCCGTGAAGCGCACGACGTCCCACATGGTCGCCCGGGACCGTTCGGCCGCCTCGTCGGGAAGCACGTCGCCGAAGAGGTCGGCCTGCTTCGGCGCGGCCTTGCGACCCTTCGCGCGGGAGTGGTTCGTGCACTCGGGCGACGCCCAGAGGATGTCGGTCCCGCGCACGTACCGGGGGTCGGTCTGCGAGATGTCGGCCTGCAGGTGGTCGACGTCGGGGTGGTTGGTGTTGTGGGTCTCGATCGCCTTGTCCCAGTGGTTCGCGGCGAGGCGGACCTGCACGCCGGGCACGCTGACGGCTCCCGTGGAGCTGCCGCCGGCGCCGCAGAACAGGTCGGTCATGGTGAGGTTCGCGGTCACGCCGTCACCGCCTTCGCTCGCAGTGCGCGCTCGTCGGGGGTGAGCGCCGCCCACACGCCGTGGCGCGTCGATGCGGTCTCGGTCGCGAGGGAGTACGCGAGGCACGCGGCCCGCGCGGGGCAGGCGCGGCAGACGACCTTGGCGGCGGCCTCGCGCTGCCGCCGCGCCTTCCCCTTCTCGCCGGCGGGGGAGAAGAACAGCTCGGGGTCGGCGTCGCGGCAGACGGCCTGGCGCGTCCAGTCGCGGAAGGAGAGGGGCAGGTCGTTCACGCCGCGACCTCCGCTCGGTCGCGGAGGATGCGCTTGCGCTCCATCCAGCTCGCGCCGCCCCACACACCCTCGCGGTACCCGTTGGCGAGGGCGACCTCGAGGCAAGCCTCACGGATCGGGCAGTGGGCGCAGACGGCCTTGGCCGGGCGGGTGCTTCCGCCCTTCTCGGGGAACCAAGCCTCGGGGTCGGACTGGGCGCAGAGGGCCACCTCGGCCTGCTCGGGCGTGAGGATGGCGACGGGCATCTCGACGAGGGGCGCGTAGTCGGTCACGACTCCTCACCGCCCGCGGCCGGCTCGGCGGTGGCAGCCTGCGCAGCGTCGGCCTCGAGCGTCTCGATGACCTGCCCCGCCTCGGCCTTCGTGAGCTCGGACCGGGAGGCGACGACGCGGCCGATCGTCTGCGTGACGAACGTGAGCGCGTGGTCGCGCTCGGTGATCCCGGCAGCCTTCATGAGGGCGCCGATCTTCGACTGCTGCGCCTGCGTCGCCAGGGGCTCGCCCGGCGGGTCGGCGGCGGGCGGCTGCGCCGCGGCGATGACGTCCGCGGCGGACTCCCGGCGCGGGCGGGCGGGCTCGACGTCGGTGTGCTGCAGCTCGTCCACGGTGTACAGCCCGGACAGGTCCTGCGGGAACGCCATGCGCCACGCGAGCGCCTCGGCGCACTTCGCGAGCATCCCGGCGGGACGGCTGGCCCACATCGATGTCAGGGCGCCATCGCGCTTCTTTCCGACGTACTCGTCGTACATGGCGACGGCGGTGAAGGGCGCGCCGTTGCGGGAGATCGTGACGCGGGCGGCGAGCGGCGTGCCCCAGGACGACGGCCACAGGTCGCGCCACGACCCGTCCTCGTGCGCCCACTGCGGCGCGGCGATCGACACGCGCTCGCCGGCGGCGCGCGCGGCGCGGTGCCCGATGAGGCGGAACCCGTCGATGCCGGTCTGGATGGTCTGCTTGCCCTGCCGCTCGATCATGTAGATCTGCTTCGCGAACGGGTCCAGGCCGGACCGCTTCGCGACGTGGAAGAACAGGGCGGCGTCGGCCTGGCTGGTGTTGCCGCTGACGCCGAGGTGCCGCAGGACGGTCGCCTGCTCCTCGGTGAACTCGGTCTGCTCGGGTCGGATGGCGAGCGCGGTCTGCGTGGCCGCGGTGATCTCGGTGCTCACGAGAGGTACTCCTCGGGGTCGATGTCGGCGGCGGCGTGCCAGGTGGGCGGCCGGAGCGGGGTGATGCCGGCCGGGTAGCCGGGCCACTCGCCGGCCGCGGTGCACGCGGCGTACAGGTCGATCGCGGCGCGGCGCAGGCCGGCGCCGATCGTGAGGAAGTCGGCGTCGAGCTCGACGACGGACACGAGGTGCGGCTCGGTCGTCTCGACGACGATGTGGATGAACCGGTGCGGGATGCCGCAGAGGATCTCGGCGCCGTCGCGGTAGTGGTCGGCCTGCACGTCCCAGCCGAGGTTCCCGGCGTACCGGGCGAGGTGGCGCGGGTCGGCGGTCTGCCCGGTCGTCTTCACGTCGAGCAGCACGGGAGCGTCGGCGAGCATCCTGTCGAAGCGGCCCTTGCAGGCGACGTCGCTCTCGGGGTCGTGCCAGAAGGCGGAGACCTCGGAGTCGCCGGGCGCTTCGAGCAGGGCGCGGGCGTCGGCGTGGTTCGTGACGGCGTCGGCCATGCGCTCGACGGCGGCCCACTCGTCGGGCTTGATCGGCACGAGCCCCTTGGCGCGGGCCCCGGCGATGAACTCCTTCGCGTCCTTCGTGGAGGCCGCGCCGTTCGACGCGAGCACCTCGGCGGGGACGACAGTGACGTCGAGGCCGGCGCCGAGCACCTTCGCGTGCACGGCGTGCCCGAGGTCGAACGCCTTCTTCTCGGTGCGGTGGGTGAGCTCGTGCTGGTAGCGGGCGGGGGAGTCGAGCAGGTGCTTGAGCCCGGTGGACGACAGGCCGGGCGCCTTGCGGTACTCGGCGTCGAGCATGTCGAGCACGATCTGGTCGACGGGTGCGGTCGTGGCGGTCATCGGGCCCCTCCTCTGCGGGATCGGTGGTACGTGCCGCGCGCGATGTGCAGGCGGGCGAGGCCGGCGAGCCAGGAGGTGCGGAGCCGGGGGTCGGCCGGGTACCGGCGGTCGAGCCAGTCGAAGTCGTCCTTCGCCAGCACGAGCTCGCGCCAGGCGGCCGCGGGGGTGGTCCTCATCGGGTGCCCCCGTTCGCGATCTCAAGGAGCACGTCGGCATGGCACGGCTGGTCGAGCGGGCACCAGCACGCGAGGTCGCGGCCGGCGAGCTCGGAGCGCACCTCGCGAACCTTGTCGTGCCGCCATGTCGCGGCGTGCGAGCGGTAGAGCCCGACCGCCTCTGCCCGGCTCCCGATGAGCACGCCAGCCGCGCGGCGCCCGATGGCGTCGATCCGGGCGCCGACGCGGAACGGGTTGCCCCACTTCGACGGACGGGCCACGACGACGGCGCCCTCGGGCTTGCGCCAGCCCTTCGTGCGGCGGAGCTGGATGCGCTTCGGGGCGGTCATCGCCGGCCACCTCGCTTCCGGTCGCGGTCGACGCGGTCCATGCCCCAGGCGGTGATGACGAGGAGCACGAGGCAGGTGATGGCTCCGGTCCACTCAGCGGGATCCATCGCGCACCTCCTCGGTCAGCGGGTACTCGACGCCGTACTCGTCCCGGATGCCGATGCGGCACGTCTGGTGCTGGGCGAGGAACGCGCCGGAGTGCCGCGCGAAGTACGCGGCGGAGTCGTGCCGGCCCGCGATGTTGGCGTCGTTGTAGGCCCGCCACAGAGCGCCGCTCTTGTGCCTCGCGACCATCTGCTCCCGGGTGGCAACCTCCTCGCGGATGCGCGGCAGGTCGTAGTGGTGCTGCCCGGACTCGTCCACGGCGCGCAGCGGCGGCGTGTGGTCGAGGCACTCGAGGTACAGCCACGTGCTCACGGCCGGACCTCCTCGTGCTCGGCGTCACGGAGTTCGCGGACGGCGTCGCGGTACTCGGCGCGCGCGTCTTCCAGCTCGGCGCGGCTGGCGCGGCCGTAGCTGTGGAACAGGCGCTCGACGCGGCGCATCTCGGTGCGCGTGGCCTCGACGCGGGCCTGCGCGGTGTCGACGTCGGTCACCAGAACCTCACCAGCCCGTCGCTAGCGGCGAGCGCGAGGCCCACCGTCCAGTCGTTCAGCCACTGCGCGTCGAGCGCGGGCGACGCGAGCAGCGCGACGCGGTGCTCGAGGAAGTCACCCAGCAGGTCGGCCGCGGCCTCGTGGCCGATGGCCCCCTCGTTGTCGGCGAACCAGACCAGCTCGAAGAACGGCCGGTCCTGGTAGCGAGCGAGGTAGTCGTCCAGGTCGGTCGCCGGGCTGGGGATGTCGAACATCTCGGCGATCGCGGCACGACGTCTGCCGTAGCCTCCGTACGAGCCGCCGTGCCAGTAGTGGTGCGCCGACTTGCTGATGTCGTAGTCGTGCTCGGCGATGAACCGTCCGTCCCCTCGCGCGACGTCGTGGTCGACGAGGCCTCGGGTCGAGCGGTGGAAGCCGGCGTAGGCGAAAGCGCTGATCCACGTCTCGCCCCAGCCGTCGAGGTCGCTGCGGTCGACGTCATCCGGGAGCACCGAGACGTTGCTGTAGGCGGTGATGTCGAGGCCCATCACGCGTCACCGCCCTTGCGGATGACGGCGAGCTGCGCGCGCAGCTCCTCGAGCCGCTTCTTCTCGCCGCGGTTGGCGAACCCGCGGCGCTCGATGCGGCCGAGCATGTGGCGGATGTCGGCAATGACGGCGGCCTCGGACGCCTCCTGCTTGAACGTCTCGACGTGCTCGGGCTGGGTCGCCATCATCGGGTCACCTCGATCGAGAGCAGGACGTATCCGTCGGTGAGGCCGACGGCGTGGCCGGAGGGCAGCACGTGCGTGACGCGGGCGGTGATCGGCTCGTCGTAGACGTAGCCGCCGGAGGCGAAGCGGCCCTGCGAGTCACGGCCCGGCGGAACCCACCGCGAGGGACGGGAGCCGACGTCGTTCACCCGGATCAGGTGGAGCGTGTCGCCGACCTGGAAGTCGCGGTCGTGCTTGCGGACCTCGGCCCGCTTCTCGCCGGCCTGCACCCGGTCGAACCAGGCCTCGCGGATCTTGAGCTCGTGGATCATCACGCCGCCGCCTTCGTCTCGGTCTCGGCGGGGTCGAGCAGCGCGAGCCACTCGGCCTTGCCCGACGTCTCCTCGCCCTCGGCGAACCGCACCGGCACGATCAGCCCGATGAAGTCCGCGCCGACCCGGATGAGCCACGGCTTCATCGCGTGCGTCGTCGGCGTGATCGTGATCGGGGTGTGCAGCGGCTGCCCGATGCGGAACTCGGCGAGGAAGTTCGGGTTGACGTTCATCGCCATCGCCTCGGCCGGCGGCTCCGCGTCGACCGCCTCGCGGACGAGGCGGTCGACCTTTGGGTACTCGCCGGCGGCGAGCGCGAACCGGAGCGACGCACCGGTGATGGCGCCCCGCTCGGTGTCGAAGCCGTCGGCGATCTCGACGTGGAGCTGGTCGCCCTCGACGGTGAGGCGGAGCACCGGGTTGTGGACCCTCGTCGCCCGGAACACGGTGCGGATGTGCTTGAGCGCTGCGACCGGGACGACGGCGCGGAACCCGTCGTCGGCCTGGACCGACTCGCCGAGTGCGCGACGCTGGAAGGCGATCTTGTAGCGGTCCGTCGCGAACGCGGTCACGTACTCGCCTGCCCGCCGGATGAGGACGGTCTGCAGGATCGGCACCATGCCGGAGGAGGCGGACTTCTCGGCGTGCGGGATGACGGGCGCGACCAGCGCGGCGAGGTCCTTCGCGCTGATGGTGAGGGTCGGGTTCGTCGGGGGCTTCTTCTTCGAGGTCATCGATTCTCTCGCTCTCGGTTCTGGTGCCGCTGGTGCTCGAGCTCACGGGCGGCGGCGCGTGACTCGTCCTGCGCGCGGTCGTGGTCGGCCCCGTGCTGTACGGGGGTGTGCCGCTCGGAGTGGCGTCGTGCGCTGCGGAGCTCGTCGCGCTCCCAGTCGTCGGTCACGTCGCGACCTCCTCGTCCTGCTGCAGCCGCACGACAAGGTCGTGGTGCTGGGCACGGTCGAGTGCCTTCCGCAGCGCCTTCACCGGCATGCCGAGCTCGTCGGCCGCGGTGGTGAGGCTGCGGCCGGCCGCGGCGTGCGCTCGGGCGGTCGCGACGCGCTGCTCCGCGCGGTCTGCGTGGCGGCGGGCGTTGAACGCGGTCCAGATGCTCATGCCCACCGCCGCCTTCCGAGGGGCGACTTCTCGGGCAGCGTGTCCCGGAGCTTCAGGACGGCGTCTTCGAGGTCGACGAGGGCCCGGAGGTTCAGCAGCACGGGGCCGCGCGAGCCGGGAGCCCAGACGGCGAGGTCGACGAAGCGGATCGCCTGGTCGAGCACCGCGCCCTCGGCGTTCGCGATCGCGTGACCGTTGGGCATCGTGCGCTCGACGACCTCGGCGGGAGTGGGCTCGGCGGGCCGGGTGACGCTGGCGAGCATCGCTTCCGCCCGGGCGAGCGCCTCGGCCTCCCGCAGCGCCTCGTTCCGGAGCGGCACGGGCGACCACCCGGTCGTCGTCAGCGGCGACTCGACGCCGGTCATGACTCCCTCACCGCCCGCTCGAGGAACGCGACAACGACGTCGTCGAGCACCGCGCGGGTGTCGTCGGCGTACGGGTCGTCGGAGAGCTTCGCCTTGAACTCCTCGACGATCTGCTGCGCCGCGTGGAGGCCCTCGGCGAACCCGGCGCGCTGGCCGGACGTGAAGCCCTCCTCCTTCGCGTGTGCGTCGGCGAGCTCGAGGAGGCTGTTCTCCTGGGCGTGCGCGACGGTGAGGCTGTCGCGTGCGGCCTGGGCGACGGCGGCGAGGGCGGCGAACTGGTGGTCGGTCATGAGGCTCGCGACGTCGGGCCGCTCGCCCATGTCCTCGACGGGCGTCTCGTCGTCGTCGTCGCGCGTCGCGTGGTGCACGTGCAGGAAGTGGTTGGCGGGGGCTGGGGTGTAGAACAGTTCCTCGACTCGCTGCGGTGCGGTGGCCCGGACGAACGCGTGAGGCTCGCCGGGCGCCGGGACTGCCGCACCCACGATGTGGTAGTCGTGGCCGCTGGCGTTGTGCACCAGCTCGACGACCTTGCCGTCGTCCTGGCGCTCGCTGGTGTGCACATGGTCCGTGCGGAAGGTGACGGCCGGGTCGGCGGGGAAGGGACCGCGGCGGGTGGGGACGTCGCTCATGACGTCGCCTCGATCCGGTAGCCCTTCGCGACCATGCGGCGGGCGACGACGTCAGAGACCGGGCCATCGACGTGGTCGAACTCGGCCTCGATCAGCGCCTTGCTGAACACCCGCACCTGCGCCTCGTCCACGGGCGGGTGCTCGCGGAGGTGGCCGACGATCGCGGCGTGGCCGCGGAGGTACTTCTCCGAGCGGCTAAGGGCCGTCTCGCCGTCGAGGTTCTCGTTGAGGATGTGTGCGCCGCCGGCCGAGATGTGACGGTCGTCGATCTCCACCTCCGGCAGCGGGCCATCGATCACGACGGCGTCGAGCGCGACGGCCCGGACCTCCTCGAAGTCCGCGGTGTTCGCCGCGTACACGGCGGCCAGGCTCGGCGAGGTGACGGACAGGATCTGGCCCGTGCCCCGGTCGCGGAAGTTGCGGTACGGCTGCTGGGTGCGCGGCGCCGATCTCGGCGCGGAGTGGTCGACCATGCAGGGCTCGCGGTAGCCGTCGCCGTCGGGGTTCATCGGGTCGCCTCCTCGAGGAAGGCCTCGACCTCGGTGACCATGTCCGGCGCCTGCGTGAACGCGAGCCGCTTCGCGTCGTACTCCTTCGCGGCCTCCCACGAGGCGAGCGCCTCGAAGTAGAGCGGGGTGTCGGGGTCGGTGGCGCCGACGGTGCGCAGCCACTCGTCGCGGCGGGCATCGTCGCCGTCGGCCCACAGGGCGATTCGGCTGCGCGACGGCCCGGCGATTCGGCACTCGTGCGGGCCGACGTGCTCCGGCGCCAGGCTGCACGTGAAGAACACGCCGGGCTGCTCGACGCTGTCGTGCCGGACGTTGCACACGTCGCGGTTGGCGTGGGCGACCCGGTCCATCTCGTCGAGCCGCGACGGCTCCGGGTGGGGGTCGGGGGCGGCGAGATTCCGCGCCACCCAAGCGCCGAGCCTGTCGCGGATGCGATGCCGCTTCGGGGTGTCCATCGGTAGACTCCTTGGTGTGTGGTGACCCCGCCCGGTTCCTAGGCCGTGAGGCGGGGTCGCTGCTTTCTGGGGTCAGCTCTTGATGCGGTCGGGCTTCCCGCGGCGCACCCATGCGCGCAGGTCGTCCGCGTCGATGACGGGCTTCGCGATCTGCCGCCCGTCGACCTCGGGGTAGTGGGCGACCAGGTCGCCAGCGCGAACCGCGCGGATGATGACGTCCCGCGAGAGCCCCGTCGCGGCGGCAGCGCCGTCGTAGTCGAACGAGACGGGGGTGATGGTGAGCGCGGACATCAAGCGACCGTCTTCGATGCGTGCATGCGGACAGAACGTCCGGCGACAGCGGATGTTGAATCGACGAAAAGGACGGCCGTGGGTACGGCGAGGGCCTCCGCGATGGCCTTGGCGAGGCTCGTGGTGCAGGCATCCTTGCGGCCGGCCACGAGGTGGCTGATGAAGCTCTTCGAGCATCCAGCCCTACGCGCCAGCATCTCGTAGCTGAACTGGCGCTGGTCGATCAGCGCCTTGAGCGTCGCCGCTGACGCGAGGATTGCCGTCGAGGGCTTCGGAGTTGGCGTGTTCATGGGTAGAACTCTTGCTCGGTAGGCGGCGTGGTGTCAAGTGTCTGCGGATGATTCATCGTCCTGGGGTAGACGGGCGAAGTGGGGCTGCGCTCCGTATCAGGCGCGATGCGACCTACTCTTGGTAGACGAAACGTCCGCTGAGCGGTGAAGGCTAGGTAGACGTTGCGGTGAACAGCGACCACCGCCGCCCGACCTGAGAGAGAGGCAGCACCGTGGGGTACCTGTGGGATCTGATCCAGAGCCATCTGGACACGTTTGGTGTCCGGGATGCTGCGTTCGCGCGCCGACTCGGTGTGTCGCCACAGACGCTCAACTCGATGAAGAAGCGTGGACTCAAGCGCCTCCCTGAGCGGGCACTGCTCGATGCAATCGCAAGTGCGATCGGGAAGCCATACGGGATGGTCTTGGACGCAGCGCTCATAGACACGGGGTACCTCGACGACGCTCGCGTGCCGGTTGCTCACGCCGACCCGTCACTCGACGCAATCATCGGCACTGTGGCCCGGAGGTCGCCGGAACTGCTCCCTGACCTTCTCGCGGTAATCCAAGGCTCGACAGAGTCGTATAGGCGCGGCCCTGGCAGGATCGAGGACATGCCAGGTCATCCTGAGCGGCGGGTAGGCATAGTGGCCGAGGCTGCGCATGAGAGTCGTCGCGTTGACGTCGTGCTCGCGGCGCGCGACCAGGACGACGATGACGAGGCTGAGGCGCAGCAGGAGGAGCCGTGAGCGATGCGAACGCGGCCGCCGAGGCGTTCTTCGCCTCTTCGCGGAATCCTCAGCGGCTCTCGGCGCAGCTGCCTGTCGTTCCGTTCGTGGCGCCGACTTGGGCCCAGGATCTCCCGCGGCTTCGCGCCTACGTCGACGAGACCGGCGACCGGGGAATGCGCGATACGGCGAGTCCGATCTTCGGCATGGCTGGCGTGATCGTCAACGAGCCGGGCGAGGCCGCCGCGCGGGCGGCCCTCCGAGGGCTTCGGGCGGAGTTCGGCACCCCTGCAGGGCGCCCGCTGTCATGGAAGAACGACCTCAAGGATCATGACCGACGCGTGCACGCGGCCTCCGTGCTATCGAAGGTCATGGGCCTACGGGTCATCTATGTTGCCGTCGAGAAGCGTGAACTCTGGGCCGGCACATACGGCGAGAGCCCGTTGTTGATGTACAACGTCATTGCCTACGAGACGCTCAAGAGGATCCTCTGGGCCGCCGCGCACTCGCGCCGCGGGAAGCATCAGGTGGAGGTTCGCTTCGGCCACGTGCGAGATCACGACCACACCGACACGCACAGGTACTTCCAGATCAAACAGGGCGACCGTGGGGTGCCCTTCGACGTCATGACGAAGCTCGAGTGGGTCGGCGCCCAGCAGTACGAGATGAGCCAGGTCGCCGACCTCTATGCGGGGTTCCTCAAGGCGGCGGTCTGGCCGAACAAGTACGGAGATATCGAGGGGCGCTACCTCACGACTGTCTGGTCCCAGATCCGGAACTCGGAGCAGTGTGTGATCTCGCTCGGGTTGCAGTATCGCCCGAGGTCGGAGCTCATCAAGGCGAAGCCTTGGTGGCCGTGCAGGGACTGCCCGAGCCAGTACTGACACGTCGAGCCCCCTGGGACTCCCAGGAGCCGATCCCTCGCGGGCAGAGGTGGCAGCACCTCAGGTCATCCTGGCGAGTCCCAGAGGGCTCGACATCACTATCTTGTCACCTACCACACTCGCCGTCCACAGGGCGCCACGTGACGTCGTCCACAGGTGTGGATGGAATCCGGCTCTGACGGTGGCGAGTGGTGGATCAGCCGCGCGTCGTGCTGCGCACCCGGGGCGACAGGTTGTACACCTGGCGGGGATGACTCTCGAGGACCTGATCGCTGCAGCCGAGGCGATGGGGCTGCACGTGAAGTGGATGGACCTTGGTCGGCGCGCGGGGGAGCTGCGTCGCTCCGGCCTGGTGCTGCTGAACCACCGCAAGAGCGTCCTCACCCAGCGGTGCACCCTCGCGCACGAGATGGGGCACTGGTCCCTCGGGCACGACTGGGCGCTCTATCACGACGTCGATCGCGACGAGCTCGCTGCCGACGCGTGGGCCGCCCGCCTGCTCATCGGCCCAGTCGACTACGCACTCGCCGAGCGTCTGCACGGGCCGCACGCGGGCGCGATCGCGCGCGAGCTCGACGTGTCCACCCGCCTCGTTGAAGTGTGGCGCTCAGAGGTGTGGAAGGGCGCGACCGCTGCGCGGCGCAGGGGACACCTTCGCGCGGTCTAGCCCCGCATCTGGATCGGGCCAGGTCAAGGCCCGGATGTCAGGATCTTCCACCTTCCGAGTCGGTCCGGAATTCCTGTCATGACGTGAGCCCCAGTTGGCCGGCCACGCCCGCGAGTGCTGCGCGGGTCCGCGTCCGGTCGGTGTGGAGGTAGGCCTTCGTCGACAGGATGCTCGCGTGCCCAAGGATGGCCGTGATCGTCGCGTCGTCCACACGGCCCATGCGCAGCAGGGTCGCGGCCGTGTGCCGGGCCTCGTACAGGTCCGGCCGGCGGCCGATGATCTCCGGGCCGTCCTCGTGCGGCGACGGCCCGGTGACGGCGACGTGTGCCTCGTCGGTGATCTCGTACCAGGCGGCCCGGTCGTCAGCGTCACGTTGCGGGCGCCCGTCGGCCTGTGGCCAGACGAGCCTGTGGCGGTTCGACGGCGCGACCTCCCGCCAAGCTGACAGCGACGCGACCATCCACGGCACGAGCGGGATGACGCGCCACCCGGACTTCGTCTTGGGGCGCACAAGGTGCAGGGACCCGTCGACCTGTCGGGCCTCGAAGCCGCGGGGCACGCGGAAGCCGGACGAGCGGTCGCGCGCCACGCTGTAGGGCAGCGGCTTGAGCTGCCAGGCGAGCGTAAGGCTCGGCTCCTCGTCGTCGAGGTCGACCATGTCCCACGTCAGTCCGAGCGTCTCCGCCGGACGCATCCCCTGCAGCAGCGCGGCGGCCCAGCGGGACGCGTCCGGGCGACGGGAGGCGACCTCGAGGATCGCGAGCGCGTCGCCGAGCGGGAGCGCGTCGCGGTCATTCGCGCCGAGCCCTGGGCCCTCGACCATCCGTGCCCGCTCAGGCACGACATGCCCCTCCTGGACGGCGGCGCTGAGCATGGCGGAGAGTGCGGCGTGGTAGCGGGCCTGGGAGGAGAGGGCGAGCGGCTTCGCTTCCATGGCGCGGTGGAAGGCGCGGATGTCGGCGGGCGTGAGCTGGTCGAGGCGGCGGTGCCCGATGGTCGGGACGATCCACTGGGTGACGGCCGACCGGTTTGCGTTCCACGTGGTCGGCCGCAGCGTCGTGGCGGTGTTCTCGAGCCAGACGTCGGCCCACCGCTTCACGGTCGGCTTGCCGCCGACGGCGGGGGCTTCAGCGGCTTCGGCCTCGGTGAGTGCCTCGCGGATCTTCCGGCGCACGCCGGGCTCGGTCGCGGCGACGAAGCGGCGTCGGCGGCGGGTGCCCTTCGCAGTCCAGCCGAGCTCGATTGACCCGACCCACCGCTTGCGGGCGTCGTCGTAGTACACGGATCCGGTGCCGTGGGGCCGTCGCGCTCGGGCCATCGTCTCGACACCTCTCAGGTGGGCCAACAGGTGGGCCATTGCAGGCTATCGCAGGCGGTGGCGTACTTGGTATCGTGCCTGGTCAGAGGGCTTGCCGTCACCCTCAGCATACCCCAACCTGTTCACTCGTAATGAATAGGTCGTCGGTTCGATTCCGACAGGCGGCTCCACCACGAAAACCCCCGCTGGCCTGGACACACAGTCCGGAGTCCGCGGGGGTTTTCCGCGTCTCGGGCACCCTTTTGGCCATCTCGCGCACCCCCGCGCTCCCCGGGCCCTGATTCAGCCTGTCCAGACCCGCCCGATCGGCCCCCCGTACCCAGGAAGTGGACGTACAGGTTCGTGGTCGCGATCGACTCGTGCCCGCACCACGCCTGGACCGTTCCCGGGTCCACCCCACGAGCCAGCCACAGGCACGCCGCGGTATGACGCAGATCGTGCAGACGCCGCCCCCGACCCGTCCCAACGTCGTGCGCCGCCGCGTCGTTGAACGACCAGTGGCTCCGCCGCGCGTGCAGCCTACCGGGCGGGGTCGCGCCGCGGGGGCCCGCGCTCCGCTCGCAAGCTCGCTCCGCGCACCCCACGTCGCTTGCCCACCCGACCGGCTGCCGGCACGACGAAGGGCGGACCCGAGACCTCCTGGATCCGCCAAAGTTGCCGCCGCCGGCGATTTCGCTGTCGAGCTCGTCTTGCTTCTGGCGCGCCCTGACGGGCCTCGCCTCTTCCCGTCACCCCTCGGCAGGTTCCCAGCCCAGGTCACGGCACCGCGCGAGGAAGCTCTCGACGCTTGCCGAACGATCCTGCTCAGTGCCGTGGCCCAGCTCATCTGCGGCAGCGATCAGTGAATCGTGATCTGAGTCCGCCAACTGCTCGTGAGCGACTGCCGCCGCCTGGTCGAAACGATCAGCCTGACCTCCACCGGATTCCCAGGCGTGGATGGAGTTGCACGCCTCGTCCTCTGCGTCCGATGTTCCGCCCGAGCAGGCCGACAGGGCCAGCAGCAGGACTGCGACCACCATGGGCACGATCGGCCTTCTCATCGAAGAAAGATACTGCGCTGACCTGGTGTTCTGCGAGGCATGCGCCTCCCTGCATCGAGCCTTCGACCAGGGGCGGTCGACGACAAACTTCAGGTTGGCGCTCGGCTGGGTTCCCGCGCCGCGTTGCAGTCCGGGCCCGCACCGATAGCCGAGCATCCGGCCGTCTCCACCCCGCATCAAGGGCGCCTACGGCGTCGCTGCGCGATGGCCTGCGGCCACCCTTGACCGGACCTCCGACGACCTCTTGTGCTCCGCTATCGGTACGGCGCCTCCGAGTGTCCCCGCCCCTTCGAACGCGCACCCCCCGCGCACCCCCGGACCCCGCAGCAGGGGCGTCGAGCGCACCCCATGCGTACGGAATGGCGCCGAAAACGGGCCCCGGAACCGTCCACAGGCGCTTGTCATGAAGAGGTCGTCGGTGCGATTCCGACAGGCGGCTCAGTCCAGAAGGCCCGGAACCTCGCGGTTCCGGGCCTTCGTTGTTCCCCGGCTCAGTCCCTCATCGTCGGGCGGGGCTCGGCCGACCGCTCGGGCGGCAGCGCACGTGCGAGCTCGGCCCGCGACGCGACGCCGAGCTTGGGGAACAGGTGGTACAGGTGCGACCCCACCGTCCGCGGGGACAGGTAGAGCCGCTCGCCGATCTCGCGGTTGGTCAGCCCCTGCGCGGCGAGGGCCGCGATCTCGCGCTCCTGGGCGGTGAGGGCGGTGAGGACTTCCGCGGCGGGCGCGGCGACGGACTCCCCGGCGGCCCGGAGCTCCTGCTTCGCGGCCTCCTCCCACGGCACGGCGCCGAGCGACGCGAAGCCGTCGCGCGCCGTGCGCAGGTGGGCGCGGGACTCCGCCACCCGCCGCTGCCGGCGCAGCCACCGGCCGTGGGCGAGCCGCGCACGGGCGCGGAGGAACGGCCAGCCGGCCAGGTCGTCCACGGCGGCCTGCAGGAACGGCTCCGCCGCGTCGTCGTCGACGAGGACGGCGTCCGCGTACGTGACGGACGCCGCGAGCAGCGGCGAACCGTGCAGGCGGAGGACGGGCCGCAGCCGATCCACGGCCGCGCGCGCGGCGGCGCCCGCACCGGCCCGCGCCGCGGCGTCGGCGTACAGCGGCAGGACGCCGTGGAGCATGCTCGCCACCGACTCGGGGGTGTCCGGCCCGGTGCGCTCGAAGCCGTCCCGCAACAGCTCGTACGCCTCGTCGGCGCGGCCGAGGACGAGGAGGGCGGTCCCTCGCGCGAAGGCGGCCACCGTGTCGAGCGCGGCCGACCCCGTGGCCCCGACGGCGTCGCGGACGCCGTCGCACCCCCGCAGCGCGGACTCCCCGTCGCCGCGGACGGCGAGCAGCAGGGACTCCAGGAGCACGGTCGAGGCGAGCGGCCGGTCGCGCGCCCGCCCGAGGTCGCGCACCTCGGCCGCGGCCGCGAGCGCGTCCGACCAGCGCCCGAGGTGCCAGCAGTCCCACGCGTACGCGGCCAGGGTGGCCGTGAGCAGGCCGAGGCGCCCCTGCGCGCGCAGCGGCCCGATCGCCCGGCCGAGGTGCGCCGCCCCGGCGGCGACGTCCCCGACGACGGACGCCGCCCGGCCGACCAGCGCCAGCGACTCCGCGTCGGTGAGCGTGCCGGCGTCGAGCGCGGCGATGCCCAGGCGGACGGTCTGCGACCTCGAGACCGGCGCGGTGAGGGCGAGCGCCGCGAGCAGGCGCGGCTCCGGGGACGTGGCCAGCCCCTCGACGGCTCCGCAGAACAGGTCGCGGCACCGCGGCTCGACGCCGCGCCAGAACGCGATGTCGGCCGCGGGGGCGAGCGACTCCATGGCCGTCTCGGTCTGGCCGGCGGCGTGCAGCTCCCCGAGCACCCGCACGAGCTGGCGCATCCGGTCGTAGTCGCCCACGACGTCCTGCGGGCGGTACCGCAGCCACGTCGCCCGCGCCCGGTCTGCCTCGCCGAGGGGCAGGGGGTCGGCCTCGTCCAGGAGGCGGACGACGGCGTCGTCGTGCCCCAGGTCGGCGGCGTGATAGGCGGCGCGCACCAGGCGGGCGCCGCGGTGAGCGGGCGCGGGGGACTGGGCGGCGGCCAGCTCGAGCGTCGTCACGGACTCGAGCACCGCGCCGCGGCGTCGCGCCCGGGCGGCGCTCGCCTCGAGGGCGCGGGCGACGGCCTCGTCGGGCTCGGTCGCGGCGGCGGCCCGGTGCCAGACGGCGCGCTCCGGGTCGGCCGAGACCCGGGAGAGCGCCGCGTGCGCCGCGCGTCGTTCGTCGGAGCCGGCGCGGGAGTGCACGGCCGAGCGCACCAGCGGGTGGCGGAACGTCACGGCCTGGGGCGTCACCGCCACCAGGCCGGCGTCGACGGCGGGCGCGAGGTCGGAGGGGTCCCGGACGTCGTGCCCGAGCTCCCGCGCGGCGGCGACGATCTCCGCGGACCGCTCGCCGGTCCCGGCCTGGTGCAGCGAGGCGAGGAGGAGCAGCGCCTGGCAGATCGCCGGCAGCTCCTCGACCCGCTCCGCGAACGCGGCCTCCACGCGGTCCGTGACCGGGACGGGCGGGGCGACCAGCGCGCCGTCGGGCAGCCGCTGCCACGACCTGGCGAGCTCGACGACCGCGAGCGGGTTCCCCCGCGCCTCGCGCACGAGGCGGTGGCGCAGCACGGGATGCAGCTCCGGCGCCTCGCGCAGCACGAGCGCCTCCGTGTCGGCGTCGTCCAGGGGGTGCAGGTCCAGCACGCTGAACGGCACGTCGGCGAGGGGCGGGTGCAGCGCCTCGCGGCTGGTGCACACGACCAGCATCGGGGAGCCCGCGACCCGCCGGGCGACGAAGGCCAGGACCTGGGCGCTGGACGGGTCGAGCCACTGCACGTCCTCGACCCCGAGCAGCAGCGGCGTCCGGACGGCGTGCCGGAGGAGCAGGTCCAGCGTCGCGAGCCCCACCGCCACCGGGTCGGGCGCGGTCGGGCCGGCGTCGAGGGCGCCGACGGCGCGACGCAGGAGCGTCACGGCGTCGTCGGTGTCCGCCGTGGTCGCGAGGACGGGCTGGAGCAGCTGGTGCAGGGCCGCGTACGCGACGTGTGCCTCAGAGGGGACGCCGACGGCGACCAGGCCGAGCAGGCCCCTGTCGCGCGCGTCCTCGAGCGCGGCGCCGAGCAGGGCGGACTTGCCGATCCCTGGCTCCCCGCGCAGGAACGCGCACGAGCCGGCCCCGGAGCGCGCGCCGGCCACGGCGGAGCGCAACGCTCCGAGCTCGGCCGTCCTGCCCACCAGGTCGCGCATACTCGCATCGTTCCGGCGTCCTGGGAGCGCGTCCACCGGTCGGCCGGATTCCACCCGGTGCTCGGGGTCCCGCACGCCCGGCCGTGTTCGCCTCGCCCTCGGCCCGGCACGACGTTCAGTCGCGTGACTGATGCGCGTCCGGCGGCCCCGTTCCTAGCGTCGAGCCATGACCACCGCACCCGACACCATCGTCCTCGTCCACGGCTTCTGGATGACCCCGCGCAGCTGGGAGGACTGGAAGGCGCGCTACGAGGCCCAGGGCTTCCGCGTGCTCACCCCGGCCTACCCGGGCTTCGAGGTGGAGGTCGAGGCCCTCAACGCCGACCCGTCGCCCGTTGCGCGCGTCACGGCACCGCAGATCGTCGCGCACCTGGAGTCGGTCGTCGCCGGGCTCGACTCGCCGCCGATCATCATCGGGCACTCCGCGGGCGGGGCGTTCACCCAGGTGCTCCTCGACCACGGCCACGGGGCCGCCGGCGTGGCGCTCAACTCCGCGCCCACCGAGGGCGTGCGCACCATCCCGCTGTCCCAGGTGCGGTCGACCTTCCCCGTGCTCCGCTCGCCGGCCAACCGCCACAAGGCCGTGCCGCTGAGCTTCGACCAGTTCCGCTACGCGTTCACGAACGTGGGCTTCACGCCGGAGCAGGCCCGCCGCGTGTACGAGCGGTACGCGATCCCGGCGCCGGGCGGCATCCTGTGGAGCAGCGTGCTGGCGAACTTCCAGCCCGGCCCGCAGGACATCTGGGTCGACTATCAGAACGCCGGCCGCGCGCCCCTGCTCTTCCTCTCCGGCGGGGAGGACCACATCATGCCGCCGTCGGTCCAGAGCTCGAACGCCGCGAAGTACCACGGCGCGGGCACCGTGACGGAGCACGAGACCTACCCCGGACGAGCGCACCTGATGACCGCCCAGGAGGGGTGGGAAGAGGTGGCCGACCGCGCGCTCGAGTGGGCGCTGGCGCAGGCGCTCTCGTTGGCGTGAGGGCGACCGGGACGGCGGGGCCATCATGACGACGGCCAGGTTCACGCTCGTCGGGGGCCCGACGGTCCTCGTCGAGGCGGCGGGCTGGACCCTCCTGGTCGACCCCACGTTCGACCCGCCGGGCCGGACGTACCGCTTCGGCTTCGGCACGTCGTCGCGGAAGACCACCGGCCCCGCGCTCGAGGTGCGAGACCTGCCGCCGGTCGACGTCGTCCTGCTCACCCACGACCAGCACGCGGACAACCTCGACGGCCGCGGACGGGAGCTCATGCGGACGGCAAGCACCGTCGTGACCACCACGGACGGGGCGCGCCGGCTGCGCGGCGACCTCGGTCCGAGGGTGCAGGGCCTCGCCGACTGGCGGACGACGGTGCTGACGCGCCCCGGCAGGCCGGAGCTGCGCGTGACGGCCACCCCCGCACGCCACGGCCCGCCGGGCTCGCGACCGCTCGTGGGGCAGGTCGTCGGGTTCGCCGTCTCGTGGCCCGGTCAGGAGCACGGCGCGCTCTGGTTCTCGGGGGACACCGTGCTGCACCGCGGGGTCCGCGAGGTCGCGCGGCGGATCGACGTCGGCACGGCCGTCCTGCACCTCGGCGGCGTCCGCTTCCCCGTGACCGGCCCGGTGCGGCTGACGATGACGGCGCGCGACGCCGTCCGCGTGGGGGCGCTGCACGACGCACGCAACGTGCTCCCCGTGCACGTGGAGGGCTGGACCCACTTCCGCGAGCCGCGCGCCGCGGCCGAGGCCGTCTTCGCCGGCGCGCCCGCGGCGTTCCGTGCCGCGCTCCGCTGGCTCGAGCGGGGCACACCGACCGAGGTCGAGGTGTAGCCGGCGGAGCCGGCCGCATCGCCGCTCGCGCCGTCCCGTCGGGGCGGTCGTCCACCACCCTGAGAGGACAGACCCATGAGACTCCTTCGCCCCACCGGGCCCACGGCCCGCTCGACCACGTCCGCGCTGCGGCGACGACCGGCGGCGCTCGTCGCCGCGCTGCTGGCCGCGCTGCTCGCGGCGGCGCTCACGCTCGTGACCCCGCCCGTCCAGGGCGACGCCCACGGCCACGGCGGGCCGAAGCCGACCGTCGTCCTGGTGCACGGCGCGTTCGCCGACGCCTCCGGCTGGTCCGCCGTCCAGCTGCGCCTCCAGGCGCGGGGCTACACCGTCTACGCGCCCGCGAACCCGCTGCGCGGCATCGAGCACGACGCGGAGACGCTGCGGCTCTTCCTCGACACGCTCACCGGCCCGGTCGTGCTCGTCGGGCACTCGTACGGCGGGGCGGTCATCACCAACGCCGCCACCGGGGACCCGGATGTCCAGGCGCTGGTGTACGTGGCCGCGTACGCGCCGGCCGAGGGCGAGTCGCTCGTGCAGGCCAACGAGCTCGGCGGCGGGCACACCGACATCGCCGACCACCTGGTGCTGCGCCCGTACCCCGGGGCCCCCGAGGGGGACGCCGACGGGTACATCGACCCCGCCTTCTTCCGGGAGCTCTTCGCCGCCGACCTGCCCCGGCACGTCACCGAGCCGATGGCGTACTCCCAGCGGCCCGCCGCGGTGTCCACGCTCTTCACGCCGTCCGGCGCGCCGGCCTGGGCGGAGATCCCGTCCTGGTACCTCGTCGCCGGTCGCGACAAGACCATCCCGCCCGAGGCCGAGCGGGCGATGGCGAAGCGGGCCGGGGCGGTCACGCGCGAGGTGCGCACGTCGCACGTGCCGATGATGAGCCGCCCCGACGTCGTGACCGACGTCGTGCTCGACGCCGTCCGCGCCACGTCGTAGCCGGCGCGCCCGACCCGGGTCTCTCCCTGTCCGGTGATGCTCGGCCCCTGGTGCCCTCGCGGCGTCGGGGGCCGGGCCCGTGCCCGGTCAGACCGAGCCGCGCGACGACGTCGGCCGGTAGGCGGTGCCGAGCCCGCCGGAGACGGTGGCGAACAACCCGGTCACGGCGCCGCCGACGGCCGTGACCGTCTGCGCGGACTCGGGCGCGACGGCGGCGGCGATGGTCGAGGCCGCGGTGGCGACGGCGCCGACGACGAGGGCCGCGACGTACGCGTACGTGCGGATGCGCGGCGAGAAGAAGGGGTGGCTCGATGCCTCGGGCGCACCGGCGGCGTCGGGCGTGGCGGGCGGCGAGGGCTCCGCCGACGACGGCGCGGGCGTCGGCACGGACGCCGGGAGCGTCGCAGGCACGGGAGCCGGCAGGGAGGATTCGATCGCGGACATCGGGCGTCTCCTCGGTGGTGGTGCGCTGGAGCGAGCCTCTGCTGGAGAACGACGTCCCCGTGCGTCGTCTGATACCTCCGTCGCCCCGGGCGCCGGGGGTTGGTGCGGGGCACCGCCGTGGGTCAGGGTGGCAGGCATGGCGAGCAACGAGATCAAGTTCAAGATCGACGTCCCCACCGAGCTGGAGGGAGGGGTCCCGGCGGACTTCGCGTCGCTGTGGCACACGTCGACGTCGTTCGTCATCGACTTCGTGGCGGCCACGAAGCCGCCGCAGCCGGTGACGGACCCGGACACGGGGTCGGTCACCGGTCGCGTGGTGCCGGGGCGGGTGGTGTCGCGCGTGCGCATCCCTCCGCAGCAGGTGTTCGAGCTGGCGCGGGCGCTCACCCAGCAGCTCGACGCGTGGGAGCGGGAGACGGGAAAGAAGACCGACGGCAGCGCCTGATCCGGCGTCAGCGGCGTCCGTCGTCAGCGGGGTCGGGGCGACGCGAGCTTGGCGAGGACGACGAGGTAACGGCAGGGTGCCCGGGTCGCGTTGACGAACGTGCAGTCGGCCGGGGCTCCCAGCTGGAGGCAGTCGCCGGCCTGGAGCTCGTGCACCAGGTCGCCCTCGACGAACCGGAGGGCACCGTCCAGCACCCAGATCTGCTGGTCGATGAACCGGAACGCCTCGGCGGGGTAGGTCACCTCCGCTCCCGGCGGCAGGTCGACCTCGACGAGCTCGAGCGAGGCGCTCGCGGGCGGGGAGACGGCGCGACGGGTGTAGCCCGTCTCGGAGTCCGTCCACCGCGGCTGCTCGGGCCGCCTGGCCACGCGCCTCGTGTCCCCCTCGGCGCGGGCGACCAGCTCCGAGAGCGTCATCCCCAGCGCCGCGGAGAGCCGGCCGAGCAGGGCGGCGGTGGGCTGGGCGTCGCCGCGCTCGATCCGCGAGATCATCGCGCGCGAGACCCCCGACGCCTCCGCGAGCGCGGCGACCGTCAGCCCGCGGTCGGCTCGGGCCGACTGCACCGTGCCGGCGAGGGCGCTGCTCAGGTCGTCCGTCATCGAAGCGCGCTGGATACGATAGTAGACATGATGGCTACTATAGGAGCATGTTGCTCCGTGACGCCGCCGACACCGACCTGGACGGCATCCTGACGATCCACAATGCCGCCATCCGCACCTCCACGGCGATCTGGACCGACGACGAGGTGCCGCGCGGCGAGCGGGAGGCGTGGTTCGCCGCGCAGCGGGCCGCAGGCAACCCGGTGGTCGTCGCGGACGACGGCGGCACGGTCGCCGGCTACGCCACCTATGCCCAGTGGCGCGCCAAGTCCGGCTACCGGCACACGGTCGAGGACTCGGTCTACGTGGCCGACGGGTTCCGGGGGCGCGGCCTCGGCCGGGCACTCCTGGTCGAGCTCGTGGCCCGCGCCCGCGCTGCCGGCCACCGCACGATGCTCGCGGACATCGAGGCGGGCAACACCGCCTCCGTCCGGCTGCACGAGTCGCTCGGCTTCGCCCCCGTCGGGCGGCTGCCGGAGGTCGGCACGAAGTTCGGGCAGTGGCTCGACCTCGCGATCCTCGCGCTCCCGCTGCAGGCGGGCACAGGGCCGGTCCTCGCCGAGCAGCGCGGGGCGGCCGCCCGCCGGGGCTGACGGCCGCCCGGGCTCGGGTCCGGCTCAGAGCGCGCGCTCGGGCCGGGCGAGGATGCCCGGCACGAGGCGAGCGCTCAGCGCGGCGGCGCCGCGCACGGCGAGGAACCCGAGCGCGAACACCGCGAGCGCGGTGACGATCGCGACGGGCTGCACGAAGATCGCCATCCCCACCAGGGGGAACAGCAGCACGGCCGCGCAGAGGGCCGAGCCGCCCGCGACCATCCACAGCGCCGACATCACCGCGCGCCGGGACGCCTCGCTCATCACGGAGCGCGGCACGCCGAGCCGGTCGAGGGAGACGTGCACGGCGGCGCGGTCGAGGGTGGCGGCGGCCTGGTTGATGCCCACCGAGCACGCCACCATGAGGAACGACACCGCGACGGTGACGAGGACGCCGGTGGAGACGTCCTGCATGAGCCAGCGCTCGGAGGGGTCCATCTCGTCGGTCGCGGACACGTCGGCCATCGCCAGGCCGACCGCGCCGAACACGCCGACGAAGCTGGTCATCGCCACGCCGCTGACCTGCCGCCACGCCGCCTTCGGGTCCTCCAGGATCATGCGCGCGGCGAGCAGGCGCGGCACCGTGCCCGCCTTGCGCGCCTGACGCCGGGCGCGCACGCGCACGAACCAGGGGCCGAGCGCGTCGAGGGCGAGCAGCATGCCGCCGAAGACCGCGGCCAGCGTGCCGACGATGGCGACGATGCCGCCCAGCTCCCCGAGCACGCCGAGCACCTGCATGAGCCCGAGGCCGACGACGAGCACGCCGACGGCGATCACCACGCGCACCCAGTGCGCGGTGCCCGGCCGCTGCCGGGTGCGCACCCCGAGCGGGGTCACGACCACCGCCCGGAGGCCGACGACGGCGCTCGCCGCGGCGAGCAGCGCGACGCCGAGCACGGCGAGCGGCAGCCACCACCACGGCACCCACATCTGCGCGCCGAGCGCCTCGCCGCGGAACTGCAGCAGCCCGACGACCGGCGCGAGCACCGCGTACCCGACGACGCCGAGGACGGCGCCGGCCAGCGCGGTCGCGGCCGCCTCGAGCACGGTGAGCGCGGTGATGGTGCCGGTCGTGGCGCCGAGCAGGCGCAGGGACGCGAGCCGCTCGTCCCGCCGCCGGGCGGCGAGCCGCGCCGCGGACGCGCCGACCGTGGCCAGCGGCACCAGGAGCAGCACGACGGCGATGACGGCGAGCGTCGCGTAGGTCGACGCGAGCTCGTCGTCCCACCGGAAGAACGCCTGGGCCCCGCCCAGCACGACGAGCAGCAGCGCGGTGACCACGGCGAAGGCCGCCACGGGCAGGGCGAGGGCGAGCCGGTCGCCGTCGCGCCGCCGCGCGAACAGGGGTGCGAGGTGCAGCGCGGTGGTGAGCGGGCCCGCCGGGCGCGTGCCCGGCACGGCGGCGGCGGTCATCGCGTGACCTCGGCGGCGCCGGCCGCGGGGCCGGTCGTGGGGGCTGTGGCGGGCATCGCGGCGGTGTCCGAGACGACGCGCCCGTCGCGCAGCACGACCGTGCGGGCGCAGCGGCGCGCGACGTCGGAGTCGTGCGTGACGACGACGAGCGTGCGGCCCGCCCGGGTGGCGGCGAGCAGCAGGTCCAGCACCTCGACGGACGTGGCGGAGTCCAGCGCGCCCGTCGGCTCGTCCGCGAAGATGAGGCGCGCCCCGGTGACCTGGGCGCGCGCGATGGCGACGCGCTGCGCCTGTCCGCCGGACAGCTCGCCGAGCCGGCGCTGCTCCAGCCCGGCGAGGCCCAGGTGGTGCAGCCACTGCGCGGCCTCGGCCTCCGCCTGCCCGCGGGGCACCCCGGCGAGCATGCGGGCCACGGCCACGTTCTCCAGCGCCGTCAGCTCGTCGAGCAGCAGGCCCTGCTGGAACACGAAGCCGAGCTCCTCGCGCCGCAGCCGCGACCGGCCCGCGTCGTCGAGGGACGCGACCTGCACCGGCCCGTGGGTCGAGGCGAAGGCGACCGACCCGGCCGTGGGCCGCAGGATGCCCGCGAGGCAGTGCAGCAGCGTCGTCTTCCCGGAGCCGGACGCGCCCATGACGGCGACCGACTCGCCCGCGGCGATGTCGAGGTCCACCGCGTCCAGGGCGGGCGTGACCCCGCCGGGGTACTGCATCGTCAGTCCGCGCGCGCTCAGCAGAGGTGTCATGGCACCCACCCTCGCCGCCGTGGGGGTGGTCGCGCGTCGGACCAGGAGCGGACCTGCCGCCGGCCGGGGTCCCCCTCCGGTATGACGCCGCTCAGGGAGGCCCAGGAGGCCCGGGGGCGGGGTCGGCGCCCGTCGGCCCGCCGGTAGGCTCGACGGCATGGCTTGGAGCTTCGGGCGTCGTCGGCCCACCACGTATCTGCTGGGGGAGCCGGTCGACCCGTACCCGGCCCAGGCGCCCGAGGCGGCGCGCGGCCGCGTGCTGCGGATCACGGAGATCGGCGAGCCGGTGCTGCACACCCCGGCCGCGGCCGTCGAGGAGTTCTCCACGCCCCAGCTCGCGCGCCTGGTCGACGACATGTTCGCCACGATGGAGAACGCCGAGGGCGTGGGTCTCGCGGCCCCGCAGGTCGGCGTCGGGATCCGCCTGTTCGTGTACGACCTCACCGACGAGCGCGGCGACCGGCACGTGGGGCACGTCGTGAACCCGGTGCTCGAGGTCGACCACGACGCCGAGCCCGAGACCGAGGACGAGGGCTGCCTGTCCGTGCCCGGCGCCTACGAGCCGCTGGAGCGGCCGGGGGCCGCGACCGTGCGTGGCGTCGACCAGCACGGCGGGCCCGTGCAGCTGACGGGCAGCGGGTTCCTCGCGCGCGCCTTCATCCATGAGGCGCAGCACCTGGACGGCACCCTGTACTGGGACCACCTCTCGCCCGAGCTGCAGGCGGACGCGCTGCGCCAGCGCGACGAGGAGCGGGCGGACATCCTCGCCGGCCGGCACGAGATCGCCGTCGAGCTGGGTAAGAAGCCCGCCGAGTACCCCGAGCGACCCGCCGGCGGCCGCTGAGCCGTCGGCACCCCGTCAGAGCGTGCGAGCCCAGTCCGCGACGGCCGCCGCGACGTCGTCGTCCCTGCCCCGGACGTCGTGCGCCCCGGGCAGCGTCACCCGGGTCACCGGGCCGGGGATCGCGGCCGCGTGCTCCGCCAGCTCGTCGGGCGTGCCGAACGGGTCGCGGTCGCCCGAGACGAACAGCACCGGAACCGTGACCTGCGGGAGGTGCTCCACCCGCAGCCGCTCCGGCCGGCCCGGCGGGTGCAGCGGGTAGCTCAGCAGCACGAGCCCCGCCGCCGGCAGGCCCTCCGCCACCGCCATCGAGCACATCCGCCCGCCGTACGACCGCCCGCCCAGCAGCAGCCGGTCCGTGCCGACGCCGAGGTCGGCGGCGAACCGCGCTGCCTCGGCGCGCAGGTGCGCGATCGCGACGGGCGGCCGGTCGGGCATCCGCTTGCCGGCCAGCCGGTAGGGGAAGTCGACGCGCTCCACCGGCAGCGGCGGGTCGAGCGCGGCGAGGCGGTGCTCCACCGCCACGAGCGTGCGGTGGTCGCGGCTCGCGCCCGCGCCGGGGGTGAGCAGCAGTCCGCGGGGCGTCGTCGTGTCGGGCACGGGTCCAGTGTCGCAAGCCGCCGGTAGCGTCGGGGGGTGAGCGAGGACGAGCGGGGGACCGAGCCGGGCGGCATCGCGCCGGGCAGCAGCGTGCGGGGCGAGGACTGGTACGGCCGGGACCTATCGGGGCTGACGCTCGAGGGCGTGGAGCTGGTGGAGGTCGACCTCACGGAGGTCACGGCGACCGGCACCACGTTCGACGGGTGCACGTTCCGGGGCGTGCGGTTCAACGCGTCGGTGTGGACCGAGTGCGCGTTCACGGGGTGCACGTTCAGCCGGGCGAACTTCTTCGACGCGTCGTTCGAGCGGTGCAAGCTGGTGGGCTCCCGCTTCGACGACTGCCGGTTCGACCTGCTGCGGGCGGAGCGCGGCGACTGGTCGTTCGTGACGCTGCGGCGGGCGGCGCTCGACGGCGTGCACCTCGAGGGGCTGCGGATGCGCGAGGCCGACCTCGACGGGGCGCGCCTGTCCGGGGCCACGCTGCTCGGCGTCGACCTGTCGGGCGCGGACCTCGCCGACGTCGACCTGACCGGCGCCGTCCTGCGCGGCAGCGACCTGTCCGCGCTGGACCCGCGCGCCGCGCGCCTGGCCGGGGCCGTGATCGACCCCGCCCAGGCGGTGGTCCTGGCCGAGGGCCTGGGGCTCGTCGTCACGGCCTGACGCCGGGGCACCGGCCCTCGGCGTGGGCCTCGTCACACCGGAACGCCCTTCCCCCTGGTCATGGCGGGGATCGCGGGACCACGTCGCGGAGGGCGTGGTCACCCGATGGTTTACATCGTTTACATTCTTCGTGGAGCAGCGCACCTGCTGCGCTCTGCCGGACCAGTGCAGGACACCGGAGGATGAGACACCAATGACGGACCAGGTCACGGTCAACCCGATCGTGCTGCAGCGCGCCGACCCCAGCGTGCTCCGGCACGAGGGCACCTATTACTTCACCGCCTCGCACCCGCGGTACGACCGCATCGTGCTCCGCCGGGCGGACCGCCTCGAGGACCTGCAGAAGGCCGAGGAGGTGACCGTCTGGACCAAGCACGCCACCGGCCCGCAGTCGCAGCTCGTCTGGGCCCCGGAGATCCACCGCGTGGACGGCGCCTGGTACATCTACTACGCCGCCGCCCCGGTCGCCCACGGCACCGTCGACGCGCCGAGCGAGAACGAGACGTTCAACCACCGCGTCTTCGTGCTGGAGAACACCGCCGACGACCCGTTCTCGGGCGAGTGGGTGGAGCGCGGGCAGGTCGACACCGGCTGGGAGTCGTTCGCCCTGGACGCCACCAGCTTCGTGCTCGACGGGGCGCAGTACCTGGTCTGGGCGCAGCAGGACCTCGCCGTGCGCGGCCACTCGAACCTCTACATCGCGCGCATGGCGAACCCGTGGACCCTCGCGACCCCCGCCGTCGAGCTCACCCGCCCCGAGCACGACTGGGAGATCAAGGGCTTCTGGGTCAACGAGGGCCCGTCCGTCCTCGTGCGCGGCGGGCGCGTCTTCCTCACCTACTCCGGCGCCGCCACCGGCATCGACTACGCCATGGGCCTGCTGACCGCGGACGCGGACGCCGACCTCCTCGACCCGGCGTCGTGGACCAAGAGCGCCGAGCCGGTCTTCGTGAGCGACCCCGCCGCCGGCCAGTACGGCCCGGGCCACAACTCGTTCACCGAGACGCCCGACGGCGAGGCGGTGCTCGTCTACCACGCCCGCACGTACACCGAGATCTCCGGCGACCCGCTGTGGGACCCGAACCGGCACGCCCGCGCCCAGGTGCTGCCCTCCGACGCGGACGGCAACCCCGTGTGGGGCACGCCCGTGCCCGACACCCGCCCCACGCCCACCTCCACCGAGGTCCTCCCCGCCGACGGAGCCTTCTGATGAGCACCACCACCGCGTCGACCACCGCCCCCGCGAAGCCCCGCGCCCGGGACTCGCTGAAGAAGCTCGCCTTCTGGAACTACGGCGGGCTGTTCTTCTTCTACTTCGCGAGCTGGCAGCTGGTCTTCACGTTCCTGGCCCCCTGGCTCAACGAGCAGCTGGGGATGTCGGAGGGCAACATCGGGCTGCTCCAGTCGATGATGGCGCTCACGGCGCTGTGCCTGCAGCCGCTGTACGGCTACGTCCAGGACCGGCTCGGGTTCCGCAAGAACCTCTTCGCGTTCGTCGTGGTCATGGGCGCGCTCATGGGGCCGTTCTTCGCGTTCGTCCTCCCGCCCCTCGTCGACCTCAACCAGGTGCTGGGCGCCGTCGTCGGCGGCATCTTCCTGTCCCTGGTGCTCAACTCCGGCGTGGGTGTGGTCGAGGCGTTCAACGAGCGCGGCTCGCGCGCCAACGGCTTCGAGTACGGCCACGTGCGCCTCTTCGGCTCGCTGGCCGGGGCGACCGCGTCGCTCGTCGGCGGCTTCATCTGGGCGGCGGACCCGGACAACATCTGGTGGGTCGGGACCTTCTCCGCCATCGTGCTGGGAGCGCTCCTGTTCGCCGCCCGGACCCCGAAGGCGGCCCAGGAGCCCGCCCGCGCCGACGTCGGGACGACCGACAGGCCGAAGGTCTCGAAGGACAGCGTCAAGCAGCTCCTGCGCGACCGCTCGTTCGTCGGCTTCATGGTCCTGATGTTCGGCACCGCCGCGCTGTACGACGTCTTCGACCAGCAGTTCGCGATCTACTTCGGCCAGCACGTCACCGGCAGCCTCGACCCGCAGGTGCTGTTCTCCCGCGTCGTGTTCGTGCAGATCCTGGTCGAGGCCGCCGTCATGGTGGTGATGCCGTTCGTCATCAACAAGATCGGCGCCAAGCGCGGCCTGCAGATCTTCGCGCTCGTCCTCGTGGTCCGCGTCGTCGGCTCGGCCCTGTTCACCTCGACCGAGGCGCTCGTGCTGTGGCGGCTGCTCGCCGCGCTCGAGATGCCGCTGATGCTGGTCTCGGTGATGAAGTACATCACCCGGATGTTCGACGTCCGGATCTCCGCGACGGCCTACATGATCGGCTTCAACACGGCCAAGCAGGTCGGCGTCTTCATCTTCTCGTGGGTGTTCGGCCTGTCCTACGAGGCGATCGGCTTCTCGCAGTCGTACCTCGTGATGGGCGTCGTGGTGCTCGCCGTCCTGGTGGCGTCGAGCTTCCTCATGCGCAACGACAAGGGCCGGCCCGACCCCGTCGGCGTCGCCGCCGGGCCCGCCGCCGACGAGCCGGCCGCCGCCGTCGCGCGCTGACCGCCGGGTCGTCGCCGTCCTCCGCCGAGGTAGTCCGGAACGCCGCGAGGTAGTCCAGTACTCCGCGAGGTAGTCCGGATCGTGCCGAGGTAGTTCCCACTTCGGACTACCTCGGCAGGTTCCGGACCACCTCGGCGCGGGTGGGCCGTCGCGCGCGGTGCGCGCGGCGCGGTGCCACAGTGGGCGCATGACCGCACCGCTCGTCGTCCGCGCCCTGGCGCTGGGGGTCGCCGCGGGGTCGCGCGCCACGCTCGGCGTCGCGGCCCCGCTGCTCGGCCCGGCCCCGGCGCACCGGCTGCCCACCCACCGCCTGCGCCGGCCGGCGGGCGTCGCCCGGGCGCTCGCGGGCCTGGCCGTCGCCGGGGAGATCGTGGGAGACAAGCTGCCCGCCACGCCCAGCCGCCTCGACCGTCCCGGCCCGGAGACGCGGGCAGGGAGCGGCGCCGTGGGCGGGCTGCTGCTCGCGCTGCGGCACCACGCCTCGGCGGGGTCGACCGCGGCGGCCACGCTGGCGGGCGCCGCCGGGGGCCTCGTCGGCACCGGTGCGGGCGCCGCCTGGCGGGCGGCCTTCGCGGCGCGCGGGTGGCCGGACCTGCCCGCCGCGCTCGCGGAGGACGCCGTCGCCCTCGGCCTCGCCGCCTGGGCCACCCGCGCCTGACGCCCCCAGACCCGAGCCCGAACACGGGGTTAGGTGCGTTTTCGGGCTCGATAACGCACCTAACCCCGTGTTCGGCACGTCATGAGGGGTGGGCGTCCGGGAGAGTGGGCGCCATGGAGCTGGCATGGACGCGGTGAGCGGTGTGGTCGGCGGGTTCTTCGCGTTCGTGTCGACCGTGGCGATGCTGCTGCTGCTCGCCTGGACCGCACGACGCGTGATGGGCGCGCCGGTCGGGTGGATCCGCGCGACGCTCGTCTCCCTGGCCGCGATCACGGGCGCGTCGGGCGTGCTGACGGGCGGGCTGCGCGCGGCGGGGTGGTGGAGCGGCGACGGCGTGCTCGCCGTGGACCCGTGGGTCGCGCTGGTGGGGATCGTCCTCGTCTTCGCGTGGGCCTTCGTGCTGGGGCTGTGCGTGCTGCTGGTGCTCGAGCTGCTCGTGCCCACGGGGACGCTGCCCACGCCGTGGCGCGCGGTCCGGCGGCTGCGCCAGGGCCGGCGGGAGACGCGGCGGTACGTGCAGGTGATGGCGATCGCGGTGCGGCACGGCCTCGGCGGCGCGTTCGGCCGCACGCGGCGGGCCGACGGGGCGGCGACGTCCCGCTCCGACGCGCGGCGTCTCGCCGTCGGGCTGCGCGACACCCTGACCGACGCGGGGGTCACCTTCGTGAAGTTCGGGCAGATGCTCTCCACCCGCCGCGACCTGCTGCCGGACGCCGTCACCGAGACCCTCGCGACGCTGCAGAGCGACGTGCCGCCGGCCCCGTGGGAGCAGGTGGAGCCCGCGATCGAGGCCGCCCTGGGCCGCCCCGTCGCGGAGGTCTTCGCGGCCTTCGACCCCGCGCCAATGGCGTCCGCGTCGGTGGGGCAGGTGCACGCCGCGCGCCTGCTCGACGGGCGCGAGGTGGTGGTCAAGGTGCAGCGCCCGGGCGCGCGCGAGCAGGTGGCGGTGGACCTCGCGATCCTGCGCCGCCTCGCCCGGCGCCTCGAGCGGGACGCGGCGTGGGGGCGCGGCCTCGGCGTCGTCGCGCTGGCAGACGGCTTCGCAGCCTCCCTGCGCGAGGAGCTGGACTACGCGGTGGAGGCGGAGAACACGCGCGCGCTGCGCGCCGCCCTCGACGTCGTGACGCACGACGGCGCGTCGTCAGGCCCGCTGGTCGTGGTGCCGCAGGTGGTGGACGGGCCGTCGGGCGACACCCTGCTGGTGCTCGAGCGGCTGGACGGCGTCCCCGTGGGGCAGGCGCAGGCCGTGCTCGCCGGGCTCGACGCCGAGGCCCGCGCCGCCCTGGCCGACCGGATGCTGCGCGCCGCGCTCGACCAGCTGCTCGTGGCGGGCACGTTCCACGCCGACCTGCACCCGGGCAACGTGCTCGTCCTGGCCGACGGGGGCCTCGGCCTGCTCGACATGGGGTCGGTCGGGCGTCTCGGCGAGCCCGAGCGCCTCGCCCTCGGCGCGCTGCTGCTCGCGATCGACGGCGACGACGCCATCGCCGCGACCGACGCGCTGCTGGAGCTGCTCGACGCGCCGCCCGGGCTCGACGCGCGCCGCCTCGAGCGGGAGGTGGGGCAGCTCGTGCTCCGGTTCCGCGCGGGCGCAGGCGCAGGCGCGGTGTTCGCCGCCCTGGTGCGCCTGGTGACGTCGTCGGGCATCGCGGTGCCGCCGCAGGTCGCGGCCGCGTTCCGCACGTTCGCGTCGCTGGAGGGCACGCTCGACCTGCTGAGCCCCGGCTACGACCTCGTCGCGGGAGCCCGGGCCCACGGCCGTCCGCTCCTGTCCCGCCTGCTCACCCCGGAGGCCGTGCGCCACAAGGTCACGCAGCAGCTCATCGGCTTCGCGCCCGAGCTGGAGCGCCTGCCCCGCCGCGTGACCCGCCTCGTGCGCGACCTGGAGGAGGGACGCTTCACCGTCACCGTGCGGGCGTTCGCCGACCCCGCCGACCGCGCGTTCCTCTCGGGCCTGGTGCAGCAGGTCATCATGACGCTCGTCGCCGTGGGGGCCGTGGTCGGGGCGGTCGTGCTGCTCGTGGCCGAGGGCGGGCCGATGCTCGCGCCCCAGCTGCCGTGGTTCACGGTGCTCGGCGCCGCGCTGGCGTTCGTCGGCACCGTGCTCGCGGTGCGGGTGCTGGTCGCCGCGTTCCGGGGCACCACCCGCGACCGGTGGTGAGCGCGCGCCGATGACGACGGCCCCGTCCGGGGGCATGATCGGGACATGAGATACGCGGAGCACATCTCCGAGCTCGTCGGGCACACCCCGCTCGTCCGGCTCACCCGTGTCACCGACGGCCTGAGCGCGACGATCCTCGCCAAGGTCGAGTACGTGAACCCCGGCGGCTCCGTCAAGGACCGCATCGCGCTGAAGATGATCGAGGCCGCGGAGGAGTCGGGCGAGCTGCGTCCGGGCGGCACGATCGTCGAGCCGACGTCGGGCAACACCGGCGTGGGCCTCGCGCTCGTCGCGCAGCGCAAGGGCTACGACTGCGTGTTCGTCTGCCCCGACAAGGTGAGCGAGGACAAGCGGGACGTGCTGCGGGCCTACGGGGCGCGCGTCGTCGTGACGCCCACCGCTGTGCCGCCCGACCACCCCGACTCGTACTACTCGGTCTCCGACCGGCTGGTGCAGGAGATCCCGGGCGCCTGGAAGCCGAACCAGTACGCGAACCCGAACGGGCCGCTGTCGCACTACGAGTCCACCGGCCCCGAGGTGTGGGCGGACACCGACGGCCGCGTGACGCACTTCGTCGCGGGCGTCGGCACCGGCGGCACGATCACGGGCACGGGCCGCTACCTCCAGGAGGTCTCGGCGGACCGTGCGGAGGGCGGCCGCGTGCGCGTGGTCGGCGCCGACCCGGCGGGCTCGGTCTACTCCGGCGGCGACGGGCGCCCCTACCTCGTGGAGGGCGTCGGCGAGGACTTCTGGCCCGCGGCCTACGACCCGCAGGTGCCCGACGAGGTCATCCCGGTGACCGACGCCGACTCGTTCGCCATGACGCGGCGCCTGGCGCGCGAGGAGGGCCTGCTGGTGGGCGGGTCGTGCGGGATGGCGGTCGAGGCGGCGCTGCGGCTCGCGCGCCGGCTCGAGGACGAGGACGCGGCCGCGGCGGCGCGCGCGGTGATCGTCGTGCTGCTGCCCGACGGGGGCCGCGGCTACCTCTCGAAGATCTTCTCCGACACGTGGATGCGGTCGTACGGCTTCCTGCCCGACGAGCAGGGCGTGACCGCGGGCGACATCCTGCGGGCGAAGGACGGGCGCCTGCCCGACCTCGTGCACACGCACCCGAGCGAGACCGTGCGCGACGCGATCGAGATCCTGCGCGAGTACGGGGTCTCGCAGATGCCCGTCGTCGGGGCGGAGCCGCCGGTGAAGATCGGCGAGGTCGCGGGCGCGGTGAGCGAGCGCGCGCTGCTCGACGCCGTGTTCGCCGGCCGCGCAGGGCTCGCGGACCGCGTCGACGCGCACATGCAGCCGCGCTTCCCGCTCATCGGCGCCGGCGAGGGTGTGGAGGCGGTGCGCGCCGCCCTGCACGACGACGACGCGCTCCTCGTGGTCGAGGACGGCGACCCCGTCGGGGTCCTCACGCGGCACGACCTGCTCGGGTTCGTCGCGGGCCGATGACCGGTCGCCCGACCGGCCGCGCACGTACGCTGGACGGGTGAGCACCGCGAGCAGCGAGCACCCCGACTGGACGACGAGCGGCTTCTCGACCCGGGCGATCCACGCCGGTCAGGACCCGGACCCGACGACGGGCGCGGTGGTGCCGCCGATCCACCAGGTCTCCACGTACAAGCAGGACGGCGTGGGCGGCCTGCGCGGCGGGTACGAGTACTCCCGCTCGGCCAACCCGACGCGCACCGCGCTCGAGGAGGCGCTCGCCGCCGCGGAGTCGGGCGGGTCGGGCTTCGCCTTCGCCTCGGGGCTGGCCGCGGAGGACACGCTGCTGCGCGCGGTGCTGCGCCCGGGCGACCACCTGATCGTGCCCGACGACGCGTACGGCGGCACGTACCGCCTCATCGCCCGGGTGTTCGGCCCGTGGGGCGTCGAGCACACGCCGGTCGACCTCACCGACGTGGACGCCGTCCGCGCGGCGGTACGCCCGGAGACGCGGGTGCTGTGGGTGGAGACGCCCACCAACCCGCTGCTCGGCGTCAGCGACCTCGCGGCGCTCGCGGGCGTGGCGAAGGACGCCGGCGCGCTCCTCGTGGTCGACAACACGTTCGCGACCCCCTACCTGCAGCAGCCGCTCGCGCTCGGCGCGGACGTCGTCGTGCACTCGACGACCAAGTACATCGGCGGGCACAGCGACGTCGTCGGGGGAGCGCTCGTCGTCGCGGCGGGCGCCGCGCTCCCGGGCGGGCTCGAGTCGCCCGCGGGCGGCACCGACGTCGCGGGGGCGGTCGGCTTCCACCAGAACGCGTCCGGCGCCGTCGCCGGCCCGTTCGACGCGTGGCTCACGCTGCGCGGCCTCAAGACGCTCGCCGTGCGGATGGACCGGCACCAGGCGAACGCGGCGGCCGTCGCCGACTTCCTGGTCGGCCACCCCGCGGTGTCCGAGGTGCTCTACCCGGGCCTCGCGTCCCATCCCGGGCACGAGGTCGCCGCCCGCCAGATGCGCGGCTTCGGCGGCATGGTGTCGTTCCGGGCGGGCAGCGAGGCGAGGGCGCTCGACGTGTGCGCGCGGACGCGCGTCTTCACGCTCGCCGAGTCGCTCGGCGGGGTGGAGTCGCTCGTCGAGCACCCCGGTCGGATGACGCACGGCTCGGTCGCGGGGACGTCGCTCGAGGTCCCGGACGACCTCGTGCGCCTCTCCGTCGGGATCGAGGACGTGGAGGACCTGCTCGCGGACCTGGACCAGGCGCTCGCCTGACGGTCGGTCAGCCGCGGACCACGGTGACGGGGCAGGGGGCGAAGTCGAGCACCTGCCGGCTCACGGAACCGAGCAGCAGCCGGTCGAAGCCGCCGAGGCCGCGCGCCCCGACCACGAGCCGCTCGGCGCCCTGCGCCGCGAGGACCAGCTGCTTCGCGGCCTGCCCGTGCACGACGCGCCGCGTCAGGCGCTCGGGCGGCAGCGTCACGCCCGCGGCGCGGACGGCCTCGGCGAGCGACTCGGCCGCGAACTTCTCGTAGTCGTCGACGGGCGGAGCCCAGCCCCACGAGCCGGGTAGCGGCGCCAGCGTGGTGATCTGCCAGGCGAAGACGGCGTCGATCGACGCGCCGGTGCGGCCCGCGAGCTGGCAGGCGTGCCGCAGTGCGGCGACGCTCGGGCCCGACGTGTCGACGCCGACGACGACGCGGGGCGGGCCCGCGTCCGCGGCGGGCGCGGCGTCCTCGGCCGCGCCCTCCGGGTCGCCGTGGCGCACGACGGTGACGGGCACGCGGGCGTGCTCGACGACCGTCGTCGACACCGAGCCCAGCACGGCCCGGCCGACCCGCCCCCGCCGGCGACGGCCGAGGACGAGCATGTCCGCGTCGGCGCCGAGCTCCAGCAGGGCGTCGGCCGCGGGCCCGGGCCGGGCGACGACCGATCCGTCGACGTCGAGCCCGGTACGGGTGCGGGACGCGTCGAGCAGCGCCTGCGCCTCCACGCGCACCGGGGCGAGCGCCGCCTCGTGCGCCGCGGCGTCGGCGCCCTTGCCGGCCCCCGCGGCCACCATGACCAGCGTGAGCGGCACGGCGGCCGACGCGGCCTCGCCCATCGCCCAGTCCAGGGCCTCGTCCGACTCGGCCGACCCGTTCACCCCGACCACGATGCCGCGCATCGGTCACCCCGACTCTCTCGTCGTGCGTGTCGCCGTCCCCGCCCCGCCATGTCGTGCCGTGGCGTGCGACGACGTCCTGGCTTGCAGCATAGGTCGGCCCCCGCCGCCCGTCAGGGCGGGGCGGTGGGGCGTCGGTCACGCGGGGCCGGGCGGGTCCTCGCGGGCGTCGCGCCCCGCCAGGAGGGCGTCGACGGGGTGGGTCACGACCTCCACCCGGTCGACGAGGTCCTCCGGCCCGGTGACCACCAGGGCGCGGTCGGCCGTCGTCACGTACACGGCCGTGATGTCGCGGGCGGTGACGCGCACGCACGCGGCGTCCTCGCCGTCGACGGCGAACGTCGCCGTGCGCAGCGGCGCCTCGTCGACCTCGGCCACGAGGGCGCGCATGGCGCTGCGGTAGTCCTGGAAGGAGTCGGCGAAGTCGGCCGCCCCCTGCGCCGTGCCGTCGGCGCCCGCGCCGGGCTCGAGCTCGACCGGCGCCGCGATGTCGGCGTGCAGCGGGGCCGCCAGCGCGCCGCTGCACGCGGCGCGCACCACGTCCTCCACGTCCTCGGCCGGGACGCGGGTGCGCAGCGTCTCGACCTCCAGCGCCTCGCCCGTGAAGCAGCGGTACGCGCGCACGAACCGCTCGCACGTCGGGTCGTCGGAGTCCGCGGCGGTGAGCGACTCGTCCTCCAGGTCGAGGCCCCAGACGAGGGGGTCGTGCACCTCCCCGACGACTCCGGAGAACTGCGCCAGGCGGTCGTCGTCGCCGTTCCAGGCCTGCGCGCCCGCCCGGTGCCGCGCCCCGCCGGGGCCCGGGGTGCCCGAGGCCCCCGGCTGCTGCTCGATCTCGTCCATCGGTACCCCCTCCGTGGCGACGACCGCCTTCCTCCGAGCCTGGACCGCCCCGCCCGCGGGTGGCAACGCGGCACGCCGTCACGCCCCTGGCGAACATGGGCTTACCGAGGGGTGTCGGTGAGTTGTGAGCGCATAGAGTCGTAGCGGTCAGGCTGTAGCCGTCAACCGACGGGGTGCAGGAAACGCCGCTCGTGAGGGAGCAGCACATGTTCGAGAGATTCACCGACCGAGCCCGTCGGGTGGTCGTCCTTGCTCAGGAAGAGGCAAGGATGCTGAACCACAACTACATCGGTACCGAGCACATCCTGCTCGGTCTCATCCACGAGGGTGAGGGCGTCGCCGCGAAGGCCCTGGAGTCGCTGGGGATCTCGCTCGACGGCGTCCGGACCCAGGTCACCGAGATCATCGGCGAGGGCCAGCAGGCCCCCAGCGGCCACATCCCGTTCACGCCGCGCGCCAAGAAGGTGCTGGAGCTGTCGCTGCGCGAGGCGCTCCAGCTCGGCCACAACTACATCGGCACCGAGCACATCCTGCTCGGCCTCATCCGCGAGGGCGAGGGCGTCGCCGCGCAGGTGCTCACGAAGATGGGCGCCGACCTGAACAAGGTGCGCCAGCAGGTCATCCAGCTGCTGAGCGGCTACCAGGGCAAGGAGCCCGTGGCCGCCGGCGGCCCGCAGGAGGGGCAGCCGTCCGGCTCCGCCGTCCTCGACCAGTTCGGCCGCAACCTCACCCAGGCCGCACGCGAGGGCAAGCTCGACCCGGTCATCGGCCGCGCGACGGAGATCGAGCGCGTCATGCAGGTGCTGAGCCGCCGCACCAAGAACAACCCGGTGCTGATCGGTGAGCCCGGCGTCGGCAAGACGGCCGTCGTCGAGGGCCTCGCCCAGGACATCGTCCGCGGCGACGTGCCGGAGACGCTGAAGGACAAGCAGCTCTACACGCTGGACCTCGGCGCCCTGGTCGCGGGCTCCCGCTACCGCGGCGACTTCGAGGAGCGCCTCAAGAAGGTGCTCAAGGAGATCCGCACGCGCGGCGACATCATCCTGTTCATCGACGAGATCCACACCCTCGTCGGGGCGGGCGCCGCCGAGGGCGCGATCGACGCGGCGAGCATCCTCAAGCCGATGCTGGCCCGCGGCGAGCTGCAGACCATCGGCGCGACCACGCTCGACGAGTACCGCAAGTACGTCGAGAAGGACCCGGCGCTGGAGCGCCGCTTCCAGCCGATCCAGGTGAACGAGCCGTCGCTCGAGCACGCCATCGAGATCCTCAAGGGCCTGCGCGACCGCTACGAGGCGCACCACCGCGTGTCCATCACGGACTCCGCGCTGGTCTCCGCCGCGCAGCTCGCCGACCGGTACATCAACGACCGGTACCTGCCGGACAAGGCGATCGACCTGATCGACGAGGCGGGCGCGCGCCTGCGCATCCGCCGCATGACGGCGCCGCCGGAGCTCAAGGCCCTGGACGAGGAGATCGCCGAGGCCCGCCGCGACAAGGAGTCGGCGATCGACGAGCAGGACTTCGAGAAGGCCGCCGGGCTGCGGGACAAGGAGAAGCAGCTCACCGCTCGGCGCGCCGACAAGGAGAAGGCCTGGAAGTCGGGCGACCTCGACTCCGTCGCGGAGGTCGACGACGAGCTGATCGCCGAGGTGCTCGCGATGTCGACCGGCATCCCGGTCGTCAAGCTCACCGAGGAGGAGTCCAGCAAGCTCCTGCACATGGAGGACGAGCTGCACAAGCGCGTCGTCGGCCAGGAGGCCGCGATCAAGGCGCTGTCGCAGGCGATCCGCCGCACGCGTGCCGGGCTCAAGGACCCGAAGCGCCCCGGTGGCTCGTTCATCTTCGCCGGCCCCACGGGCGTCGGGAAGACGGAGCTGGCCAAGGCGCTCGCCGAGTTCCTCTTCGGGGACGAGGACGCGCTGATCCAGCTCGACATGTCCGAGTTCTCGGAGAAGCACACCGTGTCGCGGCTGTTCGGCTCGCCCCCCGGGTACGTCGGCTACGACGAGGGCGGCCAGCTCACCGAGAAGGTGCGGCGCAAGCCGTTCTC